>Ga0207421_10000004_pt1 | contig 218413 bp, 208 predicted proteins | sample SodLakKL_010_SED_4_FD_187542 | JGI IMG/M metagenome (GOLD analysis project Ga0207421, IMG submission 187542) | Alkaline sediment microbial communities from Lake Tanatar, Kulunda Steppe, Russia - 8KL_010_SED (SPAdes) (version 2) | ecosystem: Environmental > Aquatic > Non-marine Saline and... | reverse complement strand
TATTAATAATTCTTTAATTAAGACGCTGTCCTTACAGGCTTTCCTGCAGAACTTCTAGGGCATCTTCTTCACCATCAGCTGTAGTAACATCCTCTAACCAAAACTCTATCTCTTCAAGATTTTCTGCCACCCATTCCTCAGCGACTTCATCTGCATCTCTACCTTCATGACCATATTCTAAAATCCATTCATCCTGCCACTCTGTTTCAACGACTATTTGCGACATTAATTGATAAACGTTAGGTTGCTCTTCGGCATAACCTTCTCTCATAGCTGTATCCACTCTATCAGCTTCACCCCAGATGTTTTCGGGATCTTCCAGGGGTTTGATGTCATAAAGAACATTCATATAATGAGGTTCCCAGCCGTGGAAAGCTATCCATTCTTCATTGGCTGTCTGCCTCTCCACCTCAGTTAGCATACCTGCTTCACTACTTTCAATTAATTCCCAATCAGCTAGATCATAGGTGCTGTCTTCTTTAGCTTCCTGGATTAGCTGATTGCCGTCATTACCTGGTTCAAGACCATAATATTCATAGTCAAACTCCTCAGCATAGTCGCTTAAATCGTCCATGGACTGAACTCCGGCTTCATAAACATATTCAGGCACATAAGTAGTGTAAAGAGCTTCCTCTAAATTGGTGGTGATTATCTCTATGGTCCCCTCTTCTTCATGAGGAGTGAAAGTTACTTCCATGGTAGGCAGCCAAACTCCCATAAAGAGGTCAATATCACCGGCACTCATTCCCTGGAAAATAACCTCCTGGCCGGCAGCAGTAACATCGGTTTCATACCCTAATTCTTCTAAAATAGTCCGAGCAACTTCAGTTTTTACTGTGACACCAGGCCACTCAACTCGACCAAATTCGATGGTTTCCTCTGCTTGAATTTCACTGCTATTGAGGAAAGGACCAAAACCAGTAAAGACTAAAGCTAAGGCGAGAAAAGAAATTAATAAAGTTTTTTTCCGCATAACAAAAACCTCCTTTTGTTTTTGTCCAGCAGTCTGCCAATTTTCCGGTCAGAGCTGCTAATTTATAAAAAGCAAATTTAATCTTTAACCTGTTCATCCGGCTCACTGGCTAAGTTAGCAATGACATTTGTCTTGACAATGACTCCAATTAGTTTTTGTTCTTCCCCTACTACGGGAAGCGGTGTATCAAGATCAGCCAGGCGAGCAAATAACTCATCAATAGTTGTCTGGGGGTCAATCTCTGGTACCTGGCGACAATACTTTTTAACATCTCTAGCATTATCGTCCAGCATATCCTTCACATCATCAATTAATAGTATGCCCTGATATCTTCTTTCTCTATCCACCACAAAAATACTGGTTAAACCTTCCTCATTCATTTTATGGAGAGCCGTCTTAGGTCCTTGATTTTCGTATAATAGTGCTAAAGGTTTACTCATGATATCTTCAGCTGTCAGAACCCTTGAGCGATTAACGTCCTGAACAAATTCAGCCACATAATCATTTTCAGCTCTGGTTAGTATTTCTTCATGATCACCCAGTTGCACTATTTCTCCATCTTTCATAATAGCTATCCTATCACCTAACTTTAAGGCTTCATCTAAATCATGGGTAATAAAGACGATGGTTCTATCAATATCTTCATAAAGTTCTAATAGTTGATCCTGCATATCTTTTTTGATTAGGGGGTCCAGGGCGCTAAAGGGTTCATCCATAAGCATGATATCAGTTTCTACGGCTAAAGCCCTTGCTAAACCCACTCGCTGTTGCATTCCTCCACTTAACTGGTCTGGTTTTTGCTCCTCATAGCCCTCTAAACCTACCATAGCCAGGGCCTGCCTGGATTTTTCTCGCCGTTTTTCTTTTGACATCCCATCTATTTCAAGCCCAAATTCCGTATTTTCTAAGACAGTCCTATAGGGGAAGAGGGCAAAGTTTTGAAATACCATGCCAAATTTTTGCCGGCGGTAATGGATTAACTCTTTTTTATTTAGATCCATAATACTATCGCCATCTATTAATATATCTCCCCGGGTTGGTTCAATTAATCGATTTAAACAGCGCAGGAGAGTGGACTTACCGCTACCTGATAAACCCATGATAACAAATATTTCACCTTCCCTGACAGAAAAATCAACATTTCTTACCCCGACTGTGTTATCAGATTTAGCTAATATTTCATCTTTACTGAACCCCTCATCAATTAACTCAATACCTTCCTGGGGCCGGGGGCCGAAAACTTTGCTGAGATTTTTAACTTCTATCTTATTTTTCATTATTGAATTTTCCTCCTCCTCAAAACAAAAAAGGCTTAGACAGATGCTCATCTTAATTGATGTAAAGCCAGGATCAATTAACTGAACATACTACCTAAACCTTTTTAAGAATTCATTTTTTCTGACCATGCTAAATAATAACAAAATAACAGGGGCTTGTCAAATCAGAGTGATAAATGCAGGTAATTGGTGTTTTCCAGGCAGGAAAAAGCCCCTTTTTGCAGAAACCTTTTATAAGGGGGAAGAGAGATTGCTGAGAAAAATAGAAATTGTCATTCCCATTACAGAGGATGAGAAACTGCAGGAAATATTAATGGATTATAAAATATTAGACCAATACCGGGTTTCTCTGTTAGAGGATAGGTATTTATATCTGATTACCCTTAAGGTTGAAGATAGTGGACCCCTATTGGATCAAATGGAAAAAAAGCTGGCCTTTGCTGAGGGTTTTAGATTGAATTTATTAGCAGTTGAAGCTACTCTGCCTGAACCAGAAACCACTGAATCTGATGGTGATGAGGAAGAAAAGGAGAGCTTGTCAGAGAACCAGAATAATCAGAGCAATAATAAAGTGAGTCTTTCCAGGCAGGAGCTTTATAATGATGTAGAAGCTTCAGTTGAATTAAATAGAAATTATTTAATAATGTGTTTTTTGTCAGCAATAGTGGCCAGCAGCGGAGTGCTGCAGGGCAATGTAGCAGTCATAATTGGAGCAATGGTTATTGCCCCTCTTTTAGGCCCTAATGTGGGTTTATCCCTGGCAGCTACTTTAGGAGATATTGAATTGGGTCGAAAGGCCCTTAAGGCCAGTTTGCTGGGAGTTGCAGTATCTTTAATCATAGCCTTCTTGATTGGTTTATTCCTGCAGCCAACCAGCTGGTCAGCTGAAGTCTTAAATAGAACAACTTTAAGCTGGGGAGATATAGCTTTAGGTCTGGCCTCAGGAAGTGCAGGGACCCTGGCCTTTACCACTGGAGCAGCTAATGCTGTAATTGGGGTAATGATAGCTGTAGCTTTAATGCCACCTTTAGTTGTTATTGGTCTTTTAGCTGGAGCAGGTGAGCTGGTTCTGGCAGGAGGAGCTTCGCTGTTATTTTTAGCTAATATTATCTGCGTTAATCTCTCCGGGGTCTTGACTTTTTTATTACAGGGCATCCGTCCTCTGAACTGGTGGGAGGAGAAGAAAGCCAAAAAATTGAGACGTTATAGCTTGATTTTGTGGTTAGGTCTATTGATGCTCTTGATTTTTATTTTACATTTAGCTAATTTTCTTTAATAGAGGAGTTATATTCAGATGACTAACTTAAATAACAGTGAGCAGTCTGAGGAAAATAATAACGAATGCGAACACTGTGAACGAAAACTGAAGGAGCTAAATTCAGCTAAAAAATTAGTCCAGTCCACCATTGATTCCCTCTCAGCTCATATAGCTGTCTTAGACCATAAGGGAGAGATAAAATATACCAATAAAGCCTGGAGAAATTTTGGGCTTAATAACACCCCGGATTCTAAAAAGCAAGAACTTGATATGATTGGTTATAATTATATAGATGTCTGTAAAAATGCCACTGGTTTTAGCTCCAGTGGCGCTAAGGATGCTGGAGAGGGGATAAGAGAAGTTATCCAGGGAGAGAGTGAGCTTTTCACCATGGAATATCCCTGCCATTCTCCAGAAGAAAAACGCTGGTTTTTGCTGAGAGTTACTCCTTATCAGGGAGAAGGTCCCTATGCAGCAGTCGTCTCTCATGAAAATATCACTGAGCGCAAGGAAAGTGAATTGAGATTGGAAAAATCACTGGAAAGGGGCCGACAATTACATGAACAGTTTCTCCCCCGGGAAATGCCTGATATAGCTGGCTTTGAATTTGCGGCTCATTTTGAACCGGCAGAAAAATTAGGGGGAGATTTTTACGATTTTATTGAATTTGGAGACCGCCTGGTATTTTTTCTTTCTGATGTCAGCGGCCATGACCTGAGCAGTGCCATGTTAAATATATTTTTACGGGAAAACATCAACTCTTATTTCCTTTCTAATTGGGGGATGCAGGGTGAAATTTCACTATCTCTATTGATGGATTTTGTTACCGAACGTTTTATTCAGGAAGACTTTCCGCCAGACTTTTTTATCTGCCTTATTTTGGGGGTAATTAATTACAATAAAATGACTTTAAAGTTTATTAATGCTGGCATGCAATTTTATCCCCTGCTATTGAAAAAGAAACAACCTCCGCAGCCTTTAAAGAATTCTCATATGCCAATTTCCTATTTGAATACTCTTAGGGAAATAAATTATGAAGAAAAATGTATAAGTCTAGAATCAGACATGACCTTTTTATTTTTTACCGATGGATTGATAGAACAAAAAAATGAAAAGGGTGAGATGTTTGGTGTGGAGAGGCTTAAGCAGCTTTTAACCTGTAATAATAACATAGCTCCAGGGAAAATTTTAGCCAGGATAAATAATAAATTTGCAGAATTTATTCAGGAGCAGCCCTTGCAGGATGATTTAACCCTTTTGAGTCTGCGTTATAGCAAAAATAGCAGATAAATAATATATTATGTCTGATATTTTGTTTTATAGATGTTTGTTAGTTAACAGAGCCTTTTGGCCTGACAATTTATAATCAGTGCGGGAGGTTAGATAAAGATGCCTAATTATAATTTTAAATGTCAGCAATGTGAGACTAAATTTACTTTACAGGCTTCAATGGAAGAGATTGGTGATGATTTTCAGGTGGAATGTCCAGAATGTGGAAGCGAAGATGTACTGCAGACCTTCGACCGGGTAGGCATTATTGGCTGTAGCATATCAGGTGGGGGTCCAGGCTGAAGTAGAGCCTAAAGGCTGCTCCGTGAGAGCAGCAGTAATTTGAGAGGCAGAAAGGGGATTTGTACTGTGTCCAGAAAAGCAATTAAAAATGCTAAAATCATAGACGGTAGTTCCTCCTCCTGGTTTTGGGGGTCATTACTTATAGAAAAGGGAGAGATAACTGAAATTATATCTGGCAGGAGAGCAGAAAAGCTTTCCTCCAGATATAATTTTACCAGCACAGATGAAGTTATTGATGCTCAGGGAGATTTTCTAGCTCCAGGATTTATTGATATTCATACCCATTCAGATTTAACACTGCTGGCTCAAGGCAAAGCTGCCAGCAAAGTACAGCAGGGAGTTACCACGGAAGTAATAGGAAACTGTGGTTCTTCACCTGCTCCTTATGGGGAGACTGATAAAGAAACTATAAAAACTGAACTGGCTGATTATGGTCTTGAATTGACCTGGAGAACCTTTCCTGAGTTTTTAAGTATTCTGGCCCAAAAGAAGACCAGCGTCAATATTGTTCCTCTTCTAGGTCTAGGAGCTGTTAGAAGTGCTGTTGGAGGGTATTCAAACCAGGAGTTATCAGGGAAGGAGTTAAAAGAAGCTAAAGAGATAATTGCTGATGCTATGGAGGCTGGTGCTAGAGGAGTTTCAAGTGGTTTAATCTATCCACCCTCCAGTTACAGCAATACTGCTGAATTAATTTCATTAGCAAAGGTGGCCTCCGCTTACGGTGGGTTATATGCCACTCATTTAAGAAATGAGGGCTGTGATTTAGTTGCGGCTTTAAAGGAGGCTCTCACCATAGGAGAGCAGGCTGAGATTCCAGTGCAAATATCCCATCATAAGGTAAGTGAGAAGTCCTGCTGGGGATTAGTGGCCGGGACAATTAAAATGATGGAAAATGCCCGGCAAAGGGGGATTGATGTTACCTGTGATCTCTATCCTTATTTAGCCTCCAATACTGGCTTGGCTTCACTTATACCGGATTGGGCTCATGAAGGTGGTAAAGAAAAACTATTAAAGCGTTTAAAAGAACCCACTGCCAGAGATAAAGTGCTTACTTCTCTTGCAGAGACTGGAGAAAATAGAGGCTGGGATAAAATTATGGTATCTCATCTTGCCGGGGGAGCACATCAAAAATTTGCAGGCAGCTATATATCAGAGATCGCTCAATCCTGGAAAGTTAGCGGTGCTGAGGCGGTAATGAAAATATTACAGGATAATGAACTGCGGGCTGGAATGATTAGTTTTGCCATGTGTGAAGAAGACCTGATAGAGGTGCTCACCAGTAGATTGAGCATGATCGGTTCTGATGGCAGTTCGCTGGCCCGGGAGGGAATACTGGCTAAAGGGCAGCCCCATCCGCGTAATTTTGGCACCTTCGCCAGGGTTTTAGGGAAATATGTCCGAGATAAAAAAATTCTGCCCTTAGAAGAAGCTATCCACAAGATGACAGGGAAACCGGCAGCCCGGCTGGGACTGGCCCAGAGGGGGATTATTAAACCTGGAAATAAGGCAGATCTGGTGCTTTTTTCAGCTGAAGAAATTAATGATAAAGCAACCTTCAAAGAACCTTTTCAATATCCAGAAGGTATTAAAAGAGTTATGGTAGCCGGTGAAAATGTGGTAAAAGATAAGGAGCATCAAAGAGTCTACCCGGGAGAGTTAATCAGGGCTTAAATGTTCAATTAACTAAGGGGATGAGGTTTTAATAATGAAGGTCACTAAAATATATCAGCATAAATCAGAAAATAATCAGGATCTAGTATTTAAACTTGATAGCGGTTTTATGCTGGTAAAGAGATCAGAGGATAAAATAAAGAAATTTAATATTGCTCGCTGGGAGGAGATTAATTTTCTCTCGGAAGATTATCAGGAGATTCAGCGCCAGCCCACTGCAGAGGAACTTAGAGCAATCAAAAAATATGTGGCTAAGAGCAGAAGACAGGATAAGAAAACCTCTCTTTTTGCCAGGATACTGGAGAAAATTAGAGCTTTATTTAATAAAAGATAGCTCAAGCTTACTTAAATTAATAGATAATAGGAGGAATTTACATGGATGCCTGGGAAGCATTAATGCTGATGATAAAAGAACAGGGTGTAGAGATGGTTTTCGGCTTAGGTGATAATTATCTCAATATGTTAGCGGAGGAGGCTGGATTACTGGCAGTTAATGTTAGACATGAAAGTTCTGCCCCCTTCATGGCTATGGCCTATAGTCGTTTAACAGGTAAGATTGGCCTTGTTTCGGCTTCGCCTGGCCCGGGTACCGCTAATTTAGTTCCCGGGGTACTGGAGGCCTATTCTGCCTCTTTACCCCTTGTTTTACCCTGTCATTCTGCTGCTGTTTCTACTTCAGGAAGAGGGGAATTTCAGGAATGTGATCAAGTGAGTTTAATGGAGCCTATCACTAAGTGGAGTACCCAGCTACCTAAAGCAGAGTTATTGCCCTGGTATGTTAGGAGAGCCTTCACTAAAAGTTTAAATGGAAGTCCAGGGCCAGTTTATTTAGATCTGCCCCATGATATTATGGGACCCGGTCCTTTAAGAAAAGATAACACCAACCAAAGTGAAAAAGAGAAGTTTAATATATCTTTTCCTGGAGAGTTTAGACCAGCGACTAAAAAGCGTATCCCGGCCAGTAAAGACTCCATTATTAAGACCTTAACTGCACTAAAAAAAGCCCACAATCCAGTTATTGTTTTTGGGAATGGGGCGATTTTATCCAGAGCTTTTCAAGAAGCTGAAGATTTGATCAATACTATGGCTATTCCCTTTTTGACAACTCCAGGAGGAAGAGGAATTATCTCCGAGAGCCACCCCCTCTCACTGGGTTTAAGTGGCAGGTATAGGAGTAAAATAGCCCGGAATTATATAAATAAGGCGGATTTGCTTTTCACTATAGGCAGTAGCAATGAAGCCTTTCAAACTGGTCACTGGGAGCACTTACCACCCCAGGCTAAATTTATCCAGCTGGATATATCTCCTGAGAATATCGGAAAAAACTGGCAGCCAGATATTGCGGTAGTAGGTGATGTTAAGCCAGTTATTAGACAGTTACTTGCTGAAAATGAAGAACAGGAGATTATCCCTGATTATTCAACGCCCGAGAAAAGTAAACCCAAAATTTTTGAGAAATTAAAGCAAAAAAAGGAAGAACTTCAACAGGAGATTCGAGCTTCCTTACCCCAAAAATCAACCGAGCTTTTGGCCAGAGAAGTAGTTTTACTGGCCAATAAAGTCTTTGGAGAAGATACTATCCTGGTCAATGAAAATGGCAGCCAGGATGTCTGGTCTTATTTTCACTCCTATTATCAGGTAAGGAGCAGATTAGGCTGTATTCCCGTGGCTGAACAGACCTGCATGGGAATGGGGGTTGTCGGGGCTATTGCAGCCAAAATTACTGAACCGGAAAGGCCGGTGCTCTGTATTACCGGTGATGGAGCATTTCAAATGTATCTACAGGAGATGGCAACAGCTGTCCAGTATAATGCCGGCTGTACCTGGCTGGTTTTAAATAATAAAGGTTTAGGCTGGATAAGAGCTAAACAGCAACGGGCTGGTTTCTCAACCTATTCCACTGAATTTACCAGTCAACCGGCTCTGGCTGAGACGGCAGAGAGCTTTGGCTGTCTGGGTTTAAGAGTTGAAGACAGGAAAGACTTAAAAGAGGCTTTAGAAAAAGCTAAGAAAGCTAATATTGCCGGCCGACCGGTAGTTATTGATTGTCAGATAGCCTTTAATCCTGATATGTCTCACTTAGATGATGGTAACTGGTGGGAATAGAGAAGAAAATCAATTAAAAATTACAATACCCCTTGCAAAATATAGCAGTGATAGGTTATAATAGAAATTGGATAATTATATTTTTCACAAAATAAGTGTATTATTTCACAACAAGGGGAGATAATTAATGACAGAAACGAAAATAGCAGATCCAGCGCCTTTAGGCCTGGGAGGTTTTGCCTTAACTACCTTTGTCTTAAGTTTTTATAACGCCGGTATTATGCCAGCAGCAGGGGCAGCAGTTGTAGTTCCCTTAGCATTATTTTATGGAGGTTTAGCCCAATTTATGGCCGGAATGTGGGAATTTAAAACGGGCAACACCTTTGGTGCTACAGCCTTTACTTCTTTTGGAGCCTGGTGGATGTTTTATGCCCTGTTGCAGTATTCTCTTTCTTTAGGCTGGCTGGAGTTAGGCGATTATGAGCTGATTTCCATGGGTTTGGTTCTGGCAGCCTGGGCTATATTCACCTTTTATATGTGGATTGCCACCTTTAAACTTAATCGGGCAGTTTGGTTGATATTTTTAACCCTCTGGATCACTTTTGCTCTCTTAGCTCTAGGAGACTTAGTGGCTCCAGGTTTTGGTATTGCAGGAGGTTATTTAGGAATAGTTTGTGCTTCGATTGCCTGGTACACCTCAGCGGCAGAGGTGATAAACTCAGTTTTTGCCAGAGAAGTTTTGCCCTTAGGAGAAGCAGTTTTAACTGCTGATAAAGAAAAAACAAGGGAAGAGTTTGTCAGCGAAGGATAATTTAAAGCAATAAAAAAAGGCCGGATAATTCCGGCCTTTTTGAGGTGGGGAAAGCTTTTAAACACCGAAGTCCTCGTAATTTATCTGCTCCTTCGGTACTCCCTTATTTTCTAAAATTTCTATAGCATCCTGAGCCATAGGCCTAGATCCACAGATATAAACCACTGTCTCTGGATCAACCTCAAGCTCCTCTAAAATATGAGTTACATATCCCTGTTTATAGTCATCACCTCGAGGGCGGGAGAGCACCCGATCATAAGCAAAATTATTATTTTCCTGGGCGATAGTGGCAAAGAAATCGTCATAGATAAGATCTTCCTCATAACGAGCCCCGTAGAGCAGGGTCGCTTCACCGTTATAATTTTCCTCAATTTTTCTTGCTTCAATATTTGTTCCTCCGGCAGCCTTTAATCTAACTCCAGGCCGGGCAAAAAGATTCTCTACGATAGAAGTAAAGGGTGTAATTCCAATGCCATTTGCTAAAAAGAGCATCTTTTCCTGACTTTTATCGATGGCTAACTCTCTTCCCATAGGTCCCTTTAAAGTTACTCTTTGACCTTCCTGAAAATTATCGAAGATTAAATTTGTCCCATAGCCATCTTCTATCTTTTTGATAGTAACGGAAACCTGGTTTTTAGCTGCATCACTGCCAGAGATTGTGTAAGCCTTAAACATTTCTCGCTGGTCATCTACTTTTACCAACATAAATTGCCCGGGAATAAATTCCATGCTGTTAGGTTCTAAAAGAGAAAAGGTAAATTCCTTAATATCTGGATTGGCAAATTCTTTGATCTTACTAATTTTAGCCTGATAATAACGAGACTTTTCAAAGCCTGTTAAATCTGCCGCCTCCTCGATACTATCAGCCTCAGTCGGTGTAGCTAACTGAAGTATACCGCTGGGACAATTTTCCACACAGGTATTACAGCGGATGCATTTTTCATTTTCAAATTGGTTATTGTTTTCCTGAAAACTTTTGTGAGGCTCTAACTGCATAGGACATACGCGAGAACAATTGGCACAGGAATGACATAAATCAGGACTTTCAGCTGTTATCAGTTGATCGGTAGTGCTGGTTATACCAAAAGTTTTACCTAATTTATAGGAGAATAATTGCATGGTCCCCATGGGACAAAACTGACACCAGCTCCGAGGGCTAAAGATAACTCCAAGCAGCCCCCCCACCACAAGCACCATAAGATAGGTGTTGGAGAATATAAAGCCGGTTCTGGCCAGCAGACCTTCAGTCTGTTGAAAAACTGCCAAAAACCTTCGCCCCATATTAAATCCGAAAAAAATAAAGGCTAAAGCAACAAAAGGTTTTGATTTTAAAATTTCTGGAATTTTATCATTGCGGCTTATAGGCAAAATTATCTGGTCGTAGAGACTACCATGAGGACAAAAGTTACCACACCAGTAACGACCTTTTAAAAAGCTCGTTATTAACAGAGCTAAAATAATTAGAGGCACCACAAGTCCCAGATAAGGCCAAAATTGTCCGCCTAAAGCTACAATAACAGTGATTAACCAGGCCCAGCGTCGGATAAAATTAAAAGTACGATTTGTTTTGATATTATAGGCTATTTCTGCCAAAGTTCTTTCCCCCCTGATGATTAATAAATTAAGCAAAAAATTTTTAGTAGATATTGAGCGTAAATTTACACTATATTTATTATGACCTATCAGGGGGATTATTTCTGTGATTAAGTCACATTACCTTTATCTATAGGCTAAGTCTTCTAAAAATCTTCGCTTAATTATGGTGATTTTACCACGCCCTAGTTCAACAGCTCCTCTGGCAGCAAAGTCTCTTAAAGTTCTGCTAACTACTTCTCGAGCCGAGCCAATTTCTTTGGCTATTTCTGCCTGGGTTAAATTTAGAGTCTCCTGATTTTGCTCAACAGTAGATATTAAAAATGAGGCTATTCTGGTTTCAATGTTCTTGAAAGCTATATCTTCAACAGTCAACATAACATCCTGCAAACGACTAAAAACTTTACCAAAAACAAATTCCTGTAACTCAGGAATGGAAGATAAATATCTTTTAAAGGTAGAGGCTGGTAAGGCTAATATTTCTGTTTCTTTCTCTATCTGGGCCTGAGCAGGGAAATTAGAACTGCTCATAATACAGGCTATCGACATCAGACACATTTCTCCCCTTTGGATACGGTATAAAGTTAATTCCCGGCCTTTTTCTGAGACTTTATAGACCCTGATAGAGCCTTTTAAGAGAAAGAAAGTGTTTTCGCAGGTATAGCCTGCCTTCATGATTATCTTGCCTGGGGGATATTTAATATATGTCAGCTGGTTCAATAAATTTTCTCTTTTTTCTGGCTTCAGTTTATTATAAAAAGAAAAATTTTTAGCCAATTTCTTCTCTTTCCGTTTATTGATCATGGTATACCTCCTAATTTTAATTAGGCTACTATTATATTCTAACATTTATTGCTCCTGTAACCAAGTGCTTATGAAGGGTCTGGCGATTTTTTTATCCTGTTAATTATAATTGCAGTATGTTAAAATTAATTGAGATAATTTATTAAACAGGGAGGTTTTAAATTTGTTTAACATTGAATCCATTGGCCGCATTGAAAGTAAATTTAAGGAGTCCACTGACCCCAATATTATGAAAAAACAGCCCAGCAGAGTTATAATTGAGCCAGATTATCAAGCTGGTCTTGATAAAATAGAGGAAAATAATTATCTGAAGATAGTTTTTTATTTGCACCAGGCAGAGGGTTATGATTTAATAGGCCCCCGGCGTTATGGCGGGGTGAGAGGTGTATTTGCCTCTCGCTCACCTAGGCGTCCTGTACCTATTGCAGTAACCGTCGTCAAACTTTTAGCCAGAGAAGATAATGTGTTAGAAGTTTTGGGCCTGGATGCAATTGATGGAACTCCAGTTCTGGATATAAAACCCTATGCTGAAGAGATTGATAATCCTGTTATAAAATTTGCCGATTATGATTAACCTCTGTCCAGGTAAGAAAAAGATAATAATAATTTGAGAAAAAAATACTTTTCTTGCAGGATTGTTGACTGTTATCTAGAATAGTTAAATTAATGACAAACCTTTATTAATTATCATATTAAATAAGGAGGAAAAAATTATGAAAAGAAAAATCCCAGTAATATTGTTGGTTTTTGTGTTGACTTTAGGCATAAGCTTTTCTGTAGCAGCTGAAGTTATGGATGGTGGAGCTTTGGTTGATGAACTGAGCGAGGAAGTTGAAAGAGAGATGGATGCTCAGGATCTGCAGATGGACCTCGATGTAGGGGAAGAATATATAATTTTGGATGTTCGTTCTACCGCTGAAAGAGAAGAGGGATATATTCCTGGCAGTGAATATGTTAATTTTGGTCAGCTCTTCTTTCAAATTGGCGATTTAGTTGAAGATCCTGAACAAGAATTTATAGTGGCCTGTCAATCTGGCGCTCGTTCCGTTATAGCTGTAAAATTACTACAGGATATGGGCTATGAAAATCCTATTAACTTAGAAGGGGGCTTTATGGCCTGGGAAGATGCAGGATTTGAGGTTGAAACCCCCTAGAGTTTTACTTAATATAAGTATTTACCCACAAGGAGTCAGCTATTTTGAGCTGGCTCTTTTGCTTTTTAATTCTAGAATTAAATATAAAAGCAAATAATATTTTAGCACTATATTATTACCTGAAATTACTTGCATAACTACAATATGTAATATATACTTGATTAAATAACCGAAAAATTTATCAAATATTAACAAAAATAGAGGGTGGGGTAGAAGAAAGTGAAAATGAAAGAGCAATATTCTGGTATTTTAAAATTATCCTTGCTTTTTTTTGTTATGTTATTACTTTTTTCTTTCAGTAATCATCAAGTGTCATCGGTTAGAGCTGAAGAAGGTGATTTTTTAAGAGCTTCAGGATTTTTAGAGCCAGTTGTAGAATTGAGTAAATCAACAGCCATCAATGGCAAAATTGCTGATATTTTTGTTACAGGCGGCGATGAGGTTGAGAGCAATGAGCTCTTATTAAATTTAGATGATAGTCGGAGGCAGAAGGAGATATCTTCATTGGAAAAAAGTCTGGCTCAGGAAAAAAAACAATTAGAGGCAGAAGAGGAATCATACCAGCAGGCTTTATTAAACTATAATTTAAGCCAATTACAATTAGATAATTTGCGAGAAAAAGATTTTTCCCTTTTAGAGACTGAAATTGAATTAGCCAAGGCAGAGCTGGAATATGAAACTACAGAATTTAACCGGGCAGAAAGGCTATACTCTCGGGAGGCCATGGAAGATGTTGAATTTGCTCAATATGAATTTAATTATATCCGTTCACAATTAAACAAAACGATAGCCGAATTAACTCTGGCAGAGCAAAGAAAAGAGACTGAAGATCAGATAGAGGAGCAAAAAATTCAATTAAAGGAGAGTGAAAGCGCCAGGAAATATGCCGAATTGCAACTTGAGGCAGCCGAATTAGCTCATGAGGCAGCAAAACTAGACTTAGAACAATTGAAATTAGAGTTAGCTGATTATGAATTTAAGGCCCCAAAGGATATGGTGGTCTTAGATGTGTTAGTAGAAGCAGGGGAACAGGTGACTGCCGGGGAAGAGCTCTTTACTTTAGCCAGTCAAGATCTGCAAATAGTTATAGAACCTGATGAAAGAGAGATTGGCAGTATTTATCAGGGACAGCAGGGAAAGGCTGTAGTGGAGAGTTATCCTGAGGAAAATTTTCCTGTAGAAGTAAAGGAAATTGCACCCAAAGTTGATATTGACCGAGGCACAATTAAGGTGAAGCTTGATATAACTGGAGAAACTCCAGATTTACTGCCCTTTATGACTGTCTCAGTTGATCTTGAGCTAGGGGAGGAATAGTTATATGTGGTTTGAAATTAAAATGGCTTTTCGCTTCCTGATTTCAGGGAGAACTCAAACTTTATTGATTTTAGCAGGGATAACTATTGGAGTTGCTGTACAGGTCTTTTTAGGCTCGCTGATAAGTGGTCTACAGGCCGACTTAATCCAACAAACAATTGGTTCTTCTTCTCATATAACTCTGCGCTCTGAAAGGGAATTACCCAGGCAGATTTCTGAAACCTATTCCCCTGGCTCTCGAGTAATAACTTTTGCAGACCGTCAGGAAGGTTTGAAGAACTATGACCTCATCCGACGAGAATTAGAAAATTATTCTGAATTGACGGCAATATCTCCCACTATTACCGGTAATGGTTTTGCCATAAGAGGGGGAAAGAGTGAGTCTATAGTATTTCGCGGTATCGACTTTTCGGAAGCTGATAAAATATATAATATCTCTGACCGAATAACCCGGGGAGAGGCAACTGTTGGGGGAAATGATATTTTAATGGGTAAAAATTTAGCAGAAGAGTTAAATCTAGCTCCGGGAGATACAATTCAGCTGAGGACAGCCGATGATGTACAGGATAGATTTAGAGTCTCGGGACTTTTTGATTTAGGCAGTCAGGACTTAAATGAGAGCTGGATTTTTCTGGCTAGAAGCAGAGCTGCCTCTTTATTTAATCTTCGTAATGAAGTTTCTAATATTGAAGTACAGATAGAGGATGTTTTTGCCGCCGAGCCTCTGAGCGAGCAACTTCGTCAGGAATTTCCAGAAATAGAAATAGAAAGCTGGCAGCAGACCAATGCTGATCTTTTAACAGCGCTAGAAAGTCAGAGCACCTCCAGTTTGGTCATTCAGTTTTTTGTTATTGTAGCTGTAACCCTGGGAATAGCCAGTGTTCTGGCTGTATCAGTGGTTCAGAAGAACAAACAAATCGGAATTATTAAAGCCATAGGTGCCAGACCTAAAAGAGTAGGAAGAATATTCTTGCTGCAGGGGGGAATTATTGGCGCCATAGGAGCAGTGCTGGGTATTTTATCTGGCCTTGGTTTAAGCCAACTTTTCGTTACTCTAGTTAGAGATGCTGCAGGTGACCCTCTTTTTCCCATTGAAGCCGACCCTCGTTTTCTTGCGATTTCTTTTATAATAGCCACTATAGCAGGGATGTTAGCAGCTTTAGTCCCGGCTCGAAACTCTGCTCGATTAAATACCGTAGAGGTGATACAAAATGGATAATAATATTATCGAAGTAGAGGATGTTTATAAAACTTATGGTGATGAAGTTGAGACTGAAGTTCTCCATGGGGTGTCTTTTTCTCTGCTGGAAAATGATTTTGCAGCCATTATCGGCCCCTCTGGCTCTGGCAAAAGCACCCTGTTAAATTTAATTGCGGCTCTTGATAAACCAACCAGAGGAAAAGTATTCATTTCTGGTGAGGATATAACTCAATTAGATGAAAATAAATTAGCCGATTTGAGGAATGAAAAATTAGGCTTTGTCTTTCAATTCCATCATTTGTTGCCGGAATTTACTGCCCTGGAAAATGTTCTCATGCCCGTCTGGATCTCTCAGGGAAAACCTACCAGGGAGGATGAAGAGTGGGCTGAAAAACTTATTGATACTGTGGGTATGACCCCCTGGAAAGATAATTTAAGTACCAAGCTTTCTGGAGGTCAGAAGCAGCGGATAGCCATAGCTCGCTCCCTGATGAATAAACCCGGCGTTATCCTGGCCGATGAGCCTACAGGTAATCTTGACACTGATACTTCAGAACAGGTTTTTAAGTTGCTGCGGAATATCAATCAAGAATTTGGCACAGTCTTTGTTATCGTTACCCATGATCGTCACTTAGCTGGAAGGACGGATAAAATTATTGAAATTGTAGATGGTAATATTGTAAGGACCTTATCGGGCTCTAAAACCGATGAATTTGAGGTCTGGGATGAAATGGCTCCTGGTTATTGTGTTGAGCATAAGAAAAAGGTTGAGGTTTGAAAAATTTAATTCTACTGGTTTTTATTAAAAATTATTTGAGATAATCATAAATGTAAACTCAGGGAATGGTTAGATGACTTTAGAAATAACCTTGATGCTGTTAATTTTAATAACCACTATAATCCTCTTTATCACCGAAGTCTTAAGAATAGATATTACTGCTCTGTCGATAATGGTAATCCTGCCCTGGTTGGGGTTAATTGAACCCCTAGAAGCCTTTTCTGGCCTGGCCAGTAATGCAGTTATTGCAGTAATAGCAGTGATGGTATTAGGTGAGGGGTTAGTGCAGACTGGGGCCATGCAATTACTAACCAGGCCCATTTTAAATCTGGCCGGTCAGGAGGAACAGAAGCTGACAGCCGTTATTTCAGCATCAGCTGGAGTTTTTTCTGCTTTTGTGCAAAATATTGGGGTGATTGCCCTCTTCCTCCCGGTGGTTCGCAGAATAGCCAGCAAAACCAATAATTCTATTAGCAAAATATTACTTCCAGTGGGTTTCGCCACCCTCCTGGGTGGCAGCCTGACGATGGTTGGTTCTGGCAATCTTATAATTTTAAATGACCTTTTAGTCCAGGGAGGGGAATCTTCCTTTAATTTATTTAGTGTTACTCCCATTGGAGCGGTATTATTACTGATTGGCATAGCTTACTTTTTTGTTTTTGGCAATAGGCTTCTGCCGGCCCGGGAATGTGAAGTTGAAGAGGATGCCACCAGGCAAAAGGAGCTTATAGACAATTGGAATCTGGTAACAACTATATATAGTAGTAGAGTCAAAAAGAGCAGTCAACTAGTCGGCGAAACCCTAGAATCTGCTGGACTCTGGTCTGAATATGGAATTTATTTGTTGGCCTTAAAGGAGAGGGAAGATATTTCTTATGCCCCCTGGAGATTTACCCGATTTTCCAGCGGTCAGAAATTAATAATTTTAGGTAGAGAAGATTCGGTGGCCAAATTTGCTGCTGATTTTGGACTTAATTATGTTGAAGAGGGCAGACGAGAAGAGAGTGGTCAACTCACCAGTGGATTAGACCTGCAGGAGAGCTTCTTTGCTGAATTTTTGGTTCCTCCTCGCTCGGAATATCAGGGTAAAACTTTGCGCGAGATTGCCCTGAGAAAAAATTTCAATATCAACCCTTTACGTTTAATAAGGGGAAATAAAGAGCTGACCGGTGATTTCTCTGATTTTAAAATGAGAGCAGGGGATATTATAGTCGTTTTTGGTTTAAGGGAAAATATTAAAGCTGCAGCCAGGACAGAGAACTTTGTTTCCCTAACCAACTTTCAATCTATCAAAAAACCAACTGGCAGCCCTAAATTGGCCATAGCGATATTTTTGTTATCGATAGTTTTGATCTTATTTGGTTTTGAATTATCTTTAGCCCTATTCAGCGGAGCTTTAGCAATGGTTTTAGCGGGGCTGATACCGGTGCAAGAACTTTATCAGGCCATTGACTGGCAGACAGTCTTTTTATTGACTGGCTTAATTCCTTTAGGTTTGGCTATGGAAAAGACGGGCACTGCTGAATATTTGGCCACTAATCTAATGGTGATATTGGCCGATGCTCCTACTTTTACAATATTATTGGCTTTAGCCTCTTTAAGCACATTATTTACCCTCTTTATGTCCAATGTTGCTTCCACTGCGGTCTTAGTACCTTTAGTGATTATGATTGGCAATCAGAGCGGTATTAATCCTCGAGCTCTGGCTCTTTTAGTTGCTCTCTGTGCCTCAAATTCCTTTGTCTTACCCACCCATCAAGTCAATGCTTTTTTAATGAACCCTGGCAATTATAATAGTCGTGACTATTTGAAAGCCGGCAGTATCCTGACTCTGTTGTATATTTTGTTGGTGTCCTCTATGATTTATTTATTTTATCTTTAAAAAAAGGAGAGATATTAATGTTATTTGAAAAGATTAAAACACCGGGATTGGCCCATAATTCTTATTTAATTGGTGATGCTGGAGAAGCTGTGGTGATTGATCCCAGGCGAGATGTTGATATTTATCTGCAGAAGGCAGTGGAAGCAGGTTATGCTATTAAAACTGTCCTGGAAACTCATCGCAATGAGGATTATTTGGTCGGTTCTTTAGAGCTCAAGAAAAAAACAGGAGCTGACCTTTATCACGCCGATGCCTCTCTGGACTATCAATATGGTCAGGCAATTGAAGAAGGACAGAGGTTTAAATTTGGCAGGTTATATTTGGAAGCACTCCACACACCAGGCCATACCCCTGGCTCTCGCAGTTATGTTTTATATGGCTATGAAGAAGAGCCTTTAATGGTTTTTACTGGTGATGTTCTCTTTGCTGGAGATGTAGGGCGGGTAGACTTTCTCGGTGAAGATAAGCTTGAAGAGACAGCCTCCGCCTTGTATGATTCAATATTTAATAAGATTTTTCCGCTGGGCGATGAGGTAATCATCTGTCCAGCCCATGGAGCAGGTTCGGTATGTGCCAGTGCAATTGCTGATAGAGAGTGGACCACCATTGGTATAGAGAAAAAATTAAATCCTAAATTGCAGGTAGATGATAAAGAGGAATTTATCGAAAAAGTAGCTAAAATGCTGGAGTATAATCCTTACTTCAAAAAAATGGAGGAAGAAAATCTGGCTGGAGCTGCCCCTTTATCGGAGTACGCAAAACCTGCTGCCCTTACTCCTGAGGAGTTTGCTAACATTAAAGAATCGGAAAATGCCATAGTAATCGATACGAGAATGGAAGTCAGTTTTGCCACCGCTCATGTGGAAGGCTCACTATCAATCTGGAAGGATAATTTAACCAGTTTTACCGGTTGGTTTGCCCCGCTAGACGAACCGATTTTACTGGTGACAGAGGGAGATTATCCGAAGGAAGAGATAAAGCATCTCTACAGGATAGGGTATGACGATATTAGAGGTTATTTAGGTGGTGGAATAATCAAATGGCATATGGCCGGGAAAAAGAGCAGCTCCATTAATACTGTAACCGTTGATAAATTATGTAATATTATCGATGGAAGTGAGGAATATTTTATTCTGGATGTTAGAGCTGAAGATGAAGTCGAAGAAGAGGGAGAGATAAAAGATGCCACCAATATCCATCTCACTCAATTACCCGATAATTTAGCGGCTCTTCCGAAGGATAAACCAATTTATATCTTTTGTGGTAGTGGGATTAGGTCGATGACGGCAGCCTCGGTATTGAAAAATAAAGGATTTGCTAATCTCAATGTAGTTCTAGGGGGCTTAATGGGTTGGTCCTCAACTGCCTGTCCTATAGTCTAATACAGTCTAAAAACTTACAAAAATCATAAACCTTAGAATAAATCAGCGGTTTTTAAGCTAACTTAAAAACCGCTGATTTTGTTTATTCTGGGCCAATAAAACTAAAAAAGCTGAAAAATTATCAGGCCGATTATCATTAAAATAAAGCCAAATATTTTGCTTAAAGAAATATTTATTACTGCTTCGCCAAAGAGGCCAAAATAGTTAATTACCAGGGAAGCAAAAAGCTGAGTTACTATGATTATGGTTAGAGAATAACTCATCCCCAGATTGCTTACCCCCTGCATTACGGAAAATATTATGCCTGCTCCCAGCACTCCACCGAGCAGATATATAATATTAACGTCTTTAAAGGCGCTTAGAGAGGGTTGGCTTTGGATAAACATGAGCACAGCAAGGGTAAATAAAAAGCCACTGCCATGGACAAAGGCATTAGAAGTCCAGAGCCCTGCCGTTTCTCCCAATCGAGCATTAAAAATTGATTGTAGAGCAATCATCAGGCCGGCCAATATTGAGAAAATAGCTCCTACTAACATTTGATCAACTCCTATTTATGACTATGTACAGTTTATAATTATATCAGTTATATATAAGAATACAAGTATTACCAAATGAAAAATATAAAATATTTCAGGCAAACTATTGACAACAGCCCATATTATAATATAATAACATTAAGAGAATTAACAAGATTAATAAATTTTGTCAAGTTCTTGCAGGCAGGTGAAAAAGATGGTCATAATTTATTTTATTTTGCTTTTTATCCTTGCTTTTATTCTATTGCTTTTACTTTGCCCGTTAAAGTATAAGCTAATTTTTTTCTATGACCATGAATTTACTTACCAGATTTATCTAGGTAATTTTTTGCTCGCCTACAAAGTTCAGCAGAATAAGGGCTGGCAGGAGAAAATATATTATTTATTTTCTCTGCCTTTAGTAACTAGAAAGAAAAAAGAGCCAGCTCAGGAACCCAGAGAAGATAAGGACTTTGATAATGATCTAAAAAAGAAACCAGCTCAGGACACTCTAAAATTTTTCTATAGATTAACTCAGCAAAAATTCTTTAGTAAAAATATATTTTATCATTTTTTAACTTTTATTAAAGATATATTTATCTCAATTAAACCTTCCAGCTATCAGTTAAAACTTGCTCTAGGGTTAGAAGACCCCAGCTATAATGGTTATTTAGCAGCAATTTATTATCAGGTTAAGAGCTTATATCCCGGGTTACCCCTGTTTCTTAAAATAAAATGGGAAAGAAAGGAGGTGAAGGGGGAAGGGAAGGTAATTGGTAGTATCAGTCTGGGAAAGATTGTTTTGCAACTGCTTTTCTTTATTTTTTCCTTAAAGACTTTGAGATTTATTTGGCAAGCCAAAAAAGCTAAAAAGAATTTAGAGATTGGTTATTAACTTGAAAGAACTTGAAAGTTTAACTTCAATTATTTTAGATAAAGGGGAGAGAAAGAATGGAAGAAGCCAGAAAAATGATGGAGATGATCTATGGAAAGCTGGATAATTTTTTGAAGACCGAAACAGTTATAGGCGAACCTATGGAGGTTGGTTCCATAAAAATAATTCCCATTATAACTGCTTCCTTTGGCCTTGGTGGGGGTATAGGAGAAGAAAAGCCAAAAAAAGGAGAGGAAAGTGGCGGAGCCGGTGGAGGTGTTGGCTGTCGTATATCTCCCAATGCTCTTTTAATAATTAAGGAGGATGACGTTGAATTAGTTTCTCTGGAGGAAAAAACTTCGCTAACAAAACTCTTTGACCAACTGCCTGAGTTGGTAACCAAATTAGGCGAATTGAAAGGTCAGGCCAGCCAGGAGGACGGTAAGGAAGAGACAAAGGGGGAAGAACAGGAGGAATAGTCTTTCTTTTTTTAGCTGTAGATATTAATAGCAATTATTTTGAGAAAAAATCTCTTCTCCAGTTAGTAACAATCTGGATAAGAGATTTTTTTATTTGCGAATTTAAATAATTAATTATATAATAACTTAAATATAGTGGTGTAAAAGAGATATTTTAAGTGGTGATATTTTATGGAAAAGACTACAAGAGTTAAAGATAAAAGTTTAAGCAAGGAGAGATTTTTAGCCGGTTTAAAGGCTGGCTTACCTGTAGCCATTGGCTATGTTCCTATAGCGGTAGCCTTTGGGGTTATTGCCAGGACTTTAGAAATACCAGCTGCTATAGCAATTTTGATGTCTGTCTTTGTCTTTGCTGGAGCAAGTCAATTTGTGGCAATCGAACTTATAGCGGCTGGCATCGGTGGAGTAAGCATTATCTTAACGACTTTTTTTGTTAATCTGCGCCACCTATTAATGTCAGCCACTGTGGCTGAAAAACTACCTGCTTTACCAACTAGATGGCTGGCTCTCTTATCCTTTGGTATTACAGATGAGAGTTTTTCGCTCCTGGCGACTTCTAAAATCAAAACCCTATCGGCCTTTTATGTCCTGGGAGTTATCTTATTACCCTATCTGGCCTGGACTTCAGGGACGGTTTTAGGAGTTTTAATCGGGGGACAGATGCCTTCTATTTTGGAGTCCAGCATGGAAATTGCTTTATATGCCATGTTTTTAGGAATAATAGTACCTGAAGTTAAAAAATCTAATCCTAAGCTAATAGTAGTTAGTTTAGCTTTGTTTCTTAGTAGTCTTTTAACCTGGAATCCTTTTTTAGTTTTAGCTGAGGGCTGGAGAATAATCCTGGTAACAGCAATATCAGCCTTTATTGCTGCTAAGTTATTTGCTGGAGATGATGTGAATGCTTGAATATTTAATAATTATTTTAGGAATGGCCGGGGTGACTTATCTTCCCAGAATGATGCCCCTGGTATTTCTGGCTAATATTGAGCTTCCCCCTTTCTGGAAAAGATTTATGAACTATGTTCCTCCGGCTGCTCTGACAGCCCTGATTTTTCCTGGTATTCTTTCCGCCACGGACTCTGCCTTGTTTGCCCTGGCCGGTGGATTAACAGCCATGATCTTAGCTTATCAAAAGTTCAGTCTTCTGGCAGTTGTTATTTTTAGTATCTTAGTGGTTTTTATATTACAACTTGGCGTGCAACTTTGACTAAGTCTCTATAATATTTCAGGCAAATATTCCTTGAATTCTTCTTGTTAAATCTATCTAAAAAAGATATAATTATAACAGTAAGCCATAGGAGGTTTTAATTTTGAATCAATTTCAGGTTTTAATTATTGACGATGATGATCATATACTACAGATTTTAACAGAGTACTTTGAATATGAGAACTTTAGAGTTCATACTGCCTCTACAGGTCAGGAAGGTTTAAAATTAACCAGGGAGTTAAATCCTGATATTATAGTCCTTGATATTATGTTACCAGAAATGGACGGCTGGGAAGTCTGCAAGAAGTTACGGCCTGGCAACAATACCCCTATAATTTTTCTAAGTGCCAAGACCAAAGATTCCGATAGGATAATGGGGTTAGAGTTAGGTGCCGATGATTATGTGACCAAACCCTTTAGTCCCCGGGAGGTTGTGGCTCGAGCTAAGGCTGTTTTAAGGCGCTTACAACGAGAAGATGAATCTGACTCCGAAGTTTTGGAATACAGTGATTTTACAGTCAACAAGAATGAGAGAAGTGTTAAGGTTGCTGATGAAGAGATAGAGTTAACCCCTAAAGAATTTGACCTGCTGTGGACTCTAGCCTCTTCTCCTAAGATTGTCTTTGACCGTGAAAGCCTGTTAAAAAAAGTCTGGGGTTATGACTATTTTGGTGATATTAGAACAGTAGATACCCATATTAAGTCCTTGAGGCAAAAACTGGGGGATGCAGTCGCCGACTATATTAAAACGGTCTGGGGGGTGGGCTATAAATTTGAAGTTGAAGAAAAAAATCAATGATTTAAAAAAGTCTTTTGCAAATTATTTTCCTCCAAGCATGAATACTTTGTTCACCCGGCTCTTCGTCCGCTTTTTTCTTCTTTCCCTCCTTATAATAATAATTTTAGGTTTTTCTATGATTTATTTCTTCTATAATTTTCAATTTTCTAAAACAGAAACAGAAATAATCAATAATAGCCAGGTTTTAAATCAGGCTTTATATAATGCTATTGAAGAGCGCGATGAAGAGAGCATTGCCAATACCCTACAGCTTATAGCGGAGATCAATTCAGGCCAGGCCTGGCTAATCAACAATGAAGGTTTTTTAATCCACAGTTATCCTTATCTTGATACCGGTGATTCAAATATTCAGTTTCTTAATTCGGAGCCTATCTTTGCTGGCAATATCATCTCTCAGGAAGTCGACCCCCAGCATTTTGAAAGGCCAATGTTATTAGTAGGGATGCCAGTACGTCAGGTCGATGAAGTGGTGGGAGGATTATTGGTCTTTACTTCCGTTGAGGGTATCAACTCTACTGTCCGTCAGGTGCGAAGATTGATGCTCTATTCCTCTTTAATTGCTATTATACTGGGAATTGCTCTGGCCTATGGCTGGTCTCGAACCCTGGCCAGTCCCTTAAAAAATATGAGTCAGGCTGTGTTAAATTTGCGTCGGGGCGATTATGGACTGCAACTGGATTTCCAGGACGAAAATCCCAGCCGGGAACTCACCACTCTTAGGGATAGTTTTAACTCCCTTTCCACAGAACTGAAAAGAAGTATAGATGATTTAACTCGGGAGAGGAATAAATTAAAATATATTTTAACGGGAATGGAAGAGGGCGTTTTAGCTATCGATAAAGATGAAGATATTATTCTCCACAATAGTTCCTTTAGGAACCTCTTTGACCTCTCTGATAATTTAGTTGAGCAAAGCCTCTCTGGTCTTGAGATTGAAGAACAGGTTCTAAAGGCTTTTTCTAAAGCTTTAAGTGAGCAAAAGGCTAATCAACAGGAGTTTACTTTAAAAAAAGGCAAGCAGGAGAAGAGAATCCTTTTGCGCTGTAATGCTATTAGTGTAGGAGATTCTGTGTGGGGAGTGGTAGGACTTTTCCAGGATATTAGTGAACGCTGGCGTTTTGAAAAACTACAGAAGGACTTTGTGGCTAATGTCTCCCATGAATTAAAGGCACCTTTGTCCAGCATTAGAGGTTCAACAGAAATATTGTTAGATGGTATAGTTGATGACCCCCAGAAAAGAAAAGAATATTTAAAAATAGTCTTACAGGAGAGTAATAGACTTAGCACTTTAGTAGATGAAATTTTGAGCATGGCAGAGTATGAAAATCAGGACTTTTCAGCTGAAAAAGAGGTGATTTCGGCCAGAGATCTACTGGAGAATGTAGTGGAGACCTTCAATAAATCAGGTTCGATGCGAGATAGAATTAATGTTACTTTACCTGAAGAAAAAACTCTTATTAGAGCCAGTAAATCTCGATTAAAACAAGTTCTTTTTAATTTTCTAGATAATGCCCGCAAATTTTCTCCTGAAGATTCTCCCATTTATTTAAGGGCTAAAAGGGAAGGGGAAAAGGTTAAGATTTCAGTGGAAGACGAAGGGATTGGCATACCAGCTAATGAACTTGATAATATCTGGGAAAGATTTTATAAAGTCGATAAAGCCCGAACTCCTGGAAAGGAGGGAAGTGGTTTAGGTTTAGCTATCTCCAGGGAAATTATTATTGAACATGAAGGGGATGTTTTCGTCGAGAGTATTCAGGGGGAGGGAACGACCATTGGTTTTTATCTGCCTTTAGTGGCATCAGAGGATTAAAATATTATTAATTAATCTTAGTAAAAATATTGATTCTTTCTCAATTTTTTCTCACAGAATAAAGTTATAATCTGAATAGCAAATAAGGATAGAGTTTAACGGTCAGCCGAAGCTATGAGTTAAGGTCTGGCCTGCTTAAGGATTGATTTTAAAAGATCGCCTGCTAATAAGCAGGCTTTCTGATAGATAAAAACTGTTTTCCTCCTCCATGTTTTCCCTGCCTTCCCCGGGCAGGGTTTTTCAATTAAACCTGTTATGTTAATCATTAAGATTGTTGACATGGTAGAAAGGTCAGTATATAATGTCATTAAGAGTGGAGGGAGATATATGGGGGAAAGCATTTCTAAGCTACTGGCAAATTATGATATTAGGATTACAGAGCAGCGAAAGAGGATACTTAAGGTTCTGATTAGCTCTTCTAAACCCTTATCAGCCTCTGAAATTTACAATCAATTACAGCAAAATAATTATCAGGTCCGTCTATCAACAATTTATCGTAACCTGAGCAACTTTCATGAAAAGGGTCTGATTAAGGAACTTAATTTTGCCGGCAAAAACCAAAACTACTATGAGTTTATTAATGATCATCACCATCATTTGCTCTGCACTTCCTGCGGTGAAATATTGTGCCTGGATTGTCCTTTGCAAGATTATGAAAGCAGTCTGGCCCGGGAAACAGGTTATGAGATAAGCGAGCATAAAATTAAAATTTACGGTCTCTGTCCGCAGTGCAAAAAATAAAGGATTAAACAATGGCTAAAATCTTTAGCAACATAATTATTTTAGGAGGTGGCAATAAATAAATGTCAGAATGCGCTGAGTTAGATAATAATCTTGACTATTGTAGCTGCACCTATGACCCCTGTCCCCGCAAGGGAAATTGTTGTGCCTGCATCCAATATCATAATAATAAAAATGAAATTCCCGGCTGTCTTTTTGATGCTGAAGCCGAAAAAACATATAACAGGTCAAGAAAATACTTTTTGCAAACCCAGCAGTAAATTATTACTAGAAAAATTATTGCTTTAGGTCCCCGGGGGTAGATTGGTTGTAAATTCGAGGACTTATACTGAAGGGTTATCCTCGCAGACTGGCCTTTAACCCCCGGGGGTTATCTAGCAGCTTAAAGACTTCGGTTATATCCTGACAGATTAAATCTGATTTTAGCAGAGCTTCTGTAGCTATACCCTCTCCCTTGAGCACCCCAATTCCTAAAGCAGCTTCGGCGAGCATATCTTTATCATTCCTGCCATTACCTACCGCCAAGACCTCCTCGGGGTTTAACTCTTTCACAAAGGAAACTTTTTCTTCTTTTCCCCTTTGAGAGGAAATAACTTTTATCTGCACCGGACTAGCGGAAAAATTATTTTTTACAGTACCAAAGGTATCGGCAGTAATTATATATACTGCAAAAAAATTAGCTAAATCCTCCAATTCTTCCTTGACCTTTGCTGACAAGTGCCCTCCTTCAGCTAAAGTGCCATTGTAATCAAAGACTAATTTTTTTATTTTGAGGTCTTTAAATCCCGGTATTTTTAATTTCAACATTGAATATCTCTCTCCTTTTTTTGGCTGTGAAAATTTTGTCAGTTAAAAAAAACTATCCTTCTGGCTTATAAATCAGTATATAAAGGGAATTAAGCGATATCTATCTCTTTTCCAAGTAGTATATTTATCTCCTAAAGTAGCTGTCAATTTGTCTTCTTCTAATATTATTCTTTTATTAATGGCCCATAGAAGGAGGGGCAAAGCAGGGATTAAAGTCAACAAACTGCTGAAATAAAGTGGCACGCCAATAGTTAATAACAGCAGCCCTAAATATAGGGGATGTCTTAAAATGCGGTAAGGACCCACACTAACTAACTCCTGTCCTTCCTGGACTGTTACCCCCCGGGTAAAATAAATTCCCAAAAGATAAGAACACCAGTACCTTAAAACTAATCCTAAAAAGTAAAAAATCAGGCCTATAATTTGGATTATTTGACCAGTTGTGCCCGTGAGAGTGCCAAGACCCAAAATTGCCGAGACGATACTTATAAGAATCGTCAAGATGATAGCTGCCAGGATTAATTTAAAACTCTCAGTTCCAGCATCACTGCGTTTAGCTCCAGTAGAGGGGAATATCCTGAACTCCAGCCACCACAGCAGAGTAATGACAATGAAAGCAATGCTATGCCAGGAAAACTCGAATAAATTTAACATAAACCTCATCCTTTCAGAAAGCGGAGCAATAAGGGAATTGTTCCCGAAATTTTTTCTAACAGAGAACGATCACCATAATAATTTTCCAGATAGGTTTTTAAATCCTGATAGACTTCTTCTTTGAAGGGAAACCAGTTGAGTTCCTTCTCTGCCTGGGATTTATTTAACATTATTGACTTGGTATTAGAGAAATTTTTTAACCCCTCCGGGCCATGATATCTCCCAATACCGCTCATCTTTACTCCGCCAAAGGGCAGGTAAGGATTTCCTACATTCTTGATGACATCATTAATCATGCAGTTTCCTGTCTCGAGCTCCCGGGCAATCCTTCTGGCCAGCTGGCGATCTTTGCTCCAGACGCTGGAATTTAATCCCAGATGGCTATTATTTGCTCTTTGAATGACCTCATCAACTGAAGAAAAGGTTAAAATAGGCATGACCGGGCCAAAGGTTTCCTCCTGTAATATTTTCAGATCTTCCTCAAGATTATCTAAGATAACTGGTTGTATTTCAGCAGGATAAGCTTCTTCTCTGGAGATATTATTATCATGAAGAGAGGAGGTGAAATTATCAGGCTCAATGATATTTGCTCCCTTAGCTAAAGCCTCTTCTATCTGCTCAATAATTTTATTCTTCTGTTGCGGGGTCGTTAAAGGCCCAATATCTCCCTTGGGACCCTGATTAACTCTCAACTCCTTAGTTTTTTCTTTTACCAGTTCTTTAAATTCCTCGGCTATCTCCTCCTGGACATAAAATCTTTCTGCTCCCACACATAACTGCCCAGTATTAGCAAAGGCGCCATAGACCGCTCCTGTTGCTGCCCTGGCCAGGGGAGCATCTTTTAAGACGATAAAGGGGTCTTTTCCACCTAATTCTAATTCTACGGGGATTAATTTTTTAGCTGCCTGAGCCATTATCTTTTTTCCTGTAGCCACACTACCGGTAAAGAAAATCATATCCGGGCCACTTTCAATAAGCCCTTTACCAACCTCTCCCGGTCCCTGAATAATCTGCAATAATCCTGAGGGCAGCCTAGTAATATCTGCAAACAAATCTGCTATTTTTTCTCCCGTTAAGGGGGTCTCTTCTGAGGGTTTATAAATGACAGCATTTCCCGCTGCTATAGCAGTTATAATTGGCACCAGGGATAACTGGAAGGGGTAATTCCAGGGGGAAATAATAGCCACCACCCCTCGAGGGTAGTATTCCACCCAGGATTTATTGCCCAGGGCTGTCAAGGGGGTTTTGCGTTTTTCTGGTTGCAAAATATCGGCTAAATTTTTTTCATAATAATATAGTATTTCTAGGCTGGGATAAATATCGGCCATTAGAGCCTCGAGCTGCACTTTACCGGTATCAAGACAAATAGTCTCAATAAGCTCAGTAAGATTAGCGATAATTTTTTTGCGTATTTCCTTAAGCAGTTCACTGCGCTTAGAAAAAGAGCTATCTTTCCAGAACTGGCTGGCTTCTGTAGCACTTTTTTTAGCCTTAATTATTTCTGATTGACTGGGTATAGAGTACTTGCCAATCTCTTCTCCCGTGACAGGGTTATAGTTGAGGAAATAATTTTTAGCTGTCATTTTTATTCTCCTAAAGTTAGCGTAATTTTTTTAAATTAACAGGCTAATAATTAACTTTTAATCAGACTTAGCTTGCTCAAAGACCTGGCTAAAGGCAGGGGAGTTTTCCCTGGCAAAAACAGCGAAGTTAGGTTCCAGTTGAAAATAATGAGCCGTGACTTCATGTTCTTCTAAGCTGGCAAAACTCTGGCTGATTTGCTTGCGGTAGGCCATAATAAAATCCAAATTAGCAAAAAATATTTCTAACAAATCTCCATCAAAATGGCTATCTTTTTCCTGCAGCATAATTTCCCTTGCTTTTGCCAGACTATAGGCCTCCTTGTAGACCCGCTCAGCCAACAGGGCATCAAAGACATCAGCGATGGCCACAATTCTACCCTCTAAAGGTATCTCTTTCCCGGCTAAACCCTGCGGATATCCACTTCCATCCCATTTTTCATGGTGGGTATAGGCAATGTTTTGGGCCATAGTTATCATTTCATGGTCTGAATTCCGTAAAATCTGCCGGGCTATTTCGGGATGTTTTTTTACTTCGGCAAACTCGGCTTCATTTAAGCTTCCAGGTTTAAAGAGAATCTTATCAGGGACACCAATTTTGCCGATATCATGCATTAAGGAGCTGTAGAACATAAGCTCTAATTTTTGCCAGTCGGAAACAACTTGAGCATAGAGCAAAGTGGCAGTGAAACTAAGACGAATCAAATGCAAAGCCGTATCCTCATCCTTATACTCAGCAGCAAAACATAATCTCTTTATAACCTCTTTCGTTCTCTTCTCATTTTCTGCTAAGGAGTGTTCTAACATGACATTCTGGTTAGCCATTATATTGAGGTTATTTTCCACTTCAGTTAGGGCATTATTCAAAAATAAAGTTAAAATTTTTTGATCCTCTCGCTGCTCATAATCTTTAATCTCTTTCTCTTCGACTCCAGTTCTCTCTGGCCCTGCCAGGTCGAGTTCCAATAAAAGATTGACCTCTTCAATTGAGCGAGATATGAGGTCCAGGTCAAAAATCAAGCTACCTTTAAAGGTGCGGAAGACATCATTTTCTATTTCTTGCAGTTCAGGAATTTCCCTGGTTATCAAAGCCATGGAGTAATCCTGATGTTCTACAATAACAGACCATTCCTTTAACATTTCCTGACTTATTTTAGGAGCAAAACTATTTAAATCAACTAAGGTAGCCTGGGGAATTTTCTCCCTGACTTCAGGAGAGAACTCTTCGGCGAAGAGGTATAAATTTTGACAGATTTCTGCCAGCCTTTGATATCTGACCAATTCTAATAAAAAGAACTTTTCTTTCTGGAAAAATACATACATATCGGCCTGTAGTTCTAATTCGCTGACCACATCTTCTATGGCATGACTTATTGCTGTAAGGGAAGATTTATTGTATATTTTTTTATCCAGGGTAGAATTTTTTTCGATGATATTTTTATAAAGTCCAGACAAATTTTATGACCTCCTGTTAGCAGGGAAAAAACTGGAGATTTACCCTGCTTTCTGATACAATGATAAAAGGACAATTAATAGCTGGAAAAGTTCTATCACTTAACTTATTTCAATAAAAAATAACTATTATCCTGCAGGATTTATAAAAAATATTAAGAAATTGCTTTAATAGGGAAGGAAGTTGATATCTATGGAAACAATCTCTTTAACAGGGCAAGAAAATGGACAGGGTCGCACTAAATTTGGAGTGATGTTGATAAACAACTTAAGATGTGGTTTAGGGATTTTAAAGGGGGAAATAAAAGAGTCAGGCTCGGCGATGGTCACCGATGATCCTAATATTATGCGAGCAGAGTCACCGGGGATTTCCTCTTATATCAGCACTGAAGAAGCAAGGGTTATTTATCTTTCAGCTCCTTTATCTGAATTAAACTCTTCTTTAGAGAAGGCCTATCAGTACTTTGCCGATATAGATTATCTATTAGTGGAGGGCAATAGAATATCGGAATATTTAAACTCAGGCTTAAATATCTATGTTAGCGAAGCTCCACCAGAAAATGAAATTGAAGAAAAAGTTAAAGAAAGATCCCATTTAATAGTAGATTATTTTGAATTACAAGATAATAAAGATCTCACTGATCTGAAATTCACTCTTCCAGGAGAGGAGATAAGCTGCTATAGGGCTCAATTGATAAGTGATCTTTTGGGCTGGGGTTATGGTGAATTTGGCAAGAAATTAAATAGAGAGAAGATTAAAGTACGACGCTGTCAGCTGGGGCTATTTAAATAGGAGGAGAGGGTTATCCTTATGGTTGAGGAATTTCTAGAATTAACAAATACTGAAGAGTTAATAACTATATTAGAAAAATATATTTCTCCAAAATTATTTGCTGACCAGGAAAAAGTAATTCTGGAGGAGGCTAAAGATCGGATTTTAGCAGAAACTTTAAAGGCCGGTGAGGATCTACCGCCCTTTTCTCGTTCAGCCGTTGATGGTTATGCTGCCAGGGCAGAAGATACCTTTGGAGCAAATCCCAATATGCCGGTTTATTTACAGGTGAAAAAGGAGATAAAGATGGGGAAGTCACCTGATTTTTCTCTATCTCCAGGGCAAGTGGCAGCTATACCAACTGGGGGGATGTTGCCAGAGGAAGCAGACTGTTGTATTATGATAGAAGATACGGAAGAAATCAGAGAGGGACAGATAGAAGTAATGGCGGCCCTGGCCCCCGGGGAAAATGTGATAAAAAAAGGTGATGATATTAAAGCCGAAGAAATACTGCTACCGGCTGGCAAAAAATTAGCAGCAGCCGGGATTGGGGCCTTAGCTGGTCTTGGAATTGCTAGAGTTCCTGTCTTTAGCCAGCCCGAAGTAGCGATTATTTCCACTGGCAATGAGCTTATCCCGCCACAGGAGGAAAGAAAATTAGGGCAAATCAGGGATATAAATAGTTATGCTCTGGCTGCTTTGCTGGCAGAATGGGGTTTTAAAAGCCAGATATACGGAATAGTGAAAGATGAAAAGGAAACTTTAAAAAAAGCCATAGAAGAATCTCTAGACAAGGATTTAGTTGTTTTATCAGGAGGAAGCTCTGTGGGGGTAAAAGATTTAACCATTGATACTATTAATGAGTTGGGGGAACCAGGGGTTATACTCCATGGTCTGGCTGTAAAGCCTGGCAAACCAACAGTATTAGGTATCTTATGCCAGAAACCAATTATCGGCCTGCCAGGTAACCCCTCCTCGGCATTAGTGGTGGCCAGTCTATTAATTCCGGCAATATTACATTTAGGGCGGGGCCTTGCTTTGCCAGAAAAAGATGAAATATACCAGGAAGCGATTACTGCTAATCTGGCAGCCCCTATATTTTCTGATTCCGGTCGAGAAGAATTTTTCCCGGTCTCTTTATCCCGCAGCTACTCTCAGGAAGAAAAGAAAAAAATAAATTTTGCTAGTCCAATTGCCGGCAAATCCAACCTGATAACTACTTTGGTAAATTCAGCAGGTGTAGTTAGAATCCCCCGGGGACATGAGGGTCTATCAGCAGGCTCCAGGGTAGAGGTTATTAAACTTACCGATAATAAGGGCTTGCTTTTTAGAAAGGAAAGAGATAACAATGACTAACAGGAATATCTATCTGGCTAAAAAAGACTTAAAAGAAGCCAAGAAAATCTGGCGAGAGTTTTACCGGCAGATAACACCTAAAAAGACAACTATTCCTGTGCCCCAGGCCAGGGGCAGGATTGCTGCCAGTCCGGTAAGGGCCAGGCGCTCTGCTCCCCAATATAATGCAGCTGCCATGGATGGCATAGCGGTGAAAGCTGACTCTATCAAGGGAGTCAATGAAAGAAATCCTAAAATTTTAGAAAAAAATACTGATTTTGTTGAAGTAAATACCGGTGAGCCTCTTCCTCCGGGGTATAATGCCGTGATAAAAATAGAAGAAGTGGAATTATTATCAGCAGATAAAGCTAAGATTTACTCTGCAGTCTCACCCTGGCAGGACGTTAGAACCATAGGGGAGAGTGTTCTTAAGGGCGAACAACTTCTGACTACCGGCCAAAAAATACAGGAGTATGATCTTGGCGCCTTAATTGAAGCCGGGATAGGAAAGGTGGAAGTATATAAAAAGCCTCAACTTGGCCTTGTTGCCACCGGTGATGAGATTGTCTCTGCTGAAAAAGAACCTGATGTAGGAGAAATTGTTGACTTTAATTCAACTATGATAAAAAGCTGGTCTGAGAGTAATAATATCGAGGTAAATTTTGCTGGTATTATCCCTGACGATTATAATAAAATTAGTGAGGCTGTTGAAGAACTGGCCTCAAAAGTTGACCTCTTGTTGGTGATAGCGGGTTCCTCAGCCGGCAAAAAGGATTTTACTCCTCAGATAATAGCGGACAAAGGGGAGGTTTTACTCCACGGTGTAGCTATATCTCCTGGCAAACCAGTCTTACTGGGGCAATTACAGGATAAACCGGTAATTGGACTACCTGGTTACCCCTTATCCTGCCTGTTAGATTTTCATCTCTTTGCCGTGCCTTTATTAAACTGGTTAACTGGCCAGAAAGAGGAAAGGGAATATCCTAAGGTTACTGCTAAAGTATTGCGCAAGGTAACATCTCATCCTGGACGGTTAGAATTTTTAAGGGCCAATCTCTTTCTTCCCTTAACTGATCAAGGGGAAGAAAAAGAGCCCCAGCCGATAGCAGTGCCCAGAAGCAGGGGAGCTGCTGCCATGAAATCATTGCTTAAGGCAGATGGCCTCTTAATGATACCAGCAGAAAGAGAAGGATTAAGTCCAGGCTCTGAGGCCGAAGTAGTACTCTTTAAGGGGGAGAGCAAAAGCCAGCTTAAAAATAATTTATTGCTGTTAGGTAGCAATGATCCTCTTTTAGAGATAATCCAGGAACAACTCAGCCAGGATTATAGTTCCTACTGCTTAAAATTACAGGCCCGTGGAAGTCAGGCCGGTCTGCAGGCCTTAGTTAGAGGAGAATGTCAGCTAACTGCCGCCCATCTTCTTAACCCTGAAAAGAGTGAATATAATATACCTTATCTGGAGAAAATAGGCCAGGAAAGATATGCTCTTTTTACTTTAGCCTGGCGAGAACAGGGTCTATTGGTACCTCGGGGTAATCCTGCTGAAGTTAAAGAGCTGAAAGATCTGACAGAAAAAAATATTTCTTTTATAAACCGCCAGAGAGGAGCGGGAACTAGAATATTATTTGATTATTTATTAAACAACAATGAGCTTGCAGCAGAGGACATCACTGGTTATGACCGGGAAGAATATACCCATGCAGCTGTAGCTCAAGCTGTTGCTGCCGGTACAGCTGAAGCCAGCCTGGGCATAAAAGCGATGGCTGAGGCCTTTGATTTAGATTTTATTCCCATAGCAACAGAAAGATTTGAATTAATTTTTCCAGCCAGATTAGAGGAACATCCAGCTATAAAAAAGCTTTTGGAGATTGTTACTGGGCCAGAAATAGAACAGGAAATAATAAAGCAGGAGGGCTACAAACTACCAACGGATTTAGATGATAGAATTAGATACTGCAAGCCTGGAGGGATTAATCATGGGGATTAATGCTAGCTGCAATCGCAAAATTGATTATTTGAGAATTTCAATTACTGACCGCTGCAATTTCCGCTGTCGCTATTGTATGCCTCCAGAAGGGGTGGAATATAAAGAACATGATAAGATTATGCGCTATGAAGAAATAGAAAGGTTTGTTAAAATAGCCTTAGCAGCGGGCATAAAAAAGATAAGAATTACCGGGGGAGAACCTCTGGTTCGCAAGGGTGTTTTGAGTTTACTTGAAAATATTTCTACCCTTCCTGGATTAAAAGAGTTGAGCATGACCTCCAACGGCTTTTATTTAAAGGATAAAGCCCCGGAGCTAAAACAAGCTGGTTTAGACCGGATAAATATAAGCTTAGATACTCTTAAACCTTCACGGTTTAATAAAATAACCAGAGTTGCCGGGCTTTCTGAGGTTATTGCTGGAATAGAAGCTGCTAAAAAAGTTAATTTAAATCCGGTTAAATTAAATGTGGTTATAATTAGAGATTTTAATGATGATGAAGTGCTAGATTTTGTTGAATTTAGCCAGCAAAAAGCAATACAGGTCAGATTTATCGAATTAATGCCCTTAAATGGAGAAAGCAAGGATAAAAAAGACCAATATATATCCACCACTGAAATAAAGACCATAATTGAGGAAGCAGGTCATAAACTTAAACCCATTGAGATGACCGGCTCTGGTCCGGCGCAAAACTATCAATTGGCTGGTAGTCAGGGGAAGATTGGATTTATCTCGCCCCTATCTCATAATTTCTGTGATAGCTGTAATAGATTGAGATTGACAGCGGACGGATATTTAAAACCCTGTCTGGCTGGTAATAACGAAATAAAGCTTTATGATGAAGAAGGCAACCTATATCCCGATAATATTTTGGCTCAGAAACTGGCTGAAGCTAGCAGTTTAAAACCCAGTAGTCACAGGCTAACTAGGGAGCAAAAATTAGCCAGAAATATGTCTCAGATTGGAGGTTGAGAAATTGCAGAATAAATTTACTCATTTAACTGCTGAAGGAGAGGCTACTATGGTTGATATCTCCGGCAAAGATTCCAGTAAAAGAAAGGCTATTGCCACAGGCAAGATTAAAATGAAACCTGCCACCCTGCAGCAAATTGTTGCCGGTAAGATTGAAAAGGGGGCAGTGTTACAGACGGCCAAACTTGCAGGCATCATGGCGGCTAAAAAAACCAGTGAACTGATACCTTTATGCCATCAGATACTGCTCAGCAAAATTGATATTAAATTTGAAATCATCCAACCTGATGAAATCAAAATAAGCTGTCTTGTTAAGACTGACTATTCAACGGGGGTGGAGATGGAGGCCCTGCAGGGAGTCAGCTCTGCTGCTCTGACAATTTATGATATGTGCAAGGCTATCGATAAAACAATGGAGATTGGTGAGCTACTGCTCAAGGAAAAAGAAGGTGGTAGCTCGGGAACTATAAAAAGAGATTCTCTCACTGATTACCGCGGTCAAGTAGTAGCTGTTTCACTCAGTCAAGAAAAGGGTACAGTTAAAAAACCCCTGCCGGAGATTGAGCTCATCGAAGAAAGGGGAGTAAAGAATGACGCCCATGCTGGTAAAGGGCATCGCCAGGTTAGTTTATTAGCTGAGGAGAGCATGGCCAAAATGATCTCCCAGCTTGACGATAAGACCTTCATTGGCTATGGTGATTTTGCCGAAAATATTACTACCAGGGGGATTAACCTTCATACTTTACCTGTAGGCAGCAAAATATATTTAGGTTCAGAAGTGGTTTTAGAGGTTACCCAGATAGGTAAAGAATGCCACGATGGTTGTGCCATTGCCCAGACTGTAGGAGAATGTATAATGCCTAAAGAAGGAATATTTGCTCGAGTTTTACAGGGAGGAAGAGTAAAGACAGGCATGAAAATTCTGTTGGAGGGGGTAAAAAATGAAAGTAGCGGTACTGACCATTAGTGATAAAGGCCATCAGGGTGAAAGAGAAGATGATAGCGGGCCGGAAATAAAAGAAATTTTTCAGCGGCAGGGAGATGAAATAGCCTTTTATGAAATCATACCTGACGAAAGGGAGATGATCATAGATAAATTAAAGCACCTTGCTGATAATGAGATCGCTGACCTGATTATCACCACCGGGGGAACCGGTTTTGCTCCCCGGGATATAACACCTGAAGCAACTAAAGAGGTAATAGAAAAAGAGGTCCCCGGTTTAGGGGAGAAAATGAGAAAGGAAACAGCTAAATACACTGAACTGACCTATCTTTCCAGAGCTACTGCTGGTTTAAGGGCCAGAAGTCTAATATTAAATTTACCGGGAAATCCAAAAGCTGTCAGGGAGTGTCTGGAAACTGTGATTGAGATCATACCCCATGGCATAGCTGTTTTAAAGGGAGATATTACTGAACACTAAAAGCGTTGCAGTCTGAAAATGTTTATTTGCAATTAAATTAATGTTTTGCTTTATAGAAAGGAAAATCAAATTTATGCAGGGTTGGATGGGAAAGATTTTATTAATAGATTTAACTAACCAGAAAAAAAATAGCTATCAATTGCCACCAGAGCTTTACCATGAATTTTTAGGCGGAAGAGGGTTAGGAGTAAGATTGTTTTTTTACTTTATGGATCAGTTAAAGGTGCCTCCTTTAAACCCGGATAATCTTTTAATTTTTGCTACTGGGCCGCTGACAGCAACGGTGGTTCCTACCTCTGGTCGCATGACCTTAACCACTAGATCTCCCCTTACCGGCACTATCTTTGATTCAAATGCCGGGGGATTTTTCGGGCCGGCTTTAAAAGGAGCTGGTTACGATGCCCTGTTGATTAGAGGGCGAGCTGAAAAGCTTACCAGATTGCAAATCAATGAAGGAGAATGCCAGTTTATTAACTGTGACGACCTTAAGCACCGGCCTACCGGTGATACCTGGCAATATTTAAAGCAAAAATTACCCCGGTATGAACACCTTTATATTGGTCCGGCGGGTGAAAACAAAGTGAAGTTTGCCACCGTTGCAGTGGGGAAAAATAGAACTTTAGGGCGAGGAGGATTAGGGGCAGTTTTAGGAAGTAAGAATCTTAAGGCTCTCTCTATTACCGGCTCCCAGGAGCCAGAAATAGCTGATTATGATAAAACTGAGCAAATCAAAGAAAAATCTCTCACCTATTTACAGGAGAGCTCTTTGACCAGCAGCCGTTTAGAAGATTTTGGTACCGCCATGCTGGTAAACTTAAGCAACGAGGCTGGTATACTGCCCACCAAAAATTTTCAAGAAACCCAATTTGTTCAGGCTGATAATATATCAGGGGAACAATTAACAGCAAGTATGGAGTCCAGTAGTGGCAGTTGCTTTAATTGTCCCATTGCCTGTGCCCGAAAAATTGCTACTGATGAAGGAGAGAAATCAGGGCCAGAGTATGAGTCCATAGGGCTTTTAGGACCCAATCTTGCTATCTCTGATCCCGATAAAATAACCGAGTTAAATCATATCTGCAATGAGCTGGGTCTTGATACTATTTCTACAGGTTCTGTAATAGCCTGCTTAATGGAACTTAGCGAGAAGGGCTACTCTGACCACTCCTTTTCCTTTGCCGATCATTCAGGACTGGAAAACCTACTTAAAAAAATTGCCTTCCGCCAGGGTTTAGGAGCTAGTCTGGCCGAAGGTTCTTTAGAGTTTGCCCGGGAGATGGGCCATCCTGAATTAGCTATGCAGGTCAAAAAACTGGATATTCCTGCCTTTGACCCCCGGGGCATGAAGGGCCAGGCTTTAGGTTATATTACCTCCAATCGAGGAGCTTGCCATTTGCGAGCCAGTATGCTTAACATTGAAATGCTGGGATTACCGGAGAGGATTGACAGGTTTTCTGAACAGGGTAAAGCCAGTCTTTTAATCCAGCAACAGGATTTAAATGCTATTCTAGACTCCTTAATTGTCTGCAAGTTTACCCTTTTTGCTCTGGCTGAAGGTTTTTATCGTGAGATGCTAGAGGCGGTTACCGGCTTAGAATTTGCAGCAGCTGAATTTTATCTACTGGGGGCAAGGATCTGGAATTTAGAAAAGATTTACAATCTAGCGGTGGGTTTTCGTAAAAAAGATGATACTTTACCGGCAAGATTTAAAAATGAAGAGGGCAGTGGCCCGCTCAGGGGTGAGGTCGTTGTTGAAGAAAAAATGCTGGCAGATTACTACCAGTTAAGAGGCTGGGACTCTGAAGGCTTTCCGCTTCAGGAAACCTTAGAGGAATTGAAGTTGACGGATTTTTCCCCTTATATATATGGAGGAGAAGATAATGAGTGCTGAAATAATAGTTAACCTATATGGTGGCCTGGAAAAATACAGTTTAGAAGGAAAAAGAAAAGATAACAGGATAAAAGCTTCGAAGGTAAATAATATTGAAGAAGTTTTACAGCATTTTTCTATTCCCCCTGATGAAGCTAATATAATATTGCTTGATGGACACCATGTTGATTTATCTGATTCCGTAAAAGCAGGTAATGTAATTAGCATTTTTCCCCTTATAGGAGGAGGCTAATAGAGGAGGTTTATTATGAGAGGTTTTCATGAAAAAAAATTAGAACGTGAACCTTTATTTAAAATTCATCCCTGGCATGTGATAGAAGAAGAATTTACTATTGAAGATAATCATCGCAATGAAGCAATATTCTCCCTGGGAAATGGTTACCTTGGACTCCGGGGAAATCTGGAAGAAGATTATTCTGGTCCCAGGTCCACCACCAGTCCTGGGTTTTACATAAATGGAGTTTATGATTCTGAGGAAATTATTTATGGAGAAGAGGCTCCTAACCTGCCCAAATATAGTCAAACCATAGTCAATCTTATGGACTGGACTGGTATTAATTTATATATAAGAGAGGAAAAGTTAGACCTGTTAACGGGTAAGGTGGAAGAATATAAGAGAATATTAGATATGAGAAATGGGCTATTAAAGAGAAATTTCATCTGGGAGAGTCCTAAAGGTGATAGGATAAAAGTTGAAATCAGCAGGTTAATATCTCTAACCAATAAATATCTAGCTTTAATAGACTATCGCATAAGGCCGTTAAATTTCAAAGACAATATAAGATTGGTATCAACGGTTGAAGGAAGAACTCATAACTTCCATCATTTTCGCCAGGAACGTAATCTTGAAGTCATCAACGCCGGATTTGCCAATAATCGCTCTTACTTAACTCAACAGACCTCCCAGAGCAGAATTGCCATAGCTGGCGCCTTTAAACATGATCTTAAACTGCCAGCAGATACTCAATGGAGTGAGGATAAATTCATAATTGATGATAAAATAATAGAAGAGTTCTCCTTCTATGTCCGACCAGAGGAAGAATATTCTTTGACTAAATTTGCTGCCTTTCATGATTCTGTTGAGACTAGAAGGGATAGAATTTTAAACCGGGCTATGACAGATGTGAACCAGGGCTTTAACCAGGGAGTGAAGGAGCTCAAAATAAACCAAAAAAAATATATGGAGGACTTCTGGCAGGACTTTGATGTATTTGTGAGAGGTGATGGCTCTATCCAGCAGGCTCTGCGTTTTAATGCCTTTCAACTGCTTCAATCTACGGGAAAAGATGGAAAAACTAGCGTTGCTGCTAAGGGTTTAACAGGGGAATTTTATGAAGGACATTATTTTTGGGATACTGAAACTTATATTGTTCCCTTTTATTTATTCAACAGACCAGAGGTGGCTCGTAAATTACTTGAATATCGCTATAATATTTTAGAAGAAGCCCGGAAAAATGCCACCAGGGTCAAGGTAGAGGGAGCACTTTTTCCCTGGAGAACCATAAATGGCAAGGAAGCTTCTGGCTTTTTCATGGGGTCTACCGTTCAGTTTCACATTGACGCTGGTATTGCCTATGCTATTTATCTTTATGTAACTGCCACCGAAGATTTTGATTTTCTCTACGATAAAGGAGCTGAAATATTAGTAGAAACAGCCCGCATGTGGGCAAGTCGCGGTGACTATGTAAAAGAGTGCGGGGGAGAGTTTTATTTAAATGAAGTCTGTGGTCCTGATGAATATAAACCAGGAGTTGATAACAACTGTTACACCAACTACCTGGCAAAGTTTAATCTTCTCTTTGCCAGAGATACCATAGTGAGGATGGAAGAAGAAGCTCCTGATAAGTTCAATCAATTAGTAGAAAAAATTGATCTATCCCAGAGCGAAGTTGAAGAGTGGTTAGCAGCAGCTGAAAACATGTACCTGCCCTACGATGAGGAGCTTAAAATCCATCCTCAGGATGATTCTTTTCTCTGTAAAGAACCCATTGATATTGAAGAGGAGATACCTGATAGTGAGTTGCCTTTAGTTAAGAACTGGCATCCCCTGACTATCTGGAGATATCAACTGATTAAACAGGCTGATGTTATTTTATTGATGCTAATATTGGGAGATCAATTTTCTCTAGAGGATAAAAAACGCAATTACGATTTTTATGAACCTAAAACAACCCATGATTCATCCCTCTCTCCCTCAGTTTATAGCATCATTGCTTCAGAAATCGGTTATCAGGAAGAGGCCTATAAATATTTTATCCAAACAGCCAGGATAGACTTAGATGATTTTAACGAAAATACATATCAGGGTTTACATACTGCTGGTATGGGCAGCGCCTGGATGACCTTGGTCTATGGTTTTGCTGGCATGAGAAATTATAAAGGGTCTTTGAGCTTCAAACCCTATCTGCCAGAGAAATTGGATAGCTATCAATTTACCATATATTTTAAAGGGCGACATATTAGAGTTAAGGTGACAGAAGAGGGGACCGGTTATCGGATATTGACTGGTAAAACTCTGGAAATAGAGCATTGTGGAGAGGTAGTTGAGCTCAAACCGTCTTCTGAAAAAATATTGCCATTAAGAGATTTTAGCAAATTACCATGGAAGGACTAATAATGAATTATAACTTAGATTTGGAGAAAAACATCTATATTATTCTTGCTGCCGGTGTTTTAGTCATATCCTTTGCTGGAATACTGGTAGCCGTTACTGATGTGCACCCCTTGATTATTTCTTTTTATCGAATGTTTTTAAGTGTTGTATTTTTAACTCCCATTTTTCTTAAGAGAAGAGATTGTCATTTTTCTCTCTTTATTGATAAAAGACCAGTAATGGTAGGATTTTTTCTGGCCATCCATTTTATTTTTTGGGTTACAGCCTTTGAGTATACAGCGGTGGCTAATGCGGTTATTTTTATTGCTCTTCAGCCTATATTCACCATGCTTTTTGAAGCTCTCTGGGCTAAGGATGATTTGCAGCCAGGCATTATTATTGGTGTGGTCCTGGCTGTAACAGGTAGTTTTATTGTCGGCATGGGGGATTTAAGTAATCTTTTTGCAAGCATATTAGGTGACTCCCTGGCGATATTAGCTGCCTTTTTTGCTGGTATTTATCTCTTTTCCGGTCGTAGTTTGCGCAAGGAACTGGATTATTTTCCCTATATCTATGTTGTCTACTGTTATGCTTCTCTATTTTTGCTCCTGGGAGTTTTGTTTGCAGGACTACCCTTTACTGGTTATGGAAGTCAAAACTGGTTATTTTTAATCGCTTTAGCAGCCGGGCCCACCGTAATAGGACACTCGGTTTTAAATCTGGCCGTGAGGTATGTGCCCACTACTTTAGTTTCTGTAGCTATAATCGGTGAACCTATATTGACTACAATCTGGGCCTGGTTATTATTAGGTGACAGAATAACTCCTCTGACCTTATTAGGGGGAGCAATGATTTTATCAGGAGTAGTCTTTACAATGGTAAAACAATCGCGTAAATCTAGAATTAAAAGAAAAAAACTTAGCCAGAGAGAGGTAGATTAAAATGGGAAAGACGACTCTATTAGAGGAATTTTCCTGTCAACTTTTTATCAGTGATGTTGATGGAGTTTTAACAGATGGCAAAATATACTTAGGACCACAGGAGGAGCTTTTTAAGGTTTTCAATGCCCGGGATGGGTTAGGGATTGTCAAAGCCTTACAAAAGGGTTTATCCATTGCCTTAATTACTGGTAGAGAATCAGAGATAACAGCAAAGCGGGCTCAAGAATTAGGCATTAAATATGTTTATCAAAACATCCAGGATAAAGCTCCTGTGGTAAGAGGCCTATGTCACGAAATTGGTGTAAGCCTGGACAGGACAGCTTATATTGGTGATGACTTAAATGACCTTCCTGCCCTAAAGATAGTAGGCCTACCTCTGGCTGTCAGGGATGCAGCTTCAGAGGTGAAGACGGTGGCCACCTATGTTACCCAAAATAGAGGAGGAGAAGGGGCAGTGAGAGAAGTACTTAATAAGTTATGTCTATAAGGAAGGACGATAAAGATGATAGATAACCAAAAAGATGATAAGATAGATAAAAAAGAAGACAGGCTAATTAGAGCCATAACCACTGACCGTCAGATAAGGGCCATAGCAGCCACAACAACGGGAGTGGTGGAAAAGTCCAGACAGTTACATAATACCTCTCCTCTGGCAACTTCGGCCCTGGGAAGAGCTTTGACGGGTGCTCTTATGATAGCTTCTCTGTTAAAATCTGGCAAAGAGGTCTCTTTAACGATAACAGGTGACGGTCCTCTGGATAAAATAGTAGCTGAGGCAGACCTCTATGGGAAAGTGCGTGGTTATGTAAAAAATCCTGATGCTAATCTACCCCTTAATGATAGTGGTAAAATTGCAGTAGGTAAGGGGATTGGTCAGGGGAAATTAATAGTTAGAAAAGACCTGGGTTTGAAAGAACCCTATCAGGGACAGGTTCCTCTAATCAGCGGGGAAATTGGAGAAGATATCACCTATTATTTTACCAAATCTGAACAGACCCCTTCTTCGGTGGGAGTTGGAGTGCTTGTCAGCCCTGAGATGACCGTGGCAGCTGCCGGAGGATTTTTAATTCAATTATTTCCCGAAGCTGAGGAAAAGGCAATAACCACTTTAGAAAAAAATATTAATAGAATCAGTTCGGTAACAGAAATGATAAGTGAAGGCATGGAGCCAGAAGCTATCCTAAATCAAATACTAGAGGGATTAGATTTTAAAGTCCTGGAAAGTAAAGAGGTACAATATGATTGTCGCTGTAGTCGGGAGAGGGTATTATCCCTGATTAGAGGTTTAGACCCTGAAGATATTAAAAAAACTTTAGCAGAACAGGGCAAAGTGGAAATAGGCTGTCAGTTTTGTAATCAAACCTATCTCTTTACAGACGCTGATATTGCTGAACTTGACCTGGAGGGAAATAGTTAGTAAAATTTTAACTGACTATTAAATTATTTGGTATTTAATTAATATTATAGCTAAACTGTTGCTCTAGTTTTAATGTCAGAATTTAATCATATAGGAGGCAGATAACATGTTAGAAAAAGCAGCAAATATAGTAAAGGGTTTAGCAGTCGATGGTGTAGAAAAAGCTGGCTCCGGTCATCCTGGTATGCCCGTAGGCTGTGCCGAAATCGGCACCCTATTATTTAGTGAAATAATGAAACATAATCCTAAAGACCCTGATTGGCCAAATCGAGATCGTTTCATTCTGTCAGCCGGTCATGGTTCTATGTTGTTATATTCTTTGCTCCATCTTGCTGGTTATGATTTATCTTTAGAGGACTTGAAGAATTTCAGACAACTCGGTTATCCCACCCCAGGCCACCCGGAGCATGGTGATACTCCCGGTGTGGAGACGACTACCGGACCCCTAGGGCAGGGTTTTGCTAATGCAGTGGGAATGGCTATTGCTGAAAAAATGCAGGCTGAAAAATTTAATCGCCCGGGTCTGGAAATAATAGACCATTATACCTATACCATTGCTGGAGATGGTTGTCTGATGGAGGGTATTTCTAGTGAGGCTGCCTCCCTGGCCGGTCATCTGGGTTTAGGCAAATTAATAGCTATTTATGATGACAATGAAATATCCATTGAGGGTAGCACAGATTTAGCCTTTACTGAGGATGTGGCCGCTAGATTTAGAGCCTATGACTGGCAGGTAATTGATGATGTTGATGGACATGATATTGAAGCACTCAAAGAGGCTATAGCAGAAGCTAAAGCCAATCAGGATAAGCCAGCTATAATATTGGCCAAAACTCATATTGCTCATGGTGCTCCCAATAAGCAGGATAGCGCTGCCGCCCATGGTGCTCCCCTGGGAGAAGAAGAAGTTAGAGGCTTAAAACAAAAAATCGGCTTACCTCCAGAGGAGAAATTTTATATTTCAGCAGAGGTAAGAGATTTCTGGCAGGATAAAATGACCGAAAAAGAACAGCAATATGAGGAGTGGCAGGAGAAATTTCGCAACTGGCAGCAGGAATACCCGGAACTTTATAACCAATGGCAACAGGCTCAAAACCTTCAATTGCCAGAGACTCTGGAAGCCAGATTGGAAGAGCTAGATTTTGAAGCAGAGATAGCAACCAGAAAGGCCAGCGGAAAAGTCTTACCTCTACTGGCTGACAATTTGCCCTATCTCTGTGGCGGATCTGCTGATTTAGCTCCCTCCAATAAGACCTATTTAGAGGGCAAGAGAGAAATTCAAAAAGGTGACTTTGCCGGCCAGAATTTCCGTTTTGGAGTTAGAGAGCACGCCATGGCAGCAATCGCCAATGGATTATCGCTCTATAAAGGTCTCCGTCCTTTTGTAGCTACTTTTTTGGTTTTCTCTGATTATCTTAGACCAGCCCTTAGATTATCAGCTTTGATGGAACAGCCCGTTATCTATATCTTTACCCATGATTCCATCTTAATAGGTGAAGACGGTCCCACCCATCAGCCAGTAGAGCATCTAGAATCTCTACGTCTTATACCTAACCTAAAAGTATTACGGCCAGCTGATGCAGAGGAAACAGTTAAGGCCTGGCAGGTAGCTTTAAATAATACCACAGGACCTACAGCACTGGTATTGACCAGGCAGTCTGTTCCAGTGTTAGAAAAAGCCAAAGCACCTAAAGTCACTCAAGGTGGTTATTTACTGCAGGATAGCCCTGATCCAGAAGTGATTTTATTTGCCAGTGGCAGTGAGGTTTCCTTAGCAGTAGAGGTAGCTGACGAATTGGCCAGTTTTGATATTTCAGCCAGGGTAATATCAGTACCGGACCGGCAGGAGTTTTTCCAGCATTTAGAGGATAATGATGATCTTTTAAATCCGGCTTCGGCCAGAAGAGTGGTTATTGAGGCTGGCGTTGATAATGGCTGGTATAAGCTTTTAGGATCAGAAGATCTAAGCTTTTCCGTAGAAGAATTTGGAGCCAGCGCCCCCGGAGAAGAAGTAGCAGAACATTTTGGCCTGACAGCTAAAAATATCGGGGAAGAAATCAGGGAGAATTTAGCTTAAAAATAACTCTGCTTCTATAAAGATCAGTGTTATTGTGGACCTGTAACTATTTTAGTAAAATCAAGGCTGTTTTTCCAGGAGGTAAATATTATGCTTGGGTTGTCAAAAAAATTCACTCCTAATTCAAAAGTTCCTGCTAGGGGACTGACGATTATCTTATCTGTTTTGTTTTTTATCTTTATGCTTTCATTTTCAACGAATCTGCAGGCTGCAGTTACTCCCGTTCCTCATTCTGGATATATAGAAGGGGCAGGGGAAGGCTTTGGTACATTTGATGCACTTGAACCTGTTATTGGTCAGCCAGAAATAACAGAGGAATATAGTGATGAATTGCCCGCAATTTTAACAGGAATTTTCCATCAGCAGCTAGAGCAGGAAGATGTACCGGGTCTGGTGGCTGTAGCTGTCCAGGATGGGGAAGTTATCTATAAGGCAGGTCTTGGTTATGCTGATATTGAAGCTGGTGAAAAATTTGAACCGGAAAAGCACGCAGTCCGCACTGGTTCTGTGGGAAAACTATTTACCTGGCTGGCAATTTTGCAACAGGTAGAAGAAGGCAACCTGGAACTTGATAGAGATATAAATCAGTACCTTCCAGAAGATAAACGGTTTAATCCTCCTGGAAATAATTATATAACTTTAGAAAATATTTTGACCCATAGTGCCGGCTTTGAAGATTCACTGGTGGGGCTGTTGGTTGAAAATGAAGAGGATATCAAAGACTTATCAGAGTATATTAAAAGCTCAAGCCCGGCTCTGGTGCGGCCCCCTGGAGAGGTATCCAGTTATTCCAATTTTGGTTCTACCCTGGCAGGTTATCTGTTGGAACTAGCTTCAGAAGAGGATTATTCCACTTATTTAGAAGATAATATATTTAGCCCTCTGGAGATGCTTGATTCTACAGCTAAACAGGCTTTATCAGAAGAGGATCTGGCTGAGATGAGCACTGGTTATGACTGGCAAAGGGGAGAATTTATTAGAGGGGAATTTGAATATTTTCAGGAATATCCAGCAGGAGGCCATACAACTACTGCTGCTGATATGGCCAACCTGCTAGGTTATTTAACTGCAGATAGGGCTGAGTTTAATGGTGAAGAAGAGATATTAAGTCCCTCCTATCAGGAGAAACTTTTTGAAATAATTTTTCAACAACATCCTGAATCTGCAGGTTTTTCTCATGGTTTAATGGAATATAAACTTTTTGGCGAAGAACTTTTCTGGCATGGCGGTGATACTCAATATTTCCATAGTGGGCTTTTTCTGTGGCCAGAAGAGAACTTAGGGATTTTTGTTTCCTACAATGGACCTGGTGGAACCCTGGCCCGGCAAGAATTAATTAAAGCTCTGGGGAAGTCATATTATGGACTGGATTATGAAAGGCCAGCTGCTGCTGAAGTGGATTTAGAGCAATATGAAGGCAATTATTTTTCCACTAGAAGATCCCATACCACCCCTGAAAAAGTAGCAGCGGTTTTAAATCAAGTAGAGATAAGAGAAAGTAATGATATGCTTAATGCCTCTTTTTTTAAAGAACAGTCTTATTATCCAGTGGCTGAAGATGTCTTTATTAGCCAGACAGGAGGGGAACATCTTTATTTTACCAGAGATGAAGAGGGAAAGATTGAGTATATGTATGCTGAGAATAATCCAGTGGAAGCCTTTGAAAAGCAGGGCTTGTTGCAGGATTATAGGCTCCATCTCTTTATATTGGCCTTAGCAATAATTAGCTATCTTACCACGCCTTTATTGAATATTAGAAAATTATTTAAAAAGGAGAATAAGGGCGGTTTAGTCAGCAGGAAGAAAATTTCCAGTTTGACAGGAGTTTTACTGTCTCTGGTTGGCTTGCTCTTTTTGGTCCTCTTGATGGTGGTTTTCTATCAATTAATCCAGGCTCCCTATAGTTGGCCTGCCCTTACTGGCCTGGTAGGGCTTTTACCGATAGTCATGATATTATTAGCTATTAGAATGGTCTATCAACTCATCAGAGGTGGTTTCTTAGCCCGTAACTTTATCTCTCAACTGCTGTTATTATTAATTACCATCAGCTTTCTTTTGCTGCTTTTCAACTATAACTTAATTGGCTTTGGCGTTTTCTTTTAGCAGGAAAACCGTGGTCAGGCAGGAGAGCAGCTATATTTCTAGAATATTTATCCTAGGGTAGCTACTGAATTGGAGGGAAGATTAGTGAATTATCAAGATGATTTTATTTTTGCATTGGATATTGGGACCAGAACTTTAATAGGTGTTATTTTAGAAAAGGAAAAGAAAAACTATAAGATTGTCGCGTCAAAATCCTTAGAGCATGATACCCGGGCTATGCTTGATGGCCAGATTCACAATATAGAGGAAGTAGCTGCCTTAGCTGAAGAATTGATTGTTTCTTTAGAAGAAGAAACTGGTAGAAATATCAGCAGCGCAGCAGTCGCTGCTGCCGGTAGAGCTTTAGAAACAGTGGAGAGTAGCGCTGTAATAGAGTTTCCTCAGCAAAAACAAATTACAGCTGAGGATATTAACTCTTTAGAGTTTGCGGCTATTCAACAGGCTCAGGAGAAGTTAGCTTCTCAGAATGAAGGGGCTGAAGTTACTGATTATCATTTTGTTGGATATTCGGTGAGAGAATATAGACTGGAAAACATGTTTTTAACTGAGCTTTTGCATCAACGGGGTAATAAAATTGCTGCTGATATTATTGTTACTTTTTTACCCCGGGTAGTGGTGGATTCATTACTGGCGGTAATTGGAGAGTTAGGTTTAGAAGTTGCTGGCTTAACTTTAGAGCCTATTGCTGCCTCTCAGATTGTCATTCCTCAAGATATGTATAACTTTAACTTAGCCCTGGTAGATATAGGGGCTGGCACAGCAGATATTGCGGTGACCAAAAGTGGCAGCATGAAGGGGTATGGGATGGTGCCAGTGGCTGGTGATGAAATTACCGAGGCTATTGCCGAGGAATTTCTCATTGACTATCATGCTGCTGAAGAAGTTAAATGCAATCTCGGTAGACAGGATTCCTTTGAAGTCAGGAATGCCATAGGCTCGCCAGTTGAAATAGCTAAAGATGAAGTTGAAGAGGTGGTGGCCGAAGCTACCTTAGAAATGTCAGCTTTAATTGCCGAGGAAATACTTAATATTAACCAGAGCGCCCCCAGGGCGGTTATCTGTATTGGAGGAGGTAGCCTCACTCCGGGATTAACTGACAGTTTAGCCGATTATCTTGACTTACCAGCTGACAGGGTAGGTATTAGAGATTGTCAGGATTTGAAGAATGTTTCTGGCAGTATAGCTGAACTCAATGAAACTCAGGCCCTGACTCCCCTGGGTATTGGTGTCATTTCAGATCAAAATAAAGAAAAAACTGTCTTTACTAAAGTAAAAATTAACGGAGAGGATACCAGAATATTCTCGCTGCAGAAGCCGACCCTGCGCCAGGCTTTATTGAGTGCAGAAGTTAAGGTTGATTCCCTTAAGGGAGAAACAGGTAGTGGCCTTACCTGTACCGTGAATGGTGAATTAAAGACAATCCCAGGTACTTTAGGTAAGCCAGGCTCCATTAAGTTAAATGGAGAAGAAGCCACCCTGGATACTATAGTTAAAAATGGCGATGAGATTGAGTTTGAACCAGGTCAGGCCGGTGAAGATGCTGAAGGCCAGCTAAAAGATGTCTTACCAGCTGAGGCCCTGAAGACAGTAGATTTGATTGTCAATGGAGAGGAGATAGGTTTAAGCCCCAGGATTGAAGCAGATAATAAACCAGTAGCTCCAGGAGAAAAGTTAATTGACGGTCAGGAAATCTACTATCAGCCCCTGAATACCATAGCCGATGCCATTAGCCAACTACTAGAGGAAGAACAACTTCCCGGCCATGGCTATAGGGAAGTAGTCATAAACGATAGACGAGAATATCTACCCAATGATGAATATATGTTTTGGGGCCAGGAGGGCCCCTTAGACCTCTCGGCTGAGTTAAAAGAGGGGCAGATTATTGAGATCAAGCAGACTGAACCAGTAATTACTCTAGCAGACCTTATCAATAAAAAACTGACCGACCAGGAGATAAAATTTAATCTAAATGGAAATCAAATCTCTTTACCCTCTAAAATTTATAAGATTCTTGTTAATGGAGAAAGAAAAGAGCTAAATTATAAGATTGAAGCTGGTGATGAAATAAAAATAAACTCCGAACCGTTAACTGTGGCCAAAGCCCTGGCTGAAATAAATTATGAACTTTCTCAGGAGAGCAGAGAACGAGTTGAAATTTATCTCAATGGTGAAAAAGCAGAATTTACCAGTGAAATCAACCCTGGTGATAAGCTGCAATTAGAATTTATTTCTACTAAGTCAGGAGGTAGTTAAGATGAATTTCTCCGGAAATATTATCTTTCTTGGTTGCGAAAACCTGACAGAGATCAAAACTTTTTACAATGAGTTTTTAGCTTTAGATATATATAAAGACCAGGGGCGTTGCTTAATATTTACTCTGCCTGGTGGGAATTATCTGGGTTTTTGTGACCACCTTAAGAAAAAGGCGAGCTCTAAAAGCCCCATAATCACCTTATTATGTGAAGATAAAGAGGGAGTAGATGAAGCCTACAATAAATTTCAGGAAGAGGATTTGCCAATTGCCAAAGCCCCTGCTACAAATGAAGATTTTGCCATCTATCATTTTTTCACAGAAGATCCAGCTGGCTATACTGTAGAGATACAGTGTTTTTTATGAAAAGCTATCTTTAAATGATTATAGATAATAATTAGTCAGGAGTCCAATTATTAAACCAAGTAAGATGCCGGCTAATATTTCAAAGGGAGTATGTCCAATTAATTCTTTAAGTTCTTCCTTAATTAGATCTTTATTTTCTTCTAAGCGAGAAAGATCTAACTCTCTTAGAATTCTATTAAGTACATTGGCCTGTTTCCCCACCGCTCTTCTTACACCACCGGCATCGTAAATTGTTATCAGGGCGAAAACAGCGGTTATGGCGAAGATATCAGATTGTAAGCCATGCCTTAAACCAATGGTGGTTGTCAGGCAGGTGACAAAAGCTGAATGAGAACTGGGCATTCCCCCTGAGCCAATAATGCGAGAAAAACGAGGCGGGTAAGAATTAAAAACCTTTAAGAACTGAGCTATTGCTAGAGCTAAAATTGCTGCCGGTAGTGGAGCCATTTTTCTCTCACCTTCTTCAAACTGATATTATTAACCAATCAGGCTGGATAAAATTTTTTCCAACATTCTATTGAGTATTATATCAAATATTTTAAAAAAATAAATCTTATCTCTTGCTTTTTTCAATAAAACAAAGTAGGTGTTATGATGAAAGACCCGATAGAATATCTAAATTCTTTACCTATGTTTGGCAGTGGTGAAGGTTTTAAGCCTGGCCTGACCCGGGTGAATAGATTATTATCTAAGTCCGGTTTTGCAGAGGAAGAATTAAATTTTATTCATGTGGCCGGCAGTAATGGCAAGGGTTCTGTTATCGCCATGTTAGCTGCAATTTATCAGCAGGCTGGACTTTCAGTTGGCAGATATATTTCTCCCCATATTGTTGGTTTTACTGAGAGAATTAGTGTTTCCGGTCAATTTATCAGCAAAGAAGAGTTAGGCAGAGAGCTGGCAAAATTGAAGCCTTTACTAGCCGAAAAAGCCCTCTGGCATGATACTGGTGAACCCACTTTCTTTGAAGTCGTCACAGCCCTAGCTCTACTTTATTTTTCTACCTCTAGACCCGATATAGTCCTGCTGGAGACTGGTTTAGGAGGGAGATTAGATGCCACTAATGTTATAGATAACCCCCTGATTTCTGTTATAACAACTATTGATTTAGAGCATACAAAATATTTAGGTGATAGTATAGCGGAAATAGCTAGAGAAAAGGCAGGTATTATTAAAGAGTCTGCCCCGGTAATTACTGGTGAAAGTAAAGAACAGGCTTTAAAGGAGATCAGGAGAATAGCTAAAAACAAAGGAGCTTCTTACTTCTGGGCCGGGCATTTTTTTGCTATTCAGCGGACTAAGAATAATGTATCAGGTCAACATTTTAAATTTTTACCGGGAACTCAGGAAAAAAATTTTAACTGGCAGCCAGAAATATATACAGAGGAGGAATTTTTTCTGCCGTTGTCCGGGGATTATCAGCTAGACAATGTGAAATTAGCCTGTGCTGTCACTGCTTTGCTCCAGGATAAATTCTCGGTAAGCACTTCTGATATAAAAAAAGGCCTGCCTGAGATAAAATGGCCAGGTCGGCTGGAGATTATCCGGCAAAACCCACCGATAATAATAGATGGCAGCCATACCCCGGCTGGCATAAAATATTTGCAGCAGTTTTTAAAGGAACATTTTGCAAACCAGCAGAAGATTACTATTCTTTTAGCGGTTTTAGAAGATAAAAATTTGCCTGAAATATTAGCGGCCTTAGCCCCTTTAGCTTCTCTCTCTGCTGACTTTCAGGTAATTTTGACCCAAAGCAGCTCAGTGCGGGCCTTTAAAGCTAAAGATTTTTCTGCTGAAGAAAAAGATTGGTTAACAGTAGACTTTTCCAGTTCTCTCTGGGAATTATTGCTGCAATTATTGTCTCAGCAAAAAGATAAAGACCTTGTTTGTTTGACGGGTTCACTTTATAATCTGCAGGAAGTTAGAGAAAAGTTGATTGACTTTTTAAATTAATTTGCTAGTTTCAAAAACCTTCGGGAGGTGAAAAAAATGGGCAGAAGAACTAAAAAAAATAAAGAGAAGAAAAGTAGATTTAGATTTGTTATCTTTTTAGCCGTTATCTCCATGATAGCAGTCTTTGTTGGATTTCAACTGGGAAACACATTTTTTGCTCGACAGGCAGGTGAGACAGAGGAAGAAGTTTATGAAGTTGCTCAAGAAGAAATTGCTGAGGAAGAAACTCTACCTGATGCTGACACTGTCCCTGAAGAAGTCCCTCCAGAAGGTGAAGATGTCATTGCTGACCCTCAGCAGGAAGACACTACAGAAGATATGGTTGAAGATATTACTGAAGAAAGTTTAGAGGTAGAGACTGAAGAGGATCTTCCAGCAGAAGAGGAAATAGAAGTTGCTGGTTATTATGTGCAGGTTGGTTCTTTTAGTGACTATGATAATGCTCAAAATTTTTCAGAATCCATAACCGCTGAGGGCTTTACAGTAGAAGTTGCTGAAACTGAACCTCACAGAGTCTTAGTACAGGGTGGGGAAAGCCGAGAAGAAGCTGAAGAAGTGGCTTCTGAGCTGCAGGATTTAGGTCATGAAACCTTTATTATCAGTCAGGAAAATTAATCGTGATTAGAAAATCGCTTGTTATTTAAATAATTATGTTTTATAATAATATTTAAGTTCTTTATTTTAGATAATTTTATCAGCAGTCAGGGGTGATAAATTTGTCAATCTCTACTTTCAAGAAGGGAGTTCATCCTCCTTATAATAAACAACTATCTCAATCAAAGCAAATTGCCACTATTGATCAACCAGAGGAGATTACAATTCCTTTACAGCAGCATATTGGAGCTCCTCTAAAACCTGTGGTGGAGAAAGGAGAGGAGGTTAAAAGAGGTCAATTATTGGCAGATACTGATAGTTTTGTAGCTGCTCCAGTCCATGCCTCTCTGGCAGGAAAAGTAACAGCAATAGAAAAAGTACCCTCTCCCCAAGGAGGCAGGGTTTTAGCAATTAAGATTGATCCAGCAGAAGAGCAAAAAAATGATTTTTTTGCCGCCTCAGAAAAAGAACCGGAAGATATTGCGCCGGATAAAATCAGGCAGGCAGTGAGAAAGGCTGGCATTGTGGGGATGGGCGGAGCAATGTTTCCAACCCATGTCAAATTATCCGTGCCCGAGGATAAAGAAATCGATACCTTGATTATTAATGGGGCCGAATGTGAACCTTATCTCACAATAGACCACAGATTGATGTTAGAAAAAAGCGAAAAAATTGTTACGGGCCTGCGTTTTTTAATGAGAGCTACTGGAGCTGAAAGGGGAATAATTGGGATAGAGGATAATAAACCTGATGCTATCAAAGCTTTAAAAAGTGCCACTGCAAATTTTACTGATATTACAGTGGAAATAACAGAGACCAAATATCCCCAGGGTGGAGAGAAAATGTTAATTAAGGCTCTCCTTGACCGGGAAGTTCCTGTAGGAGGCCTGCCACTGGATGTAGGGATTGTGGTCAATAATGTAGCTACTGCTATTGCTGTGGCTGCAGCAGTAAATGAAGGCAAACCCCTAATTGATAGAGGTTTAACTATTACTGGAGAGGGGATTAATAATCCCGGTAATTATCAGGTACCCATCGGTACACCTGTGGCCAAAATCATAGAAGCTGCCGGTGGTTTTACTGGTGAGCCTGGCAAAGTAATTTTAGGTGGTCCCATGATGGGACAGGCCCAGGCCAGCATTGATGTCCCTGTAATCAAGGGAACTTCTGGTGTCTTAGTTTTGCCCAAAGATAAACTGGAATCCTATTCCCCTGCTCCTTGCATAAATTGTGCCCGCTGTGTAGACATCTGTCCCATGTCCTTAGTGCCTACCCGTTTAGAAAAGATGGCTCAAAAAGAGAATTTAGATCTTCTGGAAGAATTTCAAGTGATGAATTGCATAGAGTGTGGGTCCTGTTCTTATATCTGTCCGGCCCAAAGGCCCTTAGTACATTATATCAGAATCGGGAAAGCAGCCGTTACTGCTCGCAATAAGTCAGAACAAGGAGGATAAGAAATGCAGAGTCAAGACTTAGTCGTTACTTCATCACCGCATATAAGAGAGAAAACATCGGTAGCTGAGATTATGTGGACTGTCAGCCTTTCTCTGCTACCAGTTATGTTAGTGGCTACCTATGTTTTTGGTTGGCGGGCTCTAGTAATTATTGCCACCAGTGTTGTTAGCTGTCTGCTGACGGAATACATATTTTTAAAGATAAGAAATAAGGAGGTCACTCTAACCGATGGAAGTGCAGTAGTGACAGGTATTTTATTAGCACTTACCATGCCGCCGGAGATGCCCCTCTGGGTAGTAGTGATTGCAGCGGTAGTTGCTATCACCTTAGGCAAACAGGTTTTTGGAGGTTTGGGATATAATCCTTTCAATCCGGCTTTAGTGGGCAGAGCCTTTGTTACAGCAGCTTATCCAGTATTAATAACCACCTTTACCTTTGATGGTCAGACAGCTGCCACACCTTTAAACTTGAAAATGATGGAAGGTGAAATGACTGCTTACTGGGATTTGTTCATTGGTAATGTTCCCGGTTCATTAGGGGAAACATCGGCCTTTTTTGTTCTCTTAGGAGCAGCAATATTGATCTATAAAGGATATTTAAACTGGCGGATACCGGCTGGAATGGTCTCTACAGTCTTTATATTAACCTGGGTTTTAGGTCATAACCCCGTTTTTCACCTGTTAGCTGGTAGTCTATTAATTGGGGCTTTTTATTATGCTACCGATATGGTAACTACTCCTGTTACTGCTTTAGGTCGCTGGATATTTGGTATTGGAGCCGGAATCTTCGTGGTTATCATAAGACTTTATGGTGGTTATCCTGAAGGTGTGATGTATTCAATTTTGTTAATGAATATGACTGTTCCTTTAATTAACAAATTTACTCGACCTCGCAGCTTGGGAGAGGTGAAATAAATGGCGGAAAAAAATAATTCTATAGCTAAACTGGTTATAACTTTAACAATTATAGGAGCTTTTGGCGCTTTGTTTCTGGCCGGGGTTTATGAATGGACTATTCCTCATATTTTAGAACATGAAGCCCGGGCTAGAGAACAGGCGATAATGGAAGTATTGCCGGATCTGGATTATTATGAAGAGGTTACTCATAATGACAAAATATTTTATGAGGGTTATGATGAAAATGATAATCTGGTAGGAGTGGCTGTCTCCTTAAAGGGCGGTGGTTATGCTGGAGAGATTGAGATTATGATTGGCACAGACCCTCAAGAAGGAAAAATTTTAAATATATATGTCTTAAACCATCAAGAAACACCGGGTTTAGGTGCTAGAATTACAGAAGAACAATTTCGGGAAGATTTTAAAGATGCCCCCTTTAGCGAATTGGAGATTGTTCAGCGCACCCCTGAAGAACCCTATGAAATAGAAGCAATTGCCGGGGCAACCATGTCGGTGGAGGCAGTAAAAAATATTGTCTCAGATGTAGGCGATATTGTCACTGAACATTATGGAGGTGGCAACTAATGAAAAATTATTTAGATATATTTAAGAATGGTCTCTGGAATGAAAACCCAATATTCAAGTTGATTATTGGTTTATGTCCTACTCTAGCAGTAACAAATACTGTGGTAAATGGTTTTGCCATGGGGATGGCAACGGGTTTTGTCCTCATATCTTCGGAAATTGTCATCTCTTTAATTAAAAAATGGATACCCAATGATGTGCGCATACCCAGTTTTATTCTTATTATAGTAACCTTTGTTACTTTTACTGATTATTTCCTGGGAGCTTTCTTTCCTGATATAGCAGATGCCCTGGCTCTCTTTATTCCACTAATAGTGGTAAACTGTCTGATCTTAGGAAGGCAGGAAGCCTTTGCTTCTCAAAATCCCACCAGAAAAGCAATTTTTGACGCTGTGGGTATGACCGTTGGATTTACCTGGGTTTTAGTAGCTTTAAGTGCTATTAGAGAGTTATTTGGTTTTGGCACTTTAGCTGGTGTGGAAATATTTGGAGCTGGCTACACAGATATGATTATTATGATTTTACCTGGAGGAGCCTTTTTGACTCTGGGCGTTTTAGTTGGTTTCTTGAATTTTCTAGATAGAAAGGTGGGGTCAGACAATGGATAGTCTGCAATATTTGCTGCTTCTCTTTATCAGTACAGTATTGATTAACAATTTTGTCTTAATCCAATTTTTAGGGATCTGTCCCTTTTTAGGGGTCTCAAGATATGTGGAAACAGCCTTCAGCATGGGGCTTGCAGCTACCTTTGTGATGACTATGACCGCCTTTGCTACTTATTTTATAAATACCTTTATACTTGAGGCCTTAAACTTAGAGTTTTTACAATATATGTCCTTTATTATTGTTATTGCCTCGTTAGTACAATTTGTGGAGATGTTTATCAAGAAAGTAAGTCCCGTTTTATATAAAGCATTAGGAATCTATCTGCCTTTAATTACCACCAATTGTGCCATTATGGGTATGGCCCTTTTAATTCCCCAAAATGATTATAATTTTATTGAGAGTATTGTTTTTGGTTTTGGGGCAGGGGTTGGTTTTACCCTGGCTATTGTTTTAATCGCCGGCTTAAGACAGGAAATTCAATTTGGCGATGTTCCGCAAGATCTTAAAGGGATGCCGATAACTTTAATATTAGCTGGCTTAATGGCCTTAGCTTTTATGGGCTTTGCTGGATTGGCAGTAGTTTAACCAGCTGGCTTAGAAAACTGGAGGTGTAATAAACTAATGGATTCGATTTTTATATATGCTTTTTTAAGTATGGGGGCTTTAGCAGCCTTTCTAGCAGCAGGTCTGGGCTTTGCCTCCCGTACTTTTCATGTGGAAAAAGACCCCCGCGTAGTGGAAGCTAATGAGATTCTGCCAGGAGCCAATTGTGGAGCCTGTGGCTATGCTGGCTGTGAGAATTTTGCTGAAGCTGTAGTAGAAGGTGAGGCCCCGGTAGCAGGTTGTCCTGTGGGGGGAGAGGGTGTAGCCGACAAATTAGCAGACCTTATGGGGGCGGAGGCTGAAAGTGCAGAAAAGCAGGTTGCCCGTTTATTATGTAAAGGTATAAAGAGTAAGACAGCCCAAAATGCTTCTTATCAGGGAATAGAAAGTTGTGTTGCGGCTTCAGTTGTGGGTTTAGCTGAAAAAAAATGTTCCTATGGTTGCCTGGGTTTTGGTGATTGTGCTGAAATTTGTCCCTTTGATGCCATTGTCATGAATGATGAAGGCCTGCCGGAGGTAGATGAAGAAAAATGTACGGGCTGTAATAATTGTGTGGAAGAATGTCCCCATGATCTTTTCCTGCTGGGGCCGATAAGCGGCAAGAATCATATTAGGTGCTCTTCTCATGATGCTGGTAAAGTAGTGAGAAAAATTTGTGAAGTGGGTTGTATAGCCTGCACCCAATGTGCCAGAGTTTGTCCTGTAGAGGCAATAGAGATGCAGGAAAACTTGGCGGTTTTGGATTATGAAAAATGTATAAATTGCGGACTCTGTGCTGAAAAATGTCCCACAGATACTATTGATTTTGAGGGAGAAAAAATTTCAGCTATAGAAATAACAGAGGATTGTATTGGCTGCACCAAGTGTGCTCAAGAATGTCCTGTGGAGGCAATAACTGGAGAAGCTAAGGAACAGCATGAAATTGATCAGGAAACCTGTATAAAATGTGGGATCTGCTATAATGTCTGCCCTGTGGATGCTGTAAAAAAAGAAGTTAAGTAATTAGCCAATATAACAGCTTTATTTTTAGTATTTAAGGGTACCTTTGTTAAAAAGGTACCCTTTGATAATGTGGTCTGTCCTCATTTCCCATACCTTGTTTTGATATCAGCAAAATAACTCCAGGCCGGAGGGGATTACAGAACAACCTTTTGCTTATGGACAAAAAATGCAATTGATGTTACAATTATAAATGATTAAGGTAAATTTTTTAGGAGTGAAAATTAATTAATGAAAAAAAATAGAGTAAAGACTATTGTCTTGCTTGGCCTTTTAATCTCAGTGGGCATGGTCTTACATGTGGTGGAAAGTTTAATTCCGGTAAGTCACTTTGTCCCTGGGGCTAAATTAGGGTTAGCCAATATAGCCAGTCTTTTGGGTTTGATAATATTTGGCTTTAAAGCGGGCTTTTTGATTCTTTTTTTTCGTATAATGCTAGGTTCTTTATTAGCAGGTACTTTTCTTTCCTTTAATTTTTTTATGAGCGTAAGTGGTGGGCTGGCTGGATATTTATTGATGAGTCTAACTTATCTTTATGCCAGAAAGTATTTTAGTTTCATTGGAATTAGCATCATAGGGGCTGTTTTTCATAATATTGGTCAGATTATAACGGCTAGTTTTATTATTGGCAGTACGGGCTTATTTTATTATTTGCCTTACCTTACTCTTCTGGCAATTCCAGCTGGAATTATGATTGGACTAATCGTTGATTTCACCTATAATTATTTACCGCCAGGACTGGCAGGTGATTACCATTGAGCCCCAATAAAGAACCAGCTATTATACTGGCTTCTTCCTCACCGCGGAGAAAAAAACTTTTGCAGCAGTATGGACTTTCCTTTAAAGTGGATCCCAGCAGTATAAACGAAGACATCGCCGATCATAATACTGGCCCCAAAATAGCTGAAAAACTGGCGGTGATGAAGGCCGAGGATGTAGCTACCAGATATCAAGAAGCTTTAATTATTGCTGCTGATACCATTGTGGTTTATCGGCATAAAATTTTAGGAAAACCAGGCGATTTAGAAGCTGCCAAAAGGATGCTGGCAGATCTCAGAGGCCGGGAACATGAAGTTTATACTGGCATAGCTTTATTGCGCAAAAAAGCAGGGGAAAACAATAAATTGATTTCTAAACTTGATGGCACTAAGGTGAAGATGCGCAACTTTAGTAATGAAGAACTTCGGGGTTATCTGGCGTCCAGGGAACCCCTGGGTAAAGCCGGGGCTTATGCCATCCAGGGATTAGGTAGCCTTTTGGTAAAATCCATATCTGGCTCTTATTTTACGGTGATGGGATTACCGGTTCATTTATTACCTGAACTTTTAGGAGAGTTTTCCATATCAATTTTATAATAAAAAAGAGGCCATAAAAAGGTTCATCTGAGGATAAAGGGAGAAGACGGTGAAAAATAATACAAGCAAAAATTATACTCTTAAAGATCTATCTTTTGAGGACCGTCCTCGGGAGAAGTTATTCTTTGATGGAGGAGAGAATTTGTCAAATGCAGAGCTGCTGGCTATCCTGCTTAATAACGGCAATAGAAAGAGGACGGCAGTGGAGTTAGGTCAGGATATATTGCAACGTGCCGGTTCACTGAGAGATTTAGCTGAGTTTAGTGCCCAGGAATTATGTGAGTTTTCCGGTGTCGGGCCTGCTAAGGCTGCCAGAATTATAGCAGCTATTGAGTTTGCTAAACGCTTGACTGCTCCTTCACCTAAAAAAGCCCCAGCCTTGACCTCTCCTGCCGAAGCAGCCCGTTTTGTGATTCCCCGTTTAAGATTTTTACAACAAGAAGTTTTGTTGCTGATACTTTTAAATAGCAAAAATAAAGTAATTAAAATAAAAGAAGTGAGCAGAGGTGGACTCAGCAGTACTTTAGTCCATCCTCGAGAAATTTTTAAAGTTGCTTTAAAAAAATCTGCTTCAGCTGTTATTCTCTGCCATAATCATCCCAGTGGTGAGACAGAACCAAGTAGGGATGATATAATAGTAACAGAAAAACTTATTTCGGCAGGTAAGTTACTGGGAATTTCAGTATTAGATCATTTGATTGTAGCTAATAATTCATTTTTGAGCTTAAAAGAAGAGGGTTACCTGCAAAACCTCTAAAGAAACTAAAAAATCATCCTGCTCCGTCTTGTTTAAATTGTTTTTAAATAGAATTAAGGAAGGTGTAAATCATGGTGATGAAGTTTTTAAGTGCCCCCTTTTCAAGAGATATGGGCATAGATTTAGGCACAGCTAATACCCTGGTATATTTAGCCAGTAAAGGAATTATTATTAGAGAACCCTCAGTAGTGGCTTTAAGAACCAATAATAATGAACTTTTAGCTGTGGGTAATGAAGCAAAAAATATGATAGGCAGAACTCCAGGAAATATTGTAGCAGTGAGACCGATGAAAGATGGGGTAATAGCTGATTTTGATGTGACTGAAGAAATGTTACGCTATTTTATCACTAAAGCCCATAAAAGGACGCGACTAGTTCGGCCTAGAATAATCATTTGTGTCCCCTCGGGGGTAACAGAAGTGGAAAAGAGAGCAGTTTTAGATGCAGCCCGGCAAGCCGGGGCTAGAAAAGCTTTTTTAATTGAAGAGCCCATGGCAGCAGCTATTGGGGCAGATTTGCCGGTAAATGAACCAGCCGGCAATATGATTGTTGATATTGGGGGAGGAACTACTGAAGTAGCTGTTATCTCTCTGGGAGGTATAGTAAGTAGCACTTCCATTAGAATTGGTGGTGATGAAATGGATGAGTCGATTGTGCAATTTATTAAGAGAAAATATAATATTATGATAGGAGAGAGGACTTCTGAGGAGATCAAGAAAGAAATTGGTTCTGCTTGTTTAGAAAGTTCTAAGGGTAAAATTGATATTAGAGGAAGAGATTTAGTTAGTGGTCTGCCTAAAAATATTGAAGTAACTTCTGAGGAAATTACAGGTGCTATTAGAGAACCGGTACAGAGTATAGTGGAGGCAGTCAAAATGACCTTAGAAGAAACACCTCCGGAACTTTCAGCTGATGTCATGGATTTTGGTATAATTTTAACTGGAGGAGGAGCTTTATTACAGGGTATGGATAAGTTGATTGCTAATGAAACCCATATTCCGGTACATATAGCCGAGGATCCCCTTGATTGTGTGGTAAAGGGTACTGGCATTGCTCTGGAAGAATTGGATATGTTGCGTAAAGTATTGATTTCTCCTAAAAGAATTTCCTGAGCAAGCCGGGGGTGAATATATTTGTTGAAATTTAACAAAAGAAAATTAGGTTTAACTACGATTATATTATTGTTATTATTAGTAGTGCTGGTAGTCAATATTTTTGATTACGAATTTTATCTTTTTCGCTGGCTGGAAAATGGTGTTTATAACTTAGTGGCATTTTTTATTGGGACAGTTGAAAATGTAGCTAATTCCATACATGATTTTTATCAGAGTTTATTTCGAGCTCAGGAACTGCTCCAGGAAAATAGAGCTTTAAGGCGGGAAATTTCCGAGTTGATGATATATAATATCTCCTTGAGAGAACTGGAGCAGGAAAATAATCGCCTGCGGGAGATGTTGAATCTAGAGGAGGATTTATTAGTCAATTCCTCTTTATTAGGAGCCAGAAAAGTTGGTTTTGTTCCTGGCAGTTGGGAAGATAGATTGATGATCAGTGCCGGCACAAATGATGGGGTAGAAGATAGAATGCCAGTGGTTAGCTATGGAGGAACGCTTTTAGGTATAATCGATAACGCCGGGGTTAGTAATTCTCAGGTTAAGCTAATTACAGATCCAGAATTTTCTGTGGGAGCCAGAGTTGAGAGAGAAGACTCTCGAGCCTCAGGAATTGTCAGAGGACAACCAGGTAACGAGAACTTGAGAATGGAAAGGATAGGCTGGGATGCTGATATTAGCCCCGGAGACAAGATTGTGACTTCTGGAGTTTCAGGTGACTATCCCAGAGGGCTACCCATTGGCAGGGTGATTGAGATTGAACCTGCTAGTTATGGACTATCTCAAGCGGCGGAGATTGATTATAATCTTGATAGTCGAACTATTGAGGAAGTTTTTATCCTGCTGGATTTTTAAAAATTTTATAGATCTATAGCATCTACCTGGAGGAAAAATAATGCGTGATAAATTAAAATTTTTGCTTATAATATTGATATCATTAGTTTTCCAGGTGACCCTTTTCTCCCGCCTGCCAGCTGCAGACTTTGGACCAGATTTACTGCTGGTAATATCCTTTAGTGCCGGTTTTCTTCAGGGTAGTAAAGAAGGCCTGCTGGTTGGTTTTACAGCCGGTTTTCTCCAGGATGTGCTTTTAGGTGGTAATCTGGGATTATATGCTATAGCCAGGATGTTAACAGGCGGAGGAGCTAGTTTGTTGCGTGGAAAAGTCTATCAAGAAAATTTTCCCCTGGTAACACTTCTTTTATTAGTCTTTACCTTTTTCCATGAAGTCTTGATTTTTCTACTATCAGAGCAGGTGATATTTAGAGTGAACTTTTTCCAGACCATTAGCTATCATTTTATTCCTACCTCTATTTATACCATGCTGGTAGGAATCCTGTTATATTTATTTTTATATCAAATCTCTGCTGGTGGTGAAAAAGCTGATGGAAAAACCGGAGAGTAAGATTAAACTGGCTAAAATTGTAGTGATAGTAGTATTTTTATTGTTAGGAGCGAGAGCCGCTCAATTACAAATAATCCAGGGGGGAGATTATTTTCGCCTGGCTGAAAATAATCGTCTTTCTGTAAGGCCTATAAATGCTCCCCGGGGAAGAATTTATTCCGCCGACGAGGAGGTTTTAGTTGCTAATAAACTAGCCTATGACGTCTATTTTCAACCAAATGAACTATCTCCAAAACTAACAAGAGAAGAACTTTTTACCAAACTTGCTGATGTCTCAGGCAATGATAAAGAAACTTTAGAAAATAATTATCTAAATAACCAGGGATTAAGCCGTCCTGGCGAAGGAGTAATTTTATTAAGGAGCATTTCTTCAGAAAAGATGATAAAGATAGCTGAAAGGAAAGATCAGTTACAGGGGATTGATATTAGAGAATCACCTCTGCGCGATTATGTCCATGGTGACTTAGGCTCTCATATCATCGGTCATATTGGTGAAATAAGTGAAGAGGAACTTAGAGATTTTGTGGCCCAGGGCTTAGATTACACTGGAGGAGATACAATAGGTATTGCTGGTTTGGAAAGGCAATATGAAGAATATCTTAAGGGACAACGAGGTTTTGAAGAAGTAGAGGTTAATCATCTAGGCCACAAAGAAGAACTGCTGGAATCTCAAGAACCTGTACCTGGCTATGATCTTAAATTGTCTGTCGATTGGGGATTGCAGCAGAAGACTGAGGAGAGGTTGGAAGAAAAACATTATTACCTGAAAGAGATAGCTGAAGAAGATGAGGATGTACCTGAACCAGGAGGAGTAGCTGCTGCCATGATGGATATTAACAGTGGTGATATTCTGGCTATGGGAAATTATCCTCGCTTTGATCCTAATAAATTTGCCACTGGTTTTACCAATGCCGACTATGATGAATTGCGCAATGATCCCTTACAACCCATGTTAAATCGCAACACCATGTTTGCAGTATCCCCGGGTTCAGTGTTTAAAACGGTGACGGGGATGGCTGCTTTAGAAAATTTAGAGGTGGATGGTGATACCTCTTTTTTCGATGCCACAGGAGAGTTTCATATTCCAGGATGGTCAGAGCCCTTTAGAAATTGGATGGATTATGGTGAAGGTGAATTAGATTTCACCAGGGCCATCGGTCGTTCCAATAATATTGTTTTTTATGAGTTGAGCTATGAACTATATGAGGAGTATCAGGGTAGCAAACTGGTGGAAACAGCCCGGGAGTTTGGTTTAGGAGAAATCACAGGAATTGACTTGCCCAATGAAAGAGCAGGTTTAGTACCTGATGGGCAGTGGAAAAGGGATAATCTAGGTGAAGGCTGGTATCCCGGAGATTCAGTCAACCTGGGAATAGGGCAGGGCTTTTTATCTACAACTCCCATGCAGATTTTACAATTAACCAGTGCTATTGCCAATCGGGGCCAGATATATCAGCCAACTTTAGTCCAGCAGATAGTTGATTCTGATGGGGAAGTTGTTAGGGAAAATAACAGTGAGGCAATTAAGAGTCTGCCTTTTTCACAGGAATCCTTTGAAATTATAGAAGAGGGGCTATTAGAAGTAACAATGACAGATTATGGGACGGCTTCAGCTGCTTTCAGTGATTTTCCACTTGACATAGCAGGTAAAACTGGTACAGCTCAATTGGGTTATGGAAACTTAAGTCATGCCTGGTTTACAGCTTATGGACCCGTGCCCGATCCTGAAATAGCTATAGTGGTTTTTATCGAACGAGGAGATTCCAGTCAGCATGCTATTCCCATAGCAGCAGACTTATTGGCCCACTATTTCGAAGTAGATGATGAATATGATGGCCCTGAAGAACCACCACCAGAACTTGAGGACCTCTAAACTTTTAAATTAATTTTGTTTATTAAGGGGAGAAAGATATGTCAGCAGTAATAAAGACCAAGATAGAGGAGCAGGGCGTAATACTGAGTTTTAATCCCGATTATTGCTGGGAGGAAATAACCTCTGCTTTAGCGGAGCATTTACAAGAAGGAGCTCAATTTTATCAGGGGAGCAAACTTTACTTTGATTTAGCTTTTAAAGATTGGCGTGCTGAGGAACTGCAAAACTTAATTAATTTGATTGAGTCTAATATATTGCCAGAAACTGATTTCTATTTTATGAATCAATCCAGTGGGGTTGAAAGAGATAATAAAGCCACTCCAAAGGAACAGCCTTTTTCGCCCAGGTCAGCCCAAGAAAATAAATACACCAAAACTGCTGGTAACGATACAAAATTAATCCAGCGTACTTTAAGATCAGGCCAGAGCATAGAACATATGGCCAACCTGGTTCTATTGGGGGATGTCAATCCTGGAGCGGAAATTAAAGCAGGAGGGGATATCATAGTTTTTGGAAAATTAATGGGCCTTGTTCATGCTGGTGCTACCGGGGATAAGGGGGCAGCAATAACAGCTCTTCAATTAGCTCCTACTCAGATTAGGATTGCCAGTGTAATCTCTCGTTCTCCTGATGAGGATAAAAGCAAAGAGTTACGTCCTGAACGGGCCTATATAAAAAACAACAGGATTGTAGTAGAAGAAGTTAACTTATAATTTTTCATTAATTATTTTTGGAAATAAGCAGGAGGGATAAAAGTGGACCAAAGGGAACAAGGTAAAGCTATCGTCATAACCTCTGGAAAAGGAGGCGTGGGTAAGACCACCACCACTGCGAATCTAGGCACAGCCCTGGCTTTGTTGGGTAAGAAAATATGCTTAATCGATGCTGATATTGGTTTGCGTAATCTTGATGTAGTGATGGGGTTAGAGAACAGGATAGTATATGATTTGATTGATGTCGTTGAGGAACAGTGCCGTTTGGAACAGGCTTTGATTAAGGATAAACGCAATGAAAATTTAGTCTTATTGCCTGCTGCCCAGACCAGGGATAAAGATGCTGTCAGCGAAGAACAGATGAAGGAGCTAATTTTAAAGTTGAAGGAAAGAATGGATTATATTTTAGTCGATTCTCCAGCAGGTATTGAACAGGGTTTTCGCAATGCTATTGCTGGTGCTGATAAAGCCATAATAGTAACCACCCCTGAAGTATCAGCTGTCCGTGATGCTGACCGTATAATTGGTATGGTTGAAGCTGAAGGAGTCAATGACCCTGACTTAATTATCAACCGAATACGGCAGGATATGGTCGATAGAGGTGATATGATGAATATAGAGGATATGATTGAGATACTGGCCATAGATATTTTAGGGGTGGTTCCAGAGGATGAAGGAATTGTTGTCTCTACCAATAAGGGTGAACCTATTGTTTTAAGCAATAACCATAAAGCCGGTGAAGCTTTTAATAACATAGCAAGAAGGTTAGAAGGAGAAGATGTTCCTTTAATGGATTTAAATAACTCTGATTCTATCTTGGCTAAATTTAAAAAGTTTGTTGGTTTATCATAAAGGAGGCGATGGTAATTAATATTCTTGCTAAGATAAAGGATTTTTTCACTCAGGAAGAAACAACAGAGAATACAGGTAGCAGTAGTGTAGCCAAAGAAAGATTGCAATTTATCCTGGTTCAGGATAGAATTAAACTCTCGCCTCAGGAAATGGAAGAGATGAAAGCTGAGCTAATTGAGGTAATAATCAAGTATGTTGAGGTTGATAAAGATAAAATTGATATGGATATTTCGCGAGAAGATGAGAAGATGGCCATGGTGGCTAATTTCCCAATCCAAAAAAAGCAAGAATAAAGGAGCCTTTATAGTATGCATTGGGATAAAAAACTTTTAAAAAATATTAATTATCAAATACCTCTATTGGTGCTGGGGTTGATTATAATTGGTTTTATAGCTGTTAGCAGCGCTGCCGGGATAGGGCCAGGCTCTGGTTACATGGCTTATTTGCGGACCCAGATAGCTGCGGCAGTATTAGGCATCCTACTGTTGATACTTTTATTTTTCTTGGATTATCGTCTCTTTAAAGAGTATGATGTAATTATTTATGGTAGTATAATTTTTCTCTTGACCTTTTTGTTGATTTTGGGCACCACAGTAGCTGGAGGAACTCGCTGGTTGAGTATTGGACCGGTATCCTTCCAACCCTCTGAGGTAGCTAAAATATTTTTAATTTTATTTTTGGCAGCTTATTTTGAAAGAAATAAAAAACAATTAAATACTCTAAAGGGTCTCTTAAAAAGCCTGCTCTATGTATTGCCCCCTTTTTTGCTGATAGTTTTACAGAATGACCTGGGTACGGCCTTAGTTATAATGTTTATCTTTGTGGTAATGTTTTTTATGGCCGGTGGAAGAGGAAGAGATATATTGATAGTCTTTGGTGGAGCAGGACTTTTCTTTACCCTGTTAATAATCCTGCACTTTTCCTTAGGCACCCCCCTGCCCTTTTTACAGACCTATCAATTAAATCGCCTGATTGCCTTTGTAAACCCGGGGGTTGATCCCCAGGGTATCGGTTATAACATTATCCAGGCCCAAATAGCAGTAGGATCTGGCATGTTAACAGGCAAAGGATTTATGGCAGGCACCCAGAGTCAATTGGGTTTCTTACCTGAAAAACATACTGATTTTATATTTGCTGTAATCAGTGAAGAGTTTGGTTTTATGGGGGTTTTGGTGGTTTTGGTCCTCTATTTTCTGCTCATCTGGCAATTGATAAAAGTTATGGTCCAGGCAAAGGATAATTTTGGTTTTCTGATAGTCTCCGGTGTTACTGCCATGTTTTTTTTCCATGTTTTAGAGAATATAGGCATGACCCTGGGAATAATGCCTATCACCGGCATACCTCTACCCTTTATTAGTTACGGGGGAAGTTCTATGGTTACCTCCTTATTAGCTATCGGTCTGGTGCTCAATATCAACATGAGGAGGAAGAAAATAATCTTTTAAAATCATGTTATATAAAACTTTAGCAAAATGATATCCAAAATTTGAAGTACATCTAAATTTGAGGTGCATAATTTTTATGACTAATGTCTTTGGCAAAATTGACGATAAATTACATCAGGTAACAAGTCCAGAGCGTTACATTGGACGAGAATGGAATCAGATTAAGAAAACCTGGGACAGGGGAAAAATCAAGACCTGTCTGGCCTTCCCTGATACCTATGAAATAGGCATGTCCCATCTGGGTTTGAAAATTTTATATCATCTTCTAAATGAAGAAGATGACATTATTTGTGAGCGCGTATTTGCTCCCTGGAGTGATATGGAGGATTTATTACTTGAAGAAGAAGTTAAACTATTTTCTCTGGAAAACAAAAGGGAATTAAAGGAATTTGATATTGTTGGTTTTACTTTACAATTTGAACTCAGCTATACCACAATTTTAAATATGCTAGATCTCGGGGGGATACCGGTTTATGCCCGGGAAAGAGATGGTAATCATCCTTTGATCATAGCTGGTGGAGCAACAGTCTTTAATCCAGAACCTATAGCTCCCTTTATTGATCTGTTTTATTTAGGAGAAGGGGAAAAGAATCTAGTTACCATAGTATCCAGTTATCAGGAGTTAAAAGATAAAGGGTTATCCCGCCAGGAAATTCTTAAAGAAATGTCAGAATTACCTGGGGTTTATGTCCCTTCTCTCTATAAACCTCAATATCTTAATGAAAAATTTAAGGGAGTTGAGATAGAGCCCGGGGTTAAAGAGAAGGTGAAAAGACAGTATGTTAAAGACCTTGATGAAGCTTATTATCCCACTGAGTTTATAGTTCCCTATGCTGATATAGTTCATAATAGAGCAGTGATTGAAATTTCTCGAGGCTGTCAGCGAGGCTGTCGTTTTTGTGCTGCCGGGATGACCTATCGCCCTGTCCGGGAACGTTCTCTGGAAAAAATCTTAACCCTAACTGAAAAAATAATAGATAGTACCGGTTATGATGAAATATCTCTTACTTCTTTAAGTTCAATGGATTACTCAAAAATCGAAGAATTAGTCACCCGGTTAGTAGATAAATTTTCCGATAAAAATGTGAGTATTTCATTACCTTCATTGAGGATAGATGAGTTTTCTTTAGAAATTGCCAGTAAAGTGCAGCAAGTTCGGCGCAGCGGGTTAACCTTTGCCCCAGAGGCTGGTACCCAGAGGTTAAGAAATATTATCAATAAAGGTGTAGAAGAAGAGGACCTATACCAGGCAGTTCGCTCAGCCTTCAAAAGTGGCTGGCATAGAATCAAACTGTATTTTATGATAGGACTGCCAGAGGAGAAGGAAGAGGATTTAGCAGGGATAGTGGAGATGGCTCAAAAAACTGCTGCTATAGGCCGTGAAATCCGGCAGGAAACAGATAAAAGAATGCGTCCTATAGAGGTGCAGGTAAATGTCTCCACCTTTGTTCCTAAACCCTTTACGCCCTTTCAGTGGTACAGAATGGATACTGTCTCAGAGATAAAAGATAAAATAAAGTATTTGCAGCAAAATCTAACTGGTCGGAGCCTGGCTTTAGACTGGAATGACCCTGAAACAAGCCGGTTAGAGGGTATGCTGGCCAGAGGAGACAGGAGATTAGCAGCTGTAATTCATCAGGTCTGGCAACAGGGTGGTAAATTAGAGGGCTGGAGCGAGGAACTTGATTATAAACGCTGGCAGAAAGCTTTAACAGACCAGGATTTAACAGCAGCTGACTTTTTTGTTCCAGAAGAGGTAACAGCACCCTTACCCTGGGATCACTTATATCCTGGCGTAGAAAAGAAATTTTTACAGAGAGAATGGAGTTTAGCTAAAGCCGCAGAAAAAACTCCTGACTGTCGCTGGTCTATCTGTAGTGATTGTGGGGCCTGCGACTCTCCGCAAGCTGATCTGGTTTTAGCTGCCGGGAGGGATGAAGATGTTAATGAGAGCAAAATTCAGTAAGAAAAAGAGACTGCGCTATATCTCACATCTTCAACTGCTGGACACCTTCCGCCGAGCTATTCGACGGGCTAAATTGCCAGGAAAATACTCAGAAGGTTATAACCCTTCACTAAATCTTTCTCTCTCCCAACCCTTACCGGTGGGAATGCCTGGAGGAGGAGAATATTTAGATTTAGAGTTGACGAAAGCTATTGATTCCGCTGAGTTTTGTCAGCGTTTACAGGGAGCCCTGCCTGCTGGAATTGAAATTATTGCCAGTCGTTTCACCACTGAGAAATTAAAATCATTACAGGCAATAGTTGACCGAGCACGGTATATAATCAACCCTTTAAAGGATAATAAAGATCGAGCTAAAGAAGTATTGGCAAGATTTAGAGAAAAGGATAAATTATTAGTGATAAGAGAACGGCGGAAGAAAAAAAACCGCCAATATGATCTGCGAAATATGGTCCATGATATGAGCATCACAGAGAATGGTTGTTTTTCTTTCCTGGTGAGTACCGGTAGTAGAGGGAATGTCAGGCCGGAGGAAATAATCAAAGGTCTACAGAAAATAGATATCACTATAGAAGATCAACCCCTGGTAAATTTTTATCGCGAAGGACTCTATATTTCTGGATATCCGAAATTGTTGACACCTCTTGCGGATGAAATAATGGAGGGCGAATAGATGTGAATAAAAAAATTATTATAAATGCTGGAATCAGAGAAAAGAGAGCGGCGGTATTAGTAAATGATAAATTAGACAATTTGTTCTTTGAGCGCGATACGTATGATCGCAGTGCTGGTAATATTTATCGAGGCAAGGTTAAAGATGTTCTCCCAGGTATGCAGGCTGCCTTTATAGATATTGGCTGTGAGAAAAATGCCTTTTTGCATATCAATGATGCTTATCCTCTATTTAATAAAAGGCAGCGGAAAAAGTTTTCCCGTCATGATTTGAAAATTAACGAAGTGCTCCATCCAGGGCAGGAAATCATGGTACAGGTAACCAAGGAACCTATTGGCAGCAAGGGTCCTAAAATCACCTGTAAAATCAGCCTCCCTGGCAGATACTATGTTTTTTTACCTGGAGAAAATAGGATCAATATATCTCGGCGGATTAAAGATAAAGACGAGAGAAAGAGGTTAAAATCAATAACCAAAAGCTTAACAGCTAAAAATGATGGGGTAATAATAAGAACCAATGCCTATGATAAGTCGAGGAAATTGCTGCAGATGGATTATAATTTTTTATCCTCTCTATGGCAAAGGATCTTATCTCGCTACAAAAGAAGCAGGGCAGTGAAATTGCTTCACAGCGATATAAACCTAATCCATAAAATAGTAAGAGATCACCTGTCACCAGAGATAGATAGGGTTGTGATAGATGATAAAGATGATTATAAAAACCTTTCGGAATTTGCTGAGAAATTGGATCCTGAGATTAATTCTCGTATCTTTCTCTATGAGCGAGATAGACCGATCTTTGAAACCTATGGCATAGAACAAGAGTTAGATAAATTGATGCGACGCAAGGTCTGGTTGAAATCAGGCGGTTATGTTATTTTTGATTCCACAGAAGCTCTAGTGGCCATAGATGTTAACACAGGTAAATTTATTGGCAAGAAAAACCTGCAGGATACTGTCTTTAAGACAAATTTAGAAGCAGCCAAAGAAATAGCCAGACAATTGCGCCTGCGAGATATTGGCGGTATCATTATTATTGATTTTATCGATATGGAGATAAAAAAGAATCGCGAAAAGGTATTGCAGGTTCTAGAACAGGAGCTAGAAAGAGATAGAACTCGCACCAGTATTTTAGGTTTAACCCAATTAGGCCTGGTGGAGATGACCAGAAAAAAAGTCAGGGAGAGATTAAGTGAATTAGTGCAAAAGGAGTGTCCCTACTGTGAGGGAACGGGAAGAATTGTAGCAGAGACAACCATGGCTTTTCAGGTTATTAGAGAATTAACCTCCCTAGCTTCTCGGGAATATTTTGAAGCTATTCTTTGTGAAGTACATCCTGAAGTAGCAGCTGTATTAATTGGTAATGGCGGGGAAAAATTAAAACAGTTAGAAGAAGAGCTTGATAAAGATATATATATTAGAGGAAATAATGATTTGCATCGAGAAGACTTCAAAGTGGTAGAAAAGGGCAGTCGGGAGAAGTTGAAGAATCTGGCCCTGCCAGTTAAACCAGGCCAGAAATATCGCCTGGAAATTGAAGATAGGCATACCGATAATTCTTCTGCTGGTATTGCCCGCAGAAAAGGTTATATTATCATAGTAGAAGAGGCTGGAAATTTAGTGGGGGAAGAATGTCGAGCTAAAATTGAAGAAGTTTACCGCACCTATGCCAAAGCCAGCCTATTAAAAAACAGCTAACTTAAGGCCTGACAAAGATGATTTGCCTTTAAAATCTTGACTTTGGCAGCCAGATGTGCTAAAATTTAAATTCGTAAGTGTTATATTATAATATTTGCTGGTTATTAAAAATGTATTTAAAGAGGCAGAGTTTTCTCTAGCCAAAACCGCTCGGGTCTGGCTTTGTCAAAAGGACTTTTTAGTCTGCCTGAATCCGGCGAGTCTGAGGTAAGGGAGGTGTCATAGAATAATGTATGCAATTATAAAGACTGGTGGTAAACAGTATCGCGTGCAGGAGGGTGACGTTTTAAAAATTGAAAAATTACCTGTTGAAACTGGAGAAGAAGTAGTCTTTGATAAGGTGCTAGGCCTATCTCAAGAAGAGGGACTAGAAGTGGGTAGACCCTATTTAGAAAACGTTGAAGTCTCCGGTACTGTTCTAGAGCAGGGTAAGAACAAGAAAGTTGTAGTCTTTAAGTATAAACCTAAAAGGCGATACAGTAAAAAAACTGGCCATCGTCAACCGTATACCAAGGTTAAAATTGAAAAAATAAATCAAAATTAAACATTAATTGGGGGTGAGGATATATGGCCACGAAAAAGGGTGTTGGTAGTTCTAAAAATGGAAGAGATAGTATATCGAAACGACTGGGAGCTAAAGAATTTGATGGTCAATATGTAACAGCCGGGAGTATTTTAGTTCGTCAAAGAGGGACAAAGTTTCACCCTGGTTTAAATGTCGGTCGGGGTAGCGATGATACACTTTTTTCTAAAGTAGATGGTTATGTCAGTTATGAAAGAGCTGGCAAGGCCAAAAGAGAGGTTAGTGTATACACAGAAGAACAATTAGAAACTTTAGCCCCTGCTTAATAATTCATTTTATGAATTTTACTTCCCTCAGTTTAACGGCTGGGGGTTTTTTATTTTGGGTATTAATTTAGTTTTTTTATATTAAAAGCTATTTGCGATGGAGTGGTATAATAATGTTTGTAGATGAGCTGGAAATTTTAGTTAAAGGTGGCAATGGTGGCAAGGGAGCTGTAAGCTTTAGAAGGGAAAAATATGAAGCCCTAGGTGGTCCTGATGGTGGTGATGGTGGTGATGGCGGCAATGTGGTTTTAAAAGTCGATAAAGGTATTAATACCTTAAGCCATCTCCGTTACAATAAAGAATATCGAGCTGAGGATGGAGCTTCCGGTCAGGAGAGAAATAAACAGGGTAAGGCCGGCCAGGATAAAATTATCAACGTTCCTCCGGGCACCACAGTTTATGACCAGGAGGGTAATCAGCTAGCTGACTTAACTGCAGCAGGAGAAGCTTTTATGGTGGCTAAAGGAGGAGAAGGAGGCCGGGGTAATGCTCGTTTTACCACCCCCACCCGCCAGGCCCCTCGCTTTGCTGAAGAAGGTGAAAGTGGAGAGGTAAAACAAATTAAACTGGAGTTAAAATTATTAGCAGATGTTGGCCTGGTAGGCTATCCAAATGTCGGCAAGTCCACTTTTATTTCTCATGTATCGGCGGCTAAACCAGAAATAGCAAATTATCATTTTACCACCATCACTCCGAACCTGGGTGTTGTTGAATATGCTGAATATAAATCTTATGTTTTAGCTGATATTCCTGGCCTGATCTCCGGCGCCCATCAGGGAGAAGGTCTAGGAGATAAATTTTTACGTCACTTAGAGCGAACAAAGCTATTGGTGCATATGATTGATGCTTCAGGTTCTGAAGGTCGGGACCCCCGGCAGGATTTTGCTGATATAAATGAAGAGTTGGAGAAATTCAGTTCTCGCTTAGCCAACCTGGAACAACTCATAGCTTTAAATAAAATTGACTTAACAGGAGCTAAAGATAATCTTGTCCCTTTAATTAATCATTTTCAAAAACTAGGCTATTCCTGTTATCCTATATCAGCCGTAACAGGTGAAGGGGTACAGGTTCTGAAAAAAGAGATTGGCCGCAGATTGGAAAAAGAACCAAAAGCGGAGGAAGAAGCCGTTGTGACTGAAGAGGAGGAGGTTGTCATTGAACCTGATTTCTCCAGTGAAATACCTGACATTAAAATCATGAAAACAAAATCTGGCAGCTATGTCGTAAAGGGTAAGTTAACAGATAAATTGGTAGACAAAACTGATTTTTCCAGTGATGAAGCAGTGCAGAGAATGGTTAATATCTTAAAAGGGGAAGGACTTTATAAAAAATTGCGCCAGGCTGGAGTCAAGGAAGGTGACACCGTGATAATTGGAACACTGGAATTTGACTATATAGAATAAGAGTTAGTTTAAAATGAATAAATTTTAGGAGTGTGAGCGAAAATGAATTTAACAGGCAAACAGAGAAGTTATCTGCGGGGAGAGGCAAACGATTTAGCCCCCATAACTCAGATTGGTAAAGATGGTTTAAGTGATTCCCTGGTCTCTCAAATAGAGGAGTGTTTAGAGGATCATGAGCTCATTAAAATTAGGATAAATGATAATAACACAATTACTGCTAAAGAAGCCGCTACTGAACTTGCTGAAAGGACTAATTCTCACATTGTCCAGATAATAGGCAGTGTTTTGATTTTATATAAAGCTAATCCGGAGATTGACGGGTTTAATCTTCCCTCCTAAGCAGGAAATATATAGCTGATTGAGAAATATAACATTAGAAGATTAAAATAAGCCAGAAAGAGGTGAAGGGTTTGCCAGCAATAAAAATAATAACAGATAGTTGTTCTGACCTGCCAGAGGATATTAGGCAAAAATATGACATAAGAATGCTACCTACCCCGGTGCAGATTGAGGAGCAAAAATATTTTGATCGAGATACAATCTCTACAGCTGAATTTTATCAAAAATTACGAGCAGGTTATATGCCAAAAACTTCTCAGATTACTCCAGCGGCCTTTGAAGAGGCTTATAGAGAAGAATTGGAAAAGGGGTATAAAGTTTTAACTATTTGTTTTTCTGGAGGGCTCAGTGGTATATATCAATCCGCTGTTTTAGCTGCTCAAAACATTGCTAGCAAGGATATTAAAGTTATAGATTCTCGCTGCTGTACTATTGGCTTAAGCCTGGTCCTGGAAGAAGTAGCACAGGCCATAGCAGAGGATAAAGATCTCTCGGAAGCTATTGACTTATTATTAAACCGCTGTAGTTATATGGAGCATATTTTTTCGGTAGGCTCGATAGAAATGCTCAAAAAAGGCGGAAGGATCTCCGGGGGTAAAGCTTTACTGGCTAACATTTTAAATATTAAACCTATCTTGCATTTTGAAGATGGCGAGATTGTTGCCTTTGCCAAAGCAAGAGGAGAAAAAAGGATGTTAGCTACTTTAATTGAAGAGATGAGAAAGAGGGGAGCTGATCTAAGTTCGCAAAAGATTGGTCTGGCTCATTCTGCCAGCCCGGAATTAGCCCAAAAAATGCAGCATAAAATTGAAGAGGAATTTGGCGTAGAAGAATTTCTTATTGGAGAGTTAGGGGCAGCAATTGGCTCTCATGTCGGTATAGGAACTATAGCTGTCTTCTTCCAAGGAAGTGAACAGGTGAATAAACCCAAAGTAGCTGAATTATAAAAAGGTACTGAGAACTTTAGGTTTTGGTCTGGAGGAGAGAGTATGGTTGTTCTGGAGATGAAAAATATAACTAAATATTATAATACAGAAGAAATTTTAACCTCCTTTAATTTAAATATCCAGGAAGGAGAGAGGCTGGGCTTGATTGGCGCCAATGGTTCTGGCAAGACCACGGTATTTAAACTGATAACTGGTGAGGAAGAACCTACTTCAGGTAAAATTTATCTAAGGTCAGATTGTCAGGTGGGATTGCTAGATCAAAGCCATAATTTTTCTTCCACCAATACAATTTATGAAGAATGTGAAAAAATCTTCTCTCAGGAAATAGAATTAGAAAAGAAGATCAGAAAATTAGAAAATAAAATTGCCAGGGTCGGGGAAGACTCCAGGGAAGAGGCTGCAGGAGATAGTTACAGGCTTGAAAAACTTTTAAAGAAGTATAATCGTCTGCAGGAGGAATTTTCTCAGTCTCTTGGTTATGGTTACCCCAGCAAGATTCGCAAAGTAGCTATCGGCATGGGTTTTTCTCAAAGAGAACTGGACAAAAAAGTTTCTCTATTAAGCGGTGGTGAAAAAACTCGCCTGGGCTTGATAAAACTCCTGCTTAAAGAACCTGATCTTTTGCTACTGGATGAGCCCACAAACCATCTGGATATAGCTTCAGTAGAGTGGCTGGAAAATTATCTGAGGGATTATCCCGGGGCTGTAATAATAATATCCCATGATCGCTATTTTCTTGATAATACCATAGACCGATTAGTGGAGATTAAAGCCGGTAAAAATGAAGATTACAGCGGAAATTATAGTTATTACTTAGAGGAAAGAGAAAAGCGCTTTCAGCAAAGATTAAAAAGATACCAGGAGCAGCAGAAAAAGATCAAAAAAATTAAAGAACAGATAGAACAGTACAGGGTCTGGGGTAGAAGTGGCGATAACGAGAGTTATTTTAGAAAAGCCAAGGAGTTGGAAAATAAACTGGCCAGGATGGATAAACTGTCCAGGCCCACTAAAAGGCCAGCACCAAATTTTACTTTAACTCCAAATAAAAGAGTCGGTCATGAGGTCTTAAAGATAAAAAATTTAGCCTTTAAATACCAGGATAAGCAGATTTTTTCCGGTGCAGACCTCACTTTATATGGAGGAGAAAAAGCAGCTTTAATTGGCCCCAATGGTTCAGGAAAAACAACGCTGCTTAATATAATCATGGATAAATTAAAGCCCCAAAAAGGGAGTATAGCATTAGGCCCCACAGTTGCCCGGGGTTATTACAGCCAGGAAGTAGCTGCTTCTTTTTCAACTGATATAACAGTTTTAGAGGCCCTCTGCCAGAAGATAGATTTAACCAGCGGAGAGGCTAGAAATCTTTTAGCTAAATTTTTGTTTAGGGGTGATGATGTTTACAAAAATGTTGCTGATCTCAGCGGTGGGGAAAGGTCCCGCCTGCGACTATTGCAATTGGTCTTTGGTGAGAGCAATTTTTTATTGCTAGATGAGCCTACAAATCATCTGGACTTAAAGGCTAGAGAAGTTTTAGAAGAGGCTTTACAAAATTATCAGGGGACGGTATTATTAGTCTCTCATGACCGCTATTTTATTGATCAAATAGCCAATAATATTGTTGAACTTTACCAGGAAAAATTAATTAAGTATCATGGGGATTATAGTTATTTCAAGAGAAAAAGAAAAGACAAGTTGGCCTCTAAAAACTTTAGCAATAAACAAAATAACACCTCCAAAGAAACTGCTGGAAGCGATAAATTATTTTATCAGCAACAGAAGGAAAAACAGCGTCGAGAAAGAAAACAGAGTCGAAAATTAGAAGAACTGGAGCAAGAAATTATAAACCTAGAAAATAAACAGGAAGAGATTGAAGAAAAGATGATTGAAGCCAGTTATCAGGGCGATATAGATGAAGCAAAGAAGCTAGAGAAGAGTTTTAATCTTATAGGTGATAAATTAGAGAAACTTTATGCTCAATGGGAAAAAATAGTCTAGCCAAAGCCCAATCTTTAATTTTCTTGACAACTCAAAATTTATTTGTTACTCTTTAAAAGCGAGAAAAGTAGTGAGTTAAGTTTTTGCCCCTGTAGCTCAGTGGATAGAGCGGTGGCCTCCGGAGCCATTTGCGAGGGTTCGACTCCTTCCAGGGGCACCATTTTATTAATCGATTTTTCCCCTGTTAAAGTTTAACCGATAATAATATCATTGATTTTACCGACTCTGGAGGTCGGTTTTGTTATATCAGTTTTACAATTAATTTTTGCTCTTAAGGAGGATTTTTGCAATAAATATATAATTTTATCTTTAGAGTGATAAATATTTAAAGGGGGGTCAAAAGAAAATGGCAAAATTTCTACGCGTTGATATGAGCTCTTTGGAAGTAAAGGAAGAGAAACTGCCTGAGAAGTACAGAAAAATGGGAGGAAGAGGTTTGACTTCAGGCTTTGTCTTAGATGAAGTTAAACCAGACTGTCATCCCCTGGGTAAGAACAACAAATTAATCTTTGCACCAGGAATGGTCACCGGGACTTCTGCTCCTTCTTCTGGAAGGATTTCAGTGGGAGGAAAATCTCCCTTAACAGGGGGAATTAAGGAGTCTAATGCTGGAACTCCCTTTGCCCAAAACTTAGCCAGGTCAGGCTATAAAGCTATTGTTATTGAAGGCAAGCCTGAAAATGATGATAAATGCTGGATGCTGGTATTAGATAGTGAGGGAGCCCGGTTAGAGGAAGCAACTGTCTGCAAAGAAAAGAAGACTGGTGCTACCGTTAACACTCTCAAAGAAGCTTATGATAATCATGATTTTGCCCTGATTGGTCCTGCCGGCGAATGGAAGATGGCCATGGCTGGCATATGTTTTAATGATCCTGAATATAGAGCCAGTCGTTATTCCGGTAGAGGTGGCCTGGGTGCTGTCATGGGATCTAAAGGATTAAAGGCCATTGCTGTGGAAAAGAAAATGGGCAAGGTTGAAATAGAAAATGAAGATCTCTTTAAGCAGGGACAGCGGAAACTTGTTAAAGGTCTACGAAACCATGATGTAACTAAGCCCGGTGGCACATTAAACTCCTATGGTACTGCTGCTTTGATTAATGTGCTGGACCAGGCTGGCGGTCTGCCAACTAATAACTTTAGCTCCGGTACCTTTGAAGGGGCAGAAAAAACAGCTGGAGAAACCCTGGCAGAAACTGTAGAAAAACGAGGCGGCAAAGGCATGATGGGTCATTCCTGTCATCCCGGTTGTATAATTCAGTGTTCTAATGTTTATCCCGATGAAGATGGAGAAGAATTGGTTTCCTGTGTAGAGTATGAATCTGACTGGTCTTTAGGGGCCAATTTAGGGATAGATAATCTCGATAAAATAGCGGAAATGATCAATATCTGTAATGAAGTGGGTGTAGATACTATAGAAGCAGGAGTAATGCTTGGAGTAGCCATGGAGGCCGGTTTGGCTGAGTTTGGTGATGCTGATAAAGCAATTGAATTACTAGAAGAAATCTGTGAAAATTCTGCTTTAGGCAGAGTTTTGGGTAATGGAGCAAGCTTTACAGGAAAGGCCTATGGTGTAACCAGAGTTCCTACAGTTAAAGATCAGGGCATGCCTGCTTATGAGCCCAGAGCTGTTAAGGGTATAGGTATTACCTATATAACAACCCCCATGGGGGCAGATCACACTGCTGGCTATACTATTGCTCCGGAGATTCTCTCTGTAGGAGGAGAGCTTGATCCTTTAAGCCCTGAAGGAAAAGCAGAACTTTCTAGAGCCTATCAGGCTACCACAGCCTTTGTTGATAGTAGTGGTTACTGTCTCTTCACTACTTTTGCCCTGTTAGATGATGAAGAGGCCATGGAAGGCATGGTAGAGACAGTCAACGGAGTTTTAGGAACTGATTATACTGCTGAAGAGATAGTAGAAGAAGGCAAAGAAATATTGAAAAAAGAAAGAGAGTTCAATAAAAGAGCCGGCTTTACTAAAGCAGATGATAGACCTCCAGAGTTTATGAGAGAGGAAAAACTTCCTCCTCACAACGGTGTATTTGATGTAACTGATGAAGAACTTGATAGTGTCTGGGATTTTTAAATAACAATTTGCTTGAGATTGCTGATAAATAATATTTAAAGTTAAAGGCTGCCTCTAGCAGGCAGCCTTTAAACTTTATTACTCAAAGCTTAAAATATGTGATAAAATATAAAAGTAAATACTGATAAAAAAATTATCAAACAGGAGGGAGAATGGTGATTACTATTGAAGTAAAGCTCTATGCTAACTTAAGAGAGTTTCATCCTGAAGAGCCAGAGAGTAAGGAGTCTTTTCAATATGAGATGCCAGCCGGCTCAACCCTGGATGATTTATATCAGGAGCTTGAAATACCAGAGGACCATGTTAAAATGAACTTTGTCAATAATGTAAAGAAATCCTCTGGTTATGAACTGCAGGAGAAGGATAAGGTTGCTCTCTTCCCACCTATTGCAGGCGGTTAAAGAGCTTTATTTAATATAATTATGAGAAAAAAATTATTTATCCTTTAAAATATCTTAAAATAAAGCAAGAGACTGGAGGGCCCTTTAATCATGGAAGACGGAGTTGAAATTTATAGTAAAAGTTCTGGCAAAAAGATTACAGGAGATTATATATTGCAGATTGCTGATAATGGCTATTTTCTGCTGGAAAAGAAAGCTGACCTGCGCAAAATTTATTTGGAATTAACAGCCAAATGCAACCTTGATTGTATAACCTGCATCCGCCATAGCTGGGAACGGAATCCAGGTCATATGGATTTTACTTTATTTAAAAAAATCTTAAATCAGTTGGAAGAGATGCCAAAATGCAAAGAAATTGTCTTGGGGGGTTTTGGGGAGCCGCTTTTACACCCCCGGATAGAGAAAATCATCGCCAGCTTAAAGAAGAGAGGTTATCAGGTAAAAATTACTACCAATGGTATGTTATTAGAAAAGGAATTAATTGATACTTTGATTTCCTGGCAGGTAGATGAAATTATAGTCTCGGTGGATAGTTTTGAGGAAGAGCTTTTTGCTGATATTAGAAGGCAGGGACAACTATCTAAAGTTCGGAAAAACCTGCTTAATCTAAAAGAGAGGAAGCTCGAAAAGGAAATAACTTTTCCCCGGGTAGCCTTAGAATTTGTTTTAATGGAAAAAAACAAAGAGGAATTAGCCTCTTTGAGCAAACATGCTCGGGAATTAGGGGTTTTTTCTATTCTGGTGACCCATCTATTACCCTACCAAGAAGAGATGAAGGAGCAAATTTTATATAGCAAAGGAGAGGGCGAGCAACAAATAGCCCTAAAATTTTGGGCCAGTCCTGTAAAGGGTTCTGCGACTATGTGTACCATGAACTTGCCTTCGCCAAACTGGGGAGCCGAACGGAGTTGTGATTTTGTTTCAAATAAAGCCTGCACAGTAACCTGGCAGGGAGAAGTTTCTTCCTGCTATGCTTTAATGCATCCTAACAGGTATTATATCTTTGGCCGGGAGAAAAATGTTGCCGCCCATTCCTTTGGTAATTTACAAAGGGAATCTCTTTTTGAAATCTGGAATTCACCTGCTTATTTGAAATTCCGCAATCGTGTCCGTTATTTTGATTATCCTTCCTGTGTTGACTGTGAATTAAGCGATAACTGCACCTATCCTGAGGAGAATCAGGACTGCTGGGGAAATGACCCCTCCTGTGCTGATTGTTTATGGTCCCAAAACATTATTCGCTGCCCCTGATATTTCACATTAAGCCATTTTTTACTATCTTTGAGCTAATTGTAAAGGGGTTTACAGTAAATTTGTAAAGCAGGAAACTTATTTTTGCCCTTATATCTGGGATAATAACTATACAGTTGATATAATATCTTTATAAACTTTTATCTCATAGCTCAACAATTTTAAAATTCAGGAGGGAATATTATGAAGAGGATTAAGTTTCTCTGTCAATGCTGTGGTGAGGATTTTATGATAACTGAAGAGATTGAGGAGGGGGAGGAAGTTATCTGTCCGGAATGTAGTGAAGATTGTTCAGGTGATTGTCGGGAAATTGAGGTAGTAGAGGAGTAAGTAGGAGTTATTATTTTTGAAAAGATAATCAGCAAGGAATTAAGGCCTGGAGTAATTCCAGGTTTTTTTATTTTTAAGAATAGTTTTACCCAATTATAACTAAAAACCTTTTTAATTGATTGGAAAATTTGATATAATAACTAATGAAAAGTGTCTATCACCGGGAGGGGATAAAAATGTTAACGGGTTATAAAAGACTAGACCAGCAGGTTGAAGTTTTATCTGAAAATCAATTAACATTACTGGCAGGACGACCTGGAGTTGGAAAAACTTCTTTAGCAATCAATATTATCCACAATTTGCTGGCAACTGAATATACCTCAAAACCTGGCTCAACTAAAATCCTTTATATAACTCCCGGTATGCCAGCAGAAAGACTGGCAGAAAGATTTATATTTTTAGATTCAGGAATATCCCCCTATAATCTCGGGTTTATAGATTTATCAGAAGAGGAAGTCGATGAGGCGATAGTAAATAGCTCTAAAAAATTCCAGCATTTATTAAATTCAGATAAGCTTAAAATTATAGATGACAATTTGATGACTATTGCTGATATATCATCACTTTGCTATGATTATTTCTCTGACTACAACCTGATTTTTATCGATTATCTCCAGGCTATTAAATCCTCCCATGGTGAAGAGTATGCCAGCAAGAAGCTGCTTAAAATACAGCTTAAAGAATTAAAAAAAATAGCCCGCAAGAATGATTCAGCTTTAGTACTAATCAGTCAATTACAGAATGGAATTGGACCTCCAGCTTTAGCTGACCTATCCCCCCACGCTCAAATATTTAAAAGAGAGGTCGATAAAATAGTTCTCTTACACAGAGTGGATAATCCTGAGGGGCAGCGGGAATGGGAAAACTATTTTGATGTAAACTTTAACAAAATACCTGAACCGGCGCAACTAATTATTGCCCAGAACCAGGGAGGTCCTGGAACTTCTATTGATTTATTCTGGCAGCCCACAATTTTATCTTTCCAGGAGAGAAGTCCCGAATTAGAGCAGTATATTGCTGATTTGTTGGCAGATATTAAGTAACTTTTTATTTTATTTAACTTTTCATTTCCTTTATTGAGAGAAATTAATTGCTATAAAACGAGGGGAATATATTTATGCAATATTGTGATCTAAAAATTAGAGGTCAAAAATTTAAAAGAAGTTTATTAAGTTTAGCTACAGCTCTATTCTGGAAATTACGCCCAGTAATTATAATAACCTTAATTATCTGGCTGGTTTTGTTGGGAGGGGTGGACCGGATTCAGGCTGAAGAGTGGCAGACCTATACCACCGATAACTTTGAAATTCATTTTACAGCTGACTTAACAGATTTGGCCTTTAAAACTGCTGATATCGCTGAAGAGGTCCATGAAGCTATAGCAGCTGATTATATACCGCAGCGGGAGGATAAGACCCATATAATAATTAAAGATGATAGTGATGAAGCATCGGGTCTGGCTGACCCCTCTCTGGTGGATCAAATTATTATCAATCCAAACCATCCCGTAAGGAGAGAGTTTGGCAGTCGCCATGATAGTTGGTTAAGACTTTTACTGGCCCATGAATACACCCATATCTTACACCTCAATATGCGTTCAGACTCTTTAGAAAGCCTGCGGAATATAGTGGGTGATGTTCCTAATATAATGAACCCCAATTTTTTTCAAACCTGGTGGATGTTAGAGGGATATCCGATCATGGAGGAATCTGCCCTTTCCGGGGGAGGAAGAGCAGAAGATGCTATCTATGATATGTACATGAGGATGGCTTTTCTAGAAGATGATGTATATTATTTTGATCAGATTCACGGGCAGTATAATCTTGCTAGCTGGCCTCCTGGGGGAATGTCAGTCTATCTATATGGAGCTAGCTTTTTTTCTTACCTGGCAGAAGAATACTCTCGTGAAGAATTAATTAAGGTCAGTGAGGAGTTTGCCAATCATCCCTCCCGGGGTGTGAACAGAGCTTTTCAGACTGTCTTTGAACGTGGTGCTCAGGAGCTTTATCAGGACTGGCAGGAATATAAACAGGAGAAGTATGAAGACCAGGCCGATTCGATAAAAGCTGCTGGTCTGGAGACCGGAGAAAGATTAACTACAGGAGGATACTATAGCTACCAGCCAGTATGGGACGAAAAGAACGAGGAAATTATTTACTATCATGAAGGAAATTATTTTCCCGGGTTACGAAGTATAGACCCTGCTCAAGGTGATGATAAAAATCTGCTGACCGGGGCCATGGTTCCCTCTGGTCTTGAAATAAACTCAGCCGGAGAATTATTTTTTGCTTCAGCAGAGAAAGATTTCTTTGATATCTACTTTTATGACTTGGCTACTGGTGAGAAAGAGCAGCTAACAAGGGAAGAAAGGGCTCGAGATCCAGTAGTACTGGATGAGGCAGGAGAAGAGAGCTTAATTTATGTCAGGCAAGAAGCTGGAACCACAGAAGTAAGAAAGATGAAAAACCTTACTGAAGTAAAGGGAGAAGGAGAAAATCCAGCAATTGAGACAGTATTGGGCTCCGGGGAGAAAAGACAGTACTATTCTCCCGCTCTTTCTCCAGCTGGCGATAAATTAGCTTTGGTTATCTGGAAACCCGGTGGATATCAAGACCTTTATCTTTATGATTTTGCTCGGGAAACCTTAAAGCAAGTCACTGATAATCAAATAGCTATAAATTCACCGACCTGGACAGAAGAGGGGGATAAGGTATTATTTAGTGCCGACAAAGAGGGGCTGGCTAATATCTATGCCTATGATTTACAGACTGAAAATTTTTATCAGGTTACCAATGTTCTGGGAGGAGCCTTTGATCCCCTGGTGATAGATGAGGAAGAGATTATTTATGTTGGTTATGATAGTGAAGGTTATAATCTCTATTCTCTGGAATATCAACCGGAAAATTGGCGAGAGGTTGAATTTCCTGGAGGGGCAGTGCAAGAAGAAGTTAGCACTGGATTGGCGGAAGAAAAACTGATAGAAGAAGAGAGAGCTGCTAAATCAAAGGAGGAAGTAGAGGATTATAATGTTTTTGCTCATTTAGCTCCTCGCTATTATCTTCCTAATATTTTCTTTAGCACCGGAGGAAGTTATTTAGGCCTTAACATTGGCGGCAGAGACCCTTTAGATAGAATAAATTATCAGGCTGGCATTGCTTATGAAGGAGGAGATTACCCCTTAAGTTTTAATTGGGATTTCCTCTTTGATTTTGAAAGCTGGCAGCTTTTGCAGAGCAGTCAGAGAAGAAGTGGCAGAAATTTACCAGAGGAAGATTTAACTTTAGAAGACAGGCATCGACTCCAACTACAAATACCCCTCTGGGAGGAAAGTTTTTCAGCAGCAGTGTCAGGTGGAGGTCTGCAATATTTAAGGAGAGAATATGAAGATACAGGGCCCTCTAGAGAAGAATACCGTCTCTTTGCCCTGGGTAATTACCTCTATAATTGGGGCTTTGATGACTTAAATGTTTTAAGGGATTTATATTTTCAGGCCAACCTTGATTATTTTGCCGATGACTATTATTTATCTGGTCAATTTGACTGGCGGGAAATATTTGACTGGCAGGATTATGAGTTAAATCTAAGAACTTCACTGGCCTATGGCCAGCTAGAAGAGAGTTTTACTTTAGGAGGTTTAACCGGCAGATACCCGGTGAGAGGTTATCAAGCTGGAGAGAGAGTCAGGGGTAATGAATTACTCTATTTCCGCAGTCAACTGAGCAGAAAACTCCTTAATATTAAGAGAGGTTCGGGCTTATCTCCACTCTTTTTTGATAATATTTCTGGCTCTATTTTTGTAGAAGGGGGCAGGCTTGAGGCAACAAATAAAGAAGAGTTTTTAGCTGGATTCGGCGGTGAATTATCTCTGGATTTAGAATTGTCCTATGGTTTATACCCTCTGGAAATAAATCTGGGGGCGGCCAGGAGATATGATGAAGCAGGGTGGCAGATTTATCTTACTCCAGGTTATGAATTTTAAGGCAGGGGATTTTAGTGGATTATAAAAAAATAATTAAATATGGTTTTTGGCTGGTAGCGATTCTATTGGTGATCAATGCTTTTTTAAACGGAGGTCAGGATGAAATTGAACTGACCCTTGACATTGACTTCGATAAAGTAATTGAACATGAGGTTGTAGAAGTAGAAGAGACTGTTGAAGATAATATGGTGAAATATCAATATACGGTCTTGCTGCTGGAAGAGTCCTCTGAGAAGGAGATAAAGGAAACAGTCAAGCTGCTGGCCCAGGAGGCAGATTATGAGAAAGATTATTCAGCCCTGGTTATTGATCTCTTTGCCAATGAGGAGTTTATTGGTCGGACTAGCTATACTCTGGGAAGGGCTATCCATGCCCCGGAGGGAGATCTCAGCCTGGCTGCTGAGGTGGAACCAGGGCAGCACCATCAATTTGAATTTGCTTGGGATATTTTAAATAAAGATTGGGAGCAACAACCAGAAGAGAAAGAACTTGAGATCTGGGCCTACTGGCATGACCTAAAAGAGATAGAAAATAAATCAGAACTAGAGGCCAGTGAAAGGACCAGGGAAGAATATGACCTAACTCAGCAGGAGCTAGAGGATATTTTGCAGGAACAACAACTTTGGCAGCTGATGGATATCCAATAACTGCTTCTTAAATTACTTCTCAGGTCGCTAAATTCTGGCAGCAAATAATACAGTTGCGACCGCTTTCTTTAGCCTGATACAGGGCTTCATCAGCATTTTGCAACAACTCATCGATACCTGGTATATCTTTTTGATATTCAGCTAAACCAATACTGATGGTTATGGAAATTTTCTGCCCCTCAAACTCCGTGGGATTATCTTCGATACTTTTTCTTAATCTTTCCGAGATTTCTCTGGCACTTTCTAAAGAGGCCCCTGGTAATAAAACACCAAATTCTTCTCCGCCCAGCCTGGCAGGGATATCAGAATTACGAATATTATTTTTTAGTAAAACTGCCAGTTTTTGCAAAACCACGTCACCACCGGCGTGGCCATAGGTATCATTGACTTTCTTAAAGTGGTCAATATCAATCATCATCAAAGTCAGATTTTCCCTTTGAGGGGTCAATTCTTTGATTATTTTTTCGCCCACCTTCATAAAATAGCGTCGATTATAAAGTTCAGTCAAAGAGTCATGGTAACTCAAATAAGTGATTTCTTTTTCCTTTTCCCGGCGTTTATTATAATTATCTTTGATATTCTGCAGGGAAACTGTCCAGGATATTATTAAAATTATAAAAGCAGCAAAAACGATCGCCAGCAATATACCTGTTTGGTTTCTTGCTGCAATAACCTCTCCCTGGATCTGTTCCTGAATATTGGCAGTTAAGCTTTCTAAGGTGGTCTCTAATTCCCTTTGATTATTGACATAGTTCCAGCCTCGCAGCAGTTCAGCTGCTTCTTCTCTTCGCCCTTCGCTAATCAGAGCAAAGGCCTCTGCCTCAATTTCTTGAACAGTATTCAGATTGTCAGTAATTATGTTTGCCTCTTCTGTAAAGTCCGGGGTGGCCAATAAATTTTTGATATTATCAAGAGTTTTCATTAGGTTATCTTTATGCTGCTGGTAGTTATCCTGCCAGGTGAGATTTCCCGTAGAGGCAGCTAAACGGGCAGAGGTTTCAAGGTGGGTTATAGCTAACATTAAATCGCTGGAATATCTTTCTAATACCAATTCTCGTTCTTCAAAACTTCGCACGGTATTATAACTGCTGATAAGACTCCAGGCTAAAATTATTATTAAGATTACAGTAACAATGACAGAAATAATAAACCAGGAGTCTATATATTTCCCAAAATTATGCTGGGAAGAAGATTTATCGTTATAATGGAGATTTAAATTCTCATTTTCCATAATGAAATTTTCTCCTCAAAAAATATTTGCTTTAATAAACTAAATAATAAAGTCAGGGCAGCCAGCTCTCCACTAAACTTTTATTGTTTTCTATCCATTCTCTGGCAGCTTCTTCAGGAGGCATCTCCTCAATCTGGATTAAACTCATTACTTTCTCTATATCTTCCATTTCCCATTTGAAATTATCGAGAAATTGATAAACCTCAGGCAAATCCTCCTCCAGCCCTTCTCGCACGATGGTGTGAATGTATTCGTCCTCACCATAAATATTTTGCGGATCCTGAAGATAATTAAGGTCCCATTTGCTAAATTTCCAGTGAGGATTCCAGCCAGTAACAACAATCCAGCGTTCCTCTTCCAGGGCATTTTTTAAAGTGGTAGTCATCGTTTGATCACTACCTGTAACTAAATCATAATCACCTTCCAGGTCATATGCTTCCATGGCCTCGGCAGTTCTGTCCATAATGCCTGCATCAGGCTCAATACCGATTATTTTATTTTCAAATTCCTCCTGATATTCTAGCAGTTCTTCAATAGTCTCCAGGGGCACATAATCAGGAACAACTAATCCAGAAGTGGTTCCGGCCAGGTTAGGCCCTAAATCAACTACATCATCGCGATAAGGTTCATAGCGTTCTCCCTGAGTTTTGGGAAGCCAGGCAGCTAACATACCATCCTGATCACCAGAGGCCACGGACTCATAAAGGGCAGTTAAGGTGACGTCAATAAGCTCTGTCTCATAACCCATTTTATCTTCTAAGATAGCACTGGCCACATAGGTAGTGGCAATTTCCGAGTCCCATTCCACATAGGTTAAACTGACAGTTTCTGTTATCTCCTCTTCTCCCGGGGAACTTTCCTCTTCAGATGCACAGGCAGTTAAAATTGCTACCAGCAAAAGAGAGAGCAGGAATAGTAGAAGCAGCCTCTCATAACTTCTCTGGCTGGCAAAAAATTTATTGATAGTCATATAATTACCCCGCAGTTAAAATTAGTAATATTTCAGAAATCTAAACTACCTAATTAGCCTATATTCTAAATAGTGTTTAAATTAATTATATCTTGAAATTAGTGTGATTTCAAGGAAAATAACTTGTTGTTTGCAATAAAGATAGAGCTTTAATGATAATTTGCTGTGGAAATTAACGACAGATTATTGAGTTTAAAACTTGGTTTTATCAGCTCTTTGTAATATAATAAAAAACAACAGTTAAGATAAATACCATGAATTAAAGGGGGCTATTATTTATGAGTAAAGACATTGCCAAATTGTTAGGAGAGGAAGCTGATTATTTATTAGACCATAAGAGCAAAACTATTCCTGCCGGGGATTTACATCACCCAGGTCCAGATATAGTGGATAGGATCTATTCACAGATGGATAGATCAGCCTCAGTTTTACGCAATTTACAGTTGATTTTAGATTCAGGCCGGTTGGGGGGAACAGGTTATATTAATATTTTACCAGTGGATCAGGGTATCGAGCATTCTGCCGGAGCTTCCTTTGCTCCCAATCCAGCTTATTTTGATCCGGAAAATATTGTTAAATTGGGCTTGGAAGGAGGCTGTAATGCAGTAGCTTCTACATTAGGTGTGCTGGGCAGTGTTTCCCGTAAATATGCCCATAAAATACCTTTCATCGTCAAATTAAATCATAATGAGCTTCTAAGTTACCCTAAAAATTATGATCAGATTTTCTTTTCCAGTGTAGAGCAGGCCTTTAATTTAGGCGCAGTAGGGGTGGGAGCAACCATCTACTATGGCTCTGAAGAGAGTAATAGACAAATCCAGGAAGTGGCTCAGGCTTTTGAATACGCCCATTCTCTTGGGCTGGTGACAATTCTGTGGGCTTATTTACGCAACCCGGCTTTTAAGACTGAAGAAGGAGACTTTCATAAAGCAGCAGATCTGACTGGCCAGGCCAATCATCTGGCTGCCACTATTGAAGCAGATATTGTTAAACAAAAACAGCCGGAGAATAATGATGGTTATAGAAAGGTAAATTTTGGCCGCACTGATGCCCGAGTTTATTCTGATTTGAGCTCTGATCACCCCATAGATCTTACTAGATATCAGGTAGCGAACTGTTACATGGGGCGAATTGGCCTGATTAATTCTGGAGGAGCTTCAGGTGATAATGATTTACAGCAGGTAGTTAGGACTGCGGTAATCAACAAAAGAGCAGGTGGCATGGGGCTCATTACCGGTCGTAAGGCTTTCCAAAAACCCATGGAGGAAGGCATTGAAGTTCTCCATGCTCTGCAGGATGTTTATCTAGATGAGGAGATTGATTTAGCGTAAGCTTAAAACCTTTAAACTGGCAGCTAATTTTTAGCTGCCAGTTTTATACAAAAAAGCAGGGAGGTAGTTGATGTATTTTTTTCGGATAGCTTTGCGAAATTTGTTTCGTCGTCGCCGGAGAACTTTTGTAGCAGCAGGGGTTTTGGCCATAGCAATAATATTTTTCCTCACCCTGGATTCTTTTCTATTGGGGATGATGGAGGTTTCCTTTAGCAACATGATTGATTTCGAAACTGGTCATCTTCAAGTTGCCTCCCAGGATTTTTTCGCTGAAGAGGAGGAGGGTGAATTACCATTAGCTGAAACCATTACCCATGAAGAAGAAATAGAACAACTTTTAACAGGAAAAGAAGAAGTTAGAGGCTTTACACCGGTGTTAGATTTTTCCGCAGAGCTAATTGCCGGGAGAGAAGACTTTCCAGTGCAGGTTCGCGGGATTGATATTGACAGTTTTTCGCAAATATTCAAAGTAGATGATTATATAGTTCAGGGAGAATTTATTTCCCCTGGCGATGATGGTATAGTTTTAGGAGAAGAACTGGCTGAAATGCTGGACTTAGAAGTGGGAGATTATTATACCCTTCATTTCCAGGATGACCATGGTAGTTTTAATGTAATGCAGGGAGAAATCAGGGGAATTGTCTCTACTCCCCATCCTGATGTAAATCAGAACCAGGTTTTTACTGACCTTACTCGAGCAAGAGACTCAGCTGCCCTGGAGGACTCTCAGATAAGCAAGATCTTAGTTTCCCTGAGCAGTCGAGATGAAGCAGAAAGTTTGACTGCTGAATTAAAAACAGAGCTGGGGGAAGATTTTGCCCCCCATGCTTTAACTGCTCGCAGTTACCGAGAGGCAGAGGAGATGTTAGAGCATTTGGAGGCCTGGGTTACTTTAGAAAATTACGTTATTCTTTTTTTGATATTATTGATAGGTGCTATTGGAATAATCAATATAGTGGTCCTGTCGGCTCTAGAAAGAACTAGAGAAATTGGAATCATGAAAGCTCTGGGACTAAAAGAGAGCGAAATTGTCAGGATTTTTTCTTTAGAGGCTGGAGGAATTGGTATTATTGGCGGAGCCCTGGGCTGTTTATTGGGAGCGACAATAGTAGCTCTTTTAGCTCACTTTGGCCTTGATCTCAGTGTTATCTACGGCGAGGCTATCGATGGACTGGGTATACCCATGACTGGAAGACTTTATGGGGTCTGGAATCTTTCTTCCTTTATTTTAATCTTTCTCTTTGTCTTTCTTTTGACTGTAGTTGCCAGCCTATTGCCTTCCTTCTGGGCTGCAAGAAAAGACCCTATCGATGCCATCTACGAGCGGTAAGGAGCTGTGATATAATATGTTATTTTATTTAAAATTGGCAGCCAGAAATCTAACTCGTAATTTACTGCGCACTATAATTGCAATAGCGGCAATTGCTGCGGTGGTAATGATAGTGGTTTTTGGCCGGGGACTGATGCAGGGTTTTAATGAATCCACCTTTAATCTATATATTGATAATCAGATGGGGCATCTCCGTTTGACTGAGGCTGAATATCCTCAGAGAGAACCCCTTTTATCTCTGGATTATACTGTGCAGGACACTGACCGGATTGCTTTAGACGAAATGATTGATAAATTAGGACAAGAACCCGAGGTAAAGAAAGTACTTCCTCGCCTTCGATTTGGTGCTATGGCCTCTAGAGATGATGAATTAATAAGGATGCTGGGAGTAGGCTATGACCCTCATAAGGAAGAAGAGGCGGGAATTTTAACGGCTGAAATTATTGAAGGAGAATTACCTAAAGCTGGCAATGAAATTCTGTTAGGCAGTGGTCTGCTTGAAAACTTAGAAGCCAAACCAGGGGATAATATTACTTTAGTATTTAGCGATTCTTTCCAATCAATTCAGGGCAGGACCTTTGAGATAGCAGGAGTAAGAGAGACCAATTCTCCGGAAATTGACGATAATTTTTTCTATTTGCCTTTAGAAACCTCGCAAGAGATGTTAGCTTTAGAAAATGAGGTCACAGAGATAATGCTTTTTGGTGAGCAAGCAGAAAAATCTCATCAGCTTGAAGAAAGAGTGCTGACTTTATTGGAGGACTGGGAGGTGGGAGAGGCCTATACTCTCACTCGCTGGCAACAGGCTGACCCCTTTATGGAACTTTTTCTAGAGGTTGATACAGCTATGAATATTATTTATGTATTCTTTATTCTACTGGGAGCAGTGGTTGTGGTTACCACTCTCTTTATGATTATCAGGGAAAGAAAGACTGAGATTGGTATGATGACAGCTTTGGGCTTAAAGGGCAAGGAAATAATGGCAATTTTCACCCTGGAGGGCGCTTTAATCGGCCTATTAGGTAGTTTTTTAGGGGTTTTATTTGGGGGTTTCTTAAATTATTACATTGCTCAAAGGGGTATTGCTGCAGAGGCCTTTACAGGATTGGTAGAGGGAATTGATTTTATGGTAGAGCCTGTCTTTTATACCGTTTATGATCTGGAAAACCTGCTTATAAGCTTCCTGCTGGGAGTTATAATTACTTCGCTGGCCTGTCTGTACCCGGCTTTGAGCGCCTCTCGTCTTAACCCCGTAAAAGCATTGCAGAAAGATGCCTGATTTAGGAGAAGTCAGGCAATTACACCTTAAGGCTGGTCTTAAGGGAAAAATAAAGGAGGATTATTGGTGTTTAAAATAACTGGAATTCTCAAAATCCACTCAGGTCTGATTTCTTTAAAGACCGTGCTCTTTTTATTATTAATTGTTAGTGGACTGCTCTTGACTAATCAGTCATTATTTGCTGCTGAGATTACTGGAGAAGAAATCATGGAAAAAGTTGATGAAAATCAATTTTTAGCCTCTGCCAGGACTGAATCGGAGATGATAATCAGGGATAGAGATAGAGAAACCACCAAAGAGATCGTTAGTTATGTAGAAAGTGATGGCGAAGTCACCAATGCTCTGGCGGAATTTGTCAACCCCCGGGATAGAGGGACAAAATATCTTTTATTGGATGATGAACTCTGGATGCATTATCCTGATGCAGAAGAATTGGTAAGGCTCTCTGGCCATATGTTGGAGGAAGGAATGATGGGAGGTGACTTTTCTTATCAGGATGCCTTAGAATCAGAACAGCTAACAGAGCTTTACGATTTTGAGTTAAAGGATCAGGAAGAGTTAGAGGATAGATCTGTTTATGTGGTTTTAGCAACAGCCAAGGAGGGAGAAGAAGTAGCTTACCATCAGCGGCAGTTTTGGGTTGATACCGAACGCTTTGTAATTTTACAAGAAGAGATGTATGCTCGAGAGGGAAGGGTTTTAAAAGAGCTGGAGACTCTTGATGTTGAAGAGGTCACCGAAGGCCGGTGGATGCCGGTAGAGATGGTTATGGAAGACAAGCTGCGAGAAGATACTGAGACTATCTATAGGATAACTGAAATTGAGATAGATTATGATATTCCAGACGACCTTCTGACCCTGGAGACTTTAGAGTGAGATATTTTTCTTGAATAAAATTAAAAAATGACAAAGGCTAACAAAGCTGCAAAAACTAAGGCCGGTAAGAGATTGCCGGCCTTTATTTTGGCTATTTTAAGGATATTAAGCCCGATACCGACAATAAGAAGACCCCCGGTAGCTGTTAATTGAGTGATAACCTCGGGAGTAAGGAATTGCTCAATCTGAGAAGCAAAGAGAGTAATTGATCCCTGATAAAGAAAAACAGGAATAGCCGAAAAGATAACCCCGATTCCGGCAGTTGAGCTAAAAGCAATAGCAGTGGTGCCATCTAAGAGTGCTTTAGTTAAAAGTAGTGAGGGATCTCCCTGAATCCCTTCCTGTAAAGCTCCCATTATAGCCATAGCTCCTACACAGTAGACCAGGCTGGCCTGCACAAAGCCCTGGACGAAAAGATCGTTACGATTTGCAAACCGAGCCTTTATTTTTTCTCCCGCTGCGCTGAGTTTATTCTCAATCCCTAATAGCTCCCCTGTAATACCCCCCAGGACTAAACTGAAAATAACAATTAGAATACCTTCAGAACCATCAACCTCCAGGGCCATCTCCAGGCCGATTAAGATCACTGCTAAAGAGATACCCTGCATCACGGTGTTTTTCATTTTATTAGAAAAATTACTGTGAAAGATAACTCCTATAATACTACCAACTATTATAGCAATGACATTTACCATAGTCCCTATCATATACAACTCTCCTTATATCTTAAGGCAATATTTCCAGTAAGTCTTCTTCCTGCCAATCTCTAATCAGCTGACATTCTCCTTTATCAGTTGGAAGGGCCAGGGTCACTTTGCCCTGGTATGACTTTTTATCCTGGCGCAGGGCCGCTAATATTTTTGGACCAGTTAACTGCTCTGGAATTTTGCTGGGCAGGTTAAAATCTTCTATGGTGCTTTTGATTTCCCGGACCAGGTCAGAGCTTAAAAGTCCCATTCTGGCAGCTAAATGACTTTCTGCTAACAGACCAAGGGCCACAGCCTGACCGTGACTGTATTTATTATAATTAGTTAGACTTTCTAAAGCATGGGCTATGGTATGTCCTAGATTGAGTTTAGCCCTGACCCCTTTCTCTTTTTCATCCTGCTCCACAATATTTTTCTTTATTTGACAGGAACCAGCAATCATGCGGGCCAGGGAACTTTCTTCCAGGGCCAAAATATTGTCCCGGTTTTGCTGGAGAAACTGCCAGTAATCATAATCAAAACCAACTCCATGCTTGATCACTTCTCCCAGCCCGGAGAGAAAATCTTCCTCTTTTAAGGTGGAGAGAGTGGCGACATCTATCAATACCAGTCTGGGCTGGTAAAAGGCCCCAATTAAGTTCTTGCCCCGGGGATGATTCACTGCCACTTTCCCGCCAATACTGCTATCCACCTGAGCTAATAAACTGGTAGGAACCTGGACAAAGTTAATCCCTCTCATGTAAGTAGCGGCAACAAAACCGGCTAAATCTCCTACTACGCCTCCTCCCAGACTTACCACCACAGAGCTTCTCTCCAGTTCCTGCTCTACCAATTTATCTAAGAGGAGAGCAGCGTTATCTAAAGTTTTACTGGCCTCACCAGCAGGTATAGTAGCCGAAGATACGGAAAAACCAGCCTCTGTTAAGCTCTTCATTAATTTTTCTCCATAGAGAGGAAAGACATTATCATCAGAGATGACAAAGGCTTTTTGGGTATCAGCGAGATGGTCTCTTATAATTGAACCGGTTTTATGTAAATAATTAGAGCTAAAATAGATGGGATAAGTATTAGATGGCACTCTAACTTTTAATTTAGAAAAAATCTGTGAATTAGTTGCCCCCTGTTTTTCGGTCATGGTATCCTCCCTGCTTTCCTAATAATTATAATATAACAGCTGTTATTAAAAGTTTTTGATCTGCTCTAAATAAGAGTTGTAATTTCTTTTAATTTCTGCCATGCTATCTCCACCGGTTTTAAGTGTTAAAGCTTTAGCAATAGTAATGGCAGCTACTGCTTCCCCTACAATACTTGCAGAGGGTACGGCACAGTTATCGCTTCTCTCTTTAGCCGCTGTTGTTTCATTTTTGGTATCAATCTCCACTGAGTGCAGCGGAGTGGACAAAGTGGGAATAGGTTTCATAGCAGCTTTGATAGTTAAAAACTCTCCATTGGTAATTCCACCTTCTAATCCACCTGCTCTATTACTAGAGCGATAAAAACCTCTATTTTGCTGGTGGTAAATTTCATCATGAAATTGAGAGCCAGCCAGGGCAGCACCGGCAAAGCCTGCTCCTATCTCGACCCCTTTAATAGCCTGGATGCTCATGAAAGCTCCTGCTAGTTGACCATCGAGTTTAAAGTCCCAGTGGGTATGGCTTCCAAGCCCCGGAGGAAGGCCTGTAATTATAACCTCAAAGACCCCTCCAACAGAATCACCCTGTTCTTTCCAGGCATCAATTAATTTTTTCATTTCCCTGGTTTTCTCCTTTGAGCCACAGCGTAGAGGAGAGTTATCTACCTGAGAAAAATAATCTTTTATTTTGGCCTTTAAGTCCTGCTGAGAGTCAGTCTTAAACTGCTCTGACCTAGCAGACCAATCATCTGAGGCCACTTCTCCTATTTGGATGACATGAGAGAAGATGTTGATGTTAAAATGAGCTAAAAATTGCCGGCAGACTGCCCCAACAGCACTGCGAGCAGCAGTCTCCCTGGCACTGGCCCTCTCTAGAACATTGCGCAGGTCTCTAAAATTGAATTTTTGAGCTCCAGCCAGGTCAGCATGACCGGGACGAGGTTTGCTAACCCTGCCTTCTTCTTTGCTTTCCTTATCCTCAGCCTTCCGGGGCTCAATAGCCATTATTTTTCGCCAGTTCTGCCAATCTTTATTATTAATTCGAATGGTAAGGGGGGTCCCCAGGGTTTTTCCCTGACGGACTCCAGAGGTAATCTGGGCCTGGTCACTTTCAATCTTCATTCTTCCTCCTCTACCATACCCTCCCTGGCGTCGCAGCAGCTGTCTGTTTAATTCTGAAAAATCAAGTTTAAGTCCCGCTGGAACTTTCTTAATGATAGTTGTTAACTCTGGACCATGAGATTCTCCGGCAGTTATATATTCAAACATAAATATCTTCTCCTTTAAAATAGTAAAATATCATAATAATTATAGCAGAAAAAAGGATATTAACCAAATCATTTTATTTTTTGTTTGATTTAATTTCTTTGTTTTATTGTTTTTCTTATCGGTCTGACTCAAAATTTTTCAAATTCCTTCGACTCCGGGCGGCTTCTTCCATCAGCTGTGAAAATTCTTCTACCTGGGAATTTTTGATTATATCCTGTAAATTTTTCAGTTCAGCAATATAATCCTGCAAAATAGCGGTGATATTTTCCTGGTTAGTAAAGATGATATCCTGCCAAATGGCGCTACTGCTGGCTGCTATTCTGGTAGTATCCTTTAAACCACTACCGGCCAGTTTTAAGGCTTCATCGGCATTTTTTTGTTCAGCTATTGTTTTCATCAGGGTAGTGGCTGCCAACTGCGGTAAATGGCTGATCCAGGCTAAAAAACGATCGTGTTCCTGAGGTTTAAGCACCCAGCACTGAGCCCCTAGAGCTGTGACCAAGGATTTAATTCTATTAAGCTGGGTCTCAGGGGTGGCTGGCAGAGGGGTCAATACAAAAGGGGCATCAGTAAAAAGATCAGCTTTGCTGTATTTGACCCCGGATTTTTCAGAACCGGCAATAGGGTGACCGCCAATGAAGCAGGGCTGAGGGTGGTCAGTAAAAATATTTTTAGCGGCTTTGACTATCTTACCTTTAGTGCTGCCAAGATCCATTATAATTGCTCGAGGAGAAACATGAGGATTAATCTTATTTAACATGTCAGTGATGGCAGCAGTAGGAATAGCTATTATAATAAGATCGCTGCTGGTAATAGCATCCTTAATATTTGTGGCTGCCCTATCTATTATTCCTTTATCCCTTGCAATCTGCAGGGAGCTTTTATTAAGGTCCCAGCCTATAATAGACTTAGATAGTCCATGTTTTTGCAAAGCTTTAGCCAGTGAGCCCCCCATCAGTCCTACCCCGATTATAGCTGTCTGTTGGAACTTCTCCATAGAACACTCTCCCTTCTGATTTCTTCTTTAAGCTGGCCCTTAATCTTAAATTGCTGAAGGCCAGCGGGAACCTTTGCTATTGCCTAAAGAATCAGTGATGGTGTTAATATCAGCCATTAATTGAGCAAACTTTTTTGGTTTAAGTGATTGAGGACCGTCTGAAAGAGCTTCTTTAGGATTGGGATGGACCTCTACAATTAAACCATCTGCTCCAACGGCCACTGCAGCTCGAGCCATGGGATTAACCAGCTCCCAGCGCCCGGTGCCATGACTGGGATCTACAATAACAGGAAGATGGCTAAGCTCATTAACCATAGGGACTGAGCTTAAATCCAAAGTATTGCGTGTCTCCTCACCAAAGGTCCTGATACCTCTCTCGCAGAGAAGCACCTGTTGATTTCCCTCGCACATAATATACTCAGCGGCTAATAACCATTCTCTTATGGTCGCTGACATACCTCTTTTTAACATTGCCGGTTTATCAAGTTTACCAATAGCTGAAAGCAGGGGGTAGTTTTGCATATTGCGGGCACCAATCTGAATAATATCAGTATATTCGGCTACTAATTCCAGATGCTCTAAATCCATCAGTTCCGTTATGATTTTCAAACCGGTTTCTTCCCGAGCCTGGGCTAATAACTTCAAACCTTCTTCCCCTAAACCCTGGAAGGAGTAAGGAGAAGTCCTGGGCTTAAAGGCTCCTCCCCGTAATATTTCCGCTCCAGCTTCCTTTACTGCTTTAGCAGTAGTCATTAGCTGCTCTTCATTTTCTACAGCACAGGGACCTGCCATTACCACCGGTTTTCCATTGCCAATTTCAACTTCATCCAGCTTAATAACAGTTTTTTCGGGCTTGAATTTCCAGCCAGTTAACTTAAAGGGGTCGAGCACAGCGATAACTTTTTCCACTGAAGAGAAGGCCTGCAATCGGCTCTTCACCTGCTCTTTACCAGCAGTATCACCTATAAGTCCAATTATTGTTGTCTCCACGCCCTGGGAAAGATGAGCTTCAAAACCTTCCTCTTCGATAAGGTCTAAAACCTCGTTAAGATCTTCTTCGTTGCTTTTACTCTTCATAACTACAATCATTTGTAATCACCTCTTTTTTTAATTTTGATAATAAAAATTTTGTAAAAAATTTAAATAAAACTAATTTGGATTCTGAGTAAAATAAAAAAAGTCGCCCCTTCAGGGCGACATAATCGCGGTACCACCTGATTTAATCTCCTTTAGACTGTTCACAGGTTTAAAACCTGATAAACAAAATTAGAGATCATCTTTATTGAAAGCAACCACTGTTAAGCAGACACTTTCTCACCGGATAACGACGGATTACGGCCAGAGCCTACTCTAATTCAGCTGGCAACTCCAGGGTGTATTTCGACCAGGAAATAACCGATTTGCAGCGACCACCGGCTCTCTAAAATATTTCGCTGGTTTACTGGGCCCCTTCTCAGTTGTTAATCATGTTAGATTGTTAAAAAGAATTATAGCAACAATTTTTAAGTTTGTCAAATACTTTTTTCTGGATCTGCTAAACTGTTGCTTCTTATAGCTCTTCTAATAGGTGTAAAAAATTAGGGAAAGAGACAGAAATAATCTTGCTATTTTCAATTATAACCTCTCTTTGACAGGCCAGTCCCGCTACTGCTAAAGCCATGGCAATTCGATGATCATGATAGCTCTTACAGCTGATGCCTCCCTTAAGTTTAGTCGGTCCCTTGATGATCAATCCATCCTCTTTTTCACTAATATCAGCGCCGAGCCTCTTTAATTCTTTGGCTATAGCTGCCAGCCTATCGGTTTCTTTTACCCTGAGTTCTTCAGCATCAGAGATTACAGTTTTTCCCTTAGCCTGGGTGGCAAGAACAGCCAGAATAGGTATTTCATCGATGAGACTGGGGATGATTTCACCTGATAAATTAATAGCCTTCAGAGGGCTTGAACTAACTTCAATATCGGCTACTGGTTCACCGCTAACTTCTCTGGTATTTTTTATGGCAATATTAGCCTGCATTTTATCTAAGGCTGTAAGAAAACCACTGCGGGTGGGATTGATGCCCACATTCTCAATTGTAAGATTTCCTTTTTCCACCATTAGAGCTGCAGCTATTAAAAAAGCAGCCGAAGATATGTCGCCAGGAACCTTAATCTCCTGGGGAGCAAGCTCTATTTTTTCTGGGTTCTCAAGGGTGATAACTCCGTTATTTATATTGAGCTGAACTCCAGCTGATTTGAGCATCCTCTCGGTATGATCCCGGGAAGCAGCGGGTTCAACGATGATGGTCTTGCCTTCGCTGAAAAGTCCGGCAAGTAATAAACAGGATTTTACCTGAGCACTTGCCACTGGCTGTTCATAACGGATAGCAGTTAATTCCCTGCCCTGGATGCTTAAAGGAGCAAGACCATCTTCACGGGTCCAGATTTTTGCTCCCATTTTAGCCAGAGGTCTGGTGATTCTGGCCATGGGACGAGAGCGCAGTGAACCATCGCCTGTCAATACGGAATAGAAGCTCTGGGCAGCTAATAACCCAGTTAAAAGCCGCATGGTAGTTCCAGAGTTCCCGCAATCTAAAACATCTTCAGGCTCCTTTAGTCCCTTTAATCCCTTTCCCTGCACCTGATAACAGCCTTCACCCTTTTTCTGGATTTTAATACCTAAATCCTGCATAATTTTTAAAGTCTTCAAACAGTCTTCACCTTCTAATAAACCTTCGATGGTACTGGTCCCCTTAGCCAGTGAACTTAAAATTAAAGCTCGATGGGAGATAGATTTATCCCCGGGGACAGAGGTTTTCCCCTCAAGTCTCTGGCGAGGTTTGATAACAGCTTCTTGTTCAGAGCTGGTTTTTGGAGAGTCTGCCTTATTCATTTGTTGAAACCTCCTAGGTCTTATTAATTTTATGTTAAAAAGATAATCATTAAAATGAAATTCGCAAATTAAAGCAAAGAAAAATTAAAAAAGCCGTCCTATTTTTATTTAGGACGACAGCAAATAAAAATTAGTTACCAAAAATTATAGCAGGCTGGTTAAGGAAAGTCAAATAAAATAGCTCTGCTTAAAGTAGTGGGTCTTCAATCATACTGTCGATTGGGATAATCAACTACTTTTTTTTCCCAGGTTCTAATTGTAACGTAGTTAAGGCCGCGGGAAATTATATAATCAGGCGAGACTGGAGTTTTTCCCAATCCTCCTGGTGCATTTATAATAAATTGTGGTATAGCCATTCCTGAGGTGAAACCCCTTAATTTCTCCATTATTTCTATGCCTTCATCGACAGTGGTTTGAAAATGAGAAGTACCGATAACCTGCTTGGCATGAAAAAGATAATAGGGTTTTATTCTTGCCTGGAGTAACTCTTGATTGAGGCAGCGCATTACTTGATAATCATTGTTTATCCCCTTTAACAACACAGCTTGATTTCCCAGGGGAATTCCCTCTTTAGTTAAGAGATCACAGGCTTGAAAAACCTCCCTGGTCAATTCTTTAGGATGGTTGACCTGGACATTAATATATAAAGGGTGATATTTGGCCAGCATCTTAGCTAAATTTTTAGTGACCCTCTGGGGGATGGTTATTGGCATTCTGGTGCCAATCCTGATAATCTCAACCTGGGGAATAGCTCGAACTCTTTTAATTATCTCTTCCAGCTGGGTTGTTGGGAGAGTGAGGGGATCTCCACCAGTTAATAAAACATCCCGGATTTCTTTATTATTTTTGATGTAATTTATAGACTCCGTTATTAATTCTTGCTCAATATGCTGATCAACTTCACCTATTTCTCGCCGACGTTGACAGTGACGACAAAACATGCCACAGATATTGGTGAGCTTGACAATCAATCGGTCAGGGTAACGTCTGATGACTGTACCAGCAGGATTGGTAAACTCTTCCGCCATGGGATCTCTAACTCCCCCATTGTCAATTAATTCTAAAGCTTGTGGTATAGCCTGTTTGCCGATGGGACAATTTCTGTCATCAGGGTCAATAAGACTTAAAAAATAAGGAGAGATTGACCAGCGAAATTTCTGCCCTACATTCTTTATCTCAGCAACTTCTGCCGGGGTGAGGTCTATAAAATTTTGCAAGACCTTAACAGAGGAGACCCTATTTTGCATCTGCCATTTCCAATTATTCCAGTCTTCCTGGGAGGCAGCAAAATAGGATAGAATTTTCCTTTTGCGCTCTGAGAAAACCCCTTCTCTTTCTCTACCTTTGGGTATTTTTTTATATTGTTGCTGATAATCAGCAATCTTCCGGGATAATTCCCGGGCCCGGGCTAAAGCACGGTTCTTTTTTTCTTTTGGGCAAATAGCTTCTTTCTCAAAAGAATTTGAGCTATTTTCCATTTAATCTTTCACCCCCTTTATTTATAGCGACGAGCAGGCTTAATTTGTCCTGTGGTTTATCTTTTCTAATAAATTAATTATCTGCAGAGCAGCAAGGAGAATTAAGGCTGGCAGCAAAAGAAAGATTATGATAATCATAATCAGCAAAAATTCAGCCATAATTTCAGGAATATCAAAAATATAGATGAGAGAGTGCTCGGGAATGAAGTCAGTGCTTAATAGAAAAATAATGGCTATAAAAGAACCGGCAAAAAGAGCGAAGCCCCATAGGGCTAACATAAGCTTAATGAAAAGTTTCACCAATATTAACAACTCCCAATAGCAGTTAGAACTAATAAATATTATTATGATTATAATAGTATCAGAAAAGTAAAAAAATCCACACTTTAATAATATCAAGAAAAAATAAATAGTGCAAATTAGTTTTTTTTGAAATTTAAACAAATATGTTATAATATTAAGAGGGATAAGAGAGTTTTTTTTATCCTGAAATTGAGAACAATATAAGCTATCAATATATAAAGAGTTTAAAAGAACTAGGGAGGTACTAATTTTGGGTTGTAGTTTGCCGTTTTTAGGAGCTTTTGTTGGTTTGATATTTTTTAATATACCAGGGGCTATTATAGGGGGACTTATAGGCTACTGGTTATCTGGTAATCAAGCTAGAAAATACTATGGAAGCAGGAGAAATAATCAAGGAGGCTATAGCTACCAGGGAGGTTCTCCTGGTTATAATACTGCGGCCAGACAGCAGGAGTTTTTCTCTCAGCTTTTTTCTTTGTTAGCAGCCTTTGCCCGAGCTGATGGTCCAATAACAGCAGAGGAGAAAGAAATTGTTAATCTTTTTGTCCGTCAACAGTTGAGAATGGGGGGGAGGGCTGCTCAACAGGCCAGAAATTATTTTGAACAGGCCGGGCAAAACCCCCAGGTATTATCCCAGGTAGCTGAAAAATTAGCTTCTTTAGTGGGATATAATCCTGAAATATTAGAGTCCGTCTATCAAATGCTTATTCGCCTGGGAGATGCCAATGAAGGCTTGAGTAGTGAACAGGAGGACCTGTTAGAAGAGGTTGAGATTATCTTCAGATTGGAGCAAAACCAGCAAGCCGGTTCCTGGCAGAACCGTTCTTCAGGGCAGCGGACTTCAAGGACTTCTTCTATAAAAAAGCTGGAAAAGGCTTATAAGACTTTAGGTTTATCAAAGGATGCCACCAAAAAAGAAATAAAGAAAAAATATCGGGAATTGGTAAAAAAATACCATCCCGATAGAATAATAGCTAAAGATCTGCCAGATGAATTTGTAAAAACTGCTCAGGAAAAATTTTCTGAGATTCAAAATGCCTATGAAGTAATTATGGAGCAATATAACTAAAGCACCTGTTATTTTTGATGTTGACAGGCAAGCTGATAATAGTGGTCAGCTGATTTTTTTATTTTTTCTTTCTCAGCAGAACTTGTTTCTCTGACAACTTTACCAGGGAGACCGATGACTAGACTGCCTGGTGGGATTTCAGTATCTTCGGGGACTAAAGCACCAGCACCAATTATAGAATACTCCCCAATCTTAGCATTATTTAAAATCGTTGCTCCCATGCCGATTAAACAATTATCAGAAATATTACAGCCATGGAGCACAGCAGAATGACCAACAGTTACATTATTGCCGATGATTAACGGGGTAGAAAAATCATTATGCAGGGTGGAGTTATCCTGGATATTAGTTTTAGCTCCAATTTTAATAATATCCATGTCAGCTCTGGCTACCACATTGGGCCAAAGACTGGAGTTTTCACCGATTTCCACGCTGCCAATTAACCTTACTCCAGGGGCAATATAAACACTTTTTGGATATTGAGGCTCTTTTTGCAGAAATTTATTTTGCAAAGTAATCACTCCCTGTAAAATTTTAGTATGCTTGATAAATAATTTTGGATTTAATATAATGATATCATGTATCTAGGCTGGTGATAAGGTGGCGCATAATAATAGGGAAATAATAATTTTTGGAGGAACCTTCGATCCTCCCCATATTGGGCATCTTTTGATTGCCGAGCAGGCCCGGGAAAGATTTGCTAGTGAATATCTAATGATGATGCCAGCTAAAATACCACCTCATAAAAACACCACTAAGGTTACTCCAATAAAAGCTAGACTGGAGATGTTGCGCAGAGCGATAGCAAATAATCCCAATTTGATTCTATCACAATTTGAAATTAAAAGCCAGGGTATTTCCTATACCGCCAAAACTCTGCAGCATTTTTTGCAGCTCTTCACAGAAGTCGGTCTGGTTATCGGGGCCGACTCCCTGGCAGAAATATTCACCTGGAAAGATCCCGAATATATTCTGGCTAATAGCAAGCTACTGGTAGCTCCTAGACCGGGATATGATATTGAGGAACTGCTCCAGGAATCTCGCTTCAAAGATTACCGCCAGCAGATTATAACTTTAGATTCAGTACTAGTAAATATCTCATCAAGTGATGTTCGAATCAGAGCTGCTAAAGGTCAAAGTATTCGCTATTTTGTCCCTCCAGCAGTGAGAGAGTATATTATTGATAATAATCTATATGGTAAAGAGGAGAAAAAATGACCGATACCGGCTTAGGGGATTATAATAAATTAAAAGATAGGTTTAAGGAGCGATTGGCCTCCAAATTATCGCCAGCAATTTTTCAACATAGTTTAAGGGTGGCCAAGGAGGCTCATCAACTTGCTAAAGGGGATGAAACTTTACAGACTAAAGCTTATTTAGCAGGATTATTACATGATTATTGTCGAAACTGGTCCCGGTCCAGCCTGAAAGCAGTGCTGGAAAATTCTCGCTGGCAGCTGGATTGCTGGGAAAAAAAGCTATTGTCCTTATGGCATGCTCCGGCGGCTGCTACTGTAGCAGAAAATAAATTTTCTATTAGCGATGAAGATATACTTAAAGCTATTAGATTTCATACCATAGCAGCTTTGGAGAGAAAAAAATTAGGGGATATTATTTATCTTGCTGATAAAATTGAACCTGGCCGCGATTATCCAGGTATAGAAAAGATAAGAAGAGAAGCCCGTGATGACTTAAAAAAAGCACTGTTACATCAGTTGGATAATACCATAGATTATCTACTGGCATCTAGAGCAGTGATTCACCCTAATACCATAATTGTTCGTAATAAATTATTAGGGGGTTGGCAATAAAATGTCGAAAAGATATGCTCGGGAAAAGTTTCCTTTAAAAGGTAAGTTATTTATCATCGGTCTTTTAGTAATTTTTTTCCTGGGCTTTACCACCGACTTTATTTTTCGGACAGAGTTTACAGTCCAGAGCAATAATAACTTTCCCAGTTCTAAAGTAAATATTCTCGTTACCGGTCATGATGAAGATCACTATGGTATCAGCAGAGCCGATACTATAATAATTGCCAGCATAGACATAGAGGAAAAAGAGGCAGGACTTCTCTTTGTACCCCGTGATACCCGGGTTCAGATTCCAGATCGTGGTATAAATAGAATAAATGCTTCCTATGCCTTTGGAGGGCCAAGGTTGGTATCGCGGACTCTGGAGGATTTCCTGGATATTGAAATAGATTATCATGTAGATTTAGATTTTGATGCCTTCATAAAGATAATTGACGCCCTTGGAGGAGTGGAGTTAGAGGTCGAAGAGCATTTAGATTATCAGGATGAAGCAGGGGACTTAACTATAGATATCCCTCCGGGAAAGCAGACCTTAGACGGGGAAGAGGCTTTGAAATATGTAAGATATCGCGATCAGACTCAGGGTGATATAGGCAGAGTGGCCAGACAACAAAAGTTTATTGAATCCTTAGTTGATCAGGTTTTAAGCCCCCAGATTATAACTAGAATACCAGCCGTTACCCAGGAAGTCATCAGGGCTGTTAATACAGATATACCAATCCAGGATATCACGGCCTTTTTGAATGTAGCCCGGGATCTTGATCTGGCAAGATTGGAGACAGCTATGTTGCCAGGTAGTCCGGAATATATTAACAATGCCAGTTACTGGATAGCTGATGAAAGAGAAAAAGAGTTATTGGTGGATCAATTAATTAGAAGTAAAGAGTATTTTACTAACACAGAAGTGGAGATGACTATTTATAATGGCAATGGTGTCCCTGGTCAGGCAGGGAAAATGGCAGAGAGGCTGGAACGTTATGGTTTTCAGGTAGAGCGCCTGGCCAATGCAGATCATTATAATTATCAGACTACCAAAATACATTATTTTCACGAGGAGACTGAAGAAGTTGCCAAAAATATTCAGCAATATATAGGTGGCCAGATAGTGGCCTCAAGTTCTTCTGAGGAAGAATATAATAACCGGCTAGAAATAATTGTCGGTCAGGATATGCTAAATAATGAAACAGGGGAGGTAGGTGAAGTTGATTAATGGCAGAATTTGAGTCAGTTGATCTAGCAAAAAAAATCGCCGAACTGGCAGCAGATAAAAAGGCTCAAAATGTGGTAGTATTAGAAGTAGAAGAGCTTACCACTGTAACTGATTATTTTGTGATTATGAGTGGTAATAATGAAAATCAGGTGAAGGCCATAGCCAGAGAAATAGAGGATGAACTTGCTGATCAAGGTCTGGAGCCCTATCGTCAGGCCGGGAAAAACCACGGACGCTGGATCTTATTGGACTATAAAGATGTAGTCGTCCATGTTTTTCACAAACAGGAAAGGTCCTTCTATGATCTTGAGAGGTTGTGGGCCGATGCTGAAGAAATTTTAACAAAAGAAGCGGATTAATAAGGAGAAAATACTTGACAATAGACCGTAGAGCTAATTATAATTTAATTGATAATACTTGATGATATTTTTGAACTAAAAAAAATAAAGTAAAAAAATTAGGAGAGAAAGTAGTAGGCTCTGAAAGGATCAAAGAGAGTCGGGGGAGGCTGAAAACCGATATCTGGCAGGAGTTGAACTCGTTCTCGAATTCCGGTGGGGAAATTAAGTACCTATCGGCGTATCGACTGCGTTAAAGGAGAGTGGGTTTTATTGAAACCAAGCTGGGTGGTACCGCGGGTATACCTCGTCCCTTGTTCTGGGAGGAGGTTTTTTGTTTTTTTGAAAAAGTTTTATAGCTAGATAGTAATATGATTTTAATGATTAAACTAAAATTTAGGAGGAGTTGATGGTAGTGGTTAATGACTTTGATTTTGCAGAACGAGAAAAATACTGGCAGAATCTCTGGCAGGAAGAAGGACTGGACAAGGCCGCTGAAGATACTGCAGCCGAAAATTACTATGCCCTGGAAATGTTCCCCTATCCTTCGGGACGTCTACATATGGGGCATGTAAGAGTTTACTCAATAGGCGATGTTATGGCTCGCTTTAAAAGAATGACTGGCCATAATGTGCTTCACCCCATGGGCTGGGATGCCTTTGGTCTGCCGGCTGAAAATGCGGCCAAAGAACACGGTAATATTCATCCCAAAAAATGGACCTGGGATAATATCTCAGCCATGAAAGAACAGATGAAAAGTTTGGGCTTAAGCTATGATTGGGATAGAGAGGTAACTACCGCCAGTCCTGATTATTACCGCTGGACGCAGTGGTTTTTCCTGCAGATGTTAAAAAATGATCTGGCTTATCGAGAAGAAGCAGCGGTAAATTGGTGTCCCAGTTGTGAGACGGTGCTGGCCAATGAACAGGTGGTTGATGAGGCCTGTGAACGCTGTGAAACAGAAGTAGAAATTAAACAATTGGAACAATGGTTTTTAAAAATAACGGATTATGCTGACCAATTGCTGGATGACCATGAGTTGCTAGAAAAATGGCCAGAAAGAGTAAAAATGATGCAAAAAAACTGGATTGGCCGCAGTGAAGGAGCGATGATAAAATTTCCTGTTCCTGCCACCGGGGATGAACTAGAAGTTTTTACCACCAGGCCAGATACCGTTTTTGGAGCCACCTATATGGTCTTAGCTCCGGAACATCCTCTGGTAGAAAAATTTATGGAGCTCTCTGGCCGTAAGGAAGAGTTGCAAGATTTTATCGCCCGGGTTAAAGAGCAGGAAGAAGAAGAGAGGACTTCACCGGATTCAGAAAAAATAGGCATGGATACCGGAATTAAAGCCATTAATCCCATGAATGGAGAAGAAATCCCTATTTTTATTGCCAACTATGTCTTAATGGGATATGGTACTGGAGCAATCATGGCGGTGCCAGCCCATGATCAGCGGGACTATGATTTTGCTGTAAAATATGATATTCCAGTACGCCAGGTAATTATTCCCGAGGGAGAAGAGGAATGGGATGTGGCCGAAAAGGACGAAGCTTTCGAAGAATATGGAATATTAATTAACTCCGATAAGTATAATGGCCTGAATTCAGCTTCAGCCTTTGACAAAATAGTTAGAGACTTAGAAGAGGGAGGCTTAGGCCAGCAAGAAGTAAACTTTAGATTGAAAGATTGGTTGATCTCACGCCAGCGTTATTGGGGAGCCCCGATACCTGTTGTTTATTGCGATGATTGTGGCATAGTACCTGTTCCAGAAGAGGAATTACCGGTAGAATTACCGGAGGAGGTGGAGCTGACTCCAGGAGGGGAATCGCCCTTGAAAAAAGTGGAGGATTTTGTTAACACTTCCTGCCCTCGATGCGACAGGGCAGCCAAAAGAGAGACTGATACCATGGATACTTTTGTTGATTCCTCCTGGTATTTTCTTCGTTATACAGATGCCAATAACGATGAAGATCCTTTCTTAAAGGAAAAGGTTGATGCCTGGATGCCAGTAGATATTTATGTAGGTGGAGTGGAACATGCCATACTTCATCTGCTTTATGCCCGTTTCTTTACCAAAGTAGCTCGGGATTTGGGTTTAACCTCTGCCGATGAGCCCTTTGACCATTATCTAGCTCAGGGAATGGTTTTAAAGGATGGAGCTAAAATGTCCAAATCTAAAGGCAATGTGGTGGACCCCCTCAATATTTTAGAAAAATATGGTGCCGATGCCACCAGACTTTTCATTCTATTTGCTGCTCCCCCAGAGAAGGATTTGGAGTGGAGCAATAAAGGAATCGAGGGTCTCCAGCGCTTTGTTAACAGAGTCTGGCGGGTTATACAGGAGAATCTGACGGAAGTTAAAGAAGCTACCGGCAAAGTGGAGCTAACTGGTCTCTCTGATGCGGGGCGAGGTCTCTACCGCAAGCTCCATGAGACAATTAAAAAAGTTACAGTGGATTTAGCAGAAAGACAGAACTTCAATACTGCTATTTCAGCCTTAATGGAGCTTACCAATGAAGTTTATCAATATATAGAAACTGAAGAAGAATTAAATTATCAGCTTTTAGCTGAGGTATTTACCAATAAATTATTGTTGCTAGCCCCCTTTGCTCCCCATGTAACAGAAGAGCTCTGGCAACAGCTGGGTCAGGAATTTAGCATCCACCAAAACAGTTGGCCGGAATATGAAGAGGAAGCACTGGCCAGGGATGAGATAGAGATAGTCATTCAGATCAATGGAAAAGTACGCGATAGAATGATGGTCTCTGCCGATAGTTCCCAGGAAGAGGTTAAGGAAGAGGCACTTAAACAGGATAAGGTGCAAAAATATATCGGTTCTGACGATGTGAAAAAAGTAATTGTGGTACCCAAGAAGCTGGTAAATGTAGTGCTCTAACAAGAAAAGTTTAAACTCCTGCTTTAACCGGCAGGAGTTTTGCATTTTTTTAACTATTAGATATAATAGAGTTGGAGGTGGACGAGCTTGCAAGAAGAAGCGGTGGTAATTTCAACTGACAAGAAAAGAGCGACAGTAAAATTAGTGCGAAGTTCTGCCTGTGATAGGTGTCAGCACAGCTGTAGTCTAGCTGGACCTGGCAACAGTAAAGATGAATTAGAAGTACAGGTTGCCAATCCAGTTGAAGCAAAGGCCGGGGAGAGAGTGGCTTTAGAGATGAGAGATAGAAATATTTTCTTTGCCTCTTTTTTAGTCTATCTCTTCCCTTTGCTATTTATGTTTCTTGGTTATTTTATTACCAATAACTTTGCAGCCAGTTGGTTTGGTTATGAAGGTGAGACTGTGGGCATGATGGGAGCTTTGATATTCTTATTGACCTCCTTTTTTGCTCTGCGAAAACTGGATAAATATTTTGCTCAAAAATCCTCCTTTCAGCCTGAAATAACCAAAGTTATTGCCCGGGATTATTATAGCTCTCAGGCTAAAGAGTCAGCAGCTGATCAAAATACCTCCAGGGATTAATTTATTAAAAACTAATAGAAAACTCTCCAGAAACCTTGACAATATTCATCCGGTGATTTATAATTAATTTAAACTTTGTGAAAAATTTATTATAAAACTTTGGATGACTGAGATGGGAGAGAGTCTTTTTTCTTAAAGACCACCGAAGGGGTAAATCAACTCTTTGACCGAAGGTTGATGAAACTCTCAGGTATCCAGGACCATTTCAGGACAATTCTCTGGAGAAGATATCTACCGAAGGAGCAGACTGTTTAAAAGCAGTTAATCTCTCAGGTTAAAGGACAGAGAGCAGTGGTCAGACGCTGTTGCTCTGTTTTTTTATTTTTTTTAGAAAGAAAGGAGGAAGAAAAATAAACTCTTATTCCTGTAAAAATATTTTGCTTAGCAATAATCCCCTCTTTTCAACCCAGGAGAAACAAAATAAGGTAATCGGTTTATCTAAAGAAAAAACCAGTGTCTTAGAAAAGATCAGAGCTACCTTTGTTCTAAAGCACTGTCAAGAATTAGAAGATGTCCTGTTATTAACTAGAGATCAGGTGCATCAGGGGGGGCGGCTAATCACCCACCCTCTGGCAGGAAGTTTAAAGCCCTGGGAAAATCCCTATAGAACGATAGGGATAAGGTCAGGCTCAGACTTAGATTTTGCTTCTTTAGAAATTATAGAAAGTGCTATAAAAAAATATGAACAATTTTTTTCTCAACAAAAGTTAAATAGTTCACAAAATCTAACTCCAGAGACCCGGCGGGATTTTAGCTTAATTGATTTTTCTCTAATCTATGCTGGTTTTAAAAATTGTAATGGCTCTGATTTGTAAAAATAAGGATCTAATGATTGAGATGACTAACTGGAGGTGAAGAAAAATTAAATTACAACTAGAAAAAATTTTCATTGAAGATGTAAAATTCGGCTCAGAAAATAGAGTGGAAGATAGAACTTTATTTATTAACAAAGATAAGTTACTTGCTAAGATTAAGGATGATCATCGCATTGCTGATATTGATTTAGAAATAGTGAGGCCTGGTGATGATGTTAGAATTATGCCTGTCAAGGATGTTATAGAGCCTCGTTTTAAAAATAGCGGTGGCGATATGTTCCCAGGTTTTACTGGCGATGATGATATGGTCGGCTCGGGTATCACTAAAGTGCTGGCTGGCACGGCCGTGGTTACCACAGGGGAGGTAGTTGGTTTTCAAGAGGGTATAATTGACATGAGTGGACCCGGGGCAGAATATACTCCCTTTTCTAAAACTATAAATATAGTTATTAACTGTGAAGTAAGCCAGGGAATTAAACAGCATATCCACGAAGAGGTCCTGCGTCTAATTGGTTTGACAGCAGCTAACTATATAGGGGAAGCAGCTAAAGATGCTAAAGCTCATGAAACTAGAATTTATGAGCATAAACCATTATTAGAAGCCTGCTCTTTAAATGGTGGGTTGCCAATAGTGGGATATATTTATATGTTACAGAGTCAGGGGCTCTTACATGACACTTATGTATATGGTGTTGATGCTAAAGAGATATTACCAACTTTGATTTCTCCTACAGAAGTTATGGATGGAGCAATAGTCAGTGGGAATTGTGTTTCTGCCTGCGATAAAAATACCACCTATTTTCACCAAAATAATCCTATCATTGAAGAGCTTTATGAGAAGCATGGTAAGGAAATTAACTTTGTCGGCACCATAATTACCAATGAAAATGTTACCCTGGCTGATAAAGAGAGGTCTTCTAGTTTTACAGCTAGATTAGCGGAGAAAATTGGTTTAGAAGCAGCAATAATCTCTGAAGAAGGCTTCGGTAATCCCGATGCCGATTTAATTATGAACTGCAAAAAGCTCGAAAATAGAGGGATTAAGACAGTCTTAATAACCGATGAATTTGCTGGAAGAGACGGAGCTTCTCAGTCTTTAGCCGATTCAACTCCAGAAGCAGATGCTGTAGTCTCCACAGGTAATGCCAATGAGACCATTATCTTACCACCACTGGAAAAGGTTATTGGTAATGATGAACATGCCGATAATATTGCCGGTGGTTTTGCTGGCAGTCTTAAAGAAGATGGCAGTATTGAAGTTGAAATTCAGGCGATTATTGGCGCGACAAATGAACTTGGATTTAATAAATTAACGGCTCGAGGATATTAAAGAGACAGGAGGAGATTTTACATGGCTAAAATTAAAATTGTCCATTATTTAAATCAATTTTTTGGCCAGCAGGGAGGAGAGGATAAAGCCAATCTACCGCCTCAAAAGAAAAAGGGGGCAGTTGGTCCTGGCACCGCTCTGGCCGGGGAATTAAAGGACTATGTTGATATTAAGGCCACTATAATTTGTGGTGATGGTTTTGCTAATGAAAAGAAAGAACAGGCTGCCAGTCAGATAAGGGAATATCTAATTGAATTAGAGCCTGACCTTATACTGGCAGGTCCAGCCTTTAACGCTGGTCGGTACGGCATGGCCTGCGGGATGGTGGCTGAAATTGCTGCTGATTTAGATATGCCGGCAGTTGTTGGTATATATCCAGAGAATCCAGGTTATGAGATGTTTAGTCAATATGGTTACTTTATTGAAACTGGTGATTCTGCTGCCAGCATGAGAGAGGCTTTGCCAGATATAGCTGATTTTATTAAGTTGTATCTTAAGAGGGAGGGGAAACCAGGTTCTCCTGAAGAGGCTAATTATCTTCCCCGGGGGATAAGAAAGAATACTTTTGCTGATGAGCGGGGAGCTAAAAGAGCAGTCAAGATGCTTATGGCTAAAATAAAGGGCGCTGATTATGATTCTGAATACCCCATGCCTACTTTTGATAGAGTTGAGCCGGCTCCAGCTATAGAGGATCTTAGTCAGGCTAAAATAGCTTTAGTCACCTCTGGGGGGATTGTACCCAATGGCAATCCAGATAGGATTGAATCTTCTAGTGCCTCTAAGTATGGAAAATATAAAATAGCTGATTTTGCCGATTTAACTGAAGATAGCCACGAAACAGCTCATGGAGGATATGATCCTGTCTTTGCCAATGAGGATGCTGATTGCGTCTTGCCTGTGGATGTATTAAGAGACTTAGAAGAGGAAGGCCGGATAGGTAAGCTGCATGAATATTATTATTCTACTGTTGGTAACGGCACATCAGTGGCCAATGCCAAAGTCTTTGCCCGAGAAATTGCCCAAAAATTGTTGTCTGAAGGAGTGCAGGCTGTAATATTGACCTCTACCTGAGGTACCTGTACTCGTTGCGGAGCAACGATGGTAAAAGAGATTGAAAGAGAAGGTTTACCGGTAGTACATGTGGCTACAGTTGTCCCGATTTCTTTAACTGTAGGTGCTAACAGAATAGTGCCGGCAATAGCAATCCCTCACCCCCTGGGCAATCCTAAATTAGATGAAGATGATGAGAAAAATGAACGAAGAGAAATAATTGAACGGGCTCTACAAGCTCTGACCACAGAGGTTGAAGACCAACGGGTCTTCGAAAAATTAGAAGTCTAAATAAATAAAATAAGCCCCTTTAATTACCAGGTCTTTCCTTCAGACCTGGTTTATTTTTTTGGTGATAAATTTAATCAATTTCAAAGCCTCTAGAAGGCAGGAATTATTCTGGCTTTAAAGAATATTGTACATGAGGATGAAAATTTGAGGAGGTTTAAAATTGGATATTAAAAATAAATTATTAAGTCGCCTCCCGGCAGTTAATGATTTTTTGGCTGACGAAGAGGTACAAAAATTGATTGAGAAATATGGTCGTAAATTGGTATTGGCAGAAATTCGCCAACTAATCTCCAATTCTCGGTCTGAACTTATAAATTTAATAGAACAAGATGAAGTCGATGCAGCAAAGAGCAAGAGTGAAAGTTTTAAGGTGGAAAATTTAAGAGAGAGTTTGCAGGCAGCAATTGAAAAAACATTACGGCCTAATCTGGCTCCAGCAGTAAATGCCACTGGAGTTGTTGTCCATACTAACTTAGGCAGGTCCTTACTAAGTGAGCGGGCTAAAGAAATGTTGCAGATGGTGAGCAGCCACTATACCACCCTGGAAATTGATAGAGAAAGCGGGGAAAGGGGTTCCCGTTATGACAATGTAGCTGAGCTGCTCTGTCAACTAACAGGAGCGGAAGATGCTTTAGTAGTGAATAACAATGCAGCTGCTGTTTTATTGGCCCTGTCAGCATTGGCGGCTGATCAAGAGGTTATAATATCCCGGGGTGAATTAATAGAGATTGGTGGTTCTTTTCGGATACCTGAAGTTATGAAACAAAGTGGGGCTAAATTAAGAGAGGTGGGTACCACCAATAAGGTTTATCCAGAAGATTTTGTTGAGGCTATAAACGAAGAAACAGCCCTCTTGCTGAAAGTACATACCAGTAATTATCGAGTGGTTGGTTTTACTCGCGAGATCAGTTTAGAGGAATTAGTTCGTTTAGGTGAGGAATATAATCTTCCAGTATTAGATGATTTAGGCAGCGGTGTCTTTACCAATATGGAACAAGTTGGCTTAACACCTGAGCCGACAGTAGAGGAAAGAGTAGCTGCAGGTGCTGATTTAGTCACCTTTAGTGGGGATAAAATACTGGGAGGGCCTCAGGCAGGAATCATAGTGGGGAGTAAAGATTATATTGCTAAGCTAAAAAATCACCCCCTAACGAGAGCTATAAGAGTGGATAAATATACTCTGGCGGCTTTAGAGGGCACTTTAAAAGCCTATCAAGACCCCGAGGGTGTGATGGAAGAGATACCAACCTTGAGAATGTTAAGTTCTCCGACTACAAAACTACAGGAGAGGGCCGAGAGACTTTTAGAGGCCATCGAAGAATTTCTGCCTGCCGGGATAACGGCAGCTATTGCCGATGATTCTTCTCGGGTAGGAGGAGGAGCGTATCCTTTAGCACAGTTAAAGACCAGGATCGTTACCTTGCAGGAGGAGACTGGTAAAATCCATCGATTAGCCAAGGAAATTAGAACCAATTATCCTCCCATATTTACCCGCTTGATTAATGATAGATTGATCTTTGATGTTAGAACCCTGCAACCAGGAGATATTGATATTATCTCTAGTTCTTTACAAGAAGCCTTAGAGGTGATTTATGATGATAGCAGAGAATAAGGCAGCTGAAGATACCTTTAGAGAAAAAAACATAATTATTGGTACGGCAGGACATATTGATCATGGTAAAACAACTTTAATTTCCGCCCTCACAGGAACCGATACTGACCGCCTTAAAGAGGAACAGGAGAGGGGGATTTCTATAGATTTAGGGTTTACAGGCCTTGAGCTAACTGAGTCCATTAAAGCTGGTATAGTCGATGTTCCAGGCCATGAAAAATTTGTTAAGAACATGTTGGCCGGTGCTGGCGGAGTTGATCTTGCTCTGCTGGTAATAGCAGCAGATGAAGGTATTATGGCTCAGACCAGGGAGCATTTAGCTATCCTGGAATTGCTCCAGGTGGAGTACGGTGTTGTGGTGATAACGAAAATAGATCTGGTGGAAGAAGACTGGTTGGAACTGGTGATTGAAGACTGTCGGGAACAACTTGAGGATACTTTTTTAGCCGAGGCACCTATAGTAACTGTTTCAGGAACTACAGGAGAGAACCTTCCTGAGTTAAAAGAAACTTTAGCCCGGGTAGCCATGCAGATTCCTGGTAAAGACAAAGACGCTAATCCGTATCTGCCCGTTGATAGAGTCTTTACCCTGTCAGGTTTTGGTACTGTAGTTACGGGAACTCTGGTAAGAGGTTCTTTAAACAAAGGTCAGACTATAATGATCTACCCCGGTAAAGAAGAAGCTCGCATCCGCAGTCTGCAGGTCCATAATGACCAGCGGGAAGAGGTCTTTCCAGGAGAAAGAGTAGGTATTAATTTAGCTGGCATTGACTTAGAGCAGATTGAAAGAGGGGACGTTTTAGCTGAACCTGAGAGCTTGCTAACCACCTCTCGTTTGGATGCTAGAGTTAAGCTTCTTTCCTCCGCACCGCTTGTTTTAGAACAGGGTACCAGAATCCGTTTTCATATCGGCGCTCGAGAAGTTTTAGGTAGAGTCTATATGATTGATAAAGAAGAGGTGCTTCCAGGAGAAAAGGCCTTAGTTCAATATCGCTTGGAAGAGGAGGTGGTCTCGCGTTATCTGGAAAATTATGTGATTAGACGCTATTCACCCATGATTACGATAGGGGGAGGTAAGATAATTGAAAATTCTCCTCCCCGGAGAAAGATGAAAGATAAAGAAGTCATTAGAGAGCTAGAGATCAAGGAGAATGGCACTCCGGATGAAAGGATTCTTTTAACCTTAGAATTAGCAGCTCGTCCCCTGAAGTTGCCAGCCCTGATTGCCAGAACAAATCTTTCTGAAAAGGAATTAAGGGAAATTTTAACTCAATTAGAAAATGAGGATAAAGTAATAGAGCTTGCTCGTTATCAGAAACCTAGCTGGCTGGCGAAAAAAACTCATTGCCAATTAGTAGATGAGATCAAGGAGATTATATCTGATTATCATAAAAGTTATCCTCTAAGACCAGGGATTGGTAAGGAGGAGTTGCGTTCCCGTCTGGAGGTGAAACTGGTCAATACTGAGTTAAATCAATTATTGGAGGATTTGGCTGCGGCAGCAGTGATTAAGGAGCAGGAAAATTATGTGGCTTTACCTGATTTTGAGGTAGAATTTACTGGTAAAATGGCGGAACTTAAACGAGAACTTCTAACACTTTATAAGAGGGATCTTTTTTCTCCTCCTAACTTAGCTGAACTTCCTGAGATTATATTCAAAGAGCAGAATTTTTCTAAGGAATTAAAAGAGGAGAATATACTGGAAGAGATTGTTTTAGCCTTAGAAAGACAGGGCCAACTGGTAAGAATAACAGAAGAACTTTATTTTGCCACTGAAGCCTTAAAAAAAGCAGAAGAATTATTACTTAATTATTTTTCTGGCCAGGATAGCATCGAGTTAAGTGATTTTCGTGATCTTTTAGATAGTAGTAGAAAGTATGCCCTGCCGCTATTAGAATATTTTGATGAGCAGAATTTAACCCGACGGGAAGGAGATCAAAGATATCCAGGTAAAGTCCTGGCTGATAAATTATAGTTTTATATTATCTATATAGTTTATAATTTCATATTAAGACCGGTTGGTTAAACTAATTGTTTTGAATAAACTGAAAGAAATTAATGAAAAAATTTCTTATATGCCTTGCAATAAGAGAGCAAAAAAAGTATAATTAAAACTAACTATTTTACTAATAATTATTATAAATAAATATAAGTACTTAAAATTATTAGTTTATAGCTTTAAATTAATTTTTGGTTTTTATTGAATATCTTTGACCAGGAATAATTTTTAGGACAAGAGAATTCCAAAAATATTAAGGGGTTGGGTTTATGTTTAAAAAAATCAAAAGTTCTTTATTCGCCAAATTTTCACTTGCTTTTTTATTAATTGTTTTAGTCTTCGTTGCTGGTAGTCTGGTGACCAATCATTTTAATGACCAGGTTGTAGAGATAGAGGGAGAAGTAAATGAGATGATGGAATTTCAGTCTTTTCTCCTGGATTTAGAAGGTGACCACTTAAACTGGGCTATTGAGCGCTATGATATGCTCACTGGTGGTGAAATGGCAGATGCAGATCATTATGAAGAATGCAATTTAGGGCAATGGTATTATGATATAACTCCGGAGGATTATTATGCTGAGCAATATGAAGCCCTAGAAGAGCCCCATAGAACCATCCATGTTGAAGGGGAAGAGGTAGTAGAGCTCTATGCTGATGGGGAAGAAGAGGCTGCTGAGGAACATTTTCGCCAGGAAGTAGCACCGGCCCTGGAAGAAACCAGAGGGCTTTTGGCAGAGATTGTTGACTTAACTGATGGTGAAATAGCTAGCCTGCAAAGTGAAGCAGATGATATTATAGCCATGGCCAACATGGTTTCAGTGGGTTCTATAATTATCTCTGTGATTCTGGCTATATTAATAGCTCTTTTACTGACTAAAAATACCGTTACTCCTATAACAGAACTAGGCGAGGTAGCAGAAAAAATTGCAGCCGGAAATTTAACTGAAAAAATAGCTATTGATAAAACTGATGAAATTGGCTCTCTGGCAGATTCCTTCAATGCCATGATAGTTAAGCTCAGAAACCTGGTAAGCAGTATCCAGGATAGCTCTGATTCAGTGGTAGAGGCCTCCACTAATTTAAGCACTGCCTCAGAAGAAAGCGGTCACAGTGCCGAGGAGATAGCTCGCAGTATCACCGAAGTCGCTGAAGGTAGCGAGACTATCAGCAGGGAAATAGCCACTATTCAGGAAATTTCCGATGAATTAGAAGATGATGGAGAGCACCTGCGGGAAGATGTAGAAGAGAGTTTAGAGATTGCCGATAAGTCTTTAAATGTAGCTGAAGAGGGACAGAACTCAATCAAGCAAGCAATTAGTCAGCTCGATACCGTAAGCGAAACTGTTCATTTTGCCACCGATGCCATTGAAAAATTAGGACAACGGTCAGAACAGATCGGCGAAATGGTTGATATGATAGAAGGTATTTCCTCTCAGACTAATCTGCTGGCACTCAATGCAGCTATTGAAGCTGCTAGAGCAGGAGAACATGGAACAGGCTTTGCTGTGGTAGCAGAGGAAGTCCGCCAGTTAGCAGAAGAATCCTCTGAAGCCGCTGGCCAGATAACCAGTCTAATAGAGGATATTCAATCAGAAACAGAGGCTACTATCAACTCTATGGATACAAATATAGAAGAGGTAGAGAAACAAATTTCAATTATTAATGATGCCGGTGAATCGCTGGATAAAATGGTGTCATCTTCTCAGGATACTTCTAGGAGAGTGAGAGAAATAAAAGAATTTGTCGGGGAATTAGAAAGTAGAATCGTTGATATTGATAAAGCACTGGATTCAATTGGGGGAACGGTAGAAGATAATGCCGCCAGCTCTGAAGAGGTTTCTGCTCTGGCTGAAGAACAGAGTGCTAATGTAGAAGAAGTAGCTGCCTCTGCCGATGAGCTAGAAAATATGGCTGAGCACCTTAAAGCTTTAATCAAAGAATTTAAGGTAAGGGAGGAAAACTAATTATGATGGATTTAAAATTAAATCGTGACGTAGGTATTTTGCATATAGAAGGGGATATTGTCTTTGAAAACTCCAACCCTGCAAAAGAAGAAGCCAAAGATAAATTGCGCCAGGCTGAAGTAGATAAGCTAGTTTTAGATATGTCCGATGTATCTTATCTAGACAGTTCAGGAATTGGTTTTGTCATAACCTTATTTAAGTTTATTAGAGAGAAAAATGGAGAGTTAGTATTGACCAACATGAATGATAAGGTAAAAAGAGTTTGTGAATTGACTAAACTGGGAGAGATTATTGATATATATGATTCTAACGATGAAGCTATAGAGGAACTTATTAATTAACAGATCAAGTTATGATATAAATTTTTTGATGGTCGGGGTTTATACCGGCCATCAAATTATTTATTCTGCAATTTTCAACAGGATAATCTTTATAATCTCAGACCCTTAGTAATTGCGCGAAAAGTTTATACCTGTCGGAGAGGAGTATTAAATATGGCCGAGGATGAGCAGCTAAAAAAAGAACTTAAAATGGCCTGTAAATCAGATGCAATTTCTCCAACTATTGCTTCAATTAAAGAGTTTATTTTCCAGGTGGATTCTGCAATAGATGACCTTGATTTTAGACTGGAGATGACGGCTAGAGAGATGCTAGCTAATGCTGTAGAGCATGGTTGTAATGAACCTGATAAATTTGTTGATATAATAATTTATGCCTCTAAATCTGAAGTTATCTTACAGGTAAGAGACCCCGGTCCAGGTTTTAATTGGGAAGATATTGAATGGGACAATATGCCAGTTCTATCAGAAAAAGGACGGGGTTTATGCATGATAAAAAAAGCAGTTGACAGAGTAGAATTTAACGACCCTGGCAATGAAATAACAATATATTTTAAATCCCAATAATATTATTAGGTGATGATAATGGATAAAAGCGAACAAACAATAACTTTTATTGATATGATCAAAACTATATCTCGAGCCTTAGATTTAATCTCCTCTACCGTAGTTGGTCATCATAAAAAAGTAGCCTATATTGCCTATAGATTAGGAAAAAGATTAAACCTAAATCGAGACCTGCTTTACAAACTGGTGATTTCGGCTTTGATACATGATATAGGAGTCTTTTACTTAAACCAAAGATTTTCCGATTTATCCTTTGATAGAAAGGATAATCGCCATGCCCTGGTGGGTTATTTATTATTAGAAGAATATTTTCCTCTGCCAGGAACAGCAGCAATAATTAAAAACCATCATTTGGAGTATAGAGATATTAGTGATGATATAAGCAAGACGATGCCAGAGGAAATCCTGTTGGGGCAATTAATCCATCTTGCTGACAGGATTGCTGTACTGCTGCCTGAGTCCGATAGTGAATTAGATGTACTCCAGAAAAAAAATAAGGTTAAAACGGTTATTGCCAATCATTCAGGCCAGTGGTTCTGGCCGGAGGCTGTGGAAGAATTTTATTATTTAACCGAACGAGAAGCTTTTTGGCTTGATGTAGTTAACCAGCAAAGAAGTGACTTCATTATTGAGAAATTCTTCTCTGATTATCACAAACCTTTGTCAACTGAAGAACTTCTAAATATCAGCAAAATGATGAGTCAGATCATTGACTTTAGAAGTCCCTTTACAGCTACTCATTCTCAGGGAATAGCTGAAGTGGCAATAAATTTAGCCAGAAAAAGTAACATATCTGAACAAAACTGTCTGCAAATAAAAGTGGCAGCTCTTTTGCATGACCTGGGCAAATTAATTATTCCTCTGGATATTTTAGAGAAAGCAGATAAATTAGAGAAACAGGAATGGGCCATAATGAGAAGTCATTCTTATTACTCAAATTACTGTCTGCAGGCAGCAGAGAGTATGGCAAATATAAGGGAATGGGCTTCCTATCATCATGAAAAATTAAATGGTCAGGGTTATCCCTTTGGATTGGAAAGCAATCTAATACCCTATGAAGCGAAACTTATTGCTGTAGCCGATATTTTTACGGCCTTAACAGAGGATAGGCCTTATCGTAAGGGGATGAAAATTGAGAAGGTGAGAGGCATTTTAGCTGAGCAAGTATCTCAGGGTGAACTTGAACCTAAAGTTACTGCCATAATTACAGATAATCTAGCTGAATTTAATGGACTGAGAAAAACGGCCCAAAAAAAGACGAGACAGAAGTTTAAAGCCTTCCAGAATAAAGTGGAAGAACAAAAGCGGTTAGAACAGGGGGTATAATATATATGAAAAGCGAAGTAAAGGATGATACTGTTTATTTGATTTTAGAGGAAAAAATTGATCTGGTTAATGCCGAGGATTTAAAGGAAATGTTTATGGATTTGTTAGACCAGGGCTATTTAGATTTTGCGCTGGACTTTGGAAAAGTAAGAATGATTGACAGCTCCGGATTGGGTAAAATATTGCTCATGCAAAAGATATTACAGGAAAAAGAAGGTTCATTAAAAATAATTAATATAGAATCAGAGTATGTTAAAAAAATGTTTAGGATGGTCCATTTATCAAAGCTGGTTAATATAGAAGAGTGAATCTTAAAGGGGGAAGTAGCATGACATCACAGAATAATAACGATAAAGACAAAATAATTATTGAGGTCGGTGAGAAAATTGATATCTCTACTTCAGATAGCTTTAAAGAGGAAGTTTTAAGCTATATCTGTGAAGGTTATCAGCAAATAGTGTTGGATTTTTCAAAAGTAGAAATGATTGATAGTTTTGGTCTCGGCAAGATATTATTGCTGAATAAAGAGTTAAATGATAGAGGCGGGGAACTTAAGATAATCAATGTCACCTCTGATTATGTGAAGAAGATGTTTGATATAATTCATTTGAACAATATTATTGACATGTGAATAAAGGAGGCAACTTTATGAAGGGAACAGTTGTTTCAACCTGGCTGAAAACTTTAGCAGATAAATATGGAGAAGAAATTGTTGATAAAGCCAAGAGAACTTCCAGTTGGGATGAAGATTTAATAATTTCCCCCTTAATGAATATTGAAGACCAGAAGGCCTTTGATTTAGTCAATGTAATTGCAGCAGAAGTTAATAAGGAGCCCGGGGAACTATGGCAGATAATTGGCCGAGAAAATATTAATTCCTTTGCCGACTGGTTTCCCAGCTATTTCACTGGCCGCCATTTAAAAGAATTTTTAGAAACCATGGATACGGTGCATAAACAATTGACCAAAATGATCCAGGGTGCTAATCCCCCGAGAATCATTCCAGAAGTAAGAGATGAACATACACTGCGGTTGATTTATCGCTCTAAACGAGGTATGTTTGATTACTTTTTAGGGTTATTAAAGGGTAGTGGCAGCTTTTTTGCCGAGGATATTGAAGTAAAGGAAATCAATAGGGAGAACAGGGGAGATAAGGGCGAGTTAACAGTAGATGTTATTTTCGCTGAAAGTTTTTTTCAGCAGCAGTCTTTTAAGTTAAATAGACTATTATCGCTGGGCATCTTCAAGAGTATTAGCAGCAAGATAGCTTTGGTAACTTTCTTGATTTCTTTAATTTCTTTAGCTATAGTAGGAGGAGATACTCCCTTCTGGCAAATTCCTCTCTTCAGTTTTATTAATGCCGGGGTTGTTTATGCTCTGCAGAGGGTTCTACTGGCTCCCATGAAATACTTGCAAAAAGATTTTACCAGCCTGAAAAACTTAAACCTGACCCAAACAAGTACGTTAAAGACTGATGATGAATTTGAGGTTATAGCCAATGAAATCGACGAGGTTAAAGAAAATATACGCAATGATATCCTCTTTTTAAAGGGAGGAACTGATGATCTAAGGAGTTTCTCTGAAGATTTTGTAAATCTGGCTGGAGATATGAGTTCAGTCTCAGATAATATCTCTCTGGTGGTAGACGATGTAGCTAATGGTGCCCAGGAGCAGGCAGAGGAGACTGAGAATTCGGCCTATATAGTAAATGAAAATGTCAGAGAGATTGAAGAGCTGGTAAATGCCGGCAGTGAAAGCAAGGAGCGCCTTGAAGAGGCAGTTGATAATATTCAGGATTCTGCCCGGGAAGTTGAAAAAGTTAATAAAATGATAGAAGAGGTGCAAAATTCCTTTGCCGGTGTAAATGAGCAGGGCAAAAGGTTAGCAGAACAGATAAAAAACATCATGGAAATTGTAGAGACAGTGTCAGATATAGCTAATCAGACTAATCTATTGTCTCTAAATGCTTCAATTGAAGCTGCCAGATCCCAGGATAATAGCCGGGGCTTTACAGTGGTGGCTGATGAAATTAGAGAGTTAGCTGAAGATTCTCGTAAAGCTGGTGAAAGAATTCAGGATAATCTGCAGGAATTCACCAATGAAGTTCAGCAGCTAGTAGATGGCATTAGTTCGCAATTTCAAAATCTTGCCGAGAGCAACCAGGCCTTAGAGCAAGTTACTGAGACTAATAAGGTATCCAGTGAAAGTATCGAACAGGCCTCAGAACAAGTAGTAAAAATTGTTGATAATCTCAATCAAGAAACTCAAAAAATTAACCAGGTCATTGAAAAATTAAATTCATTAGCGGCTATTGCAGAAGAAAATTCTGCTTCCTCTGAAGAAATGAGTGCCAGCGTCGGTGAGTATTCCACCAAGATAAAAGAAATGACCGATTATATTGAGCAGATGAAAGAACTAATTGAGAATTTCCAGGATAACTTTGCTGAGTATAAGATTTAAATTAAATTTATTTTTAATTATAGATGAAGTAAAGGGGGCGTGAGGCCCCCTTTCTGCTTTATTCAGCAAAAGAAGGCTGGTACTGGTTATTATTAATACAGACACCACATTTTTTTTGGTAATTATCACAGCTTTTTTTAAATTTGCAGGCTCCATTACCCATTTTTAACCCTCCTGAGGGTTTGTTTTGTCAACATCAGCAAAAAAAATTTCACTTTAATTTCTATACTTAATATCATTACAAATATGAGGGTTGTTTTCTGTAATCTGCTTAACTTATTTTTAAAAGAACTAAAAGTTTTTCTTTTTTATAGCAGGGGCAGGAGACAGCAACATGCTTTGACAAATTTATTAAAATAAGTTATGATGATAACTAACTAATTTTTTTGCCTTAAAGCTTTAATAAATTAACTGAACAAAGAAAGGTGTTGAGGAAATTGGCTGGCAAAGATTATCAACTTGCTTATGGTAAAGAAAGTTTTACGGTAACGTTAGAAGAGGAGATTGAGACTGAGGTTATTGAACCAAAATCAGACCTGGCTTTAGAAAATTTTCAAGCTGAATTTAAAAAGGCCCTTGGAAATCCCGTTGCTTCTGCCCCTCTAACAGAGCTTGTCCATGAGGGAGAAGAGGTTGTTATTGTAGCTAGCGATTTTACCCGCCTGGCATATCGCACTAGCGGTTATCTAAATCTGTTATTAGATGAATTGAATCAGGCGGGTATCAAAGATGAAAATATCACTGTGGTAATCGCTTCGGGAACTCATCGTTCCCAGAATGAAGAAGAGGATATAGCAGTGGTGGGAGAAGAAGTCTATCAAAGAGTAGATATTGAACAGCATGATTGTCAGGCAGAAGATCTTAAAAATTTAGGTAACACCTCTCGGGGCACAGAAGTTAAAATTAATCGGACAGTTTATGAAGCGGACCGCTTAATTTTAACTGGCGGTATAAATTATCATATGATTGCTGGATTTGGCGGAGGCAGAAAAAGTATTTTGCCAGGAGTGGCTGGATATAACTCCATTCAGGAGAATCATTCTTTAGCTCTTGAGGCAACAGCCGATAGCAATTTTGCCGTGGAGGCAACAAAAATAAGGCCAGGAGTCTTAAAGGGCAACATAGTGGCAGAGGATATGCTGGAAGCGGCGCAAAAACTGGAGCCTGACTTTATCATCAATGTGGTGGTAAATGGCAATAAAGAATATCTGACCTTTGCTGCTGGTGATTTAAAGGAAGCCTTTATAGCAGGCACTAAAGTGGCTGAGGAGGCTTTTGGTATTCCAGTTGCCGATAAATTTGATCTGATATTGACAAGTTGTGGTGGTTATCCTAAAGACATACAACTATATCAATCGATTAAACCCTTAATCAATGCTGGTTATGCTATTAAAGAGGGAGGTACTATTGTACTTTTTAGTAACTGCAGTCAGGGGGTAGGTAACGATAAATTTTTAGACTGGTTTGACTATGGTAGTCCTGAGAAAATTAGAGAGGCTTTACATAATGAATTTTCCATGTTAGGTTATGTGGCTTTAATGGCAGCTGAAATCTCCACCAGAAATAATGTGATTTTAGTGAGTGAATTAGCTGATGAAGTAGTAGCAAGGGTAGGGATGATACCAGCAGCTTCGGCCCAGAAAGCTCTTATAAAGGCAAAAAAATTAGGTGAGATTAAAAAGGCTGCTATAATGCCACAGGGTGCTCTGACTTTTCCCATAGTAAAATAAGGTTATTTTAACAATCAAACACTTAAAATCAATTCACTAATAATTTTATTAGTTAAGTTATCCGAGGAGTGATAAAATTGAATATAACTATATTTATTATTTTGCTGTACATATTTGTCTTATTTGGTGTGGCCTGGTATTCGACTAAAATCAGTGAAGGAGAGGGAGTTATAGAAGATTATTTTTTAGCTTCGAGAGGTTTTCCTGCTTATATTGTGGCAGTTATGCTGACGGGAATTGCTGTAGGGGGAGCTTCAACCATAGGTGTAGCCGAGAGTGCTTATACTCAAGGCATATCAGCAGGCATGTACAATGCTGCCTGGGGAGCCGGGGCTATTGTAGTTGGTTTTACCATTGCTGCTAAATTAAGACAATTAACGGTAACAACAATCCCTGAAATTTTTGGCAACTATTATGATGATGCTGGCAGAATTATTGCTGTTATAGGACAGGTTATCATTCAAATAGTGATAACCTCTTTACAATATGTAGCTGGAGGAGCAATACTTTCTGCTTTATTACCCAATATTTTTACTGTTACCACTGGCTCTATATTTACTGCTGTTGTGCTCGGTTTTGTAGCCTTAGTAGGAGGATATTGGGGAGCAGGTCTTACTAATTTGATAAATGTTATTGTAATTTATATCGGGGTTATAATTGGAGGTATTATGAGTATCAGACAGGTTGGTGGTATAGAGACTATAGTAACTGAATTGCCTGCCGATATTCCCTGGTTCGATCCAGTAGCAGGAGTGGGAATGGCTATGGTCATTGCCTGGTTTGTGGTGATGATAACGCAGGCTCATTCTGTCCAGGCAGTGGGGCAGATAGCCTTTGCAGCTGAAGATGAAAAAACAGCAAAAAAGGGTTTTCTCTTGGCTGGTTTAATTATTTTACCGGTGGGTTTTATCTGTGCCCTCTTTGGTATTGTTGCTGCTGTTCAATTTCCTGGTTTAGAAGATCCTGCCATGGCTTTGCCCCAGGTAGTTATGGGGCTTTCTCCGGTAGTGGCTGGTTTAACCCTGGCAGGCCTCTGGGCTTCCAGTATTTCAACTACTGTGGGACTTCTGCTCGGCACCTCTACTTTAGTAGTTAGTGACATCTGGAAAAACTATATTCAAGAGGATATTTCTCCAGATAAGGAGCAGATAATTTCCCGTTTTGTAGTGGTCCTTATCACTGCTTTAACTTTGTTATTGGCCTTAACTATTGAAGGCATATTAGATGCTTTACTCTTAGGTCTTACCTTAACTACCGCTTATACAGTAGTATTATTATTTACCTTGTTTATTCCCAAATTATGTCGTAAAAGTTCTGCTTTTTGGACCATATTTACCGGTATTGTTTTTTTGCTAATTTGGTTTATTGTTCCTGCTATTAGGATAGTCTCTCATCCCATTTTCTTAGCCTGGCCTTTGGCTCTGGTGACCTTCTTGATAATTAGTTTTGTTGATAAAAGACCAGCCAACATTCCAGATAAATTAACTTGAAAAAAGAGGTTTTTTGTGGCAAGATAATAATTAGCAAATCTTCTTTGACCCTGTTCAGTCTTTCTCCAGAGAAATTTGATTAAAAAAGGAGGGGATTATTTGCTAGATGAGATTGCTAACTTAAAGAAACAAAACTTAGATATTGATATTGAAAAGGATTATGAAAATATCAAAACTGATAGAGCTTATACCTGGATCCGGCAGTATGCCTGGATATTATCATTGATAATTGGAGTGGGAGGCCAATTTTATCCTTACCTGGGGCTATTAGTAGTGCCGATAATTATTGCCATGATCTTCATGAGTCTATTTAAAGGGCTTTATTGGTGTGGAAATTTTTGTCCCCATGGTAGTTATTATGATGTTCCCCTGCTTAAAATAAGCCCCAATGAAAAAATACCCAAATTATTAAAAAGGTCTCTGGCAGCAGCCCTGGTCTTTGCCTTTTTCATTATTAATATTTCCACTAATATGTTGACAGCCTGGCAATCTGATCCTGGAACTAGATTGAGTCAGGTTGGTTCAGTATTTGCAAATGTTTATCTGGTAGTAATAGTAGCAGCCACAATTTTAGCCATAGCTGTTAATTCCAGGGCCTGGTGTTGGATTTGTCCCATGAGGACAATTCAAAAAGGTTTTTATGGCTTAAGCAAAAAACTTGGGCTGACTCAGAATATCGATAAAACTGTAGTAATAAACGATGCTGATAAATGCAGAGAATGTGCTCTTTGCAGTAAAGTATGTCCCATTGAATTAAAACCCTACCCTATATTGGCCTATAAAAAAGAAAATAATTATCTAGCAGAACCTAATTGTATGCGCTGTCGGGTTTGTATTGAAAATTGCCCCATAGGAATATTGAGTTTAGACCGCTTAAAAGATTAGTACAATTATCAGGCAAAACAATATCAATATAATTAAGCAAAAAAGTCCAGGTTCAAGGCCTGGACTTTTAAGCATTTATAATTGCATATAAGCTGGCAAAATTATTCAGTTACTCTAATCATTACTCTAGCAGGGGCGCCATCTCTCTCTTTTAACTTTAAAGGTAAGGCAAAAATTTCGTGACGTCCTTCGGGAACCTCTTTTAAATTGGTAAGTCCTTCGATGATAATCAAACCTCCACCCAATAAAATCTGATGGATTTGAGCTGCTTTTTCTGTATTCATCAAATCGGGATTTTCAATATTGCCAGCATCAATACCATAACCAGATACCTCTTTATCGACTAACCATTGTGCTGCCTCTGGAGTTAGATAGGGACTATGAGAGAAAAAATCTTCAGCTCCTTCTTTTTTGTCAGTCCAGTCTGTTCTGGTGATTACTATATCACCTGGCTCTACTATTTCTCCCTTACTGGCTAAATCCTCCTCAGTAATAGCACCCTTAACACCTTTATCTGAGAAATTCATTACCACTGCTGTACGAATAAATCTAGCAGGGTCTAATTCATCTAACTTTTTTCCCTCGGCGACAAAGTGAAAAGGAGAGTCAATATGGGTACCAGTATGAGTGGAAGTTTTGAGGGTAGAGACCGCCATTCCTTCCTTATCATGGCTGCCTGTAAACTCTAATTCTGTTTCTACATGGGTCGGAGAAGGATATGTTTTTTGTCCGTCATAGAAACTTAATGATACATCAATTATTTTTTCCACTACAAAACACCTCCTAAATTTTTAAGGTGACCATTATGTCGTTGGTATTATATTAATATATTTTTCTGATAAATTCAATAGATGGTGGATTTTAGCCAGTAATTCAGTTTACAAAATTAAAAATATTTGCTATAATAGTAATCTACCACGATAAGCCTCACTTAAATAGGGCCTTATATTTAGTTCTACTTTAATTATATAAATATTTTGATAATTACAACAAATATTGCGGGGGGAGGTTGATCTTGTGAAGGTTTATAATTTGAGAATGTTAGTTGAAGTACTAAACAGCGAGGAGGAGGAAGTATTAGATTTACTGAGAGAAGGAAAACTGGCTGGCAATAAACTTGCAGGCGAATGGTTTGTATCGGAAAGACAGGTCAGAGAATATTTAAACAGTGAAAACAGGGAAGAAAAATCGGGGGTTTTCTGGTGAATATATATTAAATCAGTTAAAGAATTTGGCATAAAAAAGAGCAGCTATTTAGCTGCTCTTTTTTTGGGTTATTAATTTAATTATTGTTTTATTTTAGGGGAATTTAAAAGTTAGATAGAGCTAACTTAAAAGAGTTAGTCCTTCTATTTGAATATCTGCTATATTGAAGTTTTCTCCTACATCTTCTTCAAAACCAAAGTCATCTTCAATAGGATCTTCTTCTATTTCCTCAAATTCCTCTTCATCGGGCACACCACAGGCTGCAGCAGCAAATACTACCAGACTAAGAATAAGCGCCAGGGCAATAAACTTATAATATTTTCTCATTATCGAGCACCTCCATGAATTTTTATATTTTCTTTATTGTGCAATTAAAGTATAACTGATAAATTTGTTAAGACTATGGAGGTAATGTAAACTATTAATGGTTTATTTCTAAAAAATATCAGATAAAATTGTGGGAAATTTATGAAACTAGCTTTAAAGACTTGGCTATAAAAATATTTCTATCAAATCAACTAGAAATTTTAACAGTTTAAGGGAGAACTGGTATTATAAATTATAATAACATAATTACTAGCGAACTACCCTGCGGGCATATCCAGTGAATTGTTCAACAGCATAAACCATCACGAGTATTACTAAAATTACCATTAACAGTGCTGGGTAATCTCTCATACGAGAAGCCCGGACTAACTCCCAACCAATTCCACCTGCTCCTACAACTCCAAGAATGGAAGAATATCTGATATTTATATCAAAGCGAAAAAGAGACCAGGACAATATTATAGGGATGGTTTCAGGGACAACTCCTTGAAAAAATACCTGCATTCTACTTGCTCCTGTAGAATTTAAGCCTTCTATAGTAGCTTTATTAATATTTTCAAAGGATTCACTAAAAACTTTACCTAACATTCCAATACTATTAACTCCTAAAGCTAAAATTCCAGGAAGTGTACCTAACCCCACAGCTGTAATAAAAAGAAGAGCCCAGACAAGTGCCGGTACGGCTCTGGTGAAGGCAAAAAACCCCTTTAAAACAACTCCTAAGCCCGGTATCGGGGTCAAGTTTTTAGCAGCGAACATGGATAAAGTGATAGAGAAAATAATTCCTAAAACAGTACCAAGAATAGCAATTTGTATTGATTCAATAGCCAAGGGCCAAAGTCTACTCAATTGACCAAAGTCAGGGGGAAACATGTTTTTGATTAAATCGCTTAAAGTGCTAAATCCTCTAATAACTCTGGCTGGATTAATATTCATTTGACTTAAAGAGAAAAAAAGAAAAAAGGTCATGAAAATTAGAATAATTAAATAAAATAAGTTATCTTTTCTTTTGGAAATTAGAGCCTTGAATTCCTTTTCATTTAATGGATTATTTACTTTCTTCATTATAATCCCTCCAAAATTTTATCCCGGCTTTTGGCAGTAATAAACTCGACGATCAAAATAAGACCAAAGATCCAAAGAATTCCCATGGTGGCTTCTCGGAACTGAAATAATCTTATAGCAGTGTCAAGAGAAAAACCAAGTCCCCCGGCTCCTACAAGTCCGACAACTGCCGCAGACCTAATATTTAAATCAAAACGATAGAAGGACCAGGTGAAGAAATCTGGTAAAAATTGAGGTAAGACTGCCTGGGTTAAGACTTGAAACCAGGAAGCCCCTACAGCTTTTAAGGCTTCAACTTGCCCCATGTCTATTTCTTCTAAAGAATCAGCATAAGTTTTTCCCAACATCCCAGCACCACCTAAAGCAATTGCTATGGTACCAGCAAAGGGACCGAGTCCCACGGCAGCTACCAAAATTACTGCCCAAGCTACGGCCGGTACGGCTCGCAAAAAAGAACTAATTCCTCGTCCCAGATAAACAATTAATCTATTAGAAATTAAGTTATTAGCACTTATAATCCCCAAACCTAAACTTAAAATTATTGCAAAAATTGCTCCAACATAAGCCATATATAAGGTTTGTAAGGTTGGGTTTAGAAATTTTTGCCAGCTATCAAACCGAGGAGGAATCAAATCATCTATAATAAAATTATATATCCTTGGCACTCCTCTCATAATAGCAGGAATTGAAAACCCGGTACCGGCCCAGCTCCATATTACAGCAACAATAACAAGAATAATTGCAAATAATAATCTGAGTTGTCCTGGACGTCGAGATTTTTTTAGCTGTGCTAAATTATTTTCCATATTACGATCCATTATTCTTCCTCCTCTTCATTGAAGTAAAGTTCTTGTATAGCTTCATCATCAAGATCTTCTGGACCTCCTTCAAAAGTTACTACTCCTTCAGTTAAACCTATAATTCTATCGGCATAATTGCGAGCATAATCAATTTGATGCAAGCTAACGATAGCCGTTATATCTTCTTCTTGACAAATTTTATGCAAGTAGCCTAAAACCTTACTTGAAGCCCCAGGATCTAAACTGGCAACAGGTTCGTCAGCCAATAATACTTTTGGTTCTTGCATAATAGCTCTAGCTATAGCTACTCTTTGTTTTTGTCCTCCTGACAGTTGATCTGCTCTTTTTGCGACTTGTTTTTCTAAATCTAATCGAGCTAAAATTTCAAAAGCTTTCTTTTTGTCTTCAAAGGAATATAAACCCAAAACTCCTCGCAAGCCATAATAAGCCAAACGGCCATGGAGAGCATTATCTATAACTCTTTTTCTATTGACAATGTTAAAACTTTGGAAAATCATACCTACATCAGTACGTAATTGCCGAAGTTTTTTTCCTTTAAGACCGTTGACTTCTATGCCGTCAACTACTATAGAACCAGAACTTATAGCAGACAGACCATTAATGCAGCGTAAAAGGGTAGATTTACCAGCTCCTGAGGCCCCAACAATAACAAGCAATTCACCACGATAGACATCAAAACTAACACCTTTTAAAGCTTCTGTGCCTCCAGGAAAAGATTTTTTTAAATCAGAGATCTTTATCAAAACATCTTTTTGCTTCATTTAAATCATCCTTTCAAGAATATCTTAAAATGGCAACAGAATAGTAATTATTTATAAAATAGCTTTTAAAAATTATTGTTATAACGTATAAAGAAGTTTATAAGGCTCCTATCCTGAGACTTCAGAAGAGGAGCCCGTTGATAAAATCCATTAAATATTTTTAAATTATATCATTTGTTTAAATTAATGATTAGAGAAGATCCTCAGGCGATAAACCTAAGAGAGAACTTGTTTCTCTGAGAATATCATAAGCACTGTCATCTACAAGAATAAAACCTTCATGATAGTTGTGATCAGTTAAGAAAGATTCATCATTAAAAGATAAATAGGCAAAAGTAATGGCAGTTTTTAATGATTGAGGAAGATCGCCTCTAACAGCTTCCGGTGAGCGAGGTATAGGATCTGTTTGAGTTAGAACTTTTACTTGATCCATTCCTTCTACTTCAGCTGCTTCCATTCTGAAAATTTGACTATCTGAGACAGCTGCTGCATCAACATCCTGGGATATAATAGCTCTTACTCCAGCATCATGACCACCTGTATAGACAATTTCTCCTAACCAGTCATCAAGATCGTCAGTATCTATACCAGTTTCTCTAACTAGGTGTGCTCTTGGAAATAGATAACCTGAGGCTGAGGCGGGATCTACCCAACCAAAACTCTTTCCTTCTAAATCATCGATAGATTCTATTCCACTGTCAGCATGAACTATAATATAACTACTATAAGTGGGTAAAAACCTCTCCATTGCACCCTGGACAATAGCTTCTGCTCCAGCTCGATCTACAGCTAATATATAGGCAAAGGGACCAAATTTTGAAACTTCAATATCTTTTCCTCGCATGGCTTCTACCATGGCAGTAAAGCTGGTACCAAAATAAAGCTCAACTTCAATATCTAATATTTCTTCAAAGTGAGCTTTAAAGGGTTCATATCTTTCCTGCATAACAGCGACATCTTCTTCGGGCAATACACCAATTCTTAAAGTATCTGGCCAATCAGTTCTGTCCCAAACTTCAGCATGCTGGCCAACTTCAATTGCTAAAACTGCTCCTCCTGTTAAAACAAAAGCTAGCACCAAGGCCAATAAAATAGTTGCAAATTTTTTCATAAATTTAACCCCCTTATAAATTTTGCTAAAATTAATAAAATTAAAATTAGCTAAAATCATTATACCATGAACCATAAATTTCAGCAATATAATTTCTGCTATTTTAGCAAAAATAAAGGAGATAATAGTCTTTTCCATAATTATATTTATAGTGGATTTTTTATCATATAATTAGGTTTAATAATTGAAAGGAGTTAGAATTTATGGCTTTACTATTCCAAGGAATCTTCTTCTTTTTAGTTTTTGCCTTAATTCAATATTTGTTTAAAACTAAAAATATACTTGGATCAGGAGAAAATTATGATACCAAAAAGGAAGCCCTGCAATCGGCTATATTAACTTCTTTAGTTGCTTCATTAATTTATGTGGGATTACTCTATTACTTTGGCTAGAATCAGAGTTTGATTTATAATCTATAATAACATGGGGGAGAATGGTTATGTTAATCACCACTTCAGAATTAATAAATAAAGAATATGAGATTATTGGGCTGGTTAGAGGTAGTGAGATGAAGGCTGTCCACCTGGGGAAAGATATTGTGGCCGGCATTCGACATCTCATAGGAGGAGAAGTTAAGGAATATGCTGACCTCCTTAAAGAAGCTCGAGATGAAGCGGTGGAAGAAATGATTGCTGAGGCCGAAGAACAGGGAGCGGATGCAGTTATTGGTTTTCGCTTTGCCACTTCTACTATTAGTAGTGGCACAGCAGAGATAGTTGCTTATGGTACTGCAGTTAAATTTATAATTAACTAGAGGTAAATTTACTAATATTATATTAAAGCAGTTGAAATTTCTATATTTTTCTGGTATAAATAACTTAGCATATATAAATCAAGGAGGGAATCAAATGAAAAAGAAAATTTTTACTGTTATGTTAGCTTCTTTTTTAGTCTTTGCTCTGGCAATTTCGGTACAGGCTTTAGATACTGAAGTAGGCGAAACAGAGGTATATTTAGATGGAGCTCGAGAAAATGTCAGGACTCAGGAAACAAACCTGGGTAATATGATTACTGATATCATGAAAGACATTTCAGGAGCAGATATAGCTCTAACCAATGGAGGTGGAATTAGAGATTCAGTTGATGTAGGACCAATTACTTTAGAGGATGTACTCGATATACACCCCTTTGAAAATAAAGTTGTTACAATAGAATTAAAAGGGGGAGAGATTATTTCTGCTTTAGAACACGGGGTAAGCCAGTATCCTGATGAATGGGGTGGATTTCTCCATGTTAGTGGCTTAGAGTATACTTTTGATCCTGAAAAACCAGCTGGATTTAGAATCCAGGAAGTGCTTTATCAGGGTGAGACTATCTCCTATAGTGATGAGTTTTTGGTAGCTACCAATGATTTTCTCAGTGCTGGTGGGGATGATTTTTTCATGCTGGAAAAAGAGCATGTTGAAGAATTTGATGCTTTAGATCAGGTTATCTTGGAGTATATTCAGGATAACAGTCCGGTTGCACCTGAAGTTGAAGGAAGAATTACTATATTATAAAATAAACTTAATCAATTATTAATAATCCTTTACAATATCCAGGTGCTGTAATATAATAAGAGGCAGCGGGAATGGCTGGGCCCATGGTGGGCTCCACGGACTTCAAATCCGTTGGCAGGCTGGATAGCCAGTCTGCGGTGGGTTCGATTCCCACACATTCCCGCCATATAATTATAATTTAGCAGCGTTGAGGCTGCTTTTTTATTTTTCTGTTAAGAATTTTTTTTAACTCTAAGAAAATTGACTACTTGCAATTAATAATTATTTTTGATAACATAAACTTGATAAATATAATAGACATAATTTACAAAAATTAAGGAGGTAATATTACATGAAAATGATGAAGGGGGTTTTGCTTGCCCTGATACCGGTAACAGCATATTCTTTATATGCCTTTAGACTTTCAGCTTTTATCTTAATTATAGCCTCAATAGCTGCAGCTGTAGCAGCAGAGGGGCTCTATCAAAAGCTAACAGATAAACCTTTAAAGATTAATAATTTATCTGCTGTTGTTACTGGCCTTTTGTTTGCTTTTACCCTTTCTCCTTCGACGCCAATCTATGCTGCTGTAATATCGGTAGCAGTTGGAGTGATTGTGGCAAAAGAACTTTTTGGAGGTTATGCTAAAAACCTTTTTAACCCGGCTCTTTTTGGCAGATTATTTTTGATATTTGCCTTTCCAGCAGCCCTCTCTCCCTGGCAGTCCAGGCTGGATTTGACTTCCACTGCTACCCCTCTGACTAACTTCTGGGATACTGGTGAGATGGTGGCCGTTAGCGAGGCTTTTTTAGGACAGATTTCTGGCAGCTTGGGTGAGTTATCTGCTCTGTTAATTTTACTTGGAGGAGCCTATTTGATATATAAGAAATATGTCCGCTGGAGAATACCGGCCAGCATTATAGCAACGGCTTTTGTCTTTGCTTTAATTATGGGTCATAATCCTTTATTTCATATATTTACTGGTAGTTTAATGATTGGTTCGTTCTTTTTTGCTACCGATCCCATGACTTCACCTCGCTATCCCAAGGGTCAGATTATTTTTGGAATTGGGGTTGGCCTGATAATAATGTCCATGAGATTTTGGGGCTGGCTGCCTGAAGGAGTGGCCTTTGGTATTTTGATTATGAATATCTTTGTGCCTGTTTTAGATAATAAGTTTAAGCCTCAAAGAAATTAAGTTGTCTAAATTTAATTTAATACTGAAATCTGGAGGTGACAGCCTTGGTTGCAGAACCAATTTTTCGGGTGATTTCTCTAATAATTGGTATGTTAGTAATAGGGTTTGGCTGGTATAAAATAAATAATGGACAAGAAAATAAAAGAGCAAAAAAAGAAGCTATCAAATATTCCGTTATTTTTGCTGTCCTTTACATGGTAGTTATCCTGGGCTTGACCGGGTAAAAAATAATATTAAAAAAACTTCTCCCTGCAGGGAGAAGTTTTTTAATTTAGGTTTAAAAGTGGTTATATTAATTTACTTAGCTTGGTTGGTATTGCAGTTTAGTCCTGATAGTGATAAAATAATAGACAAATTAATAAACCATATAGTCAACTATCCAACAGGAGATTCAGAAAATATTCATTTATGGGAGACATTTCTTTGAAAGGGTCAAGAAAATGAATCTAGATATTCAAACAAACAGCAAAATTAATGGGATTTTAGATATACTGGGAACTTTATCTATTGTTTTAAGTATATTTATTTTCATCCCTCTATTTATTTCTTTGCAACAACAGGAATCTACTAGAGTTATAGTTTCATATATCATTACAATTATTATAGCAGGGGGAGGCGGATTTTTTTTACATAGGTTATTTCATAGTGAAATTTATATTGACTTAAGTGCCGGGATGATAATTTGTAGTTTAGGTTGGCTTCTGGCATCATTTATAATTGCAATCCCCTTTATGCTCGGATTTCAAATCAATTTTATAGACGCTTATTTCGAAGCTATGAGTGGCTTTACAACGACTGGTATAACTCTTTTGGCTGGGCTAGAAGAGATGCCATTATCGTTAATTTTTTTGAGAAGTATGATTCAATGGTTGGGTGGTTTGGGAATTTTATCTTTTTTCCTGATGATAACCTTTAGAAGTGAAGGTGAAGTGTGGCAGTTATTTGGAGCTGAAGCCCATAAAATATCTTCCTCTCGTCCAGTTCCTAATCTTTATCGGACTATAAAAATTCTCTGGCTTATATATACTGGGCTTTCGTTTCTTCAAATCTTGCTATTGACTATTGCAGGTCTAAGTGTATTTGATGCGATTATCCATACTATGACCACTCTATCTACAGGTGGTTTTTCACGTTACGATGCCAGTATTGCCTACTTTGCTGAGAGTGGTTACAGTAATTTTCAGATTATAGAATACATATTTATTCTTTTTATGTTTTTAGGTGGGGTTAATTTCTTACTTCATTATAAGGCGGTTAAAAGAAATTGGCAGGACATAATTGCTGACGTAGAGTTTCGCTATTATTTAAAGTTAGTGTTTTGTTTTACTGCTTTAATATTTCTTTCTGTTGTTATATCTCAAAATTTTCCTCTGGATTTCAAAAATATAGAGGATGCTTTTAGGACCAGTCTTTTTCAGGTGCTGGCAATTATGACTACTACAGGTTATGAGACTCAGTATATTGGCTCGGCTTATTTTGTTATTTTTGCCAGACAATTATTTTTAGTTATGATGGTTATTGGTGGTTCAGTTGGTTCTACTGGTGGAGGAATTAAAGTTATCAGATTTGTTATTTTGAAAAGGCTTTTTGGGAGGGAGATAAAGTCTCTGGCTTTGCCTCGACGGGCAGTAAAACCTCTGACTATTAATCAAACAAAGGTGGATTGGGAAGATGCATATCGTATATCAGGATTATTTTTTGCCTGGCTAATGTTAATATTATTAGGAGGCTTGATAACGGCAATATTCACTCCCTTTGGAATAGCAACTTCAATTTCAGGAATGTTTTCAGCCGTTAACAATATAGGTCCTTCCTATATAACTGTAGCTGAGATGATTGAAATTCATCCAGTAGTTAAGGTTACTTATACTTTAGGCATGCTGGCAGGCCGACTGGAAATAATTCCAGTAATTGCACTTTTTCGCCCTGATGTCTGGCAGCGCTAAAAGGAGGAAGCAAATGTATATTTTAATAGCAGGTGGAGGAATAGTTGGCAGTAATATGACCAAGAACCTGGTTAAAAATCATGATGTGGTGGTTATAGATATCGATAGACAGGTCTGTGAGGATATTTATAGTAGATTTGGGGCAGTTTCAGTCCATGGAAATGCTACCAAAGTTAATGTTCTAAAGGATGCAGGTATTGAAAAATGTGATGTGGCTGTGGCGGTTATGCAAAATGATGCTGATAATTTAGCCTTTACGGTACTTGCTAAAGATTTTGGAGTAGATAAAATTTTAGTTAGAATGAGGGACCCGGAGTATGAAAGCGCCTATCGTAAAGCCGGAGCTACTACAGTGGGTAGCATAATGGAACTGATGGTAGAAAAATTTGTTATCGATATTGAAGAGCCAAGAGTAAGGAAAGTGGCTTCTTTGGGTAACGGTAGAGCTGAGATATCAATCATTACCCTGCCAGAAGATTCTCCCTGCACCGGCAAAAAAGTGCAAGAAATTGTAAATAGTACCGGTTTTCCAGAAGATATAGTAATCGCTGGCATTTACGATAAAAAAGAAGATAAACTGCATATTCCTCGGGGAGGCCAAAAGATTCATGCCGGTGACCAGGTCTTTTTGGTGGCCACTGAAGAGAATATGCATCGGGCAGCAGATTACTTGATGAGAAATATAAAATAACCAAGGGAGCCTGCTTTGGCTCAGACTCCCTTGGTAATATTTTTTTCTTGCAAATATATTATTTTAATAAATGCAGATTTATCTTTTTAACTTATTTAAAGCTTCAACCCTTTCTTCAATGGGCGGGTGAGTACTAAATAGTTTGGCCATACCTTCGCGGGAAAGGGGGTTGACGATAAACATATGAGAAGTGGCTTCATTGACTTCCATAGGTGAACTTTTAGCATGCTGTTCCATTTTACGGAGAGCACTGGCCAGACCAGCCGGGTTACCTGTTATACCAGCAGCTGTAGCATCGGCTTTATATTCTCTAGATCTTGAGATAGCCATTTTTATTATTACGGCAGCCAGTGGAGCAAAAATTATAGCCAGAATTTGCATAATTGCGGCTGCTCCTCCTCCGCGACTTCTACGACCCCCAAAAATCATTCTGTATCTACCCATTCGGGAAAGAAAAGCCAGGGCTCCAGCCATTACGGCTGCAAGAGTACTTATTAAAGTATCCCTGTTTTTTATATGAGATAACTCATGGGCTATAACCCCTTCTAATTCATCTTTGTCCAGCAGTTTAATTATACCCTCAGTTAGAGCAATAGCAGAATTTTTGGGATTGCGACCAGTGGCAAAGGCATTGGGTTGCTCTCCCGGAGTTACATAAACCTTTGGCTTGGGCAGGCCGGCATCCTGACTCAACCTGGAGATTATTCTATGAAGATTGGGAGCTTCATCCTCAGGTAGGGGGCGTGATTTGGTCATTTTTATAGCAATGGTATCGCTTTTCCAGTAGGCAATAAAGTTAATTGCCATAGCAAAGATAAAGGCCATTAAAAGTCCAGATTCACCGGCGATGGCTCCTCCAAGAACAATAAATATAACAGTGAGTAACGCCATTAAAAATACTGTTTTTAAGCTATGCATATTATTAAACACTCCCTTCATAATAAAACTCAGCAAATATATAGTTATAAATTAGTCCTGCTAACAATCATTTTAACTTATTTTCTTACTTACTGCAAGCAAAATGATAGTTAGCAAAAAATAATGGGTTTTCAGTTAAATTTTAGGCTGGTTTAGCATAAATAATTAGAAAATTATCATATTTTTCTCTTTGACAGGCAGGAATTATCTAGAAAATAACTAATTATATTAATATCAACCCTATTAATATTTAATTTAAATTTCTACTATTAAATATAGAAATTAATTATTATAAGGAGGTTTTATCAGTTCATGGAGGTATTAAAAGTAGCAGCAAATTCCAGTCCTAACTCAGTAGCAGGAGCTTTAGCCGGAGTTTTGCGTGAGGAAGGTGGAGCGGAATTACAGGCCATAGGTGCTGGGGCAATTAATCAGGCAGTAAAAGCTGTAGCCATAGCCCGGGGCTTTGTAGCCCCTTCAGGTATGGATTTAGTCTGTATACCAGCTTTTACAGATATTGAAATTGACGGAGAGGAAAGAACAGCGATTAAATTTATTGTTGAACCCCGATAGGACGGTTCATGTTTAACTTTACTATTAGGGTTGATAAACAATAATCCACCCTTCTTAAGCGGGAAGGGTCTTTTTTTTTTATTTTATTGACCATAAGGTTAACTTATCTTGCTTATAAGAAATACTTTTGTTATAATTTATTGAGAGCAGTTAAGTTTTTTGCCATCAAGTAAAATGTAAATTGAAAGTCACAATAAATCTCGATTATTTAGAATATAATTTTTTTAAGGAGAGATCATTATGTCAGCTGAAGAAAAAATAAAACTAACTTCATTCAGTAAAAGCTCTGGTTGAGCTGCTAAAATGGGGCCAGCTGAGCTGGCCGAAATATTGGCAGGACTTGATTTTAGTACTGAAGATGAAAACTTAATAATTGGGCTGGAGAATGCTGATGATGCCATTGTTTATCAGTTGAACTCAGAGCAAGCTCTAATCCAGACAGTTGATTTTTTCACCCCCATTGTTGACGATCCTTATCTATTTGGCCAAATTTCAGCAGCAAACTCCTTAAGTGATGTTTACGCTATGGGAGGAAAACCCTTTTTGGCCATGAATATTGTCTGTTTTCCTGGTGATTTGGATAAAAATATATTACATGAAATAATGCAGGGAGGACTTGATAAAGCTAAAGAAGCAGGAATCACCATTTCTGGTGGGCATACCATTGAGGATGAGGAGCCCAAATATGGCCTGGTTGTTAGTGGTTTGGCTCATCCTGATGATATTCTAACAAACTCAAAGGCAAAGGAGGGAGATAAATTAATTCTCACTAAACCACTGGGTACGGGCATAATCACCACTGCCTTTAAAGCTGATATGGCTGAACAATCTCCCCAGCATCCGGCGATTAAGAGCATGTTAGAATTAAATAAGAAGGCTGCTCTTCTCCTGCAAAACCTCTCTGTTTCAGCCTGTACTGACATTACAGGTTTTGGCCTGATAGGTCATCTAGAAGAGATGCTATCGGCTAGCAATAAAGGTTGTAAGCTCTGGCTGGATAAGTTGCCCTATTTTGCTGAGGTTCCTGAATTGTCAAAGGCCGGGCTGGTTCCAGGAGGATTATATCGCAATAAAGATACTTTTTCCAGTAACGTAACCAGTTTCTCAGATGTTATCCCCTTCCAGGAGGACTTGCTTTATGACCCCCAAACTTCTGGAGGCCTCTTAATAGCTATGTCTGATTCTGAAGCAAAGAAATTTGTTGCAGATTACAATAATCAAAAAAGGCAAGACCAGCAACCGAAAGCTGCTATAATTGGTGAAGTTACAGCCAATTCTGGTATTACTCTAAAGAAAAGAGAAAGTAACAATTAATTTGGTTGGTTAATATATTTCTTCCTAAACCCTGTACAAACAGCTGCCTTTTGTCATATAATTATAGAGGATAGATTTTAATTACAACCTAGGCAGATTTGAAACAGGAGGAAATGCAATGGAAGTACTGATAATCGGCATCGGTGGGGGTTCTGCTTCGGGAAAATCAACCCTGGCCCAAATTCTGAAATCTTCTTTTCGTGATGAAGTTTCTATTTTGCGTTTGGATTATTATTATCATGACAAGGAATATTTTTCTGTTCCCGAGGAAAAAATTAATTTTGACCACCCCGATGCTTTTGAAATAGGGCTTTTATGTGAGCATTTACAGAAGCTGCGTCAGGGTAAAGGAGTCAACAGACCGGTTTATAGTTTTAAAACTAATAGCAGATTAGATGAATATAAAGAAGTTAAACCTTCTCGCATTATCATTGTAGAGGGGATCCTTACTCTCTATTATCAAAAATTGCGAGATTTTTTTGATTTAAAGATTTATGTCGATACTGACAACGACATACGTCTCTTAAGGAGAATAACCAGGGATATCAAGGAAAGAGGCAGAACATTAAAATCAGTTAAAGAACAATATTTAGCTACTGTAAAACCCATGCATGAACAGTTTGTTGAGCCCAGCAAATCTAAAGCAGATATAATCATTCCCCATGGAGGACTCAATGAAATTGCTAATGATCTTTTGATAGAGAAAATTAAAGGCCATTTGCTAAAAAATAAAGGAGTTTAGTAACATATGAAGAAATATACCCCATTACTTCTATAAAATGGGGGTGTATTAATGGTTGATTTAGGCAGATTTAATCTAAAAATTTTAGGCCCACTTATTTTGCTGCTTTTATGGACTGGTCTCTGGTTAATGGGAAATATCAACTTGCCGACTTCAAATAATGAAGTTATCCTGGAAAGAGGAGATATTTCAAACCACCAGAAATTAGAAAAGGAAACTCTTAATTACGAAAATAAGGAAGAAACAGCCGCCAGGGAGATCTTGATCCATATTGGCGGTGGTGTCAAGAATCCCGGGGTTTATAGTTTATCTCCTGAAACAAGGGTAGTAGATGCTATTCTGGCTGCCGGGGGAGAAAAAGAAACGGCAGCTTTGGACCAGGTCAACCTGGCAAGACCACTGCAGGATGGAGAGAGAATTATAATACCTTTAGCTAATGATAATGTTAGCCAAATTACTACAGAAACGGCTCAGGCTAAAGAACAGGAAGATTTTTCAGTTAGTAATTTCATAGGGGAAACAGCCTTTGATTCTGGCCTGATTAATCTAAATGAAGCAAATATGGAAGAGCTAATAACTCTCACAGGTATAGGTGAAAGTAGAGCTAAAGCCATTATAACCTATCGGGAAGAACAGGGGCCCTTTTTATCCCCGGAAGAATTAATGGCCGTTCCAGGTATAGGCCCGGCAATTTTAGCAGGGATAATTGATGAAGTGGAGATATGATGGCTAAGGGTTTAACTCCCCGGGCTAGTAAAACCCTTTATTATCCTTTGTTTTACCTTTTTCTCTATCAGATTTTAGCCATAGAGATAATGACGGCTATTTTTCATAATTTCCAGCATAGATTTGTTTTTATAAGTGTATCCTTATTGCTAATTTTGCTTTTGCTATTCTGTTTAAAATTAGGAGAATTTTACTTTAAATTTTATCGTCAGCAAAAAGCAATAGATAATAATAATTTTCTCTTTCTAGCTTCATTATTGCTATCGATGGGGCTTACATTGAGATTTTTGGCTTTTTATATTTCTCCTGCTATGGCTGATTTTTTATCCCGGCAAGATTATGGCCTGCCAATTTTTTCTTTTACTGATCATCTGCCATATTTTCTGTTCCAGACAAGAACTCAATGGCAGTCTATAATCAATAATAATTTTAGCCCTGAAAGAGCCAGGCTGATATCAGCTTTAATTTTAGGGGAACGGGAAAATTTATTTCGGTTCTCCCGGCTTTTTCGTCAGGCAGGAGCCAGCCATTTGTTAGCCCTTTCTGGACTCCATGTCAGCTTTATAGCTCTTTTTATCAATTTTATTATAAGCCGGATACCATTTGCCAAAAATTGGGCTAGAGAATTTAATATTGCTGCCCTGATATTTTATGTTTTCCTGGCAGGAGCCAGCCCGTCTTTGCAGAGAGCAGGAATAATGTTGATCTGCTGGATAATGCTACAAAAGAATAACAAAGCTACCTCCCCTCTAAATATCCTGGGGCTTGCTGGCATCATAATATTATTTATTAATCCCGGTCACCTTTATCAGTTGAACTTCCAACTTTCCTTTATAGTTGTTATAAGTCTAATTGTTTTTAGGCCTTTATTAAACAGGCTAATTTTTAATGCTCTGGCCGTTAGCCTGGCAGCAACTATAGGTACCGCTCCAATATTATTGTGGCACTTTGGTGAGTTAAACTTCAATGCCATTATTAGTAATCTGATATTAGTCCCCCAAATGGCAATTATCTTACCCTGCACTCTATTAATGATCTTAACCAGTTATTTTTCTCAATTTTTGGCAGCAGCTTTGGCTTATCTAGTTAATTTGTTGTTGACACCCTTTATTTTATCAACAGCTTTTTTGGCCGAGTTACCCTTTATTATATCTTTCGACTTTTACAGACAATTTGCTGAAAGAGAGTTATGGCAAAACTCTTTTTTGCCCCTGCCAGTTTTACTTGCCTATTTTATTATTTTTCATGTACCCACTTTGCTGCTTAGGGTTACTATACCTGATTGGATAAGGAAAAGACATGGTTTATCTCGGCTTATTATTTTGCTCATAATTATTTTTTTATTCATTATAATATTCATCACCTCTATATCTGGCCTTTAGGGTTGATGTAATAATAAAAGCATGAGGTGGTTTACAGTGGCAACAAAAAATGTTTTTCCTACAACTGAGGAAGATTTAAAGTCTTTTTATTTGTTGGTCAGTCCAGAGAAGTATTTATTGGATGAGCAGATATCTTATTTGCAGGATAATTTTGCCAGCTCTAAAGAAGATATTAACTGGGTTTATTTAGAGGACGATGAAGAAAATTTTTGCCAGGAGTTTTCAAGAGCTGTTCTTTCTGTCAGTATGTTAGCAGGGCGAAAATTTATCCTGGTTAAATGCAGTAAACTTTTTCAAAAAAAAGTAGCCTTCAGCGAAAAAATTATTAAAGTATTAGCAGAGAACCCTCCTCAAGTAACTGTTGTTTTTCTGGTAGAGGGAAAGATAGATGGCCGCATTAAGTCAGTGAGAGAATTTAAAAAATATGGGGAAATTGAAAAGCTAAAAGCCCCTCAGTATCAGGATCTCAAGGACTGGATTAAAGATAAATTTGCAGAAGAAGGAAAAAAAGTTGAAGCCAAATTAGTTTATTACTTAGAATATATCTTTGATAATAATTTAGAGGCTTTAGCTAAAGAAATTGATAAGCTAATTACCTGCAATATGGAAGAAGAGTTAATAAAATTTGCTGATTCGCAGGATTTGCTGGCTCAAGGAGGATTTATAACTGACCAGATGATTTTTAAATTAATGGATAACTGGGCTAAGAACAACATTTCTAAGGCTTTAAGAATATATCGCAGGTTGATTAAAAATGGTGAAGAGCCCTTTAAAATCCTCAGCATGCTCCAGCGTCAGTTGAGGTTGTTGCTGGTGGTAAAGGAACTAAAAAAGGAAAATTTAACGGCAAAAAAGATAGCCAAAAAAATCTCAGAACATCCCTATCCAGTAAAAAAATGTCTGCAACAGACAGCAGCCTTTACTTTTGAGCAACTTGAAAGGGCTTTAGAAAATCTGTTACAGCTCAATAGAGATATAATCACTGGAAAAGTGAGGAGTCCAGAGATAGCAATTGAGGACTATCTTTTACAGAATTTATAATAAAAAACAAATAAACAGGCCCTGGTTGGGCCTGTCTTAAGAAAAATAGTTTTAGGTACTATTTATTACTCAGCAAAGGCTTCATTAAATTTTTGGTGCAACTGTGACTTTTTGCGGGCAGCTTTATTTTTATGGATGATGTTTTTCCCGCTAGCTTTATCTATCATTTTAAAGGCTTGACTTAAAGCTTCTTTAGCTTCATCCTGATCAGGATTTCCATCCATAACAGTTTGAAATTCTTTTACCGCCGTTTTCATCTTGTTTTTCCAGCGGCGATTCTGCTCGGTCTGTCTCTCCGTTACTCTTACCCTTTTTTTAGCTGATTCAATAATAGGCATGAAATTACACCTCCTAAACAAATTTGCAACATATATTATTTTACCAGAAGCAATAATAAAAAGCAAGCCTGGTAGGGGAGAATTTGATGTTTTAGCTCATAATGATATAATTAAGTTTGATGTTAATTTATATGGATAAATTTTGAGGAGGAAAAACCTTTGTCTGTCAATAAGATAAGAAATTTTTGTATAATAGCCCATATCGATCATGGCAAATCTACTCTAGCCGATAGAATATTGGAACTCACAAATACCATAGAGGATAGGGAGATGCAGGAACAGGTATTAGATAACATGGATTTAGAGCGGGAAAGAGGTATTACCATAAAAGCCCAGGCTGTTTCTCTAGATTATAAGGGATACCGCTTTAATCTAATCGATACTCCAGGCCATGTTGACTTTTCCTATGAAGTCTCCCGTAGTTTAGCCGCCTGTGAGGGTGCTCTTTTAGTTATAGATGCTGCTCAGGGTATAGAGGCTCAGACAGTGGCTAATATATATCTGGCTTTAGAACATGATCTAGAGATAATACCAGTAATAAATAAAATAGACCTTCCAGCAGCAGATGTAAAAAGAGTTAAAGAACAATTATTGGAGTTAGGCATTGACCCTGCTGAAGCGCTACTGGCCAGTGCTAAGGAAGGCACGGGTGTGGAAAAAATTCTTGATGAAATAATTACCAGAGTACCTCCACCAGCTCCAGAAGAGGATCTTCCTCTAAAAGCTTTAGTCTTTGATTCCCTGTACAATTCTTATCAGGGGGTCATTGCTTATATTAGGGTAATGACGGGCAAAGTGGTGCCGGGAGAGAAAATATTTTTAATGGCCAGTGAAAAAGAGTATGAAGTTGATGAAATTGGAATATTCACCCCTGAGATGAAAAAAACTTCCCAGTTAAAGGCCGGTGAGGTGGGTTATTTGATGGCCGGTATAAAAGATGTGCGCAACTGTAAAGTTGGTGATACCATCACCACTGTTAATAATAAAGCTGCAGAACCCCTGCCGGGATACCAGGATGTTAAACCGATGGTTTTTAGTGGTATGTATCCCACTGATAATGATGATTACGAGGTCTTAAAGGAAGCATTAGAAAAACTACAATTGAATGATGCTGCCTTTACCTTTGAAGCTGAAACTTCAGCAGCCCTGGGCTTTGGTTTTCGCTGTGGTTTTTTAGGGTTGCTGCATATGGAAATTGTGCAGGAAAGACTGGAGCGAGAATTCAACATTAATCTTATTATGACTGCCCCCAGTGTGGTCTATCAATTGACACTCGAAAATGGAGAAACTAAAGAGATTGATAATCCGGCCGAGTTTCCTGCCCCCTCAGAGATATCCACTATTGCTGAACCCTATGTGACGGCTACTATAAGTCTACCTGAGGACTATATCGGTTCCGTAATGGAATTGTGTGAGGATAACCGGGGACAATTTTCTGATATGACCTATATTGACCAAAATAGAGTTCAGTTGCAATATGAAATGCCGATGAGTGAGATCATTACTGATTTTTTCAATCAGCTAAAATCTAAGAGCAGAGGCTATGCCACTTTAGATTACGAGCCCCTGGGTTACCAGGAATCTGACCTTGTAAAACTTGATATCTTAGTCAATAAAGAAAAAATTGATGCCCTTTCAATAATTGTCCATCGCGATAAAGCTGAAGTAGTTGGAAGAGAACTCTTGAAAAAGTTAAAAGACATTATTCCTAGAAAATTATTTGCCGTTCCTCTTCAGGCGGCAATAGGCAATAATATAGTGGCTCGAGAAGATATTAAGGCTCGCAAAAAAGATGTATTGCAAAAATGTTATGGTGGAGATGTTAGCCGGAAAAGAAAATTATTAGAACAGCAAAAAGAGGGTAAGAAAAGAATGAAACAGATAGGTAGTGTTGACATACCCCAGGAAGCTTTCTTGGCTGTCTTGGAGCGCGGAAATGGTGATTGAGAGAGATGAACTAGCCTTATATCTTCATATCCCCTTTTGCAGAAATAAGTGTGCTTATTGTAACTATTATTCAATAAGGGCTGGAAGGAAAAAGCAGGCTCTTTTTGTTAAAGAATTGACCAAGGAAATTAAGAGTAGGGCGGATAATCTATCTGCTAAAGTAACCAGCATTTATATTGGAGGCGGAACTCCTTCATTATTAACTAATGCCTTTTTAGCGGCCATCATGAACTCAATTGAAGAAAATTATTTCTTGGCTAAAAATAGTGAAATAACTTTAGAAGTAAACCCCCTCGATTTGCAAAAGGAGAAGACTTTAAGAGACTGGCAACAACTGGGAATCAATAGGATCTCTCTGGGAGTACAATCTCTTAAAGAGGATGAATTAAATTTATTAGGCCGGGACCATGGAATCAATGAAGCAAAAAAGGCTCTTGCTATTTTGGCTCAAGCAGATTTTAATTATAGCGTAGATCTAATCTCTGCCCTTCCAGGCCAGCAGGCCAGTGATTATCTCAGGAGCCTGGAGCTGGTCTTAAACTATTCTCCCAAACATATCTCCAGCTATAATCTACAGATAGAGCCCAATACCGAGCTTAATAAGCTCTGGCAAACAGGTGAACTTTTGGAGATAAGTGAAGAAGAAGATGCTAAAGCTTACGAAAAAACCAGAGAAATTTTAACTGTTAAAGGTTACCGCCATTATGAAATATCAAATTATGCTCTTCCGGGATATTCAAGCCATCATAACTTAGCCTACTGGCAATTTAGACCTTATGCTGGCTTTGGTCCGGCGGCCTGTAGTTTTGATATGAAAAAGCGCCGCTGCAATATTGCAGACCTCAATATTTATTTAGCTTCAGCTGAGAAAGAGAGTTCTGAAATTGCTAGAATAGATTTTCTTACTATAGAGGATTTAATTAAAGATTATATTTTTACCGGTTTGAGATTAACTGCGGGTATTAGCAAAAAAGATTTTGCCACGTTATTTAAAAGAGAATTAAAGGATATATATGAAAGGGAAATTAATGATTTAGTTGGCCAGGGATTATTAATAGAGACCCCCAATAAAATAAGACTGAGTAATAAGGGATTATTACTGGCAAATCAAGTCTTTACTGTTTTTTTGTAAAGCTGATAACAGTCCCTGCTATGCCTTGACAAAGAAAAAATGATATGGTATTTTAATTATAGCTGTTAGCACTCCTCCTTATTGAGTGCTAAAAAAGGGGTGGTCATATTGTTAGCCGAAATCTCTGGCAGAAAAGAGAAGGTTTTAAAAGCCATTATCCAGGAGCATATTTTAACGGCTGAACCTGTAGGTTCAAGGACCTTAGCCCGAAAATACGATTTTGATTTCAGTCCGGCAACTATTAGAAATGAAATGGCTGATTTAGAAGAAATGGGTTTATTGGAACAACCACATACTTCAGCTGGCCGTATCCCATCTGATAAGGGATACCGTTTCTATGTTGATAGATTAATGGAAGGAAAACTGGAAAAACCAGTCTCTTTAAAGAAATATTTAAAGGAACTTTCCCGTCAGAAATCAGGCCTGGAGGATATAATGTCTGAAATGGCCAGACTGCTATCGGGAATGGTCAAATATACAGCTATAGTTAGTGAACCGGGATTTGCTGAGAGTAAAATCTCTCGCCTGGAATTACTGCCCATCTCTAAGAGAAAATTACTCTTAATTGTTATTACCAGTAATGGTCTGGTAAATAATAAAGTTATTAATTTAGAGAGCAAATTAACTGAGGAAGAGTTAGATGACCTAAATAGAATACTATCTAAGAGGTTGACTGGTAAAAAGATTCAAGAGATCACCGAATCATTTTTGCAGAAATTAGAAGAGGAGCTTAAGCGGCGCTTGAATTATACTGCTAGAATAATAAAAAGACTGGAAGAGGAAATCACTGGCATTTTGGCTAAGGAAGAGATGAAAATATATTTAGATGGCACCTCATATATCCTGGAACAACCTGAGTTTAATGACCTAAAAAGCCTTAAGAAAATACTAAAAGTTTTAGATAGGAAAGAGGAATTGAGAAGATTAGTAGCTGACCTAGAGGATGAACTAGAAGTTAAAATTGGGACTGAAAATAAATTGCAGGAGATGCAAAACTGCAGTCTAGTAGTGGCAACTTATAAACTGCAGGGAGGTGGCACTGGAAGAGTTGGTGTTATCGGTCCCACCAGAATGGAATATCCCCGTGTAATTTCCTCCGTGGATTTAACGGCAGAACTAATAAGTAAAATTATTTCCCGTTCAGGCAGGTGATTAATAATGGCTAAAGACAGAGAGGATCAAGATCAGCAGGTTAAAACTGAAGCAAAAGAAGATCAAAAAGAAGAAATAAAGGATGAAGCAGTAGAAACTACCGAGGAAGTAGATGGAGAAGAAGAGAGAGATCCAGAAGAGTTGCAGCAAAAAATTGACGAATTAGAGGCTGAAATTGCTGCTTTAAAAAAAGAAAATGAGCAATATCGCAATAAACTGCAGAGATCAAAAGCTGATTTTGCCAATTATCGTCGTCGAGTTACTGAGGAGAAGTTTGGGCTCTGTCGCAAGTATAAAAAAGAAGTTATCATTGAGATTCTTCCAGTCCTGGATAACTTTGAGAGAGCCCTAGACAGCTGTGAGGAGAAAGATGAATTTTATCAGGGAATTGAAATGATCCATAAACAGATAACTTCTGTTTTAGAACAGGAAGGTGTTGGAAGAATAGCCACGGAAGAGGAAGAGTTTGATCCTGAATATCATGAGGCTGTTGAACAGGTAGAAACAGATGAATATGAATCTGGCACCATCATAGAAGAGATGCAAAAAGGATACACTTTTCAAGATGAAGTTTTACGACCTGCTTTAGTAAAGGTCGCTAAATAGAAAATCACTATGAAAACAACAGAATAAGGAGGCTGTTAATATGGGTAAAATATTAGGTATTGATTTAGGAACCACCAATTCCTGCATGGCAATTATTGAAGGTGATGAACCTACGGTAATAACAAATAAAGAAGGTTCAAGAACTACTCCTTCAGTCGTTGCTTATAATAAAAAAGGTGAAAGAATAGTTGGAGAACATGCTAAAAGACAGGCGATCACTAATCCTGACCAGACTGTAAGCTCTATCAAAAGACATATGGGAACTGATCATAGCGTTACCTTAAAGGGAGAAGAATATACTCCCCAGGAAATATCTGCAATGATTCTGCAAAAAATGAAGCAGGATGCAGAGGATTATATAGGTCAGGAGATAAAAGAAGCGGTTATTACAGTACCTGCCTATTTCAGTGATAGTCAACGGCAGGCAACTAAAGATGCAGGAAAGATAGCCGGTCTAGAGGTAAAGAGAATAATAAATGAGCCTACTGCTGCTTCTCTAGCTTATGGACTTGATGATGATAAAGACCAGACAATTTTAGTCTATGACCTTGGTGGCGGCACCTTTGATGTTTCGATATTAGAAATAGGTGACGGAGTATTTGAAGTTATCGCTACCAGTGGTAACAATAAACTGGGTGGAGATGATTTTGATGAAAGGCTCATTGATTATTTAGCTGAGAGTTTCAAAAGCGATTATGGTATTGATTTAAGAGAGGATAGAATGGCTTTGCAGCGCCTGAAAGATGCCGCCGAAAAGGCCAAGATAGAACTATCCAGTGTTAAAGAAACCAATGTTAATCTCCCCTTTATCACCCAGACTGAAGACGGTCCTAAACATCTTGATGTAGATATAACCAGGGCTAAATTCAATGAATTGACCGAGGATTTAGTGGAAAAAACCATGGGACCTGCCCGGCAAGCCATGAAGGATGCCGGATTAAGCACAGGTGAAATAGATGAAGTGATTTTAGTGGGAGGTTCCACTAGAATTCCAGCTGTTCAGGAAGCAGTAGAAGAATTAGCTGGTAAATCTCCTAATAAGGGAATTAATCCTGATGAAGTTGTGGCAATTGGAGCTGCTATCCAGGGTGGAGTTTTAGCCGGCGATGTTGATGATTTGGTTTTATTAGATGTTACTCCTCTCTCCCTGGGTATAGAGACCCTAGGCGGAGTATTCACCAAATTAATTGAAAGAAATACCACTATTCCAACCTCTAAGAGTAAGGTCTTCTCTACTGCAGAAGATAATCAGACTACAGTTGATATCCATGTCCTGCAGGGAGAAAGAAAGATGGCCAAGCATAATAAAACTTTAGGCCGCTTTCAGCTGACTGATATTCCCCCTGCTCCCAGAGGAGTACCACAAATTGAAGTAACCTTTGATATCGATGAAAATGGAATTGTTCACGTTTCCGCTAAGGATAAGGGAACAGGAAACGAGCAGGATATAACGATTCAATCTGATAGTGGTCTAAGCGAGGAAGAGATTGAAGAGATGGTAAAGGAAGCTGAAAGACATGCTGAAGAGGACAAGAAAAAAGTAGAAAGAATAGAAACCAAAAATGAAGCTGAGTCTTTAGTTCACTCCGTGGAGAAAACCCTTGATGAAGCTGGAGACAAGGTGGATGCAAACACTAAAGAACAGGTTGAAAATGCTAAAGATGACCTGAAGGCAGAACTGGATAATGAGGAGATTGATGTAGATGCTGTTCAGGAAAAAATGGATGCCCTTAATGAAGTCCTGACTGAATTAAGTCAGCAGATATATCAGCAGCAACAACAAGCCCAGCAGCAGGCTGGAGCAGCTGGTGGAGCTGCCCAGGGAGCAGCTAGTGGTGAAGCAGGCGATGACTCTGATGATGATACCATAGATGTTGATTTTGAAGAGGTAGATGAAGAAGAGGAAGATAAGTAACAGACCTAAATAGAGGGGAGTACTTTGCTCCCTTCTATTCTCTGTTTATTATAGGATGGTGATTTTATGGCAGCAAAAAAAGATTATTACGAGGTATTAGGAGTAAGTAGAGATGCGGATGAAAAGGAGATCAAGAAGGCCTACCGCAAATTAGCAAAGAAATATCATCCCGATCGCAGTGACGACCCTAATGCAGCGGAGAAGTTTAAGGAGATATCAGAAGCTTACGATATTTTAAGTGACCCTGATAAACGAAAACGATATGACCAATATGGTCATTCAGGTATAGATCAAGAGGACTTTAGCTTTAATTTTGATGATTTTGCCCAGGGAGGCTTTGGTGGCCTTGATGATATTTTTGAAATGTTCTTTGGTGATAGGCGCCGTGGTGGAGGACGTTCTCGCAGGAGACCCCGCAGCGGCCAGGATTTAAAATACAAACTGGAAATCACCTTTGAAGAGGCGGCCTTTGGCACTGAAAAGGAAATTACTATTCCCCGCCAGGAAGATTGTCCTACCTGTGAAGGATCTGGAGCTAAACCCGGTACAGATAGAAAAACCTGCCCTAAATGTCAGGGAACAGGTCAAATAAGGGTGACAAAAAGAACCCCCTTTGGTCATTTAGCCCAGGCTAAAACCTGTGATCGCTGTCAGGGAGAGGGAGAGATCATTGAAGACCCCTGTCCAGAATGTGATGGCGAAGGTAGAATTATACGCCGCCGGAAGATAACGGTAAATGTTCCAGCCGGTGTTGCCGATGGCAATCAACTGAGGCTAACCGGAGAAGGTGGGGCTGGAGAGTATGGAGCTAGAGCAGGAGATCTTTATGTTGTCATTAAAGTTAAGCCTCATAAAATTTTTGAGAGAAAAGGCAATGATATTCACTGTGAAGTTCCTATTAATTTTGTTCAGGCAGCTCTTGGCGATGAGATTAAAGTCCCTACCCTTGATGGCAAAGTTAAGCTCAAAATACCCTCAGGGAGCCAGCCTGGTGATGTTTTAAGATTGAGAAACAAGGGAATAAAAGCTGTTAATGGCTCTGGTCGTGGTGATCAATATGTGAAATTAAAAGTTGTTATACCTAAATCCTTAAACCAGGAGCAGAAACAGCTGCTGCGCAAGTTTGCCGAAATGTCAGGAGAAGAGATAAACCCGGAGAGCAAGGGTTTTTTTAAGAAAGTTAAAGAAGCTTTCGGCGGGAATTAGTCATGCTTATTATTAAGTATCAATTAAAGTTGTCATCTACTGCCCAAAAGTTAGGGGAAATTATCATGGAAGATATTTTCTCAAAGGGTTTTCAAGTCCGAAAATTAGTAGATGACAGCTTTTTATTTATTGGTTATCAATCAGCAGGGAAACAGCAAGGAGAGTTTTCCTCGAAACAAATTTGGCAAAAATTATTAAAGAAATTAGCTTTTCATCAACAGGAGCTCAGAGACGCTGGGGGGTACATTTTGCGTCGTCAGCAGGAAAAGGAATTCAATTGGGTACAGAATTTTCAGGAGAACTATCAGGAAGTCTATCCCCTCAACGGCTGGGTGATTTTCCCGCCCTGGAAGAAAAATGCAAATAAGAGCTCTGAAATCCTTAAAAAACAGTCTGAGCTAAAAAAAATCATTATTGAGCCTGGAATAGCTTTTGGTACCGGCACTCATGCCAGTACAGTTTTAGCCTTTAGGTTGCTTGATGAAGTTACTGATTATCAAGAAAAGTTTACTGCCTTTTTAGATGCCGGTTGTGGCAGTGGGATACTAACAATTGCTGCCAGTAAAATGGGTTTAAATAATATCACTGCCATTGATATTGAACCTGAGTCTATTGCAAATACCAAAAGGAACTTAGCCTTAAATAATTTAGCCAATAAATCAGGTATCAAAATTCACCAACAGGATATTATTGCCCATTGCCAGAAAAAAATTGCCCGAAGACAAAAATATGATATAATAACTGTAAATTGCCTTGCTGTTATTTTATTGGAAGTTATTCCTTTTTTGTTTGAGATATTGGCAGAGCAGGGTTATTTGATTATCAGTGGTTTTGAATTTGAGCAGGAAGATTCTATAATTGATGTTATTTTAAATAACCAGCAGGTAAAATTTATAAAAAGGACAGCTAAAGAAGGCTGGGTAGCTTATCTTGTGCAAAAAGAGAGCAAGTCTTAATTACTAAACCGAAATAAATTTGGAGTGAAGTTAGATGAGGAAATTTTTTCTTCCCCCCAAAAATTCTTATCCGCAAGAAATAGGCCAGGTGGTAACCCTTTCTGGTGAACTTTATAATCATATTGTGAATAGTTTGCGCCATCGGGAAGGGGATGAAATAATATTGCTGGATGGCCAGGGGTCTTCCTATAAAGGAATAATAAAGGAGATAAGCCAGGAAAAATTACAAGTAGAGATAAAAAATATAGCAGCAGTTGAAACTGAGCCTAAAGCTCAAATCTATCTGGCTCAGGCCTTAGCTAAAAAAGACAACTTTGAGCAAGTTTTACAGAAGGCCACAGAGATTGGAGCAAAGGGTTTTTTTCCTCTAACCACCGAGAATACTGTTGTCAAGTTATCTTCTCAGAAAAAAAAGCGGCGTTATAAGCGCTGGCGAAAAATCATAAGAGAGGCTGCTCGTCAATCAGAAAGAGGAATAATTCCAGAGTTAAAAGAATTATGTGATATAGAGGAGATAGCAGAGCAATTTGTTGAATTTGACTTGATTTTACTGGCAGCGGCTCGGTCAGCTAAGCAAAATTTGAGGGAAATTTTATCTGACTTCAAAGCTGAAGAAAAGATAAACACCACTAAAAATAGACCAGCTAACTTTGAGGGGAAAATTTTAGTCCTCATAGGTCCTGAGGGAGGATTTACTGAGGAAGAAAAGAAATATCTTTTAGAGCAGGAGCAAAATATTTATTCATTAGATTTAGGCCCCCGAATTTTGCGAACTGAAACAGCAGGCCCTCTCTTGACAGGATTATTACTTTATGAATTAGGTGATATTTAATGAAAGTGGCTCTTTATAATCTTGGTTGCCGGGTCAATCAATACGAAGCAGAAGCTCTAGCAGAAAAATTTCGTCAGGCTGACTATGAAATTGTTGATTTTAATAAAAAAGCTGATATTTATCTTGTAAATAGTTGTGCTGTTACTACCTCAGCTGCCAGCAAATCTCGCAAAGTAGCCCGACGGGCTAAGAGAAGAGGAGGGCCTGATTCCAGGGTTATTATGATAGGTTGTTATAGCCAGATATCACCGGAAGAAGTAGCAGCAATTGAAGAAGTTGATTACTATGTCACCACAGATGATAAAGATGATGTTGTAAAATTGTTAGAGAGAGAAATTTTTGCTGCTGAAAAGCAAACTTCTTTTTCTGTTGATGTTTCTAAAAAGAAAAAAGAACTAGGCAATCGGGCTAATTATTCTCAAATTAATAACTTTCCTGACTTTTCTTTGCAGCAGGTCAAGCAAAGGACCCGGGCTAATTTAAAGATCCAGGATGGTTGTGATCAGTTCTGCAGTTATTGTATTATTCCTTTAGCTCGAGGAAAACCCCGCAGCAAGCCCCCTGCAAGAATAAAAGAAGAGTTTGCTAATCTCTTAAGATCTGATATAAAAGAGTTTATCTTAACTGGTATACATTTAGGGGCTTATGGAAAAGATTTAAATAGCAATGAAAATTTAGCTTCTTTGGTTTCCCAATTACTTGAGTACCGGGGTGACTTTCGCCTGAGGCTAAGTTCCCTGGAAATAGGAGAGGTTGATTCTCAATTATTACAATTGATGGCTTCAAGCCCTAAACTTTGTAATCATTTACACCTCCCTTTGCAAAGTGGCAGTAATAAAATATTGCAGGCTATGAACCGCCCCTATAATCGAGAAGAATATAAGGCTACAATTGAAGATATTAAAGAAAAATTACCCCAGATAGCCCTGACAACAGACGTAATGGTAGGTTTTCCTGGAGAAAGTGAAAAAGATTTCCAGCAGACCTGTAAATTGGTGGAAAAAGTTGGCTTTAGCAGATTGCATGTATTTCCTTTTTCACCGCGCTCAGGTACCAAAGCGGCCAAGATGGAGGAAAAGGTCCATAGTAAAGAAAAGAATAGACGAGTTGAGATTTTGCAAAAAATAGGCCAGCAGTTAAGTTATGAATATTATCAAAATTTTGTTGATACTCCCTTAATTGCTTTATTAGAAAAACAAAAAAGGGACAATGAATATGCCGGCTATACTTCAAATTATATTAGAGTCAAAGTTAATAAAACCGATGTTGCAGAAAGTGGTGACGCTGAGTTGGCTAATAGCTTTGTTGAAGTTAAATTTAAAGAACTCAGAAAATCCGGTGAACTCCCAGCAACAATCACTTCAACGGCTGTTTCTTTAACTTGATATTACTAACTCAACAGGACTTTATTTTAAAAGGAGGGTAAATTTATGGCTCAGGATGATTGTATTTTTTGCAGGATAATTCAGGGTGAGATGGAAGCGGAAATACTTTACCAGGATGAAAAAGTTGTGGCTTTTAAAGATGTCAATCCTCAGGCACCAGTCCATATTTTGCTAGTTCCTGTAAAACATATACCGTCTTTAAAGGATTTTACTGGTTCTGAATTCGAGCTTGTAGCTGATATTCACGAAGTGGCAGTTAAATTAGCTGAAGAACAGGGATTAGCTAGTGAAGGATTTCGTATAGTGAATAATTGCGGCTCAAAAGGTGGCCAGACAGTGAATCATGTTCATTTTCATCTGCTGGGTGGTAGACAGTTAAAATGGCCTCCTGGTTGATTTTTGCTCCTGAATTTTAGTGAGTTAAATTTTGTGATTTACTCTAACTGAATTACTACTTTTTTCCTATAAACCCCTCTCTTTTTATAAAAGCAGAGGGGTTTATCACTTATATAACAACAATCATAAAGAATATGAAGCCTCCTTATCCTAAGCAAGTTCTTTAAATGTACAGGAAATTAACTTAGTAATTTTTTTATAATTGTGAAGGAATTCTTTTTTTAGCAAAGAATAATTGTTATAACAGTAACTAAAGTTTTTTATAAGGTGATTAGTAATAATTTTTAGTTAATTTTTGCTCTTTTAAGTTTATAATTTCACAATGTAGGATCAAATAATTATAATTTGGGGGGGTTTTTATGTCAAAGGATAAAGAAGGTTTAAGTAGAAGGAAATTTTTGCAGCAGACAGCTTTGGGTACAGCAGCGCTTTATTCCAGTTTGAATTTAGTAAAACCAGACAAATCTAAGGCCCAGGATTATAGCTCTGATAGAAAGACGATATTAATGGACCATAGTCTCTGTGTTAAATGCTATGCCTGTCGCCTGGCCTGTCAGAATGAAAATGACTTTCCTAAAGAGGCTCAAAGCATTAGTTTTAAAAGCTTTGAAACTGGGGAATACCCTGATGTTACCTATCATCTCACTCGCTGGAGCTGTTTTCATTGTAATGATGCTCCCTGTATTGGAGCCTGTCCCGTAGATGCTATTGATAGGTCAACAGGAGAGGTGAATACCACTGATATTGCAGAGTGTATAGGTTGTTATGAGTGTCAGGAAGTTTGTCCCTTTGAGGTACCGCAAATAATAGACGGCAAAATGTATAAATGTAATGGTTGTGTTCATCTTCTAGACCAGGAGCTTAAACCTGCCTGTGTGACAACCTGTCCCACCTATGCAATTAGTTTTGGCTCTGAAGAAGAAATGGTAAAAAAAGCTAAGGAGCGTCAAAAAGAATTACAGGGGAGAGATAAGGAGGCTTACCTCTACGGCCTTGATGCCCAGGATGGTCTGGGTTTACTGTTGTTACTTAAAACAGCACCAGAAGATTTTCAATTAAGTTAATATAAATATTGCTCATTAAGGAGGTAAATGATGACGTTAACAAGAAGAAAATTTATAAAAACAGTGGGAATGACAGCTGGAGCACTAGGGTTGGCCAGTAAAAGCCTGGATTTTTCTAGCTGGGCCCAGGAACAACAGGAAATTCAGGGAGAGAAAAAGCCCAATTTATGTAATGTCTGTGCCAGTCATTGCGGGATGTGGGTACATGTTAAAAATGATCGTATCTGGAAGGTTACCGGCCATGAGGATAACGACCGAAGTCAGGGCAGGCTCTGCCCAAGAGCTCATGGAGGGATTGATTGGGTCTATGACCCCAACAGAATTAAAAGGCCTTTAAAAAGGACAGAGGAGGGCGACTACTCTCCTATAGACTGGGAACAAGCCCTGGAAGAAATAGCCGATAAACTGTCTCAAATATTGGAAGAAGAAGGACCTGAGAAGGTTTTTTATGCTCATAACCCTCGCAGAACAGGGGTTTTTTATGGCAATAGATTAATGCATGCTTTAGATATTAACACTATTTGCACTCATAATGCCGCCTGTAATACTGCTGTAACTAAAGGTTTTTCAGTAACAATGGGAGGAACTCCCAGTGCTGATATAGCCAATTGCGAATACCTGGTTTTTCTAGGCAGAAATTATGGTGGTGGAATACGGACCAGTCAATTAAAAGCCCTGCAGAAGGCTATTAAAAACAACTGTGAAATAATCTGTGTTGATCCCCGTCATAATGAAACTGCCTTTATAGCTGACCAGTGGTTACCTATTAAACCGGGAACGGATTTAGCCCTAATGTTAGCTGTAGCTAATGTAATAATTTCTGAAGAAATGTATGATCAGGAATTTATTGCTGAAAAAACAAAAGGTTTCTCTGATTTTAAAGATAATATCAGCGATTATACTCCAGAGTGGGCTGCTGAACTAACTGATATTTCTGCTGATAAAATAATAAAAATGGCTCAAGGATTAGCTGCAGCAGCGCCAGCAGCTATAGTATATCCCAGCTGGAAAGGGGCCTTCGGTTGTAATTATGAAAATAGCACCGAAACTGCCAGAGCTGTAGCCTGTGTTAATGCCTTACTAGGCAATATCAATCATCAGGGAGGTTTGTTTTTTCCCAATGGCCCCGAGACAGGTAGTTTAGATGAAGAAGATTATCCCTCTCCGGCAACCCCGAATACTCGCCGAGCAGATGGAGCAGGAGAAGAAGATGGATATCCCCTGGCAACCAATCATGGTTTGCCGCACTTATTAGCTGAAAAAATAAAGCAGGATCAGGTTAAAGCCGGTATTGTTCGTCATCACAATCCGGTACGCAACTTTCCTGATTATGACCACATGCAAGAAGGATTTGGCTCTTTAGATTTACTGGTAGTTTTTGAAACTCAGATGTCAGAAACAGCTATGGTAGCTGATTATGTCCTGCCGGAGTGTACTTTTGCTGAGCGAGAAGAAGTTATAGAAGCAAGGGGTGGGCAGGAATATGGTACTTTAGCCATGAGAACCCAGGTAATTCCTAAAATGTATCCCCAGACCAAAAGTTTTGATGAAATAATCTGTCAGTTAGCAGAAAAATTAGGAGTAGCAGAATATTTTAACTTTGCTCTGGATGAGGTAAATGAGGCAATATTAGAACCCTATGATATCAGTCTGACTGAATTTAAAGAAAAAGGCTCAATGCAGGTTCCTGTAGATCCTCCCGAGGTTGATGATGAATTGAATACTGATAGTGGCAAATTTGAATTTTATTCTCAGGAATTTGCTGACCATGATGCTCCTCCAGTCGTTGGTTGGATTCCTCCAGACAGTGGACTGCAATTTGCAGAGAATGAATTTCGGCTAATACATGGTAAGGAGGCTTTCCATTCTCATACCGCAACAGCCAATACTCCACAACTTTTACAGATCACTAAAGATTATCAAACGAATAGACTCTGGATTAATGCTGACAGAGCTAAGGATTTGGGGATAGAAGAGGGAGATGAGGTTAAAATAAGTTCAGATATTTTTTCTTCCACAACCAGGGTTAAGTTGACCCAGCGAATTCAGCCCGAGACAGTTTATTACCCGGCAGGTTATGGCAATAGAACCCCCCATTATCGAGTGGCTCAAAAAATAGACACTTTAAATCCCAATGATTTTGTAAAATATCAAAAGGAGTCAATTGTAGGTCATGCGATGGTTAATGAGGTTATTGTCAGCATTGAAAAAGCCTGAAAATAATAGTATACTAACCAGTAAAGCCAGATAAAAAATGATTCAGGCAATATTCGTTGTTATAGTGGAAAGGAAGTATTATCAACTATGAAAAAAGGAATAGAACTATCAGAAGCAAGAAAGATAATTCAAAACAATATCAAAGATTTTCCAGCTGAGACTACTGGAATAGAAGCAGCGGCAGGAAGAGTTTTAGCAGTTGATATCAAAGCGCCCATTGACCATCCCCCCTTTGCTCGCTCCCCCCTGGATGGCTTTGCTCTGCGGGCAGTTGATACTAAAGGGGCTAGGGCTGATTCGCCCCTTGAACTTAAAATTGTTGCCAAGACCTATGCCGGAGATGAACCAGCAGATAAAATTTCTTCCGGTCAGGCAGTGAGAATAATGACAGGTGCTCCCATGCCAGCAGGAGCTGATTCAGTTATTCGGCAGGAAGAGACTAGCTGGCAGAACGACGTAGTTAAAATAATGAAAGAACTACAACCCGGTCAGAATTATGCCCCTGCCGGTGAAGATATTAAAAAAGGAGAACTTCTCTGTAAAGCAGGAACTTTACTCCGCTCTCCCCAGATAGGGGTGCTGGCTAGTATGGGTATAGCAGAAGTCAAGACCAGGCCTTTGCCCAGGGCAGGAGTTATTACGACGGGGAATGAGCTTAAGCCAGTGGGAGAGGAGTTAACTCCAGGGAAAATTTATAACAGCAATAATTACCTTTTTGCCTCTCGCTTAGATGAATGTGGAGCAGAAGTGGTAGATAGTTCAGTTGTTCAGGATGAAAAGGAAAAAATTCAGGCTAAAATAGCTTCTATGATGCCAGAGTGTGAGATAATTATAACCACCGGTGGGGTCTCAGTAGGAGAAAAGGATTTAATGCTGGATTTATTGGAAGATATGGGGGCAGAAATCTTTTTCTGGAAAATCGGTTTAAAGCCAGGCACCCCGATAATCTGTGCAAAAATTAAAGATAAATTGCTTTTTTGTCTCTCAGGCAACCCTGCTGCGGCAGTTATAACCTTTGACTTGTTAGTTAGACCTGCTCTTATTGCCATCAATGGTTTTAAACATGTTGCCCTGCAAGAGGATGAGGCTGTTTTTATCGACGAATTTAATCGTCCCAGTAAAAAAAGAAGATTGCTAAGGGCAATTTTTGTAAAGTCAGAACAGGATAATATTGTTAAATTAGGTCGAGGTAAGCAGCGTCCCGGGGTATTAAAGACCACTCTAGAGAGCAATTGCCTTATCGATATTCCAGCTGGTTCTCCACCTTTAAAACCAGGAGATAAGGTTAAGGTCTTAAAACTTCCGGTCTTATATAATTATTAAATTGAGGTTCTTTATTTAAAAAAGTTCATGATAGACTATTTTATAATTGACAACTTTAAGGCACCAGCAATGGTGCCTATTTTTTTGGAGTAATTAGACATTGTTGTTAGAATTTTTTTTAAGAAAAAGGATTTTACCAGGTGATAGAGAATAATATAAATACAGCATCTTTAGGAAATATGATAGAAAAGAGGCATTATGATGGTTTTAAAGAGCAATAAAAGAAAAAAATTTATCTTGATCCTGGTTTGTACTTTTATTTTACTCTGTCTTAGTTTAGCTAATCTCTATTCTCTGGGACCTGAGCCATTATCGGCTCAAGATTTTGAGGATCAGCAGAGGGGAGCTGTCCATTTGATACCTTTAGAGGGTAATGTCGAGCCCGGTATGGCTACCTTTCTCTCTCGAGCCTTAAATGATGCTGAAGAAGCAGGGGCAGAGAAAGTTATAGTGGAGATCAATACCTTTGGTGGACTGGTTGATTCTGCCATAAAAATAAGAGATTTGATTGTGGATTTTGATCTGAAGACCATTGCCTTTGTCAACAATCGAGCCTGGTCTGCTGGAGCGTTAATAACCCTGGCTGCCGATGAGATTTATATTGTTGAAGGAGGAAGTATTGGTTCGGCTGAGACCAGACCGATGGATGAAAAAATCATCTCCGCTCTTCGTTCAGAATTTGCCTCAACGGCAGAAAGAAGAGGGCGAGATCCAGACATTGCTAGAGCAATGGTGGATGCAGATATTGAAATTGAAGGTCTTTCAGAAAGAGGCAAGTTATTATCCTTAAGTGCTACAGAAGCTGAAGAACTTGGTTTTATAGAAGGGAAAGTAAGTGACAGAAATGATTTCTATGCAAAACTGGGTTTGAGCGAAGCTGATATATTTACGGCTGAGAAGACAAATTTAGAGATAGTCGCTGGGGTTATAACCAACCCCTATGTCAGTATTTTATTGTTAACAGTGGGTATTCTAGGGCTAGTAGGTGAAGCTATGATCCCTGGTTTTGGGGTAAGTGGCACCATTGGCGTTTTAAGTTTAGGCCTATTTTTCACTGGTTACCTGGTAGAGGGTTATGCAGGATTAGGTATGGTGGTATTATTCTTAGCTGGATTGGTTCTGATAGCGATAGAACTTTTCATTATCCCTGGTTTTGGAATTACAGGTATTGGAGGTATCACTGCAATTGTGGCCAGTCTGTTTTTAGTTTTACCTGATGCTCAATTAGCCTGGAGGATTATGGCGGCAGTTTTATTGCTGACTGTAGTGGGTAGCATAATTTTAATCAAAATTTTTGGCACTTCAAAGTTCTGGCATAAAATATCTTTAAAGCAGAGTGAGACTGTAGAGGAGGGCTACACCTCTTCCCGGGCTGAAAGGGATCTTACTGGTTATCAGGGTAAGGCTATAACTCCATTACGCCCTGCAGGTACTGCTGAGATAGATGGTAAGAGAATAGATGTTATTAGTGAGGGGGGATTTGTTGACCGAGGTGCTAAAATAGAAGTGTTAAGAATGGAAGGTAGTAAGGTGATTGTTGAAGAAATTGATTTTGAAGAGTAGTCATAATGACTGTTCTCTAACAAGCGAGAGTTTTAAGCTTAAAAAAGATTAGGAGGCTTATAAAAATGGATATATTTTCAATTGCAATTATTGTCCTGATAGTATTGTTTGTAATTTTATTCTTTTACTTTATCCCTTTAGGGCTCTGGATTTCAGCAACGGCAGCCGGAGTTAAAATTGGGTTTTTCAATTTGATAGGCATGAGACTGAGAAGAGTGGTTCCCTCTTCTATTGTGGGTCCGATGATCAAATCACATAAAGCGGGTTTGAAATTAAGCAGCGACAAATTAGAAGCTCACTATCTTGCTGGTGGAAATGTAGATGATGTGGTGGATGCTTTAATTGCTGCTCAGAGGGCAGAAATAGAGCTGACCTTTGAGAGGGCTGCTGCCATCGATTTAGCAGGTAGAAGAGTTTTCGAAGCGGTAAAAATGAGTGTAAATCCCAAAGTTATACAAACTCCTGTAGTTACGGCTGTGGCTATGGATGGAATTCAGGTAATGGCTACCGCCCGGGTAACTGTAAGAGCTAATATTGATCAATTAGTAGGGGGAGCTGGTGAGGAAACAGTCCTGGCCAGAGTAGGAGAGGGTATTGTTACTACAGTAGGTTCTGCTTCCTCCCATAAAAAAGTATTGGAAAACCCTGACTCTATCTCTAAAACCGTACTTGAAAAAGGCTTGGATTCAGGTACTGCCTATGAGATATTATCTATTGATATTGCCGACGTTGATGTGGGTAAAAATATCGGCGCAGGTCTACAAAAGGATCAGGCAGAGGCTGATAAAGATATAGCTCAGGCTAAGGCAGAGGAAAGAAGAGCAATGGCGGTTGCCGAGGAACAGGAAATGAAAGCTAGAGTCCAGGAGATGAGAGCAAAGGTTGTTGAAGCCGAGGCAGAAGTACCTTTAGCCATGGCCGAAGCCTTAAGAGAAGGAAATCTAGGAGTCATGGATTATTTGAACCTGCAAAATATTGAAGCTGACACCGACATGAGAGATGCTATTTCGCAAATTCAGACTGAAGAGGAAGAACAAGAGAGTAAAGATATAGGTAAAAAGAATAATAAAAAAGGAAATAACTAAGGAGGGAAAATTATGGACCTTATAATTGCCCTCCTGCCTTTATTGATTTTTTTCATAATTATAACCAGGATAATGAAATTTTTAGGCAGAATTTTAGAAAAAATTCAAGAGGCCCAGGAGCAGCAAGAAAAAAACCAACAGCAAGAATTTCCTTCTGCGGAAGAGGATCCTTTAACTACCAAACCTCAGGAGAAAAAGAGAAGGAAAAAAAGAAAAAAAACGCCTTCAGATTCAAGAGGCAGGCAAAAATCTGATATTCCAGCAGAATTTGAACTGGACCTTTCTGATATTGATGATAAGTTTGGCGAAAAATCAGCGAAGAGAGAGAAGACTTCTTTGACTAAATCTCAACCTATGGAAACAGAGACTTCAGATGCTTCTAAAATAGCTGAAAAAGCCAGGCAGGAAAAGAGAAAACAGGATAAGGATAAGAGCTGGCGTCCTGAAGTGGTAGATATCAGAGAAGATAAGACAGATAAGCCCTCGGCAAAAAAGGTACATGTTTCCGATATGAATTTAAAACTAACTAAAGAAAATATTTACCAGGCAATCATAATGAAAGAAGTATTATCTTCGCCCAGGAGTAAACGTCCTTATATATATTCTTATCGACGCCAGGATTAAAGGTCTAAAATACTTTGAAAGAGGTGAACATATGGATTATATTAAATGGTTTACAGAAATATCCCGGGAAGATGGAGATATTGCTGGAGGAAAGGGAGCAAATTTAGGTGAGCTGACCAATAATGGTGTTAACGTACCCCCTGGATTTTGCTTGCTTTCTCAGGCTTATAAAAAATTTGTTTCGGCCAATAATTTCGAAAAAATTATTTCTGATCTTTTAAGCGATTTAGATCAGGAAAATTCAGCAGAGTTACAGCGAGTATCTAAAGAGATCAGGGGAGAGATGGCCCAGGCTGATATTCCAGCAGAAGTTGAAAAGGATGTTTTAGAGGCCTATGAAAAACTACAACAACAGGGGATTAAGACAGCAAAAGTAGCTGTAAGAAGCTCAGCCACTGCAGAAGATCTTCCTGATGCCTCCTTTGCCGGTCAGCAGGAGACCTATCTCCATGTCAAAGGAGATGAAGAGTTATTATATCATGTAAAAAAATGCTGGAGTTCTCTTTGGACCCCCAGGGCGATTTACTATCGTCAGGAGAAAAATTTTGATCATCTGGATGTAGCTTTAAGTGTAGTAGTACAGCAGATGGTCTCCGGGGAAAAGGCCGGGGTTATTTTCACTGTAAACCCGCTCTCGGAAAAGGCCGATGAGATATTGATTAACTCCAGCTGGGGATTGGGTGAAGCTGTGGTTTCAGGCCTGGTAACCCCTGACGATTATGTGATAGATAAAAACACTGGAGAAGTGTTAGAGGAAAACATCAGCAAGAAAATTAAAATGATAGTGGAAAAAGAAGGTGAAAAAACCGGGACTGAGATAGTGAGAACAGCCTCTTTCCTGGGCGATGAGGCCGTCGAAGAACCATCTTTGCAAAAAGATGAGCTTGAAAAATTAATTGCTCAGGCCAAAATTATTGAACAACTTTATGGCAGCCCCCAGGATATCGAATGGGCTATTGCCGGAGAAGATAAGCAGGTCTATATCCTGCAATCCCGTCCCATAACCACTCTGAGCAAAGAGGGCAAGGAGACTTCGGATAAAGCGAAATCCCAGGCTGAATTAACTCCTTTAGTTAGAGGTTTAAATGCTTCTCCTGGAACAGCCAGCGGTAAAGTAGCCAGAATTATGGATTTGACAAATTTAGATCAGGTTAAAGAAGGGGATATTTTAGTTACAGAGATGACCAATCCTGATATGGTTCCGGCGATGAGAAGAGCTGGAGCCGTAGTTACTGATGAAGGAGGACGTACCTGTCATGCAGCGATTGTATCTAGAGAACTAGGCATACCCTGTATGGTAGGCTGCGGTGATGCCACAAAAATATTGGAACAAGGTCAATTGGTAACTGTAGATGCCACCAGAGGAGTAGTCTATGAAGGAGAAGTTGCTGATGATAGCAAAGATAAAACTCCTGATACAAAAAAAGAAAAACCAAAGGCACCTCCTGCCAGGCCCATTACAGGCACTAAAATTTATATGAACTTAGGCGAGCCCCATTTAATTAATAGGTATAAAGATCTTGATTTTGATGGTATCGGTTTGATGAGAGTAGAATTTATTTTCTCCAATGTTATAGGTGCTCACCCCATTTATTTATTAGAGAAGGGGCAGGGGGATCTGTTTATCAAGCAACTCTCTGAATCTATTGCCAGTGTAGCCCAGGAGATCTATCCCCGCCCTCTGGTGGTGCGATTAAGTGATTTCCGCACCAATGAATTCAGAGGACTTAAAGGGGGAGAAGAGGTAGAGCCAGTGGAGAATAATCCCATGATAGGATGGCGAGGAGTGGCCCGCTATATATCTGATAAGTACCGAGCTGGTTTTCGACTGGAATGTCAGGCTATTAAAAGAGTTCGGCATGATTTTAACTTGCAAAATGTTTATGTTATGTTACCCTTTGTCCGCACTACCTGGGAGATTGAAGAGGTAATGAAAATCATGAGAGAAGAGGGGCTAGAGAGAAACAAAGATTTTAAAATCTGGATTATGGCTGAAGTGCCTTCAGTGATATTCCAGGCTGAAGAATTTTGTCCTCTTATAGATGGTTTTAGTATTGGAAGTAATGATCTAACACAATTGGTGATGGGGGCCGATAGGGATTCAGGCATCTTAAACCGGATGGGGTACTTTGATGAGAGAAATCCAGCGGTGAAAAAAGCAATTAAAGAGTTAATTTTAGTAGCCGGTGATAATAACTGCACTGTATCTATCTGTGGCCAGGGGCCTTCGGTCTACCCTGAATTAGCTGAATTTTTAGTGGAGACAGGTATAGACAGCATTAGTGTTAATCCCGATACTGTTAATTATACCAGGCGTCTGGTAGCTCAGGTAGAGCAGAGATTAATTTTAAATAAACTCCGCTCTTAAAAGTTAAAAGCAAAAAGCAAAACTTATCCAGGGCAGCCAATATCGGCTGCCCTTTTCACTTAAAAGCTATTATCTATCGATTTGTTAGTTGGGGATATTGTGATATAATAAGAGTTGTCATTAATGAAGGTAATAAAGCAGGATTTTCTTGATTAAACTGGAATAATATCAATAATACTAAAATGCCATAAAATACTATTATAAAAATACTATTATTAATCCAAGCAGTCAGTGATATTATAATGTCAAGAGGAGGATGAATGTGTCTAAAGATAAGTTACAAAAAGTGATTTCTTTAGAGAATTATCATCAGGCCCGTAAACTTTTTGGTCAACTGGATGATAATCTCAAAACTATAGAAAAGGAAACAGGAGTGCAGTTAGTTGCTCGGGGTAATGAACTCAAGATTTTAGGTGAAGAGCAAGAAGCGAAATTAGCCACAAGAGTATTAGAGGAGCTAATGACTTTAATTGAAAGTGACAACATGATAAGCGAGAGGCGAATCAAGCATATTATTGAATTATTAAAAGAAGATTTAGAACAGGACTGTCAGAAAATATATGATGAAGTGCTTCAGGTTAGCTATAAAGGAAGAGAAATTAAGCCTAAAACTTTAGGCCAAAAAATCTATGTAGACGCCATGAAAAGATCAGATATAGTTTTTGGCATTGGTCCGGCCGGAACTGGCAAAACTTATTTAGCCGTAGTTATGGCAGTTAAAAACCTTCTAAATCATAATGTGAATAGAATTGTTCTAACTCGGCCGGCCATAGAAGCTGGCGAACAATTAGGTTTTTTGCCTGGAGATATTCAGGAGAAGGTCGACCCCTACCTGCGCCCGCTTTATGATTCTCTTTTTGATGTTTTAGGTCCGGAGAGAGTTAATCAATATTTAGAAAAAGATATTATTGAAGTTGCCCCTTTAGCTTATATGCGAGGACGGACTCTGGATGATTCCTATGTTATTTTAGATGAAGCCCAAAACACAACTATAGAACAGATGAAGATGCTGCTCACCAGAATAGGATTTAATTCTCGGGCAGTTATAACCGGTGATGTAACTCAGGTGGATTTACCCTACAGTAAATCTTCTGGTTTAAATCAGGTGAAAAATATTTTAGCCGGTATAGAGGGCATTGAATTTGTTTATTTAGATGAAACAGATGTAGTTCGTCATAATTTAGTGAGAAAAATAATTGAGGCCTATGAAGAACACGAGGAGCAACAAAATAATTAATAGTATTTTTATTGGTCTTAAGGATGGTTATATATGGATGGATTTAAAGAATTTTTTAGTAGCTTAAAAACTAAATTATACGGGAAAAAAAATGACAAGACTCGCAAAATAACTATCAGTATAGTATTTTGTCTGGTCATTTTATTGATCTTAACTGTAGATCTGCTCCCCCGGGAGATGGAGTTTTCCCTGGGTCAGCAGAGCCCTACAGATATCAGAGCTCCTGAAACGAGAACTATAGTTGACGAAGAGGCCACCCAGGCTAGAGAAGACCTGGCCCTGGCTAACGTTTCTCCTGTTTATAAAGAGGATAGAGAGGCTTTGTCTAAAGCTCAGGAGAATAAGGATAGAATATTTTCCTTTTTATTAGAGGCTAGCGAGGAAACCAGTTTTAACGAGGCAGAATTATTCTTTAGTGAGCTAAATATAGAACTAGATAATGATCAGTGGGATTATTTAATAAACCTCGATGACACTGATCTGGCTTCTTTAAGAGTAGCTTTATCAACAGCTTTAGAGGAAATTTATCGTGGGGCAGTATATGAAGATGATTTAAATAATAGTAAAGAAGAACTTCTTGAAATAATAGCCAGTGAATATGAGGACGATAACTTTACTCTGGTAGAAGATATTTTCACAGCTCTTTTGTTTCCTAATATAGTTATAGATCAGGAGGCAACTGAGAATAAGGAGGCTGAAATTTTAGCTGGCCTGGAGCCGGTGACTATAACCATCAACTCTGGGGAATTAATAGTTCAAGAGGGGCAAGAGATTGGTTCCCAAGAGCTTAGTTTTTTAGAAGAGTTTTCTATTTCCCGGGGTGAGATATCCTGGTTTAAAATTACTGGTGTTACATTTTATTTTTTGATCCTGACTTTAGTGATATTTTATTATTTGATTTATTATCAACCGGAAATTTGGCGGGAGAATAATCAAGTCTTTCTGCTGGAATCATTATTGATTATTTTATTTTTTATAGCTTTTATTTTAAATCGGTTTCAAATAGATGTTCTGGCTTATTTGGCCCCTGTGGCAATGGTTTCTATTTTAGCTACAGTTTTAATAAATACTGCTGCTGCCGTAGCGGTAACAATATATATATCTTTATTGCTTCCCATACTCTTTACCGGTGACTTTCTTTTGGCTGCTTCCTATTTTATTGCTGGAATGGCTGGAATATTCAGTGTAGCAGAAGTGAGTCAAAGAAGTGATTTAGTAAAGGCTGGCTTTAATGTCAGCGGCACTATGGCCCTGACAATAATTGTTTTAAATTTTTTGAACCCAGCCCAACTTCTCTTAGATTACCTGGTTTTGGCCGGGCTAGGCCTTGCCAATGGTATTCTGGTAGCAGTGCTGGCCAATGGACTGCTGCCCTATCTGGAAAATGGTTTTGATTTGACTTCAGCAGTAAAATTGTTGGAGCTCTCCAATCCCAGCAATCCACTTTTGAAAAGACTTTTAGTTGAGGCTCCTGGAACCTATCATCACAGTGTTTTGGTGGGCAATTTAGCAGAGACTGCCGCTGATCAAATAGGAGCTGACTCCTTATTGGCTAGAGTTGGGGCTTATTATCATGATATTGGCAAATTGAAGAGGCCCTTCTTTTTCAGTGACAACCAATTTGGTGATGAAAACCCCCATAATAAAATCAAGCCTAATCTAAGCTCTTTAATCATCAAATCCCATGTAAAAGATGGGATTGAATTAGCAGAAAAGCACAAGCTGCCTCAGGAAATAATTGATATTATTGCTCAGCACCAGGGAACTAGCCTGATATCATACTTTTATCAGCAGGCTAAAGAAAGTGAAACCAGATCAAATATTAGCGAGACCGATTTTAGGTATGAAGGTCCAAAACCCCAGAGCAAAGAGGCGGCTTTGATAATGTTAGCTGATGTATGTGAAGCTGCTGTTAGGTCAAAAAACTTTAATAAATCAAATCATAGCAGAATTGAAAGCGTGGTCAAAGGTTTGATAAGGGAAAAATTAATTGACAATGAACTTGATGAATCCAATTTAACTTTGCAGGAGCTTAATATAATTGGTGATAGTTTTAGCAGGGTTTTAACCGGCATCTATCATCAGCGGGTAGATTACCCGGATGATCTGGAAGAAGAAGTTGAGGAGGTTAAAGATCAAGGTAATGAAGTCAAAGACAAAAATAATGATAAGCAATCAAATATCCAAAGTAAAGATGGCTCCGGAACTGAAGAAAACGATTAAAGAACTGGCTGGCTTTGTTTTAAATAAAGAAGGTCAAAAGACGGGAGAATTGAGCATCACCTTTGTTAGCGAGGAACAGATAAAAGAATTAAACCAACAATATCGTAATAAAGATGAGGTTACAGATGTTCTTTCTTTTCCTATTGATCAGGAGCTGCTTGGTGAAATAGTGATAGCTTTTCAAGTAGCCCAGAGGCAGGCAGAAGAATATAATCATTCTTTAGAAAGGGAATTAGGCTATCTAATAGTGCATGGAATATTACACATATTAGGATATGGCCATAAAAACTCTCAGGACAAGAAATCCATGCGTAGCAAGGAAGAAAAATACCTGCAGAAATTTGGTCTAGGGCGGGAGTGAAGACTAGCTCAGGAGGGAGACATCGATGGTTATTGAAATTGTTTTACTAATAATTCTCTTTTTCTTATCAGCTTTCTTTTCTGGCTCAGAAACAGCTTTCATGGCTGTGAGCAGAGTCAAATTAAAGGAAGAGGTTAATAAAGGTAATGAAAAGGCCATAATTGCCGAAAATTTACTTCAAGATGAAATCCGCCTTTTAAGCACTATTTTAATCGGCAATAACCTGGTAAATATAGCTGCTTCGGCGATTGCTACCTCAATAGCTATTGAGCTCTTTGGAAGTAGAGGAGTTGGCATTGCCACCGGTGTTATGACCTTTTTAATCCTTATTTTTGGAGAGATAACCCCGAAGTCTTTAGGTAACAATAAATCTTTGGCCTATGCAGTCAAAGTAGCTCCCTTTCTAACCGGGGTAGAGAAAGTATTTGCTCCCCTGGTGGTTTTTTTCTCCTGGCTTATCAAGATAATTATTGGAGCGGAAAATGTGATGTCTTCAGCCTTTCTTTCTGAAGAAGAAATTCGCCGTTTTGTCAATGTTTCAGAAAAGGAAGGGGCCATCAAAGAAGTAGAAAGTGAAATGATTCAAAGTATTTTTGATTTCGATGATATTTTGGTTAGAGAAATTATGGTGCCCAGGATTGATATTGTCTGTGTAGAAAGCAATACTTCTGTGGAAGAGGTCGTTAAACTTGCTGTTAAACATGGTTTTTCTCGTATTCCTGTCTTCGAAGACACAATTGATGATATTATCGGTCTGGTTTATGTTAAGGACCTTTTAATTATGCTATTAAAAGATGAAGAATATCAGCTGGAAGAGTTTATTAAACCAATTTACTTTATTCCTGAAAGCAAACCCATTAATAAGCTCTTAAATGAAATGAAGAGGCGAAAAGAACATATGGCAATAATTTTAGATGAATATGGTGGGACAGCTGGCCTTATCACCATTGAAGATTTGTTGGAAGAGATTGTGGGAGATATTCAGGATGAATTTGACCCTGAAAGGAAAGAGATTGAACCTATTTCTGACTTTGAACTTTTAGTTGATGGGAGAGTAGATGTCGATAAAATTAACGAATATCTAATTGACCCCCTGGGAGACGAGGAGACCTATGAAACCATAAGTGGATATATACTTCATAAATTAGGTTATCTGCCCCGGGAAGGGGAGAGCATTAAAGAAGAGGGTTTAGAAATAAAAGTAGTTTCTACCAGTGGTCATCGGATCAAAAAAGTACGGCTGATTTCAGAAGAAAAATTGGCCCTAGGTCAGGAAGAATAAAGATGGCATTTAATCCTAAATTTAAATTTTTAATAATTTGTCTCTTTAGCTTATTAATCGCTGTTGGCAGCAGCCATTTATATCACCACAGGCATATCTCCCTGCCTTTCTTTGCCGATGACTCTTTAGCCGATGATACGTTGACTAAAGAAACTTTGCTTAAACTTACTGATCTAGAACTGAAAAGAGAAACTTCTCCGGTTAAAGAAAGATATTTAACCAGGCCCTCAGTTCCAGAAGAGCCGCTATCTCAAAGACTGGTTGGCTATAAAAACCCGGTAGCTGCCGTAATAGAAAATCATCCTTCCTCTAGACCACAGGCTGGTTTAAAGCAGGCTGACATTGTTTATGAGTTTTTAGTAGAGGGAGGAATAACCCGTTTTATGGCCCTTTATTATGATTCTTTGCCTGAAGAAATTGGCCCTATCCGCAGTCTCCGTTCTTATATGGTAGAAACTGCCAGCAATTATTCTGCTTCGGTTTTACATGCAGGAGCCAGTCCTGGGGGTTATCATGATTTAGCAGTTTCAGGTATAAAAAGTTTAGATGAAATAAGCAGAGGAAATTATTATCAACGCAAGGAGGAGCGGTCTCGCCCCCATGATCTCTTTACCGGTCGGGATATCTTGCCCTCAGATATAAAAGAGAAAACAGTTTTTTCTTCTCCAACTGGTATAAACCCCGGGGCTGAAATAGCGGAGGCTGATGATTTAATTTCGGAGATAAAAATAAATTATTGGGGAAATTATAATGTCTATTATCAATATGATGCTAAAGCTAAAAATTTCCAGCGTTACCATACCAGTTCCGACAGGGCCCATAAAGATAATGAAGGGCGCCAATTAACTGCCGAGAATATTTTAGTCAAATTTGTTCCCACTAGAGTAAAAGATGATGTGGGACGATTATCAATGGATATAGCAGCTGAAGGGAAATTGCTTCTTTTTCAAAGAGGGGCGGCAAAAAAAGGTTACTGGCGAAGCAATAATAATCAGCAGACTAGCTATGTTAACGAAAAGGGTAAGCCCCTGACATTATTACCTGGGACCACCTGGATTCAAGTGGTACCTGAAGGTTCATCTATAAAATATTGAAATTTAAGTAAGGAGGATTAAATTTTGCAATTAACTGCAGAAATAAAAGAAAAGCTCATTAATAAAGCTAATGAAATAAGAAAAAGAGCCTATGTGCCTTATTCTGATTTCCCAGTAGGAGCAGCAGTTTTAGCCTCGTCTGGTAAAATTTATACAGGGGTTAATATAGAAAACGCTTCTTATCCTCTGACTATTTGTGCCGAAAGAGTGGCAATTTTTAAAGCTATTGCTGCTGGAGAAAAAGATATTATTGCCCTGGCTGTCAGTACAGATACCAAGAGGCCAGCTTCTCCCTGTGGGGCCTGCCGTCAGGTTATGAATGAGTTCAATCCGGATCTGGAGGTTATCATGGTCAATATATCCGGGCTGGAATTACAAAAAACTGCCAGTGAATTACTGCCAGAACATTTTACTGCCAGGGATTTAGATAAATCATGACTTTCCATTCTGGTTTTGTGGCAGTGACTGGTCGGCCAAATGCTGGTAAATCAACCCTGGTAAATGCTCTAATTGGAGCTAAGGCCTCGATAATCTCCCACCGCCCTCAGACTACTAGACGCAGAATTAAAGCTATTCTTACCACGGAAGATTATCAGGCTGTTTTTGTTGATACTCCAGGAGTTCACAAAGCTAAAAATAAGCTCGATGAATTTATGCTTACAGAGATTTATGCCGGCATAAAAAATGTCGATCTGGTAATATTTTTAGTAGAGGCCCCCAGTGGTTATGGCAGTGGAGATAGATTTATTCTGGAAAAAATAAAGGAAAAAAATAAACCAGTTATTTTAGTTGTTAATAAAATAGATAAAGTGCCGGACTCCAGGTTGGCAGATGTTATTGATAGTTTTGCTCGCCAGACTAACCTTTCTCCTCTGGCAGTTTCGGCAACCACTGGTCGGGGGCTTGAAAACCTAAAGGAAGAGATTTATAAGAGGTTACCCACCGGGCCTCAGTATTATCCGGCAGATATGTACACCGACCAGCTGGAGAGGGATTTAGTTACTGAGTTAGTTAGAGAACAGCTATTTCAATTATTATATGATGAGGTGCCCTATGGCACGGCTGTACAATTAGAAGAAATGAAAGAGCGAGAAGAGGGGTTATATTATCTCAGGGTTAATATTTTTGTAGAGCGAAAAAGCCATAAAGCAATAATAATCGGGAAAAAAGGGAAAATGCTTAAGAAAATAGGCAGTAGAGCCAGAAAAGAGATAGAAGCAATGCTGGGCTGTCAGGTATTTTTGGATCTCTGGGTTAAGGTAAGGAAGAATTGGCGTAAAGACAAGCAGTGGCTAAAAAGATTGGGTTATGAAGAAAATTAACAGCAAAAGCCTGGCTGATTTAATTATAAAATATATTTCTTGATTTTTGAGGAAGGACAATAACAAAATTCCGAGAATATTAGTATTGACTTAAAATTTAAATTTGATCCTGCGAAATAAAGTTTTTAGGTAATTATAAAGGAGTTGATAGTACAGATGGCTATTAAACCAAAAGATATGGCAAAAATGATTGACCATACTTTTTTAAAGCCTACGGGGAAAGTAGAGAATATCAAAAAATTATGTCAAGAGGCTAAAGAACATGAATTTGCCTCAGTATGTGTACATCCTATCTTTGTCCCCTATGCCTCTAAACAATTAAAGGAAAGCTCAGTAAAGGTGACAACTGTTATTGGTTTTCCCCTGGGGGCCAATACCACTGAAACTAAAGCCTTTGAGACTAGAAATGCCATTAAAAATGGTGCTCAGGAAATGGATATGGTAATGAATATCAGTGCCTTCAAATCTAAAGCCTATGATTTAGTCAGATCTGATATTAAATCAGTGGTTGATTCTACCAACACAGCCGGGGTAACCTCTGATATCATTGTGAAAGTGATTATTGAGACCTGTTATTTAGAAGATGATGAGATAGTTAAGGCCTGTGAAATTGCTAAGGATGCTGGAGCAGATTTTGTTAAAACCTCCACTGGCTTTGGGCCTGGCAATGCAACTACAGAGGCTGTTAGTCTTATGCGTAAAACTGTAGGACGTGATGTGGGAGTTAAGGCCTCAGGCGGAATTAGAGACTTTGCTGATGCTTTAGATATGCTTGATGCAGGAGCTAATAGAATAGGGACAAGTTCGGGAGTAGCAATAGTTACCGATGAGGTTGAGTAACAATGGAAGTTCGAAAAACTCTGGGTGTGGTCCTGGATAGTAATAATCTAGGCGAAGAAGATTCCCTCGCCACTTTTTATACCAGAGATTATGGACTGGTGAGAATGGCAGTTCAGCAAGGCAAAAAACACACCTCTTTCCAATCTGGACTACTGCAGAGTTTTACCTGGAATAAGTTAGAGTACTATCAGGGGTCGGGATTGGCTCGTTTAAATAAACTAGCTAAAAAATATAGTTTTCAGTCTCTAAGAGAAGATTTAAAGAAAATGAGTTATGGTAGCTATGTGCTGGAATTTTATAAATTAACGGGTACCTCCCAGGGTGATATTCAGCTCTATAATCACCTCATTAAAACCCTGTTGATTTTAGAAAAGGCCACTAAAGACCATCACTTTCGTTGTATTTATCTGATATTTCGATTTTTAGCTTTAGAATATCTGGGTTTTTCTCTGCGTTTGCAGCAGGATAATGACCCTAAAGGCAAAAATGAACCCTCTTATAGGCAGGAGAAACTACTTTTTTCCGTGGCTGAGGGAGGAGTTGCTGAAAAAAATAAAATCTCTGGGGATAATTATATGATAGTTGCTGATAAGACGATTAACACTCTGCAGGCTATTAGAGAAAAAGGATATCAGATACTTGATCAAGAGGAGATTTCCGTTGCTATCAGAGAAGAAATCAATAATATATTGGATGATTTTATTGATTATCATTTAGACCTTAAATTGCGTTCAGAGAGGTTTTTGCATATTTTTTAGGACCTCGTTCCCGAGGGAGTGAGGTTTTTTATTTTATCTTTGCTGCTTATGGCAAAAGGCAATTAAAGGAAATTAAAATTTGAGGAGTGGAAAGCATGAATTTTCAGGAGATTATTCATAGCCTGGAGAAATTTTGGAGTGACAATAATTGTGTCATTGAACAACCCTATGATGTTGAAGTTGGGGCCGGAACCATGTGTCCAGCTACCTTTTTAAAGGCTTTAGGCAAAAGCCCCTGGCGGTCTGGCTATGTACAACCCTCTCGGAGGCCCCAGGATGGTCGTTATGGAGAGAATCCCAATAGAGTTCAACGCCACTTTCAATATCAGGTAATATTGAAACCCTCTCCAGAAAATGTCCAGGAGCTTTATCTGGCCAGTTTAGAAGAGTTAGGTATCATACCTCAAAAACATGATATTCGTTTTGTAGAAGATAACTGGGAAGCCCCGACTTTAGGGGCCTGGGGTCTGGGCTGGGAAGTCTGGCTTGATGGTATGGAAATTACCCAGTTCACCTATTTTCAACAGGTAGGGGGTTTTGATACTGATCCAGTAACAGTTGAACTCACCTATGGTTTAGAAAGAATAGCCATGTATTTACAGGAAGTAGAGAATGTCTATGATCTCTGCTGGGTAGCTGACGTAACCTATGGTGATGTTTACCATGCTAATGAGTTCCAGCAATCAAAATACAATTTTGAATTAGCTGATACTGAGAGATTGCAGCAAATGTTTGCCCTTTGTGAAAGTGAAGCTAAGCTCTGTAATGATAATGATCTGCCGTTACCAGCCTATGATAATACCTTAAAATGCTCTCATATTTTCAATATCTTAGATGCCCGAGGGGCAATTAGTGTTAGCGAAAGAACTAGATATATTAAAAGAGTTCGAGATTTAGCCCAGGATTGTGCTGCTGGTTATCTCAAAATGGTTAATAGCAGGAAGGATGATAGTGATGACAGCTGATTTAATTTTAGAAATTGGTACCGAAGAAATACCAGCCGGTATGATACCTTCTTTGTTGAGAGATCTTACTTCACTGGCAGAAGAAAAATTTACTGAAGCCAGAATAGATTTTGCTGATTTTAATTCTTACTCCACGCCCCGGAGGCTGGTTTTACAGGGTAAGGATATTGCGGAAAAACAGGCTGATAAAGAGGAGAGTATCCGTGGTCCTGCCACTGATATTGCCTTTGACGAAGAAGGCAATCCTACTAAGGCCGGTACAGGTTTTGCCCGGGGGCAGGGGGTTGATTTAGAGGAGATAACAATCCGTGATGGATATCTCTTTTTTGAAAAGACAATTACTGGGCAACCCACTGAAGAGGTATTAGAAAACCTTCTACCAGAGATTATAAATGATTTGCCTCAGCCTCAAAAGATGCGCTGGGGGGATAAGGATTATCGTTTTGTTCGACCTATCCGATGGATATGTGCTCTTTTGGACGAGAAAGCAGTGGAATTTGAATTGGCTGGTCTTTCCAGTGGCCGTACAACCAGAGGCCACAGGTTTTTAGGAGAAGAAGCTGTAGAAATCAAGCAAGCAGAGGATTATTTTACCACCTTAAAAAAGGAAAAGGTTATTGTTAAAAATGAAGAAAGACAGAAGATGATTCTGGAACAAATAGATGAAATTTTGGCCCCTAATCAGGAGACTGAAGCTTCTGAAGAATTGCTAACTGAAGTTGTGAACCTGGTAGAATATCCCACAGCTTTTTTAGGTGAATTTGCTGAAGAATTTCTGGATTTACCGGCTGAGGTACTCACTACCTCCATGATCAAGCATCAACGCTATTTTCCCGTTGTTGAAAATAATGAGTTAACTAATAAATTTATAGGAGTCAGAAATGGCACTGCAGAACATTTAGCTGAGGTCATTAAAGGTAATGAGAAAGTTATTAGAGCTAGACTTGCCGATGCAGTTTTCTTTTATCAGGAGGATCAGCAGCGGAGTTTATCTGATTTTAATGATAAGCTGAAAAATATTGTCTATCAGCAGGAACTGGGAACTTTAGCTGATAAAGTTAAGCGTTTACAAAGTTTAGCCGAAAAAATAGGCAGTTTAATAGCTGATCAAGAGATCCAGCAGCAGGCAGAAAGAGCTGCTGAACTGGCAAAATTTGATTTGGCTACGGAGATGGTTAGAGAATTTGCCTCTTTGCAGGGAGTTATGGGGGCAGAATATGCTAGACTGGCCGGGGAAGATGAAGCTGTGGCTCAGGCCATAGCTGAACAGTATCTACCAGCAGGCTCCGAGGATGCTCTACCTGAGAGTAAGGCCGGCATAATTTTAAGTCTGGTAGATAAAATCGATGATATAATTAGTAATTTTCTAGTAGGCAATATTCCTAGCGGCTCTCAAGACCCCTTTGCCTTAAGAAGGAAGGCCACTGCAATAATCAGATTGATTATTGAAAAAGGTCTAAACTTAAATCTAAAGCAACTTATTAAATTGGGGCAGGAAGAAATAGAGGCTGAGGGTGAGGTGCTGGAAAAAGTATTGGAATTTATGAAACAGCGCTTGAGAAACTACCTGGCTGATAAGGGTATTCGCTATGATGTAGTTAATGCTGTTTTAAGTGTCAAAGGTCATCTTTTAGTGGATATTTATGAGCGCTGCCAGGCAGTTATGAAATTAAGAGAAAAAGATCATGAGGACTTTTTAGCCCTGATGTATGGACTGCAGAGGTGTCAAAATCTTGCCCTGCAAGGGAAATCGGCTGAAAATATTCAAGGGGATATTTTTGCTGCCGAAGAAGAACAGGAGCTCTGGAATAACTACCAAGAGGTTATTGATGAAGTAAATAATTATTATCAATCCAATGATTATTTTTCTGCCCTTTTAAGCATAGCGGACTTAAAAGATTCCATCGATACTTTTTTAGATAATGTTGTCGTTATGGTGGATGACCCGGCTCTTAGGCAAAATCGCCTTGCTCTATTAGAGCAAATAGCTAAGTTAATAGAGCCCGTTATGGACATAAACAAAATTGCTTTAGATGAGGATTAGGAGGACTAATAATGACTGATGAAATCCAGGTTTATGTGGTTTCAGACTCACTGGGAGATACGGCCAATTCTGTTGTGGAAGCTGCCACCAGTCAGTTTAAAAATGAAAACATCAGGGTAAGCAAATTTTCCCATGTGAAGTCTATCAGACAACTAAAAAATATAATTTTACAGGCCACAGAGAATAATGCTTTAATCGTTTATACCCTGGTTAATCCTGAATTAAGGAAAGAGTTTTTTAATTTAGGTCAAGAGCGGAACATTCCAATAATCGATATTATGGGTCCAGTGATGGAAAAAATGGAGGAATTATTAGATTCAAAACCGCAATTACAGCCTGGGCTCCGTCATCAATTAGACCAAAAATATTTCAAGCGGGTAGAGGCCATGGAATTTACAGTGAAATATGATGATAGAAATGATGAGAAGGGGATTAGGGAGGCTGATGTTGTGCTGATTGGGGTTTCTCGTACTTCTAAAACCCCTCTCTGCATCTATCTTTCTTATCGAGGTTATAAGGCAGCTAACGTTCCCTTAGTACCAGAGGTGGATGTTCCTGATCTTCTTTATGAAAATCCCGATGAGAAAATCTTTGGTCTAACTATAGACCCCTTATTGCTAAATGAAATACGTCAGGAAAGATTAAAATCTCTGGGTTTGAGTCCAGATTCTCAGTATGCCTCGATAAAAAGGATTAATGAAGAGCTTGAGTATGCAGAAAAACTAATGAGAAAAGTCGGTTGCCCGGTGATTAATGTCACCAACAAGTCAATTGAGGAATCAGCTGAGGAGTTGATGGAATACCTTTAAACTCCAATCAGGCAGCATGAGGGGGTTGAAAATGAAAAATAAATTTTGTGGCTCTCAAGAATTAGAGGCAAGAGAAGAAGAGTTTTTAAGCTCGGTTGCAAGTTTAAGCAAGAATAGTAAAGGCCGTCAATACCAGGAGCAGAGCTGTGATATTAGAACAATATTTCAACATGATAGAGATAGAATCATCCATAGCAAAGCCTTTCGACGTTTAAAGCATAAAACCCAGGTCTTTATTGCTCCTGCCGGTGATCATTATCGGACTAGACTTACTCATACCCTGGAGGTATCGCAAATATCCCGTACTATAGCCCGGGCTCTAAAGCTCAATGAAGACTTAACAGAAGCGATTGCTTTAGGCCACGATTTAGGTCATACTCCCTTTGGTCATGCAGGAGAAGAGGTACTCAATGACTTGGCAGCCAGAGGTTTTAAGCATAATGAACAGAGCTTGAGGGTGGTTGATTTTTTAGAAGGAAGCTCTTCGGAAAGACCGGGCTTAAATTTAAGCTTTGAAGTCCGAGATGGGATCAGAAATCACACTGGAAAGAAAAAGCCTCAAACTTTAGAAGGTCAGATTGTTAAATTAGCTGACCGGGTGGCTTATATCAACCATGATATTGATGACTCTTTAAGAGCCGGGATACTTACCCAGGAGGATCTACCTCAAAGTTGCCTGGAACATCTGGGTTATACATCCTCACAGAGAATCGATACTATGGTCAGGGATATTATTAATTTTAGCTCAGGAAAAAAGGAGATAGCAATGAGTTCTAAAACCAGCCAGGTAACTAATCGCCTTCGTGATTTTTTGTTTGCTAATGTATACCTTGATTCCCTGGCCAAAAAAGAAGAAGAAAAAGCTCAAAGATTGATAGCTAAACTTTTTTCATATTATATAGAAAATCCCGCGGAAATGCCGCTGGAGTTCAAAGAAAGAGCAGTTAGTGAAGATAGAGAACAGGCAGTAATTGATTATATTGCCGGCATGACTGACCGTTATGCCATATCTCAGGGGCAGAAATTATTGCTACCCACCCCCTGGTTTTACCACGATATTTGATTTTTATCCTGCCCAGCCTGGCAGGAGTTTATTTTTTTATCACGAAATTATATAGTAATAAATAGATGATAACATTAAACAAAAAATAATCAAAAATAAAACGTAAAAAATAATTTTTGGGGTTTGATTTATATGGCAACCTTTTCTCGAGAATTTATCAATCGTCTTAAACAACAGATAGATATTGTTGATATAATTAAAAATTATGTGGATTTAAAAAAATCCGGTAAGAATTATATGGGTCTCTGTCCTTTTCATCAGGAGAAAACCCCTTCCTTTAGTGTCAATCCTGAGAAACAGTTTTATCATTGCTTTGGCTGTGGAGCTGGTGGTGATGTAATAAATTTTCTCATGGAAATAGATAGCCTTTCTTTTCAGGAGGCTGTAAAACATTTAGCTTCCAGCGGGGGAATAGAGCTTCCTGACGGCAGTAAAGTCGATAAGTCTGCCTTAAAAGTACGGGAAGGCATTTTTGCTGCCAATGAATTAGCTGCTAAATTTTATAATTATCTTTTAAAAAATAATGACTGTGCTGCAGAAGCTCGAGAATATCTAAAAACTAGAGGATACCACGAAGAAGATTATGACAATTTTAAACTGGGTTATTCCCCTGATTCCTGGAAGTCATTATATAAATTTTTGAGCAATAGAGGTTTTAGTCAGAAGATACTGTTAAAATCTGGTTTGATCGGCAGGAGTCAAAAGGGTAACCTTTATGATAAATTTCGCAATAGAATAATCTTTCCTATATATAATCATCGTGGGGAAATAATAGGTTTTGGCGGCCGGGCTTTGTCAGCCGAGGATGAACCCAAGTATCTAAATTCTCCTGAAACCAAGATATTTTCCAAGAAAAAGATTCTCTATGGTATTAACTGGGCAAAAAATAGCCTACGACAGAGCCAGGAAGCTATAATTATGGAAGGTTATACAGATGTTTTAACAGCCAGAAAGAAGGGCATAAAAAATGTGGTAGCTTCGCTGGGGACTGCCTTAACTGCGGAGCAGGTCAGGCTTTTAAATCGTTATACAGATAAGGTTTATATAGCCTATGATGCTGATGCTGCTGGTAATATGGCTACTCTGCGCGGTTTAGAAATCTGCCGTAAATCGGGTTTAAAAGTAGCTGTAATCGAATTGCCAGCTGATACTGATCCTGATGAAATAATCAGCCAAGAAGGGGCAGCTAAGTTTCAGCATTATCAAAACCAGGCTAAAGATCTCATATCCTATAGATTGGATTTAATTTTAGCTGAGCATTCTCTCCAATCACCAGCAGCTAGACTGGAGGCTGCCAGGGAGGGAGTAAAATTTTTAGCTACCCTTGATGACTCTTTAGTTCAGGAAACATATCTGCAGGTATTGGCTGAAAAAACATCTATTTCAGCTGAAAAATTGCAGGAAGAAATACAGAAACAGAGAAGTATAAAAACAACAACTGAAAATAAGAACTTTAATCGGCAAATAAAGAAGAGCAAACAAAAATCCCCTAAGGCCTTGCAGCTTGATTGGAAATTGTTGGCTGGACTTATTTATAACGAAGGTATGCGCCAGAAATTAATGTCGGCTTTAAAGCCAGAGTTTTTTCACTCTGAAACTATTGAATTAGCCAGGGTGCTCTGGAGTGACCCATCAGCTCCCACCAGTGAAATATTAGCTGAGGTTGATGATGATTGTCAGGAAAAAGTTTCTCGCGAGATTTTTGCCTGGGAAAAAAAATATACTCAGGAAGAACTAGTGGAACTTACTCGCCGAATAAAGCAACGGAGTATTGCCGAAGAGATCACTCATCTAATTAATTTATTAAAATCTTTACCCAGGGAAGAAAAAGAGGTTAACCTAAAGGCCAATGATATTCTGCTCTATTATAAAAAACTACTTGGAGAGGAAAGGAGGAGCAGAAATGAAGGATAAAGAGCTTAAATTATCAAGTCAATCTGAAGTTCAGGAATTGTTAGAGAAGGGTAAGGACAAAGGAAAACTGACCTACCAGGATATTATGGATTCACTAGAGGAAGTGGAATTAAGTTCTGAAGAAATAGAGGAGATTTATGAAGTTATTGAGGAATTGAATATAGATATTGTAACCGAGGATATAGATGAGGAAGCTGAGGAGAAAGTAAAGGAGAAGAAATTAAACCTGGAACCCTCTAAGGGGCTAGGAATAGAGGATCCGGTGAGGATGTATTTAAAAGAGATAGGCAAAGTAGACCTTCTAACAGCAGAAGAAGAGGTTGAGCTTGCTAAAAGAATGGAGGCTGGTGACGAAGCAGCTCGCCAGCAATTAGTGGAGGCCAATCTTAGACTGGTAGTAAGTATAGCTAAAAAGTATGTAGGTAGAGGCATGTTGTTCTTAGACCTAATCCAAGAGGGCAATATGGGCCTGATGAAGGCAGTGGAAAAATTTGATTACCGTAAGGGTTATAAATTTAGCACCTATGCAACCTGGTGGATTCGCCAGGCTATTACCAGAGCTATTGCTGATCAGGCTAGAACTATTAGAATACCAGTTCATATGGTGGAGACCATAAACAAATTGATAAGGGTTTCAAGGCAATTGCTGCAGGAAAAGGGGAGAGAGCCTACTCCAGAGGAGATTGGAGAAGAGATGGATATAACTGCAGCCAAAGTAAGAGAGATAATGAAAATATCTCAGGAGCCCGTATCATTAGAAACTCCAATTGGAGAAGAAGAGGACAGTCATTTAGGGGATTTTATAGAAGACGAGGATGCTCCTGCTCCTGCTTCAGCAGCTTCTTTTATGTTGTTAAAGGAACAGTTGGATAAGGTATTAGACTCCCTTACAGAGAGAGAAAAAAGAGTTCTGGAACTGCGTTTTGGTATTGAGGATGGGAGGTCAAGAACTTTAGAAGAGGTTGGACGTGAATTTGGCGTGACGAGAGAAAGAATAAGACAGATTGAAGCTAAAGCCCTGCGCAAACTCCGTCATCCAACCAGGAGTAGAAAATTAAAAGATTATTTAGACTAAATTATCAGGCGATAAAGGGAGATAAAACAAGTAAGATAAAGTATTAAGTTGCTAATCTAATCTCATGCCTATTTAAATTATCCAGGCATATTGACTGTTGCTGATAAATCCCATATAATATTTATTGTGTTAGGAGATATAATAAATAAAGGGGCCCATAGCTCAGTTGGTCAGAGCAGGCGGCTCATAACCGTCTAGTCCCAGGTTCAAATCCTGGTGGGCCCACCATTAAATTATAGTATTTTATATTGCCATCCACCTTGTTCTTAGTTTATTGGGAACAAGGTTTTGTTTTTTCTTTTACTAAGTAATAGTAGGGGGGATTTTTAAATGCCAAAGGCTAGTGAAATCATTGCCAAATTAGAAGAACTAGCACCTGAAAATCTTGCTTTAGAATGGGATAACAGCGGTCTGCAGGTGGGAAATCTTAATAATAACGTAAAGAAAATCCTGTTAGCTGTTGAACCCACTGAAGAGGTTATTGAGGAGGCCATAAAAAATAAATGTCAATTGTTATTAGTCCATCATCCTTTTATTTTTAATGGACTCAATTCATTGGATTTATCTACAGCCAGAGGTAAACTGATTGCCCGGGTAATGGATAATGATCTGACAATCTATGCTGCCCATACTAATTTGGATCTTGCTCAAGGAGGATTAAATGATTTTTTAGCAGAGGTTTTAGACCTTATTGAAGTTAAAAATTTAGCTCCCAGAATAAAAAAGGAAAAAATCATTGTTTTTGTTCCCCGGGAAAATCTGACTCAAGTTCAGCAGGCTCTTTTTGCTGCTGGAGCAGGTAATATAGGTGATTATGCGGAAGCATCTTTTTATTCTAAAGGGATCGGCACCTTTAAACCTTTAACTGGAAGTAATCCTGCTATCGGTAAGCAGGGAAGAAGAGAAGAGGTTCAGGAATATCGTCTTGAAGCGATTTTTCCTGCTCAGAACCGACAAAAAATAATTGAATCTCTCTTATCCAGCCACCCCTATGAAGAGCCAGCCTTTGATATTTTAGCTTTACAGCAGTCAGGTCAAGATCCACTTCCAGCCCGGCAGGCAAAAACTCCAAAAGCTATTTCTTTGCAACAATTTCTTCAGCGGATAGCTAAAAAATTATCACCAGCTGCCTTAAGGTATTCTGGTGACTTAAAAAAGCAAGTATCTCAGGTGGCAATGGCCTGTGGCAGTGGAGGCGATTTTATCGATAATCTACCAGCAGGTAAATATGATTTATATATAAGCGGTGATATTAAGTACCATCAGGTTTTAGCAGCACAGGAAAAAGATATAGCTGTGATTGATGTAGGTCATTTTGCCAGTGAAAAAATATTTAAAGATCTGCTGGCTAATTATTTAGAGGAGCAATTATCTGCCAGCTCAGTGGAACTGATTAAATCTAATAGTGATAAATCCCCCTGGAAATTATTAAAGTAAATACAGCCATCATAAAATGATAAAACTTGACAGTTTTTTTGCCAGGTGGTATAATTCAAGTGTAATATAATCAAGTTACTCAAGTTATTATTTTGTTAAAATTATAACCAGGCTAGTTGGATGGTCGCGTCTTTTATAAGACGAGGAAAGTCCGAGCTCCATAGGGCAGGGTGCTGGGTAACACCCAGTGGAGGTAACTCCCAGGAAAGTGCCACAGAAAAGACACCGCCAGTCATTACAGTCTGCTGGTAAGGGTGAAATGGTGAGGTAAGAGCTCACCAGAGCTCAGGTGACTGAGCTGCTAGGCAAACCCCACCCGGAGTAAGTCCAAATAGAGGGGAATAAGGATGGCCCGTCTTTCCCCCGGGTAAGGACGCTGGACCTTACAGGTAACTGTAAGGCTAGATAGATGACCATCGCAAACAGAACTCGGCTTACCAACTAGCCTGGTACTATTATTATTAACATCAAAGAGGTGGGGCTTTATGGTAGAAAATAAATCTTTAATAATGGAAGCTGTGGAAGACCTTAATTTAGTTTTAAAAAGATTACCCAGTGTCGATTTAAGCGAGCTTGACCTGGAAGAGTCAATCCTTGATAACAGGATAATTTCTCTTGAGGGTTATTTGCGCTTTTTAGAAAGAGATGGCATTTCTGAGTTAGAGAAAATAGTTGCCAGGGCAGAGGATGATTACTATGACTGATAAAATCTATTATAAAATCCAATATCCTCTTAAAAAAGCAGTGCAATCTCTCAACCGGGTTTTTTTGGACCAGGAAAAATATGAGCAAGAATTGGAGAAATTGGATTTTAAAGATAGAGAAAAATTAAAAAGGTTTATTCAGGAATGGGAAAATGGCAACAAAGAAGCATTGGTGAACGTTATAGAAAAATTAAAAAGCAAGTATAATAACTGATCAAAAGGGCCTTCAGCTTTAGAGCTGAAGGTTTATCTTTTGCAAAACCACCTTAATTATGGTAAAATATACTTTAGCGTTTTAGGAAATTTTTAAGGAGGAAAATTTATGGCAGGACATTCAAAATGGGCTAATATTAAGCATAAAAAAAAGAAGGAAGATCGTCGTCGGGCAAAGCTTTTTTCTAAATTAAGTCGTCGGATTGCCGTGGCAGCTAGAGAAGGCGGTGGAGATCCGGAGTATAATGCTGATCTCAGGATGGCTATTGATAAAGCTAAGGATAATAATATGCCCAATGAGAATATTGAAAAAGCTATTAAAAGAGGTACTGGAGAATTAGAGGGTGTTGACTACGAAAGTTTTAATTATGAGGGTTATGGACCAGGAGGTGTGGCTTTATTCCTGGAAATAACCACCGATAATCGTAACAGAACGGCCTCTGAAATCCGCCACATTCTGTCAGAAAAAGGCGGTAACCTCGGGGAATCGGGCTGTGTATCCTGGATGTTTGAGCGAAGAGGACAGCTTATATTAGATAATAGTGATAATAAATATGATTTTGATGAAGTTATGCTGGCGGCTTTAGAAGCCGGGGCCGAGGATATAGAGGAAGATGAAGAGATAATTCAAATATTTACTGATGATAAAGAATTTATCCAGGTTAAAGAAAAGCTGGAAAATGAGGGCTATAAATTCAGTGATTCAGATATAGTTATGACCCCCAATAATACCGTTAAAGTGGAAGGTTCTGAAGCTAAAGCCATCCTGGAATTGATGGAAGAATTGGAAGATCATGATGATGTGCAGGAAGTTTATGCTAATTTTGATATACCTGCTGAAACAATGGCTCAATTGCAGGATTAATATTTTCCTAAAGGCCGTGTTGTCTGCCTGGGGCACTGACTTTTCAGTGTCTTTTATTATTTGAGAAGAGGTGAAGTTAGTGAGAATTTTGGGTGTAGACCCTGGACTTGCTAAAATGGGATATTCTATAGTCAACAAAGAAGGAAATTCCTTTACAATCGTTAAAGCTGGCACTTTTACCACTTCAGCAGATAAAAAAGACCCCATAAGACTTAACAACTTATTTAACCAATTATCAGCTTTAATAACTGAATACCAACCTGAACATATGGCTGTAGAAGAACTCTTTTTTAATAAAAACGTTAAAACAGCTATCCGAGTAGGACAGGCCCGAGGAGTTATAATGCTGGCTGGCTCTAAAAGTGGGATTAAAGTATTTGAATATACTCCTTTACAGGTGAAGCAGGCTGTCGTGGGTTATGGACGGGCCAGCAAACATCAAGTGCAACAGATGGTCAAGGCCCTGCTAAACCTTGATGAGTTACCTTCTTCTGATGATGAGGCTGATGCTATTGCTGTAGCTATTTGTCATGGTCATAATTTTGCTGTCCAAAAAAATTGGGGGGAGCTCATATGATAGGATTTCTCCGGGGAGAAGTTTTAGCAAAATTTGAAGATGAGATCATTGTCGATGTTAACGACGTCGGGTATCAGGTGACAGTGCCTGACTCTCTACCTGGCTTACAGATTGGCTCTCCCTGTGAATTATATATTCACACTCATGTTAGAGAAGATGCTCTTGAGTTATATGGTTTTAGCCAGAAGACTCATCGGCAGATGTTCCAGGAGCTATTGACAGTATCCAGGATCGGACCTAAAGTAGCTTTAAATGTTATTGCAAATCTGCCGCCTAATAAATTTGCCCGGGCAATTTTACAGGAAGACCTTAATCTTTTAAAAGAAGTGCGGGGAATAGGTTCTAAAAGTGCTCAGCGAATGATATTGGAGCTAAAAAACAAGGTAGATGATATTATAGCTGGTAGCAGCTATGCTGAAATTGATGAAAATGTTTCTGGTAATGATGAACTTTTTTCAGCCCTTAATAATCTGGGCTATAACGATAGAGAGATTTCCAGGGCTATAGCTGAATTGGATTTCTCAAGTAAACTGGACTTAGAGGAAAAAATCCGCCAGGTATTATCTTTTCTGGGGAAGGAGTAAAAGACCATGACAGAGGACAAAAAAAGAGTTGTCTCTCCCCGGGAAGTAAATGATGAGACTTTAGATAAAACTTTACGCCCCACTCAACTTGACTTTTATATTGGCCAGGAAAAGGTAAAGGAGAAGCTGACCATTTTCATTCAGGCTGCTCTAGAAAGAGGAGATGCCCTGGATCATGTCATGCTTTATGGGCCACCAGGTCTGGGTAAGACAACTTTAGCCAATATTATTGCCAATGAAATGAATGTAAATATCCATACCACCAGTGGTCCGGCAATTGAGAGGCCCGGTGACCTGGCTTCAATCTTAACCAATCTCTCTGAACAGGATATCCTTTTCATTGATGAGATTCATCGGTTAAACCGAGTAGTGGAGGAAGTGCTTTATCCGGCAATGGAAGATTTTGGTCTCGATATAATGATAGGTAAAGGCCCTTCGGCCCGATCAGTGCGTTTAGATCTGCCGGATTTTACTTTAGTTGGAGCTACAACTAGGGCTGGAAAACTTTCCTCTCCCTTAAGAGAAAGATTTGGGGTTATAAATAGATTAGAGTTTTACAATAAACAAGAATTAGCTGAGATAGTCGTTAGATCTGCTAGAATATTACAGGTGGATATATCTGAGGAGGGTGCCAGGGAAATCGCCCGGCGCTCTAGAGGAACTCCAAGGATAGCCAATAGGTTATTAAAAAGGGTGAGAGACTTTGCTCAGGTTAGAGCGGATGGTTCTATAACTCCCAGAGTAGTTAGAGAGGCCTTAGAGCTTTTAGAAGTTGATGAATTGGGACTTGATAAAATCGACCACCGTCTCCTGGAAACTATAATTGAAAAATTCTCTGGTGGTCCAGTGGGCTTAAAAACCATATCAGCAGCAATTAGTGAAGAAACCGAGACCATAGAGGACGTGTATGAGCCATACCTCCTGCAACTGGGTTTTTTGCAGCGGACTCCTAGAGGAAGGAAGGCCACTAAAGCGGCCTATCAGCATTTAAATAAAAAACTACCTGAGGATAGACAGCAGACTCTCTTTGATGAAGAAGAAAATTAGTTGGAGGTAAATTTGATGGATGTTAATAAATTTGACTATGAACTACCTGATAGACTAATAGCCCAAAAACCAGCTGCCAATCGAGATGAGTCGCGTTTGATGGTCATAAATCGCAGTGGAGGTATAGCAGCCCATACCAAATTTTATAAACTGCTTAATTATCTCCAACCTGGTGATAGGTTGGTTTTAAATGATAGTAAAGTGATTCCTGCAAGACTCTACGGCAAGAAAGTATCCTCAGGTATCGAAATTGAGGTCTTGTTATTGAACAAAATCAAAGCTGACCACTGGGAAGTTTTAGTGAGACCAGGTAGAAGGATAAAAAAAGGCACCCAGATTGAGTTTGCAGGCTCACAGGGGAAGGCCCCTCTCCTGGCCACCTCTTTAGATTATACTGACTTTGGCGGTAGAGTTTTAGAGTTTAGCCCGGCTGGTCTTTTAGCTGACCGGCTTGATACTCTGGGAGAAATGCCCCTCCCCCCGTATATCAAGGAATATCAGGGGGACCCTCAAAGATACCAGACTGTTTATGCCAATCAGGAAGGTTCTGCTGCCGCACCAACGGCTGGACTGCATTTTACCAGGGATTTATTAGCTGAGCTAAAAAATAATGGTATTGAACTTAGTTATTTAACCCTCCATGTGGGTTTAGGTACCTTTCGGCCAGTGAGAACTGATAAAGTAGAAGAACATGATATGCATGCTGAATACTTTGAGGTTAGCAGTGAAACAGCTCAAGATATAGTTGAAACCCGAAAAAGAGGAGGGAGAATAATTGCCGTAGGCACCACGGTTACTAGAACTTTAGAAGGGGCAGCTGACTCTATCCTGAAAGGTGAAGCCCAAAAGGGCTGGACTGATATTTTTATTTATCCTGGATATGACTTTAAAGTTCTTGATGGCTTAATCACTAATTTTCATCTCCCTAAATCAACTCTGTTGATGCTGGTTTCTGCCTTTGCCGGTCGAGAAAACATTATGAGTGCCTATCAGGAAGCAATAGAAAGGGAATACCGTTTTTATAGTTTTGGTGACGCCACTTTAATAATTTAATCTATATAGCTAACAGACAAACATTAAAAGGATGGTAAATCAATGTCATTAAAATTTGAAGTTTTAGCTAAAGCAAGTAATTCTTCAGCCCGCCTGGGTAAGATAAAATTATCCCGGGGAGAATTTTCCACTCCAACTTTTATGCCAGTAGGAACTCAAGCTACAGTCAAAACCCTCTCTTCAGAGGATTTAAAAGCCTGTGGAGCCGGGATAATCTTAGCTAATACCTATCATTTATATTTAAGGCCTGGCGAGTCTCTAATTGCTAGCTCTGGAGGTTTACATGAGTTTATGAACTGGGATCGTCCTATCCTGACAGATAGTGGTGGATTTCAGGTATTTAGTTTAACTGAGCTCAATGATATTACCGATGAAGGAGTGAAATTTAAGTCTCATCTTGATGGGTCCAGCCATTTTATCACTCCAGAAAAATCAATAGAGATACAAAAGGAGTTAGGGGCAGATATCATTATGGCCTTCGATGAATGTACCCCTTATCCTGCTGAGAAAAATTATGTTGAAAAGGCATTGGATAGAACTTTGCGCTGGGCTGAGCGCTGCCAGCAAGAGGCAGAAGATACGGAGCAAAATCTCTTTGGTATTATCCAGGGGGGAACCTTTGCCGATCTGAGAAAATTAAGCGCCCGGGAAACCGTTAAATTTGACTTTCCTGGTTATGCACTTGGCGGATTAAGTGTGGGAGAAGAAAATGAGTTGATGTATGAAATGCTCGATGTTACGGTCCCTGAATTACCTCAGTCTAAACCCCGTTATCTTATGGGAGTAGGTACCCCGGAAGATTTAATTCAGGGAGTATTACGCGGTATTGATATGTTTGATTGTGTGATGCCCACAAGAATAGCCCGCCATGGTAGTATCTATACCAATAAAGGTCGGTTAACCATCCGCAATGCCAGTTTTAGTGCTGATTTTTCTCCTCTAGACCCTGAATGCAGTTGCTATGTCTGCCGGAATTATAGTCGGGCTTATATCAGACATCTTCTTAAGCGCAAGGAGATTCTCGGCCATAGACTGACTAGCTATCACAATATTTATTTCTTCCAGAATTTAATGACAAAAATAAGAGAGGCGATAGCAAGAGATGAATTGACCTATTTTGCCGATGATTTTTTAACTCAATATAAGGATTAATTATTATCAAAATCTGGCTCCATTAATATTATTGAACTCGATACCTTTATATAATTGCTTTAATAAGGAAAAATACATTATAATAGTTAAAATCTCTTGTAATTAAGCTTTACAGATATTATAATAGTAAAGGAATCTAAAATGAATTTAAGGAGGAATAATAATGGAAGTTGTTGTTTCATTGATACCCTGGATTTTAATATTTGGTGTTTTTTGGTTTTTCTTAATCAGACCGCAGAAAAAACAGCAAAAGGAACATCAAGAAATGTTGGATAATCTCGAAGTAGGTGATGAGATTATTTCTGCTGGTGGCATAAGGGGCAAGATAATAAAAATAAAGGACAATATTGTTAGACTTAGAATCTCCCCGGAAGTTGATATAGAGATGATGAAGTCCTCTATTAGTCAACGGGCCAAAGCCAAAGATAGCTCAGAAGATGAGTAGTACTTTAATGGTTTTACCAGGCAACATTTTCATCTTCACTAGGAGGTAGTCTCTGTGGATAAGAGTGATATCAAAGAATTCATTCAATCATTAATAATAGCGGGAGTATTAGCTTTTTTAATTATAACTTTTGTAGCGCAATCCTTTGTGGTCGAGGGAAGTTCAATGGAGTCCACTTTAGAAAATGGAGAAAGATTGATAGCTAACAAACTTGTATATCGTTTCCGTGACCCTGAAAGGGGTGAGATTGTGGTTTTTACTCCTCGGGGAGCCAGTGACCAGCGCTATATAAAAAGAGTTATAGGTCTGCCTGGTGACACTGTTTACATCCAGGATAGCCAGGTATATGTTAATGGTGAACCGCTGGAGGAAGACTATATAAAGGAAGAAATGAGAGAGATAGGAGATTCAGGTCCCTTTGAAGTTCCCGATGATGAGTTTTTTGTTCTAGGTGACAATCGCAATCATAGTGCAGATAGTAGATTCCCAGGCTTAGTTGGTTATGTAGAGAGGGATAAGATTCACGGCAAAGCCTTTTGGGTATTTTGGCCCCTTAATGAAATGAGAGTTTTAGACCATGAAGATTATTCTATTGCCGGTAACGACTAATAATATTTTATGTTTGTAGGAGGATGAATTTATGAGGTATAAACAAAAGCGAAGATTGAAGATTGCTTTTATTATTGGTGTGATTGCTTTAGCAATCTTTCTTTATAGTTTCTATGGTATTAACCTGGGTCTCGACCTTGAAGGGGGAGCCCATATTGTTCTCCAGGCTCAAGAGACAGAGGACAGAACAATAGACCGGGAAACAATGACAGGAATTGTCAGTGTGATTGAAAGGCGGGTCAATGAGTTAGGCCTTTCTGAACCAATCATTCAGACTGAGGGCACAGATAGAATTATAGTTGAACTGCCAGCTGTTGACAATCCCTCGGAAGCAATCCAGACCATTGGTAGGACAGCGATGTTGACTATCCAAAATCCTGAAGGAGAGGTGTTGCTTACTGGGGATAGAATTTCTGATGCCTCAGCTAGCCATGATGAACATGGCCGTCCCGTCGTCTCCTTCCAGCTTGACCGGGAAGGTTCAAGAGAATTTGAAGAGATAACTAGAATGTATATGGGACAGCAGATTGGGATATATTTAGATGATGAGCAGTTAACCAACCCTACTGTTCAATCTGTTATTAGAGACCAGGGACAGATAACTGGTTACAGTAGTGTTGCAGAAGCAGAAGAACATGCAGTTTTGATCAGGGAAGGTGCTCTACCTGTTCCGGTAGAGGTCATAGAAAGCAGGACAGTGGGGCCTACACTTGGAACCATTGCTATTCAGCAGAGTATCAGAGCAGGTCTAATAGGTTTAGGATTGGTAGCTCTTTATATGATTTTTTATTATAAATTTCCTGGTATACTAGCAGCGGCAAGTTTAATTATTTATGGAATTGTAATGATGGGAACCTTATCTGGCTTACAGGCTGTTTTAACATTACCGGGAATTGCAGGACTGGTTCTCTCTATAGGTATGGCAGTTGATGCCAATATTATTATCTTTGAGCGTATCAAGGATGAACGGAATAATGGTAAGAGCATTCGGGCTGCTATTGATGCTGGATTTAAACGAGCTTATATAACTATCATTGATGCCAATGTTACTACCTTAATAACCGCTTCAATACTGGCTTACTTTACTTCCGGTGCTGTTAGAGGTTTTGCCGTAACTCTTATTATAGGAATTTTAGTTAGTATGTTTACTGCCTTCCTAATCACCAGAAGTTTAATAGATGTTTTCTCTCAATCCAGCTTTATCCGCAGTGAGAAATCCTTTGGTGCTAATAGGGGGGTACAGCAAAATGCTTAATTTTGATAGTGAAAAAATTGATTTAATGGGCAAAAGAAAATTATGGTTTATGATTGGAAGCGCTGTTGTTATACTATCTCTGCTGGCTCTGCTTATTTTCGGTTTGAATCTGGGTATCGATTTTGCCGGCGGGACAATAATTGAATTTGGCTTTGAAGAACAGGTCGAGACCGATGAAGTAAGGACCATTCTTGCCGATATTGGAATAGCAGAGGATGCTACTTTACAGACAACAACTGAGGATGAATACCAGGGAATAATTGTCAGAACCGGAGAATTATCTCCAGAGGAGATTGAAGAAGTAGAAAATGCCGTTGTTGATAATTTCTCTGGGGCAGAGGTTTTACGGACTGATATGGTAGGACCAACTATAGGCGAAGAACTCAGGAGACAGGCAATATTAGCTTTATTGGTTGCCGGTCTGGCTATGGTTATATATATAAGCTTCCGTTTTGAGCTTAAATTTGCTGTAACCACTTTAGCCACCTTGAGTCATGATGTTATCTTTACCGTAGGTATTTTTGCATTGCTCGGTAGAGAAATTAATACTGCTTTTGTGGCTGCTCTCTTAACTATTGTTGGTTATTCAATCAATGATACCATCGTTATTTTTGATAGGATAAGAGAGAATATGAAATTATATCGGAAATTGCCTTTTATTGAACAGGCTAATAGAGCTGTAGTTGATACTTTACCACGCTCAATTAACACTTCTATGACCACCTTAGTAGCTATTTTGGCTATTTATCTCTTTGGCGGAGCAGCAATCAGGAATTTTATGCTGGCTCTATTTATTGGACTAGCAGTGGGAACTTACTCTTCAATTTTCGTAGCCAGTCCAATACTGGTAAGTTGGGATATTAGAAGCAAGGCTAAGGCTAAATCAAGCAGTTAAAATTGCTGATCTTAGGGGGGTTTATGATGAAATTTAATTTAGAGGATATTTTGTATCGCGGTTTAGGAACACTGGATCTGACAAGAGAAAAAATAGAAGAGTTAGTACAAATGATGATTAAAGAAGGTGACCTGACCCGCAAACAGGGCGAAGAGCTAATCAAAAAATGGCAGCAAAAGGGCGATCAGAAAAAAGGTGAAATCGAAAAGACAATTGAGGAGAAACTTCAGGAATTAGGGCTTTCTTCCCAGGAAGATATGCAAGACTTAAAAGAAAGAGTTTCATCTTTAGAAAAAGAAGTTGCTAAGTTAAAAGATTTATGTCTTGATAGCTCAGATCATTAGTAGGAGCCCTGGCCTCTTATGTTATTTAACCTCCGGCAAAAATACAAACATTTTCAAAGATATCGAGAAATTAGTCAGGTTTTACTAAAAAACGGCCTGGGTTTCTTGTTGGACCGTTTTGGCTTAAAGCGTTTCATCCCTCTAAAGAAGAGATTTTCTCAAGAAGGGGAGTTTGAGGAACCTGCTAGCCTTCCAACGAGATTAAGACAGGTCATGCAGGAGTTAGGCCCTACCTATGTTAAATTAGGGCAAATTCTAAGCACCAGGCCAGATATTCTACCCCCGGATTATATTGCCGAATTTCGCAAACTGCAGGATAAAGTACCCGGCGTTGACTTTAAAGAAATAAAAGAGGTCCTCAAAGATGAATTAGGTTCGGAGTGTTTTACAGAGATTTTTGCTGAATTTGATGAGGATCCCGTTGCTGCTGCCTCAATAGCCCAGGCCCATAAAGCAAAACTCCTTGATGGTACAAAGGTTATGGTAAAAGTCCAAAGACCAGATATTAAAAGACAGGTCAGGGTAGATTTGGAAATCCTGGCTGATCTGGCTGAAATTGCTACCAATAGGGGTATTTTGCCGGATTTTATGGAACCTCAGGGCTTAGTGGCGGAATTTAAAGAGAGTCTCTATAAAGAGTTGAATTTTACCCAGGAGCTCAGTAATATCAAGCGGTTTCAGGAAAACCACCTCGATTATGATGAAATAATTATTCCAGCAGTATATGAAGCTTATTGTACTGATAAAGTACTGGTGATGGAAGAGCTAGAGGGTAAAAGATTAAGTGAAATCGATGATTTATCTGCAATTGACAATAAAAAGCTTTCCCGATTGGGGGCAGAAGCCTTTTTAAAGCAGGTTATGATTGATGGCTTTTTCCATGCTGACCCCCATCCCGGGAATATTTTTATTATCGATGATTCTTCTTTGGGCTACATTGATTTTGGCATGATGGGACAGATAAGCCCTAAAGACAGAGATTATTTTGCCCTTCTTTTTGCGGCCATTTTACGGAGAAATGTAGAGATCATTAAAGATATCATTATGGAAATAGGTGACCTTCCTCACTCCTTAAATGAAAGAAAGTTACTAATAGATATAGAGGAATTTATTCATAGTTATTATAATCGCAAGCTGGAAGATATAAATTTTAAAGTTTTGTTTCAGGACCTGCAGCGGTTGGTATTTAAACATCAAATTAGATTACCCCAGGAGTTTTTTCTGCTCTTTAGGGCTTTAGGGCTAAGCGAAGGAGTAGGAAGCCGATTGGATCCTGAATTTAATATTGTTGAAATAGGTAATGATTTTTTAAGTGATTTACTGCAGGACCGCTTGCAGCCCAAAAATTTATTGAAGCGTTTTGGCTTAAGTTTATGGAAACTGCAAAACAACTTTAAAAATTATCCAGAAAATTTTGCTTCTATTTTAGATAAGTTAGCTCATGATGATTTATCAATAGGCTTTAAACACCAACAATTAGAAGACTTAATAAATGAAATAGACTTTGCTTCCAACCGTCTCTCCATCAGTCTGATTATCTCTTCCTTAATAGTAGGCTCTTCGATGATAATTCAAACTGGCATTCAACCCCTCTTTCGCGGCATTCCTATCTTTGGATTTTTGGGCTTTTTTATGGCAGGTTTGCTGGGTATCTGGTTAGTTATTTCTATTTTACGATCTGGTAGATTTTAAAACATTTTCAAAATAGCTGAAAAAGAAAGCTGATTCTTATGCAAGAAAGATGGTTTTTACGACAAAAGAATATTCCTAGCTCTGATTCAGTTGCTGAAAAGATATTACAACAGCGAGGTTTTACCTCCAAGGAAATCAAAAACTTTTTAGAGTTAGATCCTGCCAGTTTGAGCAGCCCCTTTATTTTTCCTGATATGAAAAAGGCAGTCACCAGGCTTTATAAAGCCTGTGATAATCAGGAAAATATTTTAATCTTTGGTGATTATGATGTAGATGGTATAACTGCTGTTACTTTAATACAGCAATTTTTGCAGCAGATTTTAGGCCTTACCCCTGACTATTTTGTTCCTGATAGAGTAGAAGATGGGTATGGCCTTAGCATTGCAACCCTGTCCAAGTTAGATCTGATAAAAACTGACCTCATCATCACAGTAGATTGTGGAATTACAGCTAAAGAGGAGACAGTATTTTTGCAGGATAAAAATATTGATGTGATTATAACTGACCATCATGAACCGGCTGGAAGTTTAAATTCAGACCAATTACAGTTACCGCCGGCTTTAGCTGTTATAAATCATCATTTATTACCTGAGGAAAATAAAATATCTGGAGGTCTATCGGGGGTAGGGACTGCTTTTAAATTATGTCAGGCCTTAGAGGAATATCTCCAAACCAAACAGAGGGAGGTAAAGCCTCAGCCTATTGAGAAAGAGCTAGATTTTTCTTTATCTCCAACTCTTAAGTCTAACTTAGATTTAGTAGCTTTAGGAACAATAGCTGATTTAGTTCCTTTATATGGAGAGAACCGTATTTTAGTCAGTCAGGGATTAGAGGCATTATCTGCCACTGAAAATATTGGTCTAAAAAAACTTGCAGCTAAACAATCCTTATCTTTAACTACAGGCCTTTCTGCCGGACAGATAGGTTTTATATTGGCACCTCCAATCAATGCTGCCGGTCGCATTCAGTCGGCCGACAAAGCCATAAAAATGTTAAATACTGCCGAAGTGGACCAGGCTGAAGAATTAGCTGCAGACTTAGTATCCTTAAATAATGACAGAAGAGAAGAAGAAGAGAGAACTCTTTCAGAGGCCCTGGCCAAGCTAGAGGCTAATCCCCCTGAGGCTAAAGAAGCCATTATTTTAGCTTCAGCAGATTGGCATCCCGGAGTAATTGGTATAGTAGCCTCTAGATTGGTGGAAAAGTTTTATCGTCCGGTAATATTGATCGCTCTTTCCAAAGAAAAGGGCAGGGGATCAGGCCGGAGTATAGAGAATCTTCATTTGCACCAGGCATTAAAAGCCTCTTCAGATTATTTAATAGGTTTTGGAGGCCATAAACAGGCAGCAGGTCTGGAGATAAAAAAAGATAATATTGCTGATTTTAAAGAACATTTCAATGCTTATCTGGAGAGAAATCTTACCTCAGAGGATTTTGTGCCGGCACAAAATATTGATGAAATCCTGACAGCAGAAGAGATTGATCTTTCTTTATGTGCTGAGCTTGAGAGTTTAAAACCACATGGTATAGGTAATCCTGCCCCGGTTTTTTTAATTCCTGAGGTCAAATTGAAAAAAGCTAGAGCAGTGGGCAAAAAGGGACGGCACCTAAAAATTGAAACTTCTCAAGGTTTGTCGGGAATTGGTTTTGAGCTGGCAAAAAATTTTGATTTTACCACTTGTAACAACAAAAATGAGAAGTATAATATTTTAGCCAGGATTGAAAAAAACACCTATCGGGGGGATACAAAAACTCAATTAAAAATTATAAGAATTGTTCCCGCTCGGTCTAAAGAACAATTCCCCCTTATTTATCAAGGAAGTAAGTTAAAGCTCTGGGATTTTCGCAATTGCTCTAAATCTTTAGATATTATAGATGCAATTGTAGGTCAGAAAAATTCTTCTTTGATTTATCTCCATGATAAAAAAAGAAAAGAGGCTCTAAAAAAACAATATCCTGAAGTTTTAGTAACCACAAATATAAAAGAGGCCAGTCAAAGTAAGGCTGAGGCGATAATCTTATTAGAGCTTCCTTTTTCCTTGGCTGAAATCAAAAAGATTATCGCTCCCATTAAAGCCAAAAGTACTAACCAGGGGGGAAAGGAATTATACTTGCTCTTCACTGAGGAAGATATAGCCCTTAATAAAACAATTTTAGGTCATAAAATTATCAATAAAGAAAAACTTTTGGCAACCTGGCGTCAAATATCAAGCCATGATCAATTAAAACTTAGCAAATTTAAGGAGACTTTAAAAAGTCAGTTTAATTTAACCAAAACTAAGACTAACCAGCTTTTGGAGATCTACCAGGAACTTGATTTAATTGTTGTGGAGCCAGAGCAAAAAAATAAAAAAGTAAAAATAAATAATAGCCACTCGGGGAGGCTGGACTTATCAACTTCAATAAGATATAATAAAAACGTTGAAATCCTTGCTTCCTTTACCAAATTACAAAAGGTAATCTGGGCTCAGGACTTAAGGCCTTTTCTTAAAATAATAGAGCAATAGGCCATTACTTTAATAGCTGAGCAGGGGAAGCCTTTAATTAGGGCAAATTTAAATATTTTGTTAGGAGGAAAATGATGAAGCTAGAAGATTTTATCAGAGAGATACCGGACTTTCCTAAAGAAGGAATATTATTTAAAGATATCACTCCTTTATTGCAGGACTCTTTAGCCTTTAAGCAGGCCATAGATGAGCTTTGTGATTATTTTTCCCAGGTAGAATTTGACTATATTGCTGGTATAGAGGCTCGCGGTTTTCTGCTGGGGCCAATTATGGCCTATGAACTTGATAAAGGCTTTATCCCCATCAGAAAGCCAGGCAAACTTCCTGCTGCCAAAATATCAGCCAGCTATGAACTGGAATATGGTACAAACACCCTGGAAATGCACAGGGATGCCTGCCAGCCTGGAGACAAGGTTTTATTGATTGATGATTTATTGGCTACCGGGGGAACTGCCCAGGCTGCAGTTGATTTGATTGAAGGCCTGGAGGCTGAAGTCATAGGTATTGGATTTTTGATTGAATTAGTAGATTTAAAGGGTAGGGAGGACTTAAAGGGTTACGATGTTTACTCTGTTTTACAGGAATAAACATGTTAATCTTTTAATTTAAAAAGCTGTTACCTTTTATTTTATTTTTAGCTCCCTATTGATAGGAGTATTTTTATGGATTTAAATAAAATTATAACCAAAATAGAAACTTATATAGAGGAACCTGATTTAAGTGATATAAAAAAGGCTTATGAGCTATGCAAAGAGGCTCATAAGGGGCAATATCGCATTTCAGGGGAGCCCTATGTAGAACACCCCCTGGGTGTTGCCTATATTTTAGCTGAATTAGAGCTGGACTTGACAACCATTACCGGCGCTCTTCTCCATGATGTTATAGAGGATACTGGAATAACCAGAGAAGAGATTGTGGAAGAGTTTGGGGAAGAGTTAGCGCTTTTAGTTGATGGTGTTACCAAACTTACCAGGATACAATTTAAGACTAAAGAAGAACAGCAGGCTGAGAGTTTGCGCAAGATGTTTTTAGCAATGGCTGATGATATCAGAGTTGTCTTGATTAAACTGGCTGACCGTCTTCATAATATGAGAACCCTGGGCTATATGAAAAGAGAGAAACAACTGGAAAAAGCTCAGGAAACTCTGGAGATTTATGCCCCCCTGGCTCACAGGTTAGGGATGTCGCGGTTAAAATGGGAATTAGAAGACCTCTGTTTCCGTTATTTAAAACCTGAAATGTATTATGAAGTCTCTCGAAAAGTAGCTGCTAATCGGAAGGAAAGAGAAGAGCAGATAAAAGAAGCTATCGAAGATATTGAAAATCATCTTAAAGAAGATAATATTGAAGCAGAAATATCAGGTCGGCCTAAACATCTCTACAGTATTTATCAAAAAATGGAAAGAAAAGAGGTGGACTTCAACGAAGTATATGACCTCACAGCAGTCCGGGTTTTAGTAGATTCCGTTCGGGAATGCTATGAGGTTTTAGGCATAATTCATGAAATATGGAAACCTATGCCAGGCCGCTTTAAAGATTATATTGCCATGCCTAAAACGAATATGTATCAATCACTGCACACCACAGTTATTGGGCCAAATGGCGACCCCTTAGAGGTCCAGATTCGCACCCGGGAGATGCACCGTACAGCAGAATACGGTATTGCTGCCCATTGGAGGTACAAAGAAGGTAAAAGTGGAGATGAAGATTTTGAAGAAAAGCTTTCCTGGTTGAGACAGCTATTAGAATGGCAAAAGGATTTACAGGAGCCCCATGAGTTTATAGAGACTCTAAAAATAGATCTCTTTGAAGATGAGGTTTTTGTTTTTACCCCCAAAGGAGATGTTATATCTCTGCCTCAGGGAGGAACTCCCGTTGACTTTGCTTATAATATCCATACAGAAGTAGGTCATAACTGTGTGGGAGCCAAGGTCAATGGGAAAATAGTACCGCTGGAGTATAATCTGGAAAATGGAGATATAGTAGAAATTTTAACCTCTAATAATTCTACCGGTCCAACAAGAGACTGGTTGAAATTTGTAAAAACTTCCCGAGCTAAAAGCAAAATAAAACGCTGGTTTAAACAGCAGCAAAAGGAAAAAATTGTTGCCAGTGGTAAAAAATCTTTAAAGCAGGCTTTAGAAAAAGAAGAGATTGAAATTCCTAAAGAAGAAAGAAATAAAGTTTTAAAAATGGTAGCTGATGAATTAAATTATAATGACCTGGAGTCTTTCTATGCCGCTATTGGTTATGATCAGTTAACTACCAGGCAGGTTATCAATAAAATTCCGGATAAATTTAAAAAGCAGCAGGAGTTACAGGATTTAGTTAGTAAACCCAGAAAAAAATCAACTGACCGAGGGGTTAAAGTAAAGGGCATGGATGATATTCTGGTGAGGATAGCTCAATGTTGCAATCCGGTACCTGGTGATAAGATCATTGGTTATATAACCAGAGGCAGGGGAGTTTCAGTCCATAGATCTGATTGTCCCAATATTAAAGATCTTAGTAAAGATAGATTTATCGATGTTAGCTGGAGTGGTACCAGAACTGGCTCTTATCAAGTAGAGCTATCTATCAGGGCTGTTAATAAATCTGCCCTATTAAATGAGATAACTGGTTTAATCTCTAAAGAACAGATTGCTCTGCATTCTGTTATGGCTAATACTGATAAATATAATCAGGCCTATATTAAAATGTCTGTGGAATTAAGTAGCCTCGAGCATATGAGGGATTTAATAAAAAAGATAGAAAAAATATCCGGGGTTTTATCAGTGAGCCGTTCTCGGCCCAGCTAAATTTGTTACTCAATTGACTTTTTCTTGTTTTTATATTTTGTTTATAAATTAGACTTTGCTTATTTTAAGGAGGATAAAATGCGCGCAGTTGTACAAAGGGTAAAAGAAGCTGAAGTTAAAGTGGACCAGGAAGTTGTGGGGGCTATAGAATCTGGTCTCTGTGTTTTTTTAGGTGTGGGAGAAGAAGATGATAAAGAAGATGTGGAATATTTAGCTGATAAAATTGCCAACTTAAGAGTCTTTGCTGATGACCAGGGCAAGATGAATTTATCGGCTCTGGATTTAGAAAAAAATTTCCTGGTGATTTCTCAATTCACTCTCTATGGAGATTGTCGCCAGGGGCGCAGGCCTAGTTATGCTCAGGCTGCCCCTCCAGGCAAAGCAGAAGAACTTTATGAATATTTTCTTGACTCTTTAGCCGGTTATGGTCAAAAGGTGGCCAGTGGAGAATTTAAAGCTATGATGGATGTAAGCCTTATTAATGATGGGCCAGTAACTTTATTACTTGATAGCAAGAAAAATTTTTAGCTCTAATGAGGTGATGGAAATCGATATTTATACCACTAAATGCGGGCGCAATTATACTAATTGTTATACTTTAATCGAAGAGAAGCAGGCTTTAGTTATCGATCCTGGTTCTCCTGCTGAAGTTGATGATATTCTAGAAATTATTGCTAACCAGGGAGCTAAATTAGAGCTTATTGTAAATACTCACAGTCATTATGATCATATTGGCGGCAACCAAAAATTATTAGCTAAAACCAGTGCTAAACTGGCCGCTCATGCAGAGGCTGTTGATTTACTTCCTGATCCTGGCAAAAATCTTTCAAAATTTATGGGAGAGGAATATAAAAGTCCCACTCCTGATGTAATATTACAGGCAGGTGAGGAATTGAAACTGGAAAATTTAGCTTTTAATATACTGCATCTCCCAGGTCACAGTCCTGATAGCCTGGCCCTTTATCTAGCTTCAGAAAAATTGCTTTTTTCCGGTGACTTGATTTTTGCCCGGGGGATAGGCAGAGCAGATCTGCCAGGAGGTGACAGAAAGCTTTTAAATAAATCCATAAATAGAGTTTTACAGGATTTGCCTCTAGAGACTGAGGTATATCCCGGTCATGGAGAAAAAACAACATTGGATAAATTTAAAAAAGATGTTTACTCAAGGCTTAATTAAATAAATTGACAATTACCTATCACTAAGGTAAAATAAAGATGGCATTATAGTTGATATTTAGGGAAAAAAGTTTTGTTATTAGAGGAGGTTAATTTTGGATGTTTAATGAACTCAGAAATTATAGTAGGATAATTGTTTATGTTGTAGTTGTGGCCTTTGTGATTTCTGGTGGTTTTATGGGTTATGGAGCTCTCTTTGGCGGTAATGGAGGGGGGCAGCAGCCAGGAGAACAACCAGATATAGATGATGCAATTGTTACCGTTAATGACCATGAGATTCCCCGACAGCAATATCTCAATGTCTTAGATAATTATAGACAACAAACAGCTAATTTTACTCGTTCCCAGATGTTACCTTTCCGTCTTAGCATTTTGGAATCTTTAATTGAAGAAAGCCTTCTTTTCCAGGAAGCAGAGAATAGAGGGATTAGTCCAGAGGTTTCGGAAGTTGAAATAGAAGAATATATTGAACAGATATTAGAACAAAATCAGATGGAAATGGAAGAATTGGAAGAAGTTATGGAGATGCAGGGCTTGACTATGGATCAACTAAGACAGAGCCTTCGCCAATCTTTAGAACAGCAGGCTATGATAGAAGAAGTAATCGCCGATATTGAAGGTGAAGTTTCAGTATCGGAAGAAGAGATAGAAGAGAGATTTGCTGAGCTTTATGGAGAAGAAGATCTATCTGAAGATGAAGCTGAAGAAGCCCGAGAGGAAATCAAAGCCGATTTAACTGCTGAAAAAGAGGAAGAAGTTTTTGCCAGCTGGTTAGAGGAAAAATGGGAAACAGCTGATATTGAAATAAAAGATAATAGTTTACAGGCCCTAAAATACCTCGAACAGGGCCAATTTACTGAAGCCAGAGAGCTATTTTATCAAGAGTTAGAATATAGCACTGATTCGGCCTTATATATCTTCCTGGCTGAAACCTATCAGGAAGAAGAATTATATGATGAAGCAGAGGAAGTGCTCCTCGAGGCCCTAGAAGTTGACCCGGAAAATTGGGAGTTGGCCTATCATCTAGGCGAGCACTATCGTTTAACTGAAGATGATGAAAAGGCTTTAGAGATGTTTGATCAGGCTTCAGAATATGCCGGACAGAATTTAATGGCTCGTTATCAGTTGAATTTAGCCTATACTCAGTTAGAGGCTGAAGACAGAGCCGCTGAAGAGATGGATGAATTTATAGAGTTGCAGGAAGAATATCAAGAGGTAGGAGCTCAAGAGGGTATGGCTCCTTTGCCTGAAGAGGAAGAGATGGAAGAAGAGGATATTGAAGAATTAGAAGAAGAGATGCAGGAAGAAGTAGAGGATTTGGCTCCAGAAGGAGAAAGTGAGGAGCCCCTGGAAGAAACTGAACCGATTGAATAATTATTAGAGCCAAAAACTAGTTCAGCATTAAAAGCATACCAGGATATGGGTTTATATCCTGGTATGCTTTATCTCTTAGTAAATTTAAGATAATAAAACAATAAAATATTAATTAAATAGGTGATACTTATGTCAATTAAAGCTCCTAGAGGCACCAAAGATATTCTGCCTCCAGAGTCTGCTAAGTGGTCTTACATGGAGAAAAAAGCTAGAGAAATATGTCGCAGGTATAATTATTTGGAGATTAAAACTCCCATATTTGAACATACAGAACTTTTTGCCCGGGGTATTGGTGAAGGAACAGATATTGTCCAAAAAGAGATGTATTCTTTTACCGATCGAGGTGGTCGCAGTATCACTCTCAGGCCTGAGGGTACCGCTCCTGTAGTAAGGTCTTTTTTAGAGCAAAAATTATACGGACAGGCTTTACCAAAAAAGTTTTTTTATTTTGGTCCCATGTTCCGCTATGAAAGGCCTCAGGCTGGCAGATATCGGCAGTTCCATCAATTTGGGGTAGAAGTTATTGGTAGTGATGAACCGGCTGTCGATGTTGAAACTATAATCCTGGGGATTGATTTTATTGAAGAGCTGGGGTTAAAGGATTTTTTTGTGGAAATAAATAGTATTGGTTGCCCTAAATGCCGCCCCAGATATTTAGATAAACTAAAAAACTATTTGGAAGGGCAAGAAGATTTTTGTTCCAACTGTCAAAATAGAATTGACACCAACCCCTTAAGGGTTTTGGATTGCAAAAATCCTGACTGCCAGGAACTGCTCAAGCAGGCACCAAAGATCAATGATTTTCTTTGTGCTGAATGTGCCAGTAACTTTTCTCAGGTTAAAGAAGGGTTGGATTATCTGGGTTTAAGTTATCGGGAAGACCCTACCCTCGTTCGAGGGTTAGATTATTATACAAATACCGTCTTTGAAGTTAAATCTAATGATTTAGGAGCTCAGGATGCTATTTTTTCCGGTGGTAGATATAATGGACTGCTAAAGGAAATTGGAGATAGAGATATTCCTGCCACGGGGTTTGCCCTGGGCTTAGAAAGACTGGAATTACTTCTAAAAGAAGAAGCAGCTAACTTTGGAAGTGACCTGGAAGTCTACATAACTACCATCGGAGAAGAGGCAGAGGCCTTTTCTATCTCTTTGCTGCGGCAGATTAGAGCAGCAGGAATATCTGCTGACCGTGATTATGGTGGGCGGAGTATCGGCAGTCAGATGAAAGATGCTGACCGCAAAAATGCAAACTATTGTCTGATTATCGGTAGTGATGAATTAAAATCGCAGGCAGCTACAGTGAGAAACATGCAGACTGGAGACGAAGAAGAAGTTGCTTTAAAAGAAATCACTAACTATCTTACTAAAAGTTTATAATTAAAATTGAGTAGGGCTGAATGGTGAAGGAGAGTGGGATGATGGAATTAGCTAGAACAAATAACTGTAATGAACTTGATAGTGATTATATTGGAGAGACTGTTGTGGTAGCGGGTTGGGTGCAGAGAACAAGAGATCATGGCTCTTTACTTTTTGTTGATCTGCGAGATAGATCAGGTATCGTGCAACTTGTTTTTTCTACCAAAATTGCAGAAGAGGCCTTCAAAATAGCAGAATCTTTAGGGCAGGAAGATGTAATAGCGGTCCGGGGTTTGATTAGAAAGAGACCAGCAGAGAATGTTAATGCTGATCTTCCCACCGGTGAAATTGAAATAATGGGAGAGGAAATAGAGCTGTTATCAGCCTCTGATACCCCTCCCTTTCTTATTGAAGACGGTGTAAAAGCAGGAGAGGATCTAAGATTAGAATATCGTTATTTAGATCTACGCCGTCCAGAAATGCTCGAAACAGTTAAAATCAAACATCAGGTTATGCAGACTACCAGGAAATTTTTAAGCGATAACGGTTATTGGGAGGTGGAGACCCCTATCTTGACTCGCAGTACCCCTGAGGGAGCAAGAGATTATTTGGTCCCCAGTCGTCTTCACCGGGGCAAATTTTATGCTCTGCCCCAATCACCACAGTTATTTAAACAAATATTGATGGCTTCCGGTGTGGAGAAATATTTTCAGATTGCTCGCTGTTTTCGGGATGAAGATTTAAGGGCTAATCGACAACCAGAATTCACCCAGATTGATATTGAAATTTCTTTTCCTAACCTGGTTGACTTTAAAGCTGAGATGGAAGAGCTGATAAGGCAAATCTTTGCCATTAATGATATAGTTTTCCCTAACAAAGTCCCCAGCCTCAGCTATCAAGAAGCCATGGACTGGTATGGTTCTGATAGTCCGGACACTCGTTTTGGTCTAAAGATAAGAGATTTATCAGCTATCTTTGCTGACAGTGAATTTAGAGTTTTCAGCTCCACTATTGCTGAAGGAGGTACCGTTAGAGCCCTGAAAGTAAAGGAGGGGGCTAGCTTTAGCAGAAGTCAGCTCGATAAACTGGAAGAGAAAGTTAAGGAATATGGCGCTAAGGGACTGGCCTGGCTGGCCTTTACTGAAAGTGAAATCAAGTCTCCCATCGTCAAATTTTTAAGTGAAGAAGAAATCGCCAGATTACGCCAACAGCTCGAGATTGAGCAGGGGGATTTAGTGTTGATAGTAGCTTCTGATTACAAGACTGCAGTAACATCTTTAGGCCAATTGAGGCTTCTTTTAGCAGAAAAGCTGGATTTAATCCCGGCTAATCAATATAATCTCTTATGGATAGAAGATTTCCCCCTCTTTAGTTATAATGAAGAGGAGGCAAGGTATGAAGCTGAACATCATCCCTTTACTGCTCCTTTAGAAGAGGATATTGAACTTTTAGAGGAAAATCCCGATCAGGTAAGGGCAGCAGCCTATGATCTGGTTTTAAATGGGGAAGAGATTGGGGGAGGAAGTTTAAGAATAAATAATAAAGAACTGCAAAGCAAGGTATTTTCACTATTAAACATGTCAGCAGAGGAAGCCCAGGAAAAATTTGGTTTTCTCCTGCAAGCCTTTGAATATGGTACTCCACCCCATGGAGGAATCGCCTTTGGCCTGGATAGGATAATAATGATATTGTCGGGAAGAAATTCGATTCGTGATGTGATAGCTTTTCCCAAGACTCAGCGAGCTACTTCACCAATGACTAAAGCTCCTGGAAAAGTCAGCAGGAAGCAATTAGAAGAATTGAATTTAGAGATATCTGCTGAGGAATAGCAAATAAAATTTTGCTGACCATCTTGCTAATTATTAATAATTATGATATTATTTAGATAATAAAAGAGTTCTACCATGCCCGTGATGGTTCAAAAATTTTGACCAACACTAATACATTGGGAGCCTGTCTCTATTTGGGGCGCAGAAGCCCTGCTGGGGACCTGCAAATCAAATAGGAGGGCACCCACTTTGCAGATAGGGATCAAAATTCTCAACCCACACGGCATGGTGGAACTTTTTTATTTTAATTAAGGTATAAACAAATAAATGATTAACCATTTTGGGCTTTATCAATGGCTGCTTTAGTAGCGGCAAAAAGACAATCACCGGCAGTAAAAATATTATGCCTGCCAACCTTAGCTGTTAGTCCATAGCTGGCAAAAATTTTGCTCAACTCTTTACTCAAACCACAGATAAAGACCTGCCCCTGATGCTGATGAACTTTATTTATAAATATCTCTAATTCCTGCAGGGAGGAAACATCGATATCTTCTACATCCCTTAGCCGGATAATAAAATTTTTCTCAGGCTGGTAGCTATTTTTCAAGCGCTGATGTAACTCCGCAGTGGCATTGAAACTTACATTACCTGAAAGATTGATGATAATATAATTGTCGTCCTTCACCTCTTTGATGTCTTTACGGATAAAATTATAGGTACTGGGTTGAAATTGCAGATGATAATAATTTAAGCTGCTGCTATCTTTAATTAGTAAAAGAAAGGAGATAATCAATCCTAAATAAATAGCATAATCTAAACGGGGAGCTAAAAGCGTAGTAACAAAAGTAGTGGAAAAAATTAAAGCATCGAATTTGTTGCGAAAACAATCCCTGATTTCTCCTAAATCAATCATCCCTGCCGCCACCACTATAACCAGGCCTGCCAGGGCCGAGATAGGTATATATTTACCTATATCTCTAAAAATTAATAAAAAGGGGATAATAGTAAGAGCAGCAAAGAGTTCAGACATTTTACTGGTGGCCCCTGCCTGGTAATTGGCATAACTTTTAGTGAAAGAACCAGCTGAAGCAAAACTACTAAAGAAAGAACAGCTAATATTAACCAGAGCTTGCCCCCAAAAGACCCGGTTGTAATCAGTTTTTTCACCAGTCTTTATTTCCAGGGCTTTAACAGTACTTAAAGTATACATAAAACCTAACAGAGCTACCGAAAAAGCTCCTGGCAGGTATTCAAGAATGAAATTACCATCTAAAGTCCAGGGGTTAAAACCTGGTAAACCGGCTGGAAATTGTCCTGTAACGGGTAACAGATTATCCCAGTTGAAGAGATAAACCAGACTGATCGAGAAGATCATTGCCAGCAGATACTCTGGCAGTTCCGGGGTGATCTTTCTAAATAGTATAATCATTACCATAGTAAAAGAAGCAATAAAGATAGCATATAGATTGGCCTCTGAGATATTATTAAAAAAATAGTATATTTCCTGTATAATATTGACTCCAGAGGGTTGATTTAGACCAAAATAATTTTTTAATTGACCACTTATAATAAGTAAGGAAACTCCGGTAGTTAGACCTGAGATTACTGAACGAGAAATGTAACTGACTAAATTTCCTAACTTTAAGGCTGATAATATTAACTGTAAAACTCCTATCATAAAAGTAAAGAGTAATACCGCCTCTAAATAACTTTCTCCGGCAGGTATACCGCTTAAATTGCTGGCAATGGCCAGAGCGATGATATTAGCTGGTCCAATTATCAAGTGATTGGAGACCCCAAAGATTGCTCCAGCTAACATGGCTACGATGGCAGTATAGAGCCCATAAATAGGCTCTAAACCTGCAATTAAAGCATAGGCCATAGTCTGAGGTAAAGTTAAAGCAGCAACTGAAAGGCCGGCAAGAATGTTACGGCGAATATTGCCTGTGAAGGGGGATTTGATTTTAAAATCAGAGAAAAATTTCATTTTATTTATCACCTGCGGCTTTTGGGTTTTCTTCGTCGTCATTTGAGAGACTCTCATTATTTACATCATAGGGCAATGTAATTTCTCGCGCTTTTTTTATAGCTGATTTGGTGGCTGAAAATATATGATCTTCGGAAAGAAAAATGTTTTGTTGGCCAATTTTTTCCTTGAGACCATATTTTTCGAAAAGCTTAATGATATTTTCATCCAGGCCACAGAAGAATACGGCTCCCTCATGTTTTTGCACTTTATCAATGAATTTTTCTAGTTCCTTTAAAGAGGTAAGATCAATATTCTCTACATCTCTCATTCTGATGATAAACTTTTGCTGAGGGCGGTAACTTTCTCCTAGCTTTTCTTTTAAACTACTGGCTGCATTGAAATTGATATTACCCGCCAGGTTTATGACTATATATTCATCCTCTTTAACATCTTCAATATCCCGGCTAAAAAATTCACTATCTCGCTGTTGATAGTCGAAATGAGAATAGTTAATTGAACTCGTATTCTTCAAAACTAGTATTAGGGAGACAATTACTCCAAAATAAATAGCATAATCTAATCTGGGAGCTAAAATCGTTGTCAAAAAAGTGGTGCCAAAAATTAAGGCGTCAAATTTATTTTGAATACAATCTCGTAATTCCTTTAAATCAATCATACCAGCTGCTACTACAATCACTAAACTACCCAGAGCTGGGATAGGAATATATTGCCCAAGAGGACGAAAGAAAATCAGGACAGGAATAATAGCTAGAGCAGCAATCAATTCTGCAAGTTTGCTTTTAGCTCCAGCTTGCAGGTTAGCAAAACTTTTAGTAAGAGAACCGGCAGCAATAAAACTGCTGAAAAATGAGCAGATAATGTTTATTAAACCCTGGGCTAAAAAAACTCTGTTAAAATCAAGCTCCTGTCCGGTCTGCACTTCTAAGGCTTTGACAGTACTTAAAGTATAAATAAAGCCTAACATGGCAGTAGAAAGAGCAGCTGACCAGTAATTAAAAATAAAACCAGTGTCAAAGGCAAAGGGGTTAAAACCAGGAAGACCAGGGGGGAATACACCGGCTACAGCTAACCTATCCTGCCAATCAAAAAAATATACTGCAGCTATACAGACTAACATTCCCAGCAAATATTCAGGAAGCTGAGGATAAAACTTTTTAATTAAGACAATCGTTACTAGACACAATAGAGCTATAAAAATCGCATAGGGATTAACTTCACTTAAATTCATCATGAAGTGATATAATTCCATGATGATATTAATTCCTGAAGGATGTTCAAAACCGAAAAAATTACCTAATTGACCACTGATTATAAGTAAGGCTACTCCAGTAGTTAAGCCATTAATAACTGATCTAGAAATATAATTGACTAATTCACCTAATTTGAAAAATGTCAAAACCAGCTGAAAAAAACCGACCATAAAGGTAAAAAGCAATACAGCCTGCAGATAATCAGCAGAAGATACTCCTGCAAGAATATTAGCCAGGGCTAAAGCCATGACATTAGTTGGTCCAACAATTAAATGATGAGAAGCTCCCAAAATAGCCCCGGCAATCATAGCAACAATAGCTGAATAAAGCCCGTAAATGGGGGGCAAACCAGCAATTAAGGCAAAGGCCATCGTCTGTGGTAAGACCAGGGCTGTTACTGAAAGACCAGCTATTATATCGGCTTTTATATTTTTGCTATTAGTAGAAAAACCGGCTAAAAATTTTTTGCTCCACTGTTGTAAAATTTTGGAGGAAAAAGCCATATCTGATCACCTTTGGTTGAGACTTGATTTTAAAGTAAGTTGAAAATTATAATTTATCCTTTACTGATTTGATTTTCTGGTTTCGGCTACTTTCTTTATCCCGTCGGTCGTCAATAGTTATTGAGGTGCTAACCCTTAAAGCACCCTTTTCAAAAGGAACCTGATGAAGTTTTTTTACCACCGCAAATATTTCTTCTAACTCTCCCTCTAAAATTGTACCCATTGGTGTCAATTCATATTCGATTTCTTCTTGTTGTAAAACTTTCTGGCAGGCAGCAACATATTTACTTAAACTTGTTGTTTCGGTTCCTAAAGGTACTACTGTAACCTGAGCTATTGGCATTTTTATTACCTCCTTAAGTTATAGGTAATCCTTATTCTAACTACATATTATAACATAATGTTTTTTTATACAACTGCTTTAGGTCTGGCTGCCCAAAAAAATTTTAAGTTTTTTTGCAATATAAATTGCAATTTGATATCATTAGGGTTAGATTGAGAAAAACAGAGAAGTTTTATAGCCTTTTATGGGATAAAAAAGGATAAAAAGCAATCTTGTATTGGAGAGTAAATATAAATGAATCTTTTTTCACAAAATCAAAACAAAGAGAAACAACCCCTGGCTTATCGTATGCGTCCTCGTACATTTTCTGAGCTTAAGGGCCAGGAACATATTACCGGGGCTGACAAACTTTTACGCCGGATGATTGAGGCTGATAAACTACAATCTCTGATTTTATATGGACCTCCCGGCACCGGCAAAACAAGCCTGGCCAAAATTATCTCTAATAACACTGAATCAGATTTTGTTAAGTTGAATGCAGTTACTTCCGGGGTGAAGGACCTTAGAGAAGTAATAAAAAAAGGAGAGGAAAACCAGCAATTTTACAACAAAGGCACAATTTTATTTATAGATGAAATTCATCGCTTCAATAAAGCCCAACAGGATGCTTTATTACCCTCAGTGGAAGAGGGCATATTAATAATGATTGGAGCAACAACTGAGAACCCGTACTTTGAAGTAAATTCACCTTTGTTATCTCGTTCACGAGTATTCAAATTAAATCCTTTAGAAGACGAAGATATAAAAGAAATTATCTATCAGGCAATTGATAATGAAGAGCGGGGTTTAGGCAATTTGAATATTAAAATTACAGCCAAGGCCGTTGATTTTTTAGCTGAAAGAGCCGGTGGAGATGCCAGAACAGCCTTAAATGCCTTAGAAATTGCTGCTTTATCTACTCCAGCTGATAGAGAAGGGCAAATACATCTTGAAAAAGAGATTATTGCTGATTCTCTGCAGGAGAAAATATACAAGTACGATAAAAAAGGTGATAATCATTATGATGTTATCTCTGCTTTTATCAAAAGTATTCGGGGTTCAGATCCTGACGCAGCCCTATTTTGGCTGGCCCGGATGATAAAGGCTGGCGAGGACCCAATGTTTATAGCGCGCAGAATAATTGTCCATGCAGCTGAGGATATTGGTCTAGCTGATCCTCAGGCTTTAAGTATAGCAGTTGATGCAGCCAGGGCTTTAGAATATGTTGGCCTGCCGGAGGCTAGAATCCCCTTAGCTCAGGCTGTTATTTATCTTGCCACTGCTCCAAAGAGCAATAGTACCATAAAAGCCATTGATAAAGCTTTAAAATATATAGAAAATAATAATCCAGGTTCTGTCCCAGCCCATCTTAGGGACAATCATTATTCTGGAGCCAGTGAGTTAGGTAGTGGTATTGAATATAAGTATCCCCATAGTTATCCCAAAAATTATGTTGAACAGGATTATTTGCCTGCTGAAAATAAAGATGTTGAATTTTACTCTCCTGGCACCCAGGGAAAAGAAGAAAAGATTAAAAGATTTTTGCAGTACCTGCAAAGTGAATAAGCCCCGGGAGAAAAAGATAAGGATTTAACTGGTAGAATAACTTTTCGATGATTGATATAGAGATAAAATTGCTCAGAGATTAACACTTATTGTTATAATTATACAGAAAAGCTAAATAATTAGCTTTATTATTAAATATAGTGGTGATTTTTACAGATGAAGGAGTCCTATAAGACTTTAAAAGAACCTCTCAAGATAATAAATAAGGTAAAGGATAGTCGTTTTATTGCCACGGCAAGCCCCTGTAACAGCAGGAAGGAAGCAGAGGATTTTATTGCAAAAATAAAAAGCACTTATTCTGATGCCTCTCATAATGTATCGGCCTTTCGTATTTATGATTCTCAGGAGATAGTTGAATACAGCGATGATGATGGAGAACCCTCTGGCTCTTCAGGTCCTCCAGTATTAGCAAAAATCGCTGGGTATGAATTATTAAATATCTGTGTAGTTGTTACTCGCTATTTTGGCGGCACAAAATTAGGAATTGGAGGGTTAATAAAAGCTTATGGAAATACTTGCGAAATGGCTCTACGCCAGGGAAAAAAACTGACCTTAAAACTATTTTATCAGGTCGAAGGTAAAGGTGATTATCAAGATTTGGGAGAAACTTTAGGACAACTGGAGAAAATTGCTGCTGAAATTAAAGGTATAAAGCATGAAAATGAAGGTTTTGTAGTAAAAGCAGTTTTAAGAGCAGTTGATTTTGCAACTTTAAAGAACAATATAAAAGAATTAACAGGAGATAAAGTTGATTTTAAAATTGCTCATAAATTTTATGCAGCAAACTAATGTAAAATTTAATCATCAGTAGAATTGACAGGTAAAAGTGGTTATGGTAAAATTAACTTGATGTCAATACTCAAGATTATGGGGTGGAAAATAATATGAAAATTTCAACCAGGGGTAGATATGGCTTAAGAGCTTTAGTAGATCTTGCTTTAAATCAGGATGGAAAAGCGATTCCTTTAAGAAAAATAGCCGAAAGAGAAAATATTTCTGAGCAGTATTTAGAGCAATTATTTGCCAGTCTTAGGAAAGCTGGAGTGGTGAGCAGCGTGCGTGGTGCTCATGGAGGTTATCTTTTAAATAGAGATCCAGAAGATATAACAGCTGGAGATGTAATCAGAATTCTGGAAGGACCAATTAGTCCTGTTAATTGCGTTATGGATGATTATAATTGTAAACAGCTAGAAAACTGTGTAACTCATGAATTATGGGATCTTCTCAGCGAACAGATTGGCGAAGTTCTTGATTCTTATACTTTAGCTGATTTGAAAGAAAAGGCTGAAAAAATCAAAGAAGAAAATTAATTTATATTACTGCAATAAATTTGTTTATAAATGAGGTGAAACTCCGATGTCAAAACGCTATTATTTTGATCATGCAGCAACAACACCTTTAGATCCAGAAGTTTTCCAGGCCATGGAACCTTTTTTAAAAGATAAATTCGGCAATCCTTCTAGTATATATCAGGAAGGGCAAGAGGCTGAAAGAGCTATCACAGAGGCTAGAGAAAGAGTGCAGGAATTAATAAATGCTGCAGATAGCCGGGAAATTATTTTTACTGGCAGTGGAACAGAGGCTGACAATCTTGCTATTAAAGGTATAGCCATGGCCTTAAAAGAAGAGGGAAATCATATAATAACCAGCGAAACAGAACATCATGCTGTTTTGCATACCTGTGAGTTTTTAGAAAAACATTACGATTTTGAGGTTAGCTATTTATCAGTAGATAGTGAAGGTTTTATAGACCTTGCTGATTTGAGGGAAGAAATCAAAGACGATACAATTTTAATAACCATTATGACCGCTAACAATGAGATAGGAACTATTCAACCCATTGAAGAGATTGCTGAGATTGCTGCTGAGAACAATGTCTACTTTCATACAGATGCTGTCCAGGCTGCAGGTCAGTTAGATATTGATGTGCAAAAATCTAAAGTTGACCTGTTATCAATATCAGCTCATAAAATCAATGGGCCTAAGGGGATTGGCGCTCTTTATGTCAAGAAGGGTACCAAACTTTTACCGCAGATGCAGGGTGGGGCTCAGGAAAGAAAAAGGCGGGCCAGCACAGAGAATGTTCCAGGTATTGTTGGATTTGGTAAGGCAGCTCAATTAGCTAAAAAAAGATTACCAGAAAAACAAAGCAAGATGATTAAGCTGCGAGACAAGATTATCAATAGAGTTTTAGAAGAGATAGATGAAGTTCGTTTAAATGGTCCTCGCCAGGAACACCGTTTGCCGAACAATGCTAGTTTTTGTTTTCGCTATATTGAAGGCGAGTCAATATTATTAAACCTTGATATGCTGGGCATAGCAGCCTCTAGTGGCTCTGCCTGTACTTCTGGCTCTCTAGACCCTTCTCATGTGATGTTAGCTCTGGGGTTGAGTCATGAAGTAGCTCACGGTTCTTTGCGAATATCTTTAGGTTATAGGACCACTGAAGAGGAAGTTGATTATCTTTTAGAAAAATTACCCCCGGTAATTCAAAAGTTAAGAGATATGTCCCCCCTCTATGAGGGTTGAACTTAATTATTGCTACTGCTTTTTATTTGGGCAGGGCAGTCATTAAAATAAATATAGAATAAAAAGGAGATGACATCAATGTATTCAGATAAGGTCATGGATCACTTTCAAAATCCTAGAAATGTTGGCAAGATGGAAGATCCAGATGTTGTAGGCGAGGTAGGAAATCCGACTTGTGGTGACATAATTAGAGTTTATTTGAAAATCAAAGATGATATCATTGAAGATATAACTTTTAGTACTTTTGGTTGCGGAGCTGCAGTGGCAACTAGCAGTATGGTAACTGAGCTTGTCAAAGGAAAGACATTAGATGAAGCTTTAGAAGTCAGCAATGAACAGATAGCAGAGGAATTAGATGGCCTGCCACCAGCAAAAATGCATTGTTCAAATCTAGCAGCCGATGCTATTAAAAATGCCATCAAAAATTTTAAAGAAGGTAAAACTGGTTTAGAAGAAAATGATAATGCTGAAGCAGAAACGGCTCACGACCATCACTAAAATCATATTATTGAGCAGGTGATTTTCTTGGCTAAAGTTTTAGTTGCCATGAGCGGAGGGGTAGACAGTTCAGTTGCTGCTGCTTTGTTAGTTTCCCACGGGCATGAAGTTATTGGAGCTACAATGGAAATATTTCCAGATTATGAACAAAGATCTGAAACAGAAGGAGGTTGTTGCTCCCTTTCCAGTATTGAAGATGCTAAAAGGGTGGCAGCTAGACTCGATATACCTCATTATACCCTGAATTTTAAGAGGATTTTTCAACAAGAAGTAATCAATAATTTTGTGCAGGAGTATAGTAAAGGAAGGACTCCTAATCCCTGTATTGTTTGCAATAAAAAATTGAAATTCTCCAAATTACTGCAAAGAGCCAAGGAATTAGACTGTGATTATATTGCCACAGGTCATTATGCTATTATAAAAAAATCATCTGAAAAACAGCGCTATCTTTTATATAGAGCTCGAGATAAAGAAAAGGATCAGAGTTACATGCTCTATGGTTTTACTCAAGAACAATTAAAAAAGACACTTTTCCCCTTGGGTCAATTTAAGAAAAGTGAAGTCAGAGAAAAGGCCCAAAACTATGGCCTGGCCATTCATGATAAGCCCGACAGTCAAGAGATATGTTTTGTTCCAGATGATGATTATAAGGGTTTTATTGAACGCAATTATCCAGAAATAGGCAGACCAGGAGATATTTATTACTTTAATGGTGAAAAGCTAGGAACACATCAGGGCTTGTTTAAATACACCATTGGCCAGCGGCGTGGTCTGGGAATTTCCCTTGACCATCCAGTATATGTAGTTGAGATTGATTTCGCTAATAATGCCCTGATCGTTGCTCCCAGAGAAAAGTTGCAGTTTACAGGTTTGCTGGCCGAGAAAACCAATTGGATTTCCTTTTCCACACCTCCAGCGCAATTTGAAGCTGATATAAAGGTGCGTTATAATTCTAAATTAATTCCAGCTACAGTTTTCACCCAGACTGAAAAAGAAGATCAGAACACAATAAGAATTGACTTTAAAGAAAAATGTCAGGCTGTAACCCCAGGACAATCAGTAGTTATATATAAGGATTCATTAGTAATAGGAGGGGGAATTATTAGAGAAGGAATAAAGGAGGAAAATTTTTCTCAAAAAATCTTTGATTAATCTCAAATAAATCCTTGACAGAATTAAAATTTAATGTTAGTATATATAACGTCGCGGTAAGGAAAGGGCGACATGGCAGTTTTTAAATACCGTATTTGACCCTATAAATTAACACTTATTGCGATGAATTTTAATGCTTGACTGATTGCTCTTTTGATGTTAAAATAAAGTTCCACAGAAGAATTTATAAGCATAATCAACGAGAGAACTTTGAAAAGTGGATAGTATGAAGAGAGAAAAGCAGGCGGAATATAATTTAAGCGTTAGCGAGAGATTTTGAGATATTGAAGGAG
>Ga0207421_10000003_pt1 | contig 223163 bp, 219 predicted proteins | sample SodLakKL_010_SED_4_FD_187542 | JGI IMG/M metagenome (GOLD analysis project Ga0207421, IMG submission 187542) | Alkaline sediment microbial communities from Lake Tanatar, Kulunda Steppe, Russia - 8KL_010_SED (SPAdes) (version 2) | ecosystem: Environmental > Aquatic > Non-marine Saline and... | reverse complement strand
GGGAGTAGATGGGTACTGGTGTGCCCTCTGGTCTTCAAAACCAGCACGAGGGGTTAGTAGCCTCTTGGGTAGGTTCGATTCCTATGTACTCCCGCCAATAATAAAGAACAAAGGTTATAACCCTATGAGTTATAACCTTTTTTCAATATGGGTCAATGAAAATTGATATGCTTAGCTGTTTGGAATGAGGAATAATAATTTTTGTCAAGAGAGTTAAGAAAATCGAAGTAGTGCGGTAAAAGAGTCCGGTACAACGACTATAGAATTATATGGAAATGAATGGGAAGATTTTCTTAGATATTTCTGAAACGGAGAGAATAGAATGAAAGACGAAGCTCAAGAAATAAACCTGGGAATTCCAAAAAAAATTCCTTTTTATTATGGTTGGATCATTGTAATCGTATCGGTTTTTGGAGTGTTTTTTTCTGGACCCGGACAAACCTATTCGGTCTCAATTTTCATCGAATCCTATCTGGCTGAATTTGGATGGAGTCGTTCCTTTGTTTCAAGTCTCTATTCCTTAGGGACTTTATGCGCAGGGCTGCTTTTATCATTCGTAGGAAGAATGGTTGATCGATATGGTCATCGGAAAATGATGCCGACAATTATCGTAATATTTTCCTTAGCCTGTTTTTGGATGATGCAGGTACAAGCTCCATGGATGCTATTGGTTGGTTTTTTTCTTGTGCGACTCTTAGGCCAGGGATCAATGACATTAATGTCTACAACAATGGTTCCCCAATGGTTTTATAATAAACGGGGAAGAGCACTGAGTTTAATGGCGATCGGCATGGTGGGAGGTTCATTCTTTATTCCGCCAATTAATGCCCGAATCATCAGGGATTATGGTTGGCAAACAGGATGGCAGGTTTGGGGCATTTTATTGCTGGTGATAATGCTTCCTATTGCTATTGTTTTTATAAGAAACAAACCGGAAGAGATCGGTCAGGAAATGGATGGAGAAATAACACTTCCTGATGATCCAATACCGAAACCCGTAAAGGAAGAAGTTGCTTGGACATTAAAAGAGGCAATGAAAACTAAAGCTTTCTGGCTGCTTCTGTTTTGTGTAACTGTCCCAGCGGCTTTGAATACCGGTCTTACCTTTCATTTAGCTTCAATCATGATCTATCTGGGGTATCCTTTGGAAAACGCTCCGATGATTGCCGCCTTTACATTAAGTATATATGCGGTTTCTCAATTTGCGAATAATTTCATCGCCGGCTATGTCGGAGATCGACTTAAAGACCACAAAATATTAGCATTCACTTTCATCGGATATTTCATTATTACAATGGTTTTTCTGGGAGTGAAGTATTTTAGTTTAGCCTCAGGGGTGATGATTGTTGTCCTGGGAATTCTATGGGGTGGAGTAAATGGCTATTTTGCAATTACCAACAATATGATTTGGCCGAATTATTTTGGACGCAAATATTTAGGAAGCATTAAAGGTTTTACTATGACAGGCATGGTCATCGGTTCTGCAGCAGGCCCTTTACCGTTTGGATTTGCTTTTGATCTTTTCGGAGGGTACACTGAAATATTAATTATCAGTGCTCTTTTCCCATTATTCGCAAGTGTTGCATCTTTCTTATCACCGAAACCACAAAAAACCACTAGTTGAGTCATACACTTATTGGCTTTCTTGACAGGTGGGAATAGGTGTTTTATGATGAAAGGAATAAAATGCGGAATTTATTCCGAAGGAGCGAGAGAGTATGGTTTACTCACCGGAACAGGAACTTAAATTAAAAGGATATAAATTGACCAGCCAGAGAAAAGCTCTTCTTCGAGAGTTTGTTTTGGCTGAAAATCACTTGCTTTCTGCTGATAAAATTGACAAACGATTGAAAGAAATCAACAAGCCAATTGATCTTTCAACGATCTATCGAAACCTTGAAATTTTTCTCCAAGCGGGAATTATAAAAAAGTTATCGTTTGAAGGTCAGGTTGATCAATACAAATTAAATCATACAAAAGGGCATCATCACCATGTCGTCTGCATGACCTGCGGTAAAACACAGGTTTTTAAGAACTGTCCTGTGATTGCCATAGAAAAGCAACTGGAAAAGGAACTGCAATTTAAGCCAATCAACCATCGATTGGAAATACTGGGTTATTGTAAGGAATGCACTGAAAATAATGATTAAAGGGATGATCCTATGTTTGATTATTTGCGCGGTGAAATTGTAAAAAAGGATTTAAACAGCTTAACAGTTGATGTTCACGGGATTGGATATAAAATTCATACTACTGCACAAACCCTCGAGTCACTTAGAGGTGTAAATGAAGGAACCTTGTTTACTCATCTGAATCTTCGGGAAGATGAGGTTATTCTCTATGGGTTTTCTACAGAAGAAGAGCTTGCAATGTTTCATCAGTTGAGGTCGGTTTCAAAAATTGGTTCTAAAGTAGCCTGTGGCATTCTCTCCCACTATTCTCCCAAAGAGTTGGCAAACTTAATACAGAAGGGAGCTGTATCAATGATTTCTAAGGCACCCGGAGTTGGGAAAAAGACAGCAGAAAGAATGATCGTTGAGCTGAAAGACAAGATTCCCCAAGGACTGTTAATGGACCAATCCCAAGGCGAGTTGTCAACCGATATGAGTAAAGACATGGATGAAGATTTGGAGGTTTTACAAGCTTTAAGTTCTTTAGGATACTCTCGACAAGAAGGAGAAAAAGCGTTAAAAATCATTGGTGTTAATGAGTTAACTCTGAACCAGAAGATAAAAGAGGCATTAAAAGTGCTGATGAGATAGCAGGAGTGGAGGGGAAGGCGAGTGGAATTTAATAATGATTTGGACTTTGATTTGGATGACCGTTTACTTACAGGAGTGAAAAAAGAAGAAGATCATGAAATGGACCATGGACTTCGACCTAAATATTTAGAAGAATACATTGGTCAAAGCAAAGCAAAGGAAAAGCTTGAAATTTTTCTGCAGGCCAGTAAAATGCGGAAAGAATCGCTTGACCATGTTTTGCTTTATGGTCCTCCCGGTCTTGGAAAGACCACTTTAGCAAATATCATTGCCACTGAGATGTCTGCAAATATTCGTGTCACTTCAGGCCCTGCGATAGAACGCCCTGGGGATCTGGCTGCTATACTCACCAATTTAAGAGAGGGCGATGTGCTATTTATTGATGAAATTCATAGACTTAACCGTGCAGTGGAAGAAATATTGTATCCTGCCATGGAGGACTATGCGATTGATATTATTATCGGCAAAGGATCTAGCGCAAAAAGTATTCGTCTTGACTTAACCCGATTCACATTAATTGGTGCAACGACAAGAGCGGGACTGCTGACATCGCCTCTTCGTGATCGATTCGGAATTATAAACAAACTTGAACTCTATACAATTGATGAATTAAAGAAGATTGTAACTCGATCTGCTGGAATACTTTCCATACCCATAGTTCAACAGGGGGCAGAAGAGATTGCTTCGCGGTCCCGGGGTACACCGAGAATTGCGAACAGATTACTTAAGCGAGTCAGAGATTTTGCGGAAGTGAAGGCAAAAGGAGAAATTACCAGGAAGGTAGCGGAAGATGCTCTTCAATTATTGGAAATTGATGAGTTAGGATTGGATAAAGTAGATCAGAAAATTATCGAAGTGATTATAAAGAATTTCGGAGGAGGGCCTGTAGGGATTGATACCCTTGCAGCTTCAACTGGCGAAGAAAAAATAACGATTGAGGATGTTTATGAGCCTTTCTTGTTGCAACAGGGTTTTCTTAACAGAACACCGCGGGGGCGCATGGCATCTGCCAGAGCCTATGAGCATTTTGGATTTAAAAAACCTGAAGGTTTTCAGGAAACAATCTTCTAGGAAACAGGAGTGAATACGGATTAATGAAAACAGAAGAGTTCGATTTCCATCTACCTCAAGAGAGAATCGCTCAGCATCCTCTCAATGAAAGGGACCGGTCAAAACTACTAACATTACAAAGAGAGACAGGGAGCATAAAACATCATACTTTTCTTGATATCGTTGATTATTTGGAACAAGGTGATACCCTTGTTTTAAACGATACAAAAGTGATTCCTGCCAGGCTGTTTGGACGGAAGAAGGACACTGGAGGGAAAGTGGAAGTTCTTTTAGTTAAAGAGTTGGATAGCGATAAGAATCGATGGCTTGCAATGACAAAGCCTGCGAAAAAATTAAAAATCGGAACTGAAATTATTTTTCATGATGAACGATTATATGGAATCGTTACAGATATTAAAGAAGAAGGGTTGCGTGTCATATCCTTTCATGTTCCCGGTGAAGAAAGCTTCCATGAAGTTTTAGAACGACTTGGAAAAATGCCTTTACCCCCCTATATTACAGAGAAACTTGAAGATTCCGGACGTTATCAAACAATCTACTCAAAGCATATTGGCTCAGTTGCAGCACCAACCGCAGGTCTCCATTTTACGAATCGTGTGTTTGATGCGTTAAGGAAAAAAGGAGTTAATATAGTATATATCACTCTTCATGTAGGTCTTGGGACATTTAAACCGGTTGAAGCGGATGAAATCAAAGATCATACCATGCATGAAGAATTTTATACAGTCAGTGATGAAGTTGCAAAAATCATCAATGACACTAAAGCAAAAGGGAAACGGGTAATCGCTGTGGGAACCACAAGCTGTCGGACCATTGAGTCGATGATGCGGGATCATGGAAAAATTCGAGAGGGTAGCGGATGGACTGATATATTTATATATCCCGGATATCGGTTCAAAGGAATTGACGGTCTTATTACAAATTTTCATCTTCCAAAGTCGACACTTATCATGCTAGTGAGTGCTCTGGCAGGGAGAGAGAACGTATTAAATGCTTATCAGGAAGCAATTGATCGGTGTTACCGATTTTATAGTTTCGGGGATGCAATGTTTATCTATCCATGATGAGACAGAAGGAGGAAATTATGGAGGTGCGCTACGAACTTATTAGGGAATGCTCAGAAACAAAGGCTCGATTGGGAATGCTGCATACGAATCGGGGGACGATTAACACACCGATCTTTATGCCGGTAGGAACACAGGCCACTGTTAAAACAATGACAACGGAAGAGTTAAAAGGAATGAATGCGGAAATTATTCTCAGTAATACGTATCATTTATATCTGCGTCCAGGTCACGAGTTGATAAAAAAAGCAGGGGGTCTGCATAAATTTATGAATTGGGATCGTCCGATTCTCACAGACAGTGGAGGATTTCAAGTATTCAGTTTGGGAAAACTGCGAAAATTATCAGAGGAGGGAGCAACCTTTCAGTCTCATATTGATGGGAGCCAGCAGGTCCTTACTCCGGAAAAAGCCATTGAAATACAGAATGCTCTAGATTCAGATATTGCAATGGTTTTTGATGAATGTGCACCCTATCCTGCTGACCGAAACTATGTTTATAACTCCATGAAACGAACATCCCGCTGGGCAAAACGATGCATTGATGCAAATAATAACCCGAATCAAAGTCTTTTCGGGATTGTTCAGGGAGGAATGTATCAAGATCTAAGAGAAGAGAGTGCGAAGGAACTCATAGAGATGGATTTTCCTGGTTATGCAATAGGGGGCCTCAGTGTTGGAGAGCCCAAAGAACTGATGTATGAAGTGCTGGAATATACGGTTCCTTTACTTCCTAAGCTTAAGCCCAGATATCTTATGGGCGTTGGTACTCCTGATGCGATTTTTGAGGGTGTTGAAAAAGGGATCGACATGTTTGACTGTGTTCATCCTACCCGAATAGGACGAAATGGGACAGGTATGACAACTTACGGGAGGGTCAATATTAAAAATGCTAAACATCATGAGAGTTTTAAGCCCCTTGATCCTGAATGTGAATGTTATACATGTCGAAATTATACCAGAGCTTACCTGCGTCACTTATTTAAAGCAAATGAAGTTTTAGGACTGCGACTGATGACGACCCATAATCTCTACTTTCTCATTCATCTGATGAAAAAGATAAGAAATTCTATTCAGGAAGATCGCTTTGTATCTTTTAAGAGAGAATTTTTTGATAAATATAACCGCAATGATTAAAACATCCGTGGATAACGGAAAAACCCTCTTGTCATGTTTTTCTAATGGATAAATTATGATATAATTATTTAGGTATAAAAGAAGAAAGGAGCATGGCCATGACATTAATTAAGACATTAGTGAAAGGTAGAACCAATGAGAACAGCGATGGTACCACAGGATGTGGTGAGTGTCAAACTTCTTGTCAATCTGCATGCAAAACCTCTTGTACTGTTGGAAACCAAGATTGCGAGAATCCTAATCGATAACAATCAGCATAATGGACAGCAGTTAACACTTACTGCTGTTTTTTAGTGAGGAAGAAGGAAAATAAATGATCTTTAAATTTGAAAAAGATGGGTATCAGATTGTACTTGATATTAACAGTGGATCTATACATGTTGTAGATCCTTTGATCTACCAATTGATTGATGATTATCCTAATCCGGAGGAAGAAAAACTAATTGATCGCTATAAAGATCATCCGGAGTATGATGAGCAAATTGTAAAACTGGGTTTAAAGGAAATTAACCAACTTATTGAAAAAAATCTTCTTTTTTCTGAAAAACCGAAAAAACCCTACCAGTTCAATCATGTTGTTAAGGCATTGTGTCTTCACATCGCACATGATTGTAATATTCGTTGTGAATATTGTTTTGCAGCTCAAGGAAACTTCAAGGGTGATAACCTTTTGATGAACAATGAAGTCGGAGAAAAAGCGATTGATTTTCTCATTAAAAATTCAGGAAACCGTCGAAATTTGGAAGTTGATTTCTTCGGTGGAGAGCCATTACTGAACTTTGATGTCGTAAAACATCTCGTTTTCTACGGAAAGGAAAAGGCCAAATTCCATCATAAGAATCTAAGATTCACCATCACAACAAATGGAACTCTTCTCAATGAAGAAAATCGGAAGTTTATTAATGAGCATATGGCAAATGTTGTTTTGAGTATTGACGGTACAAAAGAAACGAATGATCGGATGCGTTACTATGCGAATAAAAAGGGGACCTATGAGGATATTTTGCCAAAATTGCAACTAATGGTTGAAGAAAGAGGAGAAAAGGATTATTATCTAAGGGGAACCTTTACAAAATATAATGTTGATTTTGCCAAAGACGTCCTCCATTTTTCTGATCTTGGTTTTAAAAATCTGTCGATTGAGCCTGTTGTTGCTGATAAAACAGAACAATATGCCCTTACAGAAGAGGACTTGCCGAAGATCTTTGAAGAATATGATAAATTGGAGGAAGCATACTTTCAGCGATTGAATACGGATAAAACTTTTGAGTTTTTCCATTTCAAGTTTAACTTGGAGAGCAATCCCTGTCAGGAGAAACGAGCCTTGGGTTGCGGTGCAGGAGTGGAGTATCTTTCGGTAACCCCGGAGGGGGATTTTTATCCCTGTCATCAATTTGCAGGGGACCCGAACTTTAAAATGGGAAATGTGATTAAAGGTCAAGAACTTGATCAAAATATCTGCAGTGTCTTCAAAAATGCAAATGTAGAAAAAAAAGCAGAATGCAGCAAATGCTGGGCAAAATATTATTGTAGCGGAGGATGTCATGCCAATGCCTACAATGAAAATCAGGATTTGATGAAGCCCTATGAACTGGGATGCGAAATGGAAAAAAAACGGATACAGAATTCAATTATTATTGAAGTGAAGAAAAGAATGGGGGCGAATACTCTGTGATAGTTAAATTTTTGAACAAGATGCCAACCATCCATAAAACCGCTTATGTTGCACCTTCAGCAAATATAATTGGAGATGTGGAAATTCGTGAACATGCCAGTATCTGGTATAATGTGGTACTGCGGGGGGATGATAATTTTATTCGCATCGGAAAGTATACGAATGTTCAGGATAACTCTGTTGTTCATATCAGTAAAAAGTATCCGACTATTTTAGGGAATTACATTACTGTTGGTCACAATGCACTTGTTCATGCATGCACCATTGGTGACAATTGTCTGATCGGAATGGGGTCGATTATTCTGGATGGTGCGACAATTGGAGAGAATACAATCATTGGAGCCGGGGCAATGGTGACCGCAGAGAAAGATATTCCTTCAGGAGTTCTTGTTCTTGGTTCTCCGGGAAAAGTTGCAAGAGAATTAACGGAAGATGAAATCAAAGAGATTCGTGAGTCTGCAGTTAACTATGCCCGTTACGGCAGAGACCACCAATCGAACCAGGAGGTTGAATGATGAATAAAAAAAACTTATCGATCTTTGTCATCATTGTTCTTCTCACAGCAGGCTCTATTTTCACAGCTTTTGTGGGATTGAATATTGGAGGGTTGAAGCTTGGACCTCTAACCGATGATATTAATCAGGGACTTGATTTACAAGGTGGAGTTTATTTGGTATTTGAAGCTCAAACTGAATCGACCGGAGCTGACTTGGACCGGGAAATCCAGCAGGTGATTGAAATCTTCAGAAGACGTGTTGACAGCTTGGGACTTACCGAACCGGTTATTGTCCGGGAAGGTGCTGACCGGATTCGAGTGGAGCTTCCGGGAGTGGAAGAAGCTGAGGATGCTATTGCTATGATTGGAACAACTGCCCGGCTCTCTTTTGTCGACCCGGATGGGGAAGTTGTCCTCACCGGAGAAGGTGTAAGGGATGCAAGAGTTGACTTTCAACAGAACGAACCGGTTGTAAGACTGGAGTTAAATGCCACTGGAAGAGATGCATTTGCAGAAGTAACAGGAAGACTTTCCCGCTTGCCCCAGAGACCGGTGGAAGATCGAGTGATCGATATCCGATTGGACGATGAGATTATCTCCAGTCCATCCGTAAATGATCACATCACAGACGGAGTTGCAGTGATTACCGGGAACTTCACTGTTGAATCTGCAGCAGAACTGGCTGCACTTATCAGAGGTGGTGCTCTACCTGTGGATCTGGAGCAAATACAGACATCCACAATCACAGCTACCTTGGGCGAGTTTGCCCTCCAACGGAGTGTGTATGCTGCAATTATTGGGATATCCCTACTGTTAATTGTAATGATTGTGATTTACAGGATACCGGGTTTTGTTGCTGATGTTGCTTTGTTAATCTATATATTATTGGTATTCACGATTATCACGCTATTAAATGCAACAGTTACCTTGCCGGGGATAGCTGCATTGATCCTTTCCATTGGAATGGCGGTTGATGCAAATGTGATCATCTTTGAAAGGATCAAAGAAGATATTCAAACCGGAAAGACGGTGCGTGCATCCATTGAATCAGGATTTAAGAGGGCTTTTCGGACCATTCTGGATGCTAATGTGACAACGCTTATAGCCGGGCTAGTTCTATATCAGTTTGGTACAGGCCCCATCCGGGGATTTGCCGTTCTACTGATTATAGGAATTTTATGCAGTATGTTTACTGCAATTATTATTACAAGAGTATTATTAAGGTTAGTGGTGAGCATTAACCCGAGAAAAAGCAAAAAGATCTTCGGGACGAAGTAAGGAGGATACTTATGGAAATCGTAGAAAAAAGAAAAATCTTTTTCACCCTATCGGCCTTAATCATACTTATCGGAATAATCTTTGGTGTCGTTCAGGGTATTGAACTGGGGATTGATTTTACAGGTGGTACAGAAATTCAGATCGATCTTGGCCAGTATGTGGAAACCGAAGAAATTCGAATGATCGTCGATGAAATTGATCCAAGTGCAAGCATTAATCACATTGGAACGGATCGAACCATTGTTGCAATTCGAACAATTGAAACAATCGGAACCGAGGAGAGGGCTCAACTTTTTGAGATTTTTCAGGAGACCTATAATCTGCCTGATGAACAAAGGATCGCAGTCGAACAATTTGGAGCTGCAGTGGGAAGAGAAATTCAACAAAGAGCTTTATTTTCAATTTTACTTTCTGCTGTCGGTATGCTTATTTATATTTCTTTCCGGTTTGAGCTTAGCTATGGCTTTGCCTCACTTTTGGCATTAGCCCATGATATTTTAATTCTTGTATCGGTCTATGCAATTCTCGGTATTCCGATTAATAACCCCTTTATTGCAGCAGTATTAACAATTTTAGGTTATTCAATCAATGACAGTATCGTAGTATTTGACCGGGTAAGGGAAAATATTCCTTTTATGAAAAAACGAAATTACAAAGAAGTTGGAAACCTTAGTATTCAGCAGACAGTTAAACGGTCACTGATTACTTCAATAACCACATTAGTGACAATTACCGCACTCTATATTCTTGGTGTAGAGCAGGTAAGAACTTTTGCTTTGCCTTTGATCGCCGGAGTAATCAGTGGTACTTACTCATCGATATTCATTGCTACGCCAATTTGGGTAAGCATTAAAGAATTCCAGGAGAGAAAAAAATCTTATCAAGGAGCATAAGCTATAGAAATACCTGGGAAAAGGTTATTTAATAAGGAAAGGGGTAAGAATACTTCAAAGGTGTTCTACCCTTTTTTTTCGTTTAAGGGGGTCGTGTTATGAGTAACAGGCATGGACGGTTTACAAGATACAAAGAGATTGCAAAAATCCTGATGAAATACGGTTTTACTTTTCTTGTTGAGCGGCTAAAGAACAAGGGGTATCTACCCGGAGTCCTTCTTCGCGTACGTAGAAAACACTCCCAAGAGCCTCCCGAAATTCGAGTCCGCAAAGCGCTTGAAGAACTCGGACCAACCTACATTAAGCTTGGACAAATTTTAAGTACAAGAAAAGACTTATTCTCTGAAGAGATCATTCGAGAGCTTGAGAAACTCCAAGATGAAGTTACGGTTTTTCCTCTTGAAGAAGGAAAAGCGGTTTTTGAAAAGAGTTTTGATGAAAGTTTCGATCATGCATTTGAGTTTTTCAATCATGAACCGGTAGCGTGCGGTTCAATCGGACAGGTTTATGAAGCGAGAATGAAGGATGGGCAAGACGTTGTTGTTAAAATACAACGTCCGGGGATTCGTCAAAAGATTTTACACGACCTGGACATCCTTTATACATTAGCGAAGTTGGGGGATGAACATTTATATAAAAACAAAGCCTATAGCTTTTATGACATTGTCGAGGAGTTTCACTATCGAATCAATAACGAGTTGAATTATCAATTGGAAGCAAGAAATGCTGAACGGTTTTACAGACAATTTATTGATGATCCCAATATTGTGGTCCCAAATATTCATTGGAAGTATACGAATCAGTCAGTGTTAACAATGGAAAGGATACATGGTACAAAACTCAAGGAATTTAAAGAGCTTGATAATCTTGATTACTCCACACTAGAAAAGCTTGCTTTAAATAAAAGTAAATGCTTTTTACAGCAAATCTTTATTCATGGATTTTTCCATGGAGATCCTCACCCCGGTAATATCATGATTACTAATAAGTTAAAGATTGCCTACATTGATTTTGGAATTATGGGTTATCTGGATAAAGAGAGCATAGATTTCATTTCAAATCTGTTCCTGGCAATAGGAAGAAAGGATTATGAACGTATTGTCTTGGTTTTACAACAGAATGGATCCTTGTCCACAGAGACAGATCCTCGCAGGCTTAAAGAAGAGGCTTCGTTTTTCATCTCTCAGTATTACGATCAGCCGATTAAGGATTTGCGGCTAAGTGAAATACTTGATCACTTTATGACTATTGCGTATAAGCATCATATCAAATTCCCAAGTCAATTCATTCTCCTTTTAAAAGCAATCATTTCATTAGAGGCATCAGTAAGTAAACTTTCAGCGAATTTTAGCGTAGCTCATGTAGCCCGGGAATTCTTAAAAGAATATTACCGTAATCGCTATCATCCAAAGGCACTTACAAAAGAATATTTAGGCTATACGGAGGATCTGCTATACAGTGTAAAACATATGCCAAAGCAGCTCAACAATCTATTCCGTAAGGTTGAGAGTGAAAAACTGGTACTTCCTGTCAGAAGTGAGCATGGAAAAGAGTCAGTGGAAGCGATTATCATTGCCGGAAAGAGAATTTCACTATCATTAATTGCCGGTTTTTCTGTGATGAACGGTACTTTGCTTATCTTTCAAAATGAGATGAGAACTCTCTTATCACTCCCTATTGCAAGCTGGATGTTTTATCTTATTGGAGGCACGATCATCCTTCGTTTAATTTTAAAGGAATAGTGGCTTAGATGTTGATAATTTAAGATAGAGAAGATATAATGAGTATATTCTATTATTGAATAATCACTCATCGAATACGATATGAAGGAGAGATGAAGTTTGGATATTAAAAGTAAAATACGCGAAGTACAGGATTTTCCTCACGAGGGAATCAACTTTAAGGATATCACTACTTTATTAAAAGACCCTGAAGCCTTTCGATTCGTCATTGATGCAATTGCAGAACAGTTGTATGACTTGAAGGTTGATCTTGTTGTAGGACCGGAGGCCAGAGGTTTTATTATGGGAGCTCCAATTGCATACAAAATCGGGGCAGGCTTTATTCCAATCAGAAAGCCGGGGAAGTTGCCTGCAGAAACTCTTTCTTATGAGTATGAACTGGAATATGGCAGCGACAGGATTGAAATTCATAAAGATGCAGTGAAAAAAGGGCAAAGAGTTGCAATTATTGATGATTTATTAGCCACGGGAGGAACGGTTCTCGCCACAACAAAATTAATTGAATCTCTTGGTGGAGAAGTAGTATCGATTAACTTTTTAATGATTCTGTCGTTTTTGGAAGGAAGAGATGTATTAAAGGACTATAATCTTCAAACTCTTATTGAATATTAAACATATAACAAGGAGTTCATAGTTGTAGCATAATCGACAAAAACCGGATGGATACTTAATACTAAAGGGTGATGAACATGCTGGAAAATCTCATCTCAATTATAGAAGAAAATAATCCTCAATGTGATGTGGAGTTAATCATTGAGGCTTATAATTTTGCAGAAAATGCCCATGAAGGGCAATACCGGAAATCAGGTGAGAAGTATTTTATTCACCCGGTAGAGGTAGCTAAAATATTAATTGAATTGAAAATGGACAGCAGTACCGTCGCTGCCGGATTATTGCATGATGTTATTGAAGATACGAATTACACTCATGAAAATATTAGCAGTAAGTTCGGAGAAGAAGTGGCAATGCTGGTAGAGGGGGTCACGAAACTGACCCGCTTTTCTTTTAATACCAGGGAAGAGAGACAAGCGGAAAACCTTCGTAAAATGTTTATTGCCATGGCGAAAGATATCCGTGTGATCTTAATTAAGCTTGCTGACCGGCTTCATAATATGCGTACTCTAAAATATCAAAGTGACGATAAGAAAAAGGAAAAAGCAAAAGAAACTCTCGAAATTTATGCCCCGATCGCACATCGCCTAGGTATATCAAGGATCAAGTGGGAACTTGAAGACATTTGTCTGCGATATATTGATGAGGAGGGGTATTACGACCTTGTTGAAAAAGTTTCAATAAAACGGAAAGATCGAGAAGTCCTGATTAATAATGTAATCCAAAGTATTCAACATAAAGTGAAAGAATTCGATATTGAAAGTGAAATCACAGGAAGACCAAAGCACTTTTACAGCATTTATAAAAAAATGGAAAATCAAAATAAATCCTTTGAAGAAATCTTTGATTTTCTCGCTGTTCGGGTCATTGTGGATACCGTAAAGGATTGTTATGGTGTTCTGGGAGTTATTCATACAATGTGGAAGCCAATCCCCGGACGATTCAAAGACTATATTGCCATGCCTAAACCAAATATGTATCAATCTCTTCATACTACAGTGATTTGTGATACCGGCGAACCTTTAGAGATTCAAATTCGAACCTGGGACATGCACAAAATAGCAGAGTACGGGATTGCAGCTCATTGGAAATATAAGGAGTCTAAAGGATCTTCTGAAAGTGCAAACGGTGATATTGAGAATAAACTTACATGGCTGGGACAAATGCTTGAGTGGGAAAAAGAGACAAAAGACCCCCAGGAATTTATGGAAGCGTTAAAAGTGGACTTATTTACCAACGAGGTTTTTGCATTTACACCGAAAGGGCGGGTCATTAATTTGCCGATTGGATCCACGCCAATTGACTTTGCTTATAAAATACATTCCGATGTCGGGAATAATTGTGTTGGAGCAAAGGTTGATGGTCGAATCGTCCCCCTTGATTATAAGTTGAAGAACGGGAATATTGTCACAATTTTAACTTCAAGCAATAGCAATGGTCCTAGCCGGGACTGGCTAAATATTGTTAAAAGCAGCCAGGCTAAAACAAAAATTAAGCAATGGTTTAAAAAAGAACGGAAAGAGGAAAACATTGAAAAAGGAAAAAATTCACTGGAAAAAGCCTTGAAACGGGAATTATTAAATTCGGATAAAATCATGAAAAATCAAGTTCTGCAACCGGTGATTGAACGATTAGGATATAAATTTACGGAGGATTTATATGCTGCCATCGGTTACGGTGGAGTGACAGTTAACCAAGTGATTTCAAGAATAAAGGATACTATTGATGACCGTAAGGATGACTTTATAATTAAAGAGAGGGAGAAAGAAGAGTCAATTATCGGGAAAGTTCAAAAACCAACCAGGAAGAAAAAATCCTCTCAAGGTGTCACTGTTAAAGGTGCAGATAATATTATGATTCGGTTTGCAAAATGTTGCAGTCCTGTTCCAGGGGATGATATTATCGGATATATCACAAGGGGACGAGGTGTTTCAATTCATCGAACGGACTGTAAAAGTCTCGAGCATACCACGGACAATGATGACCGTTACATTGAAGTGGAGTGGGAAGCAGGTAAACAAAGAGACTTTCAAGTAGAAATAGAAGTGAAGGCCACTGATCGCAAAGGTCTCTTGACAGATATGACGTTGTTATTATCGGAATCAAAAATAACTGTAAATTCCTTGAATGCCAGAACGAACAAGGAAAAAGTGGCTTTTATCAATCTGACCCTTGAAGTGGAAAGCACAGAACATCTCCATCGATTGCTTGAAAAGCTTAAGCATGTAAAAGGTGTTTTTGATGTCTATCGAGTACAAAACTGATAGAAACATAAAATTTAAGGAGGCTTAGTCAGTGAGAGCAGTTGTTCAAAGAATTAAAAAAGGCTCTGTTTCAATTGATCAAAAGATAACGGGGAGTATTGAATATGGTCTGTTAGTCTATCTTGGGGTTGAAGATGGTGATACGGAAAAAGATGTTCACTACATGGTGGAAAAAATCTGCAATCTAAGAATTTTCGAAGATGAACAAGGGAAAATGAATCGTTCAGTCATAGATGTTCAGGCAGGTATTTTAGGAATTTCTCAATTTACACTCCTTGGTGATTGCCGTAAAGGAAGAAGACCTAATTTCACAAGAGCCGGAGAGCCGATTGCGGCAAATCATTTGTATGAAGGATTTCTTGAGGGATGCAAGGGCTATGATCTTCAAGTGGCTTCCGGAGTTTTCCAGGAGCATATGATGGTTTCATCAATCAATGATGGACCGGTCACAATATTAATTGACAGCAAAAAAAATTTCTAAGGAAGAATAGGAGGAAAAACAGTGATCTTTTATAAGATAGAAGTCGGTGTATATGGAGTTAATGCATATATTCTTGGTGATGAAGACTCAAAAAGTGCTGTTGTTGTAGATCCCGGAGGTAATCCCGGAGAAATAAAGAAGATTTTACAAAAAGAAAAACTTTCATTAAAAGCAATTATTTTAACCCATGGTCACGGAGATCATATCGGCGGTATACCCGACCTTTTAAAAGCCTATAAGGTACCGGTCTATATCCATGAAAAAGATGCTCGTATTTTACGGGATAAAAACTTAAACTATTCATCCCGAATGCCGATGGAAGAAGTTGAAATCCATAATGCTGTTACCATGAAGGATGGAGATCGATTAGAATTTGACGGACTGGTGGTCGATATTATTCATACACCTGGACACAGCCCTGGTGGTATAACATTGAAGCTGGAAGATCGATTAATTACAGGGGACACGTTATTCAAAGGATCGATTGGTCGAAGCGATTTGGAGGGAGGGAACCACGATCAACTAATAGCCTCCATCAAAAGTAAACTGCTAAAACTTGACAAAAATTATGATATTTATCCCGGTCATGGACCAAAGACTACTCTGGAAAGAGAAAAGTCAGAAAATCCTTTTTTACAATAAGATGATAATGAAGATGTGAGGAGTGATAGTATGAAACTGAAGAGAACACACATGGCAGGAGTTTTACGCCCAAGTCATATAGGAGAGCAGGTTACCTTGAACGGTTGGGTACAAAAGCGAAGAGACCTGGGAGGACTAATTTTTGTTGACCTTAGAGATAAAACCGGGATCGCACAAGTAGTTTTTGATCATACCGTATCGAGAGATGCCTTTGCTGCAGGTGAAACCCTTGGAGGAGAATTTGTTATAGGAATCAAAGGAACAGTGAAAGAAAGAGAATCGAAAAATCCTGATCTCCCCACTGGTGATATTGAAATATTCGTCGAAGAGGTGGAAATCCTCAATTCATCGAAAACACCTCCAATATATATTAAAGACGATGATCCGGTTTCAGAAAACCTCCGACTGAAATATCGCTATCTTGACCTTCGAAAGAGCAAAATGCAAGACAACCTTAAACTTCGACATAAGGTGACTAAACTGGTCAGAGAGTACATGGATGGAAAAGATTTTATTGAAGTGGAAACTCCGGTTTTAACCAAACCGACACCGGAAGGTGCCAGGGATTATTTGGTTCCAAGCAGGGTAAATGAAGGAAAGTTTTTTGCTTTGCCCCAATCTCCCCAACTTTTCAAGCAGCTTCTGATGGTCGCCGGAACAGATCGATATTTTCAAATTGTTAAATGCTTTCGTGATGAAGATCTGAGGGCAGACAGACAACCTGAGTTTACGCAAATTGACTGTGAAATGTCATTTGTTGACGAAGAAGACATCATGGAAATGAATGAAGGGCTGATGTCGTATATATTAAAGCATACAAAGGGGATAGAGCTTGCAACACCAATTCCTCGGATGACTTACAAAGAAGCAATGGAGCGTTTCGGCAATGATAAACCGGATACACGCTTTGGGCTTGAGCTAATCAGTTTGAAGGATGAATTAATAAACAGCGAATTCAAAGTATTCTCAGGGGCTATAGAGCGTGGCGGGATGGTTAAAGGCATTAACGTTGAAGGAAAGGCTGAAGAATTCAGTCGTAAGGACATCACCAACCTTGAGAAGTTCACAAAGGATTATGGAGCAAAGGGATTAGCGTGGATAAAGGTTACAGAGAATGGAGTGAACTCTCCCATTGCGAAATTTCTTTCAGAAGAAGAAATTCAAGGGATTCTTAATAAAATGAAAGCGAAAACCGGCGATTTACTGCTTTTCGTTGCAGACGAAGAGAATGTGGTTCATGGTGCATTGAGTAACCTTAGAAATAATTTAGGAAAAATGCTTAAGCTTTACAATGATGAACAATACAATCTTCTTTGGGTCACAGAATTTCCTGTATTTGAAAGAGACGAAGAAAGCAACCGTTTAGTGGCGAAGCATCATCCTTTCACCTCACCGGTTTTTGAAGATCTTGAAGTTCTGGAAAAGGATCCTGAAAAAGCTCGGGCACGGGCATACGATCTGGTTCTTAACGGATATGAAATTGCAGGAGGGAGCATACGGATCCATACATCCGATATACAGGAAAAGATGTTCAAAGCTCTTGGCTTTACGAAGGAAGAAGCCTATCGCAAATTCGGTTTTTTACTTGAAGCCTTTCAATATGGCACACCACCACACGGTGGAATTGCTTATGGACTCGATCGGCTGGTTATGATTCTTGCCAATGAGGAAAATATTCGTCAAGTGATCGCTTTTCCTAAAACACAAAACGCCAGTTGTCTTCTTACAGATGCTCCTACAGTTATCGATCAGGAACAGTTGGACGAATTGCATTTAAAAGTGGAGAAAAAAATAAGCAGAAGGGCAGATTGAACATCCCTCTAAACTATGGTATCATTATCTTAACAACACCTGCTGTGTGCGTCGAATCGAATATGTTTTGAGCCAACACTATTACATTGGGAACCCGGAGTCGAATTGTGGAGCACATGCCAGTTTCTGGACTTGCAAAGCAATTCGCAGGGTACCCACCTGCAAGCGCAGGTTTCAAAACACTCGACCAAGACGGCATGGCGGGTTTTTCCATGTGATTTTTATAGAAAAAGGTGATAAATTGTGAAGTCTCCCTTTGAACGTACAGAATTATTAATCCAAGAACCAAACATCAAAGGATTCACTGATCGTCATGTTGGTATATTTGGAGTAGGCGGTGTTGGATCGATTGCTGCAGAGGCACTGGTACGAGCAGGTTTAAAAGAGATCACTCTTATCGATTATGATCGTATCTGCATTACAAACATTAATCGTCAAATTCAAGCTACATATGAAACGATCGGCGAAATTAAGGTGGAAGCATTAAAAAAACGATTGCTGTCAATTAATCCTGATTGCATCGTCCATGCAATCCCAGAACGTCTTGATGAATCATCGATCGATGAACTGGTAAATGAAGCGTATGATTATATTATAGATGCCATAGACACGATTTCAGCGAAGATCATGCTTGTTAAAGCAGCAAATGCACTTAAAATTCCGATGATATCAAGTATGGGAGCTGGAAACAAGCTAAATCCCATGGACTTTAAGGTTTCAGATTTGAGTAAAACGAGAATCTGCCCACTGGCAAAGATCATGCGTAAGGAACTCAGAAGACAGGGAATTTATCATCTCAAGGTAGTTTATTCAGAAGAGGAACCCCTGGATGTTCCGAAAATTTCTTCCGATCCCGACTATCCACGTAAAAAAATACCGGGAAGCATATCGTTTGTTCCTCCGACTATGGGATTAATTATCGCCTCGGAGGTGTTTAAGGATCTTTGGAAAGGAGTACAACATGAAACAATTTGGAGAAGTGGTAAATGTGATGAATGGAAAGGCTAAAGTTTCAATGCAAAAACACTCAAGCTGCAGTAATTGCAACGCATGCAAGCTCGGAAGCGAAGCGTATTCTCTGGAAATTGAAGCAAAAAACGAAGCAAAGGCAAGTATTGGCGATCTTGTTGTTGTTGATATGAAGGGTCAGGACGTTTTGTCTGCTGCTTTTATCTTATATATCATTCCTCTAATCGCATTGATGCTAGGAATTCTTCTCGGTACCCAAATCTTTCCCCAGCAAGAGCTTATTGCGGCTTTGATCGGTTTTCTTTTTATGGCGGCAGCCTTTCTAGTCATAAAAAGCAATGACCATAGATTTAAGGATAATCCCAAATATGTTCCAATTATCGTCGAAGTATGCGATGAGGAACCTTGTCAAACTTCTTAATAACTCTTATAATAGATTTGTAGATCATAACAAAGAGAGGAGCAATTTTATGGATTTTAAATATCTGAAAACTCAAGACCCTGAAATTTTTGAAGTAATTCAAAAGGAGAAGAAACGTCAAGAGGGAAACATTGAACTGATTGCATCGGAAAACTTTGTTACAACTGCTGTCATGGAAACAATGGGAAGTTATTTAACCAATAAGTACGCGGAAGGGTACCCGGGAAAACGGTATTATGGAGGTTGTGAAGAAGTTGATGTTGCAGAAAATCTTGCGATTGAACGTTTGAAAAAGCTGTTTAATGCAGAGCATGCCAATGTGCAGCCTCATTCGGGAGCGAATGCGAACATTGGAGTCTATTTTGCGATTCTTAAGCCCGGGGATACTGTCCTTGGAATGAATCTTTCCCATGGCGGTCATCTTACACATGGAAGTCCCGTCAATATTTCAGGAAAATACTATAATTTTGTGGAGTATGGTGTAGACAAAGAGACACAACTGATTGATTATGATGTTGTTCGTAAAAAGGCCTTGGAAACAAAACCGAAGTTAATTGTAGCCGGAGCAAGCGCGTATCCACGCAGTATTGATTTTAAGAAATTCAAAGAAATTGCTGACGAAGTGGGAGCATACTTAATGGTTGATATGGCCCATATTGCTGGATTAATCGCTGCAGGAATTCATATGAATCCTTGTGAGTATGCAGATTTTGTTACAACGACGACCCACAAAACTCTCAGAGGCCCAAGAGGAGGAGCAATTCTTTGTAAGGCAGAACATAAAAAATTGATCGACAAAGCAATCTTCCCGGGAATCCAAGGGGGACCTCTAATGCATGTAATCGCTGCAAAAGCAGTAGCATTTAAGGAAGCCCTTAGTGAGGAGTTCAATCAATACCAGCAACAGGTTGTAAAAAATGCAAAAGCACTTGGTGAAGAATTAAAAAAACGCGGATTTAAACTGGTCTCTGACGGAACGGATACTCATCTTCTTTTGCTTGACTTAAGGAACAAAAATATTACAGGAAAAGATGCTGAAAAACTTTTGGATGAGGTCAAAGTCACTGTAAACAAAAATACGATTCCCTTCGATCCTGAAAGTCCCTTTGTTACAAGTGGAGTTCGAATCGGAACCCCCGCAGTAACCACAAGAGGAATGAATGAAGAGGATATGGCAACAATTGCAGAGATCATGAATCTGATCATTGAAGACCCTGGGAACAAAGAAAAAGCAATTAAGATGGTCGATGAGCTTTGCAGCAAGTACGATCTTTATGAATAACAATGTAACACATGTAATTTTAAGAGAGTTGCATCATTGTGAGTAAAGGTAGGAGCAGATCGTTCCTACCTTTTTTTAAAATCATACAAAGGGAACAAAGAGGGTGATGAGTTGATATCAAAAAATGAATTAAACGTGATTTTAGATAAAATCCTATACTCTATTGAAGAGGGAGTTCATGTAATCGACAATGAAGGTAATACCATTATTTATAATGATGAAATGGGGAATTTGGAAGAACTGCAAAGTGAAGAAGTGATCGGCAGAAAGCTTCTTGCGGTTTTTCCAAGCCTGAATGAAGAAACCAGCACCTTGTTGAAAGTACTTAGAACAGAAGTTCCAATTATCAATCAGAGTCAGACATACATTAATTATCAAGGAAAAGAGATCACAACAATCAATTCCACTTTCCCGCTTTATTATAATGATAAGAAAATCGGTGCTTTAGAGGTTGCTAAAAATATTACAAAGATTAAAAAGCTTTCTGATCAAATTCAACAACTTCAAAGCCAATTGATGAATCCTCATCTTCCTCCGAAAGAACAGAATCGTTATACTTTTGATGATTTGATCGGTAAAGAGCATGCTTTTACCCAAGCGGTGACAGTTGCAAGGAAAGCTAGCAAAACAGCTTCTTCTGTGCTGATCTATGGTGAAACAGGAACAGGGAAAGAAATTTTTGCACAAAGCATTCATAATGAAAGCAGTCGAAGGGATAAGCCGTTTATCGGACAAAACTGTGCTGCCCTTCCTGAAAATCTCTTGGAAGGCATACTTTTCGGTACGATCCGGGGGAGCTTTACAGGCGCTGTGGACCGACCAGGAATTTTTGAACAGGCCAACGGCGGAACAATTCTGCTGGATGAAATAGATTCGATGGATCAGAATCTTCAAGCAAAGCTTCTTCGAGTTCTTCAGGAAAACTATATACGAAGAATCGGAGGCACAAAAGACATACCGGTTGATGTGAGAATTATCGCAACAACGAATCAAGATCCTCGACAGTTAATTGATGAGCATCGATTAAGAAAAGACCTTTTCTATAGGCTTAGCGTCCTTAACATCACTATTCCACCTCTAAGGGAACGACCGGAGGATATTGACCGGCTGGCAGATGAATTTCTGCATCGTTACAATCAACGGTTTCAAAAAGAAGTTTGGCTGATTTCTGACAGTGTGAAAGAGATCTTTAAGAAGTATCATTGGCCGGGGAACGTGAGGGAGCTTGAGAACATGATTGAAGGGGCATTGAATCTTATTCAGGGTGAACATGTTATCAAAGAAGAACATCTGTCAAGTTATCTCTTAAACTACTATCGTAATCGGTCTCAGGAGGATCATGGGTTGCAATATCATAAATCACATGAAAGTTTAGACTCTATGGATCTTACTGACACTATAGAAAAACTTGAAAAGAAGATGATTCAAAAAGCATTAGTAATGAATCACCGAAACATTACTCGAACTGCAAAAGTCCTTAATATAAAAAGACAAGCCCTTCAATACAAAATTAAAAAATATGGATTGCAATAATCCCATCATTTCGAAGAATTAAGGAGTCGACATAAAGCAAAATATTTTGCGGAATACCGCCATATATTTTGCTTTATTATATTTAAATCGGTCTTATGGAAAACGATAATTTTATAGTTGTCTTTCTGATAAATATATTTACTCTGTGATCTCTTGCTATTGGAATAAGTCAGGCTTTCATAGTATGTGTTGTTGAATTAGTAAGAGCAATGATGTAAACTTGGCAAGCTCTTTGCTATATAAATAGGTGATAAGAGTATAATAAATAAGGAGGTACTGTAAATGAGAGAAACGATCAAAGTAATTATTTGGGGATTTGGAGCAATGGGAAGTGGTATGGCGGAAATGTTAATAAAGAAAAAAGGTGTTGAAATCGTAGGTGTTTGTGACCGCCATGAAACTCGTGTTGGAAAAGACATGTATGAAGTTTTAGGGTTGGATCGCGGAGAAAGAAATCCGGTTATAATTACTGATAATATTAATGACATTTCAAAAGAGAAATTTGCCGATGTTGCTTTACTTGCAACAGATTCTTTTACAAGAGGGGCCTATGACAAAATCGTTCTTATGTTAGAAAATAAAATGAATGTAATTTCAACAGCGGAGGAAATGGCTTATCCACAAGCTCAGGAACCTGAACTGGCAAAGAAAATGAACGAAATTGCGAAAGATAACGGAGTAACAGTGTTAGGAACAGGAATTAATCCGGGTTTTGTTCTGGATTATTTGATTTTAGCTCTTTCCGGAACATGCGAAAGCGTGGAACATATTAGCGCATCACGAGTGAACGATCTTTCTCCCTTCGGACACGCAGTAATGGAAGAACAGGGTGTAGGACTAACGAAAGAGGCATTCCTAAAGGGTGTTAAAGATCGAACCGTTGCAGGACATGTGGGATTTCCTGAATCAATCCATATGGTAGCCGACGGTATCGGATGGAATATCGAAAAAATTGATGAAACACGGGAACCGATCATGTCAAATACCGATCGAAAAACAAAGTATACCGAGGTTAAAGCCGGTAATGTGGCAGGTTGTAAACAGTGTGGGTACGGTTACGTAGGCGGTGAAATGAAAATTGATATGGAACACCCCCAGCAAATTCTTCCTGAAACAGAGGGGATCGATACAGGAGATTATATCAATATTAAAGGAGTTCCAAACATTAATATGGCCATCAAACCTGAAATTCCCGGAGGAATCGGAACAATTGCAATGTGCGTAAATATGATTCCTCATGTGTTAAATGCAGGAGCAGGCCTGAAAACCATGTTGGATTTACCAGTTCCAAGAGCAATTATGGGAGATATGAGGGATTTGTTAGATTAAGGAGGTGGCATAATTGTCATTAGTAGAGAAAGGAAGCTGGGTTCGTATTTATGATGTGGTTCTGGAAAAGAAGGACCGGTCACCAAATTTGCCGGAGGACACAAAAAACGTTCCCTTGGAAATGTGGAACAAAGGTTTTCTTCTGGAAGATGCAAACATCGGGGATTATGTAAAGGTAAAAACTCTTACGGATCGAGTAGTTGCAGGGAAGCTTATTGAAATAAATCCAACCTACTCCCACAGCTTTGGGAAGTTTGTTCCTGAGATTCTTACCATAGGAAAACAATTAAAGGAGATCCTTCGGGGAGGTGAATCCAGTGAAGAATGATCGGAGCTATGAAGCTGTGATGGCAAAACGTGGAGAAATCATGAAAAAAGCAGTCGGTATCGATTATGAGGAATTCTCTCAAGGGAAAGTCGCATTTGACTATGAAGGAATGATGAGAAAAACAGGATACTCATTGGAAGAGGTGCAAAATATTCAGCACTCGGTCGGCGTTGGAAATACTCCGCTTTTAGAATTAAAGAATCTTACTGCTTTAGCCCGTAAATTTGCACCTGAAGGAAAAGGCGCACGAATTTTCATAAAAGATGAAGCTAGTAACCCATCAGGCAGTTATAAAGCAAGAAGAGCATCCACATCGGTCTATCATGCCAAGAAAAACGGATTTAAAGGTGTCATTGCGGCGACTAGCGGGAATTATGGTGCCGCAGTGGCATCTCAAGCTGCAATACATGGATTGGATACTATAGTGATCCAGGAGTGCTATGATTCACGGGGAGTCGGACAACCTGAAATCATTGAAAAGGCAAGGAAATGTGAAGCTTACGGAGCTGAGGTGGTTCAATTAACTGTTGGTCCTGAACTTTTTTACACTTTTCTCACCACTCTTGAAGACACAGGTTACTTTAATGCGTCATTGTACACTCCATTCGGAATTGCGGGGGTGGAGACTCTCGGATATGAGATTTCTATGAATTTTAGAGAACGTTTCGGGAAGGATCCCGATGCTGTGATCTGTACCAATGCCGGAGGAGGAAACTTAACCGGAACTGCAAGAGGATTAATTAAAGCAGGGGCAGAGCATACGCGAATTATCGGAGCCAGTGTAGATCTTTCTGGGCTTCATATGGCAAGTGATAATGATTTCAACCGTAAATCCTTTACAACTGGACATACAGGATTCGGTATGCCCTATGCAACTTGGCCTGATCGCACGGACGTACCGAGATCTGCCGCGCGACCGCTTCGATATATGGATGAGTATGTACTGGTAAGTCAAGGCGAAGTTTTTTATATGACCGAAGCATTAGCTCAGATTGAGGGGCTGGAGCGCGGACCTGCTGGAAACACATCTTTGGCCGCTGCTTTCAGTCTGGCACAGGAAATGGGTAAAGATGAAACCATTGTTGTACAGGAAAGTGAATATACAGGAGCAGGAAAACACCTTCAACCGCAACTTTCTTTTGCAAAAGACAATGGAATCCACGTATTTTTCGGAGATCCATCAAAAGAAATACCCGGTCAAAACATCATTCTCCCTGAAAATCCTTCAATGATTAAAGTGCGAAAAGTTGATTTAATGAAAATGAAAAAATCATATATTAAAAATGCAGTTCAAAAGAATGAAGTCCAAAGATTGAACGAACAGGAAATGAATTTTCTACAGGATGATGCCAAGCTGACAAGAGAAGCTCTAACAGAATTTCTTGATGAACTAAAAGTCGAATACGGAGGTGCTTAGATTGAAAAGAACAGATAATTTTGAAGAGAGACGAGGACACTTAAAGAACTTAACAGATGATGAATTAAAAGGCCGGTTTTGGGAGTTGGCAGAAGAAATTGTCGAGCCCTTAGTTGATCTTGCAAAGAAGAATACAACACCATCAATTGAACGATCCGTTCTTCTTCGAATGGGATTTTCCAGTATTGAGGCGAAAGCCATTGTAGAAGGTGTTATGGATCGTGGGCTTATGGGAAAGGGTGCAGGCCATGTGGTGTACAAAGTGGCTCAGGAGAATAACATCGGAATTCGGGAAGCCGGACTTGAATTAATTGACGGAAAGCATTGGGATACAATTAAAGATCTTTTCCAGGGAGGTGTGAAATAATGGAACTTAAACCAAATGAGAAACTGAATGTGGAGAATATTTTAAAAGATCTCGATCAGTACACTCCTAAGAGGAAAGGTTGGATTTGGAGAGAACGAATTGAAAACCAGCAGGTTGGACCGTTTATTTATAATGACTGCTCAAAGCCTCAAGGAAACAGCGTTCCCCTTCCTTCAGCTAAATATTTCGGCAACATTGATCCCCAGCCGGAAAACAATATTACTACAGAAATCGCTTCGGGACGATTTGAGGATGACATTCGAAGAATGCGAATGGCTGCATGGCATGGAGCGGATCATATTATGGTTATACGAACAGCAGGCCAGAGTCACTTTGACGGTTTGATTGAAGGGACACCACAGGGAATCGGTGGAATTCCCATCACAAGAAAACAGGTGAGGGCGCAAAGAAAAGCTCTTGATATAATCGAAGAAGAAGTTGGCCGTCCATTAAACTATCATTCTTACATCAGTGGTGTTGCCGGTCCTGAAATTGCAGTAATGTTTACTGAAGAGGGAGTAAATGGAGCTCATCAGGATCCTCAGTATAACGTTTTGTATCGTAACGTAAATATGGTGCGGTCTTTTGTGGATGCTGCGGAAGCTAAGAAGGCTATGATCCATGGTAAAATTGTTCAGATAGACGGTGCGCATAATGCAAACGCAACGGCGAGAGAAGCATGGAAAGTAATGCCGGAGTTGATGGTTCAGCACGGAATCAATTCCATGTTTTCGGTATTGGTGGGAATGGAAAAAGAAAACATTGCTCTTTCCACGGTACCGCCAACTGCGCCTCCTGCACCTTCAATGAAATTGGATCTGCCATATGCCTTAGCTTTAAGAGAGCTATTTTCTGAGTATAAAATGCGGGCACAAATGAACACAAAATACATTGAGTCGTCGACAAGAGAAGCTACGGTTACCCATGTACTTAATCTTCTTATATCGAAGTTGACCCGCGCGGAAATTCAATCAACGATTACCCCTGACGAAGGACGAAATGTTCCATGGCATAAATACAACATGGAAGCCATTGATACTGCAAAACAGGCCCTTGTGGGTATGGACAGTTTAATGGAAATGATTGAACTTCGGGATGAAGGATATCTTGTGGATAAAGCAAGAGAGCTAAAAGAAAGAGCGGTACTCTTTATGGAGGAAGTCCTTGAAGAAGGAGGGTACTTTGAAGCTGTACAAAAAGGGTTTTTTGTTGACTCGGGAGAATACCCTGAGAGAAATGGCGATGGAATCGCAAGAGACATCGAAAAAGGGGTAGGAACCGGGACGGTCTTTGAAAGAGATCCGGACTACTTTGCTCCGGTTACAGCCCATTTTGGATATAACAATGTGGAACAATACGATTCGTCGATGAAGGATACTCCTTCAAAGCTTATTGACGGTTGTACGTTTGAAAAGCCGGAAAAAATCATCTATATTGATGAGCTCGATGAGAACGACAACGTTTATAAACGTATGGAGGATAATAGAAAATATCGGGAAACCACTAATGTTCGACCGGAAGTAGAGTGGTCTGCAGACGGGTATGTGATGGTGAACCTGTTTTTACCGACAGAACGGAGAGTTGCTGAATTTGCTGCCATAGAAATTGGTAAAAAGATGGGTCTTAAGGATGTTGAAGTGATCCATAGGGAAGTGATGCATCCTTCCGAGGGAACAAGAATCGAATTTAAAGGAAAAGTTGATTTCGATATTGATATATCATCATTAGAGATCCCACCGGAACCCGAAATAATGTCTTTCGATGAGATCCGGGGACTAATTGAAGAAAGACCAATGAAGGTTGTGGCAGGAACCGTCGGTGAAGATGAACACTCCGTCGGACTAAGAGAGATTATTGATATCAAACATGGAGGAATCGAGAAGTTCGGGGTTGAAGTAAACTATCTAGGCACTTCCGTGCCTATTGAAAAACTCGTTGACGCAGCAATTGAAATGGATGCTGATGCAATCCTGGCTTCAACAATCATCAGTCACGACGAAACGCATTATAAGAACATGAAAAAAATCCACGAGCTTGCTATCGAAAAAGGGATCAGAGATCGCATCACCATCGTCGCCGGTGGAACCCAGGTAATTCCTGAAACTGCTGTGAAACAGGGAGTGGACGCAGGATTCGGACGGGGAACAACCGGTACTCAGGTTGCCACATTCCTTGTAAAGCATCGAATGGAAAGAGACAATGAAAGTTAATGTACTTGTTGCGGAAATAGGAAGTACAACGACTGTAGTTAATGCATTTCATGGTGTTGACAGCCCCTTGCCGACCTTTCTCGGCCAGGGGCAGCACCCAACAACAGTCTTGGAAGGCGACGTGAACATAGGACTTGAAGGTGCGATTGAATCCCTAAGAACAAACTTGGGAACGGACAGTATTGACTACGAGGAAATGTTGGCAACTTCCAGTGCAGCCGGCGGATTAAAGATGACGGTACATGGATTAGTGTATGACATGACTGTTCGTGCGGCAAAAGAAGCCGCACTTGGAGCCGGTGCGATCATCCATAAAATTACGGCGGGAAAACTAACTCGGATGGATATCAAAAAACTTCAGGAAATTAATCCAAACATTATTTTAATCGCAGGAGGCGTGGATTATGGGGAAAGAGCCACTGCGATTGAAAATGCAGAGAAAATTGCATCTCTACGCCTTGATATTCCTGTGATCTATGCAGGAAATGTAGAAAATCAGGATGAAATTCGCGAAATATTTGCAGAAGAAAATCAATATAACATTTTTATTGTAGAAAATGTTTACCCTAAAATTGATTACTTGAATGTGGAGCCAACACGAGCTGTGATACAAGATGTCTTTCAAGATCATATTATCCACGCACCGGGTATGAAAAGGGTGCGTGAAATGGTACAGGGACCAATAATTCCTACTCCTGGTGCTGTAATGGAGGCATCAAAACTCTTGAAAAATGACCTGGGAGATCTAATTACCTTTGATGTTGGTGGGGCAACAACAGACCTTCATTCAGTTACAGATGGAAGCGATGAGATTAACCGCATACTCATTAGTCCTGAACCTGAAGCAAAAAGAACGGTTGAAGGAGACCTAGGGGTATATGTAAATATGGAAAATATTGTAGGACGTATTGGTTTGGAAGACTTGCAAAAAGAGTTCTCCTATGATATTACTAAAGTGATGAAAAATTATAAACCGATTCCGACAAATGAAGAAGAACGGTATTTTGTTGAACGTTTAACCTATGAGGCAGCAAAAGTGTCTCTTTCCAGGCATGCCGGAAAGCTGCGCTATCTATACGGTGCAAGTGGCAAAACCACTGTTGCGGAAGGGAAAGATCTGACCAGTGTAAAATATATTATTGCTACAGGTGGAGCACTGACGAGGTTACCCAATCGTGTCGGAATTTTAAGAGATGTAATTAAAAATCAGGATTCTACTTTACTTGGGCCGACAAAGGAAGCAAGGATACTGGTTGACAATCATTATATTATGGCATCCTTAGGAGTTTTATCGATGAAACATCCTATTGCTGCTCTTACTCTGATGAAAGCCAGTTTAGGTATAAGAGAAAAGGAGAGAGACGATGAATCCCCGATTGGATATTAATTATGAAAAGCTTGTTCACAACACGAGAATACTTACAAAGAAAGCAGAGCAACAGGGTATCGTCGTTGCCGGTGTAACAAAAGTCTTCCAAGGAAACCCGGCGGTTGCTCAGGCATATATTGACGGCGGTGTTCAACATCTTGCAGACTCACGCATATCAAATCTATCTAAGCTAACTTCACTTTCAGTTCCGAAGATTTTACTTCGTATACCAATGCACTCTGAAATAGGTGATGTTGTAAAATACGCAGATATCAGTCTTAACTCAGAACTCAGCACATTAAAACTGTTGAACGAGGAAGCAAAAATACAAGCAAAGATCCACGGAGTGATCGTTATGGTGGACTTAGGAGATCTCCGGGAAGGAATTTTTTCGGATAAGGAGTTCAATAAAACCATAATGGAAATAAAAGAGCTTCAGTTCATTGATGTAAAAGGAATCGGAGTTAATCTTACATGCCATGGCGGAGTAATACCAACAGAAAAAAATCTCTCGAAGCTAGTTGCATATGGTAAACGGATAGAAGAAATTCTGGGACATGAATTGGAAATTTACAGTGGTGGAAATTCAAGCAGTGTCTACCTGCTGGATCAGAAGAAACTTCATCCGAAAATTAATCATCTTCGGCTGGGAGAAGCATTCGTTTTAGGCACGGAAAGTGCTTACGGAGAAAAAATACCGAATACCCATCAAGATATCTTTCAATTAGTCGGAGAAATTGTAGAGTTAAAAGAGAAACCTTCGGTTCCGATCGGAGAGATCGGTATGGATGCTTTTGGAAATACCCCTTCATTTGAAGACCGCGGCATAAGAAAAAGGGCCATCCTTGCAGTTGGAAAACAGGATTTCGGTAGTTACGATCTTTTTCCGGTTGAAGAGGATATCACAATTTTAGGGTCGAGCAGTGACCATTTAATTATCGATGTTACAAATTCTAAACTTAATTATCGTGTTGGTGATGAAGTTCGGTTTAATTTACGTTATGGTGCACTCCTTTCATTACTGACAAGTCCATATGTGCATAAAAATATCATCAAAGAATTGTAAACAATGAATACTCTTTAGACCCCTAAGAAACGGGGTCTTTTACTTTGCTAAGTGTTTCTGTTTCGATTATAATGATGTATAAGAGAAAATACAGAAGGGAGAGGGCATATAAATGAACATAATTGATTTTAGGAGCGATACTGTAACAAAGCCTACACAAGGGATGATGGAAGCAATTAAACATGCGCCTTTAGGAGATGACGTTTATGGTGATGATCCAACAGTAAATCGTTTAGAGCAGTTAGCAGCAAAGATTATGAATAAAGAGAGAGCATTGTTTGTTCCAACGGGAACAATGGGGAATTTAATTGCATTAATGGTTCATGCAAAACCCGGTGAGGAAGTGATTCTTGAACGGTCTAGTCATATATTCCTCTATGAAGTAGCGGGAGCAGCCAGAGTTGCAGGACTCCAAACTCATATTCTTGAAGGGGTGGATGGTGTGATGGATCCTGAAGATATAAAAAAGGGGATCCGGCGAGAAGATATCCATTTTCCCACCACAGGTCTTATTGCGATTGAAAATACCCATAACATGGCAGGTGGGATGGTTCAACCTTTGGAAAATCTTGCAGCGATTTGTGAAATTGCAATTGAAAACAGGATTCCTCTCCATATGGATGGTGCAAGACTATTCAATGCAGCTGTCGCTCTAAATGTTGACCCATCAGAAATCGGCAAATATTTTGACTCTGTTATGTTTTGCCTCTCGAAAGGATTAAGCTCTCCGGTAGGTAGCATGCTTGTTGGGAATGAAGAATTCATCAAAAAAGCCCGTAAGCTTAGGAAAATGCTAGGCGGAGGAATGAGACAAGCAGGAGTTATCGCTGCATGCGGGATTGAGTCACTTGTTAAGATGCCTGACCAATTAATTGTTGATCACAAACATGCAGCATATGTCGGTGAAGCATTAAATCAAATTGAAGGTTTGAGGGTTGAATTAGAAAAGATCCACACTAACATCCTTAATGTATTCATCGATAAAGAAACTCTTTCCTCAGGGACTCTTGTTGAAAAGTTAAAAGAGAAAGGTGTTTTGGCAAATCCTCGCGGAGAAAAAGCAATTCGTCTTGTCACACATCATGACCTGAATAAAGAACAGGTTGTTAGAGGAGTGAACCTCATAAACGAGTGCATGCTGGAATTAAGGTAAAGGTTTATAAACAGTAGATTGATCAAAAAAGGACTGAAAACTATGGATTTATTTGAAATGGCACAGGAAAAGAATCGCGGTCAAATTGCACCCCTTGCAGATCGAATTCGGCCTACAAAGGTTGAAGAAGTAGTTGGTCAGAAACATCTCTTGGGAAAGGGAAAATTTTTGCGTCGGTGCATTGATGCAAAAAGAATTCCTTCAATGATATTTCATGGACCCACAGGAACCGGTAAAACCACCTTAGCAAAAGTTATCGCAAACGAAGTCTCTATGGAGTTTTATCAGCTGAACGCAGTTACTTCAGGAGTAAAGGATATTCGGGATGTGGTTGGAAAAGCAAAGGAATCCTTGACTTATCATCAAAAAGGAAACCTTTTGTTTATTGATGAGATTCATCGATTTTCAAAAAATCAGCAGGATGCCTTGTTACCATATGTTGAAGAGGGTGTTGTTACACTGATTGGCGCAACAACGGAAAATCCTTATTTTGAAGTGAACAAAGCATTACTGTCAAGATGTTCGATTTTAAGATTAGAAGCCCTTGAACGGGCAGATTTGAAGAGCATGATTCGAAACGCACTGAAAGACACAGAGAAAGGATTGGGAAATACACGGGCAATACTTACCGATGAGGCAATCGAGCATCTGATTGACTCTTCAATGGGAGATGGACGAAGAGCGCTAAATGCTCTGGAAATTGCTGTGCTTAGCACCCATCCCAATGAAGAGGGAGTTACCTGTATCGATTTGGAAACAGTTGAAGAATCAACACAGCAAAATCTTATTCAATATGACAAAGGCGGAGATCAACACTACGATGTGATTTCAGCATTTATCAAAAGCATACGGGGAAGTGATCCCGATGCGGCGCTTCATTACCTTGCAAAAATGATAGAGGCAGGGGAGGCAATTGAATTCATCGGTCGGCGACTGATCATCGCTGCTTCTGAAGATATTGGAAATGCAGATCCCCATGCATTGGGAATTGCTGTCGATGCATACAAAGCTGTTACAATTGTGGGGTTGCCAGAAGCCCGTTTAATCCTTGGCCAATGTGTAACTTATCTTGCATCAGCACCAAAAAGTAATGCCAGTTACTTAGGTGTGAATGCCGCAATAAAAGATATTCAAATGAAAAAAACAGATGTCCCTGCACATTTGCGGGATTCTCATTATGCTTCTGCAGAGAAGCTAGGACATGGAAAAGATTATCTGTATCCCCATAATTATTTAAGACATTATGTAAAACAGGAGTATATGCCTGAAAATCTAAAAGGGGTAAATTACTACAACCCTTCAAATGAAGGCTATGAAAAACAAATAAAGGAACACCTTAATTCTCTGAACAAAATGAAGGGGGAGCATGAATGAACTTAATGGACTTACACATTCATTCTAATGCATCTGACGGTGTCTATAGTCCGGCAGAGATTCTTAAAATTGCACTGGATAAAAATCTTAAAGGAATTGCACTTACGGATCACGATACGGTTGGCGGGTTTTTGGAGGCCCAAACTCTGCGAGTACCGGATCACTTTCATTTTCTTTCAGGAATTGAGTTCAGCTCCGAGTTTGAAGGAGAGGAAGTTCATATTTTAGGATATAACTTCAATGCAGAAGATTCATCTTTAGGAGAACTTCTTGAAAATATTCAAAAGCAAAGAGAAGTGAGGATTTTTAGCATGGTTGAGATGCTATGTGATCTAAAGATACCCATAAGTGTGGAAAGAGTAATGGGAAATGAATCCACTGACTCCATCGGTCGACCCCACGTTGCTCGGGAGTTAGTTCGGTTGGGGGTAGTGAAGGATACGCAGGAAGCCTTTGATCGATTTCTTAAGAAAGGTAAACCTGCATATGTAAAGCGATATAAAATTTCGATTAAAGAAGCGGTTTCTGTTATTAAAGATTTAGGCGGGTTTGCAGTAATGGCCCATCCCGGCTTGTCATCCAAATATGCCTTAGATTATACACTTCGGCAAGGAATCGATGGAATCGAAGTTTATCACCCGAAACATGGGCTTCGCACCATAAAAAAGCTAAAGAATCTCGCAACTGAGAAAAAATGGATTATCACCGGCGGAACTGATTATCATGAACCTGGCAATCATCATGGAGAAATCGAAATCGGAAGTGTGTCGGTGCCTTACGAAAATATAGTGGATGCACTCTAATAACGTTTTACTATAGATTCTCTTCAAAAAATTTGTTAGAATGATAGTTGTGAAACTATTGATTATAGGAGGGATTGTAAATGTCCATCGAGCTGTCCAGAAAGCATCAAAGTTTATCGCCTTCAATGACCTTGTCGATTGCAGCAAAAGCAGGAGAAATGAAAGCACAAGGCATTGATATCATAGGATTTGGAGTTGGTGAGCCTGATTTTAATACTCCCCAGCACATTATCGACAAAGCCGTAGAAACAATGAATAAAGGATTAACAGGATATACTCCCGCGGCTGGAATTCCCGAATTAAAGAAAGCGATTTGTAATAAGTTAAAGCAGGATAATGATCTCGATTATGAACCAAATCAAATCATCGTCTCTAACGGAGCGAAACACTCGATTTATAATGCTCTGCAAGCGATTTGCAATCCCGGGGATGAAGTCATCATCGGGACTCCTTACTGGGTAAGTTACCCTGAGCTGGTTGTGATGGCTGATGCAGTTCCTGTCTATGTAGAGGGAAGAGAAGAAAATGAATTCAAAATGTCAGTAGAGGATATTCGGATGAAAATCACTCCGAAAACCAAAGCTTTATTACTGAACTCTCCTTCAAATCCCACCGGATCTGTTTATACTAAAGCAGAATTAAAAGCGATTGGTGACCTGATGGTGGAGCATGAAATTCTTATAATTTCTGATGAAATCTATGAAAAGCTGATTTATGGAGATGAAGGACACACAAGTATCGCAAGTTTTAATGAAAAATTAAAAGATCTGACAATCGTTGTTAACGGTCTCTCAAAGGCATATGCAATGACCGGTTGGAGAATCGGTTATACAGCATCAAACAGTAAAATTGCAAAGATCATGGCGAATATTCAAAGTCATGCAACTTCAAATGCCAATACAATTGCCCAGTATGCCAGTGTTGAAGGCCTTGAAGGGGATCAAACACCTCTTCATGAGATGAAAAAAGAATTTGATTCAAGAAGAAAATTCATGGTCAAACGCATAAATGAAATTCAAGGAGTTTCCTGCATTGAGCCAAATGGTGCGTTTTATGTGATGATGAATATTAAAGAATTAAAAGGAAAAAAACTTGGCGGAAAAGTTGTTAATGATTCGATAGAGATCTCCGAAGCGATTCTAGAACATGCAAGGGTTGCTTTAGTACCGGGAATTGCTTTTGGAGCCGATGATTATGCACGGATTTCTTACGCAAACTCCATGGAAAATATTGAAACAGGTTTAAATCGCATCCAGGAATTTCTTGAAAAGGACGTGTAAACCTTGGAATATACCACCTATCAAAACCCTTTAATTGAACGATATGCCAGTGAGGAGATGCTTTATACCTTCTCCCCTGAAAATAAGTTCATTCATTGGCGTAGGCTTTGGATTGCACTGGCTGAAACTGAAAAAGAGCTGGGCTTACCCATAACCGATTCGCAGATTGAAGAAATGAAGCAGTATGAGTCAAAGATAAATTACGAAGTAGCAAAGCAGAGGGAAAAAGAAACAAGGCATGATGTTATGAGTCATGTATATGCTTTTGGGGCTCAGTGCCCTAAAGCAAGACCAATTATTCATTTAGGTGCAACCAGTGCTTATGTGGGTGATAACACAGACATCATTGTATATCGTCAAGCCATGATGACGATCAAGAAAAAATTAATCAACCTGATGGAGCGATTAGCTGATTTTGCCCAGGAGTATAAAGGAGAGCCTACCCTGGGGTATACTCATTATCAGCCGGCTCAAATTACAACGGTTGGAAAAAGGGCGAGTTTGTGGCTCTACGATCTTTACATGGATTACGAGAAACTTACCTATATTCTGGAAAACCTGCGTTTTCGTGGAGTAAAAGGAACTACCGGTACTCAGGCAAGCTTTATGGAGCTTTTCGACAATGACAGTAGCAAAGTTAAGGAACTGGATGTACGAATTGCCAAGAAATTAGGTTTTCATTCAAATTTTGCAGTTACCGGTCAAACCTATTCCAGAAAACAGGACTTTGATCTTTTGTATGTTTTAAGTTCCATCGCCCAGAGCATGCATAAAATGACGAATGACCTACGGCTGCTTCAACATCTTAAAGAAGTGGAGGAACCCTTCGAAAAAAATCAGATCGGTTCCTCGGCAATGGCCTATAAGCGAAATCCGATGAGAAGTGAACGCATCGCATCCTTATCAAAATTTGTGATCACCTCATTACAAAACATGTCCTTTGTGACTGCAACACAATGGTTCGAGAGGACTCTTGATGACTCCGCCAACCGTAGAATCACGATTCCGGAAACTTTTATGGCGACCGATGCAATTTTGGATATCGGGATCAATGTGACCGATGGTTTAGTTGTGAATAAAAAAGTGATTGAGGATAATTTAATGAAAGAGTTACCCTTTATGGCTACAGAAAATATCATGATGGAAGCGGTGAAGAAGGGGAGAGACCGTCAGGAACTTCATGAAAAAATCCGGCAATATTCGTTGGAGGCCGGTCACCAAATTAAACAGCTGGGTAATTCCAATAATCTCCTTGATCTTATCGCGCAGGACGAGTATTTTGGATTTACGAAGGATGAATTACAAAGCATCGTTGATCCGAAAAAATATATCGGTCGTTCCGTTAATCAAGTTGAAGAGCTCATTGAAGAGGTAATCAATCCGCTCTTGGAAGAACATAAAGATCTTTTGGGTGCCATGGTGGATTTAAAAGTGTAAAATTGATTGTTAAAAAATTGAATGTCGAAAGAAAAGTTGGAGGTAATGGAAGATGTATAAGGATTTTAGGATCGACCGAGCAAATGAATTTGAAGATGAAAAAGTTAAAATACAGGGATGGCTTTATAATAAGCGCTCCAGTGGAAAAATTATTTTTCTGCAAATCCGCGACGGGTCAGGATTTATTCAGGGTGTCATGATGAAAAATCATGTGGATCAAGAACTCTTCAACGAAGTGAAAACTCTTCCACAGGAATCATCAATCGAAGTTTTTGGAACCCTTCAAAAAGATGACCGTTCATCCATCGGCTATGAAGTTTTTGTTGATGAAGTAAAAATTATACAAAGAGCCGAGGATGATTATCCGATTTCTTTGAAGGAACATGGAACGGACTTTCTTATGGATCACCGCCACCTGTGGATGAGAACACCAAAGCAAAATGCCATTCTGCGAATTCGTGATGAAGTCAATTTTCTGATTCGGCAATACTTTAGAGAACAGGGTTTTATTTTAACAGAACCACCGATTATAACACCCGCATCCTGCGAAGGAACAACGGATTTGTTTGAAATCGATTATTTCGGAGAAAAAGTGTATCTTTCTCAAACCGGTCAACTATATGCTGAAGCCACTGCAATGGCATTCAACAAAGTGTATACATTCGGTCCGACCTTTCGTGCGGAAAAATCCAAAACACGTAAGCATATGAATGAGTTTTGGATGATTGAACCGGAAATGGCTTTTGTGGATTTCGAAGGAAATTTAAAGGTTCAGGAAGAATTTGTTGAATATGTTGTGCAAAATCTCCTGAAAAATAAACCAAAAGAATTGGAAGTGCTGGAGAGGGATACAACATCGTTAGAAAAGGTAAAAGCTCCTTTTCCGAGAATCACATATACCAATGCCATCAAAATGCTTCAGGAAAATGAGTTTGAAATTGAGTGGGGAGATGACTTTGGAGCCCCGCATGAAACTTTTATTGCTGACCGGTTTGATAAGCCTGTATTTATTACTCATTTCCCGGCAGAAATGAAAGCGTTTTATATGCAGCCCGATCCTAAAGATCCCAATGTGATTCTTGGTGCAGACTTAATCGCTCCGGAAGGATATGGAGAAATTATCGGTGGATCTGAAAGAATCCATGACAAAGATCTTTTATTGGAGAAGATGGAGAAGGAGGGACTGCCGAAAGAAGTCTATCAATGGTATATAGACCTTCGTAAATACGGCTCTGTTCCACATTCGGGATTTGGTCTGGGATTAGAGCGTACAGTGAGCTGGATCTGCGGAATCGACCATATTCGTCAATCAATTCCGTTTGCACGGACATTAAATAGAGTATATCCATAAAATGATTATCAGTACCATATTATACCAATTAATTTTTCAATATCCCAAATAAAAGATAAAAAAAACCCGGAAATATTCTCTGGGTTTTTTTATTTTGGACATATAGATCGAAGTATTGATTGAAGAAATACATTTGCTTAAATTTTAAGATTTGATGCCAATGATTAATTTGGGAAACCTTTAATTGTAAAATCTAGTAATCATAGTGCAGTGAAAACTTAATCAAGTAATGAAACTAAATATATCAGAACAACTCATATTAAAGTAAAAGATCAGACAGTAGTTTAAATATAGGATCTGTACAATGTATAGAAAGCAATAAATTTGATGTAATCATTATCCACCATTATGATACCATTTAAAGACCATAGAATAAAAGATGGAAACCCAAGGCACAGGAACGAAAGGAGGAAATTTATACTGGACATAAAGGAATAAGTGGTATATAATTTAACTATTAACTATTCCTTAAATGTATATTTTGGGAATAGATAATAAATAAAAAAACAAAGGGTGATTGCTGCTATGAACTCTAAAAAACCTTCCTCAAAATCCAATGGAAATCTGACGTTTGAAAAATCCAACAAGCCTCAGAATCTGCTCCTTCAAGAACATGAAATCATTGAACGTTGTAAATCCATTGAATCTCAACTACCGTACTTTCTGGATGATTTCTTTCTTTACTTAAAAAGTTCAGTGGCATTGACTACCCGGCAAGCATACCTGGAAGACATCCTCTTCTTTTTTCAGTATCTGGTCCAACATACTCAAAAAGTCTCAGCAGATAGTCCATCTGAGATTTCGACTGATGAAATTAAACTGATTACAGCAAAAGATGTGAATCGTTTCATTGGAGACTACTGCACACACTACATTGTTGAAAAAGAAACTTCTCAGAAAATAGTTGAGAATCAGAACCGTTCCCTGTCACGAAAAAAATCTTCTTTATCAGTGTTATTTAAGTTTCTCTATCGTGAAGAACTTATGGATAAAAATATTACTGATGGATTTAACCCAATAAAGCTTCCCAAGCCTCAGCCTGATGCGATTAAGCGTTTAGATATCCCTGAAGTTCAGGAACTGTTGAAATTAGTGGAATTTGGACACTTGTTCACAAAAAAAGAACGAACCTATTGGGAGAAGACGAAGTTTAGAGATAAGGCGATTATCGTTCTTTTTATCACATATGGACTACGTATTAGTGAATTACAGCAATTGAACCTTTCATCCTTTAACTTTTCCAGAGGTGAGTTTCGCATCTTCCGGAAACGTGGCAAGGAAGTGGAAATGCCATTAAATCAGTCTGCAAGGCAGGTCATTGAAGAGTACATCAATTTAGAGCGACCAAATTCAATGGAGTTGGAAAAAGTTCATGAGGATGCATTGTTTATCTCTCTTCAGAATCGACGAATGACTATAAAAAGCATCCGTAATCTCATAAAAAAATATACTGCCCACGTATTAAAAACCGATTCCCGAAAAGGTTACAGTCCCCACAAATTAAGAGCTACAGCGGCTACTTCACTAATTGCCAAAGGATTTTCAATCTATGATGTGCAGAATCTGCTGGATCACGATAACATTACGACAACACAACTATATGCTGCACATAAAAAAGATGTAAAACGTGGAATCGTATCGAACTTCGAATGGACCGCAACTTCAGATTCCAAGGATCCGAATAGTTCGGAATCAGATGAAGAATAAAAGGTCAATACAGAACGAATGTTTGATTTTCATAAAACATTTATGCTATAATAAGATTAGTAAATTTGAGGAAATGGAGGCTACACAATGTATGATGATTTAAATAAAAGTCAGATTAAAATCTTAAACTACCTAAAATATCAGTTGCAAAACAAAGGATACCCGCCCTCAGTCAGAGAAATATGTCAGGCAGTCAACTTAAAATCCACATCCACAGTACACGGACATTTAGCCAAGCTGGAAAGCAAGGGATATATTCGTAAGGATCCTACGAAACCAAGAGCAATTGAAATTCTTCATAGTGATTCAAATCAGGATTTAAAAATTCAGAAGGAAATCATCAACGTACCGATTATCGGTAAAGTTACAGCAGGTGAGCCGATTCTCGCAGTAGAAAATATTGAAGACACCTTTCCCCTTCCGATTGATTTTGTAGAGACAAAAGGAAATGAAGTCTTTATCCTTCGTATTAAGGGCGAAAGCATGATTGAAGCAGGAATCTTTGATGGTGATTATATCGTAGTAAGCCAGCAGAATACCGCACAGAACGGCGAGATCGTTGTTGCTCTCCTTGAAGAAGAAGCAACTGTTAAACGGTTTTATAAGGAAAAAAATCGAATACGACTTCAGCCTGAGAACTCGGCAATGGAGCCTATTTATGCGAGAGATGTAGCCATTTTGGGAAAAGTTGTAGGTGTTTATCGGAAGACCGTTTAAAATTACATGAAAGCTATAAAGCACGAGTTTATTGCTGAGAGTGATCGTACAAAAAGTGAACATATAAATAATAAATTTAAAAAATGGCTAAACTGGTCAAAGTTCCAGTTAGCCATTTTTCTATTGATCCAATATTCATCGGATCATGGAAATCAAACGATATTTCTGATATTTCTGATTGCCTTATGATTCTTCAAAGCGGTAAACAAACAGTCCGCTCAAAAGCTTAGGCTCAAACCAGGTGGACTTTGGAGGCATTACTTCGCCTGCATCAGCAATCTGAAAGAGATCTTTAATTGAGGTAGGATAAAGAGAAAAAGCCACAGCCATATCCTCCTCCACTCTTTTCTCCAGTTCTTTGAGACCTCGTATACCGCCAACAAAGTCAATGCGATCATCGGTTCTTGGGTTTTCAATACCCAGTATTGGGGACAATAAAGCATCCTGAAGAATACTGACATCAAGCTTTTTAATCGGATCTCCTTCATGGATTATGGATTTATTCGCTCTTAGTTCATACCATTGTCCCTCCAAATACATTCCGAAACAATGTTGTTCTTCAGGTTTAAATGGTTCATCATCAGCTATGGGTTTTATATCAAAAACCTCTTTTACCTTTTCAATAAACTCCTCGTTGGTTAGTCCGTAAAGATCTTTCACGACACGATTATAGTCCATAATTTTTAATTCCGTGTCAGGAAATACAACAGACATAATATAATTATAATCCTCGTCTCCTTTATGGTTTGGATTTTCTTCCCGTCGTTTAATCGCAGCTCTGACAGCAGAAGCAGTGCGGTGATGACCATCAGCAATATAAAGATTTGACACATCTTCGAACCCTTGCCGGATCGATTCGATGATCTCATTATCATCAACAATCCATAATTTATGGTCTACTTCATCTTCAGTCGAAAAACCATAAACTGGATTATTATGTTTGATCCAGAGGTTAACAAGATCCGTTATGGCTTTTTTACTGCGATAGGCGAAAAAAACAGGCTCGGTATTTCCATTGCACACATCAAAGTGTTTGAATCGGTCTTCCTCCTTCTGCGGTCGGGTATGTTCATGCTTTTTAATGACATTATTCATGTATTCGTCAACAGAAGTACGGGCTACAATACCGGTTTGCGTTCGGGCATCCATGGTTTGTTGATAGATGTAGTAATTCGCTTTTTCATCCTGTTGTAAAATTCCTGCTGCCATCATTTTTTCAAGGTTGTTTTTTGCTTTCTGATAAACCTTTTTTTCATATGGTGAAACGTCATTCGGAAAATCAATTTCTGAACGACTGATGTGGAGAAAGCTATATGGATTGCCTTGAGCCATTTTCGCAGCTTCTTTTCGATTCATTACATCGTAAGGCAGAGCAACGACTTTCTCTGCCATGTCAGGTTTGGGGCGTATCCCTTTAAATGGTTTTACCGTTGCCATCGATTACACCTCCTTAAAATAGGATGAGAGAATCTTTACAATTTCTCCTCCGATTCTTCCCTGGGCTTCTTCTGTAGAAGCTCCTATATGAGGTGTAAGAGAAATCTTTGGATGATTCATGATTTTTGCAGTTTTCAAAGGTTCCTCTTCAAAAACGTCCAGAGCAGCGCCTGCTACAATTCCTTTGTCCAGAGCATTTAAGAGGGCATCCTCAGAGAGAACTCCTCCCCGTGCACAATTGATTACCAAAACCCCTTTTTTCATCAGATCAAACTCAGCTGTGCCTATGACAGCACCAACTTCTGGATTAAAAGGCATATGAAGAGTAATCACATCTGAAGTCTTCAACAGCTCTTCTTTTGTAAGGAACTGAAAGTCTTCAAATCCTTCAACCGGACCGGAGCGTTTTGTATAAACGACTTTCATCCCTAATGCATGAGCTTTCTTTCCAGCCGCCTGACCCATACGACCAAAGCCAATGATTCCCAATGTCTTCCCTTCAATTTCACTTCCCTGATATTCTTTTTTTAACCATTTCCCATCTCTCATTGTGACATTCGATTGATGTAGATTCCTTGATAGAGCCAGAATGTGTGCAACTGTCAATTCTGCCACTGCGTTAATGCTGGCTGAAGGCGTATTTTTTACAGCAATGTTGTTTTCTTCAGCAAATTTTTTATCAATATTGTCAAGACCTACACCGGCACGGACAATTAACTTCAATTTTCCGTCGTCTACAGTTGTGGAAAGAATGTCTTTCGTTAATTTTGTTGCAGAGCGCACAATAACAGCGTCATAATTTTTAAGCTCTTTTTTTAAGTCCTCTTTATCCAGATGACTCTCATTCACGTCAAACCCCTGCTCTTTTAATTCTTTTGCTGATTGAGGATCAATTTTGTCGTTTGCTAGTACTTTAATCATTAATTATCCCTCCTATAGTAATTTTTCTATAGTCTTTAACAGATCTTTCAGGTCATTAAATCGTGTATCAGCCATGTGAGCTATGCGGAAGGTTTTTTCTTTTAAGTCACCATAACCGTTAGAGATCACATATCCTTTTTCCTGTAACTTTTGATTTAGATCTTTTATGGAGATTTCCCGAGTATTTTTAATTGCAGTGAGGGTATTCGACTCATATCCTTCTTCGGGGAAAACATCGAAATATTCTTTTGCCCATGCTCTTGTATACTCAGCCATTTTTCGATGACGTTCGAAGCGATTGTCCAGTCCCTCGACATTCAGGATGCGATCCAATTGATAATCCAATGCATACATTAAAGATATTGCAGGTGTTGAGGGATATTGATAGTTTTTCTTTTGAATCGTTTCATAAAGTTTCAGTAAGTCTAAGTAAAAGCCTCTGTGGTCAATTTCTTTTGCACGATGAACTGCTTTTTCAGAAAAAGATGCCATGGAAATTCCCGGTGGCAACCCTAGACACTTTTGAGATGAAGTCACTCCTATATCAACCCCTAAATCGTCAAATGGAATACGGGTACCCCCTAATGAGCTTACAGTATCAAGGGCAAAAATCACCTCAGGATATTTGCTTATCACTTCGGCAATGTCTTTTACAGGATTCATTACCCCGGTCGAGGTTTCATTATGAGTGATAGTTACCATATCATACTTTCCGGTTAAGAGAGCTTTAGAAACCATTTCAGGAGTCGTTGGCTTTCCCATCTCCGATTCAAAGATATCTGCCTCCACATGATTTGTTTTGGCCATTTTATACCAGCGCTCACCAAAAGCTCCAATCGAAAATACGGCCACTCTTTTTTTGCTTCCGGACCGAACTGCACCTTCCATAAGGCCTGAACCGGAAGTCGTTGATAAAAGGATTTCTTCTTTTGTAAACATCACTTTACGCATTTTATCGGAAATATCTTTTTGCAGTTTTGATGCATCCGTGCTTCGATGTCCGATCATTGGCTTTGTCATTGCCTGTAATACTTCCGGCAAAACTGTAACTGGACCGGGAATGAATAATTTTTTGTCCATGTAAAAACCTCCTTAGTAAATTTCAATATACTTATATACTTATATATATCCATTATTTCATTTTCTACACGATACGGTGAGAATAGTTTTCAAAAATTAATAAAGACCCATATGCTAAAGGGTCTTTGAAAGAGAGTGGATTTTATTTAAAGCATTTAAGGCACCGACTTTACCATGGTAATAGCTGAGTCCGCCTTGAAAATATACAATGTATGGTGGTCGTATTGGTCCGTCTGCGCTTAACTCAATAGAAGAGCCCTGTATAAACGTCCCTGCAGCCATGATAACTTTGTCCTGATATCCGGGCATATCCCATGGCTCAGGTTTTACAAAGGAATCTACCGGTGCAACTTCTTGAACAGCTTCGCAAAAAGCACGTACTTTTGCTTCTGAGCCCAGGGAAACAGCTTGGATGATATCACTTCTTGGGTCATCAGGCTCAGGCTGTACAGGATATCCTGATCTTTGAAATAATAATCCGCAAAAAGCAGCTGATTTTAGTGCTTCGATAACAATGCCCGGCGCATAAAATAATCCTTGAAAGAGAGATCTGGATTGTCCAAATGTAAGCCCGCACTCTCTCTCAATTCCGGGTAGCGTATATTCTTTTGCCACTATATTTACTAAATCTTTTTTTCCTGCAATATAGCCCCCGGAAAGTACAATTCCTCCCCCTGGATTTTTGATCAGGGATCCTGCAATAAGATCAGCGCCTACCTCAGTAGGCTCTCTGGTTTCAAGAAATTCACCATAACAATTGTCCACCATTATAAGAACACTTGAATTTATATTTTTTATTCTTTTTACAATCCTTTCGATCTCATCAATTGTTAAAGCTTTTCGAAAGCTGTATCCTGTAGATCTTTGAATATAGATCAGCTTTGGTGATTTCGCTTTTTTCAGCAACTCCTCCGATTTATCGAGATCAATTTCACCGGTCTCTAAAATAGAAACTTCTTCATACTGAACCCCTTGATTGATTAAGCTTTTCTCATAGTTTCCCGAAAGACCGATCAGTTCATGTAAAGTATCGTATGGCTTGCCGGTCACTGAGATCATTTGATCACCTGGTGCTAAAACGGCCTTAAGACATAGACCAAGGACATGGGTTCCATTTGCAAAGCTCGAGCGTACCAATGCATCCTCAGAGCCGAAAACCTCACTGTACAGCTGATCTATTTTTTCTCTTCCCAAATCATTGTATCCATAACCGGTTGGCCATTGGAAATGCTGGTCACTAAGACCGATTTTTTTCATTCCTAAAAGAATTTTGTAAAAGTTATACTCTTTAATACGCTCAAAATTCTTAAAAACATCAGCGAGATCATTCTCAACATCATTACCCAGTTGAATAAGCGATTCGGCGAGTCCATATTCTTTCATTAATAGTTCATCAGTTATATTGGCAGCTGTCATTGACCTTTCTCCCTTTGTTCGTTGATATAGGATATGATGTCTTTCAACAAATCCTGTTGTTTCTCATAACGATCGACTTGAAACCACTTTAAAGAATCATATCGTTTGAACCAGGTAAGTTGACGTTTTGCAAACCTGCGCGTGTTTCGTTTTAAAATCCTTACTGCATCATGAAGAGGGTATTCACCGTCAATATATTTGATAATCTCTTTATATCCCAGTCCTTTAAAGGCAACACTGTCTCTCTCGTACCCTTTTTCAAGTAAAGTTCGAACTTCATCAATTAATCCATCTTCGATCATGAGATCAACTCTTCGATTGATCCGTTCATACAAATCCTTTCTTTTTCGGCTTAAAGCGATGACAATTGGACGATATTCCACTACAGGCCGGGGGTTTTCACGAAAGTTTCCCACGTTTTTTCCGGTTTCATAATTAATTTCCAAAGCTCGAACCACTTTGATCACATTGTTTGGATGAATTTCCAATGCAGCCTGGGGATCGATTTTCATTAGATGCTGATGTAATACGTCATTGCCTTCAACTTCTGCAGTTCTGTAATATTTTTTGCGAAGTTCGGGATTAGAGTGAGCATCTCCAAAGTCCATATCAAAAAGAAGAGAGTTAATGTAAAGTCCGGTACCACCGCTAACGATTGGAGTCTTTCCTTTATTCAGGATTCTTCGGATATGATCCTTTGCCAGTTTTTCATATTCCGCCACAGAGAAATTTTCATCAGGATTCACCACATCGACAAGATGGTGAGGAATTCCATCCATTTCTTCCAGAGTTGGAGTTGCGGTTCCAATATCCATCCCTTTATAAATTTGCATCGAATCCGCATAGATAATCTCCCCATTAAGCTCTTTTGCAATGCTTATTGTTGTTTCGGTTTTACCGACTGCTGTGGGTCCGACAACAAAGATGACGACGGGTTTTTGTTGTTCCAATTTAAAGCCTCCTTCAGTGTTTATGGTATTCGTTTAAATAACTTTTCAATCTCTTTTTCCTGAACCATCATAATAATCGGTCTACCGTGAGGACAATGGTAAGGCGGTTTTAGATCCAGAATTCTCTCTAGCAGATGGATGATTTCTTTGTTATCCAGCTTTTGATTAGCTTTTACTGCTGCTTTACAGGACTTTTCTATGATGATTTCCTGGAGATCCTTTTCTTTTTCCTGGGATTTCAGTCGATCGATAATCTCCAGTATAAACGAAGTGTTTTTTGGCATACCAATGACTACGGGTACTTCACGAATGAGAATTGTGTTTTTCCCGAACTCTTCAATTGTATAGCCGACAGCCTCAAATTGTTCCTTGTAAAGCTGAAAATGAGAAAAATCCTCATAACTGAGTTGAATCGACTCCGGTTTAAGAAGACGTTGACGGACAATTTCTTTGTAATTTACTGCCCTTTTATAGTTCTCATATAACATTCTCTCATGAGCAGCATGCTGATCGATAAGAAAGAGGAAATCCTTTTCCTGAAACAGAATATATGACGTAAAAATTTGACCGAAGAGTTTAAAGCCATGAAGTGGATCGAGTGTGTAGGGCAAGGAATCGTGACCATGATTTTTAGCTGTCTTGAAGGATTCCTGCTTCTCTTGAATAGTGATTAATGTGTCGTTCAGGGATTCTCTGTCCTCGGATTCAATTTGTTTATTCAGTTTGGATTGAAGAGTTTTGTCAAATTCTTTTGTTCTTTTCAGCAATTCCCGTTCACTGGAAGGTTTAGTGGATGGAATATCGAAAGAAGAAGCAATGCTTCCCTCCTTCTTGTGATGATCCCTGGTGTTATTTTCTTTTTGAAATCGCTCTTCGGAAGCACTTACCGAAGGAATTTTATGATTTTTTGTCGGTTCATAAATCCGGTTATTACGACTAAGTGATTCTTTAACAGTTTCATAAATGAAACCGTATACGTCTGATTCGTTATAAAACTTCACTTCAGTTTTAGATGGATGGATATTCACATCAATTTCTCTGGAAGGTATTGTCAAATGAAGGATTGATATGGGGAATTTTTTTGTCATAACAGAGTTTTCATACGCTTCCTCCAGAGCTTTTGTAATCAAGGAGCTTTTTACTAAGCGCTGGTTAACAAAAAAGATTTGTAAATTCCGATTTCCTCTTGTATACATGGGTTGACTGATAAATCCTTGAACTTTTCGGATTTCTCCTCCCCCTTTGACTTTTAGCATATTCTTGTAAAAATCCTTTGGAAAGATGGATAACAGAACATCACTGAGATTACCATTTCCCGATGTAGTAAACATAATATTATTATTATTAACATACTTGAATCCGATTGTACTTTCAGCGATGGCTAAGCGTGTCATAACCTCATTAACTTTCGTTGTCTCGGCCTTACTGGTTTTCATAAATTTTCTGCGTGCAGGTGTATTGAAAAATAGATTTCTTATGATCAGGGTTGTTCCTTGATTTGCGCTTACTTCCTTCTTTTGAACTACTTCTCCGCCTGATAGTGCAATACTCATTCCTGTATCACAGTCTTTTTTGCGACTGACCATTTCAACTTCAGAAACTGAAGCAATACTTGCCAATGCTTCTCCCCGAAATCCAAGTGTGTTTAATTCATCAAGATCTTTGATTTCCTTGATCTTGGATGTGCAATGTCTTTCAAAAACCCAGTCCATATCTTCAGGATCAATACCCGAACCGTTATCGGAAATTTTTATGAAAGATTTACCCCCATCACGAATTTCAACTTGAATTTTTGTAGCATGGGCATCCATGGCATTTTCAATTAACTCTTTCACTACAGAATGGGGACCTTCAATTACTTCTCCGGCAGCAATCTGATTAATCGTATTTTCATCGAGCATTCTTACTCTTCTTGCCATGAGTATTCTCCTCTGCAATTTTTTTGACCTGCTGTTGAAGTTTAAACAAATAATTCATTGCATCAAGTGGCGTTGTTTCCATAAGGTTGATTTTCTTTACATCGTCTAAAATCTGCTTTTGATAAAAGGTTTGAAAATCCAGTTGACGTGGTTCCTGATCTTTGGATTTCTGCTGGGGTCCCAGGGGCTTCGGTTGAATTTTATTTGTGTCTTTTTTTTCTTCCAACCCATTCAGGATCCTGTTAGCATTATTAATGATGCTCTTTGGCAATCCCGCCAATCTCGCAACTTGAATACCATAACTTTTATCTGCACTTCCTTTTATGACCTTTCGCAGGAAGATGATGTCTTCCCCTTCTTCCTTTACTGAAATCTGATAATTTTCCACGTTTACTAATTTTTCACTCAAGGAGGTCAGTTCGTGATAGTGCGTGGAAAATAAAGTCTTTGCCTTTAGATGACAACTGATCTCTTCGAGAATCGCCCACGCAATACTGAGGCCATCAAAAGTGCTTGTCCCTCTTCCGATTTCATCTAAAATCAATAAACTTTGATCGGTTGCATGGTTGAGGATATGAGCCATTTCAGTCATTTCCACCATAAAAGTACTCTTCCCTTGAGACAGATCATCACTTGCTCCCACACGGGTAAAAATACGATCAACGATTCCTATTGTTGCTTCTGATGCAGGTACAAAACAACCAATTTGAGCCATCAGAGAGATTAATGCAACTTGTCTCATATATGTTGATTTTCCTGCCATATTTGGCCCTGTAATAATTGAAATGGCTTTATCATTATGATCGATGTGCGTATCGTTTGGAATAAAGTCTTCTTCCTGGAACATTCTCTCTACAACCGGATGCCGGCCACCTTTGATTTCAATGGATGAAGATTTGAGAACCTTGGGTTTGACATAGTCGTTCTCTACTGCAATCTGAGCAAATCCTTTTAAAACATCAATCGTTGCAACGGCTTTGGCTGTTTTCTGAATTCTGGAAATTTCTTTTTTTATTACTTCTCTTACTTCAAGAAATAAATGATATTCTAATTGTGTGATTTTCTCCTCAGCACCGAGAATTTTTGATTCCATTTCTTTTAGCTCAGAAGTGACATAACGTTCACTGTTTGCAAGTGTCTGTTTTCGAATGTAATGCTCAGGAACAAGATGAAGATTTGAACGGGTAATATCGATAAAATAACCGAAAACTCTATTATATTTTACTTTCAGGGACTTTATACCAGTATGCTGACGCTCCTGTTCTTCAAGTGCTGTCATCCATTTGTGACCTTCTGTGGAGAGTAATCTTAACTCTTTAACTTCATCATTATAGGTTTCTTTGATGATATTGCCATCTTTTATCCCAATGGAAGGATCATCTAAAACTGCTTCCTGAATAAAATTCCAGACATCACTTAATAGATCAAAATCCTTCAAGAGCTTTTGACAAAAAGGGTCTCTGCTTGATTCAAGAATTGCTTTGATTTTTGGTAAATGGCTGATAGAGGATTTTAGAGAAATTAAATCTCTGGGATTTGCATTGTCGTATCCTATTTTAGATGTGAGACGTTCAAGGTCGTAGATGTTCTTTAAAGCGTCGTCCATTTCTTGCCGTTCTAATAAATGTTCTTTAAAATATTCAACAGTATTGAGGCGTTCTCGTATTTTGCTTTCTTTAATCAGAGGTTCCTCAATCCATTTACGCAAAAGACGTCCTCCCATTGCTGTAGCGGTTTTATCGATGACCCATAGCAAGCTTCCCTTCCTTCGCTTTAACTGAATTGTCTCGGTTAACTCAAGATTTCTCCGGGTATTGTAATCTAACGTCATGTTTTCTGATGTTGAGTAAAACATAATTTCATTAATATGACTTAAGCTTCGTTTTTGAGTCTTTTTAAGATAATCAATCAGCATTCCGGCCGAGAGAACTTCAAGTCCGCTAGGGCTGAATCCCATAGTATCTAAACGATCAACATGAAAATGTTGTTTAATTCTTCTCTCAAGTAAATCGGAGTCAACATCCTTCCTCTCCATTTCCTTACTATAAAATCCTTCTTTTCTTAATAAAAGAGAAAAACCATTTCCAAATTCTTGTTGAGGATCAGTATAGTAAATGATTTCCTTGGGTTGGATCTTTAGGGTCTCATCGAGTATCTGCTGGAGTGTTTTTTCATCGTTTCCCAAGTATTCAGTTGTATAGAACTCCCCTGTGGAAATGTCTACATAAGAAAGACTACTTCCTTTAGCAGAAAGATACATACTCAGCAAATAATTGTTGCTTTTCTCGTCTAGCAGCTTTGTATCGATCAGTGTACCGGGGGTGATAACCCGAACAACATCACGTTTGACAATGCCTTTTGCCTGGGATGGATCTTCCATTTGCTCGCAAATTGCAACCTTATAACCTTTTTCCACGAGTCGATCAAGATAACTTGTTGCCGAATGATGTGGCACGCCACACATGGCGGCTTTCTCTTCCTGTCCGCAGTCTCTGGCTGTTAGCGTGATTTCCAATTCTCTGGAAGCAGTAATGGCATCGTCAAAAAACAGCTCGTAAAAATCCCCAAGACGAAAAAAAAGCAAAGCATCAGGATATTCTTCTTTAAGCTTTACATACTGTTGCATCATTGGTGTGAGTTTATTCATGAAAGAACCTCCTTAACCTCCCCATCAAAGGAGTAGGTTTTTGCATCCAGAATCTTTACTCTTACGATTTTTCCTTCAAGGGAAGGATCTCCAGGAAAATTTACTGTTTTACTTGTCTCTGTTCTTCCTGTGTATATATTTGGATTTTTTTTACTGGATCCCTCTACCAGCACTTCAACTGTTTGATTTAACAATTGCTGGTTCTTATAATAAGCAATTTCATCAATCAATTTCTTCAAACGTTGGAAGCGAACTTTCTTAACATCTTCTGCAATATGCTCAGAACTGCGTGCCGCAGGCGTTCCTTCCCGTTTAGAATAGAGGAAAGTAAAAGCGGAATCAAACTTCACAGTTTCTGCTACTTTCAGAGTTTCTTCAAAATCCTTTTCTTCTTCGCCGGGAAATCCGACGATTATATCAGTGGTAATGGCAATTTCGGGTATTCTATTCTTGATTTTCGTGATAATTCTTAAGTATTCTTCCTGAGTATATCCTCGATTCATTTCCTTTAATACTTTATTGCTTCCTGCTTGAAGGGGCAGATGGATATGGTTGCATATTTCCCGGATATTTCCCATTGTTTCAATCAACTTTTCAGATAAATCCTTCGGATGAGATGTCATAAAACGAATTCTTTGAATTCCTTGGATTTCAGCAACTTTTATGAGTAAATCCGAGAAATCAACATTCCCTTCCAATGTTTTCCCATAAGAGTTTACATTTTGACCGAGGAGCATAACTTCCTTTGTTCCATTCGAAACCAGTTCTTCTACTTCTCTAACCACTTCCATTACTTCACGACTGCGCTCTCGCCCTCGTGTGTAGGGGACAATACAATAGGTACAAAAATTATTACAACCGTACATGATATTTACAAAGGATTTAATTCCAAATTTTCGACTGACAGCTAGTCCCTCGATAATTTCTCCCTCTTCACTCCAAACATCAATAATTGCACCTTCTTCTTCGAGAGTTCGCTGAAGAAGGGCGGGAAAATTGTGCAAGTTGTGGGTTCCAAAAATCAAATCCACGTGGGGATAGGTTGTTTGTACATAATCTACCACATGTTTTTGCTGCATCATACACCCGCATAAAGCAATGATCAAGTCTTTACTCTTTTTTTTCAAATGTTTGAGTGCACCCAGCTTCCCATAAATTTTCAGCTCTGCATTTTCTCTCACGCAACAGGTATTGAATATAATCAAGTCTGCTTCTTCCCGGGCATCTGTTTTTACATAATTCATTTGAGAGAGAAAGCCTTCTAATTTTTCAGAGTCATGCTCATTCATTTGACAACCGTGGGTCTCAATTAAATACTTTTTCCCAAACCCGCTCTTCAACTCAAAGAAACGATTACTTTCTTTTATTTGATTGATACTTTCATTGACATTATTCATTACCGGTGCTTTATGGTTACTTCTTTTCAATCGATTTCCTCCTTGCAAGATGGTCATATTTTCATTGTACAATTATAACATAAATATATTATAAAATCATGGATTGCCAGGACCTTTTAACCTTTAAATAGTCAGAATTCTCAGGTACTGATTCACTCTAGGATTTTATTCAGAACCATGATATGATATACATGATAGGTTTAATTAATAACAATTTGGGAGGGATGGTTGTGCAGTTATCAAAAAGATTAACGGCGATGCAAGAATCACCAATTCGAAAGTTAGTGCCTTATGCGAAACAGGCAAAGGCAGCAGGAAAACATGTTTTTCATCTGAACATTGGTCAGCCGGATATTGAAACTCCGAAATCTTTTATGGAGGCCATTCGTAATTTTGATGAAGAAGTTATTGCGTATACTTTTTCTGAAGGAATTCCGGAGCTGATCGATGCCATGATTAAGTATTACAAAAAGTATGATATGCATTATGAAAAGGACGAGATTTTAATTACCAATGGAGGCTCTGAAGCTCTTTTATTCTCAGTGATAGCAGTTTGTGATGCAGGCGATGAGGTGCTTGTACCTGAGCCATTCTATACGAATTATAATGGATTCACTTCAGCGGTTGATGTAAAAGTCGCTCCTATTACAACAACACCGGAAGAAGGTTTCCATCTTCCTGACCGGAAAGCGATTGAAGAATTAATCAAACCAAAAACAAAAGCGATTATTCTGTCTAACCCCGGTAACCCTACCGGTGTAGTTTATACAAAAGAAGAGGTTGAAATGTTGGCAAGTTTAGCGAAGGAATACAATCTCTTTATCATTGCTGATGAAGTTTATCGAGAGTTTGTTTACGATGATTTAGAGTTTACCAGTTTTGGAAATATAGAGGGTGTCCAGGACCGGGTTATTGTTGTTGACAGCGTTTCTAAGCGTTATAGCGCATGTGGTGCAAGAATCGGATCTGTAGCGACAAAAAACAAAGAGTTGATAGCGCAAATGCTGAAACTTGCACAAAGCAGACTTTGTGTTGCAACCTTGGAGCAGATCGGCGCAGCAGCCCTTTACCAGACTGAGCAGAAGTATTTTAAAAGTGTAAATGATGAATATGATAACCGACGGATGATCCTTTTTAATGCTTTACAGGAAATGCCCGGTGTTTTATGCAAAAAGCCTACAGGAGCATTCTATATGAACGTAAAATTGCCGGTTGATGATGCTGAGAAGTTTGTCATATGGCTATTAAAAGATTTTGATTTGGATGGAGATACCGTTATGATGGCTCCTTCTGAAGGGTTCTATGCAACTCCGGGCCTTGGTCGAGATGAAGTGAGAATTGCTTACGTTCTTAAAGAAGATGATTTAAAGCGTGCTATGCAAGTTCTGAAAACCGCTTTGGAGCAATATCCTGGAAAAACAGTTTAAACAGATATTCATTACCCTATTTGCATCCTGTTGAAAAACCATAACAAAAGTGCTTAACTCAATGGCTGAGTTAAGCACTTTTGTCGTATAAAGGTTATTTGGTGTTCAATTTGTGAAGCGTCTTCTAAAAAGGGAAATCTGAGTTTAGAACCTGCAAAGAATAATTCACTGAATCGATGACATCTTTTGTACTGACCATTTCACAAGTACTGTGGATATAACGTGTTGGAATAGAAATTACTCCGGAAGGAACCCCTTCTTTAGAAAGATGAATTGCTCCGGAATCTGTTCCACCAAACTCAAGGACTTCTATCTGATATGGGAAATTTCCTTTTTTTGCTTCGTTAACAAGGTGTTCTTTGAGTTTAGGATGAGTAATCAAAGAATTGTCCCGAGCTTTTATAGCAAGTCCTTTGCCCATTTTCAAAGCCATTGTTCTCGCCTTGGGTGTATCCCCTGTCATTGTTACATCATATGCAATCCCGATTTCAGGCTCCACTCGATAGGCAGAGGTCTTTGCACCCCTAATCCCCAACTCTTCCTGGACCGTAAAAACAAAATAGAGATCGTTTTTCACTTCTTTAAGCTCCTTGATCGTTTCCATCATAATATAGCATCCGATACGATCGTCCAAACTGGGAGAGATGACTTTCAAATCATCAATTGTCGCATCGTGATGATACCCGCAGACATCTCCAATTTCCACCAGTTTTTCAGCTTCCTCCTTGGAGGTTGCTCCAATATCGATATACATTTTATCAAGTTTAAGGTCTTTTGCACTTTCCAGGTGTTCACTACCGATGACACCGATTGTTCCGTTGTTAAAAATTACTCTTTGAGAAAGAGAAATTGTTGGAGAAATGCCTCCGATGTTAGTAAAACGCAAAAATCCATTTTTATCAATATAGGTTACCATGAAGCCAATTTGATCCATATGGCCCGCCAACATTATTTTTTTACCCGGTCCTTTTTTACGAGCAATAAGGTTTCCTAACACATCAACCTGAATTTCATCAACATAGTCTTTTATTTCATTTTCGATAAACTGACGTACTTTTTCTTCATGCCCGGAAGGCCCGAAAGTCATTAAAAGTTCTTTTAGTACTTGATCATTAATTTTCTCCATATTTATCTGCCTCCTTTTGATCGATCTTCGATAAAGCGGATAAGTAAATCCTTCATATGATTAAAGTCTCTCGTATCCATTACAGAAACCGGTGAATGAATATATCTGCAGGGAGTTGCTAAAGATAAGACACTGGTCCCTTCTTTAGCATATTGGAACCTGCCTCCATCATTGCCGCCAAAAGAATTGCGGCGATATTGCCATGGGATTTCATGCTGGTTTGCAACACGAATCAAATCTTTAACATGGGATTTCTGATAGATCGACGTCCGGTCCATAATTGATATCGCAGGACCTTTGCCTAACTCTGTTGTTTTCAGGTGATCCTCTACATCCGTAGCATCTCCGCATGTTGTCCCTTCTAAAACTAATACTAAATCAGCATCAAGGTTATTTGCCGCGACGGCAGATCCACGGAGTCCTAGTTCTTCCTGGACTGTGAAAATGCCTGTAATCCTGACATCTGTTTCCAGTTTCAGCATCTCCATTGTCATCCAACAACCTACACGATTATCCAAGGCCTTCGCTTTTACTTTATGATCCCCAAATTCACGATATTCACTAATAAAATTGATGTAATCTCCCGGAGATACCAAATTTTCGGTCTCTTTTTTGCTATTCGTACCGATATCAATGTAGAGTTGATCGATTGTGAAAGCTTTATCTCTTTCGGGCGCCTTCTGCATATGGATCGGTTTTGCGCCGATGACCCCCTTGATGCGATTCTCGCCAATTTCTACGACTTTGGACACCAGTATTCTCGGATCCATTCCACCGACAGGAAAAAAACGGATAAGACCGCTTTCATCAACTCCCTTAACCATCAATCCCACTTCATCCATATGTGCTGTAATGGCAATATGAAGATCTGAGTCCACATCATTTGAAACAATGAGATTACCTATTCGATCAATCTTCGGCTCCATCCCGGCATCTTTGAAATAAGATAACAGAAGGTCTCTTAAGGGTTTTTCGTTGCCTGCAACAGCATGGGTCATACATAGGTCTTTTAATAGCATAAAAATCCCTCCAAATCTTCAGAGTTGAAGTGTGTAACCAGTTTGGACAGCAATCTGCCTGTATGTTTAACATCCTGATAGTCGATGGTTTCAACTGAAGTATGCATATATCGCAGGGGAATCGACAGCAAACCTGTAGCGACTCCTCCACGGCTAATTTGCATTGCCCAGGCATCAGTACCTGTAGCGCCGGGTGCGACTTCAATCTGGTATGGTATGCTGTATTCTTTCGCAAGATCCTTTAATCCCTTGAAAATATTTGGGTGAGTGTTCCCTCCAACTGATATCGCAGGGCCTTTTGACAGTTCAATCGTATCATGGGTATTTAATTCAGGTGTTTTGCCGAATCCGACATCAACGGCAATACCCAAGTCAGGTTCAATTCCATAAGTAGAAGTAATCGCTCCACGGGTTCCAACCTCTTCCTGTACCGTGAGCACAATATAACAGTCGATATCGTGCTGAACGTCTTTAAGGTCGCTTAGTGCTTCATATAAGCTTACAACGCCTGCACGATCATCTAAAGCCTTTCCTGCTAGCCTTCCATTGGATAACTCCACAAGGTCTCGTCTAATCGTAACAATATCCCCTACGGATACTTTTTCAGAAGCATTGTCATAATCGTAGCCGATGTCAATTCTAAGATCCTCAAGCTTGATAGAATTTTTATGATCACCACCGGTAATATGAGGAGGCAGGATTCCTATTACTCCGAAATGATTTTCCCTCCCATGAACAACTACTTCTTGGCAGGGGAGAACTCTTTGATCAAATCCCCCGATACCGGTTACATGGAGATACCCATTCTTATCGATTTTTTTTACCATTAAACCGATTTCGTCTAAATGAGCCGCCAACATGATTTTACCGTTAGAAGTTCGACCTTTCTTAAAAACGACGATATTTCCTAACGCATCTTGTCTGATCTCATCAGATAAGGGCTTAAAATATTCTGAAACTGTCTCAAATAATCCTTCTTCATATCCTGAAACTCCAGATGATTCACTTAGTTTTTTCAAAAGAGCTTTTCCGTACATAGTCCGCCACCTTTCCTAGAACTGATTTATCCTAAAAAGAAAGAGCCTTATTAAGACTCTTCATTTTTATCTTCTTTGTCTTTAAACATATCTCCCAGAGTGAATTGCTCATCATTAAAGCTGTATTCCTTAGGAGTATCTTCCTGCTCTTTTATTTCTTTTTTCTCTACTTCTTCCTTTTCTTTTTTCGTCTCTTCCATTAAAGCTTTCATACTTAAGCTGATTCTTTTGTTCTCTTTATCGATGCTTAAGATCTCAGCTTGTATCTCCTGCCCCAAAGAAAGTTCATCAGAAGGTTTTTTCACATGCTTAGTACTGATTTCAGATACATGGACCAACCCGTCCACTCCCGGTTCAATTTCAACAAATGCTCCAAAGTCCAGTAGTTTGACAACCTTTCCTGTGATAATGTCTCCTTTGCTGTGATTCTCTTCTATTGAATCCCAAGGATTAACAGTTAAGGATTTTTTACTTAAAGAAATACGCTCCTTTTCTTTTTCCAGTCCGATAATTTCTACTTCAACCTCGGCTCCCTCACTGTATAACTCTGTAGGATGCTGGATCTTCCCCCAGGACATTTCAGAAATATGAAGGAGTCCATCTATCCCACCTAAGTCAACAAATACGCCAAAGTCTTTTATTTGTGTGACTTTACCGGTAAGTACTTTTCCGACTTCCAGCTCTTCCAAAAGCTCTTGCTTTTTAGCATTTTTTTCACGCAAAAGAAGATTTTTTCTGGAAAGTACGACTTTGTTCTTTCTTTTGTCAAAATCAATGATTTCAGCTTGATAGGTATTCCCTACAAATTCTGTCAGGTCTTTTGTATAGCGATCCGATATGTGACTTGCGGGTATGAAGCATCGAATTCCGCTGCTATAGGCGATGAGTCCTCCTTTTACTTCGCTTTGTACTTCCACATCTATAATTTCATTATTTTCGTGAGCTTTTTCAATGGTTTCCCATCCTTTTTGTGCATCTACTTTTTTCTTTGATACAAGAACATTTCCCTCTCCATCATCAAGCTTAATAATATAAACCTCTATTTCATCTCCCACATTTACCAAATCTTTTGTGGAAAGAGAAGGATCATTTGTCAGTTCCTCTTTAGGAATTATTCCATCAGATTTGTATCCCAGATTTAAAACCACTTCTTTTTCCTTTACGTCCATAACTGTCCCCATGACGATATCGCCCGGATAAATCTTATTCATTGATTTTTCAATTTCTTCCATGAAATTCTCCATGTTTTCGTTAGAATTATTCAACGTAAAACCCTCCTATTTAGCTAATTTTTTATTTAAATTTGTTTAAATATCTTATGACGTCTTTAATGACCCAGTCAGGTGTGGAAGCACCGGCAGTAACACCAACTCTTTCAAAATGACTTAGGTCTTTTCCACTTAATCCTTCCGCTGTTTCGATGTGGTAAGTACTATCGGGAAGCAGTTCTTTGCAGATATTTACCAGCTTTTGTGTATTTGAACTGTTAAATCCTCCAATAACAATCATTGCATCGACTTGACCGGCAAGGTCTAGGGCTGCTTCTTGGCGCTCTTTTGTTGCAAAGCATGTGGTATCAAACTTCTTTACATGTTTACCCATTTTCTCTAGAATTCCACTCAGTTCATGAAACTTTTTTAAAGGCATTGTTGTTTGTACCACAATGCATATATTCTCGAAGGTCTGATCTTCGGGGATATCTTCAATATCCTGAATTATTATGCCCTGTCCTTGGCACCAACCGTTTATTCCTTTTACCTCAGGATGTTTAGGATTTCCGATAATTACAATTTGATATCCTTTTTGGTGGTAATCTTTTACAATATTTTGAATTCGTTTTACGAATGGGCAAGTAGTATCAATCAGATCAATCTGTTTTATATTTGCTTCTTCATAGACGCTTTTTCCTACTCCATGAGAACGAATAATGACGGTTCCTTCGTCAATATCCTTGATTGATTCAATAACATCCAATCCCGAATCTTTTAATCGATCAATGACTTGGTTATTGTGAATGATCGGTCCCAGAGAGTAAATTGATTTATTTGCTTTTTCTTCTGTCGCTTCAAAAGCTTTACTAACTGCTTTTTCGACGCCAAAGCAAAAGCCTGAGCTTTCTGCAATTTTTATAATCATTACTTCTGCCATGTCCTCCTTTTATTGATTTTGATTTCCACAGTTAAGATTGTTCAGCAAATTGATAATTTTATCAGCGACATTTTCTGAGGTGAGGTTGGTTGTGTTGATTTCAAAAGCATCTTTGGCTTTTACTAAAGGAGCTGCATCTCGTGTTGAGTCCAAACGATCCCGTTCGATAATATTCTTTCTTACTTCATTCAATGTAACCTGATCTTTGCTTTGCTTTTCATTAAGCTCTTTAAATCGTCGAATCGCTCTTTCATCAACTGATGCAGTTAAAAAGATTTTTAAGTCTGCATCAGGCAATACATGGGTTCCAATGTCCCGCCCATCCATCACGACATCGCGATCAGCAGCAAGCTTTTGCTGAGCTTTGACCAGATTATTTCGCACTTCCGGAATTTTTGCAACGATGGATACCTTTTCGTTTACCCGAGGATCACGAATCTCTTTCGTACAGTTTCGTCGGTTTAAATAAATTTCAGTACCATCTTTGGAAAACTCGAATTCAATGGTTTCAGATAATTTGATAATTTCCTTCTTTTTATCAAAAGAAAGATTCTTCTCTATAACTAGAAAAGTAACTCCCCGATACATTGCACCGGTATCTATATAAAGATAGCCAAGCCGTTCTGCTATATTTTTTGCGACGGTACTTTTCCCGGCCCCTGCAGGCCCATCTATAGCAATTGCGATATTCTTCATTCTAGCCTCCTTCTCACGTCCTTCGGTGTCCAAAATCATTCCATTATCAATTATACATTATTATGGCACTATGAACAAGATATCTGTTGGAAAAGAACGTGAAAAGAGAGCCATTCCCTCTGGTTAAGTTCAGGCTCTCTTAAATCCTAATATTGTCGTTATATTATTATTCTTTATTGTTATAAATATGGTATCGTTCCCATATTGCTTCCAACTTATTAAAGTACTCCGTAATTTCATCCTTTTCTCTCATTCCCACAGCGACGATAATTGCGTTGATCAAGCTTAAAGGGGCAACTAATGAATCCACGAAGGAAGCCATATTGCTTTTTGCTGTCAGTGTATAATCACAAATTTCATTCAATGGCGATAATGCAGTATCTGTGATTCCTATAATATTAATGTTTTGTTCCTTCATGTACCTTAAAGCTTCAATCGTTCGATTGGAGTATCGGGGGAAGCTTATACCAATTACCAAGTCATTCTCCTTTACACGCAGAGTCTGTTCAAAAATATCACTTACTCCATAACCAACAATTCGAACATTATCAAGAATCATATTAAGATAGAAACCGAAATATTCTGCTAAAGCTGTAGAACTACGAAGCCCAACAATATAGATCTTCTCAGCAAGAAATATTTGATTGATCACCTTTTGGAAAACATCGTAGTCAATACTGTCGAGGGTACTATGGATATTTTCCATATCCGCCCGAAGAACTTTACGGATAATATCACCTTCGTTTGTGTATTGAGTGCCCATCTCAACTCTTTGAACCGTGGTTAATTTCGTTTTTATGATTTCCTGTAGACCTCTTTGTAATTGAGGGTAGCCCTCAAAACCTAAGGTGTTTGCAAATCGAACGACAGTGGATTCACTCACACCTACAGTTTGACCTAATTTGGAGGCTGTCATAAATGCTGCCTTATCATAATTGTTAATGATAAATTCAGCAATTAATTTCTGTCCTTTACTAAGTCGGGAAAAGCTTTTTTGAATTTGGGAAATTAAATCTCGGCTTTGATCAACCATTCTCTTAACCACCCTAATCATTTTTTATTTTCTATATGGTATATGACGTTTATCTCCGCTTTTCAACCAATTTATATCCTTCTGCTAAAGCCAGTTTATTTAGAGATTGGGTTCCTGGCGGAACACGTTTTAAAACCGCCTTTTCCAAACTCTCTTTTGTTACAACATTTGTGGCTTCCTGTATAACGCCTAATGCCACAATATTGGCAACCATGGCTTTGCCAACCTCTTCTTCCGCAGTCTGCATCACCGGTATACGTATAACATCGTAAGGGTATCTGTCAGTATCAAACTCGACATCAGAATCAATGATTAAGAGACCTCCATCTTTAAGATCAGTAATATACTTGCAGTAAGCTTGTCTCGTTAAACATAAAAGCACATCAGCATCCAGTATCTTTGGATAAAATATATCTTCGTTGCTGATAATAACTTCTGCCTTACTGGCACCACCTCTAGCTTCAGGGCCGTAGGATTGAGATTGAATGGCATTTAATCCGTCAAGGATTGCTGCCTCTGCAAGGATAATCCCTGCCAGAATCAATCCTTGTCCACCGGATCCTGTTAGTCGTATTTCAGTACGATTCGTCATCTTAATCCTCCTTCTTGAATTTATCAATGATTTTTTGATATTCTGCACAAAACTCCGGTTGATCTTTTTTCACAAACTCACCGATGATCATTTTTCCTTCAACTTTCTCTTTCGGAAGCTTTGAAGCCACTTTAATATCAACAGAGGTTTCTTTTAAGTTCAACATCATTTCTGCAGCATTTCCGATCCGATTTTTTCGTCCATAGTAAGTAGGACATGTACTGACACCGTCCACAAGTGAAAATCCTTTGTTATACAATGCATTTTCGATTATTTGAGCCAACTGTTTTGCATGATATACTGTTCCTCTTGCCACATATGTTGCTCCTGCTCCTTCAGCAAGTTTGCAAATATCAAAAACATTGTCTGAATTTCCATAGGGCGCAGTAGTTCCCAAATCTCCGCAAGGTGTTGTAGGAGAGTATTGCCCACCTGTCATACCGTAAATATTATTATTAAACACAATTGTTGTAATATCAATATTTCGACGTGCAGCGTGAATTAAATGGTTTCCTCCAATGGCAGTTGCATCTCCGTCTCCCGAAATCACGATGACTTTTAATTCCGGATTGGCAAGCTTTACACCGGTAGCAAATGCAAGAGCTCTACCATGAGTTGTGTGTAAAGTGTTAAAATTCATATACCCTGGAGCACGTGAAGAACAACCAATACCGGAAATCACACACACTTTTTCTTTGTCATACCCGGCATTGTCGATGGCTTGTGCAACGGCTCTCATTAATACCCCATGTCCGCAACCGGGACACCAAATATGGGGTAGACGACTCATACGAAAATTATCTTGGATCAATTTACTTCCAACAGCCATTTACAGAACCTCCTCGATTTTATTAAGAACTTCTACAGGAGTAATGGTTTCGCCATTCCCTTTCCCTAATAATGAAACTTTACATTGATCTGTAGCGACGCGGTCAACCTCATAGTAGTATTGACCTAAATTCATTTCAACAACTAAAAGATTACTCACTTTTTCACTCAGTTCCCGTACTCGTTTTTCAGGGAAAGGCCAGAGAGTTATTGCTTTAAATACACCAACTTTATAACCTTTTTTCTTAGCTTCTCTCTGAGCACTTAATACTGAGCGACATGCTCCACCGTAAGAAAGAATTAATAAGTCCATATCCTCAGTATCATACTCATCATATAAAAGGAGATCATCTAAATTATTATCAATTTTGCCCATGATGCGATCCATTAAAGTTTGAGTGACCTCAGAGCTGTTGGATGGAAATCCGAACTCATCGTGCATCAATCCGGTAACATGAAACGCAAACCCTTCACCGAATGCAGCCATTTTAGGAACTTCTTCAGAATTATCAAAGGCTTTAAAGGTCTTTTTTTCATTTTTAGAGGGTCTTTTGCGATTGAAAATCTCAATTTCAGAGGGTTCCGGGATTTCGATTTTTTCACGCATATGACCGATTACTTCATCTAACATAAGAAATACAGGGGTTCTGTATTTTTCTGCAAAATTAAAGGCTTGAACCGTTAGATCAAAGGTTTCCCGAACAGAGCTTGGGGTTAGTGCAATCACAGGATGATCTCCATGAGTTCCCCATTTTGCTTGCATGACATCACTTTGAGAAGGAGATGTTGGAAGTCCGGTACTTGGTCCACCTCTTTGAACATCAACGACTACACAGGGTACCTCTGTCAGCATCGCATAGCCTATATTTTCCTGCTTTAATGAAAACCCGGGTCCGCTTGTTGCAGTCATTGATTTTAATCCTGCAAGTGATCCACCAATAGTTGCAGCCATTCCCGCAATTTCATCTTCCATTTGAATAAATTTTCCTCCAACTTGAGGTAACCGTTGGGCAGAGATCTCAGCAATTTCAGTTGAGGGGGTAATAGGATACCCTGCAAAGAATTTCATTCCTGCTGCAATGGCACCTTCAACACATGCTTCATTTCCCTGCATTAACTTAATGTTCTTATTCTCCATTGTTATCCTCCTCTAAAAATATTGCAAAATCAGGACATCGCAATTCACACAGACCACATTTAATGCATTTTTCATAATCGGTCACGTGAATTTTTTCCCTTTTGACCTCCAAAATCTTTACAGGACAAAATTCTACACAAATACCACATCCCTTACACCAAGAAGTATTTGTTTTCAATGTCAAATCCTTGTTTTTTGACAAGAGATTCACTCCCTTCAAATGTTTGAGCCACGCTCTTAAATAAAAGAATATCAAAGTTCAGGGGCAGATGCAAGTTATATTTCATAATTTATAGAAAAATCAAATATTATGCAAGATGAATTTCAATCTTTGCAATTGGCATCAAATATAATAGCAAAAGACTTGTTTGTACGCTATTTTCTATATATTTTTGCAATAAAAAATCATAATCCTTCAATTTAAGAATACTTTGTTTACCAATGAAAAAGGACCGAAATCATAATATCGGTCCTCTCATGGTAAATTTTATTACACTGGGTGGGTAAATTCTTCCTCATTATATAGACTTGTTTCAATTTTGTATTGAGAAACCCATCGTTTTTTGAAAAAAGGTAAAGCGACTTGCGGGAAAAGTGCATAGGATAAGACATCTTCATCCTGCTCTATATATTCTTTTATTTCGTTTCTGAATTTCTCCAACTGGGGTTCTATATGATCTGCCGGTCGAGTTGTAATTACTTTCCCATCACCAATTATTTTTTTAATCACTTCCGGATTCATGGGCTTAGGAGGTTGACCATATAAACCGCTTACATAGTCTCGAACTTCTTTTGGTGCCATTTTGTATCGTTCACCGGTCAGAACATTAAATACTGCCTGCGTTCCAACAATTTGACTCATTGGTGTTACTAAAGGAGGATAACCAAGATCTTCCCGTACTTTAGGAACTTCTTTTAAGACATCATCCAACTGATGTTCTTTTTTCTGAGCTTTCAGTTGAGAAATCAAATTGGAAAGCATGCCACCGGGAATTTGATAAATCAAAGTGTTTGCGTCAACGCCCAAAACCTTGGGATCAATTAATCCTTCTTTGAGATATCGGTCACGGAGTGGCTTGAAATAGTCAGCCACATCGCTTAGCTGTTTTAAATCCAGACCTGAATCAAACTCTGTATCTTGAAAAGCTGCGACCATTGGCTCTGTAGGAGGCTGGCTGGTTCCAAGGGCAAGAGGAGAAATTGCTGTGTCAATAACATCTGCCCCGGCCTCTACCGCTTTCATATAAGTCATGGAAGCTACACCGCTGCTGTAATGACTATGCATTTGAATCGGGATTTTAATCACTTTTTTCATTTCTGAAACCAACTCGAAGGCAACATAGGGAGTTAAGATTCCTGACATATCCTTGATACAAATCGAGTCTGAACCCATATTCTCCAGCTCTTTTGCCTTATCGACAAAATACTTTACATTGTGAACAGGACTTAAAGTATATGATATACAACTTTGAGCATGCCCACCCTCCTTCTTGATTGTTTCCAATGCAGTTTTAAGATTTCTTGTGTCGTTTAAAGCGTCAAAATTTCTTACAATATCAATTCCATTGTAAATCGCCTTTTTGACAAACTCTCGTACCACATCATCAGAGTAATGTCGGTATCCCAAAAGATTTTGCCCTCGAAGGAGCATTTGCAACTTGGTATTCTTTACTCCTTTTCGAATTTTTCTTAACCGATCCCATGGATCCTCCTCTAAATAGCGAAGGCTGGCATCAAAGGTTGCCCCTCCCCACATTTCCAGGGAATGATAACCAACCTTATCCAGGGCCTCCAGAATAGGAAGCATGTCTTCGGTTTTCATTCTTGTGGCTAAAAGAGATTGATGGGCGTCCCGCAGTACGGTTTCTGTAAACTTCACTTTTTTTGTCATATGATCTCCTCCTTATAGGTTGAGTGTTACTAAATTATATTTTATTGATTAAATAAGCAACAGGTGGAAATTTATTGTTATAAGGTAAGTCGATTCGAAGGATTCTCACTTTACTCGGTCGCAGAGATGACAAAAACAGCTCCAGTTCCTCTTTCTCCTTCATTCCTTCTGAATGGCCATGATAAATAATCATACTTATAATTCCACCTTTATTTAACAGCTCTAAACCTTGTTTTAAAGAATCGATGGTAGTAGCCCAGGACGTTGCAATATTTTTATTCCCTTTCGGTAAATAACCGAGATTGTACATTATGCAATCAACCGGCTTTTCAATATAATGTTTTAGGTTTTCATGACCGTCCTTAATGAGATAAATCCTCTTATCCAGTTCCTCACCGTAGCCTTCAAGAATTAATCGATTTTTTGTGCTTTCGATGGCCTCCTCTTGAACATCAAAGGCAAATACGACTCCCTTCGGCAAAAGGTTTTCAGCGAGAAACGCAGTATCATATCCATTACCCATGGTACAATCAATTCCGATAGAATTCGGTTTCATGCAACTTTTTATGATCGATTGAACAACGGTGGTAGTATTAAGAAGTCTGGAGCACATTTTATTTGTTCATTCCTTTACAGTGACTCTTAAAAAACTCGTCAATTTTAACTCGATAATATGAAAGTCCCCCAAGTTGTTTAATATTATAATCTTTAGACTGAAATAAATTACTTACTTCATCCCACAAGGTTTCATGAATAAAACAATGATGAAACCCGTATTTCCGCAGAATGTTTAAACTTCCTCTCAAAAGTCCATCCAAATAAACTAAATGATTAATGCTTAGATAAATGTTTTCCAGCAAAACGATAGAAGTAAGCAGATCATCATCTTGACATTTGTTCTTAATAGTCCATTCACTGAGTCCTGCTAAATGATCGTTCTCATAGATTCCAACTTTAATATTTTCTTTGTTGTTCGGAATTTCTTTTATCAATATCATTATACTCCCCCAATGTTTGAATGTCCAGTTGGACCATTATTAAGAAGATTCACGATTGAATTGATTTCATCTTTTCTGAGGTGGCTCCATTCACCTTCTTTTAAATTGCCCAATTTGATTGTGCCGATTGCAATTCTTTTTAAATCAATCACCGGGTGATCGATTCTATCACACATTTTTCTAATCTGTCGATTTCTGCCTTCAAACAGTGTAATCTCAACCAGTGTCTGATTTAATTTCTGATCGACATTTTTTATCACCATCTTCGCTTTCTGAGTTTTTACTCCCTCAATCATCAGACCGTTTTCGAAAGCCTCTATCTTGCCCTCAGGAGGAACACCCGCGATCAAAACACGATAGGTTTTAGGAACATGATATTTGGGATGCATCAAGAGATTTGCAAATTCTCCATCATTCGTTAAAAGCAATAAACCTCTTGAGTGGTAATCAAGGCGGCCGATGGGATAAACCCGCTCTTCAATCGAAAGAAGATCCAAAACTGTTTTGCGATTGAATTGATCTTTAGCGGAAGTAATAACTTCCGATGGTTTGTTCATTTTAATATAGATTTTATTCTCTTCAATTTCTACAATTCTACCGTCAACCTCGATAATGTCCGTATTTCTTTCAATTTTTGTACCCAATGATCGGACAATCTCACCGTTTATTTTTACACGGCCTTCTTCAATTAGTCGTTCACTTTTTCTGCGTGATGCAACACCGGCATGTGCTAAATATTTTTGCAATCTCATTCTTCCACTCCATTGTTATCTTGAGGCTCTTTGCTTTCATAGGTTGACAGTTTTGGCAATTCTTCTAAACTTTTAAAGCCAAAACGCTTTAAAAAGTAGTCTGTGGTAGCATAGACAATAGGACGGCCAATTTTTTGCAACCGGTCTTTTTCAAAAATTAAATTTTCCTGAATCAAGTTCGATAATGCTTTGTCAGATTTGACACCTCTGATACGCTCAATTTCATTTTTCGTTATCGGTTGTTTGTAAACAACAATACTTAAGGTTTCAAGTGTCGCACGACTTAGATTTTTCTTTTTTTCAGGTGTAATCAGACGGGATATCGACTTTTGTGCTTCATCCTTTGTCGTTACTTGGTAACTTTCATTTATCTGTATAATTTCCAGACCATGCTCAGGTTTCTGATAGTGTTCATCTAACTCAGCAATTGCATTTTGAACATCTTCGACGTTTTCCCCCGTGGCTTTGGAAAGATCTGTTAAGGAGACAGGATCTCCCCAAGCAAAAAGAATTGCCTCAATCCTTCCTCTTAATTCCAAAGAACCCATTCACTCACCTTCCTTTGTTAAGCACTTAGTATATTTTCCGCAGTTTGAATTTTGAGGTTGAATAATCCATCTTTTTCATGGATTGTAATTGTGCGGTTTTTGACCATTTCCAAAACTGCCAAAAAAGCTGCAATAAGATGCTGCCTGCTTTCTGACAACTCAAACAATTCCTCAAGCCTCATCATCCTATTTTGTTTCAGTAACTTCTGAATTTCAACCATCTTCTCTTCAACACTGACTAAATCCCGTTCGATTGGTTTAAAATCGTAGGAAGATGATTTTTTTATTTTCCTTTCCTTCGTAACTTTTTCCCATACTTTAATAATATCCTCCGCCATAATATATAAGCTTCCTTCATTGCTCTCTTCATCAATATATTTAGAGAGATCCTCTCCCGGCTTAAAATATCGATCTTCTAAGCAATGTTGTCGATTATGGAGTTCAAGGGCAAAATGCTTAAAGCTTCTGTATTCCATCAATCTTTCTACCAAATCGATTCTTGGATCCTCTTCCTCTTCTTCTATTATAGTTTTCGGGAGCAACATTCTTGCTTTGATCTCGATTAATGTGGCCGCCAGTAACAGGAATTCACTAGTTACTTCAAGGTTACATTCGTTCATTTGGTTAAGATAGAGAAGAAATTGTTCTGTAATTGTAACTACAGGTATATCATAAATATCGACTTTGTTTTTATCAATCAGATCCATTAACACATCCATTGGACCTTGATATGCATCTACGACAATTTCATATCCCTTCGTCATAATTTCTATTCCCCTTCATTTCTTCATAGTTTTTGTAGAGCTTTATTGCATAGTATCTTTCATCATCTTTGGTATAGACTAAACCTTGTATTTTTGCCTTCAAGGTCTCCTTTAATATTCGTTTAAATACCGGTCCGGGTTTGATCTTCATATCTAAAAGGTCTTGACCTGATATTACCAGCCTGATTCGTTCAAGTTTTAATTTGTAATACATGAGAAAATGTTTGACATTGTTATTGTCGCAATCATTATAATAAAAAATAATGCTTTCATCGGACACATCTTCCAATAAGGAATAAATTGTATATGGAGAAACGTTCTCCTCCTTCAATATTCGGTAAATTTTTTCTCTTCTTCCCAAGGAAGATAAAATTTCTTCGCGATCGCCTTTATTCCCGACGTAATACATAAGGAGCTCATGAAGATTTCTAAGATTACTTTGACTAAAAAGTTGCCGTACAATCAAGTGGATTTTATTGATTTTAGATGAATCAATCATGTGAAACTCTTGAATTGAAACCGTAAGATTCTCAATTTTTTCTATTGTGGAACTTTGTAAATTCAATCCTCCTCCAAGGGCAGAAAAAATCTTCAGCTCTTCCATCAGCCGTAAACTTTTTTTTAAGTTTTTGTCCTTTAGAATTCCAATTAGTTCATCCCTGATACGGTCAAAACTTAACTTTTTGATCATATCGTCCTGAACAGCCTGAACAATGAATTTCTTTGTTTCCTCTTCAATAATAAAATCATATCGTGAAGCAAAGCGTATACCACGAAAGATTCTTGTAGGATCTTCAATAAAACTTAAATTATATAAAACACGAACTATGCCATTCTTTAAATCTTCCAAACCACTGAAATAATCAATTAGTTGATAGGGATGATTTCCACTAAGCTGAATGGCCATGCAATTAATCGTAAAATCTCTTCGAAATAAATCATTCCAGATTGTTGATTGTTCAACTTTTGGTAATGCAGCAGGATACTCGTAATACTCTCTTCTGGCGGAGACAAAATCGATGTGCTGACCGTTTGTCAAAACTATCGAAGCAGTTCTAAACGACTCATGCTTGATTAATCTTCCCTTAATCTTGCGATTTACTTCATGAGCTAATTGTATTGCATCACCCTCAGTCACAAAATCCAAATCATCATTTGGAACATTTAATATAAGATCACGTACAAAGCCTCCAACAATGTACGTTTTTTCTTTCTTGCTTTCATCAGCATTAGCTACGAGATCAATCACTGCATTAATCTCCGGATCAAGGCGAGAAATTATCTTCCGAACATCCAGAATCTCATAGGATTGATCATAATTGGACTTGTACCATCGAGGGATGCTGTCGCCATGAATCATTTGGAGCAGATTAGTTCTCGTCACAATTCCAATGATTCGGTCATTTTCCATTACAGGAACACGACCAATGTTATGTTTAGTCAGCAAGTCATTGATTTCACTTATGCTGGCATCAGGACTGATCGTGATGACTTTTTGACGCATAAAACCTTTGATAGGAGCATGGGAAAGATCATGAATAATCGCTTTATCGAGATCCGTACGTGAGATTATTCCAATTAAATCATCATCTTTCACTACAGGCATCCCTGTATGTCCGTAGCGGAGCATTACACGATTGGCTTCCTCTACCGTCATATCTTCAAACAATGTTTTCACGGGATAGCTCATAATGTCCCTTGCCTTTAATTGAGGCGCAATTTTACTTTTCAATAATTGAATCAACTTCTCTTTCACTTCCTCTATAGGAATTTCTTTTATCGAAGCTGACCCTGCTCGGCGGTGTCCTCCGCCCCCTAAAGGTTCCAATATTTCAGCAATATTTATTTCGTCTTCCAGACTACGACCGATAATGTAGATTTTTTCTCCCATTTTGGATATAAGAAACAACCCATCTGCATTTTTAATATGAGTGATTTTACTGGCAATATTACTGAGTCCATTGATATATCGTGATTCCTCAGAAGTCGAAAAATAGATCTGGTGGTTTTTTATTTCCATACTCTCGAGATTCGTTAAATGAGTCATTAACAGACGATCCTGTTCATCGCTGGTAACTTCATAGAGATACTCGTTAACAATATCAAGATTAGGGTTTTGCCTGAATAAATATGCCACAACCTCTGCATCTTCTGATGTTGTACTTTTAAATGTAAGACAATTTGTGTCCGCGTATATACCCAAAAGGAAAAGAGTTGCTTGAAAGGGTGTGATTTGTATTTTCTTGCGAATGATTTCCTTGAGGAGCAAAGTTGTGCATGCACCATAAGGTTCGATGTATCGATAGGGTGTGTCTATGGTCTCTTCAGTAATACGATGATGATCATAAATCGTAACATCGATGGAACGATGAAGCAGTTCCTCGTATTTTCCGATTCGATTCGATGTATTTGTATCAACAATGATTAATGAGCGAACTTTATCAAGATCGATTTCGTTTGAGGGAAAAATCTGTAACGTATATTTATAGAGATTAATAAAACTTTTCAACTCGCTTCCTAATTTCCCTGAATAGGAAACCACTGCATCGGGAAAAAGCAATTTACAGGCCACCATGCTTGACAGGCCGTCAAAATCCAAATTCTCATGACTGATGATCAGTTTCATTGCTTCACCCCTTTGGTATAAAATTCAAATGTTTGAAAAATAGGGTAGATTTCTCTACCCTATGAGGAAAATCGTTCTATTCGATCCTTTGTGACGATGCCATAAATAATCGGTCTGCTCTCAACACTTTCGTCATGGATTTCATATGCTTTTTCCAATGTATCCCTTCCAGCAGGAAATTTTTCAGGATTGTTATAATATATTTTTGCAATGGTCTCGTTTTTCGCTACATAGTCACCTATTTTTTTTATCAGTTCGATTCCCACCGAATGATCAATGCTGGTGTCTTTATTGAGACGACCTGCACCCAAGTATAATGCGGCTTTCCCCACCTTTTCTCCTGAAAGTCGGTGAATATAACCTGCCTTGCTTGATTTCAACTCATAGATATGTTCAGTTTGATAAAGGTCTTCAGGATTGTTGAAGATGGAAGAGTCACCACCTTGTGCTTCCACAACTTCAATAAAACGCTTATATGCTGTTCCGTTATCAATCACTCTTTGAATCCTGTTAATGCCTTCTTCAAGAGATAACACTTTTTTCCCGACAAACAACATATAGCCACCGAGATATTTACATAATGTCAGTAGATCATCCGGACCCTTTCCTTGAAGAATGTCAACTGCTTCTCTTACTTCGATACCATTTCCCACAGTATTTCCCAAGGGCTGCTCCATATCCGTGATGATGGCGACAGTCTCTTTTCCAAGTCCTGATCCAATATCAACCATGGACTTTCCAAGTTGAAATGCCTCATCAATGCTTTTCATAAAAGCTCCGCTTCCAGCTTTTACATCCAAAACAATTCCATCTGCTCCGGAAGCAATCTTCTTACTCATGACACTGCTGGCGATTAATGAAACATTATCAATCGTCGCCGTAACATCACGCAATGCATAGAATTTTTTATCTGCAGGAGCTAATTCATGGGTTTGACCTCCAAGGGCAAACTTCAGCTGATTCACCTGATCGACAAATTGATTCACTTCCAAATCAACATGAAAGCCGGGAATTGATTCCAGTTTGTCGATGGTACCACCGGTATGTCCCAATCCTCTCCCTGATAACTTTGCAGTGGGCACTCCATTTGCAGCGACCAGGGGCCCGAGAGCAATTGTCGTTTTGTCTCCCACCCCACCTGTGCTATGCTTGTCGACTTTAATTCCTTCAATCATAGAAAGATCAATTATGTCGCCGGTTGCAATAATTTCATTCGTAAGGTGGATGGTTTCTTCAGAAGTCATTTTCTGAAAATAGATCGCCATCAATAATGCACTCATTTGATAATCCGGAATAGTTCCGTCATTATATCCCTTTACAAAGTAAGCTATTTCTTCCTTTGATAAAGTATCTCCATTTCTTTTTTTGTAGAGAATGTCGATCATTTCCATTCCTGATCACCCTTTACTTTAAGATAAGTGATGCAAAGCTTTTTCCATATGGTGTCCTGTCAATATTAAGCATTTCACTGATTGTAGCTCCAATATCTGCAAAGGAGTTTCTAGTTCCGATGTTTACACCGGGAATGATCATCGATCCATAGATTAGCAGAGGAATATATTCCCTTGTATGGTCAGTCCCTTCATATGAAGGGTCATTACCATGGTCAGCGGTAATAATGAGTAAATCATCCTGCTTTAGTGCTTTTAATAAGTCGGGAAGATGATGATTTACTTCTTCTAAAGCACTTTTATAACCCTCTACATCTCTTCTGTGACCGTATTTTGCATCAAAATCCACAAGATTTGTGAATATAATCCCTTTTGAATCACTTTCTAATGCGGATATGGTTTTTTTGATTCCCTCAAGATTTGATTTAGAAGGGATTTCTTTACTGATCCCTTTGCCATTGAAAATATCATGGATCTTTCCAATTCCGATAACATCATTGCCTGCTTCCAGAGCATAGTCAAGAACAGTCTTCTCGGGAGGTTCTAATGAGTAGTCTTTTCGATTTGAGGTTCTTTCGAAGCTTCCCGGTTCTCCAATAAAAGGTCTTGCGATAACCCTCGCAACACTAAATTCTCCGGTTAAAATTTCTCTTGCAATTTCACACATTGAATAGAGTTCATCCAAAGGAATGATTTCTTCATGGGCTGCAATTTGAAACACACTATCTGCTGATGTGTAAACGATGGGACTCCCGCTTTCCATATGTTCTTTGCCAAGCTCTTCAATAATCACTGTGCCGGAGGCTGGCTTATTCGCTAAAACTTTTTTCCCAATTTGATTTTCAAACTCACGGATGATCTCTTTGGGAAACCCCGCGGGAAAGGTGCGGAATGGTTCATCCATATGAAGGCCGGCGATTTCCCAGTGCCCTGTTGTTGTATCTTTTCCATTTGAGTACTCCATTGATCGTCCATAAGCACCTTTTGGATGGTTATAGGGAGGGAAGTAGTTTACTTCTTCAATGTTTCCTAAACCCAGTTTAAGAAAATGATCCATTTGAATTTTCGGGTAACTTTTCACGATGTTACCCAGTGTATTAGCGCCTACACTGTTAAACTTAACAGCATCCGGTAAAGCTCCGATTCCAACGCTGTCTAAAATAAATAATACAACTCTCTTTACCATATTAAACACTCCTTTATGCCCGGGGATGGCTTTTCACATAAACATCTTTTATCCGATTTTTTTTCAAGTCCATATACATTTGGGTTGTTGCTATGGCAGAGTGGCCTAACATCTCCTGAACCGATTTTAAGTCCGCACCATTTTCGATCAAGTGAATCGCAAATGAATGTCTCAGTGTATGAGGGGTAATTTTTCTATCAATGTTCAGCATATTTGTATAACTCTTGATTATTTTCCAGAACCCCTGTCTTGACATTCTTGTGCCTGTATAATTCAAAAATAAGGCCTGCTCATCAGAATTATTAAGAAAGCTGATCCGTATATTATGTATGTAATGCTTTAAAGCTTCCAGAGCATATTTCCCAATTGGGATCGTACGATCCTTTTGTCCATGACAACACCGGATAAACTCAAATTCTAAGTCCACATCCTCGATATCCAGTGCGATAAGTTCGCTGACGCGGATTCCTGTAGCATAAAGGATCTCCAACATGGCTTTGTCCCTCGGTCCTTTTCTCGTATCTAAGTCAGGAAGCTGCATCAATTGATTCACTTCTTCCAATGAAAGTACTTCCGGGGTTTTTTTAACTGTTTTAGGACTGTTAACCTTTTCAACCGGATTTTCGTTTAGGATTCTGTTCTTTAATGAGTAATCAAAAAACTTTCTCAAAGATACGATATATCTAGAAATAGAAGAACTTGAGCATTTTCTCTTCTGTAATATGATAATGTAGGACAAAACTGTGGTATGATGGACTTTTCTTATATCAGTAATGTCTTTTTCGGACAAAAAGCGGAAAAATTTCTTCAAATCACGTTCGTAGGACTTAATTGTATTTATCGAACGGTTTTGTTTTTGTAGGTAAACAAGGTATTGATCAAGTAATTCCTCCATAGTGTTAACTCCTTTATTGGTTTTCTTTTGCCATTAAAATTCCGATAATTGATTTACTGTCCTGGATTTCTCCGTCGTTGATCATTTTTATAGCAATATCCAGTGGAATCTCAATCGTCTCAATGTACTCATCTTCATCGGGAGTAGCAACTCCTTTTTTAAGTCCCCTCGCATGGTAGATATGGATTTCCTCATTGGAAAAACCCGGACTTGTGTACGCTTTGGATAAAAAATGAATTGATTCACATTCATAGCCGGTCTCTTCTTTTAGCTCTCGCAGTGCGCAATCTTCAGGATTTTCTTTTAACTCGATTTTTCCTGCCGGAATTTCTAAAAGAAATTGTTCGAGCGCTTTACGATATTGGCGAACAAAAATCACCTTATTCTCTTCAGTAATTCCTACCACACCAACAGCTCCAGGGTGTTCGACAATTTCTCTTTTAGAATACTTTTTATCAGGCAGTTCTACCGTATCAACTCTTACTTTAATTACTTTCCCTTCATAGATTCTTTCTGATTTAAATGTTGGTTCATTATGTTCCATTATTTACCTCCATAAGCAAAATTATAATTGCATTCGAATTTTGTCTGATAGAACAGCAATGAATTCTGAATTTGTCGGTTTTTTCTTTGAGTTTTTGAATCGAGGAAAATCATTAAAAACAGATCTGATAGGACTTTGACTTCCCTCTTTCCATGCCACTTCGATTGAATGTCTTATTGCTCTTTCAACTCTGCTGGGAGTTGTATCAAACTTTCTTGCAATTCCAGGATATAACTCTTTCGTAATAGCATTCAAATACTCTTTGTTTCGTACAACCATTATAATTGCTTCTTTAATATAGGCATAACCCTTTATGTGGGAAGGAATTCCGGCATCATTCATTGTTTTTACCAACAGGTTTTCAATTTGCAGGAGATCTTTATCTCCATTATTTACATTCCTATCTCTGAATGATCCTTCATTAGTAAATTCTTCTTTAGACTCCCTCACCCGCTTAAGGAAAAAATTCAAATCGAAAGGCTTTACAATATAATAGTCCGCACCCAAATGAATCGCTTTTTGGGTAATGCGATCCTGCCCCACTGCTGATAAAATTATTGTATAAGGCCTGCTCTTCCTATTATTCCTATGTAACTCTTCTAGTACACCCAGACCATCAAGATGTGGCATAATAATGTCAAGTATTAAAACATCCGGTTTACTTTCTTCGACCAGCTGCAAAGCTTCAAGACCATCATGAGCTATCCCGACAACTTCTATATCCTCCTGCTTGTTTAAAAACTCTTTTAATACATTGCAAAATTCTTCATTATCGTCAACTAATGCCATGCGAATCTTATCTTCATTCAAAGTAATCCCCCCTTTTTCATTATAAACCAACTTAAAATCCTGCTGTTTACCGATTACTGTACTGTATACTGAAGCAGTTCACTTGCATGTCTTCGGGTAATCTCTGAGTCCGTACCTCCAAGCAAGCGGCCAATTTCTTGGATCCGTTCCTCTATTAAAAGTTCCCGTATATACGTATTGGTGTTTTCGTCTTTTGAAGTCTTGTATATGAGAAAATGCGTATCACCCCGTGCTGCAATTTGTGCCAGGTGAGTAATACAGATTACTTGTCTTTTTTTGCTGATACCCAGCAACTTTTCTCCGACTAAATGTCCGGTTTCTCCACTAATTCCTGCATCGATTTCGTCAAAGATCAGGCAGGGTATTTTGTCAACATCCGCCAAAAGACTTTTTAACGCAAGCATTACTCGTGAAATTTCACCGCCTGATGCTATTTTTGTCAATGGCTTATGATCTTCTCCGGGATTGGTCTTAATTAAAAACTCTACATGATCATATCCCTTTTCGTTATATATCCGTTCTTTCTTTGCTGATTTTGCTAATGGATCTATTGATATAAGCAATTCTCCCTGAGGAATATTAAGATCTTTTAATTCTTTTGCAACTCTATTCTGTAACACTTTGGCAGCATCTGTTCTTTTTTTATGTAAAACAGACCCTAAGTCTTCAAGCTTCTTTTCCTTTACTTTAATCATATCATTTAATTCTTTCACTTTTTCTTTGCTGTTTAGCAGTTGATTATAAGTCTTTTTCATCACAAGCAGCTCTTGTTGAATATCTTCAATATGGTTTCCGTATTTACGTTTCAAATGATTTATTTCTGCAATTCTTTCGTTGATTGCAGTCATATGCACTTCATCATACTCAATGTGATCGTGATAATCCCTTATTTCCTGATACAGGTCTTCCAGTTGAAACTGGATATCTTCAAATTGTGTTTTGAAACCATCAACCTTGGTATCGATTCCGGAAATTCTGTCCATAATTGCATGAGAACTGCTTAATTGGTCAATTGCACTGTTTGTCATCGATTCGTGTTTCAGAATTTCAAGAATTTGACCTAACATCTCGTAGAGCTCTTCACTATTAGATAAGATCCGATATTCTTTGAGAAGCTCTTCCTCTTCTCCAATATTTAAGTTAGCGCTTTCGATTTCCTTAATCTGAAAATCGAGTAAATCAATTTGTCGTTCCCTTTCACGATCATCAATACTCAAACTCTCTTTTTCATTAATCAGTTGTAGATATTGAGAATAGGAAGACTGAAACTCCTGCAAGACTTTAAGGGCTTCAGTACCAATATAATCATCAAGAAAATCAATATGTTTGCTTTTATTCAGTAATGACTGATGACTATGTTGTCCATGTATGTCAATTATCAAGTCTGCTACGTCTTTAATTGTAGCATTTGTGACAATTGATCCGTTAATACGGCTAACACTCCTTCCACTTTTATGTAGCTCCCTTGAAAGAATGAGATGATCATCATCACCGTTCAACCCAAGGTCCATCAGTTTTTTTTTGATTAATGGAGTTTTTAGAAAAACCGATTGAACGAATGCCTTTTCTGATCCTTTACGAATCCAATCACGATCTGCCCTTTCACCTAGAGTTAATTTAATACCATTAATGATAATTGATTTGCCGACACCGGTTTCACCGGTTAAAATATTCAAGCCTTGACGGAAATTTACATGAATCTCATCAATTAAAGCAAAATTTTTAATCTCCAGCTCTAAAAGCATCTTATTTAAACCCCTTATCGGTGATATTTTACTTCATTAAGGTTTTAAACTTCTCTTTAATATTTTCCACATCTTCTTCGTTTCTGATCAGAACAAAGATTGTATCGTCTCCTGCAATCGTACCGACAATTTCCTCATAATTTATTGCATCGATTGTTGAAGCAGCAGCCTGTCCTGCTCCGGAAAGAGTTTTAAGGACAAGAATATTTCCTGCATGATCGATTGATAAAATCGAGTCTCTAAATAAGCGCATTAATCGATCGGATAATACCGTACTTTGATTATCCAGTGTAGCATACTTATACCGGCCTGATTTCGATAATGTTTTTATCAGTCGAAGTTCTTTAATGTCTCTTGATACAGTTGCCTGAGTAACATTCAATCCTAATTTTCGCAACTCCTCCGATAGTTCTTCCTGGGTTTCAATTTCTTTATTTTTGATAATTTCCAGGATTTTTGCTTGTCTTGTATACTTCATCTTTTTAGCCCCCTAGAGATTGTGACTTATGCAATCATTTACTATCATTGTAACAGAGTCTCATGTGCGATGCCCACAAGTATTTCTATTTCTTGAAGTTTTTTTTCAACAGGATCGGTTTTGTCTCTTTCTGACAAATGGGCTAAAAATTCGATATTTCCCTTTGGTCCCTTCACCGGTGAAAAAGATAGGTTAAGAATTTTGAAGCCAATTTGCTGGAAACTCTCTAAAACATTGACCAAAACCTTCTTGTGGATCTGTTTATCTCGAACCACACCGTTTTTACCGATAAATTCTTTCCCTGCCTCAAATTGAGGTTTAATCAACACAACCACTTCACCATGATCCTTCAAAAGTTTTTTTACCACCGGGAGAACCAGTTTTAGAGAAATGAATGAAACATCAACGGTTATGAGCTCCATTTCCTCTCCAATCATTTCAGGTATCACGTTTCGAATGTTCGTCCGCTCCATAACCACAACTTTATCGTTTTCTCTTAAACTCCAATCTAGCTGTCCATAGCCAACATCAACTGCGAAAACTTTTTTTGCTCCATTTTGCAGCATGCAATCAGTGAATCCTCCGGTTGAGGATCCAATATCCATTACAACTTTATTTGTTAAGTTAATGCTGAATTCCTTAAGTGCTTTTTCTAATTTAAGCCCACCTCGACTAACATATGGTATAGGATTTCCTTTTATAACAATGGGATGATCCAATGATATTTTTGTTCCCGGTTTATCAGCAATATAACCGTCTACCAGGACTTGACCTGCCATGATTGATCTTTTTGCTTTTTCGCGACTATCAAAGAATCCCCGTTCTACCAATACGATATCCAATCGTTCTTTTTTCATAGCCATCTCCTTACTTTGAAATCCTTCGAAGATGAGATCTCTTTTTGTCTTTGAGTGTCAGTATCCTTTGTACAATGCTATACTCATCAATCTCATAGGTTTTATAAACCTCGCTCACTGAACCATGTTGGATAAATTCGTCGGGCAAAGCGAAGGTCGTGATTCTTTTTAATTGATCATGATCATTCAACAAATGAGTGATTAACGAGCCCAAGCCTCCGATTGATGCATGATCTTCCATTACTATCACTTGGTCAGCCTTTGCCGTCAGATCCAAAATTAATTGATGATCCAAGGGTTTAGCAAAACGCAAGTTAACAAGGGTTCCAAAGATGTCATACGATTTGAGTTTTTCCAAGACCCTTTTTCCCGAATTAACAAGAGGTCCAAAAGCAAAGATTACCACATCGTTGCCTTCAAAATTAATGATTTCACCTTTTCCTGTTTGTATATTTTTCTCCGAATTGAAGTCGCACTCAAGCGCATCTCCTTTTGGATACCGGATTGCAACCGGACCAGGTTCTTGAATTGCATATTTGATCATCGCATTCAACTCGGTTCCATTCATTGGCGATAAAATTTGCATATTCGGAATCATCGACAGGTAGGATATGTCATAAATTCCTTGGTGAGTTTCACCATCAGCCCCTACAACCCCGGCTCGGTCTAATAAAAATGTTACCGGTAGATTTTGCAAAGCTACATCGTGCAGTATTTGGTCGAATCCACGTTGTAAAAACGTTGAATAGACAGCAAAAACCGGGTTCAAACCGTTAGCGGCCTGCCCTGCGGCCATTGTGACGGCATGCTGTTCTGCAATTCCAACATCAAAGAAACGATCGGGATATTTATCCTTGAACTCGTTCATACCCGTTCCATCAGGCATGGCGGCCGTAATTGCTGTAATTGAATGGTTCTCATATGCCAAATCAGTCAAAGACTTCCCTGCAACTTTTGAAAAAGAGAACTTCTTAGATTGTTCCAGTGGTTGTCCGGTCTCCTTATTAAAGGGACTGACACCGTGAAATTTTTCAGGTCTTTCTTCTGCAAAAGAGTAACCTTTCCCTTTTTTAGTAATCAGATGAATAATTACCGGGCCGGAAATTCCTTTGGCCCGTTTTAAAGCCTCTAAAGTATCATGATAATTATGACCGTCAACAGGTCCTATATATGTGATTCCAAGTTCTTCAAACAATACACCGGGGACAAAAAAATACTTGATGCTGTCTTTGGCTTTACCTGCTGTTCTAATCATGGTTTTTCCAAGAGCGGGGATGTGGTTGATTAGAGCTTCAACATCTCCCTTCACACGACTATAAACCGGCATTGTGCGAACTTTGCTCAAATACTTTGATAGTCCGCCAGTATTTTCCGAAATTGACATTTCATTATCATTCAGGATAATATTCATGTTTGTCTTGCTTTGCCCTGCATGGTTGAGAGCTTCGAAAGCCATTCCTCCTGTTAGTGCGCCATCACCAATAATTGCAGTAACTGAGTATTTTTCATTTTTAAGATCTCTTGCTGTAGCTATACCTAAAGCGGCAGAGATTGATGTAGAGCTATGCCCTGTGTCAAAATGATCATGTATGCTTTCATTTCTTTTAGGAAAACCGCTTAAACCATTAAACTGTCGCAAAGTTCTAAACCTGTCTTTTCGTCCGGTTAGAATTTTGTGCACATAACTTTGGTGCCCCACATCCCATACAATTTTATCCACTTGGGTATTAAACACCTGATGCAGAGCTAAAGTTAATTCCACAACTCCCAGATTTGAAGCAAGATGACCTCCGGTTTTTGACACGTTATCAATTAAAAATTCTCTTAGTTCCTTGGCTAAGATTTGTATTTCATTATCATTCAGTTTTCTTATGTCTTCCGGTGATTCGATATGATCTAAAATGTTCTTCATATTCTTCACTCGCTTTCTTTTTTTACTTATTTTCTTTTATGAAATCAATTCCCAGTCCATCTTTAAGTCGAGTCAAGATTTTAGCAGTTCTGAAGACGATCTCATGGGATTTATATACTGCTAAATTCTTTCCAAGCGCTTTGCCTCCAACGGTCAAAGAAGCGATAAAACTGGTTAAAATAATCGTTAAAATTCCTCTATGGATAAAATCGATCTGCAGAACAATACTAGCACCTGCTACACCACTAATAATACCACAGATATCACCTACGACATCGTTGCAGAAATTTGAAACAACACCGGTATTCTTTTTAAGTTTTATAGCATATTTTGCACCACGAACTTTATCAGAAGCCATTGCATGGAAAGGTTTGTCTGATGCAGCAGTAATTGCAATCCCGACCATATCACTTGCAACCCCGAGAAATATTATGCAAATTAGAATCAAAAAAGACAAAAAAATTTGGGTGTTGTTTAATATTGATTCAGATGCCAAAGTAAACAGGATCGTTAAAAAGAATGTCCATATGGATATCACAACTACCCATTTCAAGTTATACTTCGTCCAGATATATTTAAAATAACGTTCATTTTTATTATGATTTTTCTCGCTCAATAGAATCCTCCCAGTAAATAGATATAAAGCTGATAGGTTCTCTATCAGCTTTACAGTGGCAATGCACTTAGTAAATTTTACGGCTTAGGTCCAGTTGGATTTCCCCCTTTGATGCTGTATGTCGCCATTACAGTGGTTTCCCATTAAATCAAAGTTTGCCTTGTCACCACAGGCAAGACTGGATTACCACTTAGTCCGTACTGTAATCCTAAATGCACCTCTTAATGAACAGTCCAGGAGTTTTCCTCAACAATAAACAGATCTCTTAGCCTCTTTTGCAGTATAGGTTTCAGGTAGCGATAATCCGACTCTCAGGGCCCTTTAAAGAATCGAATCTGATCTCCCTATCCACCTATTCCACTCAAGGCAGGCTACACTACAGTTTCCTTGGAAAGCTGTAGGTTTCACCCTTTGAAAATACTAGTTGGTCTCCGCGAAGCGAGGGTCAACGCCCACATGCCCTTGTGGATCGCCCCCATCTCCTTACTCTCAGAACTGACCCCCGACTGGGCGTCGGCAGCCAAAACTAAGAACTTCATCGATGTGCCCTTCGACGGATTTTTAGCCCCGCCTTCAAAGATCGGTTTATTGACTGGAGTGCTGTGCCACTGTTTTTTATAACTAAGTATAACATAGTTATCAACAGATATCAAACCATTATGTTAGCAACAATTATGCCAAGTATGGCTCCCGCAAAAACCTCAATAGGAGTGTGCCCGATTAACTCTTTCAATCGCTTTTCTGTAATTGGATGATGGTCTCCTTTTTGTCCTTTTTCCTTTTTTGATTTTCTTTGTACCTGAAGATCATCAATCATTTTGTTTACAATGATTGCCTGTTTACCGACTGCTCTTCTCACTCCTGCAGCATCGTACATAACCACAAGTGAAAACACAATAGATACTGCAAAAGTCGCAGAATTCCAACCATGATTCAATCCAATCGTAGTGCTTAATCCCATAACGAAGGAGGAGTGGGAACTTGGCATTCCTCCTGAGCCGATAAACCTGGAAAAATTAAAGGTTCTATCTCTAATCAAAGTATGGACTACCTTAATTGATTGTGCTATAAACCAGGAAAAAAAGGCAACAATCAAATAGCTGTTTTGTGTAACTCCCTGAATAAAATTCACATTATTTCCTCCTCAGTCTTAGTGATCTCTCATTATAAGATAATCACATAAGTCCAACAAAAATTGAGATTTTGGAAGATAGTTCGTTAAAAGCTCTTTTGCTTCCTTTGTCAGTTCCTCAACTTTTCTTTGGGATTCTTCTACTCCAAAAAGCTTCGGATAAGTTGATTTATCGCAATTCTCATCGGATCCTGTTTTTTTCCCAAGTTTTGATTCGTCACCTGTGATATCAAGAAGATCATCTTTAATTTGAAAAGCGAGTCCTAAATTCCCACCAATCTTCTCAACGTTTATTAAGTCATCTTCGGAAGCTTTTGCTAGTAAAGCTCCTGAAACCATTGCAGCCGTTATCAATGCACCGGTTTTGTTTTTATGAATATAGTTGAGCGTATTCTTCGATATTTCTTTCCCTTCCGATAAAATATCCACAACCTGGCCACCGATCATACCTTTAACACCGGAAGCTTCTGAAAGAATGTAACTGCTTTTCGCTGTTCGAACAGGATCACTTGAATGAATAATCTCTTTTAAAAGTATTTCATGAGCAAGGTTTAACAGACCATCTCCCGCCAAAATCGCGATGCTTTCACTGTAAACTTTATGATTTGTCAGCTTTCCCCTTCTATAATCATCATTATCCATTGCCGGTAAATCATCATGTATTAATGAATAAGTGTGAATCATTTCAAAAGAAGCTGCCAGTGGTAAAGCTTCCTTAAATTCCTGGTCAAAAAGCTCGTAGCTCGCCAGCACCAGAATAGGGCGAAGTCGCTTTCCGCCTGCAAAAACACTATAGCGCATCGACTCATAGAGAATATCATTCTCATCATTCTCTTTTTCCAGGTATTGATCAAGAGATTGATCCACAAGTTGCTGATATTTTTCTATTTGTTCTTTAAAGTTCAATGATCTTCCTCCATTTCATCAAGTGTAATTTGTTCAGTAATAGATGGTTCATTATTTAATTCTTGAACGATTTCAAATGCCCGGTCCTCTTTTTCTTTGAGAATTTCCTTTGCTTTTCTGTAAAGTCCTGCACCTTCTTCGTAGAGCTCCATCGATTGGTCAAGATTAAGTTCATTCTTCGTTAACATCTCTAAAATCTCATCCAGCCTCTGAATGATCTTTTCATAGCTTAAGTCATTTCTTGTTTCTTTCATGTATATCGTCCTCCAAGATTTCAGTTACTTTTCCATTCACGATTCCATCATAAAGGTGAATTTGAATAGAATCACCCTTTTGAAAAGAAGCTTTTTTTGATAGAAGATTGCTGTCATTGTCAGTTATAAAAGAATACCCTCTTTTAAGTATGTTTTTTGGACTAGTAGCTTCAAGCAATGCGCTCAAATGTTTTAATTTTTGATAATGGTCTTTATATTGATTATGAATTGCTGATGTTAATCTTTCAGAGAAGAGATCAAGTTGCTCACTTTTACGTTTTAAAGTGTTTAGTGGTGAATAAAAATCCAAGCTCTGTCTGATTGATTGACATTTCTGGATTTCATACTTCAGTTTTTGTTTTATTATAGAAGAAAGTGAAAGTTTTTTATCGGTAATTGATTGAATCACATTTGACAGAACCGGTACTGCCATTTCTCCTGCGATGGAAGGAGTGCCTGCCCGCAGGTCAGACACATAATCGGTAATTGAATAGTCCTTTTCGTGTCCCACAGCGGATATGATCGGAATCTTACTTTTAATAACGTCATCAATCACTTTCATTTCATTGAATGCCCAAAGCTCTTCTAAAGATCCGCCGCCCCGACCGATAATCATCAAATCCACAGGATTATCATTGAAATAACGAATGCCCTTGGAAATTGAGGAGGGTGCGTATGGGCCCTGTACAATCGCCGGATAGAAAATGATTTTAACTTTTGGATTTCTTCGATGAATTACAGTCCGGAGATCCTCGATGGCAGCTCCGGTTTTTGCTGTCACAATCCCTATTGTATCAGGAAAATAGGGTAGTTTTAATTTTCTTTTTTCATCGAAGTACCCTTCTTTTTCAAGCATATTTTTACGTTCCAAATACTCTTCGTATAGTTTTCCAACACCATCCAACTGGATATCTTTCGCATTGAGTTGGTATTGTCCGCCTCGTTCATAGACGGAAATAGAGCCCTTTACTATAACCTCCATGCCATCTTTCAAAGGCAGGGTGCTTATAATGGCATTTTCATAGAACATTACGCAACGCAACACTGAATTTTCATCTTTCAGAGTGAAGTATATATGCCCGTTATTATGGTATTTTACATTGGAAAGCTCACCTTTTACTTTGAGGTTAAATAAGATAGGATCACTGTCAAGCAAGCGTTTTATATAGCGGTTAACTTCTGAAACCTTAAGACTTTTTATCTCCATCTGGATCACTCCCGGAAGTACATTTCCTTATAGAATCAAGGACTCCGTTAATAAACATTGGAGCTTTGTCATCACTATAATCTTTTGCTATCTCAATTGCTTCATTAATCGAAGTCGGAATATCTATTTGATCATAATGAAGAATTTCTGCAACACTGACTCGCAAAATAGATAAATCCACCTTTGCTATTCGATCCAAAGTCCAACCCTTTAATTGTTTTTCAATCATTGTATCGATTGCATTTCGATGTTGAATAAATAGTTCTGCAATAGTTAATAAATATTCTTCCTGATTCTTTCCATCTATAAGAAATTCATCGTTATTTTTTAGGATACTGATTGAAAACTCCTTTTTTATCTCCATTTCGTAAAACACTTTAAGAAGGAGTTCCCTTGCTTTTCGTCTTTTCATGAATGACCTCCTAGGATGTTTGCGGAAATTGGATTCCGTGTATATTGATGTTAATTTTGCTTACTTTAATGTCCAGGATCTGTTCTACCCCGGCTTTAACCTTTTGTTGAATATCCCAGGAAAGGTTTGGTATTTTCGTGCCGTAATAAATTGTTACAAAAAGATCCACCTGTAAACGGTCATCTTTTTGACTGATTTTGACATTCTTGCTAAGTTCTGCAACTCCTTCAACTGCTTCTGCGGTTTCTTCGATAATCCTTTTAATCACGTCATCGGAAATAATGATATCTCCGTAATCTCCAACTTGTTTCATGATATTCCTCCTTATTGTTCATCTTAGATCTTTCAGAATTTGTGGTTTAATTATAACAAAAAGAAAGCTCAATGTACATTTACATTGAGCTTTCATCAGCAAAATTCGGACTATTCCTTATCCTCTTCCACGGGTACTTCTTCATTGCATTCCGGGCAATGAATTTCTTCATTGTCATAAAGAAGTTCATCATCGACACAAATAATTTCTTTGCAGGTAGGGCACTCAACTTCAACATAATCCAACTCATCTTCAAACAACTCATCTTCCACATCTTCAAGGTCTTCATCAATTGTCTCCACATAATCGGCTAAATCCAATTGGTTTTCGTCAAGTTCAACAATTGCATCTGTAAAGTCCTCAAGAGTTTCAATAATTTGCATTAAAATTTTACCTTCTTTTGATTCATTGTTGATGTCCAGACCATCCGCTAATCCTTTTAGATATGCTACTTTTTCATATAAATGTTCCATTTGTACCCCTCCTTGGATTTTCATAGTCTTTTTTAAAATCTTGTTTAAACTCTTGAAATATAATCTGATGATCTTGTATCTACTTTTACCCGATCACCTTCATTGATAAACAACGGCACTTGAATTTTCGCTCCGGTTTCTAAAATGGCGCTCTTGGTAACATTTGAAGCTGTATCTCCTTTGACTCCCGGTTCAGTTTCAGTAACCGTCAGTTCCACGAAATTTGGAGCTTCCACCTGGAACACTTTCCCTTGATAAAATTTCACCATAGCATTGTCGTTTTCTTTTAAAAACGTTATTGCTTCCTCTACATCAGTGAAAGTAAGAGGAATCTGTTCATAGGTTTCATTGTCCATAAAATAGTAAAATTCCCCATCAGAGTATAGGTATTGCATTTCTTTTGTTTCAATGTGAGCTCTGGGAAATTTGTCATTGGGATTAAATGCTCCCTCCTTTGTTGCACCTGATATAAGATTCTTGTACTTAGTGCGTACAAAAGCAGCTCCCTTACCCGGTTTAACATGTTGAAAATCCATAACAACATAGGGTTGTCCATCCATTTCAAAAGTCATGCCTTTTCTGAATTCTCCTGCTGATATCATCTACTCATCCTCCATTATTTCATTTACATCTCTATTTTATGTGATTTATTCGTTAAGTGCAAGAAATAATAGGGATTTAGCAGGAGATTTCTATGAGATCCTTCGGTGAGTTGGATAAAACTTCATATCCATCTTTTCTTACAACGACCAGGTCTTCAATTCTTACTCCTCCATATTCAGGAATATAGACACCCGGCTCGATTGTTATGACATTTCCCGGCTCCATTTTTTCCTGCCCTAAATGATTCACATGAGGAAGTTCATGCACTAATAAGCCCACGCCATGGCCCAGACCATGTCCAAAATAGTCTCCGTAGCCGGCATCAGTAATTATATCTCTCGCAATATTATCCAGCTCAATTCCTGTGATACCATCTTTCACAGAATTAAGAGCCTCCATTTGAGCCTTAAGGACTACATGGTAAATTTCCTTTTGCCTTTCGGTTGCTTTTCCAAGAACAAAACTTCTCGTCATATCTGAACAATATCCTTCATAAACACACCCGAAGTCCAAGGTGATCATATCACCTTTTTCAATGACTTTTTCACTTGCAATTCCATGCGGAAGGGATGATCGAACACCGGATGCAACAATGATATCAAAACTTACTTTTGCCGTTCCTTCATTTTTCATGAAAAATTCTAAAGCATTTGCAACATCCCTCTCTTTAATGCCTGGCTTAATTTCATTCAGTATATAGGAATACGCCTTGTCAGTAATCTGTGCTGCATTTCTTATTTTACTAATTTCATCTTCCTCTTTAATGCTTCGAATCTTCAACAAGTTCTTATCGAGTGATTTAATATCTATATCCGGTAATTTTTCTGTGTATTTTAGATATTGTTCATATGTAGTATAATCCTCCTCAATAGCAATGGATTCTAGCTTTTCGTTCTTTATTACATCCGTAAGTGAATATTCTTTGCTTGTTTTAATAATTTCATATCCCTCTGCCTGTTCTTTTCCCTGACTGATATAGCGAAAATCTGTTACTAAGAGATTTTTATCAGGAGTGATTAATAAATTTCCTGCACTGCCTGTAAATCCGGAAAAATACCTCCGGTTTTCAGGACTTGAAATTAATATACCATGCACCTCTTTCTCTTTGATAAGCTCCTTTACTTTTTGAATTCTATTCATTTCAGCACCTCCAAAGTATGATTTAAAGAATACTACCATTATAACACAGTCATCGTAAAATCAGTTTAATAGCCTTGATAATAGCTTGCTATTTTCGGAAGAATAATGCTGACTTCATCCTCTAAATAAACAATTTCCGGATAGGTTAATGTTACATAGTAGATAATTGCTGTATTACTATACTCGCCTGATGCTTTGTAGTGTATTTTTCCATCGAGGGAAATAAGTTCCCCGTGTATTACATATCCGTTATTATAAGTCTTAAAGAAAGGTTTATCGATATTATTCCAAAAGCAGTCATCCTGAAGCTTCTCCTGGAGTTGTTGTTTGAAATTCATTAAACTATGATCAAAGCATTTTAAACATACATTACTAAAATTTTCATCAGCAAGTTGATTAACCTCATGAAGAATTTTATGATAATACAGCAAAGAAGATGACTCAGCGAGATAATATGCACGGGTATTCTCGTATTTTCCTTGGACCTTTAAGCTCTCAATAAGAAAGTACCGATGAAAAGAAAATAAAACCAAAGAAATGACGGAAAAAAATAATAAAAGAGAAATGAGGATGTACCCTTTATTCCTGTTCATAATCATTCCCCTTGGGATTAATTCTAAATACCCTGGTGATTTTGAAATATTCTTCTATTGAACCCTCCATTTCAAGTTGAAGCGATAGCAATCCTGTGTTTTCATATTCAACTGTCAGTTCTTTTACTCCTTTAATCAATGTGTTATATTCTTTGTTTTTATTGGTCATGAGCTCTCCTCTGTTTCTGTCATAGTAAAGATATGTATTTCGATCAACCCGACGATTCCCACTAAAATCAAAATATGATGTTTCTCCCAAATAATTTTTACATGTTAGGGTGCTGGACCATTTATCGTATTGAAAGGTTTGTTGGTCCATACGTTTCGTCATTCGATCGATGTAATGTATAGCATATTGCATTTCTTCAAAGGTATTTCGATGATCAAACTCTTTGGACCAATGTGTATAGGTCAACAGAAATATTCGCAGCAAAAACCCTAATAAGAGAACGAACAAACAAAGAGTCACCATCAGCTCAATTAAAATAATTCCACCAATGTTTTCATTTTTTGAATTATTCTTTGTGACGAAAAGAGAATACTTCAATGGACATCATCTCATCTCTTTCTCGATTTTCTAAGTGGATTATGTAGATGCTTCCATCATAGAATGAATCTTCCTTTGAAACAGTAATACGATTGCCTCTTTGTGATTGATAATGATCCTGGTTTCTTAAATATACTTCGGTTGCATTTTTCAATTCAATAATGTCGAAATATCGATCATTTAAATGCATATATGTCTGAACTTGTTGGTACAGATTGTGCGTTAATAATAACGTTACGATACTTAGCAGACCGATGCTTATAATCATTTCGATTAACGTAGCTCCTTTAGACTTCAAATTCATATCCATCTAATCAATCCTTTCCAAATCAACTCTGGATGATCCTATGCTGAGTGTGATTTTATATAAATCCGCTTTTTCGTTTCCAATCAAAATATGGTTATAAGAAGTCGTTCCATTTCGAGAAAAAGTGACAGAATTTCCATTGAAAAAACGGATAACTATATGTTCCGGAATGGAAAGCTCTTGAACTGGTTGACTCCCCCAGGAATTTTTCTGCACAATTAATTGATTGTTTCTTATACGAACAAAGTAGGAACTCTCTTCATATACACTTAAATGTCTTGCTAGTTTTATGCTTTCAAAAATCTCATGGGTGGTGTTGTTGATTTCAATCTGTTCTTTATGCCAAACACTATGAGGATGAACAATCGCAAACAATAACGTCATAATCCCTAAAGCAACAAGCAGTTCGATTAAGGTGATTCCTGAGATTTCTGATATTTTAATTTTCAAACCCCAGATCTCCTCTCATTTAGGCAGTTCACTACCAGGATTTATTATGGTTGTTGTTCCTTTCGAACACCAATGAACTTCATCTTTATAAATCAGCTGCACTATACCTTCTATACCAAAAATAAATCTTGAGGATGAACTTTGTGCTTTTGGTTTCTCAACAGCCAAGCCACCATGTCCAAACAACTCTTTTTCAGAATTTGGCCATCTGCCTCTTACTTGATGGAATATAATCATATGATTACTTACGATTTTTGCATTGCTTAAATCTACTGTTAATGATCCTCTTTCGATATAACCTGATGTTCTGGGTATAGCAATTGACATAATGATTGACAATATTGCAATAACTGTTAAAAGCTCTATTAGTGTAAATCCTGCTTTATTCATCATCTCTCACCTCTTTTTAATGGCTCTAGGGAAGAATTGCATCAAAGGTGTCTAACATCGGCAGCAGAATTGACAGCATAATTAACCCGATGTACGAAGCCATTATTATAATGATTACCGGTTCTAGAATTTTGTAGAATTTTGTCATGCTTTGAATGTGCTTTCCCTCCAAATAATAAATCATACGATCCAGTACTTTAACCAAATCTCCAGACTCTTCCCCTGCGCGAATCAAATGGATCATAAATGGAGAAAATAATTTTTTATTTTTTTCCATTGCTAAATGAAGAGAATCTCCAAGATGCAAGGAATCTTCTACCCCTTGCAACGACTTTGCAAAGAAAATCTGATCTGAATCATCCCCTATATATGCAATTGCTTCCGGTATTGTTGCTCCACATTGTATCAATGTTTTTAGATTCTCAGAAAAAGTTAACTGCATCTTTGCAATTGACAAACTATTGATCACAGGAACGATCATCGACAATTTGCACAGTACCCTCCGAATGAGATTGTGAACTTCATTGTTTCTCATAAGAATTTTCGAAATACATCCTAACGTCAGGCTTAAAATAAAAAACCAGAGTAAATGATCATTAATAAACATAGGTATTTTAAAGTACCATGGATCAGGGCCTGTTTGTGTCCCTTGTTGATTTTCAAAACTTGGTATGATCCATTTAGAGGTCAATATTAATAAAAATAGTGAGCAGACGAGTAAAATTTTAGGATAAACCATGATTGCATTCCGTTGTTTAACCCAATTCAGTTCTTTCTCATAAAACTCTCGTAAAGTCGAAAGAGAATGATCAAGATTGCCACTTGCTTCACCTATACCAATGGTATGCACATAGAACGAAGGAAACAGTTGTGGGTGCAAGCAATTTTTAATCGATGCTCCTTCTTTCAAAGAAACATTCATGTCCTTCAACTTGTTATGATAAGCTGAGCAGGTTATTGTTTTTTCAAGTATCTCCATCGATTCACTAAAACTCAGCCCAGATAAAACCATTACTTCCAGTTGATTTGTAAAATTTATCAACTCTTCCAACTTCTTTTGCTTAGACATCATAATTGATGTTCCGATCGAAAATCCCATGGAAATTCCTCCTAAAACTCATCAGTAAACAATAACTTTCGATACTCGCTGAAAGGAATGATCCCACTAAATAAAAGAGATTTTCCTTGCTCGACCAGATTGTACTTATGAATGATCCCTAACTCTTTTCTAATTGTTTTACGGTCTGTTTTTCTTCGTATAAGATCTTTTACGCGATCATCAAACAATAACACCTCAGCAACAAGCACACGAGTAGTTGTACCTTTTTGATTACAAACTTTACATCCTTGACCGATCATAATATTTCCCGGACATTCCCCTCCCAATAACTCCATCTCTTCTTCTGTTGGTATTACTTTAATTGAACAAAAGGGGCAGTTTTTCTTCAATAACCTTTGTCCTATAATTCCGTTCAAAGCGGAATTCAAGTAATACGGCTGCACTCCCATATCAATTAATCTTACAACCGTACTAATCGCATTTTTAGTATGTAATGTGCTCAATACACGATGACCTGTAATTGTTGCTCTTACAGCGAGTTTTGCGGTCTCCTCATCTCTGATTTCACCAATCATAATCACATCGGGGTCTTGACGAAGTACATATTTAATAGTTTTATGAAAATTTACATTTGTTTTTTCGTTAATTTGACATTGGTTAATGTTTTCAATTTGATATTCAATAGGATCCTCTATAGAGGTAATGTTTAATTGTTGATGATCAAACTGTTGCAGTATCGAATATAATGTACTGGTTTTTCCTGAACCTGTTGGACCGACACAAAGCAACATTCCGTTTTGAAAGTTCACGAAATCATTAATCATTTTTAATTGCGTGGGAGTAAAACCCAGTTTATGAAGCTGCAGATATTTTTTTTGTTGATCCAATAAACGCATCACCATCTTTTCTCCAAAAATTGTTGGAATAATAGATATTCTGACATCAACTTTATATGCTTGATTATTCCTCTCTGAAATATATTCCATTTTTCCATCTTGACAGTTGCGAAAATCTGCAATATTCATTTTGGATAAAACTTTAATTCGAGAGAGCAGCTTGATATATAGCCGATGTTCCACTTCTTTATAAGTAAATAAGTCACCATCTTTCCTGAAGCGAACAATTACATTCTTTTTTTTCGGCTCGAAGTGAATATCGCTTGCTTCTTCCTCTATCCCCTGATCGAGAATATGATTCACCATTTCCACTACTTCAGGTATTTTATTTACTTGCAGAGCTGCCAGGTCTTCCTTTAAAAATATCTGGGGAATGATTTCTTTCAATTTTCCCACCTCCTATGCTTATTATTATTCGATATCTTTGGAAATTTTCCTTTTTTCTTTCAAATTCTGCCTTAAGTTGAATTTCTCTAAAAGAATGTTGGAATTTGAATCTTAAACACAAAAAAGACCGCAAAAATACGGTCTTTTGTCGAAAAATAAATTGCTAAAATTAAGTAAATTAAAAAGCGTATTACATTTGTAGCTACATTAGGATCATTACTGATATTTTTTTATGAAATATTTTTCTATCTTTCTAACAAAGGCTGTCCACCAGAACTCTTTGCTTTTTATAGGCTTTAATAGTATTGTTGTAACTCCAATAAGATTTCCTCCAAGTATATCGGTAAAAATTTGATCACCTACTATACAGGTTTCTTCTGTTGAGGTCTCTAAAATCTTCATAGCTTTTCTAAGGTTTTTTCGCATTGGCTTTCTGGCATTAAAAATATATGGAAGATTTAAGTCCTTCGCAAACAGCTCCACTCTTTTACGATTATTGTTTGAGACTAGACAGATTTTAAAACCTTGGTGCTTGATGTTCTCCAGCCAACGGATGATTTCTTCAGTCGGTAAATCTACATCCCATCCAACTAGTGTATTGTCAATATCGATGATTAGTCCTTTGATCTTGCGTTCCTTTAATAATTCAATTTTTACATCAACAATGCTTTGGAAATATAAGTCAGGTGTTAAAATTTTCAAATTGTCACCTCATTCATTGCTTTATCATTATGACTTTTTCTCTCGAACAGGGATAATTAATGCAGTAATAATCCAAACAACACCGCCAATTATTCCGTTAAAAGAGAAGGTTCCATTAATGAGATAGAGTAGAAGTGTGGCCACAACTCCAAAGATTACTCCATGAATGATGGGCTTTCTGGAATAGGTCATCATCGCTGCCTCTTTTCGTTTATTTTGATTCACTTTGATATTTTTCCAGCTGTTTTCTTGCTTGAACAAGTTTAATTTGATTTTCAAAAAGTTTGTTTTGAAGCTCATTGATTACAACTTCATGTTTTTCGCTTTCGTCAACTTTTTCTTCAAGTCTCTTTTTTAAATCCAATGTTTCTGTTTCGTACTTCTCCTTAAACTGCTGAAGTTGTCCATTGGTCTTCTTAAGATTAAAGTTTTCCATTTCCAGGGAATTCTTTTCCTCCTTCAAGGATTTTAAATCATTTTTTAAGGAAGTGAGTTCTTTGAGAGGTTTTGCGACATCGTTTTGAAAGCGGTACAGCTCATCTTCCAATTTAAGGATTTGATCGGCCATGTTAATGCTTGTCAGAACAGCGATCATCGAAGTACTCAACCGTTCATTTGCTTCTCTAATTACTTGCATTTTTTCATCTACATAGTTGCCTACTTTCAGCAGATAATCCTTAGGTTCTGAACCAACGATGGGGTATTCTTGGCCATTAATTTTGATCAATACTTTGTTTCTTTTCTCCACGTTTATATCCACCCCTCCATACTAGAATATCGAGCTGTTTTTCAACATTATATCATAGAATTATCAACTATCTCAAACGAGCGTCAAATTTTTCCTTTAATTGTAGTAACACTTTGTCATGAACTGCCGCTACTTCTTTTTCCTTTAATGTTTTTTCCGGATCTCTGTAGATTAAGTTATATGCGATACTTTTGTAACCTTCTTCAATTTGATCGCCCTGATAGACATCAAATAGCTCAAAAGTTTCTAAAATACCCTCCGTAAAATCCTTTAAGACCTCCTCGATTTCCCCTACGGCAACACTATTATTAACAACTAGAGCAATATCTCTTTCAATAGAGGGATATTTTGGCAGAGGATAGAAATGTTTTTCCAAGTCGGCAAGTTGTATCAGTTCAGTAAATTCAAGCTCGGCAACATAACATTTCTTTTCTATATCATATGCATCAGTTACTTTTGGATGGATTTCTCCTACTATTCCCAGATACTCGTTATTCATGTAAAGATTTGCAGTTCGACCCGGATGGTAAGTCGGATGATGCACTTCTCTTCTAAATCGAACCTCGGTAATCTTCAAGGTATTCAATAGTTCTTCTATAATCCCCTTCAAGGTGTAGTAGCTATCTTTATCGCCGTACATTCCTATGACTAATTTAGTCGTTTCCCTTGGCAAGATTTCTTCGGAATGATGGAAGGTTCGACCGATTTCAAAAGCTCGAAAATCGCTGCTTCCCTTTTTATTGTTTTTATCCAAAACATCCATCATACTTGGGATTAAAGTTGTTCTCATTACACTGGTTTCGTCTCCCAAAGGGTTTTTCAGCTGAATCATCTTTTGCAACGGACTTTCTTTATAGATTCTACATTTATTCACACTGCCAGGACTGACGAAAGAGTAAGTTAAAACCTCATAGAGCCCTTGAGATGTTAAAGAGGTTTTTGCCAAATTTTCAATCTTTCTTGATGATAGCAGCCCCCCTAAAGTTACAGTAGCAGTAGGCATTGTTGAAGGAATCACATCATAGCCGTAAATTCTTGCAACCTCTTCGACAAAATCAACTTCTTTTACAAGATCATTGCGAAAGGTCGGTGGTTTTAGATTCAATCCTTCATCGAGTATCTGTACTTCAACTTCCAGACTGGTTAGAATATCACTCATTTCCATCTTTGGGATGTTTGTTCCAAGCATTTTATTAATTCGATCATCCCGTACAAAAATTTCTCTTTTCATAACTGGATTCGGATAGATATCAACAGAGTTTTTCAGTACTCTGCAGTCTGTCATTTGCTGAATGAGTTGGCAGACTCGGTTTGCTGCAGTAATTGCAATTTCAGGATCAACGCCTTTTTCAAATCGACTTGATGCTTCAGTACGCAGATTTAACTGTTTGCTTGTCAATCGAATATGATCAGGTTCAAAATTTGCCGATTCTATTAAAACCGTTTTTGTGGCGAGAGTTACCTCGGAATCTAAGCCGCCCATCACACCACCAATCGCTAATGGTTTTACCCCATCAGTAATCATTGTTTCTCCACCCTCAAGTTCCCGTTCTACCCCATCTAATGTTTCAAATAATTCTCCAGGCTTACTTTCTTTAACAACAATCTCATTTGTTTGTATTTTGTCCAAGTCAAAGGCATGAATGGGTTGTCCGTACTCCAGCATCACATAATTCGTTGCATCGACAATATTATTAATAGGACGAATTCCTGCTTTCATCAATTGAATTTGCATCCAGTCAGGCGATGGTTCTACAGTAACGTTTTCCAACACTTTTCCAATGTATCGTTTACATCCATTTTGATCCTCTACTCTGATTTTTACTTTTTCATGGGCGTCATTTGAAGCTTCCCTGTAATTAATCGATGGATAAACCAGCTTTTCTTTTATTGTAGCAGAAACTTCTCTTGCTATCCCCAACATATTTAAACAGTCGGGACGATTTGGAGTAATTTCAAATTCTAAAATATCATCATCAAGATCAAGGATTTCCTTAAAATTCTTTCCAAGTGGGTACGTCTCCTTTAAAATCCATAATCCGTCTTTTTGGCTTTCGGGAATCAAGGATTTTGGAATACCCAATTCATCGTGGGAACACATCATCCCTTCAGAGTTGACTCCGCGAAGTTCTCCTATTTCTATTTTTAAACCACCAGCGAGAGTTGCTCCTTCCAATGCCACAGGCAAGTAGTCGTTTTCCTTAAAATTCTTTGCTCCTGTGACAATCTGTATAATTTTGTTGCCTACATCCACCTTGGCAACTACTAGTTTATCAGCATTCTGATGTTCCTTTATTTCCAGAACCTTTCCTATAACAACATGATCAAATGATTCACTTAAGTTCCGAATTTCTTCTACATTCGATCCTGACATCGTCATTCGATCCCGTAGTTCTTTTGAATCAATAGATATTTTAACATAGTTTTCCAACCATTTTCTTGGTGCTAGCATTATTATCCCTCCTTAATTTACTTGAATTGCTTTAGAAAACGTCGATCATTCTCAAAAAACAAACGGATATCATCAATATCATGTTTAGCCATAGTAATTCGATCAATTCCCATACCAAAAGCAAAACCGCTATACTTCTCGGAGTCAATACCGCAATATTCAAGAACATTCGGATGAACCATTCCTGCTCCTAATAGTTCAATCCAACCACTGCCCTTACATATATTGCATCCGATTCCGCCACATTTGAAGCAGGAAATATCCATTTCCGCGCTTGGTTCAGTAAAGGGAAAATGATGAGGACGAAATTTAGTTTTTGTATCATCTCCAAAAAATCGTTTAGCAAATACATCAAGTGTTCCTTTTAAATCACCTAAAGTGATATTTTCATCAATCACTAAACCTTCCAACTGATGAAACATAGGTGAATGAGTTGCATCCGGTGTGTCATTTCTAAAACAACGCCCGGGTGAAATCACTCTGATGGGAGGTTGAGCATTTTTCATCACTCGTATTTGAACAGGTGAAGTTTGAGTTCGAAGTACCAAGTCCTCAGTAATATAAAAAGTATCACTTAAATCTCTGGAAGGGTGATTTTTAGGTGCATTAAGGGCATCAAAATTATTTTCGACAGTTTCAATTTCAGGACCTTCCACCACTTTAAATCCCATAGATATAAAAATCTCCTCCAAGGACTCGACGCTTTGATTTAAAGGATGCAAAACACCCACCTCCTTTTTCACACCAGGCATAGTGATATCGATTATTTCGTCTTTTAATTGTATTTCAAGAGCTATTTCCTCTTGTCGCTCTTTCGCTTCTGAAAGTGCATTCGTGATTTCTTCTCGCACAACATTAGCTAATTCACCAATGATGGGCCTTTCTTCCTTACTTAACTTACCCATTCCCCTTAGAATTCGGGTGACTTCTCCTTTCTTACCTAAATACTTAACTCTTAGATCTTCAAGCTCTTTAAGGGAATCCGCCTTCTGAATTTCATTCATTCCCCGCTGTTTAATTTCTTTTAGCTGTTCCTTCATTTTTTTCGCCTCCTTTTTATGATCAAAAACAAAAAAGCTCCGCCCCCTCATTGAAGGGACGAAGCAGACTCCGCGTTACCACCCTAATAGCATTTCATTTACGTAAAATCAAATGAATAGCCTCTCATATCCATAACGGCGGTTACCGGCAGGACTTACTGGAATTTCAGTTCTGCATCTCCAGAGGGAAATTTCTGTTTACAGGGTATGCTCTCAGCCTAGACAAACCTCTCTGTATCCTTTTTAAGGGTTGTAAACATACTAACCTCTTTCATTAACTGTTCAGTATGGAATTAATTCAAAATTATATCACAAATCAGTTTTAGGAACAATCTTTCATTAGAATTTCCTGGTTTAAGATAATCTTTTTTCTGCTATTTTATAAAGAAGAATCCCTGCAGCAACTGAAGCATTTAATGATTCCATTTTTCCATAGATCGGTATTTTTATTGTGTGGTGAGAAATATTTTTTATTTCTTCTGAAACCCCGAACCCCTCATTTCCGATAATTAAATTCGTTCCTCCATCATATGACAGCTCGCTGTATGAAGAAGCTTTCTGCAAAGAGCTTACATAATGAGTCACTTGATATTCTTCTAGTTTTTGTAACTCAGCACTGCTTTCTAATTGAACAATAGGCAAAGTGAAGGTAGCACCCATTGATGCTCTTACTGCTTTTTCACTATAGGGATCAGTAGTACCTTTTATTATAATTGCAAAATCAACACCTGCTGCTTCTGCAGTTCTAAGTATTGTGCCAAGATTTCCGGGATCCTGTACGCAATCAAGAGTAATGATAAACGGTTTGTGTTTGAACTCTTTCATTAGATTAGTGAAATTGTATTCTTTAATTCTTACAGCAGCCAAAACACCTTGGGGTGTTTCTGTATCTGCTAACTTATCAAAAATTTTCTCCGGCAGAATAATATAATCGATCAACGATTCACAAGAACTGAAAACCTTTTTGAAAGCTTTCCCAGAATCTGAAAGATCAAAAACATCTGAAACCAAAATTTGTGCAACAGGTGCCCTATGTTTAAGTGCATCCATTACTAACCGGTATCCTTCTATGAGGTATGTATTTTCTTTATACCGATATTTTTTGTTTTTAAGTTTCAAAATGTCCTTTAAAGTTTGATTTTCCAAGCTGCTGATCCGTTTTTCCACAAGATCCCTCCTCTTTTATAATTCTAAAAGAAAAGAGTCCCGTTAGGACTCTTTGTATTCAGTGTGACTATGCTTCAAGTTTCTCCTTTGCAGCAGCAACCAGCTTTGCAAAGTTTTCTTTATCATTCACAGCCAGATCAGCTAACATTTTTCGGTTTATGTTAATATCAGCAAGCTTAAGCCCGTTCATGAATCGAGAATATGATAACCCGTTTGCTCTTGCAGCTGCATTAATTCTGGTAATCCATAGCTTTCTAAAATCACGTTTTCGCAGCTTACGTCCAATGTATGCATATTTTAATGATTTCATTACAAATTGATTAGCGGGTCTAAACAGTTTACTTCCGCTTCCCCGAAATCCTTTTGCCAGCTTTAATACTTTACGGTGCTTTTTCTTTGCATTAACTCCTTTTTTAACTCTTGCCATGTTAATAATCCTCCTTCGATTTCTGTGTTTTACCTTGCGATTAGTTGATCAATTCTGCTTTGATCACCCTTAGAGACAAGTCCGGCTTTTCTAAGGTTTCTTTTTCTCTTAGGAGATTTCTTCCCTAGAATATGATTAGCGTATGCTTTTGATCTCTTTAATTTTCCACTTTTAGTTCTTTTGAATCTTTTGGAAGCTCCTCGATGTGTTTTCATTTTTGGCATAATAATATCCTCCTTAATTTATACTAGGCTTGTTCTTTTTTTGGCGCAAGAATCATGATCATTTGTCGTCCTTCAAGTTTCGCAGGTTTTTCAACTACGCAAAGTTCGTCTAATATTTCTTTAAAATGATCCATAATTTCCTTGCCTTTATGAGTGTTCTTCATTTCACGCCCTCTGAATCGAAGAGTTACTTTTACCTTATCTTCGTTTTTGAGAAACTTTTTAGCTTGATTTGCCTTGATGTTTAAATCATGTTCCTCAATATTAGGACTTAGTCGAACTTCTTTAACAGTAATGACTTTCTGATTTTTTTTAGCTTCTTTTTCCTTTTTTGCCTGCTCATACTTGAATTTTCCATAGTCCATGATTTTGCAAACAGGCGGCTTGGCTTTAGGGGAAATCTTTACAAGATCCAATCCCTGTTCATTCGCCTTTTCTTGTGCTTCCCTGCCTGACATAATTCCTAATTGCTCGCCGTCATCCCCAACCAATCGCACTTCTTTGTCACGTATTTCTTCATTTAGCTGCATTCCCTTTTGATCTTTAATTTTTATAGCACCTCCTGTGAAATAAAAAAAACGAATAGTAGAAAACTATTCGCTTCAAAAAATTGTGACTCACCGTAATACGGTTTGTCAAATCAATTCTTATTTACCCTACGAACATTTGTTGTAAGGTGAGAAGCGAGCCTCTACTTTCTATCAACTTAGTAAGTATATCAGCAGATCTTCCATTTGTCAAGAAGATCTGCTGAAATCCTCTTCTACTGCTTCTTCCTCTTATTTATGATCTCATCAACAAGTGATTGTTTAAACTCATCAAAGTTCAATACACCTACCTCGCCCTCGTCTCTGGATCGCACAGAAACAGTTCCATCCTCAACTTCTTTTTCTCCTACAATCAGCATATAGGGAACTTTCTCAAGCTGTGCCTCGCGGATTTTAAAACCCATCTTTTCGCTGCGATCATCAACATCTACGCGAATTTTCTCATTAAACAATTGATTTCTTAATTGATGGGCATAGTCCTTTTGTCGATCAGTAATCGGTATAATTTTTACTTGTTCGGGAGCCAGCCATGTGGGTAATTTGCCAGCAAATTCTTCGATTAGAATGGCTATGAATCGTTCTATGCTTCCGAAGACCACTCGATGAATCATAATTGGTCTGTGCTTTTCACCGTCCTGTCCAATATAGCTAAGATCAAATCGTTGGGGCATTTGAAAGTCTAATTGAATCGTTCCGCATTGCCAGGTTCTTTGAAGGCAATCTTCCAGATGAAAATCAATTTTCGGACCGTAAAAGGCTCCATCTCCTTCATTCACTTTGTAATCCAAACCTTTAGCTTCAAGAGCTTCTCTCAAGGATTCTATTGCTAAATCCCAATCTTCATCTGAACCCATTGAGTTTTCAGGTCGTGTGGATAGTTCAACATGATATTTGAATCCGAATAAACTGTAAACATAATCCACCAATTCAATGACTCCGATTAACTCATCCTTAATTTGCTCCGGTAACATGAAAATATGAGCATCATCTTGAGTAAAATATCTTACTCTCATCAATCCATGAAGCGCGCCTGACAGTTCGTGTCTGTGAACTTCCCCTAATTCTCCCATTCGGATGGGTAAATCCCGGTAACTATGGATCTTTCGATTATAAATCAGAACAGATCCGGGACAATTCATCGGCTTTACTGAGTAGTTGGCATCATCAATTCGAGTGAAATACATGTTTTCCTTATAATGATCCCAATGACCTGACTGTTTCCACAGCTTTTCATTTAATATGATTGGGGTTTTGATTTCATCGTATCCTCTTTGTCTATGCTCTTCTCTCCAAAAGCTTTCCAGTTCATTTTTAATGACCATGCCCCGTGGATGAAAAAACGGGAATCCCGGTCCTTCTTCCCTAAGACTGAATAAATCCATTTCCTTACCGATTTTTCGATGATCTCTCTTTTTGGCTTCCTCCAGTCTCTGAAGATACTCTTCCAGATCTTTCTTTTTCTCGAAAGAAGTTCCATAGATTCTTTGGAGCATTTTATTGTTCTCATCACCACGCCAGTAGGCACCTGCAACACTTAACAGTTTTATCGCTTTGACTTTCCCTGTATTGGGTAAATGAGGACCTGCGCAAAGGTCAATGAAATCTCCCTGCTGATAAAAAGAGATTATTTCACCCTCTTCCAATCCATCAATAAGTTCAACCTTGTAATCCTCCCCTTGCTCTTTTACAAATTCTATTGCTTCTTCCTTGGGTAGAGTAAACTTCTTCACTTCATGTTTTTCCTTGGCGATTTTTTTCATTTCTTTTTCAAGTTTTTCCAGATCTTCCGGTGTAATTTTATGGTCAAGATCAATATCATAGTAAAAACCGTGGTCAATAGCCGGTCCGATTGCCAGCTTGGCTTCAGGATAAAGTCTCTTAATCGCTTGTGCAAGAATGTGGGAGCTTGTATGCCAGAAAAACTCTTTTCCCTCTTCATCATCAAACTTTAGGAGCGTGAGCTCACCATCTGTATTAATAGGATCCATCAAGTCCAAATATTGGTCATCCAACTTTCCGCCAACAATGTTTCTTGCCAAGCCCTCACTAATTGACTTTGCAAAATCATAAACTGTTATTCCCTTTTCAACTTCTTTTTTCGATCCGTCTTTTAAGATTAGTTGCACTTTTTCCATCTTGATCCCTCCATTTTCTGGTATGCGTAATGATATTCTCAATCAAAAAATCCCCGCCTATGTGCTATAGGACGAGGATATTCCCGCGGTTCCACCTAAATAGATTTTACAATCCACTTAAAAGCCATAACGCAGCTAACGTCTTTTCTTTAGGAAAAGAAACTCCGGGGTAGTTTTCAGATAAGGATATATAAAACACTTCCAGCCATAGGTGTTTTTTCTCTGAGATATAGTGCCTTTTCTTACTCTTCCCCTTCATAGTCGATCAACCAAGTATGATATTAATAGTAAATTATATTCTGTAACCCTAAAAATGTCAATAGTTTATCTCAAGTTTTTAAGTATGTCAGAGAATAATGAACAAAAGAAACCCTTGAAAAACACCAATTAAAAATCCTATAATTCCTCCAAGTGCTTCTATATGTTTAAGTTCTCTTGATGCAACATCTTTGATGATTGATTCCAGCTTGTAGATTGGAAAACGGTTAATACGCTCTTCAACAAGTTTTGCAATATGATGTCTTTCAATACTGTCTTTACTGATGTTTTCAATGACATCAAATAACATTTCTTCTCCTTCCTGATCGATGAGATCATTCACATAAAGCTGAATCCTATCAAATACTCTTATCGGGAGAAAAGATGGAGTGCGACTGGCTATTATCTTGCCTAATCTGAATTTCATGTGATCCATCAACTTGACTCTTTCCCGTTCGGCCAGAACTTCTTCAAGAATATCCTCCATTGAAATGAAATCCTGCTCAATTTTTTCTCCAATTGTTCTCGCAAGATCTTTCTTCCGTTTAGGTATCAGTCCATGGATCGTCCATCCGGTAATCGGAATTTTTACCGGATGGATTGGACGGAACAAAAGCTTAACAGCAATTTTATTGGTTATCCAGCCAATGAGTCCGCCAATGATTCCAACAGCTGTAATATAAATGATCACCATTACGATTTCCCCATTTCAAAGCTCAAGTAAGTTTACTTGCTTTCTCTTATAAGCGATTTTAAATTTTCTTGATTAAATTGATAGGTTTTATTGCAGAAATGGCATTGTAATTCAGCGTGTCCATCTTCATCTAAAATTTTAGACAGTTCATCTTTCCCTAAGCTTATTAAAGCTTTTTCAAATCTTTCCCGATGACAATCACAATGATATGCAATCTCATATTCTTTCATAATTTCAGGAGCGAAGGGCCCCAACAACTCTTCTAAAACCTCTTTTTCATTCTTACTTTTTGCAAATAATTCTGAGACTGACCCAATTTCTTTTATACGCTCTTCTATAATAAATGCAACATTCTCATCAGTTTCAGGCATCAACTGAATGATAAAGCCTCCCGCACTCTTTATTGTATAATCAACGTCCATAATCACTCCTAATCCAACAGCTGAGGGAGTCTGCTCGGAATGCATAAAATATGCCGCGAAATCTTCGCCGATTTCTCCACTGACAAGTGGGTAGTTACTGATGTATGAGTTTTTCATTCCAAGATCTTTAATGATTGTGATTTCTCCATCAGTTCCTACTGCTCCACCGACATTCAACTTGCCTTTTGTAGGCGAATCCACTAGAACTAGAGGATTACCAACGTACCCTTTCACATTTCCTGTTGCATTACTGGTTGCAATCATCGTTCCTATAGGTCCATTCCCATGGATCCTTGCGGTTACTTTGTTGTTTTCACCTTTCAGCATTACTCCTAAAATAGAAGTTGCTGTTAATAACCTTCCCAATGCTGCTGTTGCAACTGGAGAAGTTTGGTGGATCGTTTTAGCGTCTTCTACCATATTCGTGGTATTTGTAACGAAAAATCTTATCTGTCCATCAAGAGCAGTACCTCTTATTAATTTACTTGTCACGGTTTCCCTCCTTCTCATGCAAATCTCTATCTGCACAGTTAAAAAGACAGATTGGAGATCCAACCTGTCTTGGTTAATGGCAATTTTGCAAGCACCTTAAAAGAACTATTCTTCAACGGCTTTGGTCACATTTGTTGCTTGAGGTCCTTTTTCACCTTCAACAATTTCAAATTCAACGGTTTGGCCTTCTTCTAATGTTTTGAACCCATCCATTTCAATTGCTGAAAAATGAACAAATACATCGTCTCCATCTTCTCTTGAAATAAATCCATAACCTTTTTCCGCATTAAACCACTTTACTGTACCTTTTTCCATTGAATAATTCCTCCTAAATCATTACTTATTTAAATGATACTCTATCATTTAATGTGATTATACTATAGGTGAGTTTCGTCTGTCAACTAACTAACGGCTTTTTCCAACGAGGAAAAGGATTCTTTCAGAGGTTTTAACAGGTGGTCGATCGTGTATGTCGTCATAGACTTTCACCCAGGAAAACCCTGCATTCTTTAACAATGAAGTTAACTCAGAAACCGAATGCGCCTTTTGAACATGGTACTCTTTCATCTTCCGATAAGTATCCTGATCTGATTTAACAAAAATGGTTAACTCCATTTCTACAATAGACTCTTCTTCAAAAAAACTGTTCTCCCACAGATAACTAATGTTATCACGATCTTCACCAAAAGTGTTATTTCCAAGAATCTTTTCAAGCTTATATCGACTGCTTATATCAAAGATAAATAATCCTTTGTCTGAAATAAGCTTATATACTTTCTCGAAAAAACCTTCCAGATCCTTTTGATTAACCAGATAATTCACCCCGTCACAACCACAAAGAACGTGATCATAAGTAACATTTGTGGGAAAACTCAGCATATCATGTTGAATAAAGGATATACCACTGCCAAAATCAACTCGTTTTTCTTCAGCAACCATTAACATTTCATTGGATCGATCGACACCTGTAATTCTGTACCCTCTTTTATTCAAGGGAAAGGACAAATTTCCGGTTCCACAGGCAAATTCAAGAATATGTGTCGAATCTTTGGAGTATGGAACTGAATAAGTCCGAATTAACTGGTCAATGCGTTCTGACCATAAGTCATAATCCACATTATCCATCAATTCATCATACACACTCGCTAAGTTTGAGTATCCTTCCAAATCGTCGACCTCCTTATACACCAGATTTTATGATCTCATAAAATTGATAGCCGACAAAGAAAATAAAAATTCCTATAACAGGATATATTGGCCATAAATCTTTGAATAAAGTACTGCCCTCCCTGATAGAATCATCTTTATCTGTCTTTTGCTCCGATGAAAAGATCATTGCATGTCGCTCCTCATATTGTACAGGCTTTCTGAATCGTTTTAGAAGTAATAAACCAGCAAATCCTGTTCCTAAAGAGATAAAACCGAAGATTAGAACAGCAAAAACAATTTCTGTTGTATTTATGATTTCAATACCTCCGGATTCAGCTAACCCATCAAGGTCCTCAATCCACTCTTGACCGATCTCATTTATTCGATTCACAGCGAACCCTAAACTTACTGCAAAAGCATTGTTGAAAATGTGCCCAATAATTCCAGCCCATATAGAATCGGTTACTAAAACCAGGTACCCGAAAACGACTCCAAAAAGAACTGTTGCTCCAAGATTGTAGATGTTGAAGTGAAATATCCCGAAAAGAATTGCTGTAAACAGAATTGCAAACTTATAACTTACTCCTTCAAAACTTCTTAAGAGAAAGCCCCGAAAAAAGATTTCCTCACAAATCCCAGCTGAAATCGCAATGATGAACAAATAAAGAATATATTGACGAGGATCCGTTGGAGTAGGAACCTGAGGAATATTCAGTGACCCAAATAAACTTAAAAACAGCATCACCAATGTATTCAACAAAACAGCAATCGGATAGATTAACAAAGTTATGAGGACAACATAAACTCCATCTCTTAAGGATAACTTGCGAATTCTTAAGGCTTTTCTTATATTAATATTTTTCCATTTTAAATAGACAATCGGAGGTAATGCAATAATCAGGTACTGAGTGATCAGTATTTGCAACTCAAAAGGTAACGCTGACGAACTGATGAGAAGACTGATTCCTACAAAAAGTAACCCTAGAGCAAAGAACAAAAGGCTTCCATCATATACCTTTAATCTAATCATTCTTTCGATCTCTTCCTGTAACTGCAAAAACGTACGGGATATTACGGTAATAATCGCCATAATTCAGTCCGTAGCCTACAACAAATTTATCAGGAATCGTAAATCCTACATAATCAGGAGAAAGTTCAACTTTTCTTCTTTCGGGTTTGTCCAACAACACGCAGCATCTTACACTGTTGGGACTCTTAGCAGAAATATGATCCATGACTTTTTTCATTGTTAAACCGGAATCTGCTATATCGTCAGTAATAAGTACATCATATTCCATTAAATCTTCTTGGATATCTGCTAAAATACTTACCTTTCCACTGCTTTCCGTTGCATCACCATAGCTTGAAGTCGTCATAAAATTCACCTTAACAGGGATGCTGAGCTTTCTTACTAAATCGGCAGTAAAGATAAAACTTCCCTTAAGTAAAGAAATCACATAGAGTTTTTTATCTTTATAGTCTTCAGAGATTTGATCTCCAAGTTCCTTTAGTCTCATTTGAATTTCTTGCTCCGAGCATAAAATTTCCCACTCTTTTCTCTCAATGTCCATCTATACCTTCCTCCTTATTTCGTTTAAAAATTAGAATTGCTAACATTTTATAATGAAAAAAACAGGCTGTCAAATAATTGTGACTGCCTATTTCCATCAGCTCTTAACCCCTCCGATTAAGGGATTGTAGTATATTCTTAATTTCTTTCAGCAAAACGATAATTTTGTTCAATGAATACTGAATTGACACAAGAATGATCAATGCAATAAAGACTACAGCAATATATGGCTCCACTAAAAGTCACCTCCGGAAGAAGTCGCCGCTAAGGCGACTTCTTTGATTCGTAACATAAGTATATTATTGTAAACCATCTGACTAAAATGGATTTGCTTTCCGATCCGTTTCCATTGACTCATTGAAATATTCATAGTGTTCCTTGGGAAAACTGATTGTATTTTTGGAACCGTCACTGATAAAAGGTCTTCTGTTACCGGTTTCAAAATGATTAATCCAGTCGTACATCCCCACATTATCTACATTCATTTCACTGGCTCTGACCCGCTGAATCTTTAATGGGTCAAAGTTTATATGGTAAGGAGAAAAATAGGGTTGCCAACCCACCTCAAGAATAGCAATATGCTCGTAAATGATATCATCATACCCCCCCCGATGAAGATAAGTTTGAAGCTCTTCTTTGCCAGGCCTTGAGCCAAATGGAAGAGCTAATGTATTCACATCGTAATCAGGCAAGTATTCTCTGACCATTTTTGTTAATCTTCCTAATTCTCTTTGTAACTCCTCTGCATCTAAGTCAGTAAAATTTGCATGAGTATAGCTATGGTTTCCAATATCCATTCCGTTCGCAACAATGAATTCAAGTTTATCTCGCACAAACTCCTCTTGACCGAAAGGAGTTCCTCCATTTATAAAGAAGGTTGCCTCCAAAGGAAAATCAGGATTTTCCTCATGAAAATCGACTAAGATACCGACAGCAGAATCAGGGTCGATGATCCATTCACCGGTCTGGTCTTCAATCATATTAAAGTTATTTTGACGACCGTCGTCAAAAGTCAATACAACAGGTTTCATTCCTGCTTCCAAATTGATTTTCCCTTTAGCATAGTCCTCTATACTAACTGGTCTGAAATCGAGATCATAGAGGTTCTGTAAATCCTGACGGAAATTGTCCGGAGTTCTAACCCATGTATCTTCAGGTTCTGATATATGGTGATACATTAGAACCATTACATCTCCCAATTCATTGGCATTTACTTCCTCAGGGTTTACAACTTCTTCTTTAGTATCTTCTTGAGATGCATTTTCCTCTCCCTCCTTATCACTTTCATGATCTTCTATGGGATCCTCATCTTCTTCAAATTCAATTATATCTTCCTGTTCAGAGTTTTCATAGTCATGATTTCCGTTTTCTTCGACTGAATCGTTTTGTTGATCTTGACATGAAACTAACGTGAACAAAAGAATAATTAGCAAAATGACCAGAAACGATTTCATTTTTACCATGTTAGTATCTTCCTTTCGGTTAAAAATTAGTTTATGGTTTGCCAACAGGACAAGATGCTATGCAAATCCCGCAAACAGAACCTCTTCCTATCCCTTTATAATGATTCTTCATATGATCACTGCAGGCTTTAGGATCATAAATTCTTGAGGACTGCCTTTCATCCCAATTTTCTCCTGAAAGGGCTGAAGCAGGACAAAGATTCACACATATTCTACACTTTCCGCAGAGACCTTCTCTGATCGGCTTGTTTTCTACTAAAGGCATATTTGTCAAAACTGATCCCAGACGGATTCTCGGTCCATATTTTTTCGTCACAATGCTTCCATTTTTACCGATCCATCCTATTCCGCTTCTTGTTGCTACAGTACGATGTTGAAATATTCCGCGATACTTTTGGTCATTTTTATTTACGCTTTGAGATGCTGGAACTGCATATGTTTCATATCCCCAGTCTTCGATAAGCAATGTTAATTCCAGGAGTCTTTGATCGATAAAAGTATTAATTGTTCGGTATCGATGAAAATATGTGTGGGTCGGTGATTGATTAATTTCAACTTCTTGCATGATTTTATTCGAAATTGGTAAAGAAACACTGATTCCGTAGTTTAAGTCGCTGAGGTTTCCAGGAAGAAGACCCTTCACGCTGCAGAAACCCCAAAGGGGGAAGCCCACTGCTGAGATCATTTTAATGAGTTCTTTTTCTCTTTCAGACTGTATTTTCATCCGTCGTTGCCCCCTGCGTCATTAAAATAATCCTTTTCAAAAAATTCATTATGTCTTAAGATAGTATAGGAATAGAATAAATGAGGTGATGTGATGTTTTATAATAATGAAAATCAAGCAGAAAATAAATTATTAATTCTCTATCTGCTTAAGCTATCCCCTAGAGCGGTTTATCAACAGCCACTATCGGATCTTATGATTTCCGGAAATCAGATGGACTATTTTACAATTCAACAAACGCTCGGTCAACTAAAGAAAAGCAAATTCATCAGGGAAATTCAAAGCTCCTCAGAACACAGAAAACTAATGATAGAGCCGTTGGGAGTTCAAACATTAAACTATTTTCAAAACCGGCTGTCTAAAAATCAAATTCATACAATTGAAGAACTATACAAGAGGAACCGGAACGCTTTGCTTAATAATATTAAAATTCAAAGCTCTTATGAGAAAATCTCCGACCATCAATGGAAGGTGTCACTTTACTACAAAGATGAAAGAAATGAAGAGTCTCATTTATCCTTTACCCTGAACTCAGAAGATGATGCAAAAGATTTAGTGCTCAGATGGGAAAGCAGGTATCATGCGTTAATTACCCAATTGAAAAAGACTTTACTGAACTCTGGTGAAAGAGAAGTCAGGGAGTAAATCCCTGACTTGTTTACTGCTTCTTTTGTAATACTTCAATACGTTCTTCAAGAGTCTTTAGCATCTCTTGGAACTTATTAAGCTTTTCTTTTTCTTCTTCAATCAAACTATCAGGAGCTTTTGCAAGAAATCCCTGATTACTCAATTTTCCTTCTGCTCTCTTTACTTCAGACTGTAATTTTTTCCTCTCCGTAGTTAATCGGTCAATTTCCTTAGAAATATCCAATAGTTCTTCAAGGGGAATAAAAAATTCGATTTGATCAACAACAGCTGCAACTGCATCTTGAGGTGCGTCGGTTGAATGTTTGATTTCAATAACCTCAGAAACACCTGCTAATGCTTTGAAATATTGGATGTGAGCAAAGATCATTGCTTTTTTCTCCGAGTCCTTTGCAAAAATCATCAGCTTCGCTTTTTTTGATGGGGGAACATTCATGTCCGCCCGTAGATTTCTTAAGCTTTTTATCCCCTCCATTGCAAGATTTACTCCTTCAACCTCTCGAGGATAGTCATTTTCAGAATTGTATTGAGGCCACTGTGCCACGATTACACTTGAGCCGTCATCATTCATGTTTTGCCAGATCTCTTCAGTAATGAAAGGCATAAAGGGATGAAGAATTTTCAGGATATTCTCCAGTATATGGTTCAACATGAATTCAGCTGCCAATTTTTCTTCGGGATTTTCTCCGTATAAACGGGTTTTGGAAAATTCAATATACCAGTCACAATATTCATTCCAAACGAAATCATATATTTTCTGTAGTGCAATTCCTAGGTCAAATCGTTCCATATTGTCGGTAACTTCCTTCGTAACTTGATTAAATCTGGATAAAATCCAAAAATCTGTGGAATTCAGATTCTTTTCTACATCTTCATAAACTAATTGTTTTTCACCCCGGTTCATTAAAACAAAACGGGTGGCATTCCACAATTTATTCGCAAAATTACGACTGGATTCTAATCGCTCCAAGTGAAATCTCATATCATTTCCCGGAGTATTTCCCGTAATCAATGTGAATCTTAATGCATCAGCACCATATTGATCAATCGCTTCTAATGGATCCACTCCATTTCCCAAAGACTTGCTCATTTTTCTTCCCTGGGAGTCCCTTACTAATCCATGAATTAATACATACTTGAATGGAATTTCTTTCATAAACTCTAGTCCTGAAAATGCCATTCTTACAACCCAGAAAAATATTATATCGTATCCTGTTACCAAAACATCTGTAGGATAAAATCGTTCAAGTTCTTTTGTGTTTTCAGGCCACCCCAATGTGGAAAACGGCCATAATGCTGAACTAAACCATGTATCCAGTACGTCCTCATCTTGGAAGATCTCATTGGATCCACAATGTTTACAAGCCGTTGGCGTTTCTCGCTCAACCATAATTTCATCGCAATCTTTACAATAGTATGCAGGAATTCGGTGTCCCCACCACAGTTGTCTTGAAATACACCAGTCTCGAATGTTTTCTAACCAATTGAAATAGGTTTTGGAAAAGCGATCAGGAACGAATTGGATTTCACGACTTTTTACAGCATCAATAGCGGGCTTAGTCAAGGGTTCCATTTTAACAAACCATTGTTCTGAAGTAATTGGCTCCACAACAGTACTGCATCGGTCACATTGACCGACACTATGACGATGGTCCTTAATTTCCACTAACTGCTCAGCATTTATCAGATCATCGACAACTGATTTTCTCGCATCATATCGATCAAGACCTCTGTATGGGCCTCCAAATTCATTTACTCTCGCTTCATCATCAAAAATCTTTAACTGTTCCAATCCGTGTCTCTCACCAATCTCAAAATCATTAGGATCATGGCTGGGAGTAATTTTTAATGCTCCGGTACCCATCTCACGGTCTACATATTCATCTGCGATAATGGGAATCTCCCGATGTAACAATGGTAAAACCGCTGTTTTTCCGACTAAATGCTGATATCGTTCATCAGCAGGATGTACTGCAACACCCGTATCTCCAAGCATTGTCTCAGGTCTGGTTGTTGCAATTACAAGGTACTCATCACTATCCTTAATCGGGTACTTGATATGCCAAAAATGACCATCTTTATCTATGTGTTCAACCTCTGCATCTGAAAGTGAGGTTCTGCATGATGGGCACCAGTTGATGATTCGGTTTCCTTTATAAATCAGGTCCTTTTCATACAGTTGAATAAACACTTCCTGTACTGCATTACTAAGACCTTCATCCATTGTAAATCGTTCACGGCTCCAGTCACAGGAATTACCCAGTTTTTTCATCTGATCAACGATTTTTCGGCCGTATTCATCTCGCCAATCCCATGCATATTCAAGAAACTTTTCTCGACCTACATCTTTTTTTGATAAGCCTTTTTCAGTACGAATTTTCTCTACAACCTTAACTTCAGTTGAAATACTTGCATGATCTGATCCCGGTTGCCAAAGAGTTTCATACCCCTGCATACGTTTCCAACGAATAAGGATGTCCTGCAAAGTGTGATCCAGTGCATGTCCAATATGCAACTGGCCTGTAATGTTCGGGGGCGGCAGCATAATGCAATAAGGCTCTTTTTCAGAATGTACATCCGCTCGGAAAAAATCACTGTCCATCCAATGTTGATAGATTTTATCTTCAAAATCTTTCGGATTATATGTTTTATCTAATCCACCTTTCATCTTCTTCTCCTCCTTTTTATAAATAAAAAAACGCCCTTTATGATTACTCATAAGGACGATTAAATTCGCGGTACCACCTTAATTCCTGCAACTCATCAAATGTTCATTGCAGGCTCTCATCTAAGATAACGGATTTACCGTCTAAAGCTAAGCATACGCTCTGACTTTAGAAGCTCATGGGCTACCTTCCTAAACTGACAGCTTTAGCAATCTTTCAGCCTTTGGATTGCTTCTCTTTCAAAGTTCAGTAAAGTACTCCTCCCAATCGATGCGTAATATGAAGTTATCAATATTATATGACATTTTCGGGAAAAGTCAAGAGTAACTCTATTGTTGACCTGTCTCTCTTTCTTTCATCTTACGCAAAGCGAGTCGCAGGTACCGGAAAAAAGAAATTAAAGTCAATGAAATTGTTATGATAATTAGATATTTACCATAGGGCGAATCAAAAGCAATTAAAAGAATCGCTAAATAAAATAGAACCGTAGCTGCTTTTCCAAGATGATCTGCCGGAATAACAATCTTTTCTTTTCTCGTGTAGAGAACCATACCACCGATAATCATTAAAGATTCTTTTGCCACAATAATAGTTAAAATCCAAATTGGCAAAATACCGGCTACCGTAAAACATGCAATGACTGTAATTTGCATAAGTTTATCTGCAAGAGGATCAAGCATTTGACCGATCTTTGTGACCAAATTGTATTTTCTGGCGATATATCCATCCAGACCATCAGTAACTCCTGCCAGAATGAAAATTCCTGTTGCATATAAAATATTATGCTCATTGAAGAAGAAAAACACATACACAAAAACAGGTATTAAAAGCAGTCTCAAGATTGTCAGCAAATTCGGTATGTTCATAGTTCACCTCTACAGATCCAATATTTTCCCTTACTATCATACCACAGGATGCAACGAAAAAACAGTTAGGGAAATAAAATCAGCAGAAAACTTGATAATTACTTATAAGACTTGATAATTTCTTCTGCAGATGAAGTGAAAAAATCCGAAATTTGGTTCATTTCCTCTATTGAATACTGCTCCATTGGATAATGTGAATTAAGCACATTTTCATCAATTCTTCCCTGTTGAATTCTAAAACGCATCGATCCTTTAATCATCTCCTTCACACCTTCAAGATCACTCCAATTTATAACTCCTTTTACAAAAGTCGTTCTAAATTCATAATTTATGCCACTCTCTTTAATAAGAGCAATCGATTCTTTAATCTTCCCCGTATGGTTAGAGCAGTTAGACACTCGGTGATATTGATCCATTGAAGTCTTAATATCCATTGCAATGTAATCAATGAGTTGATGATCAATCAAATCCTTTAACACTTTTGCATTTGATCCATTTGTATCAAGTTTGATCGAAAATCCTTCGTTTTTCAGCAATTGTATATCATTGAATAAAGCTTTATCCAAAGTTGGTTCTCCGCCTGAAATACAAATATGTTTGATATACTTCTTTCTCCTGCGCAATTGAAACAAGAGATCCTCCCTGTTAAGGGGAGGACTCTCTTCATTTACTAAGGATCGGTTATGGCAGTAGGGACACTTAAAGTTACATCCGCCATGAAATAAAACAGAGCATGGATTTTTGGGATAGTCAACTGTTGATAATTTATGAAAACCTTGAATGCTCATTGTTTCCTCCTAGTTTGCCTGGTCAATCGAATTTTCTAATGTAACTTCATCAGAAAATTCCAGTCGATCTTTGAACTCTTCTTTTTTCCCTTTATTCCATGACTGGACAGGTCGGTGAAAGCCGACAACGCGAGTCCACACCTCGCTGTCTCTATGGCAGTGAGGGCATTTAAATTGTTCTCCCTTTAAATATCCGTGCTGCGGGCAAATTGAGAAGGTGGGGGTAATCGTAATATATGGTACACTGCTTTTTTCCATGGCCGTCTTGATTAATGCTTTACATGTTTCCACATCGCCCACTTCTTCTCCCAGAAATCCGTGCAAAACAGTACCGCCAGTATAGAGAGACTGTAATTTTTCCTGAAGTTCCAGTGCTTCAAAAAAATCTTTCGTATGTCCTACCGGTAACTGGGTAGAGTTCGTATAGTAGGGTTCTTTATCGCCTTGGGTGATAATTTTCCCATATAGTTTCTTGTCAAGACGTGCAAATCGATAGGCTGCACCTTCGGCAGGGGAAGCTTCCAAATTCCAAAGACTCCCTGTTTCTTCCTGGAAAATCTGAATTACCTTATTCATAAACTCCATAACTTCAATGGCAAAACGATTCCCTTCCGATGTGGTAATGTCTTTTCCCAATAGATTTAAACAAGCTTCGTTCATTCCATTTAATCCAATTGTAGAAAAGTGATTTTTAAAATATTCCCCTGTACCATCTTTCACATCTTGAAGGTAATATTTTGAATAAGGGTAGAGCCCTGCTTCCATATATTTTTCAAGCATTTTCCGTTTGTTATCACAAATGACTTTCGCTTTTTCCATTAAATTTCGTACTTCTCTTTTGAAATCCTCTTCATTGAAGGAGGTATAACCGATTCGCGCCATATTCAACGTAACGACATTAATTGATCCGGTTAAGGGATTTGCCCCGAATAAACCCCCACCCCGTTTTCTTAACTCACGATTATCCAATCTCAATCGGCAACACATGCTTCGAACGTCTTCCGGAGCCAGATCAGAGTTCATGAAATTTGCAAAATAGGGTGTTCCGAATTTCCTGGTCATTTCCATAATGCTGTTAACGACTGAGGATTCCCATGGGAAATCCGGGGTAATGTTAATTGTTGGAATAGGAAAACTAAAAGCCCGGCCTGCTCCGTCACCTTCCATCATCACTTCACAAAAGGCCCGATTAAACATGTCCATTTCTTTCTGAAACTCACCGTATTTTTTATCCTTCATCATTCCTGCTATTTTTACATATTGATCTTTTAATAATGGATGTGGAGTAATATCCAATGTTACATTTGTAAAAGGTGTTTGAAACCCTACCCGGGTTGGAACGTTTAGATTAAAGATAAAACGCTGTAATGATTTCTTGACTTGCTGATAATCAAGTCCATCAAAATAAATAAACGGTGCGAGATATGAATCCAGACTTGATACGGCTTGAGCTCCAGCAGCCTCTCCTTGCAGAGTATAAAGTAAATTAACTAATTGTCCCAAGGCGGATTCAAAGTGTTTAGGAGGCTTTGATTCCACTTTGCCTGCGGCACCCTTAAATCCTTTTTCCAGAAAGGCTTCCAAGTCCCATCCGCAGCAATAGGGAGCCAATAGTCCTAGATCATGAATATGTAAAGCTCCTTTTATGTGGGCGTCTCTATGGTCTTTATCATATATTTTATTTAGCCAGTATTTTTTTGTTATACTTTCTACAATATGATTATTAAGACCTTGCAGAGAAAAACTCATATTGGCATTTTCATTGACTCTCCAGTCATCAAGATTCACATAATCTTCGATCATTTCCTCCGCGTCCATAAATAAATTTTTAACTTCCCGAATTTCTTCCTGTTTTTTCCTGTAAAGAATGTAAGCTTTTGCTGTCTTTGCATGCCCTTCCTCAATCAGAACTTTTTCTACGATATCTTGAATATCCTCAACCGAAGGAATGTTTCCCCTGTAAGTTTCACGTAAAACTCCTTCGACAACCTTTGTCAGTTCATCAGCTTTCGTAATATTATTTCCTCCAACAGATTGGGCTGCTGAAAAAATCGCATTAGTAATCTTTTGAGAATTATAATCAACAATCTCTCCATTCCTTTTCTGCACCTTCGATAATGTCATAATACCCCTCCTTTAAGATTGTGTATACTACATATAGTACATTATATAGAAAAGACCCACAAGATTCAATCCCCTGGAAGAAGATTTGTGGGCTTTAAAGAATTGTTCGATTACAATTACTTATTCACCAAGTAACAGGTTCCAACTTTTTTCAATTTGACCTTTTTTGGTATTAAAAAATTCAACACGTCCAGTAACATCTATAGAAGAGAAAGAATTACTATTTAAACTTAGATTCTGCCTCATTAGGTCTGACAAATAGAGCTTTCTAATCAATTGATGGATTGTGCCTTCATTACCATCGATTAACACGCATCTCGCTGGAAGAATTTCCTTGATAATTTGCTTTAAAAAAACAAAATGCGTGCATCCTAGAACAACGATATCAGTGTCTAAAACATGATTTTCACTGAAAAGCTTTTTTAGATAAAGCTTCGTAATTTGATGATTCGGTCCATATTCCTCAATTAATGAGACTAATCCCGGACATGGAATAGGATGAACTTTCTTTTTGCTTTTAAGATTCACAACTAATTCCTGAAACTTTTCTTCACGTAATGTAAATGGTGTAGCCATAACATGCACGCGACTTGATGGATACAGGTGCAATGCCGGCTTGATCGCAGGTTCCATCCCTATAACAGGAAATGGATAGTGTGAGCGCAAGAGTTTAATTGACGCACTGGTAGCTGTGTTACAGGCAACAACTAATGCTTTAATTCCTTTTCTGTTCATTTCTTCCGCAATTTCCAGAGACCTTTCCTGAATGAATTCCCTGGATTTTTCACCGTATGGTGCATTTGTTGAGTCTCCATAATAATAAAATTTTTCTTCCGGCATCATTTGCACTGCGTTTCTCAGAACACTGATCCCTCCAAGACCGGAGTCAAATAAACCTATAGGTATTTTTCTGTTTATATTCTTCATGATAATCTCCTAATACTTCGGTTTTTTTCTTCTCATGCTGATATTAATCAAAAGACCGATAGCAATGAGATTCGAAAGCATAAAAGTCCCGCCATAACTGACAAAGGGCAGCGGTTTACCCGTTACTGGCATTAGTCCGATTGTCATCATGATATTTGCAAAAATATGAAAGCCCAGCATTGAAATGATACCAATGGCCAGGTAAGAGCCGAAATAATCTTTTTGTTTTTTTGCAATGTGAATTCCTTTAACCAAAAGCAGGCTGTAAAGAAATAGCAAAATTGCAACTCCGACGAAACCAAGCTCTTCAGCAATCACAGCAAAAATAAAATCTGTATGTTTTTCCGGCAGAAAACCAAATTGACTTTGAATACCTTCTCGTAATCCTTTTCCATGCAGCATTCCTGATCCAACGGCATAAATTGACTGTGTAATTTGCCATCCATCTCCCATAGGATCTAGCTCTGGATCAAGAAAGACTAAGATTCTTCTCTTTTGATAATCTGCTAGACGGGGCCAAATCAAAGGAATGCTGGAAATTGCACCCATAATAAGCATAACTATATATCGGTATCTTAGACCTGCGACATAAAGCATAGCAAGAGTAAAGACCGGTATTACAAGACTTGTTCCCAAATCCGGTTGCCTATATACAAGAGCCATTGGTATTCCGGCCATGATCACGATCTTCGTCAAAGTCTTTAATTCATTAATCGTTTCTCGATGTTCGCTAATCACTTTTGCCAGGGCTATAATGATTCCAAGTTTTGCAAAGTCAGAAGGTTGAAAACCAAAAGGTCCGATATATAACCATCGACTGGCTCCCCAGTCATCCGCACCGACACCGGCGTAGAGCACTGCAATTAAAAGCATGCAGGAAAAGACATAAATAAACAGATACAGTTCTCCAAACGTTTTATAATCAATAAAAAGTAAAATTACAATAGCAACGAAGCCTGCTATTGTAGCATACAGTTGGGTCTGAATATATCGTTCAGGATTCACAAGGTTTTGCGTTGCACTTGAAATTGCTATTAAACCAAATATACAGATCAATAATACCACAGTTAATAAGGTAAAATCGATCTTTTTGATGTTTGACCAACGTTCGTTCATTTCTTAATCTCCTACTTCCTAATAAGTCCTATATGCAATATTTCATCAGATGCATCTTGAAATTTTTAAGGTTAGAGTTCATTGCAGCGTTACTGTTCTGAGAAAACCATTTCTTGTCTTCAAGGATCATTTTATCCATCATTTTCCTGGTATTATCTTCCTCCTGTTGCAGTAACTTATGTGTTTTCAACTCTTCCCTGTGTTTTCTGTCCATAATCCATTTCATACCATAGCATATCCCTAATCCTGATACAAGGATTTTTCCCAGAGAATTATACTGTAGATCTTTACGAAACTTTTTTTCGATTTGCAAAAATGAAAAACTTTTAAAGTCATGTCGGTATGCATTATGTTTACTATGATATAAGAAAAGTAGTGGCAGTCCTAAACCGGTTAAGGCAGAAATACTCTTAGATAATGTTCTCTTTGAGATTTCCTCGGTTTTCCCCAAAAGTGACTTCGAAATATCGAAATGATTAAACTGCTCCTCTTTAATGTTTAAGAACTTCATCAACTCATCAAGTAATTGCACTTTTTCTTCAGTCTCAAAACTATTTCCGTATACTATGTGATACGTATCTTCCAATAGCATATATCCCATTATACTTTCTTCCTGTTCATTCAGATTTTCAACCATTAAAGGATAATAATTAATCAATGTTTCTACCATATTTTTTGCGCCGGTAATTGTTTGATACCATTCAAAGATTTTCTTTCTTTCTCTGTTTGGCAACTCAATATATGATAGAACACGATAAAACTCCTCAATGATTTTAGAATCTAAGTCTTCCAGTTCCATAACTCCTGCAAACAATACTTTGCCATACATAAAGCGTATTTCTTTCGATAAATGACGGATATCTTTTATCACAATGTTCCCCTCCTTTATACTTATGCTCTTTGAGTCCAGGTCCCTTTAATCATTTGTTCTACAACATATGCAATCCCATCTTCTTCATTGGTTCTTGTCTGATAATCAGATACGTTGATTACAATCGGATCAGCATTTCCCACCGCAATACCTACGTCTGCAACATCAAACATTGATATGTCGTTTAAGTGATCACCGACTGCTACCATTTCATCAGGTGAAATACCGAGTGTTTCTCCAACTTGAAGTAAAGCCCTGCCTTTGGAAGCATGCCGGTGAAGAGCCTCGATATTATTATTGGAAGAACTTGTGATGGATATTTCATCAATATCGGAAAGCTCATCATTGATTTCTTCTAGTGTTCTCTGATTATTCGAAAGAGCAAAAAATGAATTCATTCTGACCTTTCCCATGCGAATTTCATCCAAACTCAATCGTTTTAACTGTTGGTTGAAAAAAGTTCTATGCACAACTCTTGGGTACAATCGTAAGGGACTTTGATTTTCCTGACTTAAAAATCGTTTTGTCTCAATAAAACGGGAAATAAGACTGTCAATATAAACATTGTCTTGATCTGCTCCATGAAAATATACTTTATATCGCTTAAAAATTTCTACAATCTTAACAGAAGTTTCCGGCTTTAATTCATAGGATGACTTAACTGAATGATCTTTATTGCGAACAATTGATCCGTTGTTTGTTATAAGAAAACAATCAAAAGATAACACATCCAGATAAGGCTTAAGTGTACTATATGAACGGCCGGTGGCGATAACAATTTCAATCCCGTACTCCCGAGCTTTTTTTAAGGCATCCAGATTCACCGCGGAAATCCGTTTATCATTTGTTAAAAGAGTACCATCCATATCAAGTGCTAATAATTTGTGCTTCATAAACTCGCCACCTTTTACTGTTACTCAGAACCATTATACCTTCTTTTATCCAATTTAAAAACCCTATTTTAAGAACTGGGCAATTCATCAAAGAGATAACAGTGGAATGAGCAATAAATTGGACGATAAGTACACATGAAGTAGCTATTTAGTAGCAACGGGCTCAAAGGAATCGAGAAAGCCACTCATGGTGCTTCAGATGAATTGTTCAAATTTCAACATTATGATATATTATTAACTGTTGATAAAATAAAAATAGGAGTGAGTAAATTGAAAGATTCAAGTAGTGATTTATCGAATGACAATATTAAGCAGTTGGTAGCGGATGAAAATGTACGTTTCATTAATTTGCAGTTCACCGATATTTTCGGGAAACTGAAAAACGTTGCAATAACCACTAGCCAACTGGATTCTGCACTGAATAACGAGGTCATGTTTGACGGTTCTTCAATTAAAGGGTTTGTCCGGGTGGAAGAATCAGATATGGTACTGGTTCCCGATCCATCGACATTTGAAATTTTTCCTTGGAGAACGGATTCTGAAGGAAAAGCAGCAAGGATGATTTGTGACGTTTACAATACTGACGGAACACCTTTTGAAGGATGTCCTCGAGGACTATTAAGAAATGTTTTGGACGAGTTGCGTTCTTATGGCTACGAATACTTTGTAGGTCCGGAAGTTGAGTTTTTCCTTTTCGAACGGGACAAAGATGGTAAGCCAAGTATGGAAATTCACGATGATGCAGGCTACTTTGATATGTCTCCTACCGATCTGGGTGAAAACGCAAGAAGAGACATGGTTCTTACATTGGAAAAGCTGGGCTTTGAAATAGAAGCATCCCACCATGAAGCAGCGCCGGGACAACATGAAATCGATTTCAAATATGGTGAAGCTTTAAAGGCGGCTGACCAGATATCAACCTTTAAGCTGGTTGTTAAGACAGTTGCAAAACAGCATGGTCTTCATGCAACATTTATGCCTAAGCCTTTTAAAAATGCTCACGGAACATGTATGCATATAAATCAGTCCTTATTTAAGGACGGAAAGAATATTTTCGAAAAAACCGACGATCCTTTAGGTTTATCTAAGGAAGCATATTACTTCATCGGCGGACTGATAAAGCATGCCCGATCCTTTTCTGCAATAACAAATGCTTCTGTGAACTCATATAAACGATTTGTACCGGGATACGAAGCGCCAACGGATATTGCTTGGGGAATCGAGAACCGTACCCCCCTTATCAGGATCCCCGGAACCAGAGGTTCATCAACAAGAGTTGAGCTAAGAAATCCTGATCCCACAGCAAATCATTATCTTGCTCTGACAGCGATTCTGTCTGCAGGATTGGATGGCATTAAAAACAAGATTGAACCACCGGAGTATTTTGATGGCTGCACCTATGATCTTGATTGTAAAACAAGAGAGGAAAAATCTATTGAACGTTTTCCTGAAACTCTTGGAGAAGCACTGGATGAGTTGGAAAAAAGTCAGTTTATGAAGGAATCTCTGGGAGAACACGTTTTTAATCTGTATCTTAAAGCTAAAAAAGCGGAATGGAAAGATTACAGCCAGGAGATTCATAATTGGGAGCTGAAAAAATATTTAAATTACTATTAAAATGTACTGATCGAACAACAATTAAGGAAGTAGAGAAAATACTCTACTTCCTTAACTATTGTTTTATTTTCCTATTCAGGAATTTTAATTTGATGGTAGGTCTTTTTACCCTTACGAAGCATGATTCTTCCTTTATCGAAATCCTTCAATGTTACGGAGTAATGAATATCGTCGATCACTCCTTCATTCAAATAGATGCCTCCCTGCTGAATTAACCGTCTCCCCTCACCTCTTGAAGGGATCAAGCCGATGTCTGATAGAAGTGAAAGGATGTCAACCCCTTCCTCGAAGATTTCTCTCTTAATCACTGTTGTTGGGGCATTATCCGAAACTCCTTTTTGAGAAAACAGAGCTTTAGCTGCTTCCAGGGCTTTTAATGCTTCTTCTTCTCCATGAACAAGCTTTGTCGTTTCAAAGGCCAGCACCTCTTTTGCCTTCTCAATTTCCTTTCCCTCCAAAGCGCTTAATCGCCGAACTTCATCAGAAGAAAGTATCGTTAAGAGCATAAGGCAATTATATACATCCGCATCATTGACGTTCCGAAGGTATTGAAAGAAATCATAAGGAGTTGTTCGTTTTGGATCCAGCCAAATCGTACCCGACTCGGTTTTACCCATTTTTTTGCCCTCATGATTGGTCAGGAGTTTAAAGGTAAGAGCATACACTGAATCCCTTTCAACTTTTCTGACAAGTTCATATCCTCCGATGATGTTTGACCATTGATCATTTCCGCCAATTTGAAGTTTACAGTTATATCTTCTGTATAGTTCCAAATAGTCATAGGATTGCATAATCATGTAGTTGAACTCTAGAAAAGTAAGACCCGAATTGATTCTGGATTTATAACATTCTGCGCTTAACATTCGATTTACTGAAAAATGCCTTCCAATTTCCCGTAAAAACTCTACATAGTTCAATTCCAATAGCCAATCAGCATTATTGACAATAATTGCCTTCCCTTGTGAAAGATCTAGATACTTGGAAAATTGTTCTTTAAAGTATTGAATATTTTCTTCAATCGTTTCTTTCATCAGCATTTTTCTCATATCCTGCTTACCGGAGGGGTCTCCGACCATTGTTGTGCCGCCGCCGAATAAGATAATCGGTATGTGACCTGCATCTTGAAGTCTTCTGATTGCCATGATTTGAACAAAATGACCGAGGGTTAAGCTGGGTGCAGTAGCATCAAAGCCGATGTAGAATTTAACTGACTCTTTTTCCAACAAACTTTTCAGCTCATCTTCATGAATTACCTGTTCCACATAGCCTCGTTCTTCTAACACATCATAAATATTTCTCATCTTATTACCTCCTCAATTGAAATAAAAAAAGCCCTCATCCAATAAGGACGGAGGGCCGCGGTACCACCTTAATTATATCCGGTCAGGATATCAACTCTTGTGCTGTATCGTAGCATCTACGCAGTGCATCACACTGTAGCTCCGGAGTGTAATTCACAAAACAACTTCTGCAGATTTTTCACCACCAATCTGCTCTCTGAAAACAAGTTATCCTGCTACTGGCTCTTTCAACACTTCATATTGACTTGACACTATTATAAGTTTTTTTGAAGATTTGTCAATGATTAAAATTACTCATTGTCCAAAATCGATAAATCAATGTGGCAATAACCTTTGGGATTCTTCTCGAGATACTTTTGATGATACTCTTCCGCTTCATAATAATTTTTTAATGGTTCAATTTCAGTTACAATTTTCTTCGTATGGTTATTCTGCTCATGATCTTTTGACTTTTGAATTACAGGAAGGTCATCTTCCTCGACGTAATAGATCCCCGTTCTGTATTGAGACCCGAAGTCCGGTCCTTGTCGATTCTTAACAGTCGGATCAATAATTCTCCAGAAGTGACTTAGCAGCTTCTCCAGTGAGATGAAGTCATCATCATAGGTTACATAGCAGGCCTCGGCATATCCTGTATCGAAATTGCATACCTCTTCATAAGTAGGGTTTTTTGTGTGTCCGTTTGCATACCCCACATTCGTCTTAACTACACCTTTGAGACGGGAAAAGTATGCTTCAACACCCCAGAAACATCCTCCTGCTAATACAATTCTCTTCATAACCTTTCCTCCATTCATGGTTCCTCTTCGTCACAAACTTATTAGGTTATTGTCGGTTTTTTTAAGAAAAGCATCTACTTAAACAAACCTTTTTTCTTCTTTTTAGGAATAAAATCTTTAATCATCGTCAAGATACCTGCTAACTCCAACAAGGGTTCCAATACATCTTTGTTCAGAGTATCAACAAGGCCTGTAGTGGTTTCAATTGTACCACTGACATCTTCAATTGCTCCCGTAATATTCTCCATTTCACTATTGATCCCCGTCGTTACTTCTTCTACATTCTTAGTAATCACCGGAATGCTTTCCAGGGTCTCATTAATATGTTTTTCGTTTGTTTCTACAATTCTGTTAACCCGTTTCATCGTTTCAACAAATTTCAAAATCAAAAGTATAATCACAATGACGAGAATAATTAACACTAGCATTAAAATTGATTGTAAATCAATAGTAAATTCCATAGAATCCCCCTTCTAATTTTATTCAACTGAAGTTTCTTCCTCTTCTTCGGGCTTGTTAAATCGATTTTTCGTGCTCAACCATATTTCTTCAAGACGTTCTTTTTGTTCCTCGACAAGGATCGTTCCTTTGTCTTTTCCTTCCTCAAGATGATCTTCAAGCATATCTTTGGCTTTTAATAGTTCTTCCTTTGTTTTGGCCCGTGTAACATCACCTTTATCCGGTGCATAAAGAATTCCTATCAGCCCGCCGATTAAAGCTCCCAATGCCAGACCTTTAACCATCCCTTTTCTTCGTTCTTTTTCCTTTGCTTCTTCGATATGGTAGACATCTTTAAGAAACTCAAGTTTTTTCCCGATTAAGCTACAATGCATCTTCACACTTCCTTTCTGTTTAATTCTAAACATCTATCCACAATTATACCCTAGAATAACTGACACAAACAATAAGATCCTTTAAAAATCCCCGTATCCATTTACATCTTCTATCAGATTTTTGCGATAATCTGCATAAAGGTTTTTCAGTTGACTGATTGATTTTTGCATTTCCTGCTGTAATTTTGACGCTTCATCGTAATTCTTCTCTCCAAGAGCTTTCTTGATTCTTGAAAATAATGATAACCGATCCATTCGATCCTTCATCAGTTTAAAGCGCAGTTGATTTATTTTTTCCCAGTTAACCACATCCAAATCAGATACGTTTTGCTCACCATGGATCTTTTTGCAGCTCCGCACTAAAGTAATATTATTCGGGATAATTCGACCAATCAGTTCTTTGATCCAAATATCGATGTTTGCTTCAATAATCGAGTTGATGATGTCTTCTGTGAATACCTCTTCATCATATAACATCTTGTGCTTCTCTTTATAACCGTTAAAAATACTTATGCATTCCCAAACAGTTGCCGGAGATTTTCCAAACATGCTTACACGTTCTTCTTGGGTATAATCATCAAAAACATCTTCTTCACTTCGATATGCCCGTTCTTTATCGAGATAAAACTTGCCCACATTTGCAGGTTTCGAAAACTCTGCTTCAATATCTTTCGTGTCCAGGTCGCTGTTGGCAAAAGCCTTAATACCATCAACCATTGATTGATACATTGCAGCAACATAGACGTAAGTATTCGAGTTTGGACTGGGAGACCGCAGCTCGAACCGTGTAGCCTGAGGCGAACGCATATCTCTTACTAAGCCTAATAGAATTGTTCGGTTTCTCGAAGCAATTTCCGGAGTATGACCGACAGAACCGACAACAGATACCGGAGCCTCAAATCCCGGCTTTAATCGATTAAACGCATCATTGGTAGAATTGATAAACGGATTGATCACATCATAATTTTTCAGTATACCCAGAAAGGCTCCCCACCCAAATACACTCAAAAAATCTTCTTTCAAATCCTTTGGAGTAAAGGCATTAATTTTCTCTCCGCTCTTTAGCTCTAATTGAATCCCGACGTGGGTATGCTTTCCACTTCCTGCAACTCCTTCAATAGGCTTAGCGGAAAACGTCACTTCCAATCCGTGGGATTCAAAAACTTCTTCAATTAATTCTCTTATAAACAGTTCATTATCCGCCGCCTGAAGAGCTGTCGAATATTTCCAGTCTACTTCAAGCTGTTCCATTACATGGCTGAATTTTCCTTTGACACCCATCTTCGCACTAACTCCTCCAACTTCTTTATGGGCCATTTCTGGTTCAAAACCGTAGCATTCCAGTAACATCATCACTTTTTCCAAAGCTGTTCGAACACTGCCTTTTGTTCGTTTCCAATATTGCTCCTTAAGCATTTGTGATGTGGAAAGTTTTTCCTCGTCAGCGAGTTCTTCCGGCGTCTTCACCCAGAATTCAAGCTCTGTAGCGGTTGTCAAAATTACGTTACTGATCCCTTTTCTATAGAGATAATTAAACTTTCCTTCCTTATGATGATTAATAAGTTCAAGGATTGACTTTTGAACATACCCTTCAGCTCTTTTCAGAACTGATCGTGAATCCACCATTTTATTGCTATGTTCCAAGAAAGCCGGAATTCTAAGAGTTCCTACTGGAACTCCTTTACTTTCATCCATGTGCTCATGATTATAATCGACAAACCAATTCACATCCAAGTCAGGTATTAAGTCAACCTTTGCATTGTTTAAAGTAGCAATTCTGTGCAGAATTACGCTGGACCCGTCGGTCTGTACGCCGTTTGTTAAAAAAGAGTCCATTTCGTCAATAAATAAAGAGATTGGAATTTTTTCATCAGTGTCGTTACCTCCAAGGTCAACACCAACCAATGATACAAACTTAATATAGCTGTGGACCTGCAGGATTTTCTTTAGATATTCCGACTTATGAGACCACACAGGCAACGTATAAAGTCTTTCCTTTTCAAGCAGGTCTTTTAATTCATATTCCATCAAACCATCCTTTCTTTTTATGCGTACAATATAGATTGATATTACTATAAATGTACGTTATATTACAAACTATAAAACGCTTGTTCAAATATAATATATGAATTATATAAGATTTGAATCCTTTTGTCCAGTACAATCTTTTCAACCTTTTCTAAAAAATTAGAAGACCGATTTGTTGCTATGACCTTCCAATGAAATACTCTTCAGCTTTCTGATAAATTAACGAAAGAGATTCTTCTACAGTTTCATGATGGATAGGAACTGCTAAATCTGAAACTTCCTGATAGATTTCATAGCGCTCTTCCAATATATGATAAATTCGTTTTTCCAAATCCTGTCCCGCATTTAACAAAGGACGATGAGTTCTGTCTTTTACACGGTGATAGATAATTTCAGGCGGAACATCCAAAAAAATGATTGTTCCCAGTTTCTTCATTTTTTCCTGATTGTCTTTATCAAGAATCAGTCCTCCACCGCATGAAACAACAATTGGTTTCTCATGATTCTTTTCATTATTATACAGGTTATTAATGACATTTTTCTCCATTTCACGGAAAAATGATTCTCCTTTTTTGACAAAAAGAGATTCAATCGTCATTCCAAGCTTCTTTTCAATAACCTCATCGGTATCAATATATCCAAAGCCCAACTTCTCCGACATTTTTTTTCCGAGGGTGGATTTTCCTGAGCCCATAAAACCGATAATAAACAGGTATCGTGGAAAAAGCCTGTTCCATTGTATTTTCTTGCTTGATTGTATAATGCTCTGGTATACTTCATGAATTTCATTTTGATAATCCGTTTTAAAACTGGTTAAGTTATTTAAAAGCTCTTTTTCTCTCAATGGATCCTCAATAGATATCCCTTCCATCTTTTTCAGATCAAATATTCGGTTTGAAATTGTAAAGCGATGATTTAACAACTCGATGATTTCCTTGTCAATTTCTTCGATCTCTATCCGAAAATCATGAATTGACCTTGAATCTCTTTCGTCCCTGTTATTCTTCATCATCAATCATTCTCCTTTTATCAGCCTTGCAAGAAGGTAAAATAAAAATAGCCAGCAACCCAATTAAGGAAAAAATGAAACCGATAAAGAACCATAAATAAGGATTGCGGTTTTTATCCTTCGCTTTCATTCCGGCAAGAAAACCGATAATCAACTCAAAAACAATGATATAGTATCCCAAGTTTAATGCCCCTTTCAGTTTAGTGCTTTAAGTAGTCCGGAATATTTAAAATTTCCTGTCCGTTCCATTCAATACTGTAAACATTTTCTAATCTTTTTAGTTCACCGATGCAAGCGAGTTTGTTAAATTCTCTGGGCAAACGTACAAAAAAAACAATTTCAAGGTCTTCTTCATATTCCTGGTCAGAGTATTCTTTTGGGTTGACAATGATATTTTTTATACTGACTTGATGGCGGCCAAAAATTGTTCCGATTTCACCAACAAGACCGGGTCTGCCCAATCCTCTTATTCTTACTTCTGAATACTTTTTCATCTTTGACATCCTTGTTTCCACCGTTTTTAGAATCAATAGTGAAAAAAGAGCTAACCCAGTCGTTACAAATGCCGCAAAATAAAACCCGAGACCGGCAGCTAAGCCAATCCCTCCACTAATCCAAATACTTGCCGCAGTTGTAAGTCCTCTGACATTTGTTCCTTCTCTAAGAATTGTTCCCGCTCCAAGAAATCCGATTCCGCTGACAACTTGTGCGGCCAATCGAGCCGGTTCTCCACCTGCACCGTCAACACCCATTCCTTCGAACCCATAAACTGATAACACCATAATTAAACATGAGCCAAGTGTGACTAAAATATGTGTTCGCAAACCCGCCGGTCGATTGGAAATTTCTCTTTCGAAACCAAGTATGCCGCCAAGGATTGTTGCTACTACTAAACGAATAGCAATATCTGCTCCTGATATCATTCAACTACCACCTCCTGAATCCACTTCTTATACGAATAAGCTTAATTTATTTTATCTTAGACGCTGAGAATTGTCTAATGAAAGCTTGGAAAAATTAAGAATCTCCTGAAAATATAATTAGTAATCGAATGAATCATTGGGTATATAAATTGAAAGAAATAATAATTCTTGTATAAGGAGGCCAGCTATGAACATACAATTCTTAGGTGCTGCAAAAGTTGTAACAGGATCAAACATCCTTGTTACAACGAAAGATTACCAATTCATCATCGATTGTGGACTGTTTCAGGGTAGCGAAGACCTTGAAAATCTTAATTATGAAGATTTTAAATTTGATCCTAAGGAAATTGATTTTATGCTTTTAAGTCATGCTCATATTGACCATTGCGGACGAATTCCTAAACTCGTTAAAGACGGGTTTAGAGGAAAGATCTATTGTACCAATGCTACCTATGATTTAGCGGATATTATGCTGAAAGACAGCGGTTATATTCAAGAGTCGGATACGCAGTGGATCAATAAATCAAGGCGCCGATCAGGTAAAGAGCCTGTTGAACCGTTGTACTCCGTAGAGGATGCAGAAAACAGTCTACGATATTTCGAGCCTGTCCTATACGATCAAAAGGTTGAGATTAATGGAGGAATTTCCGTACGATTCAAAGATGCAGGGCATATTCTTGGTTCATCCATCATTGAAATTTGGATTGAGGAGAAGAAGGATACGGCGAAAATTGTATTTTCTGGAGATCTTGGGACATCAGGAAAGCCGTTAATCCGAGACCCTGAATTTATCGACGAAGCAGATTACCTTATTATGGAATCAACTTATGGAGATCGCGAGCACGAAAACAAAGAGTTTCGTATGAAACGACTGATGGAGATCATAAACGAAACTGTCTCAAACAATGGTACGGTCATCATTCCTTCTTTTGCAGTTGGACGTACGCAGGAATTAATCTATGAGTTGAATAAATATTATGCTGAACATGATAACCTGGAGGAATTTTTGAAAATCCCGATTTATATCGATAGTCCAATGGCAATCTCAGCAACGGAAATTTTCAGAAAAAATTCTTATGCTTTTGACAAAGAAGCAAGAGATTATATTCTGAAAGGTGATAATCCTTTAAAATTTGATAACCTTTACTTCGTAAGAGATCATAAAGAATCCATGAGATTAAATGAAGCAGACTATCCGAAAGTCATTATTTCCGCAAGTGGTATGTGCACTGCAGGGAGGGTGCGACACCATTTAAAGCATAATTTATGGAAAGAAAAAAATGCAGTTGTTTTTGTCGGATACCAAGCCCACGGCACTTTGGGAAGAATCCTTCAGGAAGGAGCAACCTCAGTGAAACTCCTTGGTGAAAACATCGCAGTAACAGCTTCAATCCATAGCGTAGAAGGTTTTTCCGGTCATGCGGATCAGAAGGATCTTCTCCGTTGGATCGGTAAATTCAAGAAAAAGCCAAAACGTATTTTCCTGGTACATGGTGAGTCAAACTCTTCAGAAGCATTAAAAGAGTTAATCTTTAAAAAATATCATATCGACTCATATATTCCTTCTATGGGATATTCTTTTACAATTGAGGAATCTGTACTTAAGGAAGAGTCCGGCGAAATGCTGCTCCCTGTTGAGCGTAAAGAAAGAATCAAAAATGAGTTGGAAGAGGTCTTAAATCAATTCAGAATTTTACAGGAAAAGACTGAATACTTTCTTGATGATATTGTTTTGGAAAATGAATATGACCACTTAAAAAATAAGTTAATTGCTCTTCAGAGGGAACTGATGGATATAGCGATCCTTATTGGCAAATAAAACAGCATTTGACAAAGAAATAGACATTCCTGTTAGGAATGTCTATTATTTTTCCATGCATCAATTCGGAGATTTCGTTTATCCTTTAATACATTAGAAAAGCTTTCATTTTTGCTCCTATTGCTCCCATTTGAATCACGAAGCTCCTGATAGGATTTTAATATGGCACTATACTCTTTTTTCTTCATACTTCCCCCCCGCTTATTTATACTGATTTAAGTATTATTATACATCTTTGAGAAAAATATTCAAGGGGTATTACAAAATTAGTATTTATTAGCCATTCATTATTTGATTCAATTCACTTAATAAAAACAATTTGCCTTTCTCATTAATCAAAACCATTTCATATGAACTTCCGTCCCGTTGCCGCTGCTCTGAAACAAATCCATACTCCGAAGAGCGATCGTTTGTCACTGTTCTTTTCCGTTTTTCATCCAATATTTTTTCTGATAACACTCCCCGTTTCTTGAGTTTTTGATTCAGTTCGATCCCTGTTAACTTTTTACTTATATGAAGGTCGATTACTTCATTGATACATTTAGAGAAAGTGTTCACTCCGATTGCCTGTTCAGGCAGTTTAACTTTCTTGAGCTGTTCATCTGTAATTAAAAACTTAGTCGGAGGTTGATGATATTTTCCTTGCTTAAGATCAGATAAAAGCTCGGTTAATTCATAAAGGGTATTTTTCATCTCCTCCTTTTCTGTCATTTCGAAGGATTCTTTCGACATTAATAGTTCAGCAAATCCTTCAATCCTGCAAATGTAATCCTCTGTTCCTTTGTTAAAAACTTCTTTCCTGCTCATTTCCATAATTCTTCCTCCTTTAATAGATTTTATGTGCTGCCATAGAGTTATTATACCGAGGAGGAAAGAATTAATGGTCGCTTGAAAAGCGACATTTTTAGTAAGGTTCGAGGGTTAATCAAACTCATCAAAGAGATCTAATTGTTCGCTTTTCATTTTAAAGCTCTTTGCTTCTCTCTCTGTTAGGTTCTGAAGATCTTCAATTTCACCGAGAAGAATAGGTGAATTCTTATTGTGACGAATTGCATTACTTATTCGATGATCTTTTTTTATGTGATTTGCATAACAGTAAATACAGTCATAAAGACACGAGTTGTAAGCCCCCACATCAATGCTTTCAATACATAAGCATTTGTTTCTAAGAGAAGGATCCGTCTTTCCTTTAATTTTTTCTCCTAACAAACCGCTGATTCTCTCATCGTCAACACACTTGCCGGGAAACACTCCAAAGGATATTAAATTCTTTTCCTCAGCACAACTTTGAACTTTTAATCCTTTCTTTTTACAAAGATTCACAATTTCAACACAGACTTTTCTTACTTCATCGGAGTCAGGCTCCCGAAAACCTCGTTCCAACAATGATTTTCTATGAACACGGTAAAACTGAAGAAAACTAATAATCACTGTATCTGTGTAATACTTTAAAATATCTGAAAGAATGTCGAACTGTTCGATATGATAATCAACGTCCCATTCCTTGCTGAATATAATCGGATCATATCTCCATACAATCCGATTCTTCCCGATTTTCTCAGATAGTGTTTTAAACATTCGCAGGCGTTTATCAATTGCAGGCAAATCTTTTTCGATATTCCTGTCATAGGGGTTTATTGTATATAGAAAATAATAGGAGTAAGAATTCAACTCATCTAAGTAAGGTATCATCGGTCCTGGGTTTTTAGTCCAGAAAACAATGGAATCTACAACTTCCGGATCGAGATTAACTTTTCGGATCTGGTGTTCATTTTTAGGATTTTTGATCACAACAAATCCCTCTTTAATGCGGTTTAAAAACCATTCGTGATAAAATGCCGGAATATCCGTTCGACGACTTACGCTCAGGATCATTTCAGTCCCTCCATTTTTTTTCAAATTTCTCTTCATAGTATATTCGATGAATCTCAACTAATTTCCTTTAAATCATAAATATCTCTTTTCAGCATAATCGTTTGAGCTAATTCTAGACGGGTATAATGAAATTGAATATCATTTAAAGGAGGATCCCTTATGAAAAATGGTTTTTATCATATTGATTTGCCAAAAAACGAACCGGTCTTGCAGTACAGAAAAGACAGTGAAGAAAGAAGAGAGTTGGAGAATTCTCTCGAAGAACTGAAGAAGAAAGCCGTTACGATTCATCCCATTATTAATGGAAAGAGGATTACGACAAAGCAAAAGTTTAAAGTAACTTCACCTCAAGATCATAGTCTCGTGTTAGCTGAATATTATCATGTTGGTACTGAGGAAATTGATCTTGCAATTGAGTCAACTTTAAATGCAAAAAAAGAATGGGCTTACACGCCTTGGGAAGAAAGAGCCAGCATCTTCTTAAAGGCCGCTGCACTGATTTCAGGTCCTTACCGAAGTCTGATTAACGCTGCAACAATGCTGGGTCAGGGGAAAAATGCGTATCAAGCAGAAATTGATTCAGCCTGCGAATGGATCGATTTCCTTCGATTTAATGTCCATTTTATGAGTGAACTTTTTAAAGAACAACCTTATTCTCCTGATGGAACATGGAATCGAATGGATTACCGCCCATTGGATGGTTTTGTTTTTGCTGCCACACCATTTAATTTTACCGCTATTGCTGGTAATCTTCCTACTGCTCCGGCAATGATTGGGAATACCGTGGTTTGGAAGCCGGCAACATCCGGCATCTATGTAGCTTATTTCATGATGAAAATTCTTGAGGAGGCAGGTCTTCCTCCGGGAGTGATAAATCTCGTTCCTGGGGAAGGTTCAATTGTGGGTGATCAGATTCTGACACATCCCGACCTTGCAGGTGTCCATTTTACAGGATCAACAAAAACTTTCCAGCATATTTGGAGAACCATCGGAAACAACATTGAAAAATATCGATCCTATCCGCGGATCGTTGGGGAAACCGGTGGAAAAGATTTTATTTTCGTTCATTGTTCTGCAGATACTCAATCTCTAGCCACAGCCTTAGTTCGAGGATCATTTGAATATCAGGGACAGAAGTGTTCACAGGCATCCCGTGCTTATATCCCTGAATGCTTGTGGCCAAAGTTGAAAGAAGAGCTGATTACGATCACCCGTGATCTTGCTATGGGTCCCGTAGAAGACTTTAATAATTTCATCAATCCTGTAATAAGCAGAGATGCTTTTGATAAAATCACTTCTTACATCGATTTTGTTAAGAATTCTGAAGAAGGGGAAATCATTCAAGGAGGAAATTATGATGATTCCGTCGGATACTACATTGAGCCGACCATCGTTGTCACAACCAACCCTCGTTTCAAAACAATGACAGAAGAAATCTTTGGACCTGTACTGACCCTCTACATTTATCCTGATGACAAGTATGAAGAAACACTAAAAGAGTGTGATGAAGCGACAGGATATGGTCTAACGGGGAGTATTTTTGCAACAGATCGAAATGCGATCATTCTCGCTGAAAGAATCCTTGAATACACTGCTGGGAATTTTTATATCAATGATAAACCTACAGGTTCTGTCGTAAATCAACAGCCATTTGGTGGAACAAGGGCATCCGGAACAAATGACAAGGCCGGAAGCAAGATGAACCTGTTACGTTGGATTTCAGCAAGATCAATCAAGGAGACTTTCGTACCTCCAAAAGATTATCATTATCCTTATATGAAATAGTAGCGAAAAAGCATCTTATCAGACTTTCGATAAGATGCTTTTCTATTTAATCTATTATTCATGATCCTCCGATTCCCTTAGTTTAGCAAATTCTACGGCGATCTCAGCACCTAATTTCCCATTATTATAAACAAGATCAATGTTTGCCTTTAACGATTTTCCATGCGTTAGTTCCTTAAGTTCAGCAAGAAGAAAAGGTGTCAGCTCTTTTCCGGTCACTCCCTCTACTTCTGCTTTCTTAATAGCATTATGAATTCCCTCATTCATTACTTTCGGATCCATAGCGCTTTTTGCGGGAATAGGATTCGCCACAACAATGCCTCCAATAAGATTCATCAACCACTTATCCCTCATTAATCTGGAGATTTCTTTTGGAGTTTGAGCAGAGAAATTTACGTTGTATCCACTCTCTCTTGTGTGAAACGCAGGGAACGCACTCGTATTAAATCCAATTACCGGAACTCCATGAGTTTCCAGATATTCAAGAGTTAAACCGATATCTAAAATTGATTTTGCTCCAGCACATACGACTGCTACGCTGGTTTTTGCCAACTCCTGCAAATCTGCAGAAATATCGAAGCTTCGTTCCGCCCCTCTGTGAACTCCGCCTATCCCACCCGTTGCAAACACTTTAATTTCTGCCATCTCCGCAATAATCATCGTAGAAGCAACAGTAGTTGCTCCATGGAGTTTTTGAGATGTGAGATAGGGCAAGTCTCTTCGGCTTGCCTTGATAATGCTCTTATCCGTTGCAAAAAAGTATAGTTCCTCCTTCGTCAGCCCTACTTTCAATTGACCTTCGATCACTCCGATCGTTGCAGGAACTGCTCCTTTTTCACGTATAAGTCTTTCCATCTCTGTTGCAGTATTCAGATTTTCCGGATAAGGAAGCCCGTGTGAGATAATTGTTGATTCAAGAGCAACTACCGGTTTTTTCTGTTCCAATGCATGTCTGACCTCTTCATTAATCTTCAAATACTGTTTAAATTTCTTCATTGTTATCCTCCTCTTTTAAAAATTCTATCGTTACTTTTGATATTTTCATCTCTTTTTCTACAAGTTCAGCAGAAAGTTCGGGATGAATTGTAAATGGGCTGAGCATATTCACATGGGATATTCCTTGTGCAAAACAAACTGTCTTGTTAATTTGCCAGTTCTTGATAAATCCATTGATTAAGCCTGCCATAAATCCGTCGCCTGCTCCGGTTACACTAATGATTTTTCTTGGAGTGCCCTTTACGATCCCTTCTTCTTTAAGAGTTTTAAAGTATACCCCCTTGTCTCCCAAACTGATAAACACCTGCTTTACTCCATGTTTTATAAACATCCTGCCTGCGGACTGCAAATCATTTTTTGTCCTAATCCTTATATCAAGAAGTTGTTCCGCCTCCGATTTATTTGGCTTTATTGTATGGATAAGGTGAAGAACCCCGGAAAACTTTTTTGCATAGGTTGTTGATACAGGATCAACAAATACTGGGGTTGATTTTAGCTGTTTAACAAGAAACTCTATCGTATCCTCTCTTAAATTTCCGTCAATACAAAGAAGAGGGGCTTTATTAAGAATGGAAAGCTTTCTCATTATACGCTCAGGAGTCAATTCTCTCATCACATCCATTTGTGAAATTGCAACTTTCATATCATGATTTTCGTCAAGAATTGCAACATACGCTGATGTAGGATGCGAGTTGCTGCGTTCCACCAGGTCCGTATCGATACCAATGTTGTGGGCATGGTCAATTATTTTCCTCCCATAATCATCATTCCCTACAGAGGTTATCAATCCTACTTCAACTCCAACTCTCGATAGATTTTCAGCTATATTTCTACCGACTCCTCCATAGGTCGTACGAATCGAACCCGGATTTGAATCGTTTAATCGTAATGGATTTAGCGGGAAGCCTTCCAAATCAATATTTGCACCACCGATGATCAGTGTCCGAATCTCATCTTGAAGAATATATCCTTTTCCTTTAACAATTCCTTTTTTCATTAAATTCCCAATATGAACTCCCACTGAAGATCGGCTTATCCCCAGGATCTCCGCAAGCTCCTCCTGAGAAATAAGAGGATTTTCTCTAAGATGACTAACTATTTCTTTTTCCCTCTTCGTCATACTGCATCACCTCGCTATAAATATATGTTTAATTTTAAATATGTATTTATTTCTTGTCAAGATCTATTTAAATCGTCAAAAAAAGAAACCCCATAGATGGTTTTATCCACCTATAGGGTTCCATCATTGCTAACCCATAAACTGCTCCATATCTTCTTCGACGCTTTGAATCCCATTAATACCAAAATTTTCTACTAACACTTTTGCAACATTTGGTGAAAGGAAAGCGGGTAATGTTGGTCCTAATTTAATATTTTTAACACCGAGGTGTAACAATGCTAACAACACAATAACAGCCTTTTGCTCATACCACGCTATATTGTAAGAGATGGGCAGCTCATTTATATCATTGAGCTCGAATACTTCTTTTAATTTTAAAGCAATGACTGCAAGAGAATAAGAGTCATTACACTGACCGGCATCAAGCACACGGGGAATTCCACCGATATCCCCTAAGTCCAGCTTGTTGTAGCGATACTTTGCACAACCTGCAGTAAGAATTACCGTATCCTTTGGTAGTGCTTCAGCAAAATCAGTATAGTAATCTCTAGACTTCATTCTGCCATCACAACCGGCCATAACAAAGAATTGTTTAATTGCACCACTTTTCACGGCATCTACAACTTTATCCGCAAGAGCAATTACTTGATTGTGAGCAAATCCTCCTACGATCTTTCCTTCTTCGATTCCTGTAGGTGAGGGCAATTGTTTTGCGTGTTCAATGATTTCACTAAAGTCTTTCTTTCCACCCTCAACTCTTCCGGGGACATGCTTAAATCCCGGATATCCTGCAGAGCCTGTTGTGTAAATGCGATTACTGTAGCTGGCTTTAGGAGGGACAATACAATTTGTTGTGAAAAGCACAGGACCATGAAAGCTTTCAAATTCTTCCTTTTGCTTCCACCATGCATTCCCGTAGTTTCCAACAAAATGGCTATATTTCTTAAAAGCAGGGTAATAGTTTGCAGGCAGCATTTCGCTATGAGTGTATATGTCAACTCCACTTCCTTCTGATTGCTCTAAGAGCTCTTCAAAGTCTTTTAAATCGTGGCCGCTGACAAGAATTGCCGGGTTGTTTCTCACTCCGATTTCTACTTCTGACAGCTCGGGATGTCCATATGATGAAGTGTGTGCCTCATCCAGCAGAGCCATTACGTCAACTCCGTATTTCCCGGTTTCAAGAACAAGTGCTGTTAATTCATCAGCTGACAGGCTGTCGTTTTCTGTTGCGAGTAATGCATTCTCAATAAATACAGAAATTTCAGGATTATGCTTCCCTAGATTCCATGCATGCTCACCATAGGCTGCAATTCCTTTTAGCCCGAAAAGCACAAGTGATCTGAGACTGCGAACATCTTCATTATCATCTCTTAAAATTCCGATTGATTTTTGAGATGCAAACACTTCAAACTCATCTCGCGATGTTATCCATGTAGCAAAGTTCTTCTCTTCTCCAGTTTCTAATTTACCAGCTTCTTTCAGCATTATTTTGATTGCATCTCTGTGGGAAAGAGCTTTACCGATACGATCCTTAATTGCCTCATCATCAAAGTTTGCATTGGTAATGGTTGTAAATAATCCATCCATAATGATTTGATCTGTCTCTTTCAAGTTTATTTCTGATTTTCTTGCCTGTTGATTATAAAAAGCAATTCCTTTTAACGTGTAAACAAGTAAGTCTTGAAGATTTGAGACAGGTGCAGTTTTTCCGCAAACTCCAACCTGACCGTCACAACCTGAGTTTTTCTTCGCTTCCTGACATTGATGACAAAACATATTCATCGGTGTTTTCAAAATCATCACTCCTTTTTAGATTATATGATCAATTAAAGTATAGTTGTAACTCGTATCGACTTCCGTGAGATTCATCACATTATTGGGAAATAAGATATTTGTTTTCCAAATCCCTCACCATCGATTCATATTTTCTTTGAACTCCTTTTTTTTCCGCTTCTTTTTCCATATTTTCACTTTCAGCATGTATAATCTCTAAAACTTCCCGGGATAGATTCTTTTCTCCAAAGGGATAGACCATCTCGTCTTCCTTCGCAATATGACGCTGAAGCAAATGATAGTATGACATGCTGTGACCGACGACATCAACAAGTGCGTTTTCGTCTCCATTGAGTATTTTTTTTACAGATTCTTCTAACTCCTTCATATATAATCGTCCCAGGTCATGCTCGACCATCATTCCATTTCGAATTAACTTTTCCCCTGTAGACCCTAACTCTTCCATAATGTATTTAAATAGAAGGTCTTCTTCCTTCAGATGATGGTGCTTATCTGCATAGTTTCTTACAAAATCAATCATCAGAAAGAGATCTTCAAAGTCAACTTTTTCATGACGCAAAACTCTTTGATTGAACGAGCGAATCACTTCAAGCATTCGTTTAATCCATTTGTGTTCGTCAACCATTAATTTTATTCCATCCATTCATTATTCCTCCCTTAGTATGATCAATTGTTCCTTATCACTAACACGTTCAAAACGATATTCATGATCGACTCCAATGACAAAACCTTCAATCCAGCGATCTCTTAAATCGTAAAAGTTCTTAATATCTCCCTTTACTTCTGTCCAGTATTTCTCATGTACACATTGATGAGATATCCAGTGAACATGAGAATCTGAAGTTTCGATCACTTCTGTTACTCGATCACAAGGCATCCCTTCAAGCAGAAAATCGTGAAGCAAATCATAAAGTCCTTTAGGGGATTCTTTATTTTCAATTGTATTTTCAAGTGTATTTCCCAATGATTTCCCAAGTTTCTTGCCTTCTTCAAAATATTGCTTTTTCAACTCTCTCATCAACTGATTATCTTCATTTATGAGCATTGTAATCAAATACCCATGCCGCAGCTCAGCACGTGTGATCTTGTCCTGTAACCACCCGTGAATATTCTCGTTATCAATGATTTCTTCTAGTGGCCGATCCTCCATTGGCGGACCGAATTTTCTAATTCCCTCCAATGCTATGTCTTCTACCGGAAGATTAAGAGTTTTGCCCCACTCAACGACAGCTTTTTCCAAACTTTCAAACGCTTTAATTTTTCTATGCAGCCAATGATGGATTGGTCCAATAAATCGACTCATATAATCATCATCCTTTCTTCATTGAATTCTTAATACATTACTATCATACCTCTGAAGCAAAAGAGTTACCGTGAGATGAATCACAGTTAGGAGGTTTTTTTTGTGATGCTCATCACAGAATCATTCATTATTAATCGATATAATGTCAGTAACAGTAGTGGTATTTGATCAATGAGAAGTTTTGCTTCTCAACCGACAAGGAGATGAAACCATGTATCATAAATTTAGTCATTACTATGATAAAATTTTTCAAAGTACCGCTAATCAAATTGATTTTATAAAAAAAAGAACTCCTGAGAAAGGAAAGGTTCTGGATTTAGCCGCCGGAACAGGAAACCAGGCAATTTCTCTTTATAAAATCGGCTATGATGTATCTGCAATAGAGTATGATCATAATATGTACTTGTTGATGAAAGATAAGATGAAAACATTCCAATTGAACGTTCAGATGATTGAAGGAGACATGCGACATATTGATACCTATTTTCCACCGTTAAGCTTCAATACGATCTATTGTGTCGGCAATTCAATTGTTCATTTGTCTTCACTAAAGGAAATCGAAAGTGTCATCGAAAAAGCTTATTCTCTTATTAAACCCGATGGTGTATTTCTCATTCAAAATATTAACTATGATCGAATTCTCGAAGATCGTGTCACTTCCTTGCCTGCTATTATTAATGTTGATGCACCTAAAGAGAAAATAGAATTTGAGCGTAACTATGAGATTGTTAGCCACGAAAAGATCATTTTCCGAACCGGATTGAAAATTTACAATGGTGAATTTCTCACGCATGAATTCGATGGTGCTGTCCCACTCTATCCATTACTATCGAAAGAACTCAATCATATTCTTGAAAAAATCGGATTTAAGCAAATCAACCTCTATGGTTCTTATCAAGAAGAACCATATCATTCTAAATCTTATGCTTTAGTCGTTGAAGCTATAAAATAAACTATAAATGGAGGAATAAACATGTCAACAAGAACAGTAGTCCATATTGATGAAGAAAAATGTGTCGGTTGCGGATTGTGTATACCAAAGTGCCAGGAAGGCGCACTGAAGATTATTGATGGGAAGGCAAGGTTGAGCAGCGAAGCAATGTGTGATGGTTTGGGAAAGTGCTTAGGTTCTTGTCCTATGGATGCGATCACTTTGATCGAAAAAGAGGCGAACGAGTTTTCCAACAGAAAAATGCGTACAGCAGATGATAAGCCAAAGGTTCAAACACACTTAAAAAAGGAGGCACGATCAATGGAAAAATCAGGTTGCGGATGTCCCGGAAATAAAATGATGAATTTCGATGAACCATTAAAAACCGATTCAGAAAGTACAGTATCAGGTGAAGATATCGAATTTCGAATATTACCGCAGCTCCGTCAATGGCCCGTGCAATTAAGTCTGGTTCCAATTAATGCACCATATTTTCAAAATGCTGACCTGCTTGTAACAGCAGATTGTGTACCCTTTGCATATCCGGAGTATCACCACAGGTTATTAAAAGGGAAAGCAGTTGTCATAGGGTGTCCGAAGCTTGATAATAAAAATAGTACGATTCAAAAATTAACGGATATATTCTCGAATAATAAATTAAACTCCATAACAGTGGCTCATATGGAAGTTCCCTGTTGCAACGGAATAGTTTGGGCCGTGGAGGAGGCACTTGCCTTATCGGGCAAGAATATTCCTCTCAATAAAGTGGAGATCTCAGTGAAAGGTGAAATGAAATAAATCGCAATTGATTTTTCTCATTGATTTATCTCTATGATTTTTTCCCCTTTAATGCTATGCTACAATTAAAGCATATTGGAATGAGGAGAAAATCATATGGAAAATTCAAAGCATGTTTTAAGTAAAATCCCTATTTTTTCTGGCCTAAATGAAGGCCAGCTGGAGGTTTTAGCTTATTATGAAATCGAAAAGAGCTTTAAAAAAGGCTCAGTCATCTTTCATGAAGGTGAGCCCGGAAAAGCGGTTTTTTACGTGAAAACCGGACGAATTAAGCTTTTTAAAACCTCCATTGATGGGAAAGAGGTCACTCTGAATATCTTAGGAAAAGGAAGTATTTTCGCTGAAGTAACCATGTTCAGTGGTTTAAACTATCCTGCTACAGCAATGGTTATGGAAGATGCTTTGATTGGAATGATCAGAAATAATGACATTGAACAAATTTTGTTGGAGAACGGCGAACTTGCCCTTAGCCTAATCAAAGAATTGAATCGCCGTCTCTACTATGCTCAGTCAAAAATACGGGATATGGCGCTTCACGATGTCAATGGAAGAGTCGCAAAGTCCATCCTGGACCTTGCTTATCGTTATGGAACAAAGACCGATGAAGGGATTGAAATCAACTTTAAAATGACCACCACTGAAATTGCGAATATTGTAGGAACTTCAAGAGAAACCCTCAGCCGTGTCCTCAGTCAACTAAAAAATGACAAAGTGATTGAAATGAAAGGAAAAAAGCTCATTGTTAAATCACTCTCCTCTCTGGAAGACTTAAGCATGTAAACTATGTCAACACTAAAACTCTTAAATCATAATGACCCCCAAAAGCCGGACTTAACTCGCTAGCTCTTGGGGGTGTTTTATACTCTTGTAGCTCTGCAGAATATTTAATTATATAATCGGCACTATTTTTTATGGAGAATGCAATACCCATTAACTCCTAAAAATTAACTTCTATAAAGCCGCAATATAATTTTATTTTTAATTGGATCCCAGGTATATAGATCCGTACTATGATTTGATGGTTCTACCGGATATCCATTCTTTTTCAATTGATTTACAACATGTTCTCTTTTCCATTCATTGGGAAATAGCAATACAAAATATTTCATTCCTACTTGATTTTCATCTATTTTATCATCACTATTTTTCTTTTTAGACCAGGTATTTACAGCAATATGATGGTGATATCCTCCACTTGAAAAAAACTTTGCCTGATCGGGATATTCCATTACGAGGCTCATTCCAATCAACTCGGTATAATACTTCTCAGCTTCATTTAGATCTTTTACACTTAAATGGATATGCCCAATCATTGAGTTTTTCGGCAATTCTGTCCATTCATGATCTTCTGCCTCTTTCATAAGTTTTTTTGTATTCAGCTTTTCAGTTTTTTCCATAATTCTGCCATACTCCCAGGTCCAAGTTTCAGGAGGAGTGTCCTGGTAAACTTCGATTCCGTGACCATCAGGATCTTCAAGATATATCGCTTTACTGATTCCATGATCTGAAGCACCGGTTATAATTGGTGAATCAAATTTATATATATGGGAAATTAATGCTCCAAGGTGCTTTCCGGGAGGTAATAAAATAGCAAAATGATAAAGACCCAGGTTCCGTTTTCCTTTTGGTCGGGCTTTTTTTTCTTCATCAATGATCAATATTTCTTTTTCCCCATCTGCTGTTAAGCTGATACTCGCTTTATCCTCTTTAAGTATTTTAAAGCCTAGCACCTCCTGATAAAATTCACTGGAATATTTTAGATTGCGGGTCGTAAGGCGAATCGCTTCTATAAAAACATTCGGTGGTTGATGAAATTTTGACTTTGGCATATAATCCCTCCGATATCGGTAAATTCATAATATTATATTTATTCGTATAGATCTATTTTAACAGTTTTTTTATGGGAGAACAATTCAAATTTCATTTAATTTCATGTAAACTAAAAAGAGTGGCGATTTGCCACTCTTCACGATTTTGCCTTGATCCCACTCCAGTAAGTTTTCCATGTAGAATCCACAAAAGCCTTAAGATGCTCTTCTTCGTAATTTAAGAACAGCATTGTGTCCAAGATGCCTTGAATCATTGCGAAATATAATCCTATATATCCATTTATATCCCCTGCTTGTATTTCTTTTCTGCCGATTCCTCTTTCGAAAAGAATTCGCATCCTTCGGGTATGATTGACTTCCTTGTAATGGATCAGCTGTCTGGTGTAGTGCTTTAATCCTTCTTGGCTGATCAGGGGCAAGTTTTTCCAGAATCGTAATTTGCACGGATTCTCAAAATATTTCAAAACACCGTATAAAATCATTTCTAATCGACTTTTCGTTTCTTCCAGTCCATGGGTTTCTATAAGAAGATGATCTAAATACTGAAAATATCTGTTAATTTCATTTTCAATAACCAGATAAAAGATTTGCTCCTTGCTCTTAAAATGACTGTAAAGCGAAGGTACTTTCAATCCCACCTCTTCAGAGATATCGGCTAATGTTACACAATACCCCTTATCTGCAAATTTTACTAAAGCTGCTTCCAGGATCTCATCACGTTTACTCATTTTTGCCTCCCGATCAATTTATTCATAGAACAATCTTATCCTATTCATTCTTAAATGTCAAAATACTCATGTAATAAAAATCCGCCTGTTAGTATTCTCTAATATTGACTGAGGCACTGAAATTACTCAAAGTGATGTTCAATTTCTTTCTTGTTCCTTAAGCCTTCAAGCACTTTTACAATGTTTTTAAACTCCGAATCCATTTCAAAAACTTTCTTGAAATGATGCTTTGCCTGTTTTAAATCATCCTCATGATAATATGCAATCCCCTGGTAATAGTGACTATATAATTTCATATGAAATTCCTGATTTTTATTCGCTTTTATTTTGTCTCCAAAAGTGATGGTTGTGTTCCAATCTTCCCTGTCAATCGCTAAGTGCATGGCATTAACAAAATGTTTGTCAACAACTTCCGGATCAATTCTCCCTTCACTGTCATTCATAATTGTCCGATTATATAATTCAAATGCCTTATCCTTCTCTGCATTTCTCATGTAGGATTCTGCAAGCATTAACTTAAGATACGGTTCATCTGAAAAAAATTCCGTCAATTTGATTAAATGGGGGATTGCTTTAGAGTAACGCTTTTTTCGATAGAGAGTTTTTGCCTGCTGTATATGATAATTTTCAGGACTTTCATTTTTTTTCCAATAGACCCTTGCCACCAAAATCAGAGCACCGATAAAAAAATATGAGCTGTTGATAAAACTGAGAAAAATGAGAAAAACCCCCGTCAGACCAAGCAGGGTTTGTAAAAAATTGATTATCCGGTTTTTCGTTCCAGATCTCTCCCTTAAAGAATCAAACACGGACAAATTTTGGTCTAGCTCGCTGATTTTTATATAGGGATTTTCATGGTGTTTTGCCATAAATGAGTCACATCCTTTTTATTAAAAGGAAGGTGCTTAATGCACCTTCCTTAAGTGATGATGTTCATTAAAAAATTCTACTCTGCTTCGATCTTTTCAATTTTGAATCCGATGTATGCATAAATCACATTAATGACCGGCACTGTGTAGTTAAAGACGGCAAACGGAGCATAGACAAAGGGATGTACCCCCAGAACACTATACATAAAAGCTCCACATGTGTTCCATGGGATAAATGGAGAAGTTAACGTACCTCCACCCTCCAGAGCCCGGGAAAGAACTCTTGGGCTGAGACCCCGTTCTTCATAGGTCGTCTTGTACATTCTTCCTGGCACAACCAGTGCAAGATACTGGTCTCCGGAAACTAGGTTAATAAAAATACAGGATAGAATTGTTGCAAGAACCAATGAGCCGGTTCCTTTGGCAAACTTAAGAATGAAAGCACCGATGGCCTTGAGCATACCTGTACTTTCCATAATTCCACCAAGAGAAAGGGCAATGATAATCAGAGAAACCGTCCACATCATGTAGTCCAGTCCTCCACCGGAAATCAGATCATCAACAACTTCAACTCCAGTATCGACATAATAACCATAATGGGCTGCATCAATAATGTCTGCCATTCCAGCTCCCTGGAAAATTGCTGCGAAGATTCCACCTAGGATGGTACCTGCAAGAAGTCCGGGAATTGCTGGCACCTTAAAAATGACAATGACTATTACAAGAAGCGGCGGGATCACAAGGAGCGGATTAAGATTAAATGCTCCAGAAAGAGCATCCTGAATTTCGATGATTCCACCTGGGTCCAATGCTTCTGTAGTATAAGAAGCTCCGAGAACTCCAAAGAAAATTAAAGAGATGACATACGCAGGAGCTGTCGTCCAGATCATATATTTAATGTGCGTAAATAAATCTCCACCTGCCATTGCTGGTGATAAGTTGGTGGTATCGGAAAGAGGAGACATTTTATCACCAAAATATGCACCGGAAACTACTGCTCCGGCTACTGCACCTGGAGGCAGACCGAATCCCGTTCCTACTCCAATTAAAGCAATACCGATGGTTGCAGCAGTTGTCCAGGAACTTCCGATTGAAAGTGCAACAATTGAACAGATTAAAAGAGTTGCAATCAGGAAAATTCCCGGAGCGAGAATTTCCAACCCATAGTAAATCAGGGTAGGAACGGTACCGCTTAACAGCCAAGTACCAACTAATGTACCAATAATCATAAGAATAAGTATTGCCTGCATGGCGAGTTTAATTCCGTCTATAATGCTTGATTCCACTTCTTCCCAAGTGTAATTAAGAGCAAAAATCGCAACCGCTCCTGCTACAATTACACCGATCAATAAAGGAATATGTGGGTCAGCACCGAAGGTAACAATCCCTAAAAAAAGTGAAGCAATAAGAACAATAATCGTAAATAAGGCATGCGACAGAGTAGCTTGCTTTTTTTCTTTCATAGACATCCTCCTTTTTCTGTACTGTATTGCGCTTTCCTGTTCTTTGATACCTCCTTCCTTATGCGTTAATATATATTTATTGGGTTGCAGCAAGAACATTGTAAGTCCATATTGCACTTCCGCAAACCTCTCCCAATCCATCCATATGATACAACCGATCGTTACATGTTATAGAACAGTAAGCCATAAGTTTTAAGATCAAAAACCCCAGAATAAAAGAACTCATTATTTAATTGTATTATGCACATTCAACTTTTATTAAACCTCATTCCATTATATCTCTTCACATTCTATTATTCTACACTATGACCAAAAACTCCTTCAATGATTGTCTTTCAATTGTTTTTTTATTTAAAAAAAGATACACTTATATTATCTGAAAGGAGGTTTTTCATGAAAAAATCCGGATTTATTTTTGATTTAGACGGCGTAATTGTTGATACTGCAAAATATCACTATCTCGCCTGGAGTAGACTGGCAAAAGAACTCGGTTTTGGATTTACAGAGGAGCAAAACGAAGCATTAAAAGGAGTGAGTCGGTCAAAAGCTTTCGAGATACTTCTATCATTCGGTGAAATCAGTCTTCCTGAAAACAAAAGATCCTATTACCTTGATCGAAAAAACCAATGGTATCTGGAAATGGTTGATCAGATGGGAACCGAGGAAATCCTTCCGGGTGTCCTGCCTTTTTTGGATAAGCTCAAGGAAAAGGGTTATCCTGTCTGCTTAGGATCAGCCAGTAAAAATGCTCAAAGGATTTTGAGTCGCTTGGATATTACCCACTATTTCCATGCAGTTGTCGATGGAAACCGTGTACAAAAGACCAAACCGGATCCTGAGGTTTTTTTATTGGGAGCTATGGATCTTGGACTTTCACCTGAAGAATGTATGGTTTTTGAGGATGCCTTAGCAGGAATTGCAGCTGCAAAAGCTGCAAAGATGTTCGCTATCGGTGTAGGTGATAAAGATGTTTTAGTCGATGCAGATTTTGTAATTCCCGGATTTGATGTAGATTCTCCCGATGTTCTTCTAGAAACACTTTTGAAGTTAAATAAATCCACCAACTAAGCGGATAAAACAAGCGGAGAATTTCCTTTTTTGGATATCCTCCGCTTACACTATGAGTGGTTTATTTAAATGTCGAATTCCATTATTTCTCCCTGCTCCCCCTCGCCTTATGAAGAATAGATTCTTCGCTTTTCACATCGAAAAGATGTACTTTATCCTTTTTCATTTTAATCTTTACTTGATTTCCCACTTCCAAGTCCAAATTTGGATCTACACGGGCAACGATTGTTTCTTCTTTAAGCTTTATAAACAGATAGGTTTCAGAACCTAAAAGTTCTGTCACTTCAACTATACCCGTATCATCAGTCTCCTCATCAGTGATTTCAACAGTAAGATGTTCCGGTCTAATTCCAATGGTCACTTCTTTATTCACATAGTCAGTTTCCCGTAATCCAGTTTGTCTTTCATCATCTATAGGAAAAGAAGTTCCAAGATAGTCCAGTATAATTTCTCCACCTCTTTCCACTGCTTTCCCATTGATAAAATTCATCTGCGGAGACCCGATAAATCCTCCAACAAATTTGTTCTCCGGTTTATCGTAAAGATTTTTAGGGCTATCCACCTGCATAACCACTCCGTCTTTAAGTACTACGATCCGAGTTCCCATGGTCATCGCTTCCGTTTGATCATGGGTTACATAGATGAATGTTGTTTTTAGCCTTTGATGGAGTTTGCTTATTTCTGCCCGGGTTTGAACTCTAAGCTTTGCATCGAGGTTTGACAACGGTTCATCCATCAAGAACACTTTAGGATTACGAACAATTGCCCGTCCTAAAGCAACCCGCTGTCTTTGTCCTCCCGAAAGCTGTTTTGGTTTATTCTTCAAAATCGGTGTAAGACCAAGGATCGAAGCAGCTTCACTTACCCTTTTATCAATTTCTTCTTTTGGCATCTTGCGCAGTTTTAAACCAAATGCCATATTCTCATAATTGGTCATATGAGGGTATAAGGCATAGTTCTGGAAAACCATGGCAATATCCCGATCCTTGGGAGATACGTCATTCATAACTTCATCATCAATGAGTAATTCTCCTTCGGAGATTTCCTCTAGTCCTGCAATCATTCTTAAGGCAGTTGATTTTCCGCATCCTGAAGGGCCAACAAAAACAATAAACTCATTATCCTTAACTTCCAAGTTCATATCTTTGACCGCATGAAACCCATTGGGATACACCTTGTTTACATTAACCATTTTTAAGCTGGACATTTTTTCTCCCCCTCGATTATTAGTTGGCTATTGAAAACTTTTCTCTTGGCTGCTCTTCCCACAATCGGCAGCATTGACTGTTATGATAAAATTCGATGGATTTTCCTTGAAGCAAGGTATATAAAACTTGATTCTCTTTTACCTCAACCTCTATAAAGGATCCTCGAAACGTGATACGGAAACGGTAGCCCTTCCAATCCTTCGGTAAGGATGGAGAAAATGAAAGATTTATATTATTGGTTCTCATTCCAGCAAATCCGTATACCATAGCCATCCAGGCTCCTCCCATGTTGGCCGTGTGAATACCATGATGGGTTTTTCCTAATACATTGTCTAAATCCATTCTTACTGTTTTTCGAAAAAATTCATATGCCAGCTCATCATAACCGATTTCTGATGCTAAAATACTGTACATACAGTAAGATAATGAAGAATCATGGGTGGTAATAGGTTCATAGTAATCAAAATTCTTTTTCTTTTCCTCAATTGTATAGTTTTCACTAAGAAGAAACAGCGCTAATACAACATCTGCCTGTTTTAATACTTGGTGGCGATAGATGTTTAAAGGATGATAATGAAGAAGCAGAGGGGTTTTTTCTTTAGGTCTGTTTTCAAAATCCCATTTTGGTTTATTTAGAAAACTATCGTCCTGAGGATAGATCCCAAGCAGCTCATCTTTAGAAAAGAACATGTTCTCGGCTGCCCTTTGGAAATTGAATAACTCCTCTTCTGTCATATTAATTTTATTCATTAAACTTCTATACTCATCAGGACTGTTACTTTGAAACCATTTTGCACTCTCATAGGCATAAAGAAGATGCATTTTTGCCATTGCGTTGGTAAAAAAATTATTATTTACCATGGCGGTGTATTCGTCAGGACCGGTAACGTTGTAAATTTCAAAGTGGTTATTTCTTCTTGGGTTAAAATGTCCAAGATCGAGCCAAACTCTTGCAGTTTCTAAAATCATCTCCAGACCAAATTCCTTTATAAAGTTCTCATCTCCTGTGCCCTCCACATATTTCTTTATAGCATAAATAATATCAGCATTGATATGGTATTGAGCGGTTCCTGCAGGATAATAGGCTGATGACTCACTTCCATCAATGGTTCTCCAGGGGTATAGAGCTCCTTTTTTATGGTCCATTTCTCTTGCTCTTTCCCTGGCTTTATCCAGGGTTTTGTATCGAAACATTAGTAAATTTCGTGCCAGATCAGGTTTCGTATATAGAAAAACGGGAAAAATATAGATTTCCGTGTCCCAAAAGTAATGCCCGTTATAGCCTTCACCTGAAAGACCTTTAGCAGCAATACTTGTTGCCCCGTCTTTGCCAGCGGACTGCAGAAGATGAAAGAGATTAAAATGCATCCCCTGTTGAATCAGAGGATCTCCTTCAACTTCCATAAAAGCCTTCTGCCAAAAATCCTTAAGATATTCCCGTTGCATATTCTCAAATTCATTAAATCTCAGTTTCTTTGCTTCTTCCAAAGCTTGCCTGCTTGTTTCCTTTAAGCTTTTTGTAGTATTTTCTTTTGTGGAATGGTAGGCAATGATTTTTGTCAGTCCATAAGTTACATTCTCTTTAGCCCACCCATGAAACTTTATTGCCAGGATACCGTCATCACTGAATTCCTCTATAACTTCCCCATCTTTAAATGTATGTTGGTGGTCAACTTCCGTAATGAGAGTAAAGAGGTTGAATTTTGTACGATGGATCGCACCCATACAATGATTATTAACCCAGGTCTTTTCAGGAATAAGGAGTCTTCCCTGGATACTTGCTCCTATTCGAGGATCATTATCATGGGTTTTATTAAAAACTGATGTCTCCAGGGTTGAAGAAATCATTACATCTCCGGAAAAATTCAGGGGTGTTACCCGATAATCGATAAGAGCCAGATTCATCATTTCAAAGGGTATAAGCCTTTTTATTTCAATGGACACTTCCTTTCCTTTTGGAGATTTCCACCGGATTAAGCGTGTTACAACACCTTTTTTCATATGAAGTTCTCTTTTATAATTAAGAACCTTCCCATAATCAAGATTAAATATTTCATCATCGATTGTTAAGCTAATCCCTTGAGCATCGGGAAGATTTAACATCGTCTCATTACTTTTCGCATATCCATAAGCCGCTTCTCCGTATACGATTGGAAGGGAGTCGAAAAAACCGTTCATATAAGTTCCCTGCATTGTATTTCCGGGTTCTCCGCGATATCCCTCTTCTAAGTTTCCTCTCATACCAATGGTACCGTTACCTTGAAAAAAAAGCGTTTCATGCAACAACTGTTGATGCTGAATGTGGGTTTCTTCCCCTATAACCCAAGGATCATCACCGATAAGGTAGGACTCTTTTGTCATAAAGATACCTCACTTTCTATAAAAATCAATTGATAAAGGGAGCCAAAGAAGGGTTGGCCCCCGTCATCAATTGGTTAACGGTTCAACGTCGAGAGGATGTTAAACCTACTAAAAACCGGTAATATCTTGTAAATCAAGCTCTAGTTCTTCTAAAGCATCTGTGGCATTAGTATCACCGGTGAGAACACTGTGAACAGCTCTAAAAAATGCTGTTGATACTTCATTATACCGTGGAGCTGAAACAGTAGAAGGTCTTGCTACCGCATTAATAAATACGTCATAAAGACTTCCAAAGAACGGTACCGCTTCCAACACTTCTTCATCTTCATAGAGAGACATGATGGTTGGATTGAATGCTCCTTCAATGGCTCTCATTTTCTGCACTTCCTCCGATGCCATAAATAGTGCTACATCTGCTGCAATTTCAGGATTGTTGCTATATCGGCTGACTCCAAGCTGCCATCCTCCTAAAGTTGCAGCCGGGCTTCCTTTGCCTGCAGGAAGAGCAGATACGTCAAACACACCTTGCACTGCACTGTCATCGCCTTCACTTAGACTGTAGGCGTAAGGCCAGTTTCTCATAAATGCCGCATTTCCTCCTTGCCAGATCGCACGTGCATCTTCTTCTGCCATACCGGTTACACCATTAGGAGAGATCGTGCCTACCCAGCCTGCTGCCATATCAATTATTTCTGCAGCATTTGCATTGTTAATTGTAATTTCTCCATCGGGTTCTATAATCTCTCCGCCTTCATTAGAAGCAATCCACTCAAGTGCATTACAAGTAAGTCCTTCATAAGAATTCCCTTGCCACACGAAGCCGACAAAATCTGAATTTCCATCAGCTCTTTCACCTTCTTGGATGATAGATGCTGCGTTTTCAAGTGCTTCCCATGTTTCAGGAGGGTCAAGGTCATATTTTTCCAGCAAGTCTGTTCGATAGTAAAGCAGGCCCGCGTCAGTAAACCAGGGGATCGCTACTAAAGCCCCATCCACTTCGTTGTTTTCAACGATAGCCGGGAAATGATCTCCAACAACATCTCCCGCACCGTGGTCATAAAGATCGATAAAGTGTTCTGCCAAGTCTCCCGGCCAGATTACGTCAATTTGATAGATATCCACTTCAGCGCTTTGAGCTTCAAAGAATTGCAGGTACAGTCCAAGTCTGTCATCAGCAAGATCAGGAGTGTCCAAAACTTCCACGATTACACCTTCATTTCGTTCATTATACATTTGAGCCGCTTTTTCAGTAAGTTCCAACTCCTGACCTACAGCTCCTGCAGCAATTGTGATGACAACATCTTCACCAGGTTCATCTACAGTGTCATCATCGTCATCAATGGGAGTTCCATTTTCGTCGGGATCATCTACAGGATCGTCATCATCAGTGCCACAACCTACTAGTCCCGCAAAAACAAGAGCCATAATTAATAGCAAAACAAGTAACAGTTTTTTCTTTGACATGTTAATCCTCCTTTTTCTTACATTCTTTTACACACTTATCCCTTCTTTGCGAGTGATAATTAAACACTCTCCTTCTAAGTCTCTCTAGTGATTTACATCCCTCCCCATAATTTATTCATCTATTTGCTGATGCATTGATACGCTTATCAAAACAAGCTTTAACCTTTGACAGCTCCCGCCGTTAAACCTGCTACAATTCGCTTTTGGAAGAATAGTACAAGTAAAACAATTGGAACAGTTACAACAATTGCGGCAGCCATAATCTCTCCGAAGGGCTCCTGTCTTGCCACAGCCCCGCTGAAATAGGCAATTGCTACGGGCACGGTTCTTGCTCCGGGATCAATAGACGTAAATGTAAGAGCAAAAAGATACTCATTCCAGGCTGCAATAAAAGCCAATAGTCCTGTTGTAACCATTGCCGGTGCAGTTAAGGGCAATAATATTCGATAGAAGGTTTGAAATGGTGTTGCTCCGTCAACTTGGGCAGATTCCATCAGAGCACTTGGCAAACCTTTGAAAAAAGATGTCAATACCCAAGTAGTAAATGGTAAAGTAAAAATCATGTAAGCAAGAATCATACTGATTCTCGCAGAAAGATTCAGAGCATTAATTACTGCATAAAGTCCTGCCAGAACAGTAACCTGAGGAAACATAGTCATAGCAAGAATGATATATAAAGCAGGTTTTCTTCCTCTGAAACGCAGCTTCCCCAGAGCAAAGGCCGCAAAAGATCCCGCTACAAGAGCAAGAGTGGTTGTTGAGGCTGCCACTACGGTGCTGTTCCAAATTCCTCTTACAAATTGCTGATTATCAAATATCACTCGATAGTTTTGAAAACTTGGGGATATATCACCGCTAACAGGATCTCTTGGCACAAAAGTTGCCGGGGTCATTTGAAGCTGGGCCTCGGTCTTTAGTGAGGAGTTGACTGCCCAATAAAAAGGAAACAACAGATACAGGAGAATAAAGGCAAGAAGAAGATAAAATCCTACTTTTTTTGCTTTCGATTTCTTAGTCATCACTATCCACCCCCAGTGCCTTAATATAAGATAATGCAAAAACAAAAATCAGGATAAAGATAATTACTCCAATTGCAGAAGCCATTCCCATATTTCGATTTCCGATCAGCTGATAGTAATTATAGCTAGCCATTGAATAGCGGCTTTGACCCAGAAGAACCTGGAAAACATCGAATACTCTTAAAGCATCCAAGGTTCTGAAAATTAAGGCTACAGCCATCGCAGGTTTTAACAGAGGCAAGGTTACACTGAAAAACTGTCGAAGTTTATTAGCTCCGTCAATCTCTGCAGCTTCATAAAGTTCATCCGGTATTGTTTGGAGTCCCGCCAGTAGGAGAAGTGCCATAAATGGAGTTGTTTTCCAAACATCTACAGCGATCATTGCAGACATCTGACTCATTCCAGAGGATAAAAAATCCATTCGTCCGTCTCCTAAACCTACTGCATAAAGAACCGTATTAAATAGTCCCACTCGATTGGAAGCAAACATCCATTCCCACATTCTTGCAGAAACAACCGTAATTACAGCCCAGGGAATCAGCATTGAAGTCCTCATAAGGCCCCTTCCTTTAAAGTTGTTGTGTACCGCCAGGGCAACTCCGAGTCCCAGCACCAGTTCAAGGAACACTGAAACCACCGAGAAATTGATGGTATTAATTACAGCCTGAATAAAGTTAGGGTCTGTAGCTCCTAAAACATAACGGTTTCCAAAGAGACTAAACTGTCTATATTCCCTATAACGGAAAGGCTCTCTAGGCAGAACGTCAATGGGTCTTTCTCTTAGAACTTCATTGGTCTCCGGATCCCGAATGATCTCACCGGTATTTTCATCCAAGAGGGGTTCCAACTTTTGAACCCTAACACTTAGTAACCTGCGATAATTCTCAAACCCGATAAACTCCGTCTCCTGGCCGCTGGCAAACTGGCGATTGGTCATACTGGAATAAAAGACCTGTCCCAACGGATAGATCGCTATCAGGAGAAGGATGATTAACGAAGGTATAAGTAGCTTATAGGCCAAGCGCTCTTCTCTTTTGGCTAAATTAGAAAGATTTACTCTCTTTTTTTGCACCTTCATCTTCCCCCTTTTCAGCATAGTGCCTGATTTTAATGATAACTAGTTTTCGGTCAAAATTTCATTAATTGACTTGAGATATCCTTTAGCTGTGCTTTCCCAGGTGTATTTTTCATATACCCTTTTTTTTCCTTGTTCTTTCATTTTTATCCACATTGTTTTGTCAGTTAGAGCCTCTTTTAGTTTCTCGCCAATATCCTTTGGGTCTTCAGGATCTACCAGAAAGCCGTATTTTTCTCCCCTTTCCATTAGCACCTCCGACGGGCCTCCGTTTTTTGTTACAACTACAACTAAACCACAGGCCATTGCCTCTACAGGTGCTAGTCCAAATGGCTCATAAAGTGATGTTAGAGCAAATACCCCTCCCTGATTTCCAATAAATCGATAAGTTGCTGCCAATTGCTTCTGATTAAGCAGATTTACAAAAGCTACTTTTCCCCTTAAACCAATGTCATCGATTGTCTTCATCAGCTCGTCCATTATTGATTTTTCTTCGTTTTTTAATGAACTGTAATCTTTATAGGGATTATCGATTCCCCTGAGTGCAATAAGAAGATTTCCCGCATTTTGCAGTTCTTTGTTTTCACCAAAGGCTCTTAAGAGTCCTAAATGGTTTTTCTTTCCTTCCAACCGGCTTGATGAAATTATAATGGGTAAATCCTGTCTTTTTACGTCAAGATCCCTTACAAGAATTTTATGTAGATGTTTCTTTGTGTAGGCTTCCTCTGAATTCTCAATGTCTGTGTTAAAAATATCAAGATTTACGCCCGGTGGAACTACACGGAACTTAGGGTCATCGATGGAAATCGCATCTTCATATCTTTCATGGCTATATTGGTCAATCCGTTCCTGGTTTGTGCTGACAAAGATCAGAGAAGCCTCTTCCATTGTTCTCCTTTCTCCTTCAATCCTTTTGGTGAAACGATAAACTCTGTCCGATACATGATAATTATCTCTTGAAATCTTAAGTTTATCCATCTTTTGAGCTCCCAAAGAATGCCCGGTGAAGGAAAAAGGGATTCCGGTTAGCTCCTTAAAATAGAATGCCGATAGACCTCCATCTCCATAGTGGGAAGTGATAAAATCCGGTTTTTCCCCAATTCGATTATAATAGTCTTCAATACCCTTGGCATATTCTTTTAGATAGGGCCAAAGTTCTTCTTTTTTCAAAAACTTCTCAGGTCCAAATGGAATTCGAACAATCTTAACATAGGAACCTTCATAAAACTCTTCTTCATTCTTAAACTCAGGCCAATCTTTATCAATTATCTGTCTAGTAAACAAATCCACTTGAATTCCCAACTTATCCAAAGCCAAAGCCAACTCTTTGACATAGACAAGCTGACCGCCAAAATCAGGGTGCTCCGTCCAATAAGAATCTTCATTGTCAAAATTCCCTTGGGGATTCATAAAACCGATTCGCATCTTACCCTTCCTCCTTTTTTATGATATCTTCAAAACTAGGCAAAGGAGCAATTCCCCCTGTATAGCGAAGTTTATAAGCAGATAAATAACTCCCATGTCTTAGTGCTTTTTCTAATGGATATCCTCTCAAAAGAGATGCATACATACCCGACCAAAAGGCATCCCCTGCTCCTGTGGTATCAACTACCAACTTTCCATAAGAGGGAAGACGCAGCACTTTTTTTCCGTTTCCTGCAAGAAGTCCCTCTTCTCCCAGTGTTAGAATCACAAGCCCGGTCCCATGCTTTAAGAATGATTCCATGTACTCCTCCGGAGAATCTTGCCTTTCATGTCCTGCACCGAAAAGATTGTAAGCATCATCATAAGATGGTTTGATAATATCTATAAGCGGGAGAATTCTTTTTATTAACCTTCGTCCTTCTTCGGGATCCTCCCACAGAACTCCTCGAAAGTTTGGATCGAAAGAGATTTTCAAGCCCTTTTCCTTAGCTCTCTCTAAAAGTCGCAATGCAGTGCTTCTTGAAGGTTCATGAGAGAGGCTCCAGGAGGTGAAATGAAGTATTTTTCCTTCGTCGACTATTTTATCTTGGATTTCATTGTGTGTCAGAGTCTTGTCGCTGCCCCGCAATGCAAGAAAGCTAGGATTTTTCATGCTTTTTGAAACAAAAACAATCGATGTTCTGTCTTTTTTCACTCGTGTAATCCCTTGTAAATTCACCCCTCTTTGATGGAGAAAATCCAAAAGATAATCCCCAAGAAAATCTTCACCCACGCCTGCTATGATCCTTGGATTCAATCCCAGAGCTCTAAGATTAACGGCGATATTTCCGGGAGAACCCCCAAAATGGCGTGAAAAACTATCAATATCTTTCATTAAACGCGACCCTTCCTTCTGTAAGTAGCCGGATGAGATAAAATCAACAACTAACTCACCCAATGTGATAACGTCGTGTTTTCCTTCTTTAAAGTCTATTACCCTATTAAATTCCATATTTTACCTCCGATGATATTTTGGAATCGATTCCAATTCGAAGTAAAAAAATTCTTCAGCAGGATCCTCCCTTTACAAGACGATAATCCAATAACACTCTTCTGCCTTTTTGAACCCTCCCTTCTATCTGATCCAACATCAATTGGATCGCTTTTGTCCCCATCTCATAGCGGGGCTGACTGATCGTAGTGAGAGTCGGGTGGGTGTAAGCGCTATGGGTAATACCATCAAAGCCTATAACCCCTATATCTTCAGGGATTCTATAACCCAATTCAAAAGCTGCTTTCATCGCTCCTATTGCAGCCATATCACTAATGGCAAAAACAGCATCGGGAACCTTTGAAAGGCTTAAAAATCCCTTCATTCCTTCATACCCGGTTTTAAAGGAGTGTTCTCCATGGTGGATCCATTGAGGATTGATATGCAAACCCTTTTCCTCCAGGGCATTTTTATATCCCTTCATCCTTGGCACACTGGAATTTTGATCTCCTTTAACACCTGAAATCAAAGCAATCCTTTTGTACCCTCGATGGATAAGATGCATAACTCCTTCATAGGCTCCATTCTCATTGTCGATCTCAATGCTGAAAAAATCATCATGAAGCTCTTTATTAACTAGAATAACTGCCGTTGATACAAAAACCAAGGGTCTCCTGGTGTCTAAAAAAAGCTGTGCTGAATCATCATCCACTTGATTACCAATATAGATAATTCCATCAAGTTTTTTGTCTCCCATGGTTTCTATCGCTTTCGGAAGATGATTTCCCTTGGTGCCCAGATCAGTAAGGATCAGGCTGTAATCCGCTTTGGTAACTTCGTCCTGAATTCCCCTTAGGATATCTGCATAAAATGGATTGGTAATATCCATAAGAATAAGACCTATGGTTTTTGTTGATTTGGTTTTCAGGCTTCTGGCAACGAAGTTTGGTCGATAACCCATCTCCTCCATCACCTCTAAAACTCTTTTCCGTTTTTCCTCACTGACGTTAGGGTGATTGTTAAGCACTCTCGACGCTGTTCCAACTCCAACACTTGCCTTTTTTGCTACATCCTGCAACCGTACTGTATTATCTGTTTTCTTCTCCATTGGCATTAATCCTTTTCATCTTCTTAATTTCAAGTATAGCTTTTCGTAAATATTCTGTCAATATTAAACTCTCTTAATACTCTGATCTTTCTAAGTGAGAATTTTCTTGTAGAGTTTTTGATATTCCTTGGCAGAATTATTCCAGCTAAAATCCTTTTTCATCGCCGATCTTTGTATTTTTACCCATTTATCCTTTTGTTGATAGAATTTTAAAGCTCTCTCCACAGTGAATAATAAATCATGAGCATTGTATCTGGTAAATGAGAACCCGTCGCCTTCCCCTGTAAATTCATTATATGGCTCCACAGTATCCTTTAATCCTCCGGTTTCCCGTACAATAGGGAGAGTGCCGAAACTCATAGCAATCATTTGCCCTAAACCACAGGGCTCAAAAAGTGAAGGCATTAAGAATAAATCACTCCCGGCATAAATCCGTTGAGCAAGTCCGTTATCAAAAAATATCTGTGCAGAGCATTTGTCCGGATAATTCTTTTGAATCCATCGGAAAGCATCTTCATAGAGGGGATCTCCTGTTCCGAGAATTATCAATTGAAGATCAAGGGCCATCAGCTCATGAATGATTCCCTTAACCAGGTCTAATCCCTTTTGCTCAACTAGACGGGTAATAATTGAGATGACAGGAACATCCTTTTGAGGCAGGGATAGTTCTCTTTGAAGTGCTTTTTTATTCAACTCTTTATCTTGAAGAGTATCCAAACTGTAATTTTTAACAAGAAGGGAATCAGTCATAGGGTCAAAAGCCTTAGGGTCAATACCGTTAATAATCCCAATTAATTTGTAGCTTTTTTCCCGAATTACTGTTTCAAGTCCCTCTCCATAGAAGGGGTCTTGAATTTCCTTGGCATAGGTAGGACTTACAGTGCTTAATCCATCAGAAAAATTTAAAGCGCCTTTCATGTAATTGATCTTCCCATAATGCTCCAGCCCTCTAGGTGTGAAATATTCCCATCCTAGTCCGAGTGTAGAGTGCAGAACCTTTTCTTCAAAAATTCCTTGATACTTGAGGTTATGGATGGTAAATAAGGTTTTTACCTCTTTAAGCTTTGGATGGTTTTTTTCCATTTCCCTTTTGAAGACAGGAATCATTGCAGTTTGCCAATCATGGCAATGAAGAACATCAGGATAAAAGTCAATGATGGGGAGCATCTCTAATACAGCTTTTGAAAAAAATGCAAAGCGCTCACCGTCATCTCCGTAACCATACGCTCCCGGCCGTTTAAAATAATGTTCATTATCTATAAAATACACAGGAATGCCTTTGTATTCTATTGATTCAACACCCATAAACTGTTTGCGCCAAGCAAGGCTGATCTCTCTGCTTTCCAACCATTCCAATTTATTTTTATGCTCCTGCGGGAGATCCCAATACTTTGGAAGCACCAACCGGACATCAATCCCCATTTCTTTTAACTGAAAGGGCAATGATCCAATAACGTCTCCCAGTCCTCCTGTTTTAATAAAGGGGCTTCCTTCGGAAGCTGCAAATAAAACCTTCATCTTTTCATCCTCCTAGTAATTCTGATTTTTTATCAACTGTATTTCTTTTGCTTTGTTACTCTTCACGATGGATTATTATTATAACATAAGATCATTCCATCTCCATTTTTGAGATGGATTTTCTGAAGGTTTTCCATGGTTTCCAGTCCTGGAGAAGCCAAGAAAATTTCAAACTTTTTAAAATCAAGATCGTTTATTGGTAAATCTTCCAAAGACACAATTTTCGACTTCCCCTCCATATGGGCGAGTACAATAAATTTTTCCTTATTTTCCGGACTCACTCTTAGCCCATAATAAATAACACTGCCACGGGTCGGATGAAGATAGCCGTAGGTTTCTTCTTCGCGAAGGTTGTTCATAAGCCAAGATCTTTCTCTTCTAAATCTGCGTAAAATTTGGTGAAACTCACAAGTTTCAGCTTTCAGTAATGGTGCATAATGATGGATTTTGCAGTAGAAATGAACATCGTTCATCCATGCTTTGGCAAATGCTTTTAATCTTTCTATAGTCCATTTTGAAGCGACTGGAATCATATCATTAAGGATATCCACGATCTTAGATAAATCGTAATCCGTAAGTTTTACGGCCTTTTCCAACACTTCCAATGTTCTGTAAAGCTCGTTGTAATCCTTAATTCCAAAAGATTTAATCTCTGTAAAATAACTGTTCTTTTCAAAGTTCTCCCGGGGAACCCGCCAGTCAAGAAAAGCCTTCTCTTCTGAAACCACTTTTACGCCATAGGTGTCATCGGTATTTCGAACAAAACTCCAGGGTCCTCTCATAGAAGCATTAATAAAATCCATGGGAATGCCGGGCATTAAAGCATAGGTTATGATTTTTTCGGCACTGTTATCATAAGCGTTTTTAATAATATCAGGAAGAGTTTTTCCCAATTGATTATTGATCTTTTCTTCAGGATCCACCTGACTGCCTCTTCTTAATGTATCATGGTTGGAACATCCCGTTATCCATCGATTACCCATTTCCATGATTTCTCTTACCCTCCACCATCTTGTCGCCCAAAAAGTGTAAAGAAAAGGAGTGTTATGGGCAAATGTCAATGGTCCCCATTGATAGATTTCCGGTTGTTTTTCGATCACTGACCGATAACTGGATGTAAGTTCCCAATCCTGTTGTGGCCATGGTCTTCCGTCCTCAAAGATCATCCAAGGCGAATACTCTATGCCGCAAACTTCTTGTATGACATCACTCATTAATTGTAAATATGCATCGTCGTGAAGCAGTTGTTGTTTTTCTTCATCGTAGTACTTAAAATCCTGTGCTCCGTCGACTCTCAGTCCATCAATTCCAAAATTCCCTTTTCTTCTTTGCATTTCAAGAAGTATGCTTCGTACCATTGGATGGCGAAAATTCATATCCTGACCATACATGTTTGATCCCGTAAAAAAATTTCTATTCAGTGCCTTCAGACCTTGATTATCAGAGTGACCGTAAACAACATCCAAAATTACTTTAATCGGTTTGACAGGAAAGTTATGCAACACTTCGATGAGTTCCACCATTTCATCCGGTCTTTTGCTGCCTAAAATTACCGGGTTAACTCCTGCCATTCCTGAAATGACGATATCGTATCCCCAATTGGTCATATCAGGAGCCCTTAAGTTTACAATAATTTCTTTCCCCCGGGTGGAAGCTTCCATTCTCCAAAATGGTTCTTTGTTTTCATGTTCGATAATTGGCTCAATGGGCATTAACTGAATACCGTCGTACTCAACAAAATTCATTTCAAAAGGTTCTAATGCTTTATGTGCTTTAATTTTTTCTGATATTCTTCTGTAAATTCTCGTCAATCCTTCAATGGTTCCTTCTTTTGAAGCGGTTCCGGGATGGATCTGAAGAAGATTGGCAGGAGCTTTTATTTTCACTGCATCACCACAATCGAATCTCTTTTTCAAATTCTCATAATAATTTTTGTCATTTCTCTTTTCACCTAATGCGTTCCAGTTATAGACTTCTGCAGGAGAAAAAACACCATACGGCAAGGAAGTTGCAAGGGGATCATAGATCACTTTTCTTTCACCACGTTCTTCATACGAGAACTGGTAAAAATCTCCCGCTTTATCCTTAGTCCCGCCAGTCACATGGTCTAGTAGTGCCCAATAGAAGGAGCCACATTTAACCATTGGAATCATTTCTTTATAAAACCTAACGTTTTGTTCCGGACTTCTAAAATCGATTCGATCTAATGGCCTAAACAGTTCAAGTCTGAAAGACTGAGATTCCACTTCTCTCTCATCAATTTCCGGTGCCCAGACACCAAATAAACAATGATCTTTTGAAAAGGATGCTCCTAAGAGTTTAGCAATTTTTCGAGCCACGGAAAAGCATTTATGACCCCGACTCAAATCGATCTTTTGTGAAGAGATCCATTTTTCGGTCTGTTGAATAATTCTGTCGTAATCTCTGATTATCATATACTTCACTCCCGAAAGTGTTGTTATAATTTTCTGCGAATTATAATATTAGTGTACTGTATAATTATCTGCAGAACAAGTTCTATTTTTTATTGGATTGATGGAGTCTTTTAATAGTGCTACAATCTATGTATGTGATAAGTATGTATACTATCTTCATAAAGGAGAATGTCTATGGAACCCATCGATTTATCAAAAATCGAAAAGAAAATTATTGTCAGAAATACTCAGGAGAAGGATTTTGACGAACTGATTGAAATGCAAAAGCGTTGTTTCCCCAAAATGATTCCCTGGAAGAAAGAGCAGCTGAAAAGTCAAATTGAAATCTTTCCGGAAGGACAGTTTTGTGTGGAATACGACGGAAAGATTATCGGTTCTGCCTCGAGCTTAATCATTAACTTTGATGAGTTTGATGACCAGCATTCCTGGGAAGAAATCACAGACGACGGTTATATTACAAACCATGATCCGGATGGAAATAATCTTTACGGGATCGAAATCATGACCCACCCGGATTTTCGAAACATGAAGGTTGGTCATCGTCTATATGAAGCCAGAAAACAGCTGACTCAGGACTTAAACTTAAAAAGCATCGTCATTGGAGGGAGAATCCCAAATTACAATAAGTACGCCGATACACTTACCCCTAAAGAATATGTAGAGGAGGTTGCAAATAAGAATATCTATGATCCCATACTTACATTTCAACTTCATAACGGATTCGTATTGAAAAGAATCATAAAAAAGTATTTGCCTGATGATAAAGCTTCTTTAAAATATGCAACACTTATGGAATGGTCGAATATCGAATATCAGAGAAAAACAAAGAGACATTTCAAAACCGCTTTTCCTGTAAGAATTTGTGTGGTCCAATATATGATGAAAAAAATCAGTTCCTTTGAAGATTTTGCCCAACAGTGTGAATACTATGTGGATGTTGCATATAATTACCAATCCGACTTTGTTGTATTCCCTGAAATTTTTACAACACAGCTGCTTTCTTTTATGGAACAGGATACTCCAAGTCAATCGGTTCGTAAGTTAGCAGGCTACACAGATGATTATATCCAAACCTTTACAGACTTTGCAGTACGCTATAATGTGAATATCATAGGAGGATCACATTTCGTTGAGGAGGATGGGAATCTTTATAATATCGCATATCTTTTTCGTCGAGACGGAACAATCGAAAAACAATATAAACTTCATATTACACCGAATGAAAGGATCTGGTGGGGAATTACTCCCGGTGATGAAATTAAAGTCTTTGATACCGACTGCGGAAAAATCTCAATCCTGATTTGCTATGATTTGGAATTCCCCGAATTAGGAAGAATCGTTACTGAAAAAGGAGCCAACATTATCTTCACACCATTTTGTACCGATGAACGTCAGGGATACTTACGTGTACGATATTGCGCCCAGGCAAGAGCTGTGGAAAATCAAATTTATACCGTAATTGCCGGTACTGTGGGAAATCTCACCCATGTGGAAAACATGGACATACAGTATGCCCAATCAGGGATCTATACCCCTTCGGACTTTTCCTTTCCCCGAGACGGAATTATGGCTGAATGCAACCCGAATATTGAAACCGTAATGGTAGGAGACCTGGATCTTGAGCTTCTTAAACGTTCCCGTAGATCAGGCACAGTAACTTTGCTTAAAAATCGAAGAAAAGATCTTTACGAATTAAAAGAGCTTAAACCAAAAATGGATTAGAATATTTTCAGGATTGTTGTTAATCAAAATGACTGTCTAGAGAAAAAATGTCATGAATGAAAGGATGAGAGTAGATGAACAGAAAAGCTCTGATTACAGGTTTCGATCCCTTTGGTCACGACAAAATCAATCCTTCCTGGGAGGCAGTATCACAACTGCCTGACCGGATTGATGATCTCCAAATTGTGAAATTGAAGTTGCCAACTGTTTTCCGGGACTCCCTGGTTCTTTTGGAAAATGCGATTGATAAACATAATCCTTCGATCGTATTGTCGGTAGGTGTTGCTGGAGGACGTTCCTCCATAAGTCTTGAGAGAATTGCAATGAATCTTGATGATGCAAGGATCCCGGATAACAGTGGGAAAAGTCCCATTGACGAAAAAATCGATCCCAATGGACCTGATGCGTATTTTTCATCTTTGCCAATTAAAGGAATCGTATTTGAATTGAAAAAAAATCTCATTCCGGCTTCGGTATCCAATACTGCCGGCACCTTTGTATGCAATCACGTCATGTATGGATTGCTGAATACCCTGAAGAAAAATAACTCTAGTGCAAAGGGAGGCTTTGTTCACATTCCCTATCTGCCTTGCCAAGTCACCGATCGTTCTCAGCTCCCCAGCATGTCCCTTGAAATTGTAGTTGATGCACTGAAAATTATTATTGAAGTGTCATCTAAGCTTGATAGGGATATCGTCTTATCAGCAGGAAAAATACATTAATTTATCAATGATACGAATAACCTGAATTTAATTCAATGGTAAAGTGAGGATACACATGGAAACCAAGTCGAAAAACAGGGATTTAACTGAAGGGTCCATCTATGGCAATCTTCTTTATATGGCACTTCCCACAATGTTTGGTTTTTTTGCTCAGACTCTTTTCAGTATTGTGGATATGATTTATATTGGTATGATCTCCCCTGAGGCAATTGCAGGGGTCACTATTTATGGAACGATCTTCGTAGTGGTGTTCGTTTTTAATGACGTTATTGGTACAAGTTCCATTTCCATGATTTCTCAAAGTTATGGTGAAAAAAATTACCTGCGTACATCGAAGGTGATCGAACAAACAATTGTATTTAAAGCTCTGGTTGCGTTATTAGCAGGGCTCCTTATGGTTTTACTTCTAGAGCCTTTAATTAATTTTTTTACCGACGATCCTGATACAAAGAAAGCGGCCCTTGATTATGGATACATCAGAACCTTTTTTCTGCCGATCATGTTTTCCTCTTATACTGTGAATACCGCAATGAGATGCATAGGAGATTCAAAAAATCCCTTGAAAATCATGGTCATTACAGCAGGAATGAATATTATACTTGATCCCATCTTTATGTTCGATTCAATTAACCTGGGGTTCATACGCATTCCAGGCTTAGGACTGGGAGTTTTTGGAGCTGCTTTGGCAACGGTTATAAGTTCCACCTTTGCCTTTCTTATGGCCTTTTGGATTATACTTTCAGGTCGTACATATATTAAAATTAATCCAAGAGGGCTCCTTAAACTTGATAAGGAAATTGATAAAAAGCTGATAACCATTGGTCTGCCCAATGGATTAGAAGGATTAAACCGAAATATCGCCAATTTTATACTCTTTAAAATGATCGCATTCTATGGAGTCGAAGCAGTTGCCGCATACGGCATAGTCTTAAGAATAATGGAGCTTGGATTTATGCCATTGTTCGGATTAAATATGGGGGGAAGCAGTATTGTTGGACAAAATTTAGGCGCAAAAAATATGAGCCGCGTCTTATCAACGATTCATGCAACAGTTGTTTTAGGAGTTTCAATCATGCTTGTAATTAATGTTGTTGCATTTATTGGCGGCGACCTCCTTATGTCCGCTTTCACAAGAGATCAGGAAGTTATTGCTACAGGTTCTTTGATTCTGCGCTTTGTTATACCTGCAATGCTTCTGATTGCAGCAATGTTCGGGTTCGGGACCTCTTTTTCAGGTTCAGGATACAATAAGCCTTTTCTCATTTCCAGTGTCCTGTCCCGATGGACCGTTCAAATTCCTTTAGCCATTACTGCAACTTATTTTCTTGAGATCGGCTTTGTCGGATTGTTGACAGCATTTATTTTGTCTGAACTTACAAGCCTTGTGATCATATACAGTTACTATCGTAAGGGAAAATGGAAAGAACAACGTGTTTAATCCCTATTCAGAAAAATCAACTTAAGAACAAAAAAACCGGAGTAGTATTTTACTCCGATTATGGTTATATACATCAATTCTTTAATCATATGGACTATTGGCTGCTATACTTCTTCCACTCTTAATATCACTCGAGTATTCAAATAAATATTGTTTTCTCTTCTCAGAGGCTTGATTCGAACAAAATCCTTAGTGAATAGAAAATGGTCATCTAAAAATTCTTTCATAAATTCTTCAGGACTTAAATCAATGGTATAAGTCATATCTTCCGTTACGATTCTAGTCTGCATTCTCATCCATCCTTTCTTCCGCTTCAATAGAAGTATAATGGATTTCCGTATTTTCGTCCAGCTCTACATTAAAAATATCACCGGATGCCATCATTAATTCAAGGTTTAAATCAACAATGCTCCTGGTAATTCTGTCACCGTTTTCGTACTGTTGAACCATTTGAATGGGTAAATCGGTTTTTTCGTCGACCCACACCTGATGATAAGGCCCATCGCTATAATAACGGAAATGATAAAGGGTTGTCTCCCTTCCGTTAATCCATTCTTTTCGTACTTCTTCAATTTCCTCGATTTCTTTAAGCTCCTCAATAAGTGGATTCATAAGAAACATCTCTTGGTAAAATTCCTCCCCTTCAGATCCCAGGTAGGATATTTCAACATACTTATCACGATCATCGAAAAAGGTGTAAACCAGTTCATCCCCTGGAGAAACTCTGGTAATCAGTCTTTGATTAACATCTGTCATTGCTTTAAACGTACCGCTTTCTCCTACTATAAGATGGGTCTTTGAACTCTGAACCGTTTGCTGATCGATCTCAACCCGAAAAAGAACTGTTGCTTCGTAATAGTCTAATTGATTGATAGCTTTTTCCATTGCATTTACAACTCTGCTTTCATTACTGAATAGTACAGGAAAAATCATCAATAGCAAAGCAATACAACTCACCAGAAGAATTCCAATGGTTCTTCCGGTAATGTGTTGTTTTTTCTTTTTATTCTCCGAAGTAAAACTTTGACCATTGCGATTTCTTAAACGTTTTACGAATCGAACCGTATCGAGAAGCTCATACATCTCCTCCCGTTCTTTTTCGGTTAAATCACTTTGGTCAACAAATTCTTCATTCGGTTTATTCTCATGATTCAAGTCATCAATCCATTTGGATAACCATTCTTCCTTAAGCTTTTGTTTGAATTCTCTCTCAGAAACCATCTAAACTCCTCCTACAAGCTCCCTTCTTAGCTTTTCCAATGCACGGAATTGAATACTCTTGATCGTTCCTTCAGGTCGATTAATGACAGCTGCGGTATCCTTTACTGAATACCCTTTAATGATTCGAAGGTCAAGTATTTTTTGTTCCTCGTCGGACAGATTTTCTAATAGCTCTTCAACGAGAAGCTGATCAAGTTTTTCTTCTTCCTGAGCAAAGGAGTGATGAATGTCTTCAAAGGGCTCCATAGTCATGATCTTTGGGTTTCTGCCTTTTTTTCTCCACAAATCGTACAGTGCATTTTGGGCACTTCGATAAAGATAAGGTTCCGTTTTCTCCAAGTCTACCTTCCCTTTTTGATAACGTTGGTAGAATCGGTAGAAAATATCCTGTGTTAACTCTTCTGCTTCTTCTCTGTTCTGAACCCTCTTATAAAGATACCCCATTAATTTACCGTAATAGTCTTCATACAGCTTTTGAAAAAATTCTCCATCATCGATACTTTTCGCTTTCGAGAACAAAGTGCTCATTTTTTCACCCCGTTGACCATGTATTCTTATCTACGAATCTTTTGTAAAAAAGGTTGCAGATATTTCGATAGTGATGGTTCTGTTTATTCTTAATACTTGTTATATAAAGAATACTTTAAAACGGGCAGTAACTAAAGGGACTGTGGGACCTTTTAATCTCAGCCCTCAGACGGAAACCCTCTCGGTCCTTAGACAATAAAAAACCCTCTGTTGAGGGTTTGGAGGTGTTTACTTTGGCTGAAACCATTTGGGAACGATTCTTTTAAACCCGTGATACCAGTCATAAATCTCTTCCGCTTGCTTCATCATCATTTGCACTTCATCATCACCAAAAGGAATCGCCCATTGAAGAGCACCTAATTGATTACTGATCACATAAAGTGTAATTAACCTGAAAAACTTTTCTCCCGGTTGTTTTCCTATGTACTCTTCAATCATCGCAGATGTAAAAAAAGAACTGATGGAAACACAAAAAGGCAATCGATTAAACTCTTCCCAGGGATCACCATAATCCTGCCGATTAAAATCAATGATTCCTAAAGTGCCCTCCGGTGTTATCACCATGCTGCCAACATGATAATCTCCATGTTGAAAGGTTTGGGGGCGGTTTTTCACAAGATGAATATTTTCATCAATAAATTGAATAAAATCATTTTCTTGTGGATATGATTCAACAGCCTTCTTGTAATTCTCAATGTTTCTCTTTATTTTTCTCTCATAACGAGTTGACCAGCCCTCCAGATTTGAAGGTGCGCTTACCCTGTGCATTTCTCTTAAATAAGCTCCCGCGGTTGCTCCCAATCGTCTTTGATGTTGCAATGTAAGTCTTGGCAACACTTGATGTGCATCTTCACCTTCAATCCAGGTTAACAATGTATACACTGAATCGCCCTTATTACAGATCCCGAACTCCAATGGTCTTTGAGTATTTATTTCGAGATTTTCAAGCTTTTTTAAGTTCAGGTATTCTCTCTCCCTTCGCTCTTTTTGACTAATTTCTGAAAGTCGGAGAAGAAATTTTCTGCCATTACGATCTTCGATGTAATACTTTTCTTCTTCAGACCATCCTTTTCGGATCGCTTCAATTTTATCCCATTTATAATAATTTTGTATATCCCGCAATTTTTCCATGATGATCCCCCTTCCACTTCCTAATTACTAATATCTCCGATTACAGAAAGATAGATTTTGTAATCTTCTTCACTATGAAGTACAAATCTAATGTGTTCGATCGTATCTTTTTTATTAGCATAGTCATTCAAGACTTTTGCGACAACTTTTGCTGCTTCCTCTTTCGGGAATCTGAAAATTCCGGTTGAAATTGCAGGAAAACCAATACTTTTCACATCATGTTGTTTAGCAACTTCAAGAGAGTTATAATAGCATTCTGCCAGGCAATCATCCTCAGGTTGATCTTTACCGTAAACCGGACCTAATGTGTGGATAATATAAGGGTTTGATAATTGATATCCAAGAGTGATGATCGCTTCTCCTACTCTTATAGGCGCTTGTGGTTTACAGGCTTCATATAGTTCAGGTCCTGCTGCGTTATGAATTGCTCCGGCAACACCGCCTCCGGGCTTTAAATCCTTGTTGGCAGCATTTACAACCGCCTCAAGATCCTCTTGCTTTGTAATATCTCCAATAATCACTTCGACTAGTATTTTACCAACGTAGTATTTCATTCCCTTTCCTCCCTTCGTTCAAAATGTGCGGTTTTTCGAATCTTATCTAAAATCCTGTCCAGATCTCCTAAATCAACCGGTTTTGTTAAATATTCATCCATTCCTGCCGAAAGGCACTTTTCCTTATCGCCTTTCATTGCCTGTGCCGTCAAGGCAATGATCACGGGCTGAATAATTGCTTGCTCCTCCCTAATTTTCCTTGTAGCATCATATCCATCCATAACCGGCATTTGACAGTCCATAAAGACGGCATCATAAACTTCATTCTTTATTGCTTCCAGTGCTTCCTTACCGTTTGATACTCCATCACAATGAAAATTACGTTTATCGAGAATTTCCATTATCACCTCTCTAGCCATATCTTGATCATCAACCACCAATGCCTTTAATTTTAAGTCATTATATTTGTTTATTTTTGTTTTCTTCAAATCTTTATCTTTTTCTGTATCTTTTATTCTTGTTTCATAACCGGATTTCATCGGAACTGAAATCGTGAAAGTGCTGCCGATTCCAAAAGCACTTCTGACTTGTATGCTTCCTCCCATCATCTCTGCTAAAGACTTGGAAATTTTGAGACCCAGACCAACTCCGCCGTAACCTCTGCTAAAACGATTGTCGATTTGAGAAAAAGGTTGAAAAAGAAGGGAAAGATCCTCAGTTCTGATGCCGATTCCGGTATCTTCTATTGCAAATCGAACAATGTTTTGATCTCCTACAACCGATTCATCTACAGTTAATTTTACATATCCTGAATCAGTAAATTTTATGGCATTACTGAGCAGATTAGATAAAATTTGACCTAACCTTGACGGATCACCATAAAAGATATCGGACAATCCATCAGCGATCTCATAAATAAAATCAAGTTCTTTTTTATTCGCCATTGGTCTCATCAGTTCCATAGTTGATTCCACGACTTCATCGATGCTAAAAGGAATCAAATCCAACTCTGTTTTTTCCGATTCGATTTTCGATATATCCAAAATATCATCAATAATTTTATTTAATCGTTTCCCTGAACCTTCAATTTGAGTTAAATATTTTAACTGTTGTTCAGTCATGGTCGTAGTCTTTAATAGTTCGGAGAATCCATGGATCCCGTGAAGCGGTGTTCGAACTTCATGGCTCATATTTGCAAGAAATATTGATTTTGCCTGATTAGCCAACTCCGCTTCCACTTTTGCATCAACAAGATCTCTTTCTGCTTTTTTCTTTTCAGTTACATCATGAATGATGGAGAACAGGAAATACTGACCTTGTATTGGAATTGAAGAAGAAAATACTTCTACATCCTTTATAGAACCGTCTTTCAATCGATGTTTAAATTCAAAGTGCATGCGATTCTCTTCAGCAACTTTCTTCCGTTCCTTATATACTTCTTCTTCGGATGCTGTGTTAATTTCTTGAATCTTCATGCTCTCTAATTGATCAACAGAGTATCCATAAAACTTCTGGGCGGCAAGATTCGCTTTAACAATCCTGCCAGTTTCCAGTTCCATTAAAAGCATAACGGAATTATGTGTCATAAACAGATCTTCAAACAAAAATTCATGATCTTCTCTTTGAGAGTGATGAAGGCTCCTCTTTTGACTTATCATAGTCTGGTCTATAAGACAACCGTGGATTTCTTTGATATCACCATTCTCATCTCTTTTCACTATGCTGTATTCATAAAACCAGTTAAATTCCCCATTTTTTCCTTTTAGTCGGTAATGCAGTTCGTAAGCATCAATCCTTTGATAATGATAGCTGCTCACTTTCCTTTTAACCATCGGCAGATCCACAGGATGGATAAATTTATCAAAATGCATTTTATTATTGAGTAACTCCTCAGGGCTATAACCCAGGATGTTCTTTGTGTTTTCAGAAACAAATTTCACAGGCCTTCCAGGTAGATTCTCCCAAACAATAATCATTCCGGGTCCTTGAAAAATTTCTTGTTCCGGATTTTTAGTTCTCTTCACTGATACCATCGCCTTTCTGTAAACCTTATGTCTTAAATTTAATTCCCAGTTTAAATAACTCCTGATTAATTCTTTCAGCAAGTTTCGTTGGTATATAAATTGAGTAATCCTCTTCAATGACGGTTTTTTCGTTGGTTTTTATATGTAATACACTGATTTCCTTAGGATTAATTGTGCGGATATAGAACCATTCCACACGTTCCCAGGGAATGAACTTATTTTTGGTGATGAATCCCTTCTTTGTAATCATTTTCGGAAATTTTGCAAGGTGAAAACGCATGAACAACGCAGGCAATAACAAGAGAATTGTCAGTATAAACAATGCGGTAATCAAATGACCGGTGATCATATAGTTCAAGATCTGTATAACAATTAATACGATCCAAAACACAACATCCTTTGTCCCCCTCAACTCGTATCCTTTCATTTTTGGAATATCCACAATTGCAACTTCTTTGCGAATATGATACCAAAGGTTCAATACCCGATAGTAATGAAAAAACAAAAGTCCTGTAAAAAAGATTAAAACCGGCCATATATAGACTTCTTCCAACATAAAATCCCCCCTCATTGCTGTAATTGATTATCTTACTTTTACCTATACCCAAAAGATCTCTAATCACTACCCCTGTCATGATTTCTTTTCGATTAATCATCTTTTAATTATTGTTAATCCTTTCTATAAAGGGTATACTTTTATTAATGAAGTTTTCAACGAAAGGATGGTCTTTAATGAAAAACAAAAGGATAGTCACCCTGGTGTATAACGAACTGCCATTATCGAAGGAAACCGCAGATTATGTACGTAATCGATTAAATATGTATGAGTTTAAAATCAATGAGACTATTTCTACAGAAGCTGATTTAATTATTTGTATCGGAGGAGACGGTTCATTTTTAAAAGCTCTTCATACTTTCCAATTCCCACAAATTCCCATCGTTGGAATAAATACAGGCCATTTGGGTTTTTTAGCTGAAATTGATCCTGATGGTATTGATAATTTTATTGAAAACTATATAAACGGTGACTTCTATATAGAAAAGACCCAGCCGCTTGAAGGAGCAATTTGCACCCGAAACAGCTGTATTAAAAAGTACGGTCTTAATGAAATTGTCATAAAAGGAGATAAATCCCGAACAATTCACTTGGATATTGCAGTTGATGATCAGTTGATTCAACGTTTCAGCGGCGATGGTATTCTTATATCCACCTCCTTAGGGAGTACTGCTTATAATTACAGTATAGGTGGAAGTATCGTTGATCCCCGACTCAACGTTTTACAGATTGCACCCCTTGCTCCTATCAACACCAATGCCTACAGATCCTTCACATCAAGTGTAATTTTACCATCGAATGCAACGATTAAAATCAGTCCCGAATACCGTTTTGAAGATAATATTGTGGTTGTATGTGATGGTGAGGAGCACCGCTACAGCAAAATCACAGAAGTTGATATTCGAATTGCTGATATTACCGTTGAAATGATTCGAATGAAAAGCAGCAATTTTTGGAATAAAATTATTGATAAGTTTCTTTAATCCTCAAGGAGGTAGCCCTTATGCCAAACTCTAAGATCGATGCTATCGCTCTTTGCAGTGATAAATGTACCGGCTGTACAAATTGTATACGCGTATGCCCTACTGAAGCAATACGGGTGAAAAACCGTAAAGCAATGATTATTAAAAAGCGATGTATAAATTGTGGTCAGTGTGTAAATGTCTGTCCCCATAATGCTTTGTATGGTTTAACGGATGATTTTTCCGATGTGGAAAACTATCAATTTCCTATTGCTTTGGTCGATCCGGTTTTCTATGGACAGTTTAATGAAAATCATTTAGACCCTCAATTGATCCTTGAAAAAATAAAAGCCCTTGGATTCTCTCTCGTCTGGGAGACTTCAATAAGTTCACCGATAATCACTGAATTTACAAGAAAGCACCTTGAGAAGTCCGAGCAGTTTCCTGTTATCTCTTCTTCCTGTCCGGCGATTATTCGAACGATACAAATTCGATTCCCGGACTTAATATCTAACATTCTTCCAATGGACTCACCTGTTGAAATCGCAGCTGATATGGCTATTGAGCATGCACAAAACACCCTGAAAGTTCCCCGGGAAAAGATTGGAGTTTTCTATATTTCAACATGTCCAGCCAGAAGCTACAGTTTTAAGTATCCGGTAGGTCGGGATGAATCAAATATCGATGGAACATTATCGATTAAAGATATTTTTCTAAAGATCAGTTCGATGGATTCCGCCTCGAAACCAGAGAATGACTATAATCCTGAGTTTTATCCAAATGGCAGCGCTATAGGATGGGCGCGCCTGGGTGGTCAGGCTCAAGCGTTAAGCATTAAAGATTTTTTAGCCGTCGACGGAATCGAAAATGTGATTGATATTCTTGAGGAGGTCGAGGATGACAAACTTGAAAATTTAAGGTTCCTGGAATGTCAAGCCTGCAAAAATGGATGTGTAGGTGGAAACTTTTGTGTTGAAAATTCTTTCGTGGCAAGAAACCGGATTAGGATTTTAACAGAAAAATATCAAAATTATTCAACTGAAAGCACACATGAAATCCTGGATCGATATTTAATTCAAAATCCTATTGAACCCTTCAGTGTGTCCTCACTGGATCATGACTTGTCAAAAGCCTTGGGGAAAATGGAAGAAATCAATGAAGTGTTCAGCTCATTGCCTGATATTGACTGTGGAGCATGCGGTTCACCTTCCTGTCGAGCTTTGGCCGAGGATATAGTGATGGGTTATGCATCATTAAAAGACTGTATTGTTCTTCTTAAAGAAAATGATAAAGATGAGGAAAATAATAGTGAAGAATGAGTTCTTTGTCAAATAAATGACAGAGTTCTTTTCTTGTCTTCCGCTGTTTCTCTACATTAGGTTTGGGTAATTAATATAAGAGCATTTTCTATTTCAACATACTACTAGGAGGGAAGCTTATGGCATCATCAAAATCATTTTTTATGAAACAGGCACTTATGAGAAAAGTGCTTATCAGTACAATCCCTATCACAATCGGAGCAATTTATTTGTTCGGGCTTCGTACCATTCCACTTATGATTACATCTATTGTCGCTGCTGTTGCAACAGAATACCTGTTCAGGAGAAAAGACGGTAAGCCTGTCAGTGAGGCTTCAATTGTCTCAGCGGTTTTGTTCACTCTTGCTCTACCGGTCGCAACACCTTATTGGGTGGCGGCAGTGGGAATGATTTTTGGGGTTGTCTTTGCAAAAGAAGTATTTGGAGGATATGGTCGAAATGTTTTTAATCCGGCCTTAGCAGGACGAACTTTTCTTTATGTTTCTTTCCCCGGTTACCTGACAAACAAATGGAACCTTCCTGCAGAAGGTTTTCCCGGCGGCTTTGGCAGATTTATCACTCCTTCGATTGATACTGTTTCGGGTTCAACCCCCCTAGGGCTTGTTGCCACAAGCGAGGGTCCCGAAGTGATGGAATTGGTCATCGGAAATGTATCAGGTTCATTAGGCGAAACCAGTATCGTTCTTATACTGCTTTCTGCTATTTATTTACTTGTAACGAAAACGGCAGATTGGAAACTTATGGTTGCGCCCTTACTAGGCTTTGTAGTATTTAATTCCCTCTTCTATTTTGCAGGAATTGAGGGTGTTCCACAGCCTTTCTTCGGACTTATTTCAGGGAGCATTATATTTCTTGCTGTGTTTTTTGTTACTGAGCCGGTTACTGCTCCAAAAACAACAGAGGCAAAATGGATTTACGGCTTCCTGATCGGGATGATTACCGTCATTATCCGCACATTTGGAATCTTTATTGCAGGTGGTATGTTTGCCGTCTTAATCATGAATTCTTTTGTTCCTATTTTAGATGAGGCGGTAAAAGAAATAAAACGCCGAAAGAAAGACATATCTAACGAGAAAGGAGAAACTCCAGCATGAAAAAAATGTCTCCAAAACCTGTTTTATTTATGATGATTGTAACGATACTTTTTACAGGTGTATTGGCAACAATTAATGAAGTCACTGCAGAACGCATCGAGCTCAATGAAGAAGCTGCAGAACAAAGATCATTTCTCTTTGTCGTCGATGTTTCCACAGATGATCTGACAGCTGAAGAAGTGAACCAGCTGTTCAACGAAATCTTCGAGGAACGTGAAGTATCCGGCAGACTTATCTACGAAGCATCGATTGATGGTGACTTAATAGGATATGTATATCCTATGGTGGATAATGCAGTTTGGGGTGAAATTCGGGGAATCATCGGTATTGATATTAATTTCGAGACAATTTTAGGAGTCGATTTTTTATCCCATAACGAAACACCGGGGCTAGGTGGCCGAATTGATGAAGAAGAGTTTAAAGAACAATTTCGTGGCCTTGACTTAACTGAAATACAAGATGCTAATTTTGTCGATTATTCCAGAGAGGATATCGATGCGATCTCCGGAGCCACTGGAACCTCCAATGCTGTACGAAGAATTATCAACGAACATCTTGATGAATTTTTCACTGAAGTAAAGGGGGACTTATAATGGTTAAAGGCTTAGGAAATATTTTCAGAGACGGAGTTTTTCAGGATAATCCAGTCTATCGACAGATCTTAGGAATCTGTTCCGCTCTAGCTGTTACAAATCTATTAATCAATTCTTTCGTTATGGGTATGGGATTAATCTTTGTAACTTCTTTTTCAAGTCTGACAGTGTCTTTGCTAAGAAATCATACTCCCAGCCATGTTCGTATGATGGTACAAACTTTAATAATTTCCGCTTATGTGATTATTGTTGATATAGTCCTGAAAGCATATTGGCCTGCAATGAGTGATGCACTTGGGCCATATGTCGGCTTGATCATTACAAACTGTATTATAATGGGACGCTGTGAAGCCTATGCCCAAAAGAATAAACCTCTACCATCTTTCTTCGACGGAATTGCATCAGGAATCGGGTATATGGTGGTACTTTTAGCAATCGCTGTTTTTAGAGAATTCTTAGGATTTGGTACACTATTCGGTATATCCGTAGTTGGAGATTGGTGGACTAACTGGATTTTCATGGTAATGCCCCCGGGAGCATTTTTTATGCTCGGTATTTTAATTTGGATTGCCAACACTTATATTCCTGCAAAGGATGAAAAACTGGGAGGTGCTAAATAATGGAGATTAATCCTTTTACCATTCTGATCGCTTCAATTTTCACGAATAACATGATTTTAGCTAATTTCTTGGGTATGTGTTCATTTATTGCTGTTTCAAAAGAAATCAAAACCTCCCTTGGACTTGGACAGGCAGTGACATTTGTACTTACAGGTACCTCTGTAATTAATTATCTTGTTTATACTTACATTCTAGAGCCTTATGGTCTGGAGTATCTACGATTCATTGTATTTATTATCACGATAGCCACTTTTGTTCAACTGGTTGAAATGATTATTGAGCGATACGTACCGACATTATATTATTCCTTGGGAATCTTCCTTCCCCTGATCACGGTAAATTGTGCAATTTTGGGTGTGTCTTTATTTATGGTAATTCGAGAGTACACTCTTTTACAGTCTCTTGCCTTCGGAATCGGATCAGGTCTAGGCTGGACACTAGCAATTGTTGCACTGGCAGCAATCAGACAGAAAATTAAAAACGCACCGATTCCCAAAGGTCTTCAAGGTGCAGGTGTCACATTAATCATTACGGGGTTAATGGCATTGGCTTTTATTGGTTTGTCCGGTGTAGTAACCATTCAATAACGGAGGTGATTCGATGACAACCATTCTATCAACAGTTTTTATCATAACCGGAATTACAACGGGGTTAGCAATCGTAATTACCTTTGCCAACGCCTTTATAGCAGATTATGGTGAGAAAAAGATGATCATTAATAATGACAAGGAATACATTGTTGAGGGTGGAAAAAGTATTTTATCTGCTCTTGTGGACCAGAAGATTTTTATTCCTTCAGCCTGCGGCGGTAAAGGCAGCTGCGGGTATTGCAAATGCAAAGTTAATGAAGGCGGTGGCCCTGTTCTTGCAACAGAAATGTCCTATCTCACTGAAGAAGATGTGGAAAATGATATACGATTATCCTGCCAGGTGAAAATCAAAGAAGACGTGAAAATCGAAATTCCTGAAGAGCTCTTTAACGTAAAGCAGTTTGAAGGAAAAGTTGTTTTTTCTAAGGATCTTACCCCTAAAATCAAACATCTCCGTATTGACATTACTGATGGACAGGAAATTGAATTTAAGGCAGGTCAATACGTTCAGTTATTAGCTCCTCCCTATCCAGGGAATGCTGAGGAGGTTTTCAGGGCTTATTCCATTGCTTCTTCTCCTTCCGAGACAAAAAGTATTGATTTAATCATCGGTTACGTGGAGGAAGGCATTGTCACAACTTATGTTCATGAACATCTTTCTGAGGGCGATGAAGTGCTTTTCAATGGGCCTTTTGGTGATTTTTATCTTAATGAAGAAACTGGATGCGACATGTACATGGTGGCTGTAGGAACAGGTATAGCTCCTATACGCAGTATTTTACACTATATGAATGAAAAAAAGATAGAAAGAAAAGCCCGGTTTTTCTTTGGTGCCAGAACTCAGGATGACCTTTTTATGGTCGAAGAAATGAAACGGTTGGAAGAAGAAATGTATGACTTTGAATACATCCCTGTCCTCTCCCGTGCCGATGACGATTGGGAGGGTGAGCGTGGAAGAGTAACGGATCTTGTTGATAAGCTAATGGAAAAAAGCGACAGTGGAGAAGGGCGCGAAGCATATCTCTGTGGTGGAGCTCCGATGATTGATTCTACTGAAAAGGCCTTGCTTGGAAAAGGTCTCCCCGAGGAAAAGATCCTCTATGATAAATTTGATTAAGAGCTTCCTTAGTATTTTATCATGTATATTTGGCTAGGTACTAGCAAAAATAAAACAAGGATTCCCTTGAGGATATCCTTGTTTTATTTTTATGTTATGAAGCCGAGTAATCTGCTAACAATTCTCCAAAAGTTTTCACAAACTCCTGAATCTCTTTCATTTCAATAATTAGGGGAGGCAGTAATCGAAGAATGTTCCCTTGTGTGAAATTCACAAGAATCCCTTTTTCAATAAAATTATACTGGATTTTTTGTATATAATTCATTCCATCATAATCCTTCTTAGAACCTATGAGCATTTCAACACCAATCATCATTCCAAGGCCTCTTATTTCACCGATCTGCTCCGGGAATTTTTCTTTAAGTAATTGAAGCTCTTTTATCAGTTTTTGGGATTTTGATTTCACATCACACAAAAATTCATCATTGATTACTTCCAAGGTCTCCAAACCCATAGCAGTGCTGAGGGGGTTTGGTCCAAAAGTGGTTCCATGATCTCCCGGAGAAAAATATCCGTCAAATTGATCTCTTACTATGATCCCCCCTAATGGATTACCTCCACCGATACCTTTTGCAAAGATAAGAATGTCCGGATCAATCGGAAAATTTTGATATGCAAAGAACTTTCCGGTTCTTCCAATACCGGTTTGAATTTCATCAACGACCATTATCACATCATATTTTTTGCATAATCTTTGAATCTGCAGCAACTCTTCCTCTGGAAAAACTTGAATCCCCCCGCTTCCGCTGATGATCTCAAAGAGGATCCCTAAAGGTTGTTTCTCAATAAAAAGGTCCTCTATTTCGTCAATTTGCCTTCGGGAGATTTCATAAAAAGGATATTCAATAGAAGGAAAATCCTGTGAAACTCCATTCATTTTCGTTGCACTCAAAGCGCCTAGAGTTCTTCCGTGGAAGCTGTTTTTAATAACCACAATTCCCCTTCGCCCTTCCTTTACTCCAATCTTAAACAGATATTTTATTGCTGCTTCAGTTGCCTCAGCTCCTGAGTTGCAAAAGAATACTTTTCCCGGAAAACTTCGATCAATGAGTTTTTCCCCTAATTCAATTGCATTTTTACAATAGTAGAAGTTTGATATATGAAGATATTTATCCAACTGCCTCTTTCCTCGATTAATTAATCGGGGATGACAGTGACCCAACACATTCACTGCTAAGCCGGAGAATAGATCCAGGTATTCCTTTCCTTTATCATCATAGAGCTTTGTCCCTCTCCCTTTTTCTATAACAACAGGATACCTGCTATATGTAGGCAGAAGGACGTTTTTCTCACGTTCAAGCCATTCACTCATTGTATCCCCTCCATCACGAAAAATCATTGGAAAGCTGAAACTCTTTGCCTACCAAATCAACAGCTCTGTTTTCATGCTCTTCATCTACAATCCATGTAATACTGATTTCTGAGGTTGTCACCATTTTGATTGGAATTCTATTGACAGCCATGGTTTTAAAAACCCTCGCCGCCACTCCTGAATGGCTTCTCATTCCAAGACCGATTACTGAAATCTTTGCAATACCATCATTATATTCTACTTTAGAATTTTCATTTCCATTCAGCCAGCTATACATAATCTCTTTTGCAGTTTCTAGCGCGGTTTTCGGAATTGTAAAGCTGACATTCATTAAGACTTCAGAAATTACCATTTGTGATATCATATCGATATTTACTTCTCCTTCTCCCAACCTTGAAAAAAGAGAAGAAAGATTTTCAACTGCGGGGTTTAGATTTTTAATTGTAATCTGCACATCTTCCAGACTTGAGGTGATCCCTGTAACAACTGCTTCTTCCATAACTTCCTCCCTTTTCGTAATCCACGTGCCTTCCTCTTCTGAAAAAGTGGATGCGATATATATTGGAGTCTTATATTTGCTTGCGAGTTCAACTGCTCTGGGATGAATTACTCCCGCTCCCAAACTGGCCATCTCCATCATTTCATCATAGCTGATTCTTGAGATCTTTTTTGCTCCATTCAATTTTCTCGGATCCCCTGAAAAAATACCGTCAACATCCGTATAGATTTCACAGGGAGCATCTAAAACTGCCGCTAATGCAACTGCAGATGTATCACTACCCCCTCTTCCTAATGTTGTGTATTCCTGATTCCTGTTTATTCCCTGAAATCCTGCAGCTACAATTACATCATATTTTTTAAATACTTGAAGTATTTTTTCGGAATTAATTTTTTTAATCTTTGCATTTTGATGAAAAGAAGTTGTTTCAATTCCCAGTTGATGCCCTGTATAAGAAATCCCACGACATCCCTGATCAACCAAAGCCATGGTTAATAAGGATATCGATGCTTGTTCACCAGTTGTCAATAGCATGTCAAGCTCTCTGGGAGACGGTTTTTCGCTTACTCCTTTAGCCAACTCGATTAATTGATTTGTGGTGGTTCCCATTGCTGAAAGAACAATCAACAGCTTTTCACCCTGCTGTACTTTTTGATTGATCATATCACGTATTTTTTTTATTTTATCAACGTCACCAACAGAAGTTCCACCATACTTTTGCACTCTTATATTCATAACGATTAATCCTCTTCCATTCTTCTCAAATCTGCAACGATTTCCGTTTTACTTTTCGTTTGCTCATCGATTGTTTTAATGACTTTTGCAGGCATACCCGCAGCCACGGAATTTTGCGGAACATCCTTTGTTACGATTGCACCTGCAGCAATCACTGAACCTTTTCCAATTGTAACACCTTCCAGAATTACCGCATTTGCTCCTACCACTACACCATCTTCAATCGTTACAGGTTTTGCAGAGGGAGGCTCTATAACCCCTGCAATAACAGCACCTGCACCTATATGACAATCTTTCCCGATCATGCCTCTTCCGCCGATGACTGCGTTCATATCGATCATGGTTCTTTCGCCGATCACTGCGCCAATGTTAATTGTTGCTCCCATCATGATCACGGCACCTTCACCAATCATCACTTTTTCACGAATGAATGCACCCGGTTCAATTCTCGCTTTTTGGTTCGTATAATCCAGTAGAGGGACTCCTGATAGACATCGATCAGCTTCCACCTTGTAGGTTTCAATTATTTCCCGATTGTCCTCCAGCCATCGCTTAACCTCTTTCCAATTTCCAAAAATAATGCCCGTGTTCTCATTAAGGTATGCTTCAATCTTGTAATTTTCGGCAGTGTTTTCTTCCAACGTTCCCTTAACGTAAACCTTAACAGGTGTTTGTTTTTTACTGTTTGCTATATATTGTATAATTTCTTTTGCGTCCATTGTTCTCTCCTTTAGGTTTAATTAGTTCTCCTTCAATCCCAAAACATCTTTCATGGAGTAGAGTCCGGCCTTTTGACCGATTAAATACTTTGCACCTTCAATTGCTCCGCTTGCAAAGACTTTCCTGTCCATTGCCTCATGGCTTAAGGTGATTTGTTCTAAATCATTGATAAAATAAACATGATGTACTCCTTTAATGTCTCCTCCACGTATGGCATGTATTCCGATTTCATCCTGTTCCCGAAGGCATTCTCCTCTGCGCCCATAGACAGATTTTCTGTTTTCTTCCAGACCCTCTTCAACTTCATTTTTAAGACTCAGGGCACTTCCAGAGGGTGCATCTTTCTTTCTTCGGTGATGGCTTTCAACAATTTCTATATCCATATTTTTACCAATTGCCTTTGCCCCCTGCCGAACCAAACTAAATAACAAATTCATTCCCAGGGATGTATTAGAAGCATGAAGAATCGGAATTTTGCCGGAGGCTTTGTTTATGGCATCCACTTGTTTTTCGTCATGACCTGTCGTTCCGATAAGAATCGGCGTTTGATTTTTCAGAGCAAATGACAACAGATCCTCAAGACTTTCGGGCTGTGAAAAATCGATAATTATATCCACTTCTTTCGGCAAATCATTCAATGCAGTTTTCGAGTTTACACCGATGATTTCTTTCCAAAATGAATCCTCAGAAGCCAACTCTTGAATGTGCCTCCCCATGATTCCGCTAATTCCCCATATAATCATGTTCAATCGTTTTCCCCTCCTTTACTGTTTTTTTAAACTTTCCATATAAAGCATCACTTCAACGGCGTTGGTTGCTGCCCCTTTCCTTAAATTGTCAGCAACGATCCACATTGAAAGACCCTTGACATTGAAGAGATCTTTTCTCAATCTTCCAATAAAAACTTCATCCCTCTCGTCAGCATCGAACACAGTAGGATATATCAAAGATTCCGGCTCATCCATAAGAACAATGTTACTTTGAGATTGAAGGATTCTTCTTGTTTCTTCAATATCCGGCGCCTTCTCAAATTCAACGTATACTGACTCACTGTGACCGTTAAACACAGGAACTCTAACCGCTGTAGGTTGAACCTGTATCTTTTGATCATCTAAAATTTTCTGTGTTTCAAAGATCATTTTATGCTCTTCTTTCGTATATCCGTCATTCTGGAAAACATCGATATGAGGCACGCAGTTTCCGGCGATTTTAACAGGATAGGTGCTTGGTTTATGCTCCCCATCCTTTAATTGCCCTTCCAATTCTTCAATGCCTGCAGTTCCACTTCCGGAAACCGCTTGATAGGTTGAGACCACAATCCGTTGTATTTTATAAGCCCGGTGAAGAGGATATAAAGCTGAAACCATTTGTATGGTGGAGCAATTGGGATTTGCTATGATTCCCCGATAGTTTTTTAAAAGGTCTCCATTAATTTCAGGGACAATCAAAGGCACATCCACATTCATCCTCCATTGTGATGAATTGTCGATTACAATATTTCCCGCTTCAGCAGCAATTTTTCCGTATTTCTCTGAAATACCTCCACCTGCTGAGAAAAACAGATAGTCAAAGGATTCTTTCATTGCTTCTTCAGTCAAGGCCTCTATGGTGAGTTCCACTCCCTTAAACTCAACCTTTTTTCCTAATGAACGTTCCGATGCGAAAATATGCAAAGATGAAATTCCAACCTCTCTTTCCTCTAAAATCTGAAGAATTTTCCGTCCTACGTTTCCTGTACCGCCCACAACACCAATTTTTAATGTCAATACAAAAACCTCCTGTTTAATTTTAGTTTCTCTCTTTCTTTATTATAATATAAAAGCGCTCCGGGAAATACCAGGAGCGCACAATCACAAAAATGAATGTATAGGTGTTTCATAACCTATACCTTCTATCAAATAGCCCTCCATGGTTCCCCATGACAGTTGCAGGATTATTCATCCTACACCCAGCACCAATTGTTCAGCAACAATTGACACTTCGGCACCTTCGCCTTTCCTATAGATTCAAGTCGCTGAAACCCATTGTTCTATAGTACTCTTCTCAAGTGCACCTCTATTTACTATGAAGTTTTAACTTTAATGTATAATACTATACCACAAATTTTTTGTTTGTCAAAGCATTTAATAAAGATCCTTTCTTCTGTTTTTACGGACCGGAAGTTCCTGTCGAATTCGTAGCCTTTCCTCCAAATCAATTTCACAATACAAAAACCCTTCTTTCTCGTCCAACTCTTTTAACGTCGTACCCCATGGATCTACTACCATACTATGTCCATACGCATGATATGGTGCCTGTAAATCCCGTGCAGGGGAAACAGCCATTATAAAGGCTTGGTTGTCCAGTGCTCTGGATCTCATCAAAAGTTTCCAGTGTGCCGGCCCTGTAGTAAGATTGAAAGCACCGGGCACAATGATGATTTCTGCTCCCTGTTTATCCATTTCTATAAACAACTCAGGGAAACGAACATCATAGCAAATCGCAACACCGATTTTCCCGAAACTTGTATTGATCACGGTGATGTTGTCCCCCCTGGTCAATACTTCCGACTCACGAAAGGTAATTTGTCCAGGTATATCAATGTCAAACAGATGGACTTTCCGATGCTTTCCTAGGATCTTTCCAAACTGGTCGAATATATATGAGGTGTTGTAGATTTTACTGCGGGACCTTTCAGGTATACTTCCGGCAATGAGAAGAATCTGATTCATCTTAGCAAACATTCTTAATTCTTTTACGGCAGGTCCATCTTCAGGTTCCGAAAAATCAGCAAAATAAGAATTGTGATACGGGGTATTAAACATTTCCGGCAGCACGATAAGATCCGGATGATACTCATTAATTCCCTCTTTCATTCGTTGCAATGCTTTTTGAAGATTTTCCTCTTTGTCCATCCCGACTGTCATTTGAACTCCTAATAATTTTAATTTCTTCATGAATGTCCTCCTTCTTTATAGAAAATTTTTAATCCTTATGATATGATTATAAATGGATTTCGAAAGAAAACTCAAGTAATTAAGGAGGTTTTCCCATGCGTCATGTCATCTTTGTTATTTTTTTTGTCATTTATTCCCTTTTTATCGGACTCATGTTGCCTGTTTTTTATCTTTACGAGAAAAGAGGACTTCTTAATAAGAAAAGAGATCTTTCTTTTCGAATAAACCAGAATTTTTCCAAACTGATTGTTCAGTTCAGCGGATGCGATCTTGAAGTGATCGGCAAAGAGCACATTCCCCAAGATGAAGCGGTCCTTTTTGTTGGAAATCATCAAAGCTATCTGGACATTCCTTTTCTTGTCTACGCTCTTGAACAGCCGATTGGATTCGTTGCAAAAAAAGAGCTGGCTAAAATTCCAATTATTGGACGTTGGATTTACTATACTGATAGTGTCTTCATTGATCGAAAAGACATTCGCCAGTCATTAAGAGCAATTAATGAAGCTGCTGACACTATAAAAAGCGGACATTCAATGGTAATTTTTCCTGAAGGAACCAGAAGCAAGTCGGATGAGTTAGCGCCCTTTAAACCCGGCAGCTTAAAGCTTGCTCAAAAGGCAAAAGTATCAGTGATTCCTGTAACAACTATCGACTCATACAGGCTCTACGAGGCAAACGGAAGTCGAATCAAACCTGGTAAAGTCCGTATCGTTATTAATCCGCCACTTTCCTCTACGAAGGAAGAGGGAAATAAAACGATTGATAATACAATGGCTGTATATCAAACCATCAAAAGGCAACTCAATGAGTATAAAATAAAAAAACACTAACGGTCCCGTTAGTGTTTTTCTGTCTAATAGCCTTTATCAAGATCAACAATATTTATTAATGGTCGTCCATCTCTGTAACGTTTTAAATTCTCATATATTGTATCATACCTTCTTTGATTCCGCATTTCAGAAATCCACGAGTTATGAGGGGTAATAACTGCATTTTTAAAGTTCCATAGGGGATGCTCTTTAGAAAGCGGCTCCTTTTCAAATACGTCAAGTGCCGCACCATGAATTTCCTCTTTTTTCAATGCATTGATTAATGCGCTTTCATCAATAATGCTCCCTCTGGATACGTTAATTAATAGTGCAGACTCTTTCATTAAATCAAAGGATTTTTCTCCCAGGAGGTGATGAGTGTCTTCTGTATAAGGGATGGTGAGTACAACAACATCACTAAATGCCAAAACCTTATTCAGTTCCTTTATCGGATGACATCGATCAAAATATTCAACCGGTTTTCCCGCTGTATTCACTCCGTGGATCTCCACGCCAAAGCCTTGAAGACGTCTTGCTCCCTCAATTGCGATACTCCCTGTTCCAATAAAGGTGACTTTTTTGTTGTACAATTCAAGCAGCGAAGTATCCATCTTCCATTCTTTTTTCATCTGCTGTTCTCTCAGCTGATGGGATTTCTTGTAAAACTCTAAAATTTTCAATACGATAAATTCTCCCATGGGGATACTATACCCCCCTTTATTGTTTGTAAGGGTAATCCCCTTTGCCTTCAGGAGTTCTCTCGGAACCTGATCAATGCCGATGCTGGATAATTGAATCCATTTCAGGTTGATCATTTTAGACAACTCAAGCGAGGAAAAAGGATCATAGCATACAAGCACCTCAACATTTTTCAAATCCTCAGTGTATTCCAATTCCTTTTCTTTTTTTATTATTGTGTCGTATCCTAAATTTTGTATTTCTTCCATTTCACGTTTTCCATAATCATAGGTAAACAGTGCTCTCATCAAATCAACTCCCTTAATCTATTCTTTCTACAATATACCCAACATCTTAACCAATTATCAATAGTCATGAAATGCATCCTATAGTATACTATTGCAAGAAGGTTAAAATTAGGAGGAACAAATATGCTCTATAGAATGAAACAATTCTTTCATGCTCTATTTCCCAAAATATCAGAGGATGATCTGCTCTGGGTGAATCGTATTCTTGGCCCAAATGAAGTGGAGCTGTTTAAGAAGCTGCCAGTTCACGAACAACAGCATTCGATCGCAGTGGGAAAGGATTGTATGCGGGCAAATGGCTCTGAAGAATTACTTAAAGCGGCTCTTTTACACGATATCGGAAAAATCGAAAGCAACTTGACTATACTTAATAAGTCACTTGTGGTTCTGTTGTCTCCATTCGAAAAGCATAAAAAACACATGGCCCGCTTTATACGGGATGCTTTTTATTACAAGGAATATCATCCTTTAATCGGTGCCAATCTTTTAAAAAATATCTACATCGAAATAAACCAAGGGGAATCTTTCTCTTTGACACAAAGTCAAGAACGTGTAATCGAATTAATTGAAGCCCATCATCACGGTAACGATTCCCGGGACAATGAGCTCCAGCTCCTTAAAAAATCTGATGCAAATAATTAATTTACAGGTCTTCAAAGTCTTTTTTATACAACTCCCTGAGTATTACGCCGGGGTTGCGATCTGCAATTTTGCCTACAGCCCATTCATTCTGTAACAGGATTGCAGGACTTCCAATATGATCCTCCACTAGCATACTATCCATTGTCGTGCTGAAACGGTCCGGATCATAATTCTCCATTTCTATCCAACGGATGTAACGATGTGACAGCCCTTCCATAGTAACATTAACGCCGTACTCATGCTCTAGACGATACTCTAAAACTTGGAACTGCAATACTCCAACAACTCCAACAATGTATTCTTCTATTCCAATATTGGGCCTCTTAAACACTTGAATTGCCCCCTCTTCAGCAAGCTGGTTGATCCCTTTTAAAAACTGCTTTCTTTTCATTGAATTTTTGGGAAGAATTTTCATAAAATGTTCCGGAGGAAACATCGGAATTCTTTCGAATTTCAATGTTGCATCTTCCTCTGACAATGTATCGCTGATCCGGAACACACCGGGATCATGAAGGCCGATGATGTCTCCGGGATATGCCTCCTCTACCACTTCCCGGTCCTGAGCCAGAAACTGTTGAGGTTGAGAAAGTCTTATCTTCTTTCCGGTTCTTGAGTTATAAACCGACATTCCCTTTTCGAATTTTCCTGAACAAATCCTCAAAAATGCCAAACGATCGCGATGAGCAGGATTCATATTCGCTTGAATTTTAAAAATGAACCCGGAGAAATTCGGATTCTCCGGTTCAATGACTCCTTGATTGCTCAACCGAGGTTCAGGACGATAAGTAAGATTTAAAAAAGACTCAAGGAATGGTTCAACGCCAAAATTGGTCATTGCGCTTCCAAAAAACATCGGAGTTAAATCTCCGTTTTGCACTGCATCCTTATCAAAATCATCTCCAGCCATATCCAGCAATTCAATTTCGTCTTTTAACTGATTATGATAGGCTTCTCCGAGGAGATCAGTCAGCTTTTGATCTTCGATATCAACATTGACGATCTGTGCTTTATTTTGTCCATGGTCACCATCTTCGTACAGTTCAATCCGGCCTTTTGTTCGATTATAAACCCCTTTAAAGTTTCCGTCCGTACCGATGGGCCAATTCATCGGATAAGACCGTATCCCGAGTACTTTCTCAATTTCTTCCATCAGAGAAAAAGGATCTTTCCCTGCACGGTCAAGCTTGTTTACAAAGGTAAAAATCGGAATTCTCCGCTCTTTACAGACTTTGAAAAGCTTTTTTGTCTGAGGTTCCACTCCTTTGGCACAATCAATCACCATCACTGCACTATCGGCTGCAGTAAGTGTTCTATAGGTATCCTCACTGAAGTCCTGATGGCCTGGTGTGTCCAAAATATTGATACAGCAGTCCTTATAATTAAATTGCATCACTGAGGAAGTAACTGAAATACCCCGTTGCTTCTCGATTTCCATCCAGTCGGAAACCGCATGCTTTTGAGCCTTTCTGGACTTGACTGAACCTGCCATCCGTATCGCTCCTCCATACAAAAGAAACTTCTCTGTAAGAGTGGTTTTTCCTGCATCGGGATGAGAAATGATGGCAAAGGTCCGTCGTTTATTAACTTCTTCTATAAATTTTTTATTCATTTTTACAACTCCATTAACGTGCTAAGATTTCGATGCTTGCTTTGAATATTTCATCTCCGGTCAGTCCATACTTTTCCATAAGTTCTTTAGGTTTTCCGGATTCTCCAAAAGTGTCTTTTACTCCGATTCTTTTCATAGGGACCGGGGCTTTTTCCGAAAGAACCTCTGCAACGGCAGAGCCCAGTCCCCCAATGATGTTATGTTCTTCTGCCGTGATCACTGCGCCTGTCTCTTTTGCGGCTTTTACGATTAACTCATCATCAAGTGGTTTGATGGTATGGATATTAATCACTCTGGCTTCTATTCCTTTTTCTTTCAAACGTTCTGCGGCAATTAGTGCTTCTGAAACCATTATTCCTGTCGCAATAATTGTAATATCTTTTCCTTCTCTTAAGGTAACGCCTTTACCGATTTCGAATTGATAGTCGGGGCCATCGTTAATCGTCGGTACTCCTGAACGTCCAAGGCGAAGGTATATGGGACCATAATATTCAGCTGCAGCTTTCACAGCCTCAATTGCTTCAGGACCGTCAGAAGGGACAATGACAGTCATATTGGGAATTACACGCATGCATGCAATGTCTTCCAAGGCTTGGTGAGATGCTCCGTCTTCCCCCACTGTTATGCCTGCATGTGTCGCGCAGATTTTCACGTTTAGGTTTGGGTATCCGATGGAATTACGGATAATTTCAAAAGCTCTTCCTGTGGCAAACATAGCGAATGTACTGGCAAAAGGAATTTTTCCAGTTGTCGATAAGCCTGCTGCCAACCCCATAAGGTTCTGTTCTGCAATTCCAACATTGAAGAAGCGATCAGGATAAGTTTTTCCGAACTCCGCTGTTTTGGTGGATTTAGAAAGGTCAGCGTCCAAAACAACCACTTGCTCATTTTTTTCTCCCAGTTCCAGAAGAGCCTTCCCGTATCCGTCTCTGGTTGCCATCATTTTACTCATTCGTTGTCCCTCCAATCTCTCTGATTGCCTGGTCTCTCTCATCCTTGCTTGGAGCTTTTCCATGCCATCCGGCTTCGTCCTCCATAAAAGATACTCCTTTGCCCTTAACGGTCTTTGCTACAATCATTGTAGGTCCTGCCTTATAGGCTTTTGCTTTAAGAATTGCTTCTGATAGTTCATCAAAAGAATGTCCGTCAACGCTTAGCACATTCCAGCCGAAGGCACGAAATTTATCCGTTACCGGATCAACTGTCATAACTTCATCATTCGATCCGTCGATTTGTAATCCGTTATAGTCCAAAAAAGCTGTAAGGTTCCATAATTTATAATGATTTGCAGCCATCGCTGCCTCCCACACAATACCTTCTTGGAGCTCACCATCACCAAGAAGTGTATAGACTCGGCTCTCCGGTGATTCAGAGGCAAGACCAAGGGCCATTCCCACAGCCGCTGAAAAACCCTGGCCAAGAGAACCGGTTGACATATCAACACCGGGTACATTTTTCATTTCAGGGTGTCCTTGGAGGAAGTGCCCGATTTTTCTCAAATTAGCTAACTCCTCTTTAGGAAAAAAACCTTTTTCAGCCAATGCTCCATAAAGGACCGGTGCTGCATGACCCTTCGATAAAACAAATCGATCTCTTTCCTTCCAGACAGGATTTTTCTCGTCAATCTGCATTTCCTGAAAATAGAGGACTGTCATAATTTCAACAGCAGACAATGATCCTCCCGGATGGCCTGACCCCGCATTATAAAGCATTTCGATAATGTCTTTACGTAATGTTTTTGCTTTCCCAACAAGTACTGATTCCGTCATAAATCGTAAGCCTCCTGTTTGATTAGTTTTTATCTTCCTTAAAGCCTTCTCCAAGAACTTCATGGGTTGTTGTCACCATCATAAAAGCCCTTGGGTCAACTTCATGAACAATTTTTTTCAGTTTTAACACCTGAGACCGGTTTACTACACAAAGAAGCACATCCCTGTTTGTTCCCGTATACACCCCTTTACCTGCTAATGCAGTTACTCCCCTGTTCATCTCAATTGTGATTCGCTTGCTGATTATTTCAGGATTATTGGATATAATATAAAATGCCTTTGCATAACTGAGACCTTCTACGATAAAATCAATTAGTTTTACTAAAATGTATAACGCAATAATCGAGTAAAGAGAAGTTTCCACTCTACGTTCAACAATTCCAGCCGCGACCACAACCATTAGATCCAGGCCCATCATCAGTTTTGAAGTGCTGAGTCCGGGAAAGTATTTATTTAATATTGCTCCGCCTAAATCTGTTCCTCCGGTTGTACCTCCATAACGAAAGACAATTCCTAATCCAATTCCGGAGATTACTCCCCCGTAAATTGCTGCCAGGAGCAGATCATCAGTAACAGAAATGTTTTCACCAAAAAAAATATAGAAAAAGCGTATAAACGCTGACAGCATAATTGTTGAAAAAGCTGTTTTAGCGCCAAATGCTTTTCCTAACAGCAGAATCCCGATGATAAACAACGGGATATTTACCGCCAAGTTCGTAAAGTCAATGGGTATTCCCAGCATCCTTTGCAAAAGAATTGCAAATCCTGTAACTCCGCCGGGAGCAATTGTGTTCGGTTCCAGAAAAAAGACCAAAGAAAAAGCCAGTAGTCCGGTCCCAACTGCCAGCCCAAAGTATTCGATTACAATCCTCGCTTTTTTGTTTTGAATCATCATCATTTTATCACTCCTAGTACTCTTGAAAATTATCTAAAATATCTTTAAATAAATTAAAATTTTTCACAGCTTTTTTTTGCAGACTCAACCTTTTCTTTTCCATTTTATCCAATTGCTCGCTTTTGTGTTGAAATAGTCCTTCAATGGTTGTGAGCAGATGAATCACGTCGAGTTTTTTCCCGTCCAGTAAAGATCCATCGATGGATTTCATAAACGATGCGACTTTATCATTCCCTTTAATGCCCATATTGGGAACACCACAAATCGTCGCAAAAATCAGAGCATGTAAGCGCATACCGATGAGAAGATCCAAACCATTGATTTCTCTCAAAATCTTCATCCACCGATATTCACTATCGATAAACTTCGGTACACGGTCCATACGTGTAATAATTTCTTGAATAATTTTTTGATCTTTTTCTATTTCCATTGGTATAAATACCACTTCATAACCTTCCCCTATAAGATGGTCCGAGGCCCTTGCCAGAGTTTCGATGTAGTCCGTACTTTCTCCCCAGGCTTGAGGGACAATACCAATTCTTTTTCCATTATTACTGTGTTTATCTTTAATGCCATTATGATCCTCACTCAAAAAATACTCTTCAAATATGGGACAATCGATAACAAAGGCTACATCACTTGTGATTGTAATTTCTTTGTTAACTCCGATTTTTTGCATTCTCTCTTTTGAATTTTGATCCCTTACAGTCAATAAATCCATTTGATTTAAAACATCCTGAGCAATTCGACGATCAAATGAGTTCAGTAACGAACCGAACCCGTTGCCGTAAAGAATTGTCTTTTTTTTAAACTTTTGGGCAAGAAAAAAAATGAACATATCAAAGCGGGAACTTTTACCCTGATCTTCTTCTTGAAATAGTGAGCCACCAAGTCGTATAACAACATCTGCAGATTTCAGCGCATGGTAGATCGCTTTGTACTGATTTCTACCAATCGCATTGATATGATGATTATTTTCCGTTTTTCTTTTGCTATGGGAGAGAACTGTGATAACCGTGTGCGGATCGGATTGGTTTAAATACTCCATAAAAGCTCTTAAGCCCATTTCGTTCCCCACATTGTCCCTGCCATAGTGACCAAAAACAAGGATTTTTTTCATCGATAACATCCTTCCGACTCTTCATTCCATAAATTAAGACCTCATTCTACAATATCATCTAAGTCATGAGAATGAAAGGTCTTATTCCGTCGCTCTATGTAGTTGATAAGATCTGAGCTTTTTAGAAGCAAGTACGTATGTACTGGTTAAAAATTCAATACCCTGATATAATTCCCAAGCTGATGGAAAGGGCCACGTTGACATCCATCATTGTTTTCTCATCAAGTGATCCGATTTTTTCTTCCAATCGACGTTTATCGATTGTTCGAATTTGCTCCAATAGAATTACGGAGTTTTTAGGAATATTGTAATGACTGGTTTCTATTTCCACATGGGTGGGAAGCTTTCCTTTATTGATTTTCGAAGTAATGGCCGCTACAATCACTGTAGGACTGTACCGGTTGCCGGTATTATTCTGTACAACCAAAACCGGTCTTACGCCGCCTTGCTCAGAACCGATAACCGGACTGAGGTTTGCGTAAAACATATCTCCTCTTTTTATCGCCAATTTTAATCCTCCTCTGCAATAGAGCCTTCATAATCTTCCAAGGAAGATAAATCCAGGCACATGCCTAATTCTGCAAGGGCAGTATTGATTGTTGCCATTTCCTGATAACCGATTTTCATATCCAAATCAGCTTGATAAACATCATGCGATTCACACAAATGACAATCTTCCATAGGATAGGCTTTCTCTGCTAAATCCTTAGGCAGGTTCACGGACAATTTTCGGATATCTTTCATACTGCACCTCCTGATTAAGAATAGTTTGCCCTTTATTATAGACGATAATACCTTACCGTGTCAATAAATGATCGATTACATGAAGGATTCGTCCGTTTTTTCTGTACACACGGGGAACTCTTCTTCCCACCATGCATACAATCTCATAATTAATTGTTCCTAACTGTCGTGCAAAATCATCTGCCGTATTCGGGTGGGAGTCATCGCTGCTCATGATTACAACCTTGTCTCCCTGTACCGGATTGGTGCCGGTTAAGTCAGCCATAAATTGATCCATGCAAATTCTGCCAATTACAGGGTAAGGATTCCCTTGGTAAACAATTTGAGCTTTCCCTGTTAACATTCTGGTAAACCCATCAGCATATCCTGCCGGGATCGTTCCAACGATAGTATCTTTACTAGTGTGGTATGCGTGACCGTAACTTACCCCGCGTCCCGGTTCTAATTCTTTAACATGCGCTAGTCTCCCATGAACTTCCATCACCTTTTTAAGCTTTATATTGTTTCGATTAACGTCCTCCGATGGATACAAACCGTAGAGCATAATTCCCGGCCGTACCATATCGAGGTTCATTTCAGGCAGATCGATTATTGCAGCACTGTTTGATACATGCTTAACCGGTATTTCATGGGAATGATCTCTTTCAAGCCAATTAATCATTTTTTGAAATTGATTCCATTGTGAATAGGTATAGGCTTTGTCTTTATCGTCAGCCATGGCAAAATGGGTGAAAATCCCCTCAATTTCAAGATTCGGCAATTTAAAAAGCTCAAGAATTTCATCAACTGTCTCTTCATTAACCTGAAAACCTAAACGGGACATCCCTGTATCGATTTTTAAATGCACTTTCATCACTTGATTTCTTCTTTTTGCAAACTCATTAAATGCTCTTCCCTGTTTTAAACTGTCAATCGTTTGAATGATCTCATGATCAAGAACAGCATCACCAAATTCCTCCGGGGTATACCCCATGACATGAACGGGAATTTCTATTCCACCACGCCGAAGCTCTATGGCTTCGGTTAGAGTTGCAACTGCAAACCGTCTAGCTCCTGCTTCCCGTAAAACACCGCTTATTTCTAATGCACCATGTCCATAGCCGTTTGCTTTAATCACCGCACAAGGGATCGTGCCTCCTGAAATGTTTTTAACAACTTCCTCCATATTATGGGCCAGGTGGTCTAGATTAATCTCCGCCCAGACCGGCCTTTTAACAGTATTTACCATGAAACTTCCCTCCTCGTTATTCCATCACAACATAGGCGATGGCAGTAGTTCTGTTATGAGAGATGCTAAGATGGATATGATTGACACCTGAAGTCTTTGCGATGGATTTCGCCTCACCGTGAAGAATAATTGAAGGCTTATTTACAGCATCTTTCGTAACTTCGATATCTTTAAAAGAAAAATTGCGGAAACCGGTGCCTAAGGCTTTGCTCGTTGCTTCTTTTGCTGCAAAATAACCGGCCATTGTTGCAAATTTAAAACCGGTGGAACGCAAGTATTCCCTCTCCTGTTCTGTGAAAATCCTCGGGAAAAATTTGTTTGAAGAGTTAAATGCTCTTTCAATCCGATCGATTTCAATAATATCGGTTCCCATTCCCTTAATCATTTCATTTCCTCCGCCTCTAAACGATTTAAATGCTGAATACCACGAGCATACCCAGTATAACGGTTAATAAAAAAGCATAAATCAGTACATCACCAAAGATGATCCTTTTTTCATATCGCTGCACACAAAAATCCGGGAATTTCTCGCAAGCAGTTGTAACCGGTTTATAAATATACCGTTCAGCATTAATCCATTTCGGCAACGGAAGACTGAAAAGATGAAACTTCACACCAACTGCAAACATTCCTAGTCCAAGAGTATAAATTCCGATCATGCTGACAATTTCTTCAGCAACGAAAAATTCCAGACCAACCAGATAAGATTCTATAAACTCAGGACTAAATGTGAAACTTTGAACAGCCGGCACAAGATACCCCTGGAAAAAGAAACTGGGATTGATACCGATTGCAATTACAAAGAACGCTAGAATTCCCATTGCCGCATTCATTCGTTTGTGATCGCCTTCAATATCCTTAAACTCTTCTTTGCTTTTTCCGAGGAAAATATACCCGAAAAACTTTAAAAATGAGCATACCGTTCCTGCACTAACAATATTGAAAAGCATTTCCGCATATCGAAAAGAATAGTGTCCATACTCGTATGCTTCAATAATCGCATGGTGAAGCACCGACTTACTGGCAAAACCGTTAAAACCGGGCATTCCAGTAATCCCAAATACTGCAATAAGACAAAGAGCTGCTGTAATGGGCATCTTTTTCCACAATCCGCCCAAATGATACATGTTCCAGTCCTTAGTTCGCATATAAACAAGGCCTGCGACCATGAACAAAACAATTTTAAAGAAAGCGTGATTAATCATGTGGAAAATTGCCCCTGTAAAGCCCATGGCTCCTTGATAGCCTAAATAGCCGGCTACTCCAATACCCATTATAATATAGCCCATTTGGCTCACACTATGGTAGGCAAGCATTTTTTTCATATTTCCTTGTTGAAGTGCCATAAACACTCCTACCACCATAGTCAAAATTCCAACCCAGATTATGACAAAACCGATGTTTTGTGATACTCCCCATAATAAATCAAGAGAAGCCCTCCCGGGTTGGTCCGATAAAGAAAACACAACAGAAACTACGCGGATAATTCCGTATGCCCCGATTTTAATCAAGATTCCCGACGATAATGCCACGATGGAGATCGGACCGCCCTCGTAGATCTTTGGCATCCAGAAATGGAAGGGAACCATCCCGGCTTTTATACCGAATCCGACAATAAAAAATGCGGCAATAACATACTTAATCATTCCCATTTCACTGAATTGCACAGCCATGGGAGCCCATTCAAAGGTACCAGTGTATGCAGATAGCATTATAATTCCGCTGAGGATTGACAAACCTCCAAGAATTCCCATATAAATATAGACTTTCCCCGCTTCAAGCTGGTCATCCCCTCTATGATAAACCATTAAAGCGTAGGATATAAAGGTCATCGCTTCAAAGAAAAGGAAAAAACTTAATAAATCACCGGCCATCAAAGCACCGACAATTGCAAAGTATGTGAGGGTATAAAAAACATAGTTAATATCCTCTAAAGAGTAAATCCCAATAGCAAGCCAAACTATTCCTGTTAAAATGATAAACGAGTAATTAAGCATATCGATACGAAAAAAAGCCCCAATTCCGAAAATATTGTCCAACTCATAAACAATGGGCCCTCTTTGCAGTTCCTGAAAAATCACTAGCATAAACAGTGTTGTCAACACAACGAAAATTTTAACTGCGTTTCGACGAACTTTTCGATCTTTGTCTCCAATAGAAGGTATAATAAGGAGTTCGAAAACGATGAACAGAACCACCGATAAAGGACCCCATATCTGAATAATTCCCCTAGTGATATTCACCTAAACCATCCTTTCTTATGTAGAAATAGCTCTTCATCGATTCTGATCAAGAGTTCTATCCTCTTATAAAAATCTTGTGAGAATTAACAAAGCGCTGGCAAGAACAATCGTATAGATTATAACGTCTTCCTTTATCAGGGAAAGCTCAAATCGAGATGTAATCTTCAGCGAAGATTTATAGACAAAAGAATAAATCGGTTTATACAGACTTGTTTCCGTATCCATCCATTTTGGCATATTAAGGTGAAAGAGATGATACTTGCTACCAATGATAAAGATTCCGGCTCCCATTAAATAGATCCAAAACATAATATAGATATCATCAAAATTAAAGAAATTCATACCGACAAGATAATTACTGATAAAATACGAATCATATGCAAATCCCTGTGCTGAGGGGATCAGAAAATTATCTAAAAAGTAGTTTGGAGCTTGACCAATCGCAACAATTAATACTGCCAATCCACCCATGGCCATATCCATCATTCCATTATCACCTTTGATATTCTCATATTTTTCCGGTAGTTTGCCAAGGAAAACATACCCGAACAATTTAATAAACGAACATACTGTTCCTGCACTTACAATTGTAAAGATCATTTCAGCATATCGAAATGAATAATGTCCGTATTCGTAAGCCTCCACAATCGCATGATGAAGCATAGACTTGCTGGCAAAGCCATTAAAACCGGGCATACCGGTAATTCCCAAAGCAGCTACGATAAAAACAAATGTGGTAAAAGGAAGCTTTTGCCAAAGACCTCCCAGTTTATACATGTCCTGCTCTCGGGTCCTCATATAAACCAGCCCAACTGCCATAAAAAGCAATCCTTTAAATAGAGCGTGGTTGACAATATGAAAAACACTTCCTGCAAAACCCATTGCTCCATAATCACCCAAATATGCTGCTACTCCAATCCCCATTACAATATATCCCATCTGTGAAATACTATGGTAAGCAAGCATTTTTTTCATATGGGATTGCTGCAATGCCATAAAAACACCTACTGCCATCGTTGCAATACCTACCCAGATAATCACTGCGCCGAGATTCGCCGATACTTCCCACAAAGTTGGGTCCGGATCCACAACATTTGTCAAGTCGGGAGTAAAAAAGCTAGTTACAATCCTTAATAGTCCAAAAGCGCCCATTTTGATTAAAATCCCTGACAAAAGTGCACTGGCAGGTGTTGGTGCTACCGGATGTGCTTTCGGCAGCCATATATGGAGCGGCAGCATTCCGGCTTTAATTCCAAAACCGATTACAAAGAGCATGGTGATTAAATATTTAGTATTACCGATTTCATTGAGTTCAGCTGCAAGTGGTATAAACTCTAATGTTCCGGTATAAACATACAGTAAAACAATGCCGAGAAGAATGCTTAAACCACCGGCGACCCCCATATAGATATAGTTGTTTCCAGCAAGCATCGATTCCTTTGATTGGTTATGGGCAACCAGCATATAGGATGCAAAGGTCATTGCCTCAAAGAATAAGAATAAAGTAAGAATATCCCCTGCAAAAATAGTTCCTAAAATTCCACTAAAGGTAATTGCCATCCATAAAGAAAATCGACTTCTGTGTCTTTCAATTTTCATGTAGTCTCTGGTGTATATTGTAACCATAAGCCAAAGAACACCGGAGGTTACTGCGAAAATAAATCCGAGCATATCCACTTTGAAATTCAGACCCAGTCCGAAAACACCTGGAATATGATAAAAAATCTTGTCTGCTGCGATTTGCGGATACATTGCTAAAATAACTATAAAGGTTACAAATGTTGTGTTAACAACCATTGAATCTCTTAAAACTTCCAGTTTTCTCGCTCCGATGTAGGCTTCCAGCGGGCCTCCGATTAAGGGTATGAAAATTGCAACTATCGGAAGGTAAGGGATGTTGTTTAGTAGATTAATAAAAGAGTCCGCAATAACAAACTTGAATCCTAAAAATTCGAGTCCCAGGGAGGTGCTTCCTGTACTGTACGCAGTAAGATAGACAAAAACTCCAACCAGAAATGCAGTTAGAATAAACACCAAGATACAATTTACACAAAAAGAATCAAGATGTTCACCGATCTTTTGAAATATACTTTTATTTCTTTGTTCATGTAGGTCTTTCATGTCTTTCTCCCTTCAGTTAAATAAAGGTCAATACTGCTTTTTCAATGATATTTAAAATAATTTGAGGGAAAAACCCAATCAGGACCACTAAGCCAGCAATAATTGCCATCGGTCCAATCATACTCTTCGGGATACCATCTCTCGTCATTTCTTCGCTTCCATCTTCCCTCGGCTTCAAAAATGCTGAGATAATAATGGGCAGATAATATACCGCATTTAAGAAACTGCTGATCAGGATAACAACCAAGTATAATGGTTGTTCAGCTTCGAGAACCGCTAATGCCAAATACCACTTGCTCATAAATCCACTCATGCCCGGTATGCCGATCATCCCCAAAGCAGCAATAGAAAATACTAACATCGTTATCGGCATCTCGTATCCTATTCCTGCAAGATCATCAACATTTCGTTTTTCTGTTTTGTAGATAATTGCGCCGGCACTAAGAAATAATGCAGTTTTCATCAAACCGTGAGAAATCACGTGGAACAATCCTGCTGTCAAACCGGCTGCAGTCCCCATTCCAATTCCGAGGAAAATGTAGCCTAATTGCGCAACACTGGAGTACGCTAATAAGCGCTTTATATCTTTTTGACCAATTGCAAAAACTGAACCTGCCACCATACCGACAGCAGCAAAATATGCAATAAAATTGTTTATTCCCAAGTTATCCAAGGTAATGTCTGCTCCAACCACCCTGAATACAATTTTTAATGAAACGAAAATATATACTTTCACAACCAAACCCGAAAGCAAAGCACTTGACGGTGTAGGCGCATTAGAATGCGCATCGGGCAGCCATGTGTGGAGGGGGAATACCGCGGCCTTGATCCCAAGTCCCGTTGCAATAAAGCCCAGAGCTAAAAGAATATTTGTCGGATATAATTCCCACGCTTCGCCGATCACATTTCCGATTTCATTAATGTTTAGATATCCCGTTGCCATGTAAAGAAGGGCGATTCCCAAGAGAAAAGAGATTGACGCAAGAGTATTCAGCATAAGATATTTAAACGCCGCCATATAATTTGCCTTTTTCCGTTTAATTGAAATTATCGCGCAGGAAGTCATCGCTAGAATTTCCATAAATACATATGTATTAAACAAGTCATTTGTAAAAGTAATCCCTACCATTCCCAAGAGCAAAAGAAATACTAAGCTGTAATACACAGGGATTTGCAATGGAAAAATTTCATGTTCTATGTCTCTTATTGAGTAGATAATAATTAAAAACGCCAAAAGAATAATAAAGAATGCCATAAATGTTGAAAACTCATCGATGTTAAATTGAATTCCGATTTTCGGATCCCAGTTCCCAATATTGTAAAGATAGGCACCATTCTGAAAGACATCAAAGAGCAGATACCCACTCATTAAAACCGCAAGGCTCATTATGCCAATGATCATCCTTTTCCCAATCCAGTTGAATTTCTTCATGATGAGAGGAGTGATGATTGCACCGATTAATAGAGTAATTAAGAGTATAAGAGGTAATTGTGTGCTATCCATTCGCCTGTTCACTCCTTGCTTCCATTATTTCATCGAGCTCTATTGTGCCATATGCTTCATATATTTTAATAATCAGGCTTAGAGCATATGCAGTGATACTCACAGCCACAACGATCCCTGTGAGAATCATAGCCGTTGGCAACGGGTTAACGTATGCACCCACAATCGGCTCTTTTACTGTTCCAAGGATCGGTGCTTTACCTCCGGAGACGTAGCCTACTGAAACCATAAATAAAAACACCGAAGTCTCCATAATATTTAATCCGATCACCTTTTTAAGAAGGTTCGGATGGGTGAGAACCGTATAAAGACCAATAACAAAAAGAGTAGCGGCCCCAACATAGTTGATTCGATCCAAAATCATTGTTAATAGCTCCATTAGTAATCCTCCTTTATAAATACATGGAAAAGACTAATCAGAGTTACCGCTACCTTCATTGCAATCCCTATGTTCACTAGATTCAATAAGTCCACCTTCACAACCTGTCCCATCTCTAGTGCATATGCTCCCGCTTCACGTAGCTTAAGCACATCATAACCCATAAAGATGGTTACAAATCCCATGAATAAGAAGCAAAGAAGAACTTCTCTTTGCCATTTAAAGATCCGGTTTGGAACTTTCTTTTCTGCTTTTTCAAGTCCAAATGCAATCGTATATAATACAAGAGCAGAACCCATAATCGCTCCTCCGGCGAAACTGCCTCCAGGGGAAACACTGGCATTCAAAATTATATATACGCCATAAAGGTAAATAAATGGTGTGACAATTCGTATGATCGTTTTAACGATTAAATCATCCATAATAAAACCCCTTTACCCTTCATTTGTTTCATTTTTAGGCTTGTTCCCTCGCAAAACCGAGATAACAGCAACAATTGATGTAAAAAGAACACCAGCTTCCAAAAACGTATCAACGCCCCGGTAATACTTTAAAACCGCTGTTACCGTGTTTGGTGACATCGTATCGTCAATCGCATTGTTTATATAATATTGGGCAACTTCATTCTGACTGGGATTATCAGGGTTCCCAATTGCAGGAAGCTCAAGAACACCGACAATCATTATTGCAAGCAGCCCACCTAAAATAAGAATGGATGAAAGTTTTTTCACTTTTCCAACCTCCTAATCCGACTTACTGTGGCAACCAAAAGGATTGTTGTAACCCCTGCTCCGATAGCAGCTTCTGTCAATGCAATATCCGGAGCCATAAGAATCAACCATAGAATCGCCATTACAAGACTGTAAGAAGCGAATATAATAATTGCACTAAGTAAATCCTTTGTACGTTCCACTGCTACAGCACAAACAATAAGAAATATGATTAGAATAATGTTTAGTATTTCCATAATACCCGCTCCTTATTCCAATGATTTTAGATCTGAGTTTTGTTTTTCACTGTTGTACTTGGATTTTGCAATAATATGGGCAGCTGTCGGGTTTGTGATCCAAATAAAAACGATCACAAGAATGCTTTTCACACTGATAATGCTGATGCCGTTATATAATGCGATGGCCAATAGAGCAAGTCCGGCACCCAAGGTATCGCATTTAGTGCTTGCATGCATTCTGGTATAGGTATCGGGCATCCTTATAAGCCCAAGTGTTCCAACGGCAAAGAAAAAGCCGCTGCTGACTAACAAAAGTACGATAAGAATCTGCATAATCATAATTTTCTCCCCTTAATAAAGCTTCCCTTTTTCTAAATATTTAGATACTGCAATTGTCATAACAAACCCGATCATAGCATAGACCAAAGCAACATCAATAAAACTCTCCTGACCGGTAAGAATTGATAAAAAAGCTATCAAGACTGCCACCTTCGTTGAAATTACATCAATGGCCACGACTCGATCAGCAGCTGTCGGCCCAGCATACGCCCTATATAAACAGATGAATGTGAGAACAGCTAAGAAAATGGTTGTTGCAAGGAAAACAGTATCCATCTATTTCACCTCCAGATGATCAACTGATTTTTCAATAATGCTGTCTTTAAGTCCTTCAGCAGCCTCGTTTGTCAGTGCGTGCACAAGAAAGCCCTCTTCATCTACATCCACCGTAAGCGTTCCGGGTGTAAGTGTAACCGAATTCGCATAAATCACTTTGTGAAGATCCTTTTTAAAAGTTTTTTTGACTTTCACAAAGGATGGTGAAATAGGCAAAGAAGGACTTAAAACAATTTTTGCTACCTGAATATTGGACTTTAGAATTTCGATAAGCATAATCAGAACAAATTTGAAAAAAAACATTAGTTTCCTTGGTTGAAATAGTGAAGTATCTTCCGTGCCATAAAGCATTGACCGGGAATATAACATAATAAGCACAGCTGCTCCGGATCCCACAAAAAGTATTTCGATAGAAATCCCTTGAGATAAAATAAGCCAAAAACCCAAAAGCAGCACAAAATAAAAGCCATGACTTACTGACAAACTTTTCATTCTTACACCTCCCGGACTGTTATTATTTTAACAACGCGTCCCTTTAAAAGTATTTTGAGTGCTTCCGCATCATTACAATCTCTATTGTACTCCTATTAATTTTAGATTTCAACACCAAATCCGGCAATTTCGATGATTCCCGACAAATCTTCATTTTTCTGATATTCAAATCCTTTGAATTTCAACATCGTTATTATTCCTTTTTAATAATCTTTATAAATTTCAAATATTAAGAATTCAACAAAAAAGCTCTATATTCAATGAAGAATATAGAGCTGGCTCTACGATTGTGTTGATTCAACTTTATTGCATGCGACTTGCGGTCCGTTGCGAGGCCTTTTCTTTTCTTTGCACGAAAGTCATCTCATAGGCCTTTTTCATTCCGATCCAGGTCAAGCAGGCAATTGCACCGATGACTCCCAATTTTCCCCCGACACCGAGGTAAACCGGCTGAGCTAGGATGAATACAACTCCCGTGATTAATCCAACAACTCCCATTTCCACCAGGCTAGGAACATTTTTTCCCGCTACCATGCCCGCATAGGAAGCTGTTGTCGCGACAACAGCCAATAGTGATCCGTTTTCAAAGAAGTGCGGCAGAAAAAGACCCGAAAGCAATACCACAACAGCAGATCCAAATACTGCACCTTTTTCCAGTTTAATACTGATAACATATGTTAACAATCCTGCCAAAATTGCAGTGATGACGATTTGAATGTTTTCCATTGAACTTTTCCCCTCCTATACAAACAGATTAAGTATGAACCGAGAAACCTGAACAGAGAATGCGGCAGTAGTTCCACCTTTTCCCCCAATTCCTGCAAAAACCTCCGCCGTATACATAAGAGTGATTCCCACAACCACGCCCGCAAGGCCCGCGGCTCCGATACTTGGCAGAACTGCACTTGAGGACATACCGACAAAAGAAGCTGCATAGGCGGCTCCGGCCAGTGGTCCCGGCAGGAAAATTGCCGCCAGCACACCCACAACACCATTGGAAATTATAGCGGAATAACCCATTTCATGTTGTATATACCATGTAATCACAGTAGCCACTACTGCAGCAGCAAATACCTTCAACTTGTTTTTATCAATTTTATCGAACATACTCTACCACCTTTCTATTTTTTCAATTCTTCGAAATGTTCCTTTAATCCTAATGCATAAAAAGCCGCAATTAAGGCGAATAATAAACCGTGGATTGCATAATCTGTCTCGATCACTGAAAGAATAATTAACGCAACGCCGGTGGCTACGAAAAGTCCAAATCCGATCATTTTTCTTGTCATCATTAACCCTCCTCTTATGTTTGTTAATTATTTATTATATAATTTCATAGTCTATTCTAACCCTTTGTCAAATGATTGTCAATTCTTATGCGTAAAATGGAATAAAAGAAGGCTCTATTCCAATTGTTGGGAATAGAGCCTTATGACCATCAATGTATATTAGCTTGAATAGGACCGGATAATATCTCTGCGACTAATTATTCCAACCAAAATTTTGTTTTTAACAACAGGAACACGATTAATGTTTTCTTTTGTCATTACGGTCGCAACATCCTCCACGGTCGCGTCTTCTTCTACAGTGATGACATCCTTCGTCATCACATCCTCTACTCGGTAGCCTACCATCTTTTTTAACTGCTGCTCAATTGTTTTTGTACTCTCTAAAAACACATATCCGTCCAAAATACTAAAAAACGTTGGGATTTTAAGCTTTTTACTTCGGTAGATCAAGTCTCCTTCAGTAACAATGCCAATCACATGATCCTTGTCATTCACAACAGGAACTCCACTGATATTTTGATCCATTAAAATTTTAATGACATTTTCTACCAAATCTTCTTTCTTCACACTAATAACGTTTTTTGTCATAATGTCCTTCGCCAACATGAGATCACTCTCCTCTGCATTTTATATGCTTTTTCATATATTACCCTAATTTATTCATCTTTAACAGAGTCCTCTCGCCTCTGTCCCTGATCAATAATTATAAGCATATAGACATAAATCAGAATGACGGATATAACTGCAGGAATGATGTTTATAAGGATTGGATCAGCAATCAGAAATTCAGAAACTCCCACTCCCACAAACAAATTCATGAACCATCCCAGAAGATTCAAAACCAGGAATGCACCTAAAACACTCCAAAATACAACTTTTCCCGATGAAAAGGCTTCTTTCAAGCCGTCCATCACACCGAGTCCTCTAACCACCATAGCCGGAAACCAGAGTTTAAGTAAAATATGTAAAGCGATTCCGGCAATCCCTCCTGCTAAAAAGATCAGAAAAAAAAGAATGACTGCTACTCCTTCATCAACTCGAGATCCTAAAAAGATTACAGCGATAGATACTATGCTGAAGATAATTCCGAAAAAAATCCACAATGCCAATTTGCTGATTCGATACAGAATATATTTTAGTCCATATTTCTTGAACTCTCGAAAAAGATGATAAAATTCAGGTTTTTCTCCATCAATTAATTGGTTTCGAATCATGCCGAAGGTTGCGGATTCCATAATCACGTTCATAATGACTCCAAAAAAAGTAACAAGGGCACTTAGACGAAGAAACTCCATGGTGGGTCCATAGAGATCATCCCACAAATCCTGAAAATTCAGAATCATATCCTGGTTCTCGATCAATTGATCCGTATCGATTACGTCCAAAAAAGATCCTGACATTTCGGCAAATATGAAAACCCCCAGTAAAGCCGGGATTGCTCGGGAAAGATAGAGCGGAAGTATGATTACCCAATTTGATCTCAGCTTATTAAAGCTTTCTTTAATATAGTTCATGATATCCCTCCTTAAATACTCATTATAATCAATTTTTACCCTTTTGTCACCGTCCGGATTGGGTATAATGTTATGTGAAGAAGAATAATGAAGAAAGGATGTGCAGATCATGGAATATAAAAACTTTATAAATGGAAAATGGGTCGATGATCATCATCAAAATCATTTCCCTGTATACAACCCCTCAACGGGGGAAATATTGGGGAATGTACCGAAAATATCAAAAGAGCAGGTTTCAGAGGCAATAGACAGCGCTTCAGCTGCGTTTCCCGCCTGGTCAAAACTGACCGCTGAAAAAAGGGGGAAATATCTTAAAAGGCTTTATCAGCTGATCCTGAATCATAAAAATGAGTTGGGTGAGTTAATTACCCTTGAGCAGGGCAAACCTCTTAAAGAAGCAATTGGTGAAGTTGTATACGGGGCCGGGTTTGTGGAATGGTATAGTGAAGAAGCTAAGCGAATTCGTGGTGATATGCTTCCCTCTTCCCATACCGACAAGAGAATTATGGTTATCAAACAGCCCGTTGGAGTCGTTGCGGCCATTACTCCCTGGAATTTCCCTTTTGCCATGATCACTCGTAAAATTGCACCTGCACTCGCCGCAGGCTGTACAGTAATTATAAAGCCCGCAAGCCAAACCCCGCTTTGTGCAATTAAATTGATTGAATTGCTGGATGAAGCCGGTTTTCCTAAGGGTGTAGTCAATCTGGTCACTGGTGACTCGAAAGAAATTGGTGAAACTTTTCTGGAAGATTTTCGAGTCCGTAAAATTACCTTTACAGGATCGACTGCAGTGGGAAAACACCTCTATAAATCCTCAGCTGCCACCATGAAACGTTTATCTCTGGAGCTTGGGGGGCATGCTCCCTTTATACTTTTCGACGATGGAAACATGAATAATGCAGTAGCTGGAGCAATTGCATCAAAGTTCAGGAACTGTGGACAGGTTTGTATCGCCTCTAATCGTTTTTACATTCATTCATCAATCAGAACCGAATTTATTGAAAAACTGGTCACAGGAATTCAACTGCTTAAGCAGGGTGATGGCTTAGAGAAAGATATTGACCTGGGACCTTTAATTGATGGAAAAGCTTACGAAAAGATTTCCAGCCAGATTAAGGATGCAGTAAGTAAAGGTGCTGTAATCGAATGCGGCGGTAAAGGAAAGTCACCTGATCACCCAGGAAATGGAGGGTATTTTTACGAGCCTACTGTACTCAGCAATGTAACACCAGACATGAAAATTTATCAGGAGGAAACTTTCGGACCTGTATTGCCGATTATTGAATTCAAAAACGACAATGAGGTCATTGAAATGGCCAATGCAACAACCTATGGTCTTGCAGCCTATTTATATTCTGAAAGCCTTTCCCGAGGAATTCAGGTTTCGGAAGCTCTTGAGTATGGAATCGTCGGATTGAACGACGGTGCACCTTCTTCTGTACAGGCTCCTTTTGGAGGTTTTAAAGAAAGCGGCCTTGATCGTGAGGGTGGTCACTATGGGATCGAACCTTTCCTTGAAACAAAATACATTTCCATCGGTCTCTAAATAGATAAAATATCAGTCTATGGGTAAATTAACTAGGCAATTACTATGCATCATGAGAGGAGAATTAACATGTCAAGAGAAAATATTACAATGAAAGGAAATCCCCTTACTTTATTAGGAAAAGAAATCAAAGTCGGAGATAAAGCACCGGAGTTTACTGCTCTTACCAAAGAAATGAAGCTTTTCGGTTTAAAGGATATGGATGGGAAGAACAAAGTAATCAGCATCATGCCTTCCATCGATACAGGTGTTTGCTCCTTACAGGGAATTCGCTTTAATGAAGAAGCCAAGGACTTAACGAGTACCATCACAGTAACAATTTCCATGGATCTTCCCTTCGCTCTGAATCGCTATTGTGAAAATAAAGGAATCGATAATGCAATTACATTGTCGGATCACAGAGATGCATCTTTCGGAATGACCTACGGTTTCTTGGTTGAAGAATCCCGCCTTCTTGCTCGAGGTGTCGTGGCTATTGATAAGGAAAATATTGTTCGTTATGTTGACTATGTGAAGGAAAATAGCGAACAGCCGGATTATGAAAAAGCTTTAAAAGTAATTAAAGACTTGGATAAACAGTAATCCTTTCTTTCACAACAAAAAAAGTGCTTAACCCTCAATGGGTTAAGCACTTTTATTTTTCATAAGTATAATCCCGTGGGATCAATCCTGATTTAAAACGTTACCGATCGCCCACTTCGCCATCGTTAATTTAATCTTATCAGCTCCTACTTCAATAATGACGATATCTTCCTTCACAGAAATAATTTTACCGTGAATACCGCCAATGGTTGCAACCTCATCGCCAATTTTAAGGTTGCCTCTCATTTCCTTAATCTTTTTTTCCTTCTTTTGTTGAGGTCGGATAATTAAAAAATAAAATATGGCTAAAAAACCTAACATCAACAGTAATCCTGAATACTCCATTGTCATCCTCCTTTTCATTTGTTCTATTACATTTTAAACCATTTTGGAAAAAAATCAAATGGTAATACTCAAGTTTATCAAAATAGTTTTTAAATTTTTCAGAATATCTGATACAATAACGATGAGATAGAGTATTTTTATTGATTGGAGGTACCGCTATGGAGAAGAATTTTATCGAAAAATCCCACCATCGAAGCAAGGCTTTTGGAGTAAATGACGATCGTATACAAAGCTCAAAGATTTTGAATGTTGAAGCCCTTGAAAAAAAACTGCAAAACAATAAAAATCTTATTGCACTGGCCGAGCCTGTGATCAATCGCTTGTATAATTTTGTTAAGGGTTCAGGCTTTTTTGGAATTCTCACCGATGCCAGCGGTTGTATTCTTAATATTATGGGTGACGAGAACGTGCTTGAAATCGCTTTCAGCTTAGAAATGGTTCCCGGAGCATATATGAGTGAAAAACACATTGGCACTAATGCAATGGGGACTGCCTTGTGGGAGGAAATGCCTGTGCAGATCTCCGGTGAGGAGCATTTCGTGAAAGTATACCATCGCTGGACCTGCTCAGCTGCTCCCATAAAAGATCCAAAAGGGCAAATCGTCGGCACCCTTAACTTGACGGGTTTTAGTGATCTTGTCCATCCCCACACCCTTGGTATGGTTGTATCCGCAGTTCATTCTATTGAACTTGCTTTAAATTATCAACAGGCACAGGATAAATTGCTTTGGGCAAAACAGCAATCTTCAACGATTATAGACTCCATACCAAAAGGAATCATCACCATTAGCCCGAAAGGGTATATTAAATCCTTGAATCGAAAAGGTGAGCGGATTGTCGGGACAAAGCAGGAGCAGCTCATTGGAACTCCTGCAAAAGATTTTTTCCAGTCCTGGAATAAGATTGAAGAGCTGTTTTCCCACGAAAAACTAAAACAGAAATTCAAGACAACAATCCATCATGATGGAAGAAATCTGGAAGTGATTGTGGAAGTTTATCCAATATATGATAATCAGGAAAAAACCAACGGAATGATTTTTATTATAACGGACATTCCTGAAATTCAAAAGCACAATACCACCAGGAAAAACAAAATGTACACCTTTGATCGGGTAATCGGCCGCAACAAAAAATTTCTTAATACTCTGGAGTATGCAAAGCAAATAGCAAACAGTCCTTCCACAGTTTTAATAACAGGAGAAAGCGGAACAGGTAAGGAAGTTTTTGCTCAATCCATCCACTGTGCCAGCGATCGGCATGATCAGCCCTTTGTTGCACTGAATTGCGGTGCAATTCCTAAAGATTTAATTGAGTCCGAACTCTTTGGTTACGAAGAAGGCGCATTTACAGGTGCAAAACGGGGAGGAAATATCGGAAAGTTTCAGCTGGCCAACAATGGCACTCTTTTTCTTGATGAAATCGGTGAGATGCCCCTGTTTATGCAGACGAACTTGTTAAGAGTCCTTGAGGATCGTGAATTTTATAAAATCGGAGGAAACAAAAAAATTCCTGTGAATATAAGAATTATTGCAGCCACGAATAAGGATTTAAAAGAAGAGGTTGAGAAAGGGAATTTTCGAAAAGATTTATATTACAGGCTGAATGTTCTTCCCCTCTATTTAGCTCCGCTCCGAGAGCGTAGAGATGATATCCCTCTGTTTCTCGATTATTTTATGACCACAAAGTCCCTACAGCTCGGCAAAGAACCGATTGCTTTGTCAAAAATAAAAATGGACGAGCTGGTTCATTATCATTGGCCGGGAAACATCCGGGAGTTGGAAAATGTTATTGAACAGATGGTCAATTATCAACAAAGTATTTCTCTTGAGGACGAGTCTTTACCCTCACCTCCACCTCTTTCTAACAACATTTCAAAAGGAGTTAAAAAGAGATTCAACCAACATGATTCATTAAAATCTCTTGAAGACATGGAGAAGGAACTGATCGAACAAACCTTAGATTATTATGATCATAATATTACTTTCGCAGCAAAATCCTTGCAAGTGGGAAGAAACACATTGTATCGAAAAATAAAAAAATATGGAATTTCCCTTTAATTCAGTGTTCCATTTTAGATCTGTGTTCTGTTTTAGACCATTTGTATTTTCTGCATGTTCCATATAGGACCACTTATTGTTTACTGATAAGTGGTTCTTTTTCTTCCGACAGAAGGTATAAAAAGGAATTTGTGTCTGAATATTTCAACACTTCATTGTATTACCTTGCCAAATTTGAATTTCTTGATTAAATAATCCCTTCAACTTTATATATTTGGCATAAGTCTTGCACATAATTACTGTGTAGGCAAAGTTTTAAAACTATCTAAGGAGGGAATAACATGTACGGTTATCGCGGAAAAATTTTACGGATTAATTTGGACGACAAAAGCATCAAAAAAGAAGATTTAAACATGGAATGGGCAAAAGCTTACTTAGGAGGTAGAGGTCTTGCCACGAAATATTTTTATGAAGAAGTCGACCCGATGGTGGATGCCCTTAGCAAGGAAAATAAGCTTATTATAGCTACAGGACCCTTAAGCGGCACCCCTACTCCAACCGGTGGACGCTATATGGTGATTACAAAATCTCCTCTAACGGATACCATCGCTTCTTCAAACTCCGGTGGTCGATGGGGAGCAGAGCTTAAGTTCGCAGGATACGATATGATTATTTTAGAAGGTAAATCAGACACACCTGTGTATATCGATATTCAAGACGATCAAGTAGAAATTAAAAATGCTGATCATCTTTGGGGTCAGGTAGTTTCAAAAACTACGGAACTTCTTAACAAAGAAGTGGGAGAAAAATCCAAAATTCTTACAATCGGTCCCGCAGGAGAAAAACTTTCCAGAATTGCTTCAGTGATGAATGATGTCGACCGAGCTGCAGGCCGATCCGGCGTCGGCGCTGTAATGGGTTCAAAAAATGTCAAGGCGATTTCAGTTCGCGGCACAACCAAACCGGAAGTTCATGATAAAGAAGCGCTAAAGGAAGTTGTTTCCACAATGAATAAGCAGATTAAAGACAACGGAGTTACCGGTGAAGGACTGCCTACCTACGGTACTGCTGTACTTGTTAATATTATTAATGAGCTGGGCGCATTCCCGACAAACAATTTCCAGACCGGAGTATTTGACAAAGCTGAAGAAATCAGTGGAGAAACCCTTGCTGAAAAATATCTTGTAAAACGAACAGGATGTTACGGATGCCCAATAGCATGCGGCCGTCACTGTAAAGTCGATGATCTTGAAGCCGGCGGGCCGGAGTACGAAACAATTTGGGGATTTGGAGCAGACTGTGGAGTATCAGACTTGGGAAATATTATTAAAGCCAATTACTGGTGTAATGAAATGGGTCTTGATACGATCTCTGCATCTACAACAATTGCTGCAGGCATGGAGCTTTATCAGCGTGGCCTTATTAAAGACGATGAGTTGGATGGAACTCCTCTTGAATTCGGTAATTCTGATGCCATTATTGAATGGACAAAGAAAATGGGACTTAGAGAAGGACTGGGAGATAAACTGGCAGAAGGATCCTATCGTTTAGGAGAATCCTATGGGGCAGCAGATGTTTCCATGGCGGTAAAAAAGCAGGAGTTGCCGGCATATGATCCCCGCGGAATTCAAGGACAGGGGCTTGCCTATGCAACATCTAACCGAGGCGGATGTCATGTACGGGCGTATCTGATTTCTCCTGAAGTACTTGGTCTTCCTGAAAAACTGGATCGTTTCGAGTTGGACGGTAAGCCACAATGGGTGAAAACTTTCCAGGATTTAACCGCATCCATTGATTCTTTAGGACTCTGTTTATTTACCTCCTTTGCTATGGGAGCCGGGGATTATGCAGCAATGTACAACCCTGTAGCAGGTACAGACCATACAGCCGACAGCATCCTTGAAACGGGAGATCGAATCTGGAATATTGAGAGACTCTTTAATATGAAGGCCGGACTCAAAAAAGAAGATGATACCCTTCCCAAGAGACTCTTAAAAGAAGCATTGCCTGAAGGAGGTTCAAAGGATCGCCTTGCACTTCTTGATCAGATGCTCCCTGAATATTATCAGTTGCGTGGATGGGATGAAAGCGGAGTGCCCACTGAAAGCAAGCTGAAAGAATTAGGTGTATAATTTTAATACAGGTTTAGTGTAGATAATGGATATTAAGCAATAAACGGAGAGAGCCTAAACGCTCTCTCCCTCTTTTAAAGTGTCTGTGTGTTTACAGCATTGAAATAGAAAGGGATGATCAGGTGAAACTTACAATCAAGCTCTTTGCTACGCTTCGAGAAGGCAGAGGAAAAATTCTGGAAGATGAATATCCTGCTGATACCACCCCGAAAGATATTCTCGCCTCCCTTAAAATTGAAGAAAAAGATGTGGCCATTCTCCTCGTTAACGGAGTAGACGGCGAACTGGACAAACCACTGAACGATGGAGACACTCTTTCGATTTTCCCTCCGGTCGGTGGTGGCTAGCAGCTTTATTTTTAGACAATAAGAAAAACCCTCTTGCAATGATTTACTGAAAACCATTGTAAAAGGGTTTTATTTTTATTCTTCTGGTAAAAGGAGTTCCTCACCGATATAAATCGGTTCATCCTCCCCTTTTTCATTGTATTCCCGAATTTTTTCAACCATGGAGGAATCATTGTAATAACGCATTGCAATTGCGTACAACGTATCACCTTCCACAACAACATGCACTTGTTCAGAATCAGCAGAAGGTTCTTCGGACGTCTCTTCCTCTTCAGGATCTTCGTCAGTAATAGCTTCAGTATCCTCCTCTGTATCTTCCTGATCTTGTTCTTCATCATCGGACTCAATTTCATCGTTTTCTTCATCGATTATTCTTTCTTCATCTTGCCCATTGTCATCAATAACAGAACCATTTATTGCCGTTTCCTGCTCCCGGCCTGTCAGGCGCTCTCTCAAACCTCGAAAAGTTGTCATAGCAGCAATAATCAGAATCAAAGAGAGGAAAAGTATGGCAACTGCAATCAATTTGTTTCTGTTCATTTGCGCTATTCCTGTTTTCTTAAAGAATTTACCCTTTTTTTTGACCGGGGCTGAAGCTTTTGCAGTATGCTCTTTTCTATTGCTTTCCTGGAACTTGGAAAACAGCGCTTGACTTTCATTAAACCGTTCCTCCAAAATTTTCTCCCGTTCCAGCTCTTCTTCCGTTCTCTCTATTTCTTCCTCATCGGACAATAGATCATTTAAGTCTGCCGCGGTTTTCTCATGTCCGTTTCTCAGAGGACTTGGGACAATCGGATCATCCTGAAAAACCTTTGCTTCCGATCTGCGCTCTTTTTGTAAAAAATCCTCTTTTTCCAGATGATCAATTTCACCATTCTCAGAGTTTTGATTCGAATCAATTTCTTCATCAATTTCTTCATCATTTTCTTTAGCAGGATAAGCGGCAATCTGCTTATCGCTTATAACATCCTTTGCTGCATTGACAATTTCCACCACTTTAACCCCAAGCAGGGTTAAATTATCATGACCCTCATAGAGTAGCGCTTCCCTCAATCCTTCCTTTACCGCATCCTTTAAAGGATATTCTTTGAAGATTGATTTGAAGATCTCCTCCTGGGTTGGTTGATATACCTGATCCGTTGATAGGAAATACAGGTCGTTCTCTTTTAACTGAAAGGCTTCAGAAAAGCTCAAAACCTCTTTTACAGGGTACTCTCTACAGTAGAATCCTTTTGAATCCCGGAAGGATACTTCATGAATTTCGTCGTTTCTTTGAATAAAAAGCCCCCTGTAACCAAGTGAGAAGCCAATGAGGATGTCACGATCAATGATGATCCCGATCATTTTTGCACCTAAAGGAACTTCCTCATTTCCCTCCGGTGTGATGAAATCCGCATCCATCTTATTGAATTTTTCCAGACCTTTTTCAAGGTGTTTTTCCAGAAGCTTCATTTTCTCATCCAATGAAAGTTCGGGATTTTCCTCAATATCCAAGTGATAACGACTAAGAGCATCGATTGCATAAAAAGCGGCTTTTTCACCAAGCTCTCCTTCTATGCTTCCCCGTGCAATTGCATAAACACTTTGCTGAAAACTGTGCCTGGTGAACTTCACTGTCGAATCCTTTTTTTGGTGCAAGTCCATGTACTGCCCGTTCAGGTAGAACTTGTCTCGATTTCCTTGGAGTACATTGCCCTTATGACTTGCTACCGAGGCTTCAATTTTTGCAAATTCATCCATTCCCTTCACCCTCTTTATTTATTCTAGAGCTTTCTTGGCAAGCTGATCTGCCAGCTCATTATATTCATCGCCTGAATGGGCTCGAACTTTAATAAATTTGACAGGAAAGCGGTCAGCAATCTTCTCAAGATAGTATTTCCTGTAATTCATCGTCCCCTCTTGTTTTGCTTTCCATTCTCCGGTGCACCATTTGGCAATACCTTCATAGTCATGATAGATCCAAAGCTCTTTGAACTTCCCTTCATTTTTCAGGGCAAAGGCCATAGCGTATTGTGCGCCGAGAAGCTCTCCTGCAACGTTTCGCATATGTGCCAAATCCTCACGGTCTCCTTTTTTTGAAAAGTGAAGCTCTTTACCGTTTATGATTAGAACAACACCACAACTATACTCCATTTTCTCCTTATTGAAACTGCCATCAACGTAGGCTTTAAGAATATTTCTCTCTCTATTAGTATGTTTCGACATAGTCGGAGTTTTTTCCTTTTTCATCGCTGATTTTTTCTCGGAATTATTGGAAAAATATGCTTTTGCTTCCTCAAGTGTTACAAACCCTTTATATTCTGCATTAGGGAATCTTTTTATTTGTTCTTCACATTCCTTCCAAGTGGTATAAATTCCCGGAACCATTCCAACTTTTACAGCATAATAGTTTTTCTTTGCCATCTTCTCACCTGCTTTTCAACAGTTCTTGTGCTACTCTGACTCCATCCACCGCTGCAGAAATAATGCCTCCCGCATAACCGGCTCCTTCTCCTGCTGGATAGAGTCCTTTTATCGACGACCGGAAGTTCTCATTCCGTTTTATCCGAACGGGGGAGCTGCTTCGTGTTTCCACGCCTGTCAGGATACTGTCAGCATCTGCAAAACCCTTTAGTTTATGATCCATATGAGGTAAAGCCTCTTCAATTGCTTTAGACACATATTCCGGGAGAATCCTTCGAAGATTTGTGCCTTTCACTCCCGGAAGATAAGAAGGCTGGACTTTGCCAATTTCAGAGGTTTCCTGATTTAATAGAAAGTCTTCAACTCTTTGAACTGGAGCATAGTAATTTTTTCCTCCCAGTTCAAACGCCTTTTGTTCCAATTCTCGCTGAAGCTGAAATCCCGCAAGAGGATGCTCCCCGGGAAAATCCCTTGGATCAATTCCAACAAGTAAAGCTGCGTTTGCATTGACCTCATTTCTTTTATAACGACTCATCCCATTGGTGACTAAACGATTCGCTTCCGAAGAAGCTCCGATGACTTCTCCTCCCGGACACATACAGAATGTATACACCCCGCGACCGTTCCTGCATCGATGCGACAATTTATAATCAGAAGCTCCCAACTTCGGATTTCCGGCATATTTCCCATACTGGACTTTGTCAATTTCTTTTTGCAGATGTTCAATCCTGACGCCAAGGGAAAACGGTTTTTGCTCCATGAAAACTCCCCGCTCATGAAGCATTTCTAGGGTATCTCTTGCGCTATGGCCTAGAGCAAGTATAATTTGATCACTTCTGATTTCATAATCATCATTTACAATCAATCCTCTAACTTCATGATCCTCAATGATGAGATTCGTTAATTTATGCTGAAATCGCACCTCCCCCCCCAAGGAAACAATCTTTTCCCGTAAATTTCTTACAACAATCTTAAGAATGTCCGTGCCAATATGGGGTTTGTTAAGATAGAGGATTTCCCTCGGTGCCCCTGCATTCAAGAGTTCTTTCAACACAAATCCGCATCGGGTATCATTAATCTGAGTGGTCAGTTTTCCATCAGAGAAGGTTCCCGCTCCCCCTTCACCAAATTGTACATTGGATTCCTCATCAAGCTTCCCGGTAATCCAAAACTTGTCCACATCGACAGCACGCTCATCAACCCTCTTTCCTCTTTCCAAAAGAATAGGGTTTTTACCCCCAAGTGCCAAAATCAATGTGGCAAACAAACCTGCAGGTCCAGAGCCCACTACAACAGGCCGTTGATCCTCCGCTATACTGCCAACAGGGAATTCGATCTCATCAGCACCTTGGTTCTCACTGATTTTTTTTAGCTGAATTCTTTTCTTTCCTGCCATTTGACGATAGGTTTTTTCTTCATTTTTTACTTTTACGTCAAAACTATAGACAAATAAGATTTTGTTCTTTCTTGCATCGAGGGATTTCCTGTGAATTTGAAAGTCAAGCAGTTCCTCCTCTTTTAGATTAAGAGCGTAACATATTTCTTTTTTCAGATCTTCCTTCTTACGAAGATCAACTGTAATATTTGATAAGCGCAGCATAATTCACCTCGGTTTGATTTCATAGTTTCCTCAATATTATACACCATGAAGAACATTCTTTACACTATATTCCTCCATCTATTTAGATTCTTTCCCTGATCTTCAAAACTATGATAAAATGATGGATACGAAGAAGTTAGGAGGGACATCATGCAAGAGTCATTACTGCCCGTTAAAAAGCATGAAGCTATAGCAAGAGGATGGGAACAGCTTGATTTTATCATCATAACCGGGGATGCCTATGTGGATCACCCTTCATTTGGCACTGCAATTATTTCCCGCTTTTTGGAGGCGGGAGGGTATCGTGTAGGCATTATAGCTCAACCTGACTGGAAATCAGATGTTGATTTTCAAGAGTTCGGAAAGCCAAAATACGCTTTCTTTGTCACTGCCGGCAATGTGGATTCAATGGTGAACCACTATACCGCATCAAAAAAAAGAAGGAGAAAGGATGTCTATTCTCCCGGCGGCAAAGGATTTCAAAGACCGGATCGTGCAACAATTGTATACACCAATCGATTAAAAGGAATCTATAAAGATACGCCGATCATTCTTGGGGGCATTGAAGCAAGCCTTCGACGACTGGCCCACTATGACTATTGGGATAACACAGTTCGCAGGTCTCTCCTGCTGGATGCTAAGGCCGATATGATCGTATACGGAATGGGGGAAAAAACTGTTCTGGAAGTTGCCGAATCTTTGGAGGCGGGTATACCAATGGAACACCTCACCTATCTGAGAGGAACTGTTGTGAAATCAACTTCTCTTGACTCCGTCAGTGATTACATTCTTTTGCCTTCTTTTCATGCTATTAGTGAAAGCAAGGAGTTATATGGGAAGAGTTTTATGAGTCAGTATCAAAACACGGATTCGATTAACGGTAAAACCCTTGTTGAAGCCTACGATGATGTCTATATTGTTCAAAATCCTCCCCGGGAAACCTTATCTCAGGAAGAGTTTGACCAGATCTACCGACTCCCTTTTACAAGAAAGGCGCACCCTGAATATGATGAATCGGGAGGGATTCCTGCCCTATCAGAAGTCAAATTCAGCATTATCAGCAACCGAGGATGTTTCGGCGGCTGCAGCTTCTGTGCCCTGACCTTCCATCAAGGCAGAAAAGTTCAGTCCCGAAGCAAAGAGAGCATCCTTGATGAAGGACGTTTGATTACTAAAATGAATGATTTCAAAGGGTATATTCACGATGTAGGCGGTCCCACAGCAAACTTTCAGGCACCGGCCTGCAAACATCAGGAAAAATATGGAGTCTGCAAAACCAAGCAATGTTTGCATCCTTCTCCCTGCAGGGAGCTGAGGGTTGGTCATCAGGAGTACCTGAATACTCTAAGAGCATTACGCTCTCTCCCCGAAGTGAAGAAAGTATTCATTCGTTCAGGGATTCGTTATGATTACCTCATGTATGATGAAAACCGGACTTTTTTCAGAGAATTAATCCGCCATCATATCAGCGGACAATTGAAAGTTGCGCCGGAGCATGTTTCTCAGTCTGTTCTGGAAAAAATGGGAAAACCGAAGTTTTCTGTTTATCAACAATTTAAAAACGAATATGAGCGGGAAAATATACGGGCCGGTAAAGACCAGTATCTCGTACCGTATTTTATTTCCGGCCATCCCGGTTCCAGCCTGGAAGATGCAATTGAGTTGGCGGAGTATATCAGAGATCTCGGCTATATGCCTGAACAGGTACAGGATTTTTATCCAACACCGGGAACTCTCTCCACCTGCATGTACTACACGGGGATTGATCCAAGAAACCAAACCGAAGTTCATGTCCCGAAGAGTCCTGAGGAAAAAGCCATGCAAAGGGCTTTGATTCAGTTTCGAAATCCAAAAAATCGTCATCTGGTTCGTAAAGCACTCTTAAAAGCAAATCGTCCTGACCTGATTGGAAAACATGGAAAAGCACTGATTCCCGAATAAGAAAAGGATCCTACGGAGAGTAGGATCCTCTTTTGATTTTAGAAAAAACCCTCCATAAAAGACTTGGCATTATCAGGATTAAGGTCTCTTTTTACAAGGGAAGGCTGATCTTTCAAATACTCGATTCCTTCCAGAAAAGAAGGTTTCTCTTTCTTATAGATGACACCGATGGGAATTCCGTCATCATATTCCTGAGATTTTTGAAAAGCGGCGATTTTATCCGTTGGATCATAATCGTCATCCAATTTATAAGTATTCTCTTTATACCATTTAAAGGTATTAATTTTGTTAAAGACAACGCATGGCTGAAAGATGTCGACCAAAGCATATCCCTTGTGCTGAATGGCTTCCTTCATGATCTTAACCATGTGTTCCTTGTCACCCATAAACGTACGGGCAACAAAGCTGCAATCAAGAGAAATGGCAAGTGCAATTGGGTTGAAAGGCTCAAGCTGGACTCCTTCGGTTTGTATCCCTGTGACATGACCCTGTCGTGTGGTCGGAGAAGCCTGACCTTTTGTTAAACCGTAAATTTGATTATCATGGACAAAATGAGTGATGTCCGGATTCCTTCTGATATTATGAATCAAATGGTTTCCGCCCTCACCATAAGAGTCTCCGTCACCGGAATGAATAATCACTGTAAGATCGGGATTAGCAACCTTAATTCCCAATGCAGGTGGTATAGATCGTCCGTGTAATCCGTTAAAACCATTAGCATTTATATAATGCGGAAGCTTTGCTGCCTGACCGATACCTGAGCAGACAACAACTTCATGGGGGTCTTTCTCCAGCTGGTCAAGGGCTTCTTTTATTCCCTCCAGCAATCCGTGATTTCCGCAACCGGGGCACCACGCTTTTTCTTCCTGACAATGAAAAGGGTTTTGTCGATCCATCAGATTACCTCCTTTACTCGAGCAATAACTTCTTCTAAATCAATTTGTCTTCCGTCAAACTTCAAAATTGACTCATCAAAGGATATACCGGTCTCCTGACGAATCAGTTTCGCCAGTTGACCCGTGTAGTTCTGTTCAACATTGATGGTTTTTTTCGCGTATTTCCGTTTTTCATTAAACGCTTTACGGGGTAATGGATACAAATCTCCAAAACTAAGGGCTCCTACAGAAACACCTTCATGATTTAGAGTTTCTACAGCCTCCTTTAATACACCGTAAGTGCTTCCCCACCCAACAAGAAGGGTTTCGGGTTCTTCGCTTCCCATGTACCATGGTTCTTCAACTTCTTTTTCCAACATACTCAACTTTGACATTCTTTTTTCCACCATTTTTACTCTGACTTCCGCAGACTCGGTAATATTGCCATTTTCATCATGCTCATCACTATCCGAAAGAACCGTCTGTCCTTTAACCATTCCGGGAACAATTCTTGGAGAGATACCGTCTTCCGTAAATTGATAGCGTTTATACTCTCCTACATCATACCCTTCACCATTATCCAGGTTTCTTTCAATGGCCACTTTATCAAAATTGTAAGGATTGATGGTTTGATTTGCATCAGCCAGATATTGATCATTAAGAATGATGACCAGAACCTGATATTTTTCAGCGAGATTAAATGCTTTCGCAGTTTTATAAAAGGCTTCTTCAGCATTCCGTATAACGGTAATCATACGGGGAATTTCTCCATGGGAAGCTGTAAGAATAAAGCTTAAGTCACTTTGTTCCGTTCTGGTGGGAAATCCGGTTGCAGGGCCGGGTCTTTGAACATTCGCAACCACCAATGGAGTTTCTGTAATTCCTGCAAGACCTAATGCTTCGGTCATAAGAGAGAAGCCCCCTCCCGAAGTCCCGGTCATTGATCGTATTCCTGCATATGAAGCCCCTATTGCCATATTGATGGCTGCAATTTCGTCCTCCGCCTGCTCAACAACAATCTTTGCTTCCCTCTGATTTGAGGCAAGAAAATTCATAATGCTGGTGGAAGGAGTCATAGGATATGCGCTGTAAAAGCTCACTCCTGCCGCCATAGCTCCAAGGGCAATTCCCTGGTTAGCGTTGATTAAAATCTTCTGTTCCTGCTCTTCGGGTTTTGCAATAGAGAAATGATCCATGTTTATTTCATAACCCTGAAGGATGGCTTTATGATTTACTTCAAGTATTTCATCCTTAAAATATTTACCTAAAACTTTTTTGCCGATTTTGAGATCCAAATCATAAATCCTGATTAATGCACCTAGGAATACTGTGGTAAACACTTTTGGATTTCCAACCTCTTTTGCCCCCTTTTTTACAGGAAGATAAATAACTTTCCGGTGAGCCTCTCCAATCCTTTCCCGCAGATCCTCATCGGCAAAAATGATTCCATCCTCAGTTAAACGATCCTGATGTTCTTTTACTGTGATTTCATCAAAGGCAACAAGGAAATCCAAAGTCGATTTATGACAGTAGACAGGCTTTGTACTGAACCGGATTTGGATAAAATTGTGCCCTCCCCGAATCCTGGACATATAGTCCTTGTTGGAAAAGATTGAGTAGCTGCACCTTTGCAGTACTTTTTCCAGCAACGTTCCAAGAGTATCAATCCCCTGACCTGCTGATCCGCCAATCAATAAATTATAATCCATAGAAACACTCCTCTCCTTCTTTCAATAATTTATGTTCATTTATAGATTCATCCTTCGAAAAACTTCTCCGATCGATCCTTGTATCACAAGGTCGGCTTTCTGATCGTATAACGTTGTTTCTTTATTGATGATAACCATATCCGATCCCCGGAAAAACTCGATGAAACCTGCTGCGGGATAAACAACTAAGGATGTCCCTCCAATAATCAAAGTGTCTGCATTAGAAATAGCATTAATGGCTTTGTCAATCACTTTGATATCAAGAGGTTCTTCATAAAGAGTCACATCCGGTCTAACCATTTTACCACAGACATTGCAGATTGGAACGTTATTATCCTCAAGAATTTTTTCCAGATGGTATTCTTTTTTACACTCTGTACAATAATTCCGATAAATCGATCCATGAAGTTCCAAAACGTATTTGCTGCCTGCCTTTTGATGAAGACCATCGATATTCTGTGTGATAATTGCCTTTAACTTCCCTGCCTTTTCCAGCTTTGCTAATCCATAGTGAGTTTCATTGGGTAAAGCATCGGGATGAATAAGATTTTGTCGGTAGTATTGAAAAAATACTTCAGGTTTTTTCCGAAAAAAACTTCGACTTAGAAGAATTTCAGGTGATAAGCCTTTTTCATTCCACTGATTGTAAAGTCCATTTCTTTTGCTTCGAAAATCAGGAATGTTACTTTCTGTTGATGTTCCTGCACCTCCAAAAAAAACAATTCGATTCGAGCGGAGAATGATTTCATTTAATTGATCAATTTTTTCCTGGGGAATCTTCATCGTAGTCACCTCCTTCTTGTACATGTACCCTATTTGGTAATCATTTTAACGGGAAAAATTAAAAAACCGACACCTTTGATCAATCAAAGATGCCGGGTAGGCCGATTAACTATTTTAATGCAATAAGCCCGGCGAGAGTCCCTCTCAAATTCCCTTGAACACGATGACTGTAAAACTCATCAGAGTTGCATTTTGTGCACCGATGAGTCTTAACGACATTGTTTCCAGGCACTCCCGCCTCTATTAATTGCTGTTTGTTTAGTCCCCAAAGGTCAAGAAGATACTTCCCCTCACTCAATGGTTTAATATATTCACTTAATCCTTTCAGCTTGTTATAAAATAAAATAGCAACATCCTCACCTATTTCATAGCAACACGGACCGATTGACGGTCCGATTCCTGCAACAACATGCCTTGGATTAGTTGAAAATTCTTCATTCATTTTATGAACCATTTTCTTCCCAATAGAATTCAGTGTGCCTTTCCATCCGGAATGGGCAATTCCTATGGCCTTATTCTCCGGGTCAAAAAAGAAAAGAGGGACACAATCTGCATGATGGGTAACTAAGCCGATCCCGCGCTCATTTGTAACCAAACCATCAATTGATGAATAGTCTTGCCTTGTAACAATACCTTTCCCCCGGTCTATGCTGCTTACCCTTTTGATCTGATCGCTATGGGTTTGGTCGCTCAAAACCAGATCATCAGGTGTCAAATCGAAAACCGAAGCAAACCGGTGATAATTTTCCAGCACAAGATCGTCATGATCCCGGGAATTGATTCCGAGGTTCATTGTTCCGTATGGTCCCTTGCTTACTCCTCCAAACCGAGTACTGAACCCATGGGATACAAGCGATTGAGGAAAATGAGAAAACTGATAATAAACGATTTCCTTATAAACTGTTCTGATCATTTTTTCTTCCATCTTTCTTGTCTCCTCCCTCCAAGAGCAATTGCTTGTCAACAAGGTAGTGGGTCAGTAAAGTTTTCTTTCCGACTTTTTTAAAATCAACAGTGATTCGCTCCTGACTGATCACATCGACAATCACGCCTTCTCCAAAAGTTCGATGCTGTATCCGTTGGTGGAGCTTAAACGTCATTCCCAGGCGATCGATTTTTTCCTTCACTCTCGTTTTCCATTGGTTGCGCCAGTGCTCCTCTTTCACACTTCCTCGGATCTCCGAAAGAAAAACCGATGGCTCTGTCCATTCATTAAACCGTTGTTCCATTGTAGAGAGAATCAAAGATTCTTTTGCTCTGGTTACACCAACATAAAATAACCGTCTCTCCTCTTCCATGATTTGAAGGTCACTCTCCGGATTCTTCCCTTTTGCTTTTCCGGGAAAAATCGAATCAATCAGATCAATCATATAGACATTTGAAAATTCAAGACCCTTGGCAGCATGCAGTGTGCTTAGTGTAACTCCCTTCCCTAGATTGTTTTTCCCTTTTTCCAACAGTTTAATAAACCCTTTGATCGCATCTTCATACTCTGAAATTGAGGTGATCCCATCAGTAAGATCCTTCAAAGTTTCCAAAACTCCCCTTCCACTATCCGAGGAGGACTCCTGCAAATTTCCTTTTCTTTTTAAAAAATCACCGTACCCCAGAGTTTTCTCGATGTACTCTGCAATTGAAACATCTTTAAGACAGGTCAGTTTCTTAAACTTTTCTTCCATTTCCTCAATTTTTTGACCTTGATAACGTTTCAGATGAGGATACATAAGCATCCCCTGAAAAATCGAAGTGATCGAAGAACGCTTCCTCAGCATCGATTCACCATAACAGAAAAGTTCTTTGGAGATGTAAGCATTGTTTTTGTAGTAAATTTTAGAAAATGCAGTACTGTTTTTTGGATCTTTTGCAACCGTTATGAAAGCGTCGATATCCCGTATGACCCAATGCTTAAAAAATTTAAGATTCCGATCCTTAAAGTAAAAAGAAATTCCTGCATCATCCAGTACTTTTATAAGCGGGATGGCGGAAACATTGTTTCGATATAATACCGCCCAATCTTTGGAATTCCCATCCTTTTTTATAACGTCTACAATACTTTTGTACTGGGATTTTTCATTTTTCTCCACCTGAACCCTGGGCATTAAACCAGGGGCCTTCCTGGTTAACAGTTTCTTTTCATAGCGGGCTTTATTGTAGGTGAGAATTTTATTTGCTAAGCGTATAATCTCTCCCTTGCTCCGAAAATTTTCTTCCATAAAGTATAACCCTGAATCAGGATACACCTTCGGGAAGTCCATCATAATGCGGGGTTCTGTCCCTCTCCATTCATAGATCGCCTGATCATCGTCTCCTACCACGAAAAGATTCTTTCGTGATGAAGCCAGAAGGTTTATGATTTCCAATTGGAGAGGACTGGTGTCCTGGAATTCGTCAACCTGAATATAAGGATACTGATTGCGGAACTTTTCCAAAAGGATCCGATTATTTTGAAGGATCTCCAAAGCCACAATTAGTAAATCATCATAATCAAGAAGGTTTTTTGAACGTTTATATTCCTCATATCCTTTGAAAATATTCTTAAATCCTTTCTCTGTCCTGATATTTTCAACGGTATCAAAGGCATCGCTTGAAATTCGTCGGTTCTTGACAAAACCGATCAGTGTATGAATCTGATCCAGTTTTTCTTCCGTGGGGTACTCATTGCAATGCTTTAAATAGAGCTTTCCAAGAATTGCTGTTTTCGTGAATCCCTTATCATTCATCCCTTGTCCTTCAATCATAGTGATTTTATTTTGACTTTTCCGATAAACCATGCTCACTAAGCGATAAGCGAAGCTGTGGATCGTTGAAAATTTTGGATGGCTTTTGATCTTGTCTCCAAAAAGTTTTCTGAATCTCGACTCCATGTCCCTGGCTGCGCTCCTGGAGAAAGTCATTGTGTAAATATTTTCCGGTATAACTCCATGATTAAGGATTAAATTTGCTGTCCTTGAAACCAGGACCGTTGTTTTTCCAGATCCCGCTACTGCTAAAACAATTCCAGGCCCCTCTGTGTGACAGATTGCTCTGATTTGTTGAGAATTCAAAGGAATCTTGAATGATTCACCCAAATATCCTGCGATGTCCATTATACATCCACTCTTTTCTTTATTGATTCTTTTCTTTATTGATTCTTTTCTTTATTGATTCTTTTCTTTATTGATT